>Ga0209848_1000002_pt1 | contig 221328 bp, 208 predicted proteins | sample OrgsoiDNA_201062_FD_185810 | JGI IMG/M metagenome (GOLD analysis project Ga0209848, IMG submission 185810) | Permafrost soil microbial communities from the Arctic, to analyse light accelerated degradation of dissolved organic matter (DOM) -... | ecosystem: Environmental > Terrestrial > Soil >...
CGAAGGCGATGTCTCAGGCGCGGAAGATATCGCCTGTGCCGACGTCTTCGCGGACGAGTCCGCTCCTACACAGACCGTGTTTGCTGCGCGACAGCGCGGCGTCTGGACGACGGGGAATCTCCCACATTGGATATGTGTTCAGGCCATAAACCTTGTGAGTGGGCTTGTGGCCAAACATAGAATCTGCCACAGGTGCTTTATGGTCGCCGTACATTTTGATTTGAAAAACAGTCCCCCGGTGGGAGCGAGCTTGCTCGCGAATGCGGTGTGTCAGCCATAGACGGTATATCTGGACTGACGCCTTCGCGAGCACGGTGGATCACCACCCCGGTCGCTCCCACAAAGTTTGCGATCAGTATCGTGTTACGGCATTTTTTGGTTTTTCATCGACCTTGAGCTGGAAAACATCCGGGCGGGCGTAGTGGCCCACCACGTCGAAGTCGTACTTGCCCTGAGTGATGACGTCCAGGTCCAGATCCGCATACAGGATGGTTTTTTCACCGTAGTGCGGCCCCGCGAGGATATTGCCCAAGGGGTCGATGATCATGCTGCCGCCGCGTAGCAACTCGGTTGCCGGGTCGTCACCCAGCTCGCAGCGGTAATCGTCCGGGAAGTCGCCCCGAGTCAGGTACTGGCAACTGCTCAGTACAAAGCAGCGTCCCTCCAGCGCCACGTGCTGCATGGTCGAGACCCACGAGTCCCGCGCGTCTGCGGTAGGCGCGCAGTAGATCTGGATGTTTTTGGCGTACATGGCCATGCGCATCATCGGCATGTAGTTTTCCCAGCAGATCACCGCACCGATGCGGCCCAGTGAATGATCGATCACCGGCAGCGTCGAGCCGTCGCCGAACCCCCAGATGAGTTTTTCGGCACCGGTGGGCATCAGTTTGCGGTGTTTGTCGATGAGGCCCTGTTCTGGGTCGACGAACAACACGGTGCAGTACAGCGTGCCGATTTCTTTCTCGATGACCCCGACAACCAGAAACACGCCGGTCTCTCGGGCTATTTCTTCCAGGCGCCGGGTATGGCTGCCGGGCACCTCGATGGCGCCGTCGAAATACGCTTGGTAACTTTCGCGACCTTCCGGGGTGCGATAGCCCACTGGCGTATCGAAGGTGGCGCCTTTCGGGTAACCGCCAATGAAGGCTTCAGGAAACACCGCCAGTTGGGCGCCGTTTTGCCCGGCCTCGGCGGCGAGTTCTGCCAGGTGCTCGATGGTCGCTTCAGGTTGATAGGCAATAGAAACGGTTTGGACCACGGCAGCACGAATAGTCTTGCTCACAGGATTGTCCTTTTCTTATTCATTCAGATTTGGCGTTTGTAGGTCTCGGGCACCCAGATGATCCCGATCACTGCGCTGATCAGGCCTACGACGACCGGGTAATAGAGCCCGGCAAAAATGTTCCCGGAATACACCACCAGCGCTGCGGCAATGAACGGCAGGAAGCCGCCCAGGATGCCGATGCCGATGTTGTAAGGCAGGGACAGGGACGTGTAGCGAATGTGGGCGGGGAACATCTCGACCATGAACGCCGCCATCGGGCCGTAGACCATGCCCACATAACCCATCATCAGCACGATCAGGGCGATGACCATGACGTAATTGATGTCCTTGGGGTCGGCATGGTCGCGATAACCGGCCTTGTTCAGCGCCTGTTGGTAGGCCGCCGCGTCAAAGCCCTGCAAGTTTTGTTCACCGATGCTGACGGACATGTCATTGCCGCTTGCCGGGTTGCTGGCATACGAGAGGCCGGCCTTGGAAAAGAACTGGCGGGCCTTGTCGCAGTCACTTTCAGGTTTGGAGAACAGGCTGAAGGTGCAGCCATCTGCATTGATCGCCACCGGGTATTGCTGGGCGAAGGCTTCAAGTTGCGGGTTTGAATAGTGGGCGATGCCCTTGAACACCGGGACGATGGTGATCGCACCCAGGATCATGCCGATCAGCATGATGCGCTTGCGGCCCACGCGATCCGAAAGCCAGCCGAAGAACACGATCAAGGGTGTGCCAATGGCAAGGCCGACGCTGAAGATCAATGACGAACTCTGGAAGTCCATGCGCAACGTGTTCTGCAAAAAGAACAACGCATAGAACTGCGCGCTGTAGAAAATCACGGTCATGCCGCTGGTGATGCCGAACAGGACGATCAGGACCTGTTTCAGGTTCTTCCATTGGGCGAAGCTTTCACGGATGGGGGAGGCCGATATGTTGCCCTGTTGCTTCATCTTCAGGAAGACCGGGGATTCTTCAAGCTGCATGCGGATGTAGACCGACACGCCTAACAGCAGCAGCGAGATCAGAAACGGAATCCTCCAGCCCCACGCCTTGAACGCTTCTTCGCCCACCGCCAGGCGTGTGCCGAGAATCACCAGCAGCGAAAGCAGGAAGCCGAAGGTGGCCGTGGTCTGAATCCAACTGGTGGCATAACCGCGACGCTCGGGTTTTGCATGCTCGGCGACGTAGGTCGCAGCACCGCCGTATTCGCCACCCACCGCCAGGCCTTGCAGCAGCCGCATGCCCACCAGCAGCGCCGGTGCCCAAAGGCCGATTTGTGCATAGCCGGGGAGTAGACCCACAACCGTGGTCGAAACGCCCATGAGGATCATGGTGACCAGGAAGGTGTACTTGCGCCCCAGCCGGTCACCGAGCCTGCCGAACAGCAGCGCACCCAGCGGCCGCACCGCGAAGCCCGCGCCGAAGGTTGCCAGGCTGGCGAGAAACGCCGCGCTGTCGTTACCCGGCGGGAAAAACAGGGCGCTGAAAAACACCGCCAGACTGCCGTAGAGATAGAAGTCGAACCACTCGAAAACGGTCCCCAATGATGCGGCGACGACGACCAGCCGCTCGTTGCCTGGCGTCGGCTCGGATACGGGATGTATCTCGGCGGCGCCGTAGTTGTCGGAAATATTCGACATTTTTATTCTCTGGAAAAATGGCCTTTGGAGCGTGAAAAATCGCATTACTGTCGAAGTATGTCGACATGTATTTTTACTATTACATAAGCATTTGTTTTGTATGAATAAATTATGTCGATATTTTCTGACATATCTATCGAGTGCTTCAGCTTTGTGTCAATGTGCGCCTTCACTGGCGCCGTTTTGGGGTAATTATGGATGTCGAGAAGGTGCTGACAGCGGTCGGTATCGAAGGTAGCAGGGCAGCTTTTTATCTGGCTGCACTCGAGTTGGGCGAGGCCAGCGTGCAGGAAGTGGCCAGCCGGGCCGGAATCGGGCGCACCGGGGCTTATGACGTCATGGCGCGGCTCATCGAGCAGGGGCTGATTTCCCATGTGGAAGTGGACGGCAAAATGCGCGTCATCGCCGAGGAGCCGGGGGCGCTGCTGCGCAGGGCTGATCAGCAGGTAAGGATGATCGACGAGATCATGCCGGACCTGCGCTCGCTCTATAACCGTTCGCGCAGCAAGCCGCGTATCCGCTACTTCGAGGGCGTGGAAGGCATTCGTTCGGTGATCTGGGACACCCTCAACTGTCGCTCCGGCGTGCTGCGGGCGACGATTTCCATGAGCGAACTGCTGGAGACGCCAGGGCGTGCGGTGATGGATCGCTACATCGCTGATCGTATCGAGATGGGGCTTACGCTGCGGGTCATCCGCTCCCGCACTCGCGACACGGAAAGCATCTGGTCGTCATCGGCGGACGAAAAACGCGAGGTGCGCTATGCGCCGGAAGGCAAGAAAGTCGGCATGACGATTTACCTGTATGACGACAAGGTGCTGTTCATCTCGTCGAAAAAGGAATATTACGCCATGGTGCTGCAGAGTTCCGAGTTCTACGAATTGCAGGAAACCATGTTCGAAAGTCTGTGGGATTTGAGTACACCGGCTTGATTCAATAACTGTTGGAGCGACCGGGGTGGCGATCCACCTTGCCCGCGAATACGGTGTGTCAGGCGGCGAGGCCGTTTCTGAACTGACGCCTTCGCGAGCAAGCTCGCTCCCACAGGGGGGCTTTATGATCGCCGTACATATTGATTTGAAAAACAGTTTCCCGGTGGCGATCCACCTTGCCCGCGAAGGCGGTGTGTCAGCCACAGACGATATATCTGGCCTGACGTCTTCATGGGCAAGCCCCACAAGGGTTCAATAATTACCGCTCCCGCATCGCCTCGGTCCGGGCTTTCAGCACGGGTTTGAGCAGGTAGTCCATCACGCTTTTCTCGCCGGTGATGATGTCCACGGTGGCGATCATGCCGGGGATGATCAGCAGGGGCTTGGCGTCGCTGCCCAGGTGGTTTTTGTCGGTGCGGACCTGGATCAGGTAGAAGCTGTTGCCCTTGTCGTCGGTGATGGTGTCGGCGCCGATCAGTTCCAGTTTGGCCTGCAGGCCCCCATAAATCGTGTAGTCGTAAGCGCTGAACTTGACCATGGCTTTCTGGCCGGGGTGCAGGAAGGCCACGTCTTGCGGGCGAACCTTGGCTTCGATCAGCAGGTTGTCTTCCAGCGGCACGATTTCCACCAGGTCGCTGCCAGGCTGGACCACGCCGCCGATGGTGTTGACCTTGAGTTGCTTGACGATGCCATGCACCGGCGACACCACCGTGGTGCGGGTGACGCGGTCATCGATGGCGATGCGCGTAGCGGTGAGTTTGGCCAGTTCTGCACGTTTTTCGTTGAGATCTTTGGAGGCGTCGGAGCGGAAGGCGAATTCCGATTCCTGGACCTTGCTCTTGATCTCGTTGATGGCCGATTCAGCCCTGGGGATCGCCAGGGTGGTGGCGTCCATGGAGCCACGAATCTCTACTGCGCTGCGCTTCAGGCGCAGGATTTCCACCGGTGACACCGCGCCGCTGCCCACCAGGGGCGCCGACATGTTCAGCTCTTGCTGCAACAGGCCCAGGCTGTTGCGGTACTGCTCCTGCTTGGAGCGAAACTCCGCCAGTTCCTGGGTTTTCTGCCGCAGTTGTTCATTGAGCGTGCGTTGTTCGCTGTTCAGACGCCGCTGCCGGGACTGATACAGCGACTGCTCGTCGGCCGCGACTTGTGGCGCCTTGCTGATCACCTCGTCGGGGAGCTTGAACGCACGGCCTTCTGCTTCGGCGGACAGGCGTTCGACCTGGGCGGTCAGGGTGTAGCGGTCTACCTCGCTTTCGCCCTTATTGGACTGAAAGCGCGTGTCGTCCAGGCGCAGCAGGGTGGCGCCCTTGTTCACCATCTGCCCTTCGCGAACGAAGATTTCGGTGACGATGCCACCTTCCAGGTTCTGGATCACCTGCACCTTGCTCGACGGGATGGCCTTGCCTTCGCCCATGGTGACTTCCTGCAACACGGCAAATTTGGCCCAGACCAGGCCTGTAACCAGCAGCGCGGCTGCGATCCAGACCGTCACGCGCGACCCTCGTGATGAGTCCTGGCTGGCGGCCCCGGCGCGGTCTGACATGAACTCGATATCGGCGCTGCGACGCAGGCTGAAAAAGCTGGGATGACGTGGGGTGGCTGATGACATGAGTCTGGTTTCCTATACCGAGGCCGAGCCGACACGGCCCATGCGCAGTGCATCGATGACAGCGTCTTTCGGGCCGTCGGCGACGACTTTGCCGTTGTCCAGCACCACCAGCCGATCCACCAGGCTGAGCATCGAGGTGCGGTGGGTGACCAGCAGCAGGGTCTTGCCTGGCATCCAGGCCTGCAGGCGTTGGCGCAAAGCTTCTTCGCTGCTGTTGTCCATGTGGCTGGTGGGTTCGTCGAGCAGCATGATGGGCGGGTCAAGCAACAACGCCCGGGCCAGCAACACCGCCTGACGCTGCCCGCCTGAGAGCAGTTGTCCGCGTTCGCCCACTGGCCGGTCAAAGCCTTGGGGATGCTGGCGTGCCAGTTCGCCGACGCCGGTCAGTTCGGCGACTTCCAGCATGCGGGCATCGCTGACGTAGCGCGCACCCAGGGTCAGGTTGTCGCGCAGGCTGCCTGCCAGCAACGGAAGGTCATGGGCAACGTAGCCGATCTGTTGGCGCAGGTCGGCTACGTCCAGTTGCCGCAGGTCGAGGTTGTCCAGCAGCAGTTGGCCTTCATCCGGCGCATAGAAGCTCATCAGCAGCCGCGCCAGGGTGCTTTTGCCCGAGCCACTGCGACCGATGATGCCGATCCGCTCCCCCGGCTTGACCGAAAAGCTCACGTTGTTCAACGCAGGTGCGGTTTGTCCGGCATAACGAAAGCTGACCTGGCTTACCGCCAGCGCGCCTTGAAGCTGCGTGCGTTCCAGCGGCCGTTGCCCCGCTTCGCGCTCCTGGGGCAGTGCCATCAGGGCGTCGGTGCTTTTCATGGTCAGTTGCGCTTGCTGGTAGCGGGTGATGAGTCCGGCGATTTGCCCAAGGGGTGCCAGCACCCGGCTGCCCAGCATGTAGGTCGCCACCAGCGCGCCGACACTGAGATTGCCGGCGATGATGCTGTAAACCCCGGCGACGATGGTCGCCATCCCGGAAAACTGCTGGATGAACAGCGTGCCGTTACTGGCCAGTGCTGAGAGATTACGGGCATGGCTGTCCAGGCGGGTAAGGGCGCCGTGGGTGGTTTCCCAGTGGTGCTGGCGTTCGCTCTCGGCGCTGCAGGCCTTGAGGGTTTCCAGGCCGCCGAGGGTTTCGATCAGCAGGGCCTGGCGTTCGGCGCCCAGGGCCAGGCTTTTTTGTACCGTGTCGCGCAGGCGTATCTGGATCAGCCAGGCGAACACGATGGTGATGGGGAAGGCCAGCAGCGGAATCACCACCAGCCAGCCGCCGAGCAGGCCGATCACCGCCAGCATCAAGATGGCAAAGGGCAGGTCGATGAGGCTGGTCAGGGTCACGGCGGTGAGAAACTCACGCAGGCCCTGGAAGTCATGAATGCTCTGGGCGAAGCCGCCGACGGTGGCGGGGCGCGCTTTCATCGCCATCCCGGTGATGCGCTCGAACAGGGTCGCCGAGAGGATGATGTCGGTTTTCTTGCCAGCCTTGTCCAGCAAGTGGGCGCGCACCATGCGTAGCACCAGTTCGAACAGGGTGCCGATCAACAGCCCGATGGCCAGTACCCACAGGGTCGAGGTCGCCTGGTTGGGCACGACGCGGTCGTAGGTCTGCATCACGAACAGCGGCACCATCAGGCCGAGCACGTTGATCAAAAGGCTGGCGAGAATTGCATCGCTGTACAGCCCCCGGGACAGTTGCAGGGTGTCGCGAAACCAGGCCTGGACCCTGGGCACCAAGGGCGCTCTCAGGTCTTCAAGCTCATGGCGCGGACGGGCAAACAGCGCCTGGCCGCTGTAGTTTTCTGCCAGTTCTTCGCGGCTGACCCATTGCTCGCCGCCCTCCGCTTCGCTGGGCAGTATCAAGGCCCGGCCGTCCTCGCCCCAGCGTCGAAGCACCGCGCAGCGATGGCCCTTGAGCAGCAGCAGGACCGGCAGGTTCAGGCCGTCGATGGCGTCCAGTTCACGGCGCAGCAAACGAGCCTGCAAACCTGCGCGGGCTGCGGCGCGTGGCAGCAGGTCGATGCCCAGCCGCTGTTGGGCCAAGGGCAGGCCCGCGCTCAGACTGGTGCGGCTGGCGCTGCAATCATGCAGTTTGCAGAGGATGAGCAAGCCATCCAGTAACGGGTCGTCGAAGCTCGAACGAGGGTCGAACGACTGCGGCAGTTCCATGCTAGTCACGGGCTACTCCTGCGCCGAAGCGCTATTTCAGATCCGGCAGACGGGCTTCGCTTTTGACTTCTGTCAGGGCAACCGCGCCGGTTGGCAGGACGACGCGTTGCTTGCGCAGCAGTTCGCCTTCGGTGGCCAGCACCCGGTACATGGCGAACTCTTCGGTGTAGCGCACCTCGGTGTAGCGGCGGCTGGCGTTGTACAGCTCGTTTTCGCTGTCCAGCAGGTCGAGCAGGGTGCGTTGACCCAGGCCGAACTGATCCTGATAGGCCGCCCGCACACGGGTGGTGGATTCGGCATATTCGCGGGCGATGGGTGTCTGCAGGCGGGCGTTGTTCATGGCGTTCCAGGCCAGGGACATGTTCTCGTTGAGCATGCGCAGGGCGTTGTTGCGGATGTCCATGGACTGGCCGGTCTTATAGGAGTCCGAGCGCAGCCGGGCCTTGTCGCGGTTGCCATTGAACAGGTTGTAATTCATCACCACGGCGGCGCGCCATTCGTTGTCGTGGCCCTGTTCGCCCTGCAGGTTGTTGTTGGCGCCGACGGCCACTTCAGCGTCAAAGCGCGGGTAAAACGGCGATTTGGCAATCTCGTATTGCTTCTCCGCGGCCTGCACATCGGCCTGCGCCGATTTGAGGTAGGGGTTGTTGATCAGCATGCTCTGCCGGGCTTCGGTCAGGTTGGCAGGCACCTCGCCCCGAACCGAAGGAGGCGATTCCAGCTCGTCCGGCATGCGCCCGACGGCACTGAAGAAATTGGCTTCGGCGTCGGCCAGGTCTACCTGGGCGGTGTAGTAGTTGTTTTCCGCCAGGGCGCGGCGGGCGGTGGACTGATCGCGGTCGGCGGTGCTGCCGACGCCGCGTTCGCTGCGCAGGCCAATCTGGTCGTTGATGCGCATGTGCGCTTGCAGGTTGTTCTTGGCCAGGCTCAGCAGTTCGCGACGCTTGAGCACTTCCAGGTACACCTCGATGGCGCGCAGGGCCAGGGTCTCGGACGTGCCTTGCACGTAGTAGGCCCGGGAGTTGACCACGGCCTGGGTACGGCCCACCTCGTTGGAGGTGTTGAAGCCGTCGAACAGCATCTGCCGCAGGCGCAGTTCCGATTGGGTGTAGGTCAGGCTGTCGACGTTGTTGCCGGTGATGGCGCGGCTGGTGGGGTTATCCGAACGCTGGCGACCGTAGGCGGCGATCAGGTCCACGGTGGGCAGATAACCACCCTTGGCGACGTTGACATCCTCATCCGCCGAGAGGCGGTTGTTCACGCTGGCGTGGATTTCCGGATGGTTGTCGATGGTGCTCTGGATCGCCTGAGTCAGCGACATGGCTTGCGCCTGGGCGCTGGCAACCGCCAACACAATTGCGCAGTACAACGGGGTCAAATCGCGCATGAGTACTTCTCCCTGGATGATGTTATGTCGCAATCGCCAAAATACTGACAAATCGCGGTGTTCAAACCGTATCAGGTTTGTAACAACACAGCTAAGAACAACTTTTGGGAAACCTAAGACGCATTTCTCATAAGCGTTATGCCAAAAAAAACTTAGCTTTTTTGAATTATTCAACGGACTGTATTTTTCGTAAAAGGCTTATTTTCAAGCTATTACAGCGTCAAATAGGCAGTAACTTTAATTTGGCGGAAATTTTGACGGCATCGAAAACAGGCGTTTTTGAGATGATAAAACCGAAAAAATCAGGACGACAATATTTTGTCGTTTTAATGATGGCGTGATGCCGGTTCGGTAAATTTCTGAACGTTCTTGAACGATGTGTAACGTTTTGACGCCTGTTTTCCAGGCAAAAAAGGGAATGCATATGGCCAGGTTGATCGGTACGGTTCGGCAGGTAGTGGGTGAGGTGTTCGCAGTGGCTGGCGACGGTTCGAAACGCGCCTTGGTGGCAGGCGACAAGGTGTATGTCGGCGAGCATTTACAGACAGGAGCTACGGGCGCAGTGGCAGTGCACCTGGCCGCAGGCGGGGAGCTGACACTGGGGCGCGGCAGCAGCCTGCCGTTGACCCCCGAGATCCTCGCCAACCATGCAACCCATGTCGATGCGCCGGACGTGGTGGCGCCGACGCAAAGCCAGCTGACCGAAGTGGCGCAACTGCAGCAAGCGATTGCCGCAGGGGCCGATCCGACCCAACTGACAGACCCTCCCGCAGCCGGTCCGGCCAACCCCAATGGCGCACCGACTGCGCTGGGGGGTGGCCACTCGGTCGTGCTGCTGACTGAGGTTGCCGGCGTGGTCAACCCGGTGGTTGGCTTCCCGACGGCAGGCTTCAACACGGTTCCCGAGTTCCCGGAAAACTGGCTGGCCGACACCCGTGATTCATCCCCTTCAGCGCCGGTCGGGGTCATTCCACCAGTGATAGTTCCTCCGCTCGAGCCTCCAATTGAGCCGCCCGTGGTTGTCCCGCCCGTAGAACCACCGGTTGAGCCACCCGTTGTCGTGCCGCCCGTGGAGCCACCGGTTGAGCCGCCCGTTGTCGTGCCGCCTGTAGAACCCCCGGTCAATCACCTGGTGACGCTGACGGACAGCTCGGTGACGCTCAATGAAGCCAATCTGGTCCAGGGTTCAGACAGCAATCCATCTGCTCTGACCCAGAACGGCACCTTTATCGTGTCTGCCCCTGATGGCCTGAAAACCCTGAATGTCGGTGGCATTGATGTCATCAAGGACGGGTTGGTAATCGACGCGCCGCCGTCGATACTCACGCCGCTGGGCAACACCTTGACGGTCACCGGCTACAACCCGCAGACCGGCGAGGTCAGCTACAGCGTCACCCTCAACGGCTCGCTCAGCCATCCCGATGGCGACGGGGCCAACCGTGTCAGCGAACAGATTGGCGTGACGGCGGTGGACCGCGACGGTGACGCGGCGTCGGCGACGTTGCAGATCAACGTCGTCGATGATGTGCCGCACGCCTGCGACGTGCATGTCGCGGTCGTCAACGAGCCGGTGAACTCGAACCTGCTGCTGATCGTCGACAACTCCGCCAGCATGAACGACCCCTCGGGTGTCGACGGTTTGTCGCGTCTGGAACTGGCCAAGCAGGCCATCAGCGAGTTGCTGGACAAATACGAAGCCATGGGCGACGTCAAAGTGCAGATCGTGACGTTCAACAGTGCCCCGGACATTCTGGGTGATGGTTGGGTGGACGTCGCTACAGCCAAGAGCATCATCAACAGCCTGGGGGCGGGCAACGGCACCAACTACGATTCGGCGCTGACGGCAGCAGAAACCGCATTCCTCAAGGCGGGCAGCCAGGCGGGCGCACAGAACCTGGCGTACTTCTTCTCTGACGGCAACCCGACGCTGTCCAATGAACACAGCAACCCCAACCACCAGCCCAATCCGGCCCAGGGCGATGGCATTGACGCCACGGAAGAAGCGGCCTGGATCAGTTTTCTTGAAAGCCATGGCATCAACGCTTTTGCCATCGGGTTGGGGACCGACGTCAGCAACACCTACCTGGACCCCATTGCCTACAACGGGATCGCGGGGGTCAATACCAATGCTGTGATCGTCACGGACCTGGGCGAGCTGAGTGCGGTGCTGACCGGCACGGTTCAGGGTGGCACCAGCGGCAGCCTGCTGGCCGGCGGCACCTTTGGCGCCGATGGCGGTTTCATCAAGTCGATCACGGTCGACGGCAGCACGTACACCTACGACCCCAAGGCTAATGACAACAAGGGCGGCATCAGCGTCAGCGGCGCGGACCACAGCACCTTCGACACCGCGACCAATAGCGTCACCGTGACCAGCAGCCACGGCGGCACGCTGGTGGTAGACATGGACAGCGGTGCGTTCAGCTATACGCCTTCGACCCAGGGTGGCGCCGCTGTAACCGAAAAGATCAGTTTCGTGCTCAGCGACAACGATGGCGATTTGTCCGGCGCCACGTTGCAGATCAAGGTGCCAGGCGCCATAACCGTGCATGACGCCCCGGTGGCGGTAGATGACCACATCATCACCAACGTGCTGTCATCGAGCATCACGGTTCCGGCAGCGGCCTTGCTGGTCAATGACCATTCCCCAGGCGGCGACAGCCTGAGTGCCACGCCCACCACCTTCAACACCGGCTGGGCCGCCAAAGGTGCAGACTTTTCTGCCAGCGCGCTGAAAACCATCAACTTCAGCGGCACCCAGAATAAGGATGTCAACCAGCTCAAGAACCTGGATCGCAGCGATCTGTTCAGCAACAGCGCGTTGACCGCCCTGGTGGTGCTCAACGGCTACCTCGGGTCGGTGGACGGTGCGCCGCAGAACTCGCAGGACCTGTACAGCATCAACCTCAAGGCCGGCGAAACCGTCACCGTCCAGCACAACCTCACCGACGCGCAGCTCGGCATGGCCTGGCAAATGGACAACGGACAGTTCCAGGCCCTGGCCGATGGCGGCACCTTCACGGCCACCGAAGACAACGTCTATCGGCTGGTGGTCACCAACCAGGCCGACCCCGGAGGTGATTCGAGCCAGCATTACAAGCTCAGCCTGCTGGTGGATTACAGCGCAACCGCCGACAGCACGCCGGATTACCAGGGCAGTTACACGATTCACGACAGCCACGGCGGCAGCGACACGGCAGCGGTCAGCATCAGTTATCAGCCAGGTGAAACCCTGCTCGGCACCACCGGTGATGACGTATTGATCGGCGGCCCGGGCCACAACAGCATTCATGGCGGCGACGGCAACGATGTGTTGGTCGCGGGCAGCAGCGGCGATGATCTGTATGGCGACAACGGCAATGACCTGCTGATCAGCGGACCGGGTAATGACGTGCTCGATGGCGGGGCTGGTAACAATACCGCCAGCTATGCTATGGCGACCTCTGGCGTTACCGTCAGTACGGCCATCATCACCCAGCAGGACACCCACGGTGCGGGGCTGGATACGCTGATCAACATCCAGAACCTGATTGGTTCCAGTTATGACGATCACCTGACCGGCGACAGCGGCGACAACGTGATCAATGGTGGCGCGGGTAACGACGTGATCCGTGGGGGCGGCGGCAACGATATCCTCACCGGTGGCAGCGGTAACGACACCTTCCAGTGGCTGGCGGGGGACACCGGCCACACCCTGGTCACCGACTTCACCTTTGGCGCCGACAAGCTCGACCTCTCGCAACTGTTGCAGGGCGCCCATGACACTGCCGGGTCACTGGATGATTACCTGCATTTCAGCGTCAGTGGCAGCGGCAACAGCCTGGTGTCGACCATCTCGGTCAGCTCCACCGCCAATGCCGGACCGACCCAGACCATCGAACTGGCGGGCATAGACCTGGCGGCTCATTACGGCGTGGCGCCGGGGGCGGGAGGCGTTGTTGCAGGCGGGCACGATACCGCATCGATCATCACAGGCATGCTCAGTGATCATTCGTTGAAGGTGGATACGGTTTGATTCGGTAACAGGGTTCAAGTCGGTGGGGGCGAATTCATTCGTGAGGCGAGCCTGGTAAACCGCCATCGCGGGCAAGCCCACTCCTACAGTTGGAATGCGTTCTCTTGTAGGAGTGAGCTTGCTCGCGATGGCGTCATGCCTGACCCATCCTGGGTGGCTGAGGCACCACCATCGCCGGCAGGCCCAGCTTTGTTTGTTGTGGGGGTTTCAAGCCTTGCGCAGGGTTTTCTGCCGCAGGATATAGATCGTCACCAGCACCGCACTGGTGAGCATGAAGCCACGCGCCCAGGGAGAGGGCACCAGGTAGCAGGAGACGCCGATGCTCAGCCACATCAGGCCAATGGCGTAGACCTTGCCCTTGAGAGGGATGCCTTCGCCGTCCAGGTACCCGCGAATCCAGGGACCGAGCCGGGGATGGTTCACCAGCCACGCGTAAAAGCGCGGCGAGCTTCGGGCGAAGCAGCCTGCGGCCAACAACAGAAAGGGAGTCGTGGGCAGCACCGGCAGGAAAATCCCGATGACACCCAGCGCCACGCTCAGCCAGCCGAGGCCCTGTAATAAAAAACGCACCAGCCGGCTACGGCTGATGCGTGACGAGTCCGCCATAAGGCGTGGACTCAGTGGTGGCGGGGCTTGAGGATCGCCGGTTTCTCGTCCGGTGCCTGGCACAGCAGGTACAGGGCGGTCAGGGCTTCCGGGATCTGTACGATCATGTCGTCCATCAGGTTGTGGTCGGCGGCGATGTCGGAGAACTCAGGCTGCTCGTCGAACAGGCCCGAACCGACCATGATAGGCAGCAGCATTTCGCTGACTTCTTCTTCGGCGCTTTCGAACCAGGCGTTTTCACGCAAGAACACGCCTTCCATGAAGCCGATGCACCAGCCGCGCAGGTCGGAGTCATCCGGCTCGTCGCCCAGGTCCAGGTCGCACGGCAGCTCGAATTCTTCGTCCGACGCCAGCTGGCGAGCGATATGCGCTTGCAACTGGATCAGCGTCGCTTCGATTTCTTCGCGCTGGGCGTCGCCGGTGTAGTGCGGCGGCTCGGAGAACAGTGCGTCGATCCACTCGCGCTCAGGGACTTGCTCGGCACAGATCGACAGCGCGGTCAGGTAGCCATGGGCGGCCACGTAGTCCAGCGCCTCGTCATGCAGCTCATCGGCATCGAGGAAGGCTTGCAGGCGGTTAAGTTGCTCAGCGAAGGACATTGAAGGACTACCTTGGGAATAAACGATGCTGAATTCTAGGCCCTGAGCGCTCCGGGCGCCAGCGGCGTGGCCTTCGCAATGGCAATTGCAGTTAATTTCAACCGCTCATGTCGCTGCTGTCCTTTGCGTAGAAACGGTCGGGTATACTGCCGCGCTTTGTAATGTCGGCTGGCTGTAGCAAGACAATCTGGGGTTTTTATGCTCGAACAGGCTCAACGCGTACTTAAAGACATCTTCGGCTATGACAGCTTCCGTGGTCGCCAGGGTGCCATTATTGAACGTGTAGCCAGCGGTGGTGATGCGCTGGTGCTGATGCCTACCGGTGGTGGCAAGTCGCTGTGCTTCCAGGTGCCCGGCCTGTTGCGCGAAGGTTTGGCGGTGGTGGTCTCGCCGCTGATCGCCTTGATGGACGATCAGGTGGCGACCCTGGAAGAACTGGGTGTATCCGCCGCCGCACTGAACTCCACCCTCAGCGCCGATCAGCAGCGCGAACTGGCACACCGCATTCGCCTGGGCGAGATCAAGATGCTCTACCTGGCGCCCGAGCGTCTGGTCCAGCCGCGCATGCTGGCGTTTCTGCAAAACCTGCAAATTGCCCTGTTTGCCATCGACGAAGCCCACTGTGTATCGCAATGGGGTCACGATTTCCGCCCGGAATACCTGCAACTGGGGCAACTGGCCGAGCTGTTCCCGGACGTTCCGCGTATCGCCTTGACCGCCACCGCCGACAAGCGCACCCGCGAAGAAATCGTCACGCGCCTGCATTTACAGAACGCCGAGCGCTTTCTGTCCAGCTTCGACCGGCCCAACATTTTCTATCGCATCGTGCCCAAGGAGCAGCCACGCAAGCAGTTGCTGGCGTTCCTCTCCGAGCGGCGCAGCGATGCGGGCATCGTGTATTGCCTGTCGCGCAAGAAGGTCGACGAAGTGGCGGCCTTTCTCTGTGAGAATGGCTACCCGGCGCTGCCGTATCACGCAGGCCTGCCCACCGAAACCCGAGCATCGAACCAGAAGCGCTTCCTCAATGAGGAAGGGCTGATCATGGTCGCCACCATCGCCTTCGGCATGGGCATCGACAAACCCAACGTGCGCTTCGTGGCGCACATGGACCTGCCCAAGTCGCTAGAGGCGTACTACCAGGAAACCGGGCGTGCCGGTCGTGATGGCTTGCCCGCTGACGCCTGGATGGCCTACGGCCTGCAGGACGTGCTGATGCTCAAGCAGATGCTGCAGAACTCCGAAGGCGATGAGCGGCACAAGCGTCTTGAGCAGCACAAGCTCGACGCGATGCTGGCCTTGTGCGAAGAAACCCGCTGCCGCCGCCAGACGCTGCTGGCCTACTTCGATGAAGACATGCCCAACCCCTGTGGCCACTGCGACAACTGCGTCGATGGCGTGCAGACCTGGGATGCCACCGAACCCGCGCGTCAGGCCCTGTCGGCGATCTATCGCACCGGTCAGCGTTATGGCGTCGGCCACCTGGTGGACGTATTGCTGGGCAAGGACAACGAAAAGGTCCAGAGCTTCGGGCACCAGAAGCTGGCGGTGTTCGGTGTGGGCAAGGCTCGCAGTGAAGGTGAATGGCGTTCGCTGTTCCGACAGTTGGTGGCGCGTGGTCTGGCAGACATCGATCTGGAAGGCTACGGCGGTCTGCGTCTGAGCGACAGCTGTCGGCCTTTGCTGCGGGGTGAAGTGTCCCTGGAGTTGCGTCGCGACCTTAAACCGCAAACCACCGCCAAGAGCAGCTCCGGCAGCCCGGCCAGCCAACTGGTACGCGGCGAAGAGCGCGAACAGTGGGAAGCCCTGCGTGCCCTACGCCGCAAACTCGCCGAAGAACATGGCGTGCCGCCTTATGTGATCTTCCCCGACTCGACGCTGCTTGAAATGTTGCGCAGCCAGCCGGGCTCACTGTCGGAAATGGCCCGTGTCAGCGGCGTGGGTGCGCGCAAGCTGGAGCGTTACGGCGAGGCATTCCTCGAAGTGCTGGGCGGGCAGGTTGAAGCGCCGAAAGTCGTTGCCGATGTGCGTCACGAACTGATCAGCCTGGCCCGTGCCGGCATGACGCCGATGCAGATTGCCGGTCAGTTGCAGTGCACCGAGAAAAACGTCTACACCATGCTCGCCGAAGCCATCGGCAAACAGCAACTGTCGCTTGAGCAGGCGCTGGATTTGCCGGAAGACCTGCTGGGTGAAATCCAGGATGCCTTCCTTGACGGTGAAGGCGAATTGCCTCCGGTCGCAGCCGTGGCCGAACTGTTCACCGGTCGGGTGCCCGAAGGTGTGCTGTATTGCGTGCGTGCAGCATTGCAGTCGGAGTTCGAGATCTGATCGGGTAACACGGTTACCTGTTGGAGCGAGGCTTGCCCGCGAAGGCGTCAGTCCTGATTAACCGCGTTCGCGCTCCAACAGGCGTCAAGTTGCAGCATCCTGCGACGAATCACCACACACCGACCCTTGCCTCTGTGCAGGCTCCATGATTAGCTGGCTAACAATTTGCATTGATCTGCTTTTAATCATGAGTCTTCTATGCCCCTAACTGATGAACACCGCTTCGGGATGCAACTGGCACATATGTCCCGAGGCTGGCGAGCGGAGCTGGATCGGCGTCTGGCGGACATGGGCCTGTCCCAGGCTCGTTGGCTGGTTCTGCTGCATCTTGCCCGTTTCACCGAGGCACCCACCCAGCGCGAACTGGCTCAGAGCGTCAACGTGGAAGGCCCTACCCTGGCGCGTTTGCTCGACAGCCTGGAAACCCAGGGCCTGGTCAAGCGCCAGGCCGTTGTCGAAGACCGGCGCGCCAAGAAAGTCCTGCTCTGTGACAGCGCACGGCCGCTGATCGAAAAAATCGAAACCATCGCCACCGCCCTGCGCCATGAACTGTTCTCTGGCATCGATGAAGAAGACCTGCGCATTTGCATGCAGGTCCACTCGCAAATCCTCGCGAACCTGGAAAAATCCTGAACGGCATGCGGATATCGTTTCCAATATCGTTATAGAAACGAGGCATAGAGCTGTTCTTTGCCGGCAGCTCTGGTAAAAGCATTGTTTGGCACAGGGCATCGGGCATCCTGTTCGATTTGCACCCATACTCGATTTGTGCGGCTTCGCAGCGTCGAAGGTCGTATTTGATAGTGAATGCGCCGAAAAGGCTGCTTTGGTTTCCATAAGGGTTCGCATGCTAAAGATTTCCCAGGTCGCCGCAGAGCGTGCCGATCATTCACGGCGGCAGGTCACGGTCGGTATTCGCAATGGATTGATGGCGCTGACCATCGCGTCGGCTGCGGTGCTGCATTCCGGGTTTGCCTGTGCGCTGGGACTGGGGGAAATCACCCTGCATTCGGCGCTGGATCAGCCGCTTAATGCCGATATCGAGTTGCTGGATACCGGCGGGCTGAGTGCCGAGGACATCGCGGTCGGCCTGGCGTCGCCGGAAGCCTTTGCTCGTGCGGGAATCGAGCGGATATTCTTCTTCAATGACTTGCGTTTCACCCCGGTGATCAACGGTAACCGCGGTGTGATTCATGTGGTCTCCAGGAAGCCTGTCAGCGAACCTTATCTCGACTTCCTGGTGCGCGTCACACGCCCCAACGGCGATCTGCTGCACGAATACACCTTGTTGCTCGACCCGCCGAATTCGCCTGCTGGCGTTGCTGCCACCCGCAGCCGCAATGCCTCGGCTGCAGTACAGGCAGCTCCTGAATCGCGGATGCCGGTGGCGCCGCCGTCGGCACTGCAAGGCAAGCACTACTCAGTCGCTGCCGGAGATACGCTCGGCGCAATTGCCAAACGGCTGCAGGCCCCAGGCAGCAAGACCTCTGTCAGCGAGCTGGCCAATGGCATCCAGGCCCTCAACCCTCAAGCATTCAGTGGCGGGGCGGGCTCGCGTTTGCAGGTCGGTCAGAACCTGTTGCTGCCTGATGCGGCTGCAACGCCCCATGAGCAACCCGACGCACGATCTGCTGCGCCGCTGCCCGCCAATACCACAGCGTCCGCTCCAGTCGCAGCTGTACCTTCTGCCGCAGTTGCCGACAGTGTGCAGCGTAGCGCCGAGCAATTGACCGCCACGGTCATCGAGAATCAGCAACTGGTCAAAACCGTCGATGACCTGAAGGCCCAGACCCAGGACCTGCAAAGTCAGATGTTGGGTCGAGACAAGGAAATCGCCGATCTGCAGGCGCGTCTGGCTGAGTTCAAGACGCCAGCGGCAACACCTGTGGCAGCGGCCGCCGTGGCTCCTGTCACGCCTGTGGCCCCGGTGGCGCCCGTCAAGCCCGTGACGGCGGCCCCTGCTGCTGCGCAAGTGGATGATGATTCGTTTGGCACCTTGCCATTGCTCGGAGCCGTGGTGGTTTTGCTGTTGTTGCTGGGGCTGGCGTATTCAGTGCGCCGCAACCGCCTGAAAAATCAGCTCGGCCACCCGGTGGAGCTGCCTGAAGCGGCGCTGGTCAAGCCTGCGCAAGTGCCGGTAACCCCAGTGTTCGAAGTGCCAGCAGTCGCACCCAAGTCTGTTGCCAGCACCGTTTCAACCCCGTCGTCGCAGCGCCTGGCCGGTGCCGCCACCGACGCTCTGGATGGTGCCAGTATTTACATCGCCTACGGTCGTTTCAGCGAGGCACTGGGCATCCTGCGCGACGCACTGCAAAAACAGCCGCAACGCACTGACCTGCGCCTGAGAATTCTTGAGCTGTTGGGCGAGCAGGGGGATGTTGCAGGTTTTGCTACCGAAGAACAGGCCCTGCTTGAACAGGGTTTGACGCCGCAGCAGTTGCAGGAGATTCGTGCGCGTTATCCCAAATTGCAGGTCGCGGCGGCGCCGGAGCCAAAACCCCAGCCGAAACCTGAGCCTGTAGTCATGCCAATACCGCCCGCACCAGCCCCGGAGCCTGTGGCTGATGTTGTTCCAGATCCGATTACACCAGTGGCTGAAACCGTGCTCCTGGCTGATCTGGATAATACGGCTGCGGCGGCGGTCGACCCTCAACCCGAAGATGAGTTCCAGTTGAACCTCGACGACCTGTCGATGGATGCTGACTGGGATCTGGTCGATCCGTTTGACAGCACGCCCGTGCGCAACACCTCAACCACTGCCGAGCCTGAAACCGTGGATCCGGCGTTCGCCTCGAACCTCACCGAGCTGCCCGAAGTCTATGAAATGCCCGATGAGCAGTTCCTCAGTGATTTCGATGAGCCACAACCCATCTTGCAATCCAACAGCGACTTGCTGGATGACGCGTTCCTTGATGGCTTCATGGATGACGAAGCGGATTTCGATCTGCTGGACCTCTCCGATGATGAGCCATTGAGCAAGATCAATCAGGCCCAGGTACTGATCGACGACGGCGATTACGACAGCGCCCGTCAGATCCTGCTGGAAGTGATCGAAGAGTCCGACGAAGAACACCAGCGCACCGCGCGGGATTTGTTGGCCGGGATTCATTGATCCAAAAAACTTGTAGGAGCGGGCTTGCCCGCGATCAAACCTGCCCGCTGGAGAGTTTCATTTCATGTCCGTCGCCAAACCCGAGGTTGTCATCACCTACTGCACGCAATGCCAGTGGCTGTTGCGTGCCGCCTGGCTTGCACAGGAACTGCTGAGCACGTTCGCTGACGATCTGGGCAAAGTCTCGCTGGAGCCCGCCACTGGTGGCGCGTTCCGCATTACCTGTGACGGCGTGCAGATCTGGGAGCGCAAGGCTGACGGTGGCTTCCCCGAAGCCAAGGTACTCAAGCAGCGGGTGCGGGACCAGATCGATCCGCAGCGCGATCTGGGGCACAACGACCGGTCGACAAGTTCGAGTTGAGGTCAGTGGGTTGAGGCGACGGCATCCTGAGAGGCCTTGCCGGGTGCCAGCCAGCTGTTGATGACAATGGCGACAATGATCAGCGCGCCACCGAGCAGCATGCGCAAGGTCGGTTGTTCGGCAAACAGCAGCCACGCAAACGTGATGCCGTAGACCGGCTCCAGGGCGAACACCACGGCTGCCGTGCGTGCCTTGATCACCGCCAGGCTGGCAACGAACAGGCTGTGGGCCAGGGCGGTACACAATAACCCCAGCAGGCTTATCCAGAGCCAGTCCTGCCCCGCAACGCTACCAAGGTCAGGCGCCGCCCACGGCAGGAGGCACAGCGCGACCACCAGGTTCTGGTACAGGGCGGCCTGAACCGCCGGGATACGCCCGGAACTGGCTCGGTTGACCAGCGACAGCAACGAGAACAGCAGCCCGGACAACACCGCCCACAACAACCCGCTGGTGGCCTGGCTGGCGAGGTCAAACGCGGGGGTGACCAGTACCAGCCCGGCACTGACCAGCAGCACCAGAATAATTTCATTGCTGCGGATGCGTTCGCGGAACAGCAGGCCTTCGAGGATCACGGTGAATGCCGGGAAACTGGCAAAGCCCAGGGTCGCCACGGCTACCCCGGCTACCTTGACCGCAATGAAGAAGCTGATCCAGTGCGCCGCCAGCAACACGCCGCCGATGATAAGACGCCGCCAGTCCGCGGCGCGAAGGGATTGCCACGGTGTGTTGCTACTGAACCGGGCGAAGCAGGCCAGGGCGATGACGGCGAAGGCGGCGCGGCCAAAAACGATGGTCGAGGGCGCTGCTGCCGCCAGCTTGCCGAACACGCCGGTCAAGCCAAACATCACAGCACCGACGTGCAGGGCGCCAAGGGCGGAACGGTGATTCATTGCAATCCTCTTATCCACAAAAATGGTCAGGCCGGCACTTAAGTTTGCTGACGCTTCAGTGCACAGAGGCTAAGTGTGTAGGCAAGAGGGCTCCGCTGTCTGTCGCAAGGCTTGCGCTATTTGTCGCCAGACTCGCGGCGCAGGGTGCGCGGTGTCGAACCGAATGCGCGCAACATGGCTGCACTGAATGCGCTCTGGGAGCTGTAGCCGACCCGGCTGGCAATTTCACCGATGGGCAGTGAGGTCTCGCGCAGCAGGTCCAAGGCCAAATGCAGGCGTCGGTCGCGGATGTAATCCATCGGTGTCTGCCCGCATTCAGCCATGAAGCGTGCATGCAGGCGCGCGCTGGAAAGGCCTGTCAGCCGAGCGAGGTCTGCCACCTGCAACGGATGGGCGGCATGACGATGAATGTGCGCGTCCAGGGTGGCCAAAGGCAGTTGCCTGCTCCTGGTAGTGGAGGGCGCGGCATTGAGGCTTGCCAGCAGTAGAATCGCGCCTTGCCGGGCGATCAGCGGGTCGTTGACCGGGCTGGCGGCGAGCCAGGCGACCAACTGGTGCTGGGCCGGGTTCAAGTGCACGCGGCCCGGTTGGTCCAGCAGGCGGCGACTGGCATCGGCGTGGGCACCCAGGCTTTGTTCCAGCCAGCCTTCAGTTGGAACGTCCAGCACCAGGCAATGGCTGCCCAGCGGGCTGCCGCAGATGTGATGCGAGCCGCCGGGGATCACCATCATTTGCTGGCGCCTGACCTCGTCGCCTGTGCCATCGAGCTCGAACTGCAGCTGCCCGGACAGGCCGAAAACCAGCTGCGCGTGGTCGTGGCTGTGGTCGATCAGGTCATGGCTGTAATGGCGCAGCGAGAGAATCGGGTTCATCACTGCCTCCGGGGGGCCTGTGGATGTGTAGTGCGCAGTTTACTGCATGTTGGAGTGGGCTTGCCCGCGATTGATCGTCCCCTCGCTCCAGCGTGAGAACGATCAAAATCGTTACTGAATCAGCTGTCACCACATTGCCACACCACCGTCATGTGCAATTAATCCACTGCCCCCACTATCGTCAAAACCCAGCCGGATGTTGTCCATGACCAGTGCCCAGCTTGCCAGACCTAGCCGTAAGCAACGTGTGCGAACCTTGTGGATTTCCGATGTGCACCTTGGTACGCGGGATTGCCAGGCTGAGCATCTTTCGAGTTTCCTCAAGGGTTACCACGCCGACAAGGTGTACCTGGTCGGTGACATCATCGACGGCTGGAAGCTGCGCGGCGGCATGTACTGGCCCCAGGCGCATACCAACGTCATCCGTCGCCTGTTGACCATGAGCAAGCGTGGCACCGAGGTGGTTTACATCACCGGCAACCACGACGAGTTCCTGCGCCGTTACTCGAAACTGATTCTGGGCAACATCCAGCTTGTGGATGAAGCCGAGCACGTGACCGCCGATGGACGGCGTTTGCTGGTCATCCATGGCGACCAGTTCGATGTCATCACCCGTTATCACCGCTGGCTGGCGTTTCTGGGCGACTCGGCCTATGAGTTCACCCTGACCCTCAATCGCTGGCTCAATCACTGGCGCGCCAAGTACGGTTATGGCTATTGGTCGCTGTCGGCCTACCTCAAGCACAAGGTCAAGACAGCGGTCAGTTTCATCAGCGACTTCGAAGAAGCCATCGCTCACGAGTGCGTCAAGCGTGGCTTCGATGGAGTGGTCTGCGGCCACATTCACCATGCGGAAATCCGCAAGGTGGGCGAGGTGGAATACCTCAATTGCGGTGACTGGGTCGAATCCTGCACTGCGTTGATCGAACACCTGGATGGCAGCATCGAGCTGTTCCGGCTGGCGGACGCCCATGTCAAAGCCAAGACCCCGGTAGCACAAGCGCAGCCGGAGCCGGAACACGAGAATGTCAGCGAGCCGGTGGCCTGAGCCTACAGCGGCACCCTGCCGAGGATAATGTCGCGGTACATCACGAAGTCGCCCAGCAGGCTGTAAAACGGATGCTTGAAGGTGGCCGGGCGGTTTTTCTCGAAGAAGAAATGACCGACCCAGGCGAAGCTGTAGCCTGCCAGAGGAACCAGCCATAGCAACTGCCAGCGGCCACTGCCGATGGCGAATGCCAGCAGTACGATCACAAGGCTGGTGCCGATGAAATGCAGGCGGCGGGAGGTGCTGTTGGCGTGTTCCGACAGGTAATACGGATAGAAGTCGGCAAAACGGGTGAAAGGCTTGAGGTTTTCCATGGCGGTTATCCGTTGTGCAGATTGCCGATGAGGCATGAGTCTGAAGTTTAATCCACCCTACCATCGAGCCAGTGACATTAAGCGCCAGAATAGTATCCTTGAGCCATCAGCTGCAGGACGCGGCTTCTTCAAGAATTAGAAATGGCCATGATTGAGAAAACGACGTCTGCAAGTTGGGCGCTGGGAATCGTCAAGTCGATGGAGATGGATGGCATCGACTGTCAGGCGCTATTCAGGGAGTTGGGCCTCAATTACGGGGCGCTTGAAGACCCGGATGTGCGATTTGCCCAGGACAGCATGACCCGGCTCTGGCAGCGCGCGGTCGAGTTGTCGGGTAACCCGGCGATCGGCTTGAACATGGCCCGGGTGGTGCGACCTGCTTCCTTGAGCGTTGCCGGATACGCGGCAATGTCCAGCCGCACGCTCAAGGACGGTTTTGAACGTATGGTGCGCTACCAGCGCATCATCGCCGATGCGGCCGACATCACCCTGAGCCTTACGGATGAAGGGTACGAGCTGAAGGTGACGGTGCATGGCGATCACTTGCCTGCGGTCCGGCAGAGCGCCGAAGCCTCCCTGGCGTTTGCCCTGGCTTTTTGTAGTTGGCTCACCGGCAGGCCGCTGAATCCAAGGCGTGTGCTGATCCAGGGTGAGCAGCCCAAGAACGTCGAACCCTATAAAAGAACATTTCGCGGACCGATCACCTTCAGTGCCCGGCATGATTCGTTGATATTCGAGCGCGAGGATTTCGAGGCCGCGCTGCCGACGGCCAACGACGCCATGGCACAGTTGCACGACCGGTTTGCGGGTGAGTTCTTGGCGCGGTTTTCCGGCAACCGGGTGACGCATCAGGCGCGCCAGGTACTGTGCCGTCTGTTGCCACAAGGCGAACCCAAGCGTGAAGTGGTGGCGCAAACCATGCATTTGTCCCAGCGCACGCTGCAACGGCGGTTGCAGGAGGAGGGCACCACCTTCCAGACGCTGCTCGACGATACCCGCCGTGAACTGGCCGAGCAGTATCTGGCGCAGCCGCAGATGACCCTGCTGGAGATTGCCTACCTGCTGGGTTTTGCCGACCCGAGCAATTTTTTCCGGGCGTTCCGTCGTTGGTTTGATGAGACGCCGGGGGAGTATCGGGCAAGGCTGACTTCACAGACTCCGGGAGCCTGACAGGTCACCCACAGATTGCCAAATCATTGATCACGACCGCCAGAACGCCGGAATGCACAGCACCAGCACGGTGATGATTTCCAGACGCCCCAGCAACATGCCCACCGACAGAATCCACTTCGCCGCATCTGGCAGGCCCGAGAAGTTGCCAGCCGGACCGATGGTTTCCCCCAGCCCCGGGCCTACACCGGACACCGTACTGGCTGCGCCGGTCAGGGCTGTCATCCAGTCCAGTCCCAACAGCGACAGCAACAGGGCGATCATGCAGATGGTGATGGTGAAGAAAAACGAAAACGTCAGGATCGAACGGACGATTTCGTCGTCCAGCCGATGGCCGTTGTACTTCTGCTTGATCACCGCGCGCGGGTGAATCAGCTGGTTAAGGTTAGCCTTGAGCAGAATGTAGGCGACCTGGAAGCGGAAGATCTTGACCCCGCCCGCTGTCGAGCCCGAACAGCCGCCGACAAAACCCAGGTAGAAAAACAGCATCAGCGCGAATGTACCCCACAGGCTGTAATCGCCCAGGGCAAAGCCGGTGGTGGTGATCACCGAAGTCACGTTCAGGGCCACGTGGCGCAGGGCGTCGTACCACGGCAGGTCTGTGGTGGCCCAGTACCAGAGGGTCATGACCAGCCATGTCACCAGCAGCAGGCCGATGAAACCGCGCACCTGCTCATCCTTGAACAGCGCCTTGCGGTGGCCGCGCAAGGTGGCGACGTAGAGGGTGAAAGGCAGGCTGCCGAGGATCATCACCACGACAGCCACCCAGTGCACGGCCGGTTGCGACCATTTCGCCAGGGACTGGTCTGACGTCGAGAAACCGCCCGTGGAAATCGCCGACATGGCATGGTTGATGGCATCGAACAGGCTCATGCCCGCCAGCCAGAAGGCCACGCTGCCCAGGGCCGTGATGCCGATATAGGTCATGACGATGAACTTGGCCACCATGTGCGAGCGGGGCATGACCTTTTCCGAGCGGTCCGATGATTCGGTCTGGAACAGGCGCATGCCACCGATACGCAGCAACGGCAGGATTGCCACCGCCATGCCGATGAAGCCGATGCCACCCAGCCAGTGCAACAGCGAGCGCCAGATCAGGATGCCCGGCGACATGGTGTCCAGCCCGCTGAGCACCGTGGAGCCGGTGGCGGTGATGCCGGACATGCTTTCGAAAAACGAATCGGTGTAGCTGATGTGCTGGGTCAGCAAAAAAGGCAGCGCGGCGAAGATGCACACCACCACCCAGCTGGATACTGTCAGCAGGTACATGTCTCGCGGGCGCAGGTGCACGTGTTCCGGGCGGCCCGGAGCGACCAGGGCGGCGCCTGCCGCCAGGGTGATGAGGCTGGCCCAGATGAACTCCGGCAGATCGCCGGTGCGCTCGAAGATGAACAGGGTCGCCATCGGCACGACCATGAAGGCCGCCAGCGTGATCAGGAAGATGCCGATGATGAAACCGATGATGCGAAGGGTCGGCAATGCCATGCAATTGCTCTGACTGGAAGGAGAAAGGGCGCCATTCTACCCATGGGCCGGGGCATGTAAACCGACGTGGGGTCGACGCGATGTGTAAGTAATAGGTGAGCGCACTCGTTATTGACAGGCAACACGCCCTAGAATGCTCAATCATTTTTCAAGGAGGTGCCCGATGGAGGCGCTCGACGTTTTGCTCAATCGTGTCTCGGTTCCCCGCCTGATCGATCCGGCCCCTGATGCCGCGCAACGCGAGATTCTGTTCAGCGCGGCCCTGCGTGCCCCGGACCATGGCCAGTTACGGCCGTTTCGTTTCCTGACAGTTGAAGGCGCGGCTCGCGAGCGGTTGGGGGAGTTGCTGGTCGAGGCGCTGCAACACAGCGGAGCCGAAGTGACTCAGCAAGCACTGGACAAGGCCCGCCTGGGCCCGTTGCGGGCGCCACTGGTGGTGGTCGTGATTGCGAGCCTGCAGGATCATTTCAAGGTGCCGAAACAGGAGCAGCGGATCACCGCTGGCTGCGCGGCCCACAGTGTGTTGCTGGCCGCGTATGCCTTGGGCGTCGGCGCCGTGTGGCGCACCGGGGAATTGTCGTACTCACCTCAGGTTGCCAAGGGCCTTGGCCTGGCGGCCGATGAAGAGGTCATGGCCTTCCTGTACCTGGGCACCCCGCAGAACCCGCCACGCGTTGCGCCCAAGGTTGATGCGCTTGAGTTTGTGAGTGAATGGCAGGGTTGATGGTGTGGTGTGTGGTCTGACGCCTTCGCGAGCAAGCTCGCTCCCACAGGTTGATCGCATTCCATCTGGGAGCGACCGGGGTGGCGATCCACTTTGCTCGCGAAGGTGGTGCGGCTGGCAATCACGCCAGGCCGTTACGCCGAAATAACCGGGCTCAGCGGCTCCAGCGGCAGGTTCAGGATGGCCATGAAGCCGCCGTCCGGGTGATTGCCCACCACCAGGTCACCGCCATGCCGTTCCGCTGCGCGCCTGGCGATGGCCAGGCCCAGACCGTGACCCGGTGCGCTTTGCCCTGGCGCACGGTAGAACGGCTCGCCGAGCTGCGGTAGATGTTCTGGCGATACGCCGGGGCCATGGTCCCGGACCTTGAGCATCAGGCGGTCGCCCATGCGCAGCGCCTGCATACTGATGACTTCGCCAGCGGGGTTGAAGCGCAGTGCATTGCGCAACAGGTTGTCCATAGCGCGTTCGAGCATGTCCGGCCAGCCTTGCAGGTGAATGTCTTCTCCCACCTCAACACGCACCATTTGGTCAGTTGCATGGAGCTCTGCTTCGCTCTTGAGGTGCAACAGCATTCCCTCCAGGTCCACGGGCTTGGCCGTGCCTGAGTCTGCATCCAGGCGAGCCAGGGCCAGAATCTCGCTGATCAGTTCTTCCAGCCGGTCGCATTCACGGGACAGGCGCGGCCACAGCCTTTCACGCTCGGCAGGTTCGGCTCGTTCAGCCAGGGCCAGGGCGATCTTGAGCCGCGCCAGGGGCGAGCGCAGTTCATGGGAAACGTCGCGCAGCAGTTGTCGCTGGCTGACGATCAGACTTTGCAGGCGCGCGCCCATGCGGTTGAAGTCGGCGGCCAGGACGCCGAACTCATCACGCCGGTTGGCCAGCCGCGCCAGGCTGTTCTGTTGATAGGTGGTTTGCCCCAGGTCATGCACGGCGCCCCGCAGACGGCTGAGGGGGCGGGTGATCGACAGGGTCACCAGGAGGCTGAACAGTGTCAGGACCACCAGCGCGATACCCAATGCACTGAGTGGCCAGAGCAGACTTCTTTGCCGCCAGGCGTTCAATTCGGGGTGTGGAATACGGTAGATGAACAGGTAGGTGTCGCCGCTCTTGGGGCTGGTGTATTCAGTGGTCAGGCGACGCCACGGCAACTGGCTGGGGTCGTTGTGCTGGCGGGCTTCGAACGCAGCAGCTCGTGGTGGAAAGGTGCCACGTACCACCGGGTCGCCGCTGTCATTGAGCACTTGCACGTCGACGTGATAGCGACGCCTGGCGGTTTGCAGCAGATCCTGGGCGAACTCTTCCCCTTGATCCTCGTACATCTGGGTCCAGTTTTGCGCCAGGTGGCTAAGGCCGGGATGACGACTGAGTATCCAGGCATCCTGATTAAGCATATGCCCGAGCAGAATCGACAGGCCTGCGACCAGGGTGATGGCTAGCCAGAAGCTGGCCAGAATTCGCCAGAACAATGAGCGCACGTGATGACCTCAAGAAACGAAACCCGACACGCGAAGGCGTGTCGGGTTGGATGAGTGAGCGAACCCTTAACAGGCAATTATTGCGCTTGCTGTTGAGTCTGCTGAGCTTTCTGCGCTTTCCAGGCGCGGAATTCTGCACGATCAGCACGACGTTGCGCCTGTTTTTTCACGATGTCGTCAAATTGCTTCTGCTGATCAGGCTTGAGCAGGGCACGAATGTCGCTCTGGGTCTTGGCATGGGCGGCAGTCAGTTCATCCTTCAACGCCTTCTGGTCGGCGGCTGGCAGTTTGGCCAGGTACTTGTGGGTGATGGCCTGACGGTTGTGCACTTGCGCGCCCCACAGCTTGCCGATTTGCTGGCGCTGTTCGTGGGTCAGGTCCAGTTGGCTGAAGGGGCTTTGATGATGATGGTAGCCGCCACCCTGATCAGGGCCGCCCTGAGGAGGAGCTGCCATCGCGATAGTCGGGAGGGCAGCGGCGAACATCAAAGCGATAAGAGTCTTGCGCATGGTGGATCTCCTTGTCTCGGATTCGGCTCTGTGCCGGGTGTGGCCAGTTTAGGGAGATCAAGGTCAAGCGCGGTCAGGTGACGGTAAAGCTTGGGTAAAGAGCGATAGCCTGACTTTTACGATGCGCTGGGAGTTGTAGGAGTGGGCTTGCCCGCGATTGCGGTAGTGCAGCCGATAATAATGTCGCTGACAGACATTGAACGTCCTGCGGACGTTATCGCGGGCAAGCCCGCTCCTACAGGTCTTACCGGCATCACTCGCTGTAAAAATACCCGCGGCTGCGCAGCGCGACGATGCGCGGGCGGCCATCGGCGTGGGGGCCGATCTTCTTGCGCAGGTTGCTCACGTGCATGTCCAGGCTGCGGTCATACAGCGTCAGCTTGCGGCCCAGCGCCAGTTGCGCCAGCTCCTGTTTGTCCAGGGGTTCACCGGGTTGGCGCAGCAAGGCTTCGAGCAAGCGGCTCTCGGAGACGGTCAGGGTGAACTCCTGCTCGTCGATGACCACTACGCCGCGCACCGGGCTGAAACACAGGTCGCCCAACTCCAGCTGGCTGGAAACCGCCGTCGGGTGACTGCGCCGCAAGACCGCACGCAGGCGTGCTGTCAGCTCGCGAGGGTCGCAGGGCTTGGCCAGGTAATCATCGGCGCCCAGTTCGAGGCCCAGAATCCGGTCCAGCGGTTCGCCACGGGCCGAGAGCATCAGCACCGGCAGGTCAGGGTGATCCGTGCGCAACTGCTTGAGCAGCTCCAGACCGCTGCCGTCGGGCAGCATGACATCCAGCACCACGGCGGCAGGCGCAGATTCGGCCAGGGCACGACGCGCACTGGTGCCGTCATGGCACGCGCGGACCTGAAAACCTTCCTGCCCCAGCCAACTGCTCAGCAGCTCACAGAGCTCCTGGTCATCATCAATTAGTAACAGCTCGCTCATGACTCACTCAATTTAACCACTGCCGACGTCTGCGCCAGCCACTGGCAAAGATACCGCACAGAAGGGCTATCATCGCAACGCCACCGCCTGCGACGAACCATTGTTGCTGCTCTGTCAAAATACGCTGTGGCTCGACGGATTGCGCCTCTTTGAGTTGCAATTTCAGCTTTTGGTTCTCTTGACGCAGGCGATTGAGTTGCGCGCCATCGCGTTCGGGATCATTGCTCTGCAATTGCTTGCTCAATTCTTCACGCTGACGTTCGCTTTGCGCAAGTCGCTGCTCAAGCGTAGCGATCTGGCTTGCCTGGGTTGGCAACGCCAGTGCAGCGGTTGTTTCCTCAGCCTGCACGTTGAAACTCATCACTGAAACGGATACTACAGCCATCAGCAGACACAACGGACCTGAACGCATCTGAACTCCTTGTTAGAGCAGTTTTTATTCGAGCTATCGGCAGGTTGTCGGCAGAACGGTAGGAATGATTAGCGATGGCAATAGGCTAGGTCAACTCCGCCTCGATCAGGAGGCGGAATGCAGGAGCGGCTTAAGGAAGGACTTGCTTGAACGGCTTGACCACCACGCTGGCGTAGACGCCGGCTTTGATGTACGGATCGGCGTCGGCCCAGGTCTGGGCGGCAGCCAGGGATTCGAACTCGGCGACGATCAGGCTGCCGGTAAAACCTGCTGCGCCCGGGTCGTTGCTGTCCACGGCCGGGTTAGGGCCGGCCAGCACAATGCGGCCTTCGCTTTGCAGTGCCTTGAGGCGCTCCAGGTGGTCCGGGCGAGCGGCCAGGCGGTTTTCCAGTGAATTGGCGACGTCTGTGGCAACGATTGCGTAGAGCATGTCAGTCCTCGGATTTCGGAGTGGAAGGGTCGTGCATGTGGCGCGCCAGGAAGATGCCCTGGCCGACCAGGAAGATCAGTGTCATGCCCAGGCTGCCGAATACTTTGAAGTCGACCCAGAAATCCTGATAAGTGAACGCCACGTACAGGTTCGCGGCGCCGCAGAACAGGAAAAAGATGATCCAGGCGATGTTCAGCTTGGTCCATATCGCCTGGGGCAGGCTCAATGCATGGCCCATGATGCGCTGGATCAGCAGCCGGTCACCGATGAAATGGCTCCCGGCAAAGACCAGGGCAAACAGCCAGTTGACCACGGGTGCTTTCCACTTGAGGAACGTCTCGCTGTGAAAAGCCAGCGTCAGGCTACCGAACACAAGGCAGGCAATGAGTGTCAACCATTGACTCTTTTCCAGTTTGCGCTGGGTGATGAACAGGATGCCGTAGACGATTACCGAGCTGATGATCAACATCGCGGTGGCGCTGAAAATACCGCCTACCATGAAGCTATGGCCCAGGACATCGACCGCGCGCGGCTCGATCTTGTAAACGATGAAAAACAGGAACAGCGGGATGAAGTCGATGAATTGTTTCACAATGGCAGCCAGAAGCAGGATGTGGCGGCATAATAACAAACATCAATGACAGCGAAAGCGCCACCTATGAATGTTGACCTGCACTGCCATAGCACCGCTTCCGATGGCGCCCTCGCGCCGGCGGTCCTCGTTGCGCGTGCGCATGAACACGGCGTGCGGGTACTCGCGCTGACTGACCATGACACCCTTGACGGGCTCGAAGAGGCCCGTGCTGCGGCGCTTGCACTGGATATGCAACTGGTCAACGGTATCGAGTTGTCCTGCACCTGGGGTGGCGCGACCATCCATGTGCTGGGCTATGGATTCGATGTCAATGCGCCGGTTCTGGTTGAGGCCATTGCCCGTTTGCACGATGGCCGCTGGTTGCGCGCCGAAGAAATCAGCCGAAAGTTGGCGATAAAAGGTATGCCGGGCGCGCTGGAAGGTGCCCGTGCGATCCAGCAGGAACTGGGCGACAGCGGCAACGCTCCGGCCCGTCCGCACTTCGCGGACTTCCTGGTGCGTGCCGGTTTCGTCAAGGATCGGGCCGAAGCGTTCCGCAAATGGCTGGGCGCCGGCAAACTGGGCGACGTCAAGCAACACTGGCCAACGCTGGAAGAAACCGTCGGCACCTTGCGTGCTGCCGGGGCCTGGGTCAGTCTGGCGCACCCCATGCAATATGATTTCACCCGCAGTAAGCGTCGTAAGCTGATCGCCGACTATCTTCAGGCCGGCGGTCATTCAATCGAGGTGGTTAATGGCCTGCAACCTGCGGATCAGGTCGGTGTATTGGCTATCCTGGCCCGTGAGTTCGGTCTGCTGGTAAGTGCCGGCAGTGACTTTCATGCTCCTGGCGGCTGGTCGGAAATTGGCATGTATCGCCCTTTACCCGAAGACCTCCCGCCACTTTGGTGTCGATTCAAACATGACCAGCCTACTGCCTCCGTCTGAACAGGAAGATACCGTGAGTCAATTTTTCCAGGTCCACCCGGAAAACCCGCAGGCGCGCCTGATTAAACAGGCTGCCGAAATCATCAAGGCCGGCGGGCTGGTGGTGTACCCGACCGACTCGTCCTATGCGCTGGGTTGCCAGATTGGCGACAAGAACGCCATCGAGCGTATTCGCCGCCTGCGCCAGCTGGACGACAAGCACAACTTCACCCTGATGTGCTGCGACCTGTCGCAACTGGGGCTGTACGCCAAGGTCGATACCGGGGCATTCCGTGCGCTCAAGGCCCATACGCCGGGGCCTTACACCTTCATCCTCAACGCTACCCGGGAAGTCCCGCGCCTGTTGTTGCACCCCAAGCGCCGCACCATCGGCCTGCGCGTGCCGCATCACCCCATCGCCCAGGCCCTGTTGCAGGAACTGGGTGAGCCATTGATGAGCGTGAGCATGATCCTGCCCGGCGAAACCGTGCCGATGAGCGATCCTTACGAAATGCGCCAGGTACTGGAGCATCAGGTGGACCTGATCATCGACGGCGGCATCGGCGGCGTATCGGCTTCGACCGTCATCAGCCTGGCCAGTGGCGAACCTGAAGTGGTTCGTGTCGGATGTGGTGATCCGCGTCCTTTCGGGGTCGAGGCTTAGTGACAAGCGTGGAAGCGGTGGACAGCCAGGCCGATGCGCAACAAGAGTTGCCGTTCGCCATGGTTTATGGTCAGGCGGTCATGCAAATGCCGCTGGACCTGTACATTCCGCCGGACGCGCTGGAAGTCTTCCTCGAGGCCTTCGAAGGCCCCCTTGACCTGCTGCTGTACCTGATCCGCAAACAGAACATCAATATCCTCGACATCCCGGTGGCTGAGATCACTCGCCAGTACATGGGTTATGTCGAACTGATGAAAACCGTGCGCCTGGAGCTGGCGGCCGAGTACCTGGTGATGGCGGCCATGCTCGCCGAGATCAAGTCGCGGATGCTGCTGCCGCGCTCGGCGGAAGTGGAAGAGGAAGAAGACGACCCTCGGGCCGAACTGATCCGTCGCTTGCAGGAATACGAACGCTTCAAGGCTGCCGCCGAAGGCATCGATGCCCTGCAGCGTGTAGGCCGTGATGTCAGCGTGCCCAAACTGGATGCGCCTGAAGCCCGGGCGCGCAAGCTGTTGCCTGACGTCAGCCTTGAAGAGCTGCTGATGTCCATGGCCGAAGTGCTGCGTCGTGGCGACATGTTTGAAAGCCATCAGGTCAGCCGCGAGGCACTGTCCACCCGCGAGCGCATGAGTGACGTGCTCGAGCGCCTCAAGGGCGGTGGTTTCGTGCCCTTTGCCGAGCTGTTCACGGCAGAAGAGGGGCGCCTTGGGGTGGTCGTGACCTTCATGGCGATCCTTGAGCTGGTCAAGGAATCGCTGGTCGAACTGGTGCAGAACGAGCCCTTTGCGGCGATCCATGTCCGGGCCCGTGCCGAATAGCGCGGCGTGCCTTCATTGAGCTAGAGCTGACGAATGAACCTGAATGAACCGCGCGAGTTGGCGCCCCTGCTCGAAGCTTTCCTGCTGGCCTCCGGTAAACCGCAATCGCTGGAACGGCTGTTCGAACTGTTCGAAGAGGGCGAGCGTCCCGAGCCGCCTGTCTTCAAGAAAGCCCTGCAGATCCTGGGCAAGTCCTGCGAAGGCCGTGCCTTCGAACTCAAGGAAGTGGCGTCCGGTTATCGCCTGCAGATCCGCGAGCATTTTTCGCCGTGGGTGGGCAGGCTCTGGGAAGAGCGCCCGCAACGCTACTCGCGTGCCATGCTGGAGACCATGGCGCTGATCGCCTATCGCCAACCGATCACCCGGGGCGAGATCGAGGATGTGCGTGGTGTTGCCGTCAACAGCAACATCGTCAAGACCTTGCTGGAGCGCGAGTGGATCAGGATCGTCGGCTATCGCGACGTGCCGGGTAAACCCGCAATGTTTGCCACCACCAAGGCGTTCCTCGACCACTTCAACCTGAAAAACCTCGACGACCTGCCACCCCTGGCCGATCTGCGGGAAATGGAGCCGGAGCCGATCCTCGATTTCGACGATGCCCCCGTGCCTGCGCATCTTCAGGCCCTGGCGGACGCGACCCTGGACCCCGACGCCGAGCCCGAACCGCCCCGGGACGAAACCAGCTTCCGCAGCCTGCTGGTCGAACTTGATTCGATGGAGCAGGGTCTGAAGACTGACTTCGACGATTTGTTGCCGGATGAGGTTGAGCCGATTGACGAAGCTGACCCCGATGACCGTGTGTAATCACTGTTGGAGCGAGGCTTGCCCGCGAATGCAGAGGTTCAGGTTTGAAGATGCTTGCTGACCGTACCGACTTCTTCGCGGGCAAGCCTCGCTCCAACAATGAATCGTGCTTGCAGGCAGTAAATGATTAATTTCCGGGCCACCCCATGACCTCAACCAAAGACCCCTGCATCAGCATCTGCAAGTTCGATGACGACATCTGCATTGGCTGTGGGCGCAGCAAGCGGGAGATCAAGGCCTGGAAGAAGCTCGACAAGGCCGACAAACGTCTGGTGCTGGCCGAGTCGGCGCAGCGGCTGATCCGGCTCAAGGCCACCGGTCGGCGGAAAAAGAAGTAGGTCGCAGGTTTTGCACTAGTCTGTGATGCGCAACCGCTGCCATGAGCGTATGATTCGCGACCCTTTGGCCATTCATACGTGCCAGGGCCATCAGTATTTCGCCTCGGATCATGAGGCAAGCAGGGCGCGTCCCTTCTAAACGCGGCCTGAATCGACACACCGGGAGGTGCCCAGATGAGCAAGAAAGACGAGCAAGACAGCCAGGAAATCGGACCTGCAGGCGAGAAGCTGCAAAAGGTGCTGGCACGCATTGGTGTAGGTTCGCGACGTGACGTCGAGGCCTGGATCAGCGAAGGCCGGATCAAGGTCAATGGCAAGGACGCGACCCTCGGGCAACGCGTCGATCTGCATGACGCTATCAGCGTCGACGGTCGTGTGATCAAGCGCGAAGAGGCTGCCGAAACGGTACGCCGCGTCATCATGTACAACAAACCAGACGGTGAAATCTGCACCCGTGACGACCCGGAAGGTCGCCCGACTGTGTTCGATCGCCTGCCGCGCCCGAAAGAAGGCCGTTGGGTCAACATCGGCCGCCTGGACATCAACACCACCGGTTTGCTGATGTTCACCACCGACGGTGAACTGGCCAACCGCCTGATGCACCCGTCCTTTGAAATGGACCGTGAGTACGCGGTACGTGTGCGTGGCGAAGTCGATGACGACATGCTGCTGCGCCTGAAGAACGGCGTGATCCTGGAAGACGGTCCGGCACGTTTCACCGACATCCAGCAAGCGCCGGGTGGTGAAGGTTTCAACCACTGGTATCACTGCGTGGTAATGGAAGGTCGCAACCGCGAAGTTCGTCGCCTGTGGGAATCTCAGGGGCTGGTGGTCAGCCGTTTGAAACGCGTTCGTTACGGGCCGGTGTTCCTCAACTCCGACCTGCCGATGGGCCGCTGGCGGGAAATGAGTCAGCAGGAAGTTGACATCCTCAGTGCTGAGGTCGGCCTGACGCCGGTCGCCCAGCCGCAGATGAATGCCAAGACCAAGGACAAGCTGGAGCGTTTGCAGCGCCAGTCTTCCCGTCCGTTGGGCAAGGGTGAGCGTGTTCGTACGCTGCGTCCGGCCAACCCGGCTCCAGCAGGCGAGCGTGCTCCACGTCAGCCGCAGGTAACGGGCAGCGATCGTGACCGTCCGCGTTCGGAATCGGGTCGTGACCAGCGTCCGGCGCGCACACCGCGTCCGGCCAATGGTCGCAGCGACAGCAACCGTGACAACAGCCGTGGCACACCGGTTGCCGAGCGTCCGAGCGATGTCAGCAAGCGTCCGGCCAAGCCAGCTGCCAAGCGTCCAGGTATCACCCTGGTCGACGATAAGCCTTCGGGCAAACGTCGTGGTGCGCCGGCCGGTACCGGTCAGCGTCCAGGTTTCGGGCGTCGCAAGCCGCAGTAACGCTCGCGGTAGTGAAAAGAACGCCAGTCCAGAGACTGGCGTTTTTTTTTGCATGACGAAACTGACCACTCAAGCAGCTTTCCTACATCACCGTCTGACACACCCGGTGTACAATACGCCGCGTTTTTTCTGTGAGTACCACGCGTCCCCACGCACAAAATTCAAGGCTACCCGCCTTGTTTCACTCCGTTGTGTCATGAGCACAACGGGTTCGATTCCGTCACAGACAAGAACAATAGGTGACCTGTCAATGAGTGAAAAAACCCCTCCTGCCGGCGAGCTGAAGCGCGCCCTGAAAAACCGGCATATCCAGTTGATCGCCCTGGGCGGCGCCATCGGCACGGGCTTGTTCCTGGGGTCGGCTGGCGTACTCAAGTCCGCCGGGCCGTCGATGATCCTGGGTTATGCCATCTGCGGCTTCATCGCCTTCATGATCATGCGTCAGCTGGGCGAGATGATTGTCGAAGAGCCGGTGGCCGGGTCCTTCAGCCACTTTGCCCACAAATACTGGGGCGGTTTTGCCGGCTTTCTGTCGGGCTGGAACTGCTGGGTGCTGTACATCCTGGTAGGCATGTCAGAGCTGACAGCCGTCGGCAAATACGTGCATTACTGGTGGCCTGAAATCCCGACCTGGGCATCGGCAGCGGTGTTCTTCGTCATGATCAATGCCATCAACCTGGCGAACGTCAAAGTCTTCGGCGAAGCAGAGTTCTGGTTTGCCATCATCAAGGTCGTGGCCATTCTCGGCATGATCGCCCTGGGCAGCTACCTGCTGGTCAGCGGCAGCGGCGGGCCACAGGCATCGGTCACCAACCTGTGGGAGCACGGCGGTTTCTTCCCTAATGGTGTAACGGGGCTGGTGATGGCCCTGGCGATCATCATGTTCTCCTTCGGTGGCCTGGAAATGCTCGGTTTTACCGCAGCCGAAGCCGATCAGCCGAAAACCGTGATCCCCAAGGCGATCAATCAGGTGATCTACCGCATCCTGATTTTCTACATCGGTGCCCTGGTGGTGCTGCTGTCGCTGACGCCATGGGACAGCCTGCTGACGACCCTCAATGCGTCCGGTGACTCCTACAGCGGCAGCCCGTTCGTGCAGGTGTTCTCCATGCTGGGCAGCAACACGGCTGCGCACATCCTCAACTTCGTGGTGTTGACCGCAGCACTGTCGGTCTACAACAGCGGCACCTATTGCAACAGCCGCATGCTGGTGGGTATGGCAGAGCAGGGCGATGCCCCCAGGTCCCTGGCAAACGTGGACAAGCGTGGCGTGCCGGTGCGGGCGATTGGCGTGTCGGCGCTGGTGACCTTCGTTGCCGTGGTGCTCAACTACCTGATCCCCCACGATGCGCTTGAGCTGCTGATGTCGCTGGTGGTTGCAGCGCTGGTGATCAACTGGGCGATGATCAGCTACTCGCACCTCAAGTTCCGCCAGCACATGGTTCGTACCCGGCAAGTGCCGCTGTTCAAGGCGCTCTGGTATCCATACGGCAACTACTTTTGCCTGGCGTTCGTGGTGTTCATCCTCGGCATCATGCTGCTGATCCCTGGCATCCAGGTGTCGGTGTACGCGATTCCCGTGTGGCTGGTGGTGATGTGGGTATGCTTCATCATCAAGAACCGGCGCGATGCGGCCGCTTCTGCTGCGGCGCGGACGTAAACCTGACCATGCTGGTGATCTCCAACAATGTGCATCTGCCGGATGCCGAAATCGAATTGACCGCCATCCGTGCCCAGGGCGCGGGTGGGCAGAACGTCAACAAGGTTTCCAGTGCGGTGCATTTGCGTTTTGACATCAGCGCTTCGTCATTGCCGCCGTTCTATAAGGAACGGCTGCTGGCGCTGCGCGACAGTCGGATCACCAGCGAAGGGGTCATCGTGATCAAGGCCCAGCAATACCGGACCCAGGAACAGAACCGGGCCGACGCGCTGGAGCGGCTGGCTGAGCTGATCGTCAACGCCGCCAAGGTCGAAAAGAAACGTCGCCCGACCAAGCCGACACTGGGCTCCAAGACCCGTCGCCTGGAGAGCAAGACCAAGCGTGGTTCGATCAAGGCCGGGCGGGGCAAGGTGGATTTTTGAGCCGGACGGGCTCGCATCAACCCTGTGGGAGCGAGCTTGCTCGCGAATGCCTGATGTCAGGCACCCGTTAACTCAGATCGACGTCACCTTCTGTTCCCGTATCACCTGCGCCTGTTTGTACAGGTAGACGCTCAACGCCAACCCGCCCAGGGAGGCCAGCGCCGCGAACAGGAAGATCGAAGCAAAGCCGAACCCTGCTGCAATCGCACCTGCCACCGGCCCGGTGATGCCCAACGACAAGTCGATGAACAACGAGTACGCCCCCACGGCTGCACCACGGCTCGAGGCCGGCACCAGATTTACGGCTTCCACGCCCAATGCCGGGAATACCAGGGAGAACCCAAACCCCGTCAATGCTGCACCGGCCAGGGCCAGGCTCGGGTTAGGGGCCAGCCACAACAACAGCAGGCCCAGGGTTTCCACGGCGAGGCAGGCAATGGCCACTCGAAAGCCACCCAGGCGGTTGATGAAATTGCCGAATAATAGCCGCGCCGCGATAAAACAGCCGCCAAACAGGCTCAGGCAGACCACTGCGTTCGGCCAGCTGTGGCTGGCGTAATACAGAGTGATGAAGGTCGCGATGGTGCCGAAACCAATAGAGCCCAATGCCAGTCCGGTGCCATGGGGCAGTACTCGACCCAGTACGTGCAGGAACGGCATGCGTTCGCCGTGGACGATGGGGGTAGGCGGCTTGTTCCAGGCCAGCGCGAAGCCCAGGCTCGCCAGCAGGATGATGCTCACGCCCATGCTCCAGATACCCAGTGACTGAACCAACAGCACGCCCATCGGCGCACCAATGGCCAGTGCGCCGTAGCTGGCGATGCCGTTCCAGGAAATGACTTTGGCGGTGTGCTGCGCGCCGACGCGACCGATACCCCAGCCAATGGCGCCTGAGCCCACCAGGCTTTCAGCGCTGCCAAGCACCAGACGGCCGAGAAACAGGCTGATCAGGCTGAGCATCGGCCAGCTTTGCAGCCAGCTGGCCAGCAGCATGAACACCCCGCTGATGCCACACCCGACCAACCCGTACAGCACTGACTTCTTGCAGCCTCGGTTATCAATGATGCGCCCGGCATACGAGCGGCTGAGCAGTGTTGCCAGATACTGGACACTGATCACCAGCCCGGCAGCGACGGCGCCAAAGCCCAGGTCGGTGTGTACATAGCCGGGTAATACGGCCAGGGGGATGCCGATGTTCAGGTAACCGATGAAGGTGAACAGGACGATAGAGACGACCTGCAGCGTGACTTTGAAGGGGCGCTGTTCTGGCATGGGTAAACGGTCCACGGTAACGACGGTAAGGCAACGCGGGGTGGTTGGAGCAGGTTAGACGCTGACTATGATAGCGGCGGTTTGAATGTAACTGGGGATTGCGGCGAAAAAAGGTTGCTGTCGATTGGAAAAGGCACGGGTGCCTGGACTGGCCCCTTCGCGAGCAAGCTCGCTCCCACCTTGTCCCGGTCAGTCATAAATCCTGGGGGAGCGACCGGAGTGGCGGTCCACCTTGATCGCGAAAGGTCTGGATTATTGCGCAGGCGCCACAAGCTGAGTCGTCACCAGCGCAGCCAGGGCGTTTTCCTGGGTGCCGAAGCGGGCGAGCAGGGCGTTTTGTTTTTCCGGAGTCAGGCGTGCCCAGATGTCGATCATTTTCTCGGCAGTGCCGATCAGAACGCTGGCTTGGGTTTCGGTAAGGTCGGTCATGCGGGGCTCGTTTTTGCGGGCAGTCAGACCGTATGGAAATACAGAAGATATCTGGTTTTTCCGTACGGTCTGGACAATTGCCGTCAGTCTTTACTGTTGGCTTTCTGGCTGTCTTGAGCCGGAGTCTTGGCCTTCAACGCGGCGTTTTCGCCGGGTTCCTGTTGCGCCTTGGTGGTCTGCGCTGGTTGGTGCAGGCTTGGGAAGGGGAAGTTCGGGATCTCGTGCATCGTCGTCGCTCCTCGCAAGTTCTGAAGGTTAATCAATGGAACTGCGCCTTTGTAAGGCACCCGTGCTTTTGTAAAGCCAAAGCAGGATACAGCACAATAAATGACAATCAGATTTTTAATCCCGGCCGCTGGTCAATTCTTCATGCCACATGAACGAGGTTTCATGCAGGCATAAAAAAAGGCGCCCGGTCAGGGCGCCTTCTTTTCGAGGCATGAACCTCAGTCGTTACAGACCGATGCGATGGCCTGTGCCAACGCCTCCAGACGATCGATATCGATGCCCGCAACGTTGGCGCGACCGGCGCCCACCAGGTACACGCTTTGCTCGTAACGCAGGCGTGCCACCTGATCCAGGCTCAAGCCCGTGTAGGAGAACATGCCGCGCTGCACGCCGATGTGGGCAAAACGCTCACCCAGGCCCAGCGGCGTCAAGGCATCGACCAGGCCGACACGCAGGTGGGCGATACGTGCGCGCATCTCTTCGACTTCTTCGGCCCACAGGCTTTTCAGCTCGGGGTCGCCGAGAATCTCAGCCACTACGGCCGCGCCATGGTCCGGCGGGCTCGACCAGAGGTTGCGCGCCAGCGAGGCCAGTTGGCTGCGAACGTCGAGAATCTTCTCGGCATCTGCTGCACAGACGATCAGTGCACCGGTACGGTCGCTGTACAAGCCGAAGTTCTTCGAGCAGGAACTGGTGATCAGCACTTCCGGCAGTTCAGCAGTGAGCAGTCGAACGCCCCACGCATCCTCGTCCACGCCGTCGCCGAAACCCTGGTAGGCGAAGTCGATCAGTGGCAGCAGGTTGCGCCGACGCAGGACGTCCAGCACGTCACGCCACTGGTCATGAGTCAGGTCGAAACCGGTCGGGTTGTGGCAGCAGGCGTGCAGCAGGACCACATCACCTTCAGGCACTTTGTTCAGGGCTTCGAGCATACCTTCGATGTTCAGGCGGTTGTCGCTGCCCACGTAGGGGTAGTAACCGATCTTGATCCCGGCTTCCGCGAAGATGGTCTCGTGGATCGGCCAGGTGGGCTGGCTGAACCATACGCCACGGCCCGGCAGGCAGTGGGAAATGAAGTCAGCGCTCAGACGCAAGGCACCCGTACCGCCTGGCGTCTGGGTGGCGCTGACACGTTTGGCTGCCAGTAATTGCGAAGTGCTGCCCAGTACCATCTCGCTGATCAGCGCGCCGAAGCGCGGGTTGCCGTGGCCACCGATATAGGTCTTGGTGGTTTGCTTATCCACCAGTCGCTGTTCGGCCAGCTTGACCGCGCGAGGAATGGTGGTCAGACCCTGTGCATCCTTATAGACGCCCACGCCCAGATCGAACTTGTTCGGGTTCGTGTCAGCGGCATAGGCATCGATCAATCCCAGAATCGGATCGCCAGGTACGCGCTGAATATCGGTGAAATGCATTACTTGCGGCCCTCGGCGCCTTTGGCCACCTCGTCGGTACGGGCAGCCATGATGAAATCGTTGCGGTGCAGCCCCTTGATCGAGTGGCTCCACCAGGTGACCGTCACTTTGCCCCATTCGGTCAGCAGACCTGGGTGGTGACCTTCTGCCTCAGCAATTTCGCCGACGGCGTTGGTAAATGCCAGCGCAAATTTGAAATTCTTGAAGAGAAACACCTTTTCCAGCTGCATGACGCTATCACGCACTTCGATGTTCCAGTCCGGGATCTGTTTGAGTAGTTCCGGCAGTTCGGCGTCGCTGACTTGTGGGGCGTCGGCACGGCAGGCTTCGCAATGGGCTTGGTTGAGGTTGCTCATGAGGGGATTCCTGTCAGGCGACTTTGGATTTAGGAGGAAATTTTGCGGCATGCAGACCCAGCTGCATACCTTGGGCAACCATGCCCATGATGTCTTCGTGGGCCAGGTCGAACAGACGCTTGAGGTCTGGCAGCACAAAATACAGGGGTTGCAGGATGTCGATTCGATACGGCGTGCGCATCGCTTCCAGCGGGTCGAATATCTGGTGTTCGGGCGTATCGGACAGGCAGTACACCGTTTCCCTGGGAGAGGACAGGATGCCACCGCCGTAGATCTTGCGCCCCTGTGGCGTATCGACCAGGCCGAACTCGATGGTCATCCAGTACAGACGCGCCAGATACACGCGCTGTTCCTTGGTGGCGTTCAGGCCAAGCTTGCCGTAAGTGTGGGTGAATTCGGCGAACCAGGGGTTGGTCAGCAATGGGCAGTGGCCAAAGATTTCGTGAAAAATGTCCGGCTCTTGCAGGTAGTCCAGCTCTTCTTCGCTGCGAATAAAGGTCGCAACCGGAAACTGCTTGTTCGCCAGCAGCTCGAAAAACTTCTGGAAGGGAATGAGCGCCGGAACCCGGGCCACTTGCCAGCCTGTGGTGGCGGCCAGCACCCGATTGATCTCGCTCAACTGCGGAATACGGTCATGGGGCATGCCCAACTGCTCGATGCCGTCCAGGTATTCCTGGCAAGCGCGACCTTCCACCACCTTCAGTTGCCGGGTGATCAAGGTGTTCCACACCGCATGCTCGGCAGGCGGGTAATCGATGAAACCCTTCGCGTCGGGCTCACGAGCCACGTAGTGCGTCATGCTGCTCTCCTGATGGATCAGTCTTTTTATGCCCTCATAGCAATAACGCGTTCTGCCCGCTTATGCAGCGGGGGTGTCGTACGTTGGCTCAGGCAAATGGGTATTTTCCGTAACGAAAAGTTTACGATTGGCGTCAGGTCGCAGGGATTGGCAATGAGGCTGCCGGAATTTACGAATTGGCTGTAAAGGAATCGTGACGCTAAACTTTGCTCATTCCTAAAAATATCCATAGCCCCTTCAGGATCGATCCTTCATGCGCATCAAAGTGCACTGCCAGAACCGCATCGGCATCCTTCGGGACATCCTCGACCTGCTGGTGGCTTACGGGGTTAACGTTGCGCGGGGCGAGGTGGGCGGTGAGCACGGGGACGCGATCTACCTGCATTGCCCCAACCTGATCAACCTGCAATTCCAGGCGCTACGCCCAAAATTCGAGGCCATCGCCGGGGTCTTTGGCGTCAAGCGGGTGGGACTGATGCCCAGCGAGCGGCGGCACATGGAGCTCAATGCCTTGCTCGGCGCGCTGGAGTTTCCGGTGTTGTCCATCGACATGGGCGGGGCCATCGTTGCGGCCAATCGAGCAGCGGCGCAATTGCTGGGCGTGCGGGTCGATGAAGTGCCAGGCATTCCGTTGTCGCGCTATGCCGAGGATTTCGACCTGCCTGAACTGGTGCGCGCCAGCAAATCCCGGATCAACGGCTTGCGGGTCAAGGTGCGGGGCGATGTGTTTCTGGCGGACATCGCGCCGTTGCAATCGGAGCATGACGACAGTGAAGCCATGGCCGGCGCGGTGTTGACCTTGCACCGGGCTGACCGGGTAGGCGAGCGCATCTACCATGTGCGCAAACAGGAACTGCGCGGTTTCGACAGTATTTTTCAGAGTTCGAAAGTTATGGCGGCCGTGGTGCGCGAAGCCCGGCGCATGGCACCGCTGGACGCACCGTTACTGATCGAAGGTGAAACCGGCACCGGCAAGGAGCTGCTCGCTCGTGCCTGCCACCTGGCGAGTCCCCGTGGCCAGTCGCCGTTGATGGCCCTCAATTGCGCAGGCCTGTCGGACTCCATGGCCGAGACCGAACTGTTCGGTTACGGCCCCGGTGCGTTCGAGGGCGCCCGGGCCGAGGGGCGTCTCGGGTTACTGGAGCTGACCGCAGGCGGCACCCTGTTTCTGGATGGCGTCGCAGAGATGAGCCCGCGTCTGCAGGCCAAGCTGTTGCGGTTTCTGCAAGAGGGCTGCTTCCGCCGGGTGGGCAGCGATGAAGAGGTCTTTCTGGATGTGCGGGTCATTTGCGCCACCCAGGTGGACCTGTCCGAGCTGTGCGCCAAGGGCGAGTTTCGTCAGGATCTGTATCACCGGCTCAACGTGCTGTCGCTGCATATCCCGCCGTTGCGCGAATGCCTGGATGGGCTGGCGCCGCTGGCCGAGCACTTTCTTGATCAGGCCAGCCGCCAGATCGGCTGCCCGTTGCCGAAGCTGGCACCCGCGGCCCTGGACCGGCTCACTCACTACGGTTGGCCGGGCAATGTAAGACAACTGGAGAACGTGCTGTTCCAGGCGGTTTCCCTGTGCGAGGGCGGGGTGGTCAAGGCCGAACACATCCGTCTGCCGGACTACAGCACGCGGCAGCCACTGGGGGAGTTTTCGCTAGACGGGGGGCTGGAGGACATTGTTGCCCGATTTGAAAAGGCGGTGCTCGAACGACTTTATGCCGAACACCCCAGCAGTCGCCAGTTAGGCAAGCGCCTGAATGTTTCCCATACCACCATCGCCAATAAGTTACGCGAACATGAAATAACAAAGTCCGTGACCCTTGAAGAGGGCGGTAAGCAGGAAAGTTAAAATAAAGTTTAAAATTTGTCGGGTAACTTAAATAAAGCGGATAAAGATTAAATTTTATTTAAGTTGACATCCGATAGTGTCAAACGCTTTAAGCCGGGAAGGGGATAGGCGATACAGCGCTATAGAGGAAAAATTTATAACAGGCCACGCCTCGATGGATCACTCCATGAGGCGTTGATTGTTTTTAAAACAGCGGCGGTATCAGCCGTTTTCGCAACCGTTGCCCATCACTTGATACTGCAGGATATGCTCGACGCCCTTTGAGTCCTGATAGACCATGCGGGCTGGAACCACGTGGCAGACGTCCGGGATCTCGGTCATGGAGATGACCTTGGCGATGTCCAGGTGGGTGCCGTAGGTGTATTGCTCTACCGGGGTATTCTGAGTGGCGGCCTGATTAGTGTTTTCGTCTGCCATTGCAAACGCGCTAAAACCACAGAGCGCCATGACTAACAGTGCAGCTTTCATGTTGGTAGTTCCTTCATCGTTCGAAAGGGGGCGCATGACCCTTGTGAGGTCATGCGTGAAGCCATGTATCAAGAAGTGGATCAACAAGGCCGTTGTGGGGGCAGTGTCTAAGTTGTTGATCGTTGCCGTGTTGGCGAGTTCAATTCTATGCCGGTTGATGAAGTTATTGTAGAAAGACTTTTGATAAACACTATTGACGAAAACAGTAAGAATCATCCGATGGGTGTGCGGTCTTTCACTTTTCAGGAGTTGCCCTGCTATTTTTTTCTCGCGGATGTGGTTTACTCGAAACCCCGCCCCAGAGCACTGGAAGGGCGAATCGAGCGCCAGGCGACGACGCGGTAAGACCATCGTCGAATGGCTCGATTGGAATCGGACGGATACAACGGGGTCATAAAACAACAATTGTCCACCGAGGTAACAAAGATGAGTGCGGCTTCCCTGTACCCCGTCCGTCCTGAGGTTGCAGCGTCCACGCTGACCGATGAGGCGACCTACAAGGCCATGTACCAGCAGTCGGTGGTCAACCCCGACGGTTTCTGGCGCGAGCAGGCCAAGCGCCTCGATTGGATCAAGCCTTTCACCACCGTCAAACAGACCTCATTCGACGATCACCACGTCGACATCAAATGGTTCGCTGACGGGACCCTCAACGTTTCCTATAACTGCCTCGACCGCCATCTGGCCGAGCGTGGCGATCAGGTCGCAATCATCTGGGAAGGCGACGACCCTGCCGAACACCGCAACATCACCTACCGCGAGCTGCACGAAGAAGTCTGCAAGTTCGCTAACGCCCTGCGTGGCCAGGACGTGCATCGCGGCGATGTCGTCACCATCTACATGCCGATGATCCCTGAGGCGGTGGTGGCCATGCTGGCCTGTACCCGTATCGGTGCCATCCATTCGGTGGTGTTTGGCGGCTTCTCCCCTGAAGCCCTGGCCGGTCGCATCATTGATTGCCAGTCCAAAGTGGTCATCACTGCCGATGAAGGCCTGCGAGGCGGCAAGCGTACTGCGCTCAAGGCCAACGTCGATCTGGCGTTGACCAATCCGGAAACCAAAAGCGTGCAGAAGATCATCGTCTGCAAGCGCACCGGCGGGAACATCGCCTGGCACCAGCATCGCGACATCTGGTACGAAGACCTGATGAAAGTGGCGTCCAGCCACTGCGCTCCCAAGGAAATGGGCGCCGAAGAAGCGTTGTTCATCCTTTATACCTCCGGCTCCACCGGTAAGCCCAAGGGCGTGCAGCACACCACCGGCGGCTATCTGGTGTACGCGGCGCTGACCCATGAGCGGGTGTTCGACTACAAGCCGGGCGACGTTTACTGGTGCACCGCCGACGTGGGCTGGGTCACGGGCCACAGCTATATTGTCTACGGCCCGCTGGCCAACGGCGCCACCACGCTGCTGTTCGAAGGCGTACCGAACTACCCGGACATCACCCGCGTGTCGAAAATCGTCGACAAGCACAAGGTCAACATCCTCTACACCGCTCCGACCGCGATTCGCGCCATGATGGCCGAAGGCACCAAGGCAGTTGAAGGCGCGGACGGTTCGAGCCTGCGCCTGCTGGGTTCGGTGGGAGAACCGATCAACCCGGAAGCCTGGAACTGGTACTACAACACCGTCGGCAAGCAGCGCTGCCCTATCGTCGATACCTGGTGGCAGACCGAAACCGGCGGCATCCTGATCAGTCCGCTGCCAGGCGCCACCGCGCTCAAGCCGGGTTCTGCCACACGTCCGTTCTTCGGCGTGGTGCCAGCGCTTGTGGATAACCTGGGTAACCTCATCGAAGGCGCCAATGAAGGCAATCTGGTGATCCTCGATTCGTGGCCAGGCCAGGCGCGCACGCTGTTCGGTGACCATGACCGGTTCGTGGATACCTACTTCAAGACCTTTCGTGGCATGTATTTCACCGGTGACGGCGCACGTCGCGACGAAGATGGTTATTACTGGATCACCGGCCGTGTGGACGACGTGCTCAACGTTTCCGGCCACCGCATGGGGACCGCCGAAATTGAAAGCGCCATGGTCGCCCACCCGAAAGTCGCCGAAGCTGCCGTGGTCGGCGTGCCCCACGACATCAAGGGTCAGGGCATTTATGTCTACGTAACGCTCAATGGCGGCGAAGTGCCGGATGAGGCGCTGCGCCTGGAGCTGAAAAACTGGGTGCGCAAGGAGATCGGTCCTATCGCCTCCCCAGACGTCATCCAGTGGGCACCAGGGTTGCCGAAGACCCGGTCGGGCAAGATCATGCGCCGCATCCTGCGCAAGATCGCCACGGCGGATTACGACGGCCTGGGTGACATCTCGACCCTGGCTGACCCGGGTGTGGTGCAGCACCTGATCGACACCCACAAGAGCATGAACGCCGCCTGATCAGCGACAAGCCAACGCCCCGCCCGGTGAATGCCGGGCGGGGCGTTTTTGTTTAATTGTTGGAGCGAGGCTTGCCCGCGAAGGGGCCTGTGCTGTCAGCGACCATCTCGAAAGCTGAACTACCATCTTCGCGGGCAAGCCTCACTCCAACAGGGCGCCGACAAAGCTTGGAGATAGTTTCGAAAGCGTCGGCCCAGACGCCTCGCATAGGGATATATATCGGTAAACGCCCAATCAACGCGCGTGTGTTACCACGTTTGAATTCAGTAACTGAATGTGTAACGCGAGTGCACCATTGTGGCTCAAATCATACTGCTGAAAAAACCGAAACCACGCTGTGCTTGCCGGATTAGAAGCCTTTGCCAATAATGGGCGCGAAATTTGCTGTATAGATCGGTTGTGCGTCTTTTGCCTTTGCATGATTTTCAAAGGCTGTCAATATCGCCGGTCTGCTTTCTCAGTGCTTGTGTAACTAGTTGTCGCATTGAAGAAATATCGACTTCCGGCCTGTCGTTAAAATGCCGATCACTCGCCAAGGGCGCGATGGCTGTTACTGGCCGCAGACGCCCGGCGTCACTTATCCCTGGTCGCCCCTCGCAAATTGAGCGTTTCGCTCACTCTGCCATTTGTCGCGCTTTACCGATGGAGTCCTAAGAATGAAAAAGCTCATGCTTCTTGGCGCACTGGCGCTGTCCGTCCTCGCGCAGCCAACCTTCGCTGATGAAAAGCCTCTGAAAATCGGGATCGAAGCTGCCTACCCTCCGTTTGCCTCGAAGGCGCCGGACGGCAGCATCGTCGGTTTCGACTACGACATCGGCAACGCGCTGTGTGAAGAAATGAAGGTCAAGTGCGTCTGGATCGAACAAGAGTTCGACGGTCTGATCCCGGCTCTCAAGGTTCGCAAGATCGACGCGATCCTGTCTTCGATGTCCATTACTGAAGACCGCAAGAAGTCTGTCGACTTCACCAACAAGTACTACAACACCCCGGCACGCCTGGTCATGATGGAAGGCACCGTGGTCAGCGACAGTCTGGCTGAGCTCAAGGGCAAGAAAATCGGCGTGCAGCGCGGTTCGATCCACGACCGTTTCGCCAAGGAAGTCCTGGCTCCACTGGGCGCTGACATCAAGCCGTACAGCTCGCAGAACGAAATCTACCTGGACATCGCCGCTGGCCGTCTGGATGGCACCGTGGCTGACGCAACCCTGTTGCAGGACGGTTTCCTGAACACCGATTCGGGCAAGGGCTACGCTTTTGTCGGCCCGGCCTTCACCGACGAAAAATACTTCGGCGACGGCATCGGTATCGCAGTGCGCAAGGGTGACAAGGCTGATCTGGACAAGATCAACGCCGCCATCGCTGCCATCCGCGCCAACGGCAAGTACAAGACGATCCAGGACAAGTACTTCAACTTCGATATCTACGGCAAGTAAGACGTTCGTGTGACGCCCGAAATGGCGCAAGCATCAGGACACGGACAGCCTGGTTTGCGCCATTTTTCATTCCCGCACGATCTGCACGCTTGAGGAGCTGAATATGTTGAACGGCTACGGGGCTGTCATCCTCGAAGGCGCAGGATTGACGCTGCAGCTCGCCTTGTCATCCATGGCGCTGGCCATCGTCCTCGGACTGATTGGCGTTGCGTTGCGCCTGTCGCCGGTCCGCTGGCTGGCCTGGCTGGGCGACCTGTATTCCACGGTGATCCGCGGTATTCCCGATCTGGTGCTGATCCTGCTGATTTTCTACGGCGGCCAGAGCGTGCTCAACAACGTCGCGCCCATGTTCGGCTACGACGATTACATCGACCTGGACCCGCTGGTGGCCGGTATCGGCACCCTGGGCTTCATTTTCGGTGCCTACCTGTCGGAAACCTTTCGCGGTGCCTTCATGGCGATCCCCAAAGGGCAGGCCGAAGCTGGCATGGCTTACGGCATGAGCGGTTTCAAAGTGTTTTTCCGGATTCTGGTCCCGCAGATGATCCGCCTGGCAATCCCCGGTTTCACCAATAACTGGCTGGTATTGACCAAGGCCACCGCGCTGATTTCCGTGGTGGGTCTGCAAGACATGATGTTCAAGGCCAAGCAGGCGGCAGATGCCACCCGCCAGCCCTTCACCTTTTTTCTCGCAGTGGCGGCGATGTACCTGGTCATCACCAGCGTCTCGTTGCTGATCCTGCGCTACGTTGAGAAGCGCTACTCGGTAGGCGTAAAGGCGGCTGATCTATGATCTTCGATTACAACGTGGTCTGGGAAAACCTGCCGGTGTATTTCGGTGGCGTGTTGATCACCCTCAAGTTGCTGCTGATTTCCCTGGCGCTGGGCCTGCTGGTGGCCTTGCCCCTGGGCTTGATGCGCGTGTCGAAACAGGCGTGGGTCAACATGCCAGCGTGGCTGTTCACCTACGTGATCCGGGGCACGCCGATGCTGGTGCAGTTGTTCCTGATCTACTACGGGCTGGCGCAGTTCGAAGCGGTGCGCGAGAGCTTTCTCTGGCCATGGCTGTCGAGCGCGACCTTCTGTGCGTGTCTGGCCTTCGCCATCAACACCAGTGCGTACACCGCTGAAATCATCGCGGGTAGCCTCAAGGCAACGCCTGCTGGCGAGATCGAAGCGGCCAAGGCCATGGGCATGTCCCGGGCCAAGATGTATCGGCGTATCCTGCTGCCCTCGGCCCTGCGCCGGGCGCTGCCACAGTACAGCAACGAAGTGATCATGATGTTGCAGACCACCAGTCTGGCGTCCATCGTCACCCTGATCGACATTACCGGCGCTGCGCGTACGGTCAACGCCCAGTTTTACCTGCCTTTCGAGGCTTACATCACCGCAGGCGTTTTCTACCTGTGCCTGACTTTCATTCTGGTGCGGCTGTTCAAGATGGCTGAACGCCGCTGGCTGGGGTATCTCGCCCCTCGGAAGACCTGACATGCAAAGAATCGATCATGCATTGCCGTGGAGCAGCCTCGGCACCGAGCGTCAGTTGAGCGTATTCCGCTTTGGTGCGGGCGAGCGCAAGGCCTATATCCAGGCCAGCCTGCACGCCGATGAGTTGCCCGGCATGCGTACCGCCTGGGAACTGAAAAAGCGCCTGACAGAGCTCGAAGCCCAGGGCGCGCTCAAGGGCGTGATCGAGCTGGTGCCGGTGGCCAATCCCATCGGTCTGGGTCAACTGCTGCAAGGCGCCCATCAAGGGCGTTTCGAGTTCGGCAGCGGCAAGAACTTCAATCGCGACTTCTCCGAGCTCAGCGAGCCGGTGGCCGAGCTGCTGGAAGGCCAGTTGGGCGACGACCCCCACGCCAACGTCAACCTGATTCGTCAGGCCATGATCTCGGCGCTGCAGAATCTGCCGGCGCCCAGCAGCCAGTTGCAGGGCTTGCAACGCCTGCTGCTGAGCCATGCCTGTACCGCTGATGTGGTGCTCGACCTGCATTGCGATGCCGAAGCGGCGTTGCACATGTATGCCTTGCCTCAGCAATGGCCGCAATGGCGCTCGTTGTCGGCGCATCTGAATGTCCGGGTGGCGCTGCTGGCCGAAGACTCCGGCGGCAGTTCGTTCGACGAAGCCTGTTCGCTGCCCTGGTTGCGTCTGTCGCGGATATTCCCCCATGCGCAGATCCCCCTGGCGTGCCTGGCAACCACGGTCGAGCTGGGCGGTCAGGCCGATACCGGCAAAGAGCCTGCTGAAGCCCATGCCGAAGGCATTCTGGCGTTTCTCGCCGAGCAGGGCCTGATCAGTGGTGAGTGGCCGCAACCTGCCAATGACAGTTGCGAAGCCATGCCCTTTGAGGGCACTGAATTGTTGTTCGCACCCCATCCGGGCGTGGTGACGTTCCTGCGTCCGGCGGGTGTCTGGGTCGAAGTCGGCGAGCCGCTGTTCGAAGTCATCGACCCCCTGTCTGATCGGATCAGCACTGTGTGTGCCGGGACCGCCGGGGTGTTGTTTGCCACCGAGCGCCTGCGTTACGCCCAACCGGGTTTCTGGCTGGCGAAAGTGGCGGGGCGTACACCGCTGCGTCGCGGCCGTTTGCTCAACGATTGACTGACTGTTTTGTGAGAACCGAAAGCATGAACAAACTGGAAGTCCAGGACCTGCACAAACGCTATGGCAGCCACGAAGTGCTCAAGGGTGTCTCGCTGACCGCCAGGGCCGGGGATGTGATCAGCATCATCGGCTCCAGTGGATCGGGCAAAAGCACCTTTCTGCGTTGCATCAACCTGCTCGAACAGCCCCACGCAGGCAAAATCCTGCTCAACAATGAAGAGCTGAAGCTGGTCGCAAACAAGGACGGCGGCCTCAAGGCGGCCGACCCCAAACAGCTCCAGCGTATGCGTTCCAGGCTGTCCATGGTGTTCCAGCATTTCAACCTGTGGTCGCACATGACCGCCCTGGAAAACATCATCGAAGCCCCGGTGCATGTGCTCGGCATGAGCAAGAAAGATGCGCTGGAAAAGGCCGAGCATTATCTGGCCAAAGTCGGCGTGGCCCATCGCAAGGATGCCTACCCTGGGCATATGTCCGGTGGGGAGCAGCAGCGAGTGGCCATTGCCCGTGCGCTGGCGATGGAGCCTGAGGTGATGCTGTTCGACGAGCCAACCTCGGCGCTGGACCCGGAGCTGGTGGGCGACGTGCTCAAGGTCATGCAGGCGCTGGCCCAGGAAGGTCGGACCATGGTGGTGGTGACGCACGAAATGGGCTTCGCCCGCGAGGTTTCCAACCAGTTGATCTTCCTGCACAAGGGTGTGGTGCAAGAGCGTGGCGATCCTCGAGAAGTGCTGGTCAATCCGCAATCGGAACGCCTGCAACAGTTCCTGTCCGGCAGCCTCAAGTAATGACTGGCATCGTCTTTGGCGATGCCTTTTGCACCAAAACAGTTCATGCTGCCCGCGCCGCCTGAACGGCACAGACTTCATCCACACTAGCGATACGTTTCGGACTGCACGCCATGACTGCCCATAGAATAGGATTTCTCATCTGGCCCGGCACCAAAGCCCTGACTTTGGCGCTGGCTGAAGAGGCCTTGCGTGTCGCTCAGCGCGTCCACCCGGAAGTGCTATACGAATTGCTGTTCCTGCAGGCCGAACCGCCTGCCCAGGGTGCATGGCAACTGCCGGGTGAGCCATGGACCGGTCGCCTGGAAGGTTGCCAGAAGATCTTCCTGCTGGCCGATGAGCCGCCAGGGCCGATGACGTCCGCACTGAGTGCTGCACTCAAGCAACTGGTTCGCGCCGGTTGTGTGATTGGCGGGTTGTCTGCCGGGGTTTACCCGCTGGCGCAGCTGGGCCTGCTGGATGGCTACCGGGCTGCGGTGCACTGGCGCTGGCAGGACGATTTCAGCGAGCGCTTCCCCAAGGTGATTGCCACCAGTCATCTGTTCGACTGGGACCGTGACCGTCTCACAGCCTGCGGCGGCATGTCGGTGCTGGACCTGCTGCTGGCGGTGCTGGCCCGTGATCACGGTGCTGAGCTGGCGGGTGCTGTTTCCGAAGAGCTGGTGGTCGAACGCATTCGTGAAGGTGGCGAGCGCCAGCGCATTCCGTTGCAGAATCGTCTGGGCTCAAGCCATCCGAAGCTGACCCAGGCTGTCCTGCTGATGGAAGCCAATATTGAAGAGCCACTGACCACCGACGAAATCGCCCAGCACGTGTGCGTTTCCCGACGACAACTGGAGCGGATCTTCAAGCAGTACCTGAACCGCGTCCCGAGCCAGTACTACCTCGAGTTGCGCCTGAACAAGGCCCGCCAGATGCTGATGCAGACCAGCAAATCCATCATTCAGATTGGTCTGTCCTGCGGCTTCTCATCGGGCCCGCATTTCTCCAGCGCCTACCGCAACTTCTTCGGTGCCACCCCCCGCGAAGACCGCAACCAGCGCCGTTCGAGCAGCCCGTTCGAATTGTCTTCGGTACCGTCCGAGCGCGGTTGAGTCCAAGGCCACGTCCCAACTGTAGGCGCGAGGCCTGCCCGCGATAGCGGCCGCAGGACGCTCACTATCTGTCAGCCGCATCTCTTGTGGCTGTGATATCTCAATCGCGGGCAAGCCCACAGTTTCTGTGTCAGTAGAAACACCACAAATCGACACCCTCCACGCAGAACGTGAGTAACCACCCTCAATCCGTTTAAACTGCGCCTTTCCGACGCTATTTGTCGCATTGCCGAAAACCCCGGAAAAAGCTGGTTTTGCGCTGTAACAAGTTGTCGCTTGGCGGCAAGGCCGCGGTGAAATCAGTCCTTACAATCCTTCCATCGCCCGCCAGTTCCAGGCAGGCGTTCCTCTTCAGGAGACTCCGATGTCCGTTGAGCAAGCTGCGGTGCAACGTGCCGATTTCGACCAGGTTATGGTCCCCAACTACGCGCCAGCCGGGTTCATCCCCGTGCGCGGTGCAGGTTCCCGTGTGTGGGATCAGGCGGGCCGCGAACTGGTGGATTTCTCGGGCGGCATCGCCGTAAACGTACTGGGCCATGCCCATCCGGCATTGGTCGGCGCCTTGACCGAGCAAGCCAACAAGCTGTGGCACGTCTCCAACGTATTCACCAACGAACCTGCGCTGCGCCTGGCCAAGAAGCTGGTCGATGCCACCTTTGCCGAGCGTGTGTTCTTCTGCAACTCAGGGGCTGAAGCCAACGAAGCGGCGTTCAAGCTGGCGCGTCGTGTTTCCCACGACCTGTATGGCCCGGACAAGTACGAGATCGTTGCCGCGTTCAACAGCTTCCACGGTCGCACCCTGTTCACCGTCAACGTCGGCGGTCAGCCGAAGTACTCAGACGGTTTCGGTCCGAAGATCACCGGCATCACCCACGTGCCTTACAACGATCTGGCCGCGCTCAAAGCCGCTGTTTCCGACAAGACCTGCGCCGTTGTGCTGGAGCCAATCCAGGGCGAAGGCGGCGTGATGCCTGCTGAGCTTGAGTATCTGCAAGGTGCACGTCAGCTGTGCGATGAGCACAACGCACTGTTGGTGTTCGACGAAGTGCAGAGCGGCATGGGTCGCAGCGGCCACCTGTTCGCCTACATGCACTACGGCGTGACCCCGGACATTCTTTCCAGTGCCAAGAGCCTGGGCGGCGGGTTCCCGATGGCGGCCATGCTGACCACCGAAAAACTGGCCAAGCACCTGACCGTCGGCACCCACGGCACCACTTACGGCGGTAATCCACTGGCGTGCGCTGTAGGTGAAGCGGTCATGGACGTGATCAACACCCCAGAAGTGCGCGAAGGCGTAAAAGCCAAGCATCAACTGTTCCGCACCCGTCTGGAGAAGATCGGCCAGCAATACGGTGTGTTCAGTGAAGTGCGTGGTCTGGGCCTGTTGATCGGTTGCGTGCTGACCGATGCCTGGAAAGGCAAGGCCAAGGACATCTTCAACGCCGCCGAGCGTGAAAACGTGATGATCCTGCAAGCCGGTCCCGACGTTATCCGCTTCGCCCCAAGCCTGGTGATCGAAGACGCCGATATCGAAGAGGGTCTGAACCGCTTCGAGCGCGCCATCGCCAAACTGACCCAGGCCTGATACCGGGCTGCGCTGCATCTCTCGGCGTCTGTCATGACGGGCGTCGAGCATTTTTCTTGTGCCGGGTGGGCTTGATGCCACGCGGTGCTTTTTTTCTGCGCCGGTTTTTACCGGCCTGTTTTTCTCGTAAGGAGTGACACCATGTTGGTGATGCGCCCCGCGCAAATGGCTGACCTTGACGAGGTACAACGCCTTGCCGCAGACAGCCCGATTGGTGTCACATCCTTGCCGGATGACGCTGGCCGCCTGAGCGACAAAATCGTCGCTTCGGAGGCGTCGTTTGCAGCTGAAGTGAGCTTCAACGGTGAAGAAACCTATTTCTTCGTCCTGGAAGACAGTGACACCGGCCGCCTCGTGGGCTGCTCCGGGATCGTTGCGTCTGCAGGTTACTCCGAGCCGTTCTACAGCTTTCGTAACGAGACCTTTGTGCACGCGTCTCGCGAACTGAAGATCCACAACAAGATTCACGTTCTGTCCCAGTGCCACGACCTGACGGGCAACAGCCTGCTGACCAGTTTCTACGTGGTTCCGGATCTGGTGGGCACGCCCTGGTCGGAACTCAATTCCCGTGGACGCCTGCTGTTCGTCGCCAGCCACCCCGAGCGTTTCGCCGATTCGGTGGTGACGGAAATCGTCGGCTACAGCGATGAGAATGGCGATTCGCCGTTCTGGGATGCCATTGGCCGCAACTTCTTCGACCTCAACTACGCCGAAGCAGAGCGCCTGTGCGGGTTGAAAAGCCGCACCTTCCTTGCCGAACTGATGCCGCATTACCCGATCTACGTGCCGCTGTTGCCGGACGCTGCACAAGAGGCCATGGGCCAGGTGCACCCACGGGCACAGATCACCTTCGACATCCTGATGCGCGAAGGTTTTGAGACCGATCACTACATCGACATCTTCGACGGTGGCCCGACCCTGCATGCGCGGGTGTCCGGGATTCGTTCGATTGCTCAAAGCCGGCTGGTGCCGGTGAAGGTTGACCCGGAGAAACCTGCCGACGCGGGCAAGGGTGGCCGTTCGTACCTGGTCGCCAATGGCCAGTTGCAAGATTACCGCGCCGTGTTGCTGGAACTGGACTGGGCGCCCGGCAAGCCGGTGGTGCTGAGTATCGATGCCGCCGAAGCGCTGGGCGTCGGAGAAGGCGCCAGCGTGCGCATCGTGGCGGTCTGAACGGCCTGACTGTTCAGGAAGCGGGTTGCAGGTTTAGCGAGTTTCGCGGGCTCCCGAGGGAGTCCGGGTTGAGGAGATAGCATGATTGTTCGTCCCGTACGCAGCAGTGATCTGCCCGCGCTGATCGAGCTGGCGCGCAGTACCGGCGCTGGCCTGACCACGTTGCCGGCCAATGAAGAGCGCCTGGCGCACCGGGTCGGCTGGGCCGAGAAAACCTTTCGCGGCGAAGCCGAGCGCGGGGACGCGGACTACCTGTTCGTGCTCGAAAACGACGAGGGCCAGGTGGTGGGGATTTCCGCCATCGCCGGTGCTGTCGGTCTGCGCGAGCCCTGGTACAACTATCGCGTGGGGCTGACGGTCAGCGCTTCGCAAGAGTTGAACATCTACCGCGAGATCCCGACGCTGTTCCTGGCCAACGACCTGACCGGCAATGCCGAGCTGTGTTCGTTGTTCCTGCACGCCGATTACCGCAACGGCCTCAATGGCCGGCTGCTGGCCAAGGCGCGGATGCTGTTCATCGCCGAGTTCCCGCAGCTGTTCGGCAACAAGATCATCGCCGAAATGCGTGGCATGTCCGACGCAGCAGGCAGGTCGCCGTTCTGGGAAAGTCTGGGGCGCCATTTCTTCAAGATGGAATTCAGCCAGGCCGATTACCTGACCGGCGTGGGCAACAAGGCGTTCATCGCCGAGCTGATGCCCAAGTTTCCGTTGTACACCTGCTTTCTGTCGGAAGACGCGCGCAACATCATCGGTCGTGTGCACACCGACACCGAGCCTGCGCTGGCGATGCTCAAGAGCGAAGGGTTCAGCTATCAGGGTTACGTCGATATTTTCGATGCGGGCCCGGCGGTGGAATGCGAAACCGGCAAGATCCGCGCAGTGCGCGACAGCCAGGCGCTGGTATTGGCCATTGGCACACCGGGTGACGATGCCACACCGTTCCTGATTCATAACCGTAAACGCGAAGATTGCCGCATCACCGCAGCGCCTGCGCGACTGGCTGCCGGCACGCTGGTGGTCGATCCTGCGACGGCCAAGCGTCTGCGCTTGAGCGCGGGTGATCAAGTGCGTGCGGTCACACTTTCTGCCGCTCGGGAGGCAATCTGATGAGCACTCTTTATATCGCAGGCGCCTGGCAGGCCGGGCAGGGCGACACCCTCGAATCGCTGAACCCCGTCACCCAGCACGTGCTGTGGAGCGGCAAGACCGCCACCGCCGAGCAGGTCAACGCTGCCGCGCAAGCCGCACGTCAGGCTTTCCCTGCCTGGGCCAAGCGTTCGCTGGACGAGCGCATTGCCGTGCTTGAAGCCTTTGCTGCCAGCCTCAAGAGCCACGCCGACGAACTGGCCCGCTGCATAGGCGAAGAAACCGGCAAGCCGCTCTGGGAGTCGGCCACCGAAGTGACCACCATGGTCAACAAGATTGCGATCTCGGTGCAGAGCTACCGCGAGCGCACAGGCGAGAAGAGCGGCCCGCTGGGTGACGCCACCGCCGTGCTGCGCCACAAGCCCCATGGCGTGGTGGCCGTTTTCGGTCCTTACAACTTCCCGGGGCATTTGCCCAATGGCCATATCGTTCCGGCGCTGCTGGCCGGTAACACCGTGCTGTTCAAACCCAGCGAACTGACGCCGAAAGTCGCTGAATTGACCGTCAAATGCTGGATCGAGGCGGGGCTGCCAGCGGGCGTGCTCAACCTGCTGCAAGGCGCCCGGGACACCGGCATTGCGCTGGCTGCCAACCCTGGCATCGATGGTCTGTTCTTTACCGGCTCCAGCCGGACTGGCAACTCGCTGCACCAACAGTTCGCCGGGCGCCCGGACAAGATCCTCGCGCTGGAAATGGGCGGCAACAACCCGCTGGTGGTGGATCAGGTCGAGGACGTGGATGCAGCGGTGTACACCGTGATCCAGTCGGCGTTCATTTCTGCCGGTCAGCGCTGCACCTGTGCCCGTCGTCTGCTGGTGCCACAAGGTGCCTGGGGTGATGCCTTCCTGGAACGTCTGGTGGCCGTGAGCTCGACCATCGAAGTCGGTGCCTTCGATCAGCAACCCGCGCCGTTCATGGGTTCGGTCATTTCCCTCGCAGCGGCGCGTGCTCTGCTGGAGGCACAGGAACAGTTGTTGGCCACTGGTGCCATCGCATTGCTGGAAATGACTCAGCCGGACAGCAACGCCGCATTGCTGACGCCGGGTATTCTGGACGTCAGTGACGTGACGGATCGCCCGGACGAAGAATTGTTCGGCCCGCTGCTGCAAGTGATCCGCTACGCCGATTTCGACGCGGCCATCGCTGAGGCCAACGACACTGAATACGGTCTGGCGGCAGGCCTGCTGTCGGATTCCCAGGCGCGCTACCAGCAGTTCTGGCTGGAGAGCCGTGCCGGTATCGTCAACTGGAACAAGCAACTGACCGGTGCGGCCAGCAGTGCACCCTTTGGTGGTGTCGGCGGTTCGGGCAACCATCGGGCCAGCGCCTACTATGCTGCCGATTACTGTGCGTACCCGGTGGCATCGCTGGAGAGCGAACGAATCAGCCTGCCAGCGAGCCTGACGCCGGGTATCACACTGGCTTGAGTATCGGTCTTGCAGGAGCGTGGCTTGCCCGCGAGAGCTGTTAGCCTGACACACCGCATCAAGCGGATCGCAGGCAAGCCAGCTCCTACAGAAAAAACTGAAAAAAACAGATTTGCGGAGCCGTGCCGATGAAATCATACGAAGTCAATTTTGACGGCCTGGTGGGGCCTACCCACAATTATGGCGGTCTGTCCTACGGCAACGTCGCGTCCCAGAGCAACAGCCAGCAATCCTCGAACCCCCGTGAAGCGGCGTTGCAAGGTCTGGCGAAGATGAAGGCCCTGATGGAAATGGGCTTCACCCAGGGCGTGCTGGCGCCACAGGAACGTCCAGATGTTGCTGCCTTGCGCGCTCTGGGCTTCAGCGGCACCGATGCCCAGGTGATTGAACACGCTGCAAAGCAGAACATGCCGTTGCTGGTCGCCAGTTGTTCAGCGTCGAGCATGTGGGTGGCCAACGCTGCCACGGTGAGCCCGAGTGCCGACACCGCAGACGGCCGGGTGCATTTCACCGCCGCCAACCTCAACTGCAAGTTCCACCGCAGCATCGAGCACCCGACCACCAGCCGTGTCCTGGGCGCGATGTTTGCCGATCAGCAGCACTTCGCCCATCACGCGGCCTTGCCTGCGGTGGCGCAGTTTGGTGATGAAGGGGCCGCCAACCACACCCGTTTCTGCCGCGACTATGGCGAGCCTGGAGTGGAGTTTTTCGTGTTCGGCCGCAGTGCGTTCGACAACCGTTACCCGGAACCGCAGAAATACCCGGCACGCCAGACCCTGGAAGCCTCCCAGGCTGTTGCGCGTCTGCACGGCCTGAGCGATGACGGCGTGGTCTATGGTCAGCAGAACCCGGCTGTGATCGATCAGGGCGTGTTTCACAACGACGTGATCGCAGTGGGTAATGGCGAGGTGCTGTTCTATCACGAGGATGCGTTCCTCAATACCGAACGCATGCTGGCCGAGCTGCACGACAAGCTGGGCCGCAAGGGCGCGCGTTTTCATGCGATCTGCGTGCCTCGCGCTGAAGTCCTGGTCGAGGACGCGGTGCGCTCGTACCTGTTCAACAGCCAGTTGCTGTCCCGTGCTGACGGTTCCATGCTGCTGATCGTGCCGGAAGAGTGCCGCAGCAACGAGCGTGTCTGGCAGTACTTGCAGCGCCTGATTGCCGATGAAGGCCCGGTGGCCGAAGTGAAGGTGTTCGACCTCAAGCAAAGCATGCAGAACGGCGGTGGTCCTGCGTGCCTGCGTTTGCGCGTGGCGCTCAATGAAACCGAGCTGGCGGCGGTCAACCCAGGGGTTATCATGACGCCTCCGTTGTACGGCACCCTGACGCAGTGGGTCGACAAGCATTATCGCGATCGCATGAGCGAAACCGATCTGGCCGACCCGCAATTGCTGACCGAATGCCGCACGGCATTGGATGAACTGACGCAAATCCTTAAACTGGGCGCGGTTTATCCTTTCCAACTCAATTGAACACTGGCGCCCGGTGCTGATCCGGGCGCGTGGTCTTCCTCTCTATAGAGAACCCGAACATGAGCGACACCCTGCAGTTAATCCTCGAAGACACCGATGGCACCCAGCTGGAAACCTCTTGCACCCGCGTTGCCGTCATCTGGCAGGGCAAGGAGCTGTGGATCCAGCACGACGGCCGCGGCCAACTGCTGATCGGCGTTGATGTGGAAGAAGGCGACGCTGAATACGCCAACCTGCTGCTGCGCCCGCTGGCGACCAACCTGGTAAGCCTGCAACTGGAAATGGAACCGGCTGACGTTGGCGACGACGAAGAACACGTTCACGGTCCTGACTGCAACCACGACTAAATCTGCCGCAAGGCCGATATAAGGAAGTCCCGCACATGCTCGCCCTCGGCAAATTGCTTGAACTGACCCTGGCCGGCCACGAACCGGCAGAAAAGACTCAACTGACTGTCGAAGGCGTGCGTTTGCGTTGGCTGGCCGAGGGCGCGCTGGAAGTCCGGCCGCCAGCGGCTCGGGATAACGGTGCGGATTTGCTCTTGTCGGCGGGTATCCACGGCAACGAGACAGCACCCATCGAGCTGCTGGATGAACTTATCCACAGCATCGCGCGCGGCGATCTGAAACCGCGTGCCCGTATTCTCTTTCTGTTCGGCAACCCCGCTGCGATGCGCAGTGGCGAACGTTATGTCGAGCAGGACATGAACCGTCTGTTCAATGGCCGTCACGCTCAGGCCTCTGGCCCTGAGGCGCTGCGTGTGGCCGAGCTGGAGCAACTGGCGACCAGCTTTTTCAGCTTGCCAGACCGCTACCGCCTGCACTATGACCTGCACACGGCCATTCGCGGTTCGAAAATCGAACAGTTCGCGCTGTATCCCTGGAAAGAGGGCCGTCTGCATTCACGCCAGGAACTGGCGCGCCTGCGGGCTGCCGGGATGGAGGCGGTGCTGTTGCAGAACAAGCCGTCCATCGTTTTCAGCTCGTTCACCTACGACAAGCTGGGGGCTGAGGCCTTCACCCTGGAGCTGGGCAAGGCGCGTCCGTTCGGCCAGAACCAGGAGGTCAACCTCGACAAGTTGCGCAGCCGTTTGCAGCAGATGATCGAAGGCTGTGAGCCGTCAGGGGACGAGCCGCTGGACGGCCTGCAACTGTTTAGCGTGGCGCGGGAAGTCATCAAGCACAGTGATGCCTTCACCTTGCACCTGCCGGCGGATATCGAGAATTTTTCGCTGCTGGAGAAGGGCTACGTGCTGGCTGAGGATGTGACCGACGACGCCAGGAAAACACGCTGGGTCATTGAGGAAGAGGGCGCCCGCATCATCTTTCCCAACCCCAAGGTCAAGAACGGCCTGCGCGCCGGGATTTTGATCGTGCCCACGACGGGCGGTCAGTTGGTGTGATGTATTGATCGTTCCCACGCCGACGATTCGACGTGGGAAAAATCAAATTAATAACTAGCCAACCGCTTTCTGCTGGAACTCACCACGGCGCAGGCTGCGCAGTTTGCTCAGGGTGTCGGCGCAGGTTTTGGCTGCTTCCTGACCCTTGTGCACGAAGTGATCGAAGAAGAACTTCTGGTGCTCTTCGCCTGCATGGAAGTGATGCGGGGTCAGCACGACCGAGAACACCGGCACTTCGGTTTCCAGTTGAACCTGCATCAGGGCGCTGATCACCGATTGGGCAACGAACTCGTGACGGTAGATCCCGCCATCCACCACCAGGCCGGCAGCAATGACGCCTGCATAGCGGCCCGTGTTGGCCAGCAGTTTGGCGTGCAGAGGGATTTCAAACGCGCCGCCAACTTCGAAAAAGTCGATGTCGCTTTCGGCGTAGCCGTGGTGGGCCATTTCGGTGACAAAGCCTTTGCGAGCCTGATCAACGATATCCTTGTGCCAGCAGGCCTGGATGAACGCGATACGTTCGTTGAAGTGGCTTTTGCTTTTGCTGTCGATTGAAGTGGGTTGCATGTGTTCTGACTCCTGTTTATGAAAAAAACAGGGCGTTTTGGATCGAATGGGATTCCAGGGTGCGCACAGGCAGGGAGCGAACGATTAACGTCCAGCGCCATTGCCGATACGGCCCTTTGGTGCCAATCCCGTTCTCTCTTCATCCGGACTATGACCGTCGGCCCCGGAATCACACCGGGTCTGCTGACCTTGCAGGGCATACAACCAAAGCTGTCGACCTTCAAGCGCTCGCGGGCTAGACGCATTGCGCGCCATTACCGCCGGTGGGGAATCGCACCCCGCCCTGAGAACGTTGCCGACAGCATTTTCTGCCGGCGCGGAGTTTTTATCATAGATTTCCAGAATCTGCATGGACACTTTGGTCGGGTTGCCCTTACTTTTTCTTATAAGGAAGTGATGATTCACGGCTGCAACCTTGATTATTGCGGGCTATGGCCTCAGTAATGCCCTGTTGCAGGCTGACGCTTGCTTTACTCTCGATTCGAATTTTTTTCAGGGAGCTTTTATCGTGACGGTTATCGATCTGCGCAGCGACACTGTGACTCAGCCAACGGCCGGCATGCTGGATGCCATGGCACGCGCACCCCTGGGTGACGATGTGTATGGCGAAGACCCGACGGTCAACCGTCTGGAGGCGACGCTGGCAGAGCGGCTGGGGTTTGCGGCAGGTCTGTTTGTGCCGAGCGGTACCATGAGCAACCTGTTGGGGTTGATGGCCCATTGCGGGCGTGGCGATGAATACATTGTCGGTCAGCAGGCCCACACCTATAAGTACGAGGGCGGCGGCGCGGCGGTACTGGGCTCGATTCAGCCGCAACCACTGGACAACCAGGCCGATGGTTCGCTGGACCTGAATCAGGTGCTGGCGACGATCAAGCCCGATGATTTTCATTTTGCCCAGACCCGTCTTCTGGCGCTGGAAAACACCATGCAGGGCAAGGTTTTGCCCCTGGCTTATCTGGCACAGGCCAGAAAACTGACCCGGGAAAAGGGCCTGGCATTGCATCTGGACGGCGCTCGCCTATACAACGCGGCAGTAAAACTGGGTGTCGAGGCGCGGGAAATCACGCAATACTTCGACTCGGTGTCCATCTGCCTGTCCAAAGGCCTGGGCGCACCTGTAGGCTCGGTGCTATGCGGCACTGACGAGCTGATCGGCAAGGCGCGCCGTTTGCGCAAGATGGTCGGTGGCGGCATGCGTCAGGCGGGTATCCTGGCAGCGGCGGGGCTGTATGCGCTGGATCATCAGGTCGAGCGTCTGGCCGATGACCACGCCAACGCGTCGTTTCTGGCAAAAGCCCTGAGTGAGCTGGGTTATCAGGTCGAGCCGGTGCAGACCAACATGGTTTATGTGCAGATCGGCGAGCGTGCCGAAGCCCTCAAGGTATTTGCCGCCGAGCGAGGCGTAACCTTGAGCGCCGCCCCGCGTTTGCGGATGGTTACGCACCTTGATGTGTCCCGGGCGCAGATCGAGCAGGTGGTCGCTGTATTCGCCGCGTTCAGCCGAGGTTAAGTTACCTGGATACCAATTGGCTGTTTCTATCGACAAACACGCTGTACCTGTTACGTAACGCCTATATAATGCGGCCCTTTGCCGTCGCTACGTCTGTTTGACGTTTTGTACTTGCCTCTGGCCGCAGTCTCCGTGGAAGAACCTATGAAAAGCGCAGAAATCCGTGAAGCCTTCCTTCGCTTCTTCGAAGAGCAAGGCCACACCCGTGTAGCCTCCAGCTCCTTGATCCCGGGCAATGACCCAACCCTGCTGTTCACTAACGCAGGTATGAACCAGTTCAAGGATTGTTTCCTGGGCCAGGAAAAGCGCGCTTATACCCGCGCCGTGAGCAGCCAGAAGTGCGTTCGCGCCGGTGGCAAGCACAACGACCTGGAAAACGTGGGTTATACCGCTCGTCACCACACCTTCTTCGAAATGCTGGGCAACTTCAGCTTCGGTGACTATTTCAAGCGTGACGCCATTACCTACGCCTGGACCTTCCTGACTTCCGACAAATGGCTGAACCTGCCCAAGGAAAAACTCTGGGTCACGGTCTACGCCAGCGATGACGAAGCCTACGATATCTGGACCAAGGAAGTCGGCGTGCCGGCCGAGCGCATGGTTCGTATCGGCGACAACAAGGGTGCGCCTTACGCCTCCGACAACTTCTGGACCATGGGTGATACCGGCCCGTGCGGTCCTTGCACCGAGATATTCTTCGACCACGGCGCCGACATCTGGGGCGGCCCACCGGGTTCGCCGGAAGAAGACGGCGACCGTTACATCGAAATCTGGAACAACGTGTTCATGCAGTTCAACCGCACCGCCGATGGCGTGCTGCACCCGCTGCCAGCCCCGTCGGTGGACACCGGCATGGGCCTTGAGCGCATCAGTGCCGTACTCCAGCATGTGCATTCGAACTATGAAATCGACCTGTTCCAGAGCCTGCTCGCCGCATCGGCCAAGGCCATCGGTTGCAGCAATGACGCACAGCCTTCCCTGAAGGTAGTGGCTGACCACATTCGTTCCTGCGGTTTCCTGATCGCCGATGGCGTGCTGCCTTCCAACGAAGGTCGTGGCTACGTGCTGCGTCGCATCATTCGTCGCGCCTGCCGTCACGGTAACAAGCTGGGCGCCAAAGGCAGCTTCTTCTATCAGATCGTGGCGGCGCTGGTTGCCGAGATGGGCAGCGCGTTCCCTGAACTGCCCCAGCAGCAGGCGCACATCGAGCGCGTGCTCAAGGCTGAAGAAGAGCAATTTGCCAAGACCCTGGAACAGGGCCTGAAAATCCTCGAGCAGGATCTGGCTGAACTCAAGGGCAGCGTGGTGCCTGGTGACGTGGTGTTCAAGCTGTACGACACCTACGGTTTCCCGATGGACCTGACGGGCGACATCGCCCGTGAACGCAACCTGACCCTGGACGAAGCGGGCTTTGAGCGCGAAATGGACGCCCAGCGCGTACGTGCGCGTTCGGCCAGTTCGTTCGGTCTGGACTACAACAGCCTGGTCAAGGTTGATGTGGCGACCGACTTTATCGGTTACGCCGCCACCCGTGGCGCTGCAAAGGTTGTAGCTCTTTATAAGGACGGCCAGGCCGTTGAGCAGTTGAGCGAAGGCGAAGAGGGCGTTGTCGTCCTTGACACGACCCCGTTCTACGCCGAATCCGGCGGTCAGATCGGTGACTGCGGTTACTTGCAGGCAGGCGCGGCGCGTTTCGACGTGCGCGACACCACCAAGACCGGCGGCGCTTTCCTGCATCACGGTGTGCAGGCGTCCGGCAGCCTCAAGGTCGGCGCTGAACTCAACGCTGAAGTCGATGCCGACGTGCGTCACGCCACGTCCCTGAACCACTCGGCCACGCACTTGCTGCACGCCGCGTTGCGTCAGGTGTTGGGCGAGCACGTTCAGCAGAAAGGTTCGTTGGTCGACAGTCAGCGTCTGCGCTTTGACTTCAGCCACTTTGAAGCGATCAAGCCAGAGCAGTTGAAAGCGCTGGAAGATATCGTCAACGCCGAAGTGCGCAAGAACACCGCGGTGGAAACCGAAGAAACCGACATCGAAACCGCGAAAAAGAAAGGCGCCATGGCGCTGTTCGGCGAGAAATACGGCGATAACGTACGCGTATTGAGCATGGGCGGCGGCTTCTCGGTCGAGCTGTGTGGCGGTATTCACGCCAATCGCACCGGCGACATCGCCCTGTTGAAAATCACCAGCGAAGGCGGTGTGGCAGCGGGCGTGCGTCGTATCGAGGCTGTCACTGGCGCAGCAGCGCTGGCGTACCTCAATGCCGCAGAAGATCAACTCAAGGAAGCCGCGACGCTGGTCAAAGGTAATCGCGACAACCTGCTGGACAAGCTCTCGGCGGTGATCGAGCGCAATCGTCTTTTGGAAAAACAACTGGAGCAACTGCAAGCCAAGGCGGCCAGCGCCGCGGGTGACGACCTGTCTTCCGCTGCCCTGGATGTCAAAGGGGTCAAGGTCCTCGCTGTCCGCCTGGACGGTCAGGACGGCAAAGCCCTGCTGGCGCTTGTGGACCAGTTGAAGAACAAGCTCGGCCGCGCAGTGATCCTGCTCGGCGGTGTCCATGAAGATAAGGTCGTACTGGTTGCAGGCGTAACCAAGGACCTGACTGGCCAACTCAAAGCCGGTGATTTGATGAAGCAAGCGGCTGCTGCTGTCGGCGGTAAAGGCGGTGGTCGTCCTGATATGGCTCAAGGCGGCGGTGTCGATGCCGGTGCACTGGATGCAGCACTGGCGCTGACTGTTCCTTTTGTCGAGCAGGGTATTTAAGTCGACCTCCAGGCCTGCCGGTTGACGGCGGGCCCTGGCGCTTAGGGTTCGAATGTTTTAATGGGCGCCCTTTCACGGGCTGAGGCGGCTTTGAGATGGCTTTGATCGTACAGAAATTTGGAGGCACCTCCGTTGGCTCAGTAGAGCGAATCGAGCAGGTCGCCGACAAGGTTAAGAAATTCCGCGAAGCGGGCGATGACCTGGTAGTCGTACTGTCGGCCATGAGTGGCGAGACCAATCGCCTGATCGAGCTGGCCAAACAGATCAGCGATCAGCCGGTTCCGCGTGAACTGGATGTGATCGTTTCCACCGGTGAGCAGGTGACGATTGCCTTGCTGGCCATGGCACTGATTAAGCGCGGCGTACCCGCGGTGTCGTATACCGGCAATCAGGTCCGCATCCTGACGGACAGTGCGCATAACAAGGCGCGCATTCTTCAGATCGATGATCAGAAGATTCGCTCTGATCTGAAGGCGGGCAGGGTAGTGGTTGTCGCCGGTTTCCAGGGCGTCGACGAAAACGGCAACATCACGACCCTCGGTCGTGGCGGTTCGGACACCACGGGCGTAGCACTGGCTGCTGCCCTGAAGGCCGATGAATGCCAGATCTACACTGACGTCGATGGCGTCTACACCACCGACCCGCGTGTGGTGTCGCAGGCTCAGCGTCTGGACAAGATCACCTTCGAAGAGATGCTGGAAATGGCCAGCCTCGGTTCCAAGGTGCTGCAGATCCGCGCGGTCGAGTTCGCCGGCAAGTACAACGTCCCGCTGCGCGTACTGCACAGCTTCAAGGAGGGTCCGGGCACCCTCATTACCATTGATGAAGAGGAATCCATGGAACAGCCGATCATTTCCGGCATCGCCTTCAACCGCGATGAAGCCAAGCTGACCATTCGTGGCGTGCCCGATAATCCTGGCGTGGCGTTCAAGATCCTGGGCCCTATCAGCGCGGCCAACATTGAAGTGGACATGATCGTGCAGAATGTTGCGCACGATAACACCACCGATTTCACCTTCACTGTGCATCGCAACGACTATCAGGGCGCCTTGCAGGTGCTTGAGAACACGGCCCGCGAAATCGGCGCCCGTGAAGTGGTTGGCGACACCAAGATTGCCAAGGTTTCCATCGTCGGTGTCGGCATGCGTTCCCACGCAGGTGTTGCCAGCCGCATGTTCGAGGCGCTGGCCAAGGAGAGCATCAATATCCAGATGATCTCCACCTCCGAGATCAAGGTTTCGGTGGTCATCGAAGAGAAGTACCTGGAACTGGCTGTCCGTGCCCTGCACACAGCCTTTGAGCTGGACGCTCCCCGTCAGGGCGAGTGACGCATTACCGAGGCGCGCGGCCTTGTCGCGCTTCTCACCTGACCTTGCGCAGGAAGGCCTTCATTTTTTTTGCGCTGGTCAATACTCAGGTGTGAGTCCTTGGCATGTAGTGCCTTAGGCTAATGCCGTTTAGCTGTGCAGACTGTTGTCCCTGAATGTAATGCGTGAGGAGAAAGGTATGCTGATTCTGACTCGTCGGTGCGCAGAAAGCCTGATCATTGGTGATGGTGAGATCACAGTGACCGTGCTGGGCGTTAAAGGTAATCAGGTGCGGATTGGGGTCAATGCCCCCAAGGAAGTCGCCGTTCACCGTGAAGAGATTTACCTGCGCATCAAGAAAGAGAAGGACCAAGAACCAAGCCATTAATTTTTATTGAATTTTTGGTTTGCAAACGGGGAAAAGGGTGGTTATTATACGCCCCGTGTTGCGGAGAGCTGGCCGAGTGGCCGAAGGCGCTCCCCTGCTAAGGGAGTACACCTCAAAAGGGTGTCGGGGGTTCGAATCCCCCGTTCTCCGCCATTATTTGCGTAGTGCGTTAGATCTGGCTTGAGCGGTAAGTGATTGAATTTACTAGCAAAAGTGCTTTACAAAACGATTTGACGACCTATAATGCGCGGCAACACATGCACTCGTAGCTCAGCTGGATAGAGTACTCGGCTACGAACCGAGCGGTCACAGGTTCGAATCCTGTCGAGTGCACCACTTATAGAGTTACTTCAGCGATGTTTAATTGTTGAAGGTAGCTGGTTTCAAAGAGCATGTTTCAACCAGTTGTGATCTGGTCTATAAAACACAAATGCACTCGTAGCTCAGCTGGATAGAGTACTCGGCTACGAACCGAGCGGTCACAGGTTCGAATCCTGTCGAGTGCACCAAACACCAAAAAGCCCACATCTCGATGTGGGCTTTTTGCTTTCTAGCGTTTGCCTTTTACGCAGCCGTTCTCATCGAACGTCACCTGGCTGCTTCGGCCCTTCTTCTCGTTGTAGACATAACGCGTCTCGCCATTTCTGCTGACCACTTTATCCGGTCTGCCCAGAGCGCTTTCGACATCCCTGGTGGTCATGCCTGCCAGTGTGTGCTGGTTGATGATTGCCTTGCGCCGTTGTTCTCGGCTTAGTCGGTTGCCGCATCCGTCATCCTGCCCGCCGACAACCACCAGCTCCCTCGGGGCGAAGGACTGTGTGCTGGGGCTCGCAGGTGGCAGCAGGCCTGGCTCGGTGCCGGGGGCGGCGTTGAACGCTTCCTGCAGGCGCATGCTGTGGCCGACAGGGCAGCCCAGGGATGTATAGGTGATATTGCCAGCTGCGTCCTCACAACGTTGTACGGTGGTCGCATGGGCATACAGCGGCAGGCAGAGCAGGATTGTCGACAAGATGTAACGGGTGGCAGGCATGCTGGTGTCCTCCGTGACAGGCGTTTGCAGAGCCTAGCCAGAGGCTTTTTCCGGAGCGAGCGTGTTTTCTTGGCAGGATGTGACGTCGTAATACCAACGTGCCACAAATGCTCAGCGCTCCCCCGCAAGCGCTTGTTCTGGCCACAATTTTCTAGCGTGCGTAAACCTTACACCGTGTATCATTGCGCCCGTCAGCCCCGCCGGGGCTTGTGGAAAACCTCCATGGACTTACCCAGTAGTTACTTAAAAGCTTGTTTTGACAATCATGCACTAATTGATTGATCTCCCGGCGTGCTCCACTGCTGGGAGTGGAGTTCGCCTATGACCGAAATAGAAGTAAAAAAAACGCAGGAAAGCCTTCAGGATCGCCTGGCTCAAGTCGTCGAGCTGCTGCAGCGCCAACGTGTGGTCGAAGACCTGACGCATCGTCAGGAAGGCCAGCACCATGATCGCGTCGAAAACCTCGTTCACCGGCAAAACCTGGTCGAGCTGCAACGCAAGCTCGATGATCTGCACTCCGCTGACGTCGCCTACATCCTGGAAGCCCTGCCGCTCGACGATCGTCTGACCGTCTGGCAACTGGTCAAGGCCGACCGCGACGGCGACATCCTCCTCGAAGTTTCCGATTCCGTCCGTGAAACCCTGATCGCCGACATGGACGATCACGAGTTGCTGGCGGCTGCCAAGGAAATGGACGCCGACGAACTGGCGGACCTGGCACCCGAGCTGCCCCGTGACGTCGTTCACGAGCTGATGGAAGCGCTGGACACCCAGCAGCGCGAGCGTGTGCGTTCGGCACTGTCCTATGGCGAAGATCAGGTCGGCGCACTGATGGACTTCGAGATGGTGACGATCCGTGAGGACGTCAGCCTGGAAGTCGTCCTGCGTTATCTGCGTCGCCTCAAGGAGCTGCCAGGGCACACCGACAAGCTGTTTGTGGTTGATTACGATGGCGTGCTCAAAGGCGTGCTGCCCATCAAGCGTCTGCTGGTCAACGACCCTGACAAGCAGGTGTCGGAAGTCATGGCCAACGATCCGGTGAGTTTCCACCCGGACGAAGATGCCTACGATGCCGCTCAGGCGTTCGAGCGTTATGACCTTATTTCATCGCCTGTGGTGGACAAGAACGGCAAGCTCATCGGCCGTTTGACCATCGACGAAATGGTTGACCTGATTCGTGAAGAGAGCGAAAGCGAAGTCCTGAACATGGCGGGCTTGCGCGAAGAAGAAGACATCTTCGCCTCTGTCTGGAAGTCCTTGCGCAACCGTTGGGCCTGGCTGGCCATCAACCTGATCACCGCCTTTATCGCTTCGCGAGTGATTGGCCTGTTTGAAGGCTCTATCGAGAAGCTGGTGGCGCTGGCCGCTCTGATGCCCATTGTGGCAGGGATCGGCGGTAACTCCGGTAACCAGACCATCACCATGATCGTGCGCGCCATGGCGCTGGACCAGGTCAGCACCGGCAATACCTCGCGATTGCTGCGCAAGGAGCTGGTAGTGGGCCTGATCAACGGCCTGGTGTGGGGTGGGGTGATCGGTGTTGTCGCCTACATGCTCTATGGCAGCTGGTCGCTCGGGGTGGTGATGACGGCCGCCATGACCCTCAACCTGTTGCTGGCGGCATTCATGGGGGTTTCGATCCCGATGGCGCTGGCCAGGTTCGGGCGCGACCCGGCAATGGGTGCCAGTGTGATGATCACCGCGATGACCGACAGCGGTGGCTTCTTTATCTTTCTCGGGCTTGCGACCATATTCTTGCTTTGAGCCAGCCTGCGTGACAGAAAGCCGCCCATTGAGGCGGTTTTTTGTTGCAGGATGCGCAATCACTCACGGCCGTCAGGGTTTTTGACATGCTCATCGAACCGTTCACCCTCGACATCCCCGAAGCGGCGCTCAGTGACCTGCGCCATCGTGTGTCGAATGCCCGATTGCCCCTGGCGCTGGATGAGCAGGGGTGGAGCGAGGGCATGGACCTTGGCGTACTCAAAAACCTGCTGACTCACTGGGCGACCGATTTTGACTGGCGAGCCCAGGAAGCCGCACTGAACCGTTTGCCGCAATTCATGGCGCATATCGGCGATCAGAAGATTCACTTCATCCATCAGCCCGGCCGTGGGCCTGCGCCAATGCCGCTGGTGCTGACCCATGGCTGGCCGGGGTCGTTCATTGAAATGCAGCGCATCATCGCGCTGCTGGCGGACCCGGGCAGCCACGGTGGCGACCCGGCGGATGCCTTTCATGTCGTGGTGCCCTCATTGCCTGGCTATACATTGTCGGCGGCACCGCAGCGGGTGGGTGTAGGGCCATACGAAATTGCCGGTCTCTGGAGCGAATTGATGACCGGGCTAGGCTACGGCCAGTTCGGTGCGCAAGGTGGTGATATTGGTGCGGGCGTTTCAACCTGGTTGGGTGTGCGCTTTCCCGAGCGGATGACAGGTATCCATCTCAACTACATCCCGGGTTCCTATCGCCCGCCCATGGTTGAGGGCGCACCGCCTCTGACGGATGAAGAAAGTCGTTATCTCCAGCGGGCTGCTGACTTTGGCGCCGCTGAGGGGGCTTACGCGCAGATTCAGCGCACCAAGCCGCAGACCCTGGCGGTGGGGCTCAACGATTCGCCTGCCGGACTGTTGGCCTGGATGGCTGAGAAGTTCTTCACCTGGAGTGATCCGCAAGGGGCTCAAGAGCCCGTGATCGAGCGAGATACGCTGCTCACCAACGCTGCGCTTTACTGGTTCACGGGCTGTATAGGTTCATCGTTTCGCCAGTACGTAGAGGGGAGCAAGCGGCCACTAGTGTTTGCGTCAGGTGAGCGCATCGAACCGCCTTTGGGTGTCGCCGTATTTCCGGCGGAACTGCCCATGCCGCCGCGAAGCTGGGTTGAGCGCTGCTACAACGTGCAACGCTGGAGCCTGATGCCAAAAGGTGGTCATTTTGCCGCGCTTGAACAGCCAGAGCTGCTGGCAAACGACATTCGCGCGTTTTTTCGGCCTTTGCGCTGAGGCAGGGTGGATGTCTCTTCGGTCTGGCCTGGCCCATCCCTAGCCGGTTTGAACCGCTGCCAGACAGGCATAAAAAAGCCAGCGAAAACGCTGGCTTTGAATGCTGTCGGCTTGGCTGTCAGGACTCTTGGTCTGCTGCGGCCAGCTCGGTATCGTGAGCGATCAGGGATACAAGGGCGTTCTGCTGGCGGTGGGAGAGTTGCCGAAAACGTTGCAACAATTCGCGTTCATGCAAGGACAGCTCAGGGCTATCAAGGCGCAGGCTTGGCTCGTCGCCAAGGGCACCTTCCTGAATCAAGCTCTGTTCGAGTCGAGCAATAATCTCGGAGTTCATGCTGCGGTGGTGGTTCTTCGCAACCTCATAGACACGATTACGCATGCCATCAGGAAGGCGTACAACGAACTTGTCAGCCGTGCGGCTGGAATAAGTAGCCTGTTTCATAGGGCTCATATATTTAACCGGTTAGTTCAGGGGGAGCGGTTCTAGCAAGTGGCCGCAAGATGTCATCCTGTGACAGTCATTTTGGCAAAATGTTCAACCATGGATTTCTGGGTGGCCAGCATCATGCCTTAATATGCCGAATCCTTGGCGTCAATTCTGTGACAAATATTGAACCTGCTAAAGGCGCTTTGCCAGCACCATTTCGCAAAAATGCGTTCTTTTTCGCAAAAAACTGGTATCCCTTCGTTAGCCGGGCTCCTGTCGACTGAACGGATGGCCATGATGGCTATCTGTCTTCAGAGTAGAGCTTTCTCCAGGATTTACGAGCGCTGGCCGACCAACGAGCGGTGGCGAGGCGGCGACGATGCCATGTCGAGTATGGTTTTGAAGCGAGGAGGGTGGAGCTAGCGAAGCACTGGATCAAATTTGAAGCGACGCCCAAGGACCAGGGCAACAACGAAAAGGGTGGCAAAAACACCTGCACAGATCTCAGTGATGGCACTCAGCGTCTCAGCGTGAGCAGGGAGCAACATGTCCGTTGCGATGGCCATCAGGGCCAGTACCAGAAATGACAAAGCTGATTTCGACATGGCGGTTCTCTATGAGTATGGGCGATGCAGTGAGCCCGACTGATCAGAACGTCCAGCGTTGGGTCTGATTAATCTGGGTAGCGTCAGCATCGCCAGAGTCGTTGGCCAGAAAAGCCTTGTTCGGCAATTCATGGGTCATCACTGCCAGTTGAGGAGCCTGGCGCATCAGGTGATGCGGTTGAGCCTGAACACTGACCTTTTCCTGCTCATTGCCATCACCCTGGAAATGGAACGCCACCAGCGCAACCAGAGCAGTAGCATTAAGCAGTGAGAGAGTCTTGTTCATGGTTTTCTCCTCTTGAGACCTGGGTGTCAGGTGTTTCCTACACGTAATAAGAGTGCAGGCCCCGTGCCAAGCGGAAAAAGACAATAAATCGTTATATATCAATAAGTTAATATGATTTCACATGTGTCTGATCTTGCAGTTTGCATGGCGGTCAATTCTGGCCATTGCAATTTGCATGATCGCAACGTGGTTGCGGAGCAAAAGGCGGCGGACTACAGCCTTAAAAGCCAACGACGACATGACAAACGCATGCCTTGTCGTTAACATGCACGCCGTCCCGCTGACGCCATCCTGCGCGTCGGCACACAGTGTCTCAGTAGCTCAATTGGATAGAGCATCCCCCTCCTAAGGGGAAGGTTGGCAGTTCGAACCTGCCCTGGGACACCACTTCAAACTTGACGCAATCTGCGCACCCTCTCTTTAATCTTTCCCTTCACTTCATCCCCCACTCTGACCCCTATCTTTCCGGGCGTACCAGCTGTCAAAACCCTGAACAGACTCTCCAAAACTTTGCGTAAAAATTGCATTATTTTTATCCAATTGTAATATTTTGATACGTATAATTCGCCCTTGGAACAGCTACGCGTTGGCGCTTTGCTCATGGGCGGCGGCAACAGAAAATCTGATGGTTGATGGCGTCATCGCCAGCCCGTCACTTCGCTTGATCCAGCCCGCAACCTCCTATCAACCCACCAAAGGAAAGCCCAGCCATGGACCCTGCCCATTCTCGGTGGGTCATGCATACAGAAGCCAGGCGTAAAAAAGCCGGGTGCATCGTTTACTCAGCAGGGTTCCTGACTGACTAACCTTGCATTTGCGCTTCTGCCTCCCGCGTTCGTTTGTGTGACCTCACCCCCGTTGTTTCTCCAACCTTCAAGGATGTGCTCTCTATACTGCGTACCGAGCAGGTTTAGACGCGTGTGCTCTGGAAGTGTTGGCTTGTGGTCATGAACCTTACTCAGAACGCTGTTGGACTCACTGAATATGAACAAGGTATTCCGTCATTACATCCCGGCTACGGCGCTCCGACTGCTGCCTAACCGTTGGGATTTGGTCGCCCTGCCTCTGGTGATCGGCTTTTTGCTGTTTTTCTCCATCGGTGCGCACGAAACCTGGGCGCCGATTTCCACCTTGCAGAGCGAAGTAATATCCCTCGATCCGGCCAACCTGCCTGAATATGCAATGCGCACCACGCTGCGCATGTTGGCGGCGATGGCGGCGTCCCTGGTATTCACTTTGCTTTACGGTACGTTGGCGGCCAAAAGCCGTCGGGCAGAGAAGCTGCTGGTGCCGGTGCTGGACATCCTGCAGTCAGTGCCGGTGCTGGGCTATATATCGTTCACGGTGACGTTTTTTCTGCTGCTGTTTCCGGGGCGGGTGCTCGGGGCGGAGTTCGCGGCGATCTTTGCGATTTTCACCAGTCAGGCCTGGAACATGACGTTCAGCTTCTACCAGTCGCTGCGCATGTTGCCCCGTGACCTGGAAGAAGTGTCCAGCAACCTCCAGCTGTCGGGCTGGCAGAAGTTCTGGAAACTGGACGTTCCCTTCGCCATTCCAGGGCTGGTCTGGAACATGATGATGAGCATGTCCGGCGGCTGGTTTTTCGTGGTGGCCTCCGAAGCCATTACCGTCGGCGACAAGACCATCACCTTGCCAGGCGTGGGCTCGTACCTGGCAATTGCCATCCAGCAGCAAGACCTGCATGCCGTGGGCTACGTCATTGTGGCGATGGTCGCGGTCATCCTGATCTACGACCAATTCCTGTTTCGGCCACTGGTAGCCTGGGCGGACAAGTTCCGCATGGAGAACACCGCTTCCCAGGCCGGTGCACCGGAATCATGGGTGTTGAAGCTGATCCAGCGCACCCGCATGATCCAGCGCATCTTGCGTCCGATCACCCGGACCATCGGCCGAATCGGTAATCGGCGTTTCAGCCTGCCGCGCTCGAAACGCACGGTCGTGCAATCGAGCCCGGCCACTTCCCGGTTGATTGATTGGGTGTGGGGAGGGTTGATTGGCGCGATGACCCTGTACGCGCTGTACCACATTGCACGCTACGTTGGGACCGAAGTGACGCTGGATGAGGTCGGGCATGTACTCGTTCTGGGCTTGATTACCCTGGCACGGGTGGTGGTGCTGATTCTGGTGGCCTCGCTGATTTGGGTGCCACTGGGTGTGCTGATCGGTTTGCGCCCGCACCTGGCGGAAAAGATCCAGCCACTGGCCCAGTTCCTGGCGGCCTTCCCGGCGAACCTGCTGTTCCCGGTGTTTGTCATCGTGATTCTGCGTTACCAGTTGAATCCGGATGTCTGGCTCAGCCCGCTGATCGTGCTGGGCACCCAGTGGTACATCCTGTTTAACGTGATTGCCGGTGCCAGCGCCTTCCCGAACGACTTCAAGGAAGCGGCGGCCAACTTCCGCATTCGCGGCTGGCTGTGGTGGCGCAAGGTTATGTTGCCGGGCATCTTTCCGTACTACGTGACGGGCGCGATTACGGCCTCGGGCGGTGCGTGGAACGCCAGTATCGTTTCTGAATTCGTTTCATGGGGACAAGACAAGGTCGTCGCTCATGGCCTGGGTGCTTACATCGCTCAGTACACGGCGGCGGGGGACTTCCCGAAAATCACGCTGGGCGTGGTGGTGATGTCGCTCTTTGTCGTTGCTTTCAATCGCTCGGTATGGCGGCCGATGTACGCCATTGCTGAAAACAAACTCCGTCTGAATTAACGGGATTCGATGTCATGAATACCTACACCGAACACACAAATGCATCGCCCGAAATCTATTCACTCACCAACGTGAGTCGGTCGTTTGGCAAAGACAATGACGAGTTGCAAGTGCTCAGCGATGTCGACCTGAAGCTGCGCGAAGGCGAGATCGTGGGCATGCTGGGTCGCTCCGGCTCGGGCAAATCAACCTTGCTGCGCATCATTGCTGGTCTGATCCAGCCTTCGTCGGGGGAGGTCCGGTACAACGGGTCGCTGCTGACGGGGCCTGCCGAAGGCGTGGCCATGGTCTTCCAGACCTTTGCCCTGTTCCCGTGGCTGACCGTGCTGGAAAACGTGGAAGCAGGCCTTCAGGCGTTGCAGGTAGAACGCAAGGCTGCCCGCAAGCGTGCGTTGGCCGCAATCGATCTGATCGGTCTGGACGGGTTCGAAAACGCCTATCCCCGTGAGCTGTCCGGGGGCATGCGTCAACGTGTCGGCTTCGCTCGCGCACTGGTGGTGAACCCGACCCTGCTGTTGATGGATGAGCCGTTCTCGGCGCTGGACGTATTGACTGCCGAAACCCTGCGCACCGACCTGCTGGACTTGTGGAGCGGCGAGCATTTGCCGATCAAGTCCATCCTGATCGTGACGCACAACATCGAAGAAGCCGTGTTGATGTGCGACCGCATTCTGGTGTTGTCGTCCAACCCGGGGCGAGTCGTGGCGGAAATCAAGGTGCCATTTGCTCATCCACGCAATCGTCTGGACCCGACCTTTCGCCAGATGGTCGATGACATCTATGCATTGATGACCGACCGGCGCAGCGCCGATGCCAGCACCGGCAAAGCCGAACTGACCATGGGCAGCCCGCTGCCGGAAGTGTCCACCAACCTCATGGCGGGCCTGATCGAATCCCTGGCTGCCGAACCTTATTACGGCCATGCCGGCCTGCCCGAAGTTGCAGAGCGGCGCTTGCTGGAAGTGGATGATCTGTTCCCGATCGCCGAGATGCTGGAGCACCTGGGGTTCGCTGAGCTCAAGGGCGCCGACATCACCCTGACGGAGGCTGGCAAGTTGTTCGCCGAGTACGGCACCCAGGAGCGCAAAGCCCTGTTTGCCGAGCATCTGGTCAGGCACGTGCCACTGGCTGCACGCATTCGCCAGGTCTTGCAGGAGCGCAACGGGCACCGTGCGCCGCGGGTGCGCTTTGAGCAGGAACTGGAAGACTCGCTCACTGAAGCCTTCGTGGAAAAAACACTGGAGAGCGTGATCACCTGGGGTCGATACGCTGAAATCTTCTCCTATGACGACCACACCGAAACGTTCAGCCTGGAAGACGCCGAAGGCAGTCTGTAGCCTTGTGCGCGGCAGGGCACGATCTGTGCCCTGTTGCTGGATTCACGACAGATCTATGAACGCTTTCTTTGGGCAGGTGCAGCTATGGGGCGGATACATTCAATGGGCATGATGTGGCGCAAGTGTCTGGTGGGTTTATTGCTTGTTCCGGTTCTGGCGCTGCCAGTCCAGGCTTGGGCACATAAAGATAAAGATGACAAAGAAGTCCGAGGGTTGCGCGACGTCACCGTACTGATCGTGCGGCATGCCGAAAAGCCTGATCAGGGCACAGGCCTGAGCCCACAGGGCGAGCAGCGTGCCAATCAATACGCGCAGTATTTCTCCCCGTTGCTGCTGGACGGCCAACAGTTACTCCCGCAACGCCTGATCGCCACCAGCGACAGCAAGGACAGCTCCCGCCCACGGCTGACGCTGGTCCCCCTCTCGCAACGCCTGCAACTGCCCATCGAACAGCCCTATGCAGACGAAGAAGTCGACAAGCTGGTCAAATCCTTGAGCAAGAAAAACCAGGCCTCCACCGTCCTCATCGCCTGGCACCACGGCCACATCGACAAACTGATCGAAGCCTTCGGCGGAGACGGCAAAAGCCTGACTGGCTACAAGAAATGGCCGGAGAACGTCTACAACTGGCTGATCGTGCTGCGCTTTGATGGTGATGGGCAACTGGCTTCGAGCAAGCGTGTGGACGAGCCGTTCTAGGAGCGTTTTGGCGACGATCTGTGGAAGCGAATTCATTCGCGATGCGGTGGGTCAGTCACTGGATATGTTGACTGTGTTGGCCTTTCGCGAATGAATTCGCTCCCACAGGTTTTGTAGATGCGTACTAACTCCGTCGTGTCTGTGGCGACGTCCATTCGTCAATCAAACCGCTATCGTGCCCTCAGCTTCGCCGGTGTTGGCGGAGATTACTGACGGATTAGCGTATGACAGGCAAGGCAACCATCTATAACCACGGCATCCCTTCGGAAGCGGCGTTCAGCACCACCCAGGGCTACAGCAAGAACGGCACCATCTATATCTCAGGTCAGTTTTCCCACGACATGCAGGGCAATTTTGTGGGGGATGACGATTTTGAAGTGCAAGCGCGCCAGACCTTCGAAAACATTGATCGCGTGCTGGCGGGGTTCAATGTCACGCGCTCGAACATCGCTGAGCTGGAGATCTTTCTGGCAAACACCCAAGCGCATTTCGCCCAGTGTGTTGCGTTCTATAAGGAATATGTGGGGGATCATCGGCCAGCCGCCACCGTTGTCGGCGTGTCGGGGTTGGCGTACCCGCAGCAACTGATTGAGATCCGTGTGGTGGCGCATACGGATTAACCCGGCGATCCTCTCAGCTTGTCTGCCAGGGGATACTTTTCACTCAAGCATCCCCTGGCAGACAGTCGGGTCAGTCTCGTAACCAGACTTGTGACCAGGCGCTCGGCTGAGCAGGCGCAATGCGGATGCTCTCGTGCAGGCCGCGCAAGCTATCTGCCAGCGCTTGTGTCGAAACTACCACCCGATCGACGTAACCTGCTGCACTCTGCAGCCATTCGGCGGCCTGAGGCGAAGTGGGCGCCGTGGTGATCTGCAGCACCTTGAATGCATGAGAGAACGCTTTCATGCGGCGCATGTGTTCAAGGTCTTCTTCGCTGAGAGGTGGCTGGATCACGATGACATCTGGTGCGAAACGCGCCAGCTCGACCACGTCCAGGAACGTCTTTGTTACCACGCCGTCCACGATGCCTGCATCACGCAAGGTCTGGAGGGGGCCGAGTACGCTATTGTCGTTGTCGGCAGAGTGGACCAGAACGATGGGCAAAGGGCGCCACGGTAATGGCTTCCAGGTCAGCCCAACGTTGTGCTCCAGATCGAACCCACTGCCTTTGAGTGACAGGTTGCTGTTGTAGGCCGGGTCTTTGACGAGTTTCCCAAGCCACTTGGCATACAAGGCGTCCTGTTCGCGGGTGAATCGTTGTGCCTTGAGTTGTACTTCAGTCTTGTCGACCTTGTGCTGGCTGACCGTGCCCTCGTGGAGCAATGTCGCATGGGGAGTCCATACGGTGAGATAGCCCAGCGCGCCCACCTTGAGGCACAGGTCTACATCGTTGTAGGAAACCTTGTGGGCTACTTCGTCCATTCCCTGGACCTGTTCGTACAGCGAGCGGCGAATCATCATGCAGGCTGCGGTGACGGCGCTGTAGTTCTGATCCACCAGCATGCGTTGCATATAGCCTGCGGAGTCCATTGAGTTACCAATGAACACATGATTGGCGGGGCCGTTGACGCCCAGTACTACGCCCGCATGCTGGATCGTGCCGTTGGGGAATAGCAGCCTGGCGCCCACGATGCCTACTTCAGGGCGCAGCGCGTGGTTGAACAACTCGTCGATCCAGTCTGCGCCGAGAACAGCGGTGTCGTTGTTGAGCAGAATCAGATACTCCCCAAGCGCCTCACTGGCGGCCATGTTGTTCATGGCCGAGAAGTTGAACGGATGGGGGTAACGCAGGACACGGATTTTTTGCCCGCCGATGGCTTCCATTTGCGCGAGCCATTCGATGGCCTCGACGGTTTCGCTGCCGTTGTCGATTATCAGGATTTCGTAGAAGGGGTAGCGGGTTTTCTCCAGTACCGTTTCTATGCAGCGCTGCAACAGGTGCAGTTGATCCTTGGACGGGATCAGGATGGAAACCAGCGGTTGATCGGCATGACCGTACTTCAGGTGATAGTGACGGTTGGGCGACTCGATCACGGTGCCGTTGGGGTAGCCGCGTTTTTCCAGGTGTTTGTTCAGCGCCAGGAGTTCGGAAGGGTTTTGCATAAGCGAAGGCGATGGGCAAATCAGCAAGGGTTTTTCGATATGCCGAATGCCTGTCAGGCCCTCTTGTTCAATCAGGCGCAGTATCAGTTCCAGTTCCAGTGCCCCGGGGAATCCGGCGTCGAAGCCGCCAGCCTTGACGGCTTCGGTACGACGAAACAGCCAGTGCCTGGCGGTGGCCAGGGGGAAGCTCAGCAGGTAGTCCAGATTCAGGTCAGGGCGCAGCAGCAGGCCGAGATTGCCGCTCGGGCTTTTATGCAGCTCATCTGCGAAGGCTGCACGGCAATTGCTAGCTTCCAGCAGTTCAAGTTCGGCGCAGATCAGACCTGTTTCGGTAAATTCGGTACCTGCGTCGATGAGCATTATCCATTCGGCCGAGGACTGCTCCAGCAAGTGGTTAAGCGCATATGGCTGCTCTTGAGCACTGGTTTTATGCCATTGCGCCCGTGCGCCGATTTCATTTTTGGGCAACTGGTCCCGGTCCGAGAGAATGGCAACCTCCAGGCGCGGCAAGACCGCTGTGCTGGGGATCAGGCTGTTCAGCGATGTCAGCACTTTATGGTTCTGAGTATCGAAATCGGAGATGACGACCAGCAGTGAAGGGCCACCGTCGTTGGCGGACAGGTGCTCTTCGATCAGGTGTTTCTGATTGGGCGAGAACACCTGTTTCTTCAGCCAGCTGCTGACGTTGTTCGCGTCGCCTGTGGCGCGGTTGAAGTGCGCAAGCAGCTCAAAGGGCTTGAAGTTTTTCGGGTCGGACAGCGGGGCTATGTTCACTGTGTCATTGCCTGACTCTCTGACCCAGCCGAGTTTACGGGTCAGTTCGTAGTAGCTGCTGTAGCAGTCGGCAGTGCGCGCCGGATCATTGCGCGCCAACTGGCTGTATTGCTGGTCGGATACACGGAAGTAGGACAGCGGGCGGGCAATCATCGCCAGGTGGCCTTGCTGCATCAGCTTCAGGTAGATCGCCACATCACCCAGCCAATCCATTCGTTTGCCGAGCAGTGACATGAGATCGCCGCCAAACGCCAGCACGGCAGCGCGCCGGCACATGGCCGAACTGGGTTCGCCGATGAAGTTGTACGGGTATTCGCTGATGAAGGACGCCAGTTCCTTGCCGTCGAGAATCACATCGCCGCTGAAGGGGAACCTCGTCACGATGCTGTCAGGAAGAAATTCACCGCTGGAGTCGATGCGTTTGCGATAGGACGTCACCAGCGCTACATCGGCGTGGTGCTCCAGAACGTCGACCAGTATGCGCACGCAATCCGGGACAAGGATATCGTCGTCGTAAAGGAACTTGATGTACTCGCCTTTTGCCTCGGCAATGCAGCGGGCCACGTTAGCGATCTCGCCCAGCGACTGTTCATTGCGAAAGTAACGAATCGGCCAACGGCTTTTTGCCCGCTTTGCGTCGATGATCGTTTCGATGGTGTCGTCCGAACTGTCGTCGCAAATGACGATCTCGATTTCGTCGTGATTCTGCCGCAGCGCACTGTCCAGGGCCGCGGGGAAGTAATCGGCCTTGTAGGCGGGGATCACGATGCTTACGAGTCGGGACGTGCTCATTTTTATTCCTGATGCATTGGATAGGGGCGAACTCAGTCGAGCTGATCAGCCAAGCAAGTGTTCGAAGCGTGAAGGCAGCAGCGGGTTGAGCAGCCCTTCATCCTGAATGGCCTGCGCGCTCTCCAGAATGGTTTGCGAGGGGCGTTCCTTGAGTCGGCGGGCGGGAGAACCTGCATAAACGCCCCAGGCATCCAGTGTCTTGTTGACGACCGAGCCGGCCCCGACGGCAGTTCCCGTTTGAACCCGTACGCCAGGCAGTACCACGCTGTTGGCGCCAATGATGGCGTGCTTGCCAATATGCACAAAGGAGCGTGTAACACTGCGCCAGCGGGCCGGGATGGTGGAGTTGGTCAGGCCACCACCGAGAAAATCATCGCTGCCGCTGAGTACGCGAACCCCGGATGACAGCGTTGAAAAGTCTTCCAGCACCACTGTGCCGCCACCGGTAATCGAGGTGAAGGAGGCGATGTGAACGTAGCTGCCGATGAAGATCGGCGCTGTGGCATAGATGAAAACGAAGTCATCGATGATGACGTTGTCGCCGATGCTGATGTACTCGCGGCCAAAAAGCTTGGCGCCGGGGTAGATCTTTACGTTCTCACCCAAGGCATTGAAGCCTTCGTTCTTTTCATTAAAACGACCCATGGAAGCTCCACTGCATTAACGAGACAGACCGGTCATTTATTACCGATGTACAACACGGATTTCAGTGTGATGCCATGGTTGATGAACGTGTCCTCGCCAAATTTGGCCGCCCCCAACTCACTGACCTTGAAGCCACCGTCAGCCAGGCGCTGGAGGTAGTCATCCTTGGCATAAAGGCGTACGTGATCGTCCTGTCCGAAACGGGCCCAGCGTTCATCGACGCTTTTCTCGTCAGGATCTTCGTCGGTGAATTGGGCTGTCAGCAGGATAGGCACCATCAGGATGGCGGTTCCGTCCTTGTCCAGTACACGATGAAGTTCGGAAATGGCCCGGGCATCATCAGCGACATGCTCAAGCACATGGGAACAGACGATGAAGTCAAATGACTCATCGGCGTAAATACGCATGTCCATGATGTCGACGATGTCGTCGGCCAGCGGCGAAAACAGATCTGCCGACCGGTAAATCACGTTTGGAAGGCTGCGCAGGAACTTGGACAGTATTGGCGCCGGGGCAATATCCAGAATGCGCATGGGCCTGTCGGCAGGGCGGTTCAGATATTGCGTGACGAACAATGAGTACAGGCGATCGCGGTCCGATGACGAGCACTGCGGGCAGCTGTACTGGCCCAGGTTCAGGGTTTCGAAATCCTCAAGAGAGTAAAACACCTTCAGACGGTGGAAGACTTCGAAGTACCCGGCGGACATAGGCATGAAGTTAGGAAAACGGGACGAGCAAAGAGGACAGCTGCGCATCAAATAGCCTCGCTATCGGCGGTCGTTATTATGTGGATGATCTTTTCGAAGTCCCCGTCTGTAAGCCCATCGAAAATAGGCAGGCAGAGGATCCGGCGAGAGACATCACTGGCTACCGTCAGGCGTCCAGGCCTAGCTGAGTCCAGACCACGATACATAGGGAATTCGGTAATCAATGGGTAGAAGTAGCGGCGTACCAGAACGTCATTCTGGCGAAACCGTTCAAACAGTTCGTCCCTGGAAAGCTTGAAGCCCGGGCCTACCAGAATCGGGAAGTAACTGTGGTTATGGTCCGGGTGCCCATCCCAGATCAGTTCGATGCCGGCGATGCCCTTGAGGGCTTCCCGATAACGTTTGTCGATGTTTTTCCGTCGTTGCAGCGCCCCGTCGATGTACTTGAGCTGCAACAGGCCAAAGGCTGCGTTGACCTCGCTCATCTTTCCGTTGATACCGGGTGCAACGACGGTCACTTCGTCTGCAAAGCCGAAGTTTTTAAGGTGGTCGATCCGGCGCTTGGTCTTGGCGTCCGGGCAGACAATGGCGCCACCTTCGAAGGTATTGAAGACTTTCGTGGCATGGAAACTCAGAATCGACAGGTCGCCGTGGCGAAGAATGCTCTGGCCATCGCGGCGAACACCAAAAGCATGGGCCGCGTCATAGATGACTTTCAGGCCGTAGCGATCTGCGATTTGCTGGATGCGCTCGATATCGCAAGGGATGCCGTAACAGTGCACCGGCAGTATGGCGGTGGTCGCTGGAGTGATGGCTTCTTCGATGCGGTCCGGGTCCAGGTTGCAGGTGTGAGGGTCAATATCGACGAACACCGGCTTGAGGTTGTTCCAGAGCAGCGAGTGCGCGGTGGCAACGAACGAGTAGGGCGTTGTAATCACTTCCCCGGTAATGCGCAGCGCCTGCAGGGCAGTCACCAGCGCCAGCGTACCGTTGGAAAACAGCGAAAGATGTTCAACACCCAGATACTCCGCCAGTTCCTTTTCCAGTTGTTCGTGAAAAGGTCCGCCGTTGGTCAGGCGCTTGCTCTTCCATATCTCTTCCAGATAGGGAATGAATTCTTCCAGGGGAGGCAGCAGCGGACTGGTAACGGGGATCAAATTCGACATGGACTGCCTGCTCATGGGTGATTTGAAACGTTGCCTGTCACAAGAGGACCAAGGCATTGTTGTTTGGCCGACTGCCATGTAAATGGCGTTTTAATGTCCGCGAAGGTTAATAGCAAAAAGTCGGCCAATTATTTCTGATCGATGTGTCAGGCTTCGCTTGAAATTCCGAACAGGTGGTGCGTATTTTGTACGCCTCGCCGCCGAGCGGCCTGTACAACGACAAAGGATTCAAGTCATGACGACCGATGGCCAGGGGTTGGTTGCACAGCGATCGACCGAGTCACTCGCACAGCGACTGGCGGGCATTGATGAAATTGAATGTGTCACGCCGGACCTCAACGGTGTGCCTCGCGGCAAGGTGATGACCGCCGAAGGCTTTCTTGAGGGGCGGCGTTTGCAGATGGCGCGGGGTGTCCTGCTGCAATGCATCATGGGTGGTTACCCGCCGGCGCGGTTCTACGGCAGTGACGACGGCGACCTGGCGTTGACGGCCGACCCTCGGCAAATCCATCGCCTGCCCTGGAGTGAGCAACCCCGTGCCCTGGCGATCTGCGATGCGGATGAACTGGAGGGCGGGAGCTCAAGCCTGTCGACCCGTGGCCAGCTCAAGTCGGTGATTGCCCGTTATGCCCGGCGAGGGCTGACGCCTGTTGTCGCGACGGAGCTGGAGTTTTTCGTGTTTGCGCCCAACCCGGACCCGACCCGGCCATTCCAGCCGCCTCTGGGCCTGGATGGACGGCGCGAAGACGGGCATTCGGCGTTCAGCGTCAGTTCCAATAACGGCCTGCGGCCTTTCTTCACTGAAGTCTATGCCTGCATGGCGGCGCTGGGTTTGCCGCGCGATACCTTCATGCACGAGATGGGCGTCAGCCAGTTCGAGATCAACCTGCTGCACGGCGATCCCTTGTTGCTGGCAGACCAGACATTCCTGTTCAAACACCTGCTCAAGGAAGTGGCCCTCAAGCATGGGCTGACCGTGGTGTGCATGGCCAAGCCTCTGGCGCATACGCCGGGCAGCTCCATGCACATCCATCAGAGCGTGGTGGACTCGGCCACGGGCAAAAACGTATTCAGTGACGAGCATGGCGAACCCACTGCTGCGTTCCGGCATTTCATTGGTGGGCAGCAGGCGGGCATGGCGGACTTCACCGCGCTGTTTGCGCCGAACGTGAATTCCTACCAGCGCCTGTGTCATCCCTTTGCGTCACCTAATAATGCCTGCTGGTCCCATGACAATCGTTCAGCAGGCCTGCGCATCCCGGCCAGTGCGCCGGTTGCCCGGCGAGTGGAAAACCGTCTGCCCGGTGCCGACGCCAACCCTTATCTTGCGATTGCCGCGAGCCTTGCTGCCGGTCTTTATGGTATTGAGCATGAGCTGGAACCGAGCGCTGCGATTCAAGGCGAGTTCGTGGTGCCAGATACTTTGTCATTGCCATGTACCTTGCACGCTGCTTTGGAACGTCTGAAACGCAGTCAGTTGGCCAAGGAACTGTTTGGTGTTGAATTCATCGAAGGCTACATTGCTTCGAAGACCCTGGAACTGACCAGCTTTTTTGACGAAATCACTCCCTGGGAAAGGCGCGTTCTGGCCGCCCAGGCTTAAGAACTGTCGTTTTGGAGCCCTAGAAAGGCTCCTTATATCTGGAACGTCGATGCGCCAAATCTGGAAATCCTTTCGAGGGCTTTATTTCGCTTCCCTGATGATGCTGATCGGCTCGGGGCTTCTAAGCACTTACCTGGCGTTGCGCCTGGCTGCCGATCATGTTGATGGCGTGTGGGTCGGTGCGCTGATGGCCGCCAACTACATCGGCCTGGTGCTGGGCGGCAAGATCGGGCATCGCCTGATTGGCCGCGTCGGGCATATTCGTGCCTATGCGACTTGCGCGGGTATTGTCGGCGCGGCGGTGCTGGGCCACGGCCTGATCAACTGGCTGCCGGCGTGGTTGTTCCTGCGGATGATCGTCGGCCTGGGCATGATGTGCCAGTACATGGTGATCGAGAGCTGGCTCAACGAGCAGGCCCAGGCCAAGCAGCGGGGCATGGTGTTCAGTGGCTACATGATCGCGTCCTACCTGGGGCTGGTGCTGGGGCAACTGATCCTGGTGATTCACCCGGCCCTGGGGCTGGAGCTGCTGATGCTGGTGGCGCTGTGTTTTGCCCTGTGCCTGGTGCCAGTGGCCATGACCCGCAGCATCCACCCGGCGCCCATGCATCCGGCACCGCTGGAGCCGCGTTTCTTCATGCAGCGCGTGCCGCAGTCGCTGACCACGGTGCTGGGGGCGGGTCTGATCATTGGTTCGTTTTATGGTCTTGCACCGCTGTATGCCGCTCAGCAGGGCTTGTCCACGGAACACGTCGGTATGTTCATGGGCTGCTGCATTCTGGCTGGCCTGTTGGTGCAGTGGCCGCTGGGGCAGTTGTCGGACCGTTATGACCGGGCCAAATTGATGCGTGGTTTTGCCGGGGCGCTGGCGCTGGCGGCGTTTCCCCTGGCGGTCATGCCGACGGCGCCGATGGAGGTGCTGTTTGTCGTTGGTTTCATTACCTCGTTGCTGCAATTCTGCCTGTACCCGCTGGCCGTGGCATTTGCCAACGACCACGTTGAAGGCGAGCGTCGGGTGTCGCTGACGGCCATGCTGCTTATGACCTACGGCATCGGCGCCAGTATCGGCCCGCTGGCGGGCGGCGTATTGATGCAGTATCTGGGCAGCAACATGCTCTATGCGTTTGTCAGTTTTGCGGCGTTGATCCTGGTCTGGCGCATACGTCCGAAAGCCGTTACCCATCAGCATCAGGTCGAAGACGCACCGCTGCACCACGTCGCGATGCCGGACAGCATGTCCAGCTCGCCACTGGTGGTCGCACTCGACCCGCGTGTGGATGAGCAAGTGGTTCAGGATCAGATGCAGGCGGCGGTGGAGCCGGAGGTTGAAGCGCCGGTGCCGGAAGCTGAAGTGGTGCAGGAGCCGGAGGTCGTGGAAGAGAATCGGCCTTGAGCCGGTCGGGATTCCAGGGGCGGCTTTGATCTGTAGGAGCCAACGTGTTGGCGAGATGGCTATCGCGGTGTTTCAGTTACGCCGCTTCGCGAATAAATTCGCTCCTACAGGGTTTTGTGTTTGCTGCAGATCTTGGGTCCGCTTCAACGATCAGAAATCGTCATCTTTATCGAAACGTCGTGCTTCGCGTTGCAGCTGGTACACGAAACGTTCGACCTGACGCTGCACCAGGCCACTCATGTTGTGGAAGCGCACGCCAGCGAAGGTGATGTTGATCCTTTCTTCGAAGTGCAGGTAGCGCAGTTCGACAGGGGCGGTCATGTTGCCGAAGGGCAGGGCTGCGATGAAGCGTTCGTACACCTGACCCAATTGCATACGCTCGGAGACGTCGCCTTCGAAGCGCAATTTGCAGCCGGTCGCCGAGATGTCCAGCAGTTTGCCGGTCAGCGGTGACTTGAGTTTGTCCCCGCCAATTTCAACGTCCACCAGTTGTGCCAGTTTCAGGGCGGCACGGAACGCATTGCGGCGCTGATGGTAGACCACTTCTTCGGGCAGGGAGCCGCGATAGCAGCGTTGACCGTCAGTGTCGACGATGGTCATGGCGTCTTTGCTTTCCCACGCGATACGTACACCGTCGTGGAACCCTTCGACACGGAACGCCTCGCCATTGGCCAGGAAGCGCTCGCCATCGCGAGGGATCATTTCGTCGAGCTCGATGACATCTCCGTCACGGTCGACATTGGTCAGGTAACTCTGAAAACGCTGGGTACGCTCGTGAAAAGTGATGATCAGCGGATCGTGACTTTCAAGCAACAGCCGCAGGTTGGCGGCAATTTCCAAAGGGGTAGTCAGTACCTTCGGGGGCTGCGGAGCATCTTCCGCGCTTAAGCCATTCACGTTCTATCCATCTCCAGGCAAAATACAACAGCACTCGGCAACTAGCATTTTGCCAGTATGCCGAGTGCCTTGATACAAGAAATCACGCCTGGCTGAGAGGCCGAGGTTTCACGGGCCCGGACGTCGATCCACGGCTGTCGTAAAGGGTCGGCGTCTCGCCACCAGTCAGAATTCTGAGCTGGTAGGCCGTGGTCACCTGTTGCAGCTGAATGACCTCGCCATTGTGTTCGTTGGCGGCGTGACACTCAGCCATCAATGCGTTCAACTCATCCGCTGAGTTGAGCAATGCCTGGCCCACAGCAGAGTTACGGGCCAACTCCTCCAGACCTGCCCGGTTAGGGCTCAGGCCGAGGTCGACCAGCACCTGGCTGCGTTTGCGGCCATGCTGTTCAAGCAGAACCACCAGCGCCTGTTTCTGCGCCAGTATGTGTTCCATGTCGCCCAGGTTGCGGCCATGCAAGACCAGGGCTTCGGTTTTCAGCAGCGACAGCAGGTGCCGGGTCGGTGCCAAATCATCGTTGATCAGTTGAAGCAAAGTAGTGTCTTGCATCGCATGCTCTGGTTTTCAAGCGTCCAGAAGTTCCAGCGCAAGCATCGGGCTTAACGCTGTGCTTCGAAATTCAGCAGCTTGCCAGCGACCCGGTTGCTGTCGACTTTGTAGCTGCCATCGTCAATTGCTTTTTTCAGTTCGGCCACACGTGCACTGTTGACGGTTGGCTGATCGCGCAACTGATCGGTGACCTTCTGCAACTTTTGAGCCTCACTGCTCAGGTGAACGGATTCTCCAGTGCCGGTGCTGCTGATCTGTGCGCTCGTTGCGTCAACAGATGTCTGCGAGTCGGACTTGTCTTTGGTGCCGTTGGTGCGTGACGCACCGCCCACGGTGGGGGCGATATTCAGACGACTTAAGTCGATTGCCATAATTGAAAACCTCTGGGTATTTGGACGCTTGCCTTGTTTTCGGCCCAACCCGAGAAAACTTTAGGCTCGATACGAAATCCGCTTGTAGTGGATGGCGTTCGGCTGTAGACGGCCTCCAGTCTAGGAAAAACCCGGGGTCGGCGCCACTGCTCAATGCATGCTACATGGCAACTTCCACCTGGCCTTCGGCAACGATGTTGGCTTTGATCACGCGCTTGGAGTTGAGGTTGCGTACCCGTATTTGCTCGTTATAACCGCCATCGGACAAGGCTTCGCCCGGCATGCGCACGCTCATGGAGCCGCTGCGGGCGGTAATCACCACCTGATCACCCTTGCGGACCATGGCTGGTTGTTCCAGCGAGGTTGGTGCCACCACCTGATCGATGACCATTGGTCGGACAACTTTTTGCCCCACTGCCTGATCCAGGGTTGCCAGGAAGCCTTGCCCTAGGGTTCCCACGTCCCGCTCGCGCAAGGCGACGTCGTCGGGGGACACAATAGACAGGCGTTTCATGGGGCGCACGGCGGTGACGACATTGCGAAACAGTTGCACCTGCGCAGGCACGAAGACGGTCCAGGGTGACGAGCCCTCGCAGCGCACGCGCACATTGACCCGGCCCACGGGGCGCGGGCTTTGCAGCTCGGCTGTCAAATCCTTGTCGCAGAGTGGCATGCGCAGTCGCGGGTCCAGTTGCTTGACTTCAACTTGATAGCGGCCGTCGATCTGGTTGGTGGCCAGATAGTCCTCGACCGTGAATTCAAGAAAGCCCTGGGTGACGCCGATAAGCTGTTCAGGCAAGGTGGCATCATCTGCATGACCGTAGCTGGCGATACACGAGCCGAACACCATCGCCGCCGCACACAGTAGTCTGCGTTTTGTGGGTGGCCTGTGTCGGTAAATTGTCGTTTCTGCGTTCATGACGTATAAAAAGCAAGGCCCGTGCCGCTTACCAGTCAGGTGAGGGGAAGATCGGTTGCTTTGATGAAGGAGGCGGGGCATGGCTGGTGTAATGGATTCAGTGAACCAGCGCACTCAACTGGTGGGGCAGAATCGTCTTGAGCTGTTGTTGTTTCGTCTCGACGGCAAGCAACTGTATGGCATCAACGTGTTCAAGGTAAAAGAGGTGCTGCAATGCCCCAAACTTACCCATTTGCCTAAATCCAGCCCTGTGGTGCGCGGCGTGGCCAATATTCGCGGGGGGACGATTCCGATCCTGGACCTTGCGATGGCGACGGGTTTGCCTGCATTGAAAGAAATCGATAACGCTTTCGTGATCATCACGGAATACAACACCAAGGTTCAGGGCTTTCTGGTGCACTCGGTCGAGCGCATCGTCAACATGAACTGGGAAGAGATTCATCCGCCGCCCAAGGGAACGGGGAGCGACCATTACTTGACGGCCGTCACCCGCGTCGACAATCAGTTGGTGGAAATCATCGACGTGGAGAAAATCCTCGCCGAAGTGGCGCCCGTGTCGGAGTCGATTTCCGCCGGGGTCGTCGATGCTGAGACCCAGCAAAAGGCGGTGTCACTTCGGGTTTTGACGGTGGACGATTCTTCAGTCGCACGTAAGCAGGTGACTCGCTGCCTGCAGACCGTGGGGGTGGAAGTCACGGCGTTGAACGACGGCCGTCAGGCGCTGGATTTCCTGCGCAAGATGGTGGAAGAGGGCAAGAAGCCGGAAGAAGAATTCCTGATGATGATTTCCGACATCGAGATGCCGGAAATGGATGGCTATACGCTGACCGCGGAAGTTCGCAACGATCCGCGCATGCAAAAGCTTCACATCATCCTGCATACTTCTTTGTCTGGGGTATTCAACCAGGCCATGATCAAGAAGGTCGGTGCCGATGATTTCCTGGCCAAATTCCGGCCCGATGATCTGGCAGCCCGGGTGGTCGACCGGATCAAGGCGGCAGATGTTGGCTAGCCAGGAGCGTCGCTCCTGGTAGTTCATATGATTTTGAGAGGCGGTACCCTTGTCGACAGGTAATTTGGATTTCGAACAGTTCCGGGTCTTCCTGGAAAAAGCCTGTGGCATTTTGCTCGGTGAAAACAAGCAGTATCTGGTCTCCAGCCGTCTCAACAAACTGATGGAACAGCAGGGCATCAAATCCCTGGGTGAGTTGATCCAGCGTATCCAGGCCCAGCCGCGCAGCGGGTTGCGCGAGCAGGTTGTGGATGCGATGACCACTAACGAAACCTTGTGGTTTCGCGATACCTATCCGTTTGAAGTGCTCAAGAACAAGGTTCTGCCCGAGCAGATCAAGGCGAGCCCCGGACAACGCCTGCGGATCTGGTCGGCGGCCTGTTCGTCCGGGCAAGAGCCTTACTCGTTGTCCATGTCCATCGATGAGTTTGAGCGGGTCAATGCCGGTCAGCTCCGGTCAGGGGTGCAGATTGTGGCAACGGACCTTTCGGGGACGATGCTCACCAACTGCAAATCGGGTGAGTACGACAGCCTGGCAATTGCCCGGGGTCTTTCGCCCGAGCGCTTGCAGCGTTACTTCGATCTCAAGGCGCCGGGCCGCTGGGCCGTCAAGGCACCGATCAAGAGCCGCGTGGAGTTTCGTTCGTTCAACCTGCTGGACAGCTACGCCAGCCTGGGCAAGTTCGACATCGTCTTTTGCCGCAACGTGCTGATCTACTTTTCCGCTGAAGTGAAGCGCGACATCCTGCTGCGTATTCACGCCACCCTGAAGCCGGGCGGCTACCTGTTCCTGGGTGCTTCCGAGGCGTTGAACGGGTTGCCTGACCACTACCAGATGGTTCAGTGCAGCCCGGGCATCATTTACCAGGCCAAGTGATTCATTGCGCCAAGTTGCATTAAAGACAGGGGCCTTCGGGTCCCTGTTTTGTTTTAACACTGGCAGTAAAACGACGCCGTCCTTGCCGCTTTGCCCCGCCATAGCGGAAATGCCTTGCCGCTTTTCTGGCATTGCCGCCCGCGTACTGCCCGCAAACCCTTTAAATACGGCCCTGCAGAAGATGGCACGGGGCTTGCTATACCTCAGATACGAAAATCAGCTCAGTGACAGGTTTCCCGACATGGGTATCAGCTTCGATAAAGCACTAGGCATCCACGAGCAAGCGCTCGGCTATCGCGCTCAGCGTGCCGAAGTGCTGGCCAACAACATCGCCAACGCCGACACGCCTAATTACAAGGCCCGTGATCTGGACTTCTCTGCCGTGCTGGCTGCGCAGAGCGACAAGGGCAAGAACGGCCCGTTCGCGATGAACACCACCAACAGCCGCCATATCGAGGCCGACGGTGTTGCAAGCTCGGAAGATGCTTCACTGTTGTATCGCACTCCGACCCAGCCATCGCTGGATCAGAACACCGTTGACTCCCAGGTCGAGCAAGCCAACTACGCCCAGAACGCTATCGGTTTCCAGGCGAGCTTCACTCTGCTCAATGCCAAGTTTAAGGGGCTGGTTTCAGCCATCCGTGGAGAGTAATTCATGTCTCTAGCCAACGTTTTCAATATTGCCGGCAGTGGCATGAGTGCGCAGAACACGCGTCTGAACACCACCGCCAGTAACATCGCCAACGCCGAAACCGTGTCCTCGAGCATGGATCAGACCTATCGTGCACGCCATCCGGTATTTGCCACTGTTTTCCAGGGGCAAGGTCAGGATTCGGGCAGCGGCTCGCTGTTCCAGGATCAGGGCGAAGCCGGGCAGGGCGTCCAGGTGCAGGGCATCGTCGAAGACAAGTCCAACCTCGAAGCGCGCTACGAACCGAATCATCCCGCCGCTGACAAGAACGGGTATGTCTACTACCCCAACGTCAACGTGGTTCAGGAAATGGCTGACATGATTTCCGCCAGCCGTTCGTTCCAGACCAACGCGGAAATGATGAATACCGCCAAAACCATGATGCAGAAAGTCCTGACCCTGGGTCAGTGACGAGAGGCGTGATCGATGACTACTACTAATGATGTCGGCTCCACCTCGGATTACGTCAAGTCGCTGCAGACAGTAGCGCCACCGACTAACCAGAACCCTACTGGTACTTCAACCCTGGGCAAGGACGCGTTCCTGCAACTGCTCGTTACCCAGATGAAGAACCAGGACCCGCTGTCCCCTCAGGACAACACGGCGTTCGTGGCACAGCTGGCGCAGTTCAGTAGCGTTGAACAGCTGCAGAACCTCAACACCAGCGTGGGTGCGATCACCAGCAACTATCAGTCCTCGCAAGCTCTGCAGGCCTCGTCGCTGGTGGGCCGCAATGTGATCGTCAACGCCGGTTCCGCTGTGGTCGATACCACCAAGGGGTTGAACGGTCAGGTGGTTGTACCTGCCTCGAACTCGGACACGACCATCAAGGTTTACGACACCTCGGCAAACCTGGTGTCCACCATCGATCTCGGTGCCCAGAAAGCCGGTACCTCCGACTTTACCTGGGACGGCAAGCAGGCGGATGGCACTGCCGCGCCGGCTGGCACCTACAGCTTCGTGGCTACGGCTTCGGGCAGCACCACGCCACTGGTTACTTACCTGCCTGCGACTGTTAACAGTGTGACGATGGGTGCTAACGGTGGTGCGATGAAACTCAATCTCGCGGGCGGCGCAAGTGTTGCGCTGACCGATGTACAACAAATCGGAATCTAAGAGCCGACTAGACGGCGAAAGGAGTGGAGCAGCATGTCATTCAATATCGGCCTTAGTGGGCTCTTTGCAGCAAACAAAGCACTGGACGTCACTGGCAACAACATTGCCAACGTGGCAACTACCGGTTTCAAATCGTCCCGTGCCGAATTCGCGGACCAGTACGCCCAGTCGATTCGTGGTACGACCGGCACCACCACTACCGGCAGCGGCGTGACCACTGCGGCAGTGTCCCAGCAGTTCACCCAGGGCAACCTGACCACTGGCACTGGCCGTGACCTGGACCTTGCGATCAACGGCAACGGCTTCTTCATGGTCAGCAACAACGGTGACAAGCTGTACACCCGTGCAGGCGCGTTCCACACCGATCCGTCGGGCATGATCATCGACAACAGCGGCAACAACCTGCAGGGCTACAACGTCGACGGCAACGGTAACGTGAACACCGGCCAGCTTTCGAACCTGCGCATCGACTCGTCGAACCTGCCGCCTAACCCGACTGGCACCATCAGCATCACGTCCAACCTGAACTCTTCGGAAGCCGTGCCGACCACTTCGCCGTTCGATCCAACGGATCCGAAAAGCTACAACACGCCGCTGCACACCGACCTGTATGACACCCAGGGCAACAAGCACTCCCTGGATCAGTACTTCGTCAAGACCGGCACTAATACCTGGTCCATGTACACCCTGGTTGATGGTCGCAGCGCTTCGGATCCGACCAGCACTACGCCTGACAAAACCGATCTGACCTTCAAGTCGGACGGCACTCTGGACACCACCAAGCTGGCAACTGCGGGCAACATGACGGTCAATCCGGATGGCACCTTTACCCTCAATAACTGGGTGCCCGCCACTCAGGTCGGGACCGCTACTCCACCTGTCTTTGCTGAAAACGGAGCTGCTGCCAAGACCGGCGGTATCAAGATCGACATGCTGGCCACTACCCAGAACAACTCGACAGCCGGCGTAGCCAGCAAGACTCAGGACGGTTACGCCACCGGCCAGCTGACGTCGTTGTCGATCGACCAGGGCGGCAACCTGTTCGCCAGCTACACCAACGGTCCGGGTCGCATCATCGGTCAGGTTGCCTTGACCAACTTCGCCAACGTTCAGGGCCTGGCTCCGGCTGGCGGCACCATGTGGCGCGAAAGCTTCACTTCGGGCACCCCTGTGACCGGCGCGCCGACAACAGGCACCCTGGGTACCGTTACCAGCCAGGCGCTGGAAGACTCCAACGTGGACCTGACCGCCGAACTGGTTAACCTGATCAAGGCGCAGAGCAACTATCAGGCGAACGCCAAGACCATCTCCACCCAAAGCACTGTGATGCAGACCACTATCCAGATGACCTGATAACAGGCCTGGGTAATGTGCTGAAAAAAAGCCCCTTTTCGAAGGGGCTTTTTTTATGTTGGTGCGAGACTTGCCCGCGATGGCGTGAGGTCTGAGAAATTGGAGGTGGCTGATACACCGCGATCGCGGGCAAGCCCACTCCTACACGGTCTGTACAAGTTGTGCATGCCTGACTGGCGCGTTGGCGCGAGGTCGCTCACATACTGCAATCAGACTTCACATACGGGCCGTCGTACAGTTTCCAGCCGGGCCCGGGGCTGAATTGCTTGCAGAGAATCTTGTTGCTGCCCAGCCATTTGTAATAGGGCGCAGGTTTTGCGTCGGCGGTGGTGACGCTGCAAATCAGGCAGGCGGCGATCAGCAGGGCAGGGTAGCTAGGGGGCTTCATCGTTGTTTCCTTCGGCATCGAGACGAGCGAGGTTTTTTTGGCGGCCATGGGCTGCGCATGAGGATAAATGCGGCAATCCTCCGCCACCCTTTCCTGCTCTCTCAGGCAAACCTGCAAGCAGGGTGCCAGCGACGGCAGCAATCGGCCCTTGTAAATCAGCGCTTTGTATCACGCCTGACAACTTGGTTCGAATATTGCTTTGTCCTCTTCAGAACAGCTACAGACGGCAAACGTCTGTCAGAGGAGGAAGACTGTGGACAAGTTGCTTTACGTGGCAATGAGCGGTGCGTCGGAAAACGCCATTGCGCAAAAGGCCCATGCCAACAACCTTGCAAACGTCTCGACCAATGGTTTTCAGCGTGACCTGGAACAGGCCCGCTCGATGCCGGTATTTGGCGAGGTGATGCCGTCGCGTGCCTACGCCATGAGTGAGCGTCCAGGCACTGACTTTTCTGATGGTCCCTTGATCGACACCGGGCGCGACCTGGATGTTTCCGTCAAGGGCAATGGCTGGATCGCGGTCCAGACACCTGATGGCGGCGAGGCTTATACCAAGTCTGCCGGCATGAATATCGACTCGCTCGGCGTGCTGCGTGATGGCAATGGTTTGCCGGTCATGGGCAATGGCGGGCCGATTGCCATTCCGCCGCAGCAGCAGATCGAGATCGGTGCCGACGGCACCATCAGCGTTCGCTCGCTGGGTGAGAGCCCTCAGGTCATGGCGCAGATCGACCGTATCAAGCTGGTCAAGCCTGATCTGAAAAACATGGAGAAAGGCCCTGACGGCCTTATCCACACCAAGGATGGCAGGCCTGCCGCCGCTGATGCGGACGTTCAGGTCGAGTCCGGTTTCCTGCAGGGCAGTAACGTCAATGCGGTCGAGGAAATGACCTCGGTGCTGGCGTTGTCCCGCCAATTCGAATTGCACATCAAGATGATGAAGACCGCCGAAGAAGACGATCAGTCTGTGGCTCGCGTCTTGCAGATGAGCTAACCATTGACAGCTTGCGCCGATAAACAGGCGCTCGAGGAGAGAAAGAATGCTGCCTGCACTTTACGTCGCCAAAACCGGTCTTGCCGCTCAGGACATGAGCCTGACCACTATTTCCAACAACCTGGCGAACGTGTCGACCACTGGTTTCAAAAGTGATCGTGCCGAGTTCCAGGACTTGCTCTACCAGATCAAGCGTCAGCCAGGTGCCCAGTCGACCCAGGACAGCGAACTGCCGTCCGGCCTGCAATTGGGTACAGGTGTGCGCATCGTCGGCACCCAGAAGAACTTCACCGCAGGCAGCCTGCAGACCACTGATAACCCGCTGGACATCGCGGTGAACGGTCGTGGTTTTCTGCAGATTCGCCAGCCAGACGGCACTATTGCCTACACCCGTGACGGCACCATGCACCTGGACCAGAACGGCCAGATCGTCACCGCCAACGGCTATGCGCTGGAGCCTGCGATCGTTGTGCCGCAAAACGCCCAGAGCTTCACCATCGGTGAAGACGGCACGGTGTCCATCACCACCGCTGGCGCCGTTGCGACACCGCAGGTGATCGGCAACATCCAGACCGCTGACTTCATCAACCCGGCTGGCCTGCAATCCCAAGGCGGCAACCTGTACCTGGAAACCGCATCCAGCGGCGCACCTCAGGTGGGTACGCCTGGCCTGAACGGTCTGGGCGTGGTGAAGCAGAACACCCTGGAGAACTCCAACGTCAGCACCGTTGAGGAACTGGTCAACATGATCACCACTCAGCGCGCCTACGAGATGAACTCCAAAGTGATCTCTACTGCCGACTCGATGCTGCAATACGTCACGCAGAACCTGTAACGCCTGATTCAGTCGTTGTACCTGCTCTATTTGATAAGGCGCCTCCCGGGCGCCTGCTACACCGCGAGGTTTTAAGTGTCATGAAACGGCTTTCTGTTCTGCAGCGCCCGCTGTCGATGGCTTCGGTATGCACTCGCGTCATGGCCCCGCTTTGCGCGCTCGCATTGCTGGCTGGCTGTGTTGCCCCCGATGCCAAGCCCAATGACCCTTACTACTCGCCGGTGTTGCCGCGCACGCCGCTGCCTGCTTCAGCCAACAATGGTTCGATCTATCAGGCCGGTTTCGAGCAGAACTTCTATGGCGACCGCAAGGCGTACCGGGTGGGTGACATCATCACCATCACGCTTTCGGAAAAAATGGACGCCAGCAAGGCCGCCAGTAACGGCCTGACCAAGAACAGCTCCAACAGCATCGGCCTGACGTCGTTGTTCGGCGGCGGCCTGACCACCAATAACCCGGTGGGCGGCGCTGACCTGAGCCTGAACGTCGGCTACAACGGCGCACGTACTACCAAGGGTGACGGCAAGGCGGCACAGAGCAACAGCCTGACCGGTTCGGTGACCGTGACAGTGGCTGATGTATTGCCCAACGGCATTCTGTCGGTACGTGGCGAGAAGTGGATGACGCTCAACACCGGCAACGAGCTGGTGCGTATTGCCGGCCTGATTCGCGCCGACGACATCGCCACTGACAACACCGTGTCGTCCACGCGAGTGGCCGATGCGCGTATTACGTATTCAGGTACCGGTTCGTTTGCCGATACCAGTCAGCCGGGGTGGTTCGATCGGTTCTTCCTCAGCCCGTTGTTCCCTTTCTGATAGCGGGATAGACATGACCAAGCTCAAGCAACTGCTGGCATCGGCCCTGCTGCTGTCCATGGCGTTCGGCGCACATGCCGAGCGGATCAAGGACATCGCCAGTATTTCCGGCGTGCGGACCAACCAATTGATCGGCTACGGCCTGGTGGTCGGCCTCAATGGTACGGGCGACCAGACCACCCAGACGCCGTTCACGCTGCAGACCTTCAACAACATGCTGGCTCAGTTCGGGATCAAGGTTCCGCCGGGCAGTGGCACCGTGCAGTTGAAAAACGTCGCCGCCGTGGCGGTGTATGCCGACCTGCCACCGTTCTCCAAGCCGGGGCAGATGGTCGACATCACCGTATCGTCGATCGGTAACTCGAAAAGCCTGCGTGGCGGCAGCCTGTTGATGACCCCGCTTAAAGGTATCGACGGCAACGTCTACGCGATTGCTCAGGGCAACCTGGTAGTGGGCGGTTTCGATGCTGAGGGCCGTGACGGTTCGAAGATCACCGTCAACGTTCCGTCGTCCGGCCGTATCCCGGGTGGTGCTTCGGTCGAGCGGGCAGTGCCGAGCGGGTTCAACCAGGGCAACACCCTGACCATGAACCTCAACCGTTTTGACTTCACCACCGCCAAGCGCGTGGTGGACAAGATTAATGAAATGCTCGGCCCAGGCGTTGCCCAGGCGCTGGACGGTGGTTCAGTGCGGGTCACCGCGCCGCTGGATCCGAGCCAGCGTGTGGATTACCTGTCGATGCTGGAGAACCTGGAGATCGATCCGGGTCAGACGGCGGCCAAGGTCATCATCAACTCCCGGACCGGCACCATCGTGATCGGCCAGAACGTGAAGGTATCGCCTGCCGCCGTGACCCACGGCAGCCTGACCGTGACCATCACCGAAGACCCGATCGTCAGCCAGCCAGGCCCGTTGTCCGGTGGTCAGACGGTGGTTGTGCCGCGCTCGAAAATCAATGCGCAACAAGAGCTGCACCCGATGTTCAAGTTCGGCCCTGGCACCACCCTGGACGAAATCGTACGCGCGGTTAACCAGGTGGGCGCTGCGCCCGGTGACTTGATGGCGATCCTCGAAGCCTTGAAGCAGGCCGGTGCGTTGCAAGCCGACCTGATCGTGATTTGAGGGCCTGAGCCATGGACATGCCCAAGAGCGGGGGAACCACGACGGTCGATTCCGGGGCGTACACCGACCTCAATCGCCTGAGTGCCCTCAAGCACGGGGACAAGGACAGTGACGCCAACCTGAAGAAGGTTGCGCAGGAATTCGAGTCGCTGTTCGTCAGCCAGATGCTCAAGGCGATGCGCTCGGCCAACGAAGTGTTGGCCAAGGACAACCCGATGAATACCGCCGCCACCCGGCAGTATCAGGACATGTATGACCAGCAGTTGGCGGTGACCATGTCCACCAAGGGTGGCGGCATCGGTTTGCAGCAAGTACTGATGCGTCAGTTGTCGAAAAACAAGGACGGCCAGGTTGCACCGCCGACCAGCGATGCGGGCAGCACGCCGCTGGCTACCCGTATCGCTCAGAAACCATTGTGGGCTGCGCGTGTTGCCACTGCCGATCAGGCCAACACCGGTGTGCCGCGCAACGACGTGGCTGCGCTCAACTCCCGTCGCCTGGCACTGCCGAGCAAGCTTACCGATCGCCTGTTGATGGGGATTGTCCCGTCCAGCGCCGTCGCCCAGAGCGATGCTGCAAAAAACCGCATTACCGTGCCGGGCGCCGCTTTTGCGCACCGGGGCAACGGCGACTGGACCCAGGACCCGAACCTCGGGTTGCCCGCTCAGTCGGCGCAGGGCTACACCCGCAGCATGGCGCAGCCTCCGCTGGCGCCGGCAAAAAGTGCATTCACCAGCCCCGACGATTTTGTCGCGACCATGTTGCCACTGGCCAAGGACGCCGCCGCGCGAATCGGCGTCGATCCGACGGTGCTGGTGGCACAGGCCGCGCTGGAAACCGGGTGGGGCAAATCCATCATGCGTCAGCAAGATGGCAGCAGCAGCCACAACCTGTTCGGTATCAAGGCTCAGGGCGACTGGAAGGGGCCTGAGGCGCGGGCGATCACCAGCGAGTTTCGTGACGGCAAGATGGTCAAGGAGACGGCTGACTTCCGCTCTTACAACTCTTACGCCGACAGCTTCCATGACCTGGTGACATTGCTGCAAAGCAACAATCGCTATCAAGGAGTTGTGAAGTCTGCCGATAACCCGGAACAGTTTGTGAAAGAGCTGCAAAAGGCCGGTTATGCCACCGACCCTGATTACGCCAGCAAGATTTCACAAATCGCCAGGCAGATGAAGAGTTACCAGAATTACGCAGCAGCTCCGGGCTCTTCCACGACTTTATAAGGCTTGAACCATGTCATTGATTTCAATTGGGCTCTCAGGGCTGACTGCAAGTAGTGCGGCGATCAATACCATCGGTAACAACACGGCTAACGTGGATACCGCGGGTTACTCGCGCCAGCAGGTCATGACGACCACTTCGGCACAACAGAACATTGGCGTCGGTTTCATCGGCACCGGTACGACGCTGTCCGACGTGCGCCGCATCTACAACAGTTACCTCGACTCCCAGTTGCAATCGACCACCGGGCTTGATGCCGACGCCACGGCTTATGCCGCCCAGGCGACCAAGACCGACAGCCTGTTGTCGGACACCAGCACCGGTATCACCGCCGTGCTGGCCAAGTTTTTCACCCAGATGCAGGCGATCTCCACCACCGCCACCGACTCCAGCGCCCGCAGCCAGTTCCTGACCGGCGCGGCGGCACTGAGTGCCCGCTTCAACAGCATGTCCGCGCAACTGACTTCGCAAAACTCCGACGTCAATACGCAGCTGGGCAGCCTGTCGACCCAGGTCAACGCCCTGTCCAAGACCATTGCTTCGCTCAACCAGCAGATCAACCAGGCGTCGGGTAGCGGGGCAACCCCCAACAGCCTGCTCGACTCGCGTAACGAGGCGGTGCGTCAGCTCAACACCCTGGTGGGCGCCAAGGTGACTGAGAACAACGGCTCCTACGACATCACTATCGGGTCGGGTCAGTCACTGGTCAGTGGCAACACTTACAACACCTTGTCAGCTGTGCCGAGCACCACTGACCCGACGCAGTACAGTGTCAAGCTCACCAGCGCCCAGGGCGTCAGCTCCGACATCACCTCGGTGACAACTGGCGGCGCCATCGGTGGCTTGCTGCGTTTCCGTGATGACATCCTGACGCCTGCGGCCAACCAGTTGGGTCGCGTTGCGCTAGTGCTGTCCGACCAGGTCAACACACAGTTGAACCAGGGTGTCGACAGCAACGGCAATTTCGGCAGCAACCTGTTCAACAGCATCAATGCTCCCGACCAGATCAGCCAGCGCAGCGTTGCCAAAGTCGGCAACAGCGCCAACTCCGGCAACCTGGATGTGACCATTGCCGACACCGGCAAGCTGACGACCAACGATTACCAGGTCACCTTCACCAGTGCCACCGGTTACAACGTTCGTCGTCTGCCGGACGGCAGCGACATGGGTACATACGACCTGGCAACCAAGCCGCCACCGGTCATCGATGGCTTCTCCCTGGCCTTGAACGGCGGCGGGCTGAGTGCGGGTGACAGCTTCAAGGTGACCCCGACCCGCAACGCTGCAGCCGGCATCCAGACGGTCATGACCGATCCCAAGGCGATCGCTGCGGCGGCGCCATTGACCTCCACCGCAGGCAGCAGCAACTCCGGCAAGGGCATCATGACCCAGCCGAACCTGACCACGGTGATGAGTCCTTATGATCCTGCTGGCAGTGCAGATGTTCAGAAAGGCCTGACGAACTCGACGCCGGTCAAGGTGTTGTTCGGTGCGGTTACCAATGGCGTACAGACCTATCAGGTACTGGACTCCAAAGGCAACGTGATTCCGTTGCTCGATGCCAGCGGCAACTCGATCCCTCGCACCATGGTGCCTGGGCAGAATAATGACGCGAGCATCTCGGTGCCCATGGTCGATGCCAGCGGCAACCCGATCAACGATGCGACCGGCAAGCAGAAGACCTTCAGTTTCTCGGTGTCCATAAGCGGTACACCTGCGGCCAACGACACCTTTACCGTTGCACTGACGGGAGCGGGCTCTGCGGACAACCGCAACGCCAACTCCGTGATGGACCTGCAAACCAAACAGACCGTCGACGTGTCCACGGCCAATAACGGCTCTTCGATTTCAGGTGCCTACGGCAACCTGGTTTCAACCGTCGGTTCCCAGGCTGCCCAGGCCAAAAGCGATTCGACGATGACCGATACGGTGCTGGCCAACGCCAAGGCTGCCCGGGACTCGGTATCGGGTGTCGACCTCAACGAAGAGGCCGCCAACCTGACCAAGTACCAGCAGTACTACACCGCCTCGTCGCAGATCATCAAAGCGGCCCAAGCCATTTTCAGCACGCTGATCAACAGCCTTTAAGGAGTCGTAATTCATGCGTATTTCTACTGCTCAGTTTTACGAAACCAGCACTGCCAACTACACCCGTATCTACGCCAACGTGGTAGCGACCGGCAATGAAGTCTCCAGCCAGGTCAAGCTCAACACGGCATCGGACGATCCGGTGGGGGCGGCGCGCGTGCTGCAGCTTGCGCAGCAGAGTTCGATGCTGGGTCAGTACACGTCCAACATCAATTCGGCCACCAACAACCTGAACCAGACCGAGGCCGCGCTCACAGCCATCCAGACTGCCGTAGGTAGTGCTCAACAGGCCATCCTCGGCGCCAGTAACGGTACGCTTACCGATGCAGACCGCAAAGGCTATGCCAGTACCCTGACTCAGTTGCAGGGCACCATTCTGGGCTTGATGAACAGCAAGGACGCCAGCGGACAGTACCTGTTCGGTGGATCGAAATCCGGCACACCGCCTTATTCCCAGAACGCCGATGGCACCTTCAGTTACAACGGCGACCAGTCCTCGATCAACGTGGCGATTGGCAACAACCTGACCTCGGCTACCAATATCACGGGTTGGGATGCGTTCGAGAAGGCGATCAATACGACCCGTACCTCCACGACCCTGACTGCACCAGCGGCTGATGACGGCAAGGTCAAATTGTCGGGCGGGCAAGTTTCAGACAGCAATAAATTCAACGCCTCATTCAACAACGGCCAGCCGTATACCGTGAGTTTTGTCAGCAGCACCCAGGTGAGAATCACCGATGCTGGCGGCAACGATGTCACGTCGGAAGCGAGCCAGGGCGGCAAGATCAGTTCGGCCAGCGGCACCAACCAGACCCTGAGTTTCCGCGGTCTGGACCTGAGCCTGAACCTGAACCTCAGCACTGCGGATCAGGCCAGTGGTGCTGCGTCGGATGCTGCCGTTGCCGGGCATACATTTAAACTGGCAGCTACGCCGGACACCATTACCACGGCGCGCAGCCCGGGCAACCCCTCTACGACCAACGTGTCAGCTTCGGTGGTCACTGATCAGGCCGCTTATAACTCCGCTTTTCCGCAGGGCGGTGCCATCCTCAAGTTCTCCAGTCCCACTGCTTATGATCTTTATCAGTCGCCGATCACCGCGGGCAGTAAGCCGGTATCCAGCGGGACCCTGACCACCAATGCCAATGGCACTTTCGCAACGGCTGCGGGCGTCACATTCACCATTAACGGCACGCCTACGCCTTTGGCGGGGGATCAATTCTCGGTCCAGGGCAGCGCCCATCAGACCCAGAATCTGCTCGACACCCTGTCTTCGGCCATCACTGCACTCAGCGCGCCGGTCGACGGTAATCCGCAGGCTCAGCAGACGTTCCAGGCGGCCATGGGTTCAGCCATCGGCAACCTGCAAAGCGGGCTTAACCAGGCCAGCGATGCGCGCAGTCAAGTCGGCGTGCTGGGCAAGGCCATGGAAGACCAGACCACCACCAACACCTCGTTGCAGGCCAATAACAGCAACGAATCCAACTCCATCACCCAGTCCAACCCGGTGGATGCTATTGGTCGGTTGACCCTGCAGCAGACCATGCTTCAGGCGTCGCAGATGGTGTTTACCCAGCTGTCCCAACTGAACCTGTTCAACAAGCTTGGTTAAGTGACACAAGCGTCAGCAAGTCCTGATTCAGCTACGCGCTGGATGCCTTATGTGACGTTGGCGCCAGACTCTCAGGGTCGAGCGCCAGCGGTTTATTCAGTGGTAAGACGGGGCTTGCTCGACCGAGTGAGCACCCGCCGCTCGTGAGTCCCCGCCGTGACCCAAGCTCCCCTCGTCAGCATCCTCATTCCTGCCTTCAATCCCCGATTTTTCCGGCACGCACTGAACAGTGCGTTGACGCAGACCTATGGCAATCTCGAAGTCATTGTCTGTGACGATTGCCGGACCGAAGAAATCAAGGATATTGTCGACGCCCTGGCTGATACCACCCACGTTGCACTGCGCTATGTGCGTAATCCACAGCGGTTGGGCTTTGTCGGCAATCTTTTGAACTGCCTGGCGCAGGCGCAGGGCGAGTTCATCAAGTTTCTCTGTGATGACGACAGGCTGTTCCCTGGCTGCATAACCTTGCAAGCCAAGGCAATGACCGAAAACCCTGAAGCCAGCCTGGTACTCGCGCAGCGCCTGCTGTGGGACGCTGATGACATTCAGCTGCCGTCAAGGCTGGAGAATACCCCGTTGGCACCGGTCAGCGGGTTGTTCAAGGGCGACGATATGCTGGCGATTTTCGAGTCGTTCCCGTTCAACTTTCTGGGCGGTTTTACCAGCGCACTGTTTCGCCGCGCCGATGTGCAGGTGTTCCTTCCTGCCCTGACCCAGGCCGAACAGGGGTTCGCGGCCTTGCTGGATCTGGCCTTGTATGTATGCATGTTGAGGCGTGGCAACCTGATCGTGCTGAACCAGATTCTCAGCGTCGAACGCCTGTACCCCGACCGGCTTATCCGCCAGCAGCCGATGCGCATTGCCGCGGCCACGGAGATGAAGTGGCTGGTGCAGATGCTTGAAGCCCGTAGTGGAGAATCGGCGCCCGCCAAAGGCTGGGTGCGGTTCGTTGATCTGGCCCGGGCAGATCAGACACCGCGAGTCTGGGAAGAAGTTGCACTGGGCCGCACGCTGGGCAGTAAACAGGCGGTATTGCCAACCATGGTCGGGACCGACAGCCACAGTTTTGCCGAACTCTATGGGCAATGGCTGGCATGCCGCACGTTGTCCGGGCCGCAGCAATTGTTATTGCCTGACACCCTGTCCAGTTGGCCCCGGCAGCCGAAGATCGTTGCCATTGTCATCGATGAACACGCCAGCAGCTCCACCGTGCAGACCAGCCTTCATAGCCTGAACAGCCAGCTCTATGCCCCTGAGTTGATCCTGGTGCTGTCCAGCGCCTGCAACCAGGCGTTGCTGGAGGAGAAGGTTTTTACCCTGCCGCTGGAAAATGATTGGGTTACGCAGGTTAACGCACTGTTGCCACAACTTGATGGTGCACAGTGGTTTTATCTGCTGCGCGCCGGGGACCGGCTGGTGGAGTCGGCATTGCTGATGCTTGCCGAGCGCATTGTCACGCACCCCCAGGCTCACTGCTTCTACAGCGACGAGGGCGCCTTGCGTGAAGGCGAGTCGGCCGATCCGGTGTTCAAGCCCGATTTCAACCTCGACCTCCTGCGCAGTTATCCCTATGTTGGTCGCGCGCTAGCGTTTCAGCGTGAGCGTTTCCTGGCATTGGGTGGCTTTGATTCGTCGTATGGCGAACTTGCGCCCCATGATCTGCTCTGGCGTTTGATCGAGGTTGACGGTATCCAGGCAGTCGGGCACATCGCCGACATCCTGCTGGAGTCGCGCTTCAGCTTTTCGCAATGGCTGGCGCTGCCCGAAGTCGTGGAGCAGAACGGGAAAGTCGTGGGTGCGCATTTGCAGCGCCTGGGCGTGGCCCATGGGTTCCATGAGTCTGGCCAGACCTTGGTCAACCGGATCAATTACACGCACACCTCGCGTCCTCTGGTGTCGATCGTCATTATCCATAAGGACCAGTTGGCTGCCTTGCAGCGCTGTGTCGAAACGCTGCTGGAAAAGACTGCGTACAGCGCTTACGAGGTCTTGATCGCCGACAACGGCAGCCATGACGCTGACACCCTTGCCTGGCTGGCCGACATTGCGCGCCTGGGTGGCGACAAGCTGCGGGTATTGCAGTGTCCCGCCACCAACAGCCAGACAGCCGCGCGTAATTTCGCTGCGACCCAGGCCCGCGGCGATTACCTGCTGATGCTTAACCCCTACGCAGTGATCACCCACGCTGACTGGCTGGATGAGCTGCTGTGCCATGGGCAGCGTCCCGAGGTCGCAGTGGTGGGCGGCAAGCTGTTCGGACCAGACGGCAATATCGTGCATGCCGGGTTGATCCTCGGCCTGCAAGGCTATGCCGGGGTGCCGTTCCGGGGTGAGCACCTGAACGCTTCAGGCTATATGCGACGCCTTCAAGTGGCGCAGAACCTGACCGCCGTCGGCCCCGACTGCCTGCTGATACGCAAGCAGGTTTTTGACAGCGTGGGCGGGCTTGATGATGTGGCGTTTACCCAGGCCTTCAGCGAGGTTGATCTGTGTTTGCGCGTGAGGCAAAACGGCTATCTGGTGGTGTGGACACCGCATGCGCTGATGGCCTTGGGCGCAGAGCCTGTGTTGATCCCGGACGCCGCCCAAGAGCTGCTTAAGGGTAACCAGCAGCAGGTGTTGTTCCAGCGCTGGTTACCGATCATCGCTCGCGACCCTGCGTACAACCCAAGCCTGACCCTGGACGGTTACAGTTATCGTCTGGACCCCGGGTTTCGCACTGGCTGGAGCCCGTTCTCCACGCGCCAGTTGCCTTGTGTCCTGGCGTTGCCGGTCAATGCCACGGCCATCGGCCATTACCGTGTTACCCAGCCCCTGCTTGAGCTCGAAGCGGTGGGCAGGATCGTGGGACGGATTTCCTACGAGTCCCTGTCCGTGATTGAGGTAGAGCGTCAGTCGCCTGACGTTATCATTTTGCAAGGGCGATATTACGAAGAGCGACTAAGTGAAATTTCCACGCTGAAAACCTATTCCAACGCTCGGCGCATTTATGAACTGGACGATTATGTGATCAGCGTGCCACACAAGAATGGTCATGCCCGCCACATGCCGACCAACATGGAAGCGGCTGTGCGGCGAGGTATCGGTCTGTGCGACCGGGTGGTGGTTTCGACGCAGCCACTAGCGGACGCCTTGTCTTCAATGCATCACGATATTCGCGTGGTGCCGAACATGCTCGAGCAACGCTTATGGAGCGGGCATCGCAGCCAGCGCCGCACCTCGCAAAAACCAAGGGTTGGCTGGGGCGGCGGCACCAGCCATGGCGGCGATCTGGAAATTATTGCCGAAGTTGTGCGCACTCTGGCTGATCAGGTCGACTGGGTGTTCTTCGGCATGTGCCCGGATGAGCTGCGGCCCTATCTCAAGGAGTTCCATGGGCCGGTCAGCCTGCATGCCTATCCGGCCAAGCTCGCCAGCCTGAACCTTGACCTGGCGCTGGCACCCTTGGAGTACCACATCTTCAACGACTGCAAGAGCAACCTGCGCCTGCTTGAGTATGGCGCGTGCGGCTACCCGGTGATCTGCACCGACACCCTGGCCTATCGCGGCTACCTGCCGTGCACCCGTGTCTACAGCAACAGCACCGCAGAATGGCTGGAGGCGATTCGCATGCACCTGGCCGACCCCGATGCCAGCTACCGCATGGGCGATGAATTGCGCGAAGCCGTATTGCGCGACTATGTCTTGCGTGGCAACAACCTGCAGAACTGGGTGAACGGTTGGTTGGCTGACTGACCCGCAGGCAGTTTTTGATCCTGTTGGAGCGAGGCTTGCTTACGAAGGCATCCGTCCTGATCCGCCGCGGGGGCTGACACACTGCATTCGCGGGCAAGCCTCGCTCCAACACTGGCGCGTTTCCTGCAAACCTCCCCGAATAGCGTCATAAATCGTGCAACGCCGATTTCAAATCATATTTAACGAGAGTGGAAAATGACCGGGATTGTGACTCAAGGATTCAAGTCCAATAGCAATGCGTCACTCGACGGACTGTTGACGTTGGTTGTGATCAGCCATGAACGGCCCGCTTTTCTGCGTCGTACGTTGCAGCACTACAGTACGTTCACCGGTTCGATCCAGGTACTGGACTCCTCGGCAGTCGCGAACGCCAGCATCCGTCAGGATTTCCCCGCTGTTGCCTATCAGCACCTGCCACAGTTTGGCGAATTGAGCACGCAGGAAAAGCTGGCCCACAGCGTTCAGCAGGTCGCCACCCCGTACATGGTGTTTGCTGTGGACAATGACTTCCTGCTCGACGACGCCCTGGGGCAGTGTGTCGACTTTCTTGAAGGCAACCCCGATCACGGTCTTTGCCACGGTTATTCTCTGAGCTACCTGAGCACCGGTAAGCAGGTCAATTACTACCGCCGCGACAAAAAGGTTCGTGAGGATTACGCCTCTGAGAACGCTCGGGAGCGTGTCCTGCACTTCATGCAGAACTTCATCCCGCCGCTCCACGCCGTTACCCGCACGGCCTTGCTGCGCAGTTGGTATGAGGTACTGCCAGCAGGCACAAGCCTGGAGTTCCAGGAAATGGGCCACGCTTGGTACCTGCTGGCCAATGCCAAGGCACAGATCCTGCCGATCGCCTATTCGGTTCGTGACGTGGACGATGCGCACGCCATTGCCCAGTCCGATGTCTTTGCGGTCCTGAACCGTCGTGATGCCGTGTCGACCAGCGAGCGTGAAAAGTTTGCAGCTGTTCTTGCTTCATCGACAGCGCGTGCCGACCTCGACAAACAAGACGTGATCGACAGCTTTTCGGCACTGCGTGACTGCCTGGGCAATCGCCATTCCCTGACCCGCGAACTGTTGCTGGAGTCGCTCTGGGAAAGCCCGCTTAGCCCACCGGTTCGGTGTTTCGCGCCGAGCCAGTATGTGGAAATGCCGTTCTATAACCAGCCGTTCTTTGATCAGTTGACTGCACTGGAATTTCTGATTGGCGTGCTGCCTGCCGGGCAAACGCAGCTTCAGGTACTGGAAGGTATCTGGGTCCAGCAACGGGCGTTGTTGCGTACCCACGACAACGACAACCGCGAGACCATCACCGAACGCTTGTGGCAGGCCCTGGACAAGAACGTGTTCAACAGGCACGTCGCCAACTTTCTGGCGCAACAGCTTCAGGGCTTCGGCGCAAAAGGCGAAGTCGAGGCTTTGGTCAGCTGGGTTCAGCGCATTGACGCTGTGGTCAGGGAGGACTTCCTGACGCAGTTGGCACAGACGCCGTCCGGGCAATTGCTCGACTGGCTGGACGCACGCTCGCCTGATGTCTCGACGCTCAAGAAGATCGATAGCGTGCTTGCCGAGCGCAGCGGTGGGCCGCAGTTCGGCATCCTGCTGCTTGACCTGGACGATGACATGGTCAAGTTGCAGGCGACCTTCGACAGTCTGGTAGAGGGGCACTACAAGTCGTTCCAGGTCGTGGTGTTCACCACAGGTAACCTGCCTGCCGCCACGACGCTGCAGAATACGGTGCACTTCGTCAAAGTCACCCGCACCAACTATGTCGACAAGCTCAATCAGATCGCCCGTCAGTCCTCCAGCCCATGGCTGTTGCTGGCAGAAGCGGGCGATCAGTTCACTGCCAGTGGTCTGCTGCGGGCAAGCCTTGAATTGTCGAGCGCACCCGACGTACGTGCGGTGGCTGCCGATGAAATTCACCGTCAGGCCGATGGCACCCTGGTCGACGTCTTCCGCCCAGGCTTCAATCTGGACCTGTTGCAGGCGTTGCCAGCGCAGATGGCGCGCCATTGGCTGATTCGCCGAGACGTGTTGCTGGAGGCTGGCGGTTACTCGGCAGACTTCAACAAGGCGCTGGAATTCGACCTGCTGCTGCGTGTGATCGAAACCGGCGGTCTGGCCTGGCTCGCGCATCTGGACGAGCCGTTGCTGATCAGTGATGCGCCCGTTGCCGAAGAAAACCCCCACGAGCGTCTGACCCTGACCCGCCACCTCACGACCCGTGGTTACAAGGCCCAGGTCAGTTCGGTACTGCCAGGCACGTGGCGCGTGGATTACCGCCATGTCGACCATCCATTGGTGTCGATCATCATCCCGAGCCAGGACAATCTTGATCAGTTGAAGCGCTGCGTGGCCAGCATCAGCCTGAGAACCCGCTACTCGAACTACGAAGTGCTGATTGCCGATAACCACAGTCAGTCCGAGCAAACCATCGCCTGGCTGGCTCAACAGAGTGGCCGCGTTCGGGTTTTGCGTAGCGACTCGCGGATAAGTTCGGCAGCGTTGGGTAACTGGGCCAGCAAGCAAGCGAAAGGCGACTATCTGGTGTTGCTGTCTGCTGACAGCGAACAGGTCAACCCAAACTGGATCGAGTCATTGCTCAACCAGGCCCAGCGCCCGGAAGTTGGCGTTGTGGGTGTGAAACTCGTCGACCGCCAGGGGTTGGTCACTCAGGCGGGCCTGATCTTGGGCATGAATGGCGGTGTGAGTTCTGCGTTTGTGGGTGAGCCAAAAAATGCTTCTGGTTACCTGCACCGTCTGCTGCTGGAACAAAACTACTCGGCAGTGTCAGCGGCATGCCTGATGGTACGCAAAGCGCTTTACGAAGCGGTCGGCGGGCTGGATGAAGGGGATTTCGCCGAGGCATTCAGTGACGTCGATCTGTGCCTGAAACTGGGCCAGGCGGGTTATCTGACGGTCTGGACGCCGCAGGTGCAGGTCGTCAACGCAGGTCTGCTGCCACAGGCGCCACACGCATTGCAGGCGCTGCAAAGCAAGTGGGCCGGCACGTTCCAGCATGATCTTGCGTACAACAAGAACCTGGCCTTGACCGGCAAGGGGTTCACCCTCGGCAGCGCGTCCAGTGTCGACTGGGCGCAGTTGCTCGTTTAAGCCAGGTCGGGACTCAAGGTATGTTCAACGGCAAATCGATTTTCATCACGGGTGGTACCGGCTCGTTCGGTCGCATGTTCATTCGTACCCTGCTGGAGCGTTATCAGCCGCGGCGGGTGGTGGTGTTCTCCCGCGACGAACTCAAGCAGTACGAGATGCAGCAGGAGTTCAATGCGCCTTGCATGCGGTTCTTCCTGGGCGACGTGCGTGACGCCGACCGCCTGCATCAGGCAATGCGCGGCATCGACTATGTGGTCCACGCAGCGGCGCTCAAGCATGTGCCTGCGGCGGAGTACAACCCCACCGAGTTCATCCGCACCAACGTCAATGGCGCGGAAAACGTCATTGCCGCTGCCATCGCCAATGGCGTGAACAAGGTCATTGCGCTTTCCACCGACAAGGCGGCCAGCCCGATCAATCTGTACGGCGCCACCAAATTGCTGTCGGATAAACTGTTCGTCGCGGCCAACAACATTGCCGGTGATCAGCCCACGCGCTTTGCGGTGGTGCGCTACGGCAATGTGGCGGGCTCTCGCGGTTCCATCGTGCCGTTCTTCACCAAGCTGATCGCTGAAGGCGCCCGCGAGTTGCCGATCACCGATGTGCGCATGACCCGTTTCTGGATCACCCTGGACCACGGCGTGGACTTCGTCATGCAGAGCTTCGCCCGCATGCATGGTGGAGAAGTGTTCGTGCCCAAGATCCCGTCGATTCGCATCGTCGACCTGGCGGCGGCCATGGCCTGCGATCTGCTCCACAAGCATGTTGGGATTCGCCCAGGCGAAAAGCTGCATGAACTGATGGTGCCTCAGGACGATGCGCGCATGACTTTGGAATTTGCTGATCACTACACCATCGTGCCCTCGATTCGCTTCAACAACGTCGATGCCAATTTCAGCCTCGACGCCACGGGCGAACAGGGCAGGGCGGTGCCCGATGATTTTGAATACCGTTCCGACACCAATGCGCATTTCCTGTCTATCGGGCAGATTGGCGAACTGCACGCTGACACCAAGCCATGATTCCCTACGGTCGGCAAAGCCTGGATCAGGCTGATATCGACGCCGTGGTGCAAGTGCTGCAATCAGACTGGCTGACCCAGGGGCCGACCATCGAGCAGTTTGAGGCGGCGATGGCGCAACGCTGTGAAGCGGCCCATGGGGTGGCGGTGTGCAACGCTACGGCGGCGCTGCACATTGCTTGCCTGGCGGCGGGGTTGGGGCCGGGCGACCGACTGTGGACCACACCGAATACCTTTCTGGCGTCGGCCAATTGCGGCCGCTATTGCGGTGCCGATGTGGATTTTGTCGACATCGACCCGTTGACCTGGAACCTGGACGCCGACGCCCTGGCGCGCAAGCTGGAAGTGGCCGAGCGCGAGGGTCAACTGCCCAAGGTGCTGGTTGCAGTGGCCTTCTCCGGGCAAAGCTGTGACATGCGGGCCATCGCCGGGTTGGCCGAGCGTTATGGTTTTCTGGTCATTGAAGATGCTTCCCACGCGGTGGGCGCACGCTATGCCGGGCGTCCGGTGGGCTGTGGCGAGTTCGCGGCGATGACGGTGTTCAGCTTTCATCCGGTGAAAATCATCACCACCGGGGAAGGCGGGCTGGTGGTCACCAACCGCCCTGAGCTGGCCGAGCACCTGCGTCGCCTGCGCAGCCACGGCATGACCCGTGATCTGGCGCAGATGGACGAACCCAGTCATGGCCCCTGGTACTACCAGCAGGTGGAGCTGGGCTTCAACTACCGGATCACTGACATCCAGGCCGCGCTCGGGCTTTCGCAGCTCAACCGGCTCGAGCCTTTTATTGCCCGTCGTCGGCAACTGGCCGCGCGCTACGATGCCTTGCTGGCACATTTGCCGCTAAGCCTGCCGACCCGGCAAGCCGATGCCGAGTCAGCCTGGCACCTCTACGTGGTGCGGCTGCACACCGAGCGACTCACAGCCAGCCACAGGGATATTTTTGACGCCTTGCGTGCAGCGGGCATCGGCGTCAACCTGCACTACATTCCGGTCCACCTGCAGCCTTACTATCGCGACCTGGGTTTCAAGCCGGGCGATTTCCCTGAAGCGGAGCATTACTATCGTCAGGCCATCAGCCTGCCGATGTTCCCGGCCATGACCGATGAGCAGCAGGATTACGTGATCGAACAGTTGCATCGCCTGATCAAAGAGCAGCCATGAGCGCGATAGCGATCATTCCCGCGCGCGGCGGCAGTCAGCGTATCCCGCGCAAGAACATCAAGTCGTTCAGCGGCCTGCCGATGATCGCCTGGTCGATTCGGGCGGCGCTGGGCAGCGGGTTGTTCGAGCGTGTGGTGGTCAGCACCGACGACGCCGAGATTGCTGAAGTGGCCAGGGCCCATGGTGCCGAGGTGCCGTTTGTGCGCCCGCCAGCACTGTCCGACGCCTACACCGGCACTAGCGCGGTGATTCGCCATGCCATCCAGACCCTGAGTGAGCAGGGCAACACCTTCGAATTGGCCTGCTGCCTTTACGCAACAGCGCCGTTGATTCAGCAGCGCTATCTGCGGCAAGGGTGGCAAGCATTGACCGCTGCGCCGGAAAAATCCTTTGCCTTCTCGGTGTGCAGCTTCGGGTTTCCCGTGCAGCGCGCTTTGGGCCTTGATGAATCAGGCGCCTTGACGCCGCTGCAACCCCAATACCGCGACACCCGCTCCCAGGATTTGCCTGCGGCCTATCAGGACGCCGCGCAGTTCTATTGGGGCCGAACGGCGGCCTGGTTACGGGGCGATGTGATGTTTTCCAGTCAAAGCCTGCCGGTGATCCTGCCTCAGCATCTGGTGCAGGACATCGACACCGAAGAGGACTGGCTGCGGGCCGAATACCTGTATGCCGCACTCAAGGCCGGCGGGGAGCTGGAGCCATGAGAGTGTTGATCCGTGCCGATGCGTCGATGCGGATCGGCAGTGGGCACATTGCACGCTGCCTGACCCTGGCGGCCGTGTTGCGCGAGCGTGGGGCCGAGGTGGCATTCGCCTGCCGCCTGTTGCCGGGCCAATTGCTGGCGCGGATCGAGGGCCAGGGGTTCAAGGCTTACGCGCTGCCCGGCTTCTATGCACAAGAGCAGGACGAAGGTGATATCGAAGCGTTGTTGCCCTGGCAGGCGGACATCGACGCCTTGCGCGATGCGCTGGGTGAAGAAGACCGGTTCGATTGGCTGATCGTGGACCACTACGCATTGGACCGAGATTGGCAGACCGCTGCCCGCGCTTTTGCCAAGCGCATCATGGCCATCGATGACCTGGCCAATCGTCCTCACGCGGTTGATCTGCTGCTCGACCAGAACTTCTCGGCTCAGCCCCAGGCCTATGCGCCTTGGATCGATTCGCAGTGCCTGACGTTGTTCGGGCCGCACTATGCGTTGTTGCGCGATGAGTTCCAGCGTCCGCCGATTGAAATCCGGCCCCGGGTGCGGCGCGTGATCGTCAATTTCGGCGGCTTCGATGCCGCTGAACAGACCTACAACGCCATGCTGGCGCTGACCACGTTCAGTGAGCTGGAGGTGGATTTTGTCGCTGGCGTAGACAACCCCGCCTGGGCTGCGATGCAGGTGTTGGCCGCAGCCCATGGCAACTGGCGCCTGCATACGCTGGTCGATGACTTTGCCGGTTTGATGGCCCAGGCCGATCTGTTCATCGGTGCCGGTGGCGGCACCACCTGGGAGCGGGCGGCGCTGGGGTTGCCAACGCTGTGCATCTCGGTTGCGTCCAATCAGGAACTCAATGCCCGGTTGCTGGCCGACGCGGGTGGGCATCTGTACCTGGGGGCTCACGAGCAAGTCAGCTCTGAGGCGCTGCGTCAGGCTGTGCAAGCCCTTTGCATGAGCGGTCAGGGTGTGCGTCAGCGTATGGCGGGCAAATCCCGGGAGCTGGTGGACGGCAAGGGCGCGCAGCGTGTGGCGGATGCTTTATTCAATTTTCAGCGAGTGACCCACAATGAATAGTTTCAAGATCGGCTCGCGTTGGGTGGGTGCTGATGCAGCGCCATTCGTGATCGCAGAAATGAGCGGCAACCACAATCAGTCGCTGGATCAGGCGTTGCGCATTGTTGAGGCTGCCGCCAAGGCCGGGGCTCACGCGCTCAAGCTGCAAACCTATACCGCCGACACCATGACCCTGGACATCGACGAAGGCGAGTTCTTCATCAAGGATCCGAAGAACCTGTGGGCAGGTTCTTCGCTGTACGCCTTGTATGAAAAAGCCCACACCCCTTGGGAATGGCATGCGCCCATCTTCGCCCGGGCCAGTGAGTTGGGCATGCTGGCGTTTTCCACGCCGTTCGATGAAAGCGCCGTGGACTTTCTCGAAGGCCTCGACGTTCCGGCCTACAAGATCGCCAGTTTCGAGAACACCGACATTCCGCTGATCCGCAAGGTGGCCGCCACAGGTAAACCGCTGATCATCTCCACCGGCATGGCCAGTATCGCGGAGCTGGACGAAAGCGTTCGCGCAGCGCGTGAAGCGGGCTGCAAGGACCTGGTGCTGCTCAAGTGCACCAGCACCTACCCGGCATCGCCACTAAACAGCCACATCCGCACGATCCCGCATTTGCGCGAGCTGTTCGATTGTCAGGTGGGCTTGTCCGATCACAGCATGGGCGTCGGCGTTGCCGTGGCCTCCGTGGCCATGGGGGCGACAGTGATCGAAAAGCATTTCACACTGGATCGCGCAGACGGCGGGGTAGACGCCAGTTTCTCCCTGGAGCCGGCGGAAATGGCCAGCCTGGTAACCGAGACCGAGCGCGCCTGGCAAGGGCTGGGCGCCGTTCAGTACGGCGCCACCGAGGCTGAGCGCAATTCGCTGCTGTATCGCCGCTCCCTATATGTAGTGCGGGACATAGAGGCCGGAGAGCCGTTCAGCAAAGACAACCTGCGCGCCATTCGCCCAGGCCTCGGGCTGGCCCCCAAACACATCGACGCCGTACTGGGCCGCACCGCCCGTCAGGCCCTCAAGCGCGGTACGGCGCTGAGTTGGGATGTGATTCAGTAACGACCTCTTCGTAGCAGAGATCCCTGTAGGAGCGGACTTGTCCGCGAAGACGTCGGCACAGGCAACACCTCCTTGGCCTGAAACATCGCTTTCGCGGACAAGTCCGCTCCTACAAAAGGCCATCCTCGATACCGGCTGGATAGACGTCTTCACCCGCACCGTTCCCGCCAATGCGCTAAAAGCGTATAAAACTTAGTGACCTATGAGTCACAATGCGCATCTTCACTTTATCGTGCTTGCGGGTGATGACTGCCGATGGCTGTTCCCAGCCTGTTTTTGGGACCTGTCGTGCCTCCCCACTGTCGAGCGAGCGGTTATATTTCAGCTGTCTATTTATTGGGAAGCCATGATGATTGGCATAAAAAGCATAGCGAGTTATGTGCCCCCAGCCGGCATTGACAATTACGCCCAGGGCGCCAAATTCGGCAAGGATGATGAGTTCATCCTTGGCAAGATCGGTTCTGCTTTTCTGCCACGCAAAGAAGACGGCCAGGAAACTTCAGATCTGTGCGTCGAGGCGGTCAATGCGTTGTTCGCGAACAACCCGCAACTCAAGCGTGAATCCATCGATGCGCTGATTGTCGTCACCCAGAACGGCGACGAAGAAGGCTTGCCCCATACCGCAGCCATCGTTCAGGACAAGCTCGGCCTGCCGACCCATGTGGCGGCGTTCGACATTTCCCTGGGCTGCTCGGGGTATGTCTACGGTATCTATGCGCTCAAGGGCTTCATGGAAGCGGCAGGCCTGAAAAACGGCTTGCTGGTCACAGCAGATCCGTATTCGAAGATCGTCGACCCGGAAGATCGCAACACCACCATGCTGTTCGGCGATGCCGCCACGGCAACCTGGATGGGCGAAGATGCACCCTGGCAGTTGGGCAAGGCCAAGTTCGGCACCGACGGTTCCGGCGCGCCGCACCTGAAAGTAAGCAACGGCGTGTTCTTCATGAACGGTCGTCAGGTGTTCAACTTCGCCCTGATCAAGGTTCCGGCCCATTTGCACGAACTGCTCGACGAGTCGGGCCTTGAGTCCACGGACATCGACGCGTTCTGCATTCACCAGGGCAGCGCGGCGATTGTCGATGCCGTGGCCCGGCGCTTCGAGGGTGAGCCTGAGAAATTCCTCAAGGACATGCTGGAGACCGGCAATACCGTGTCCTCGAGCATCCCACTGCTGCTGGAAAAGCACGTGCTCAATGCGACCTGGAAGCGCGTTGCACTCAGTGGTTTCGGTGTTGGCTTGTCTTGGGGTTCGGCGATCATTTATCGTCCGTGACCTGAGTCATTTCAAAACGGCGACTTTGGTCGCCGTTTTGCATTCAAGCGAGCCGACCATGAGTGAAATCTTCCAGCGCAATACCGCCGTTGTGCAGCAACGCTGGCCCGAGGTCATGCAGCGCTTGCTGGCCGAGAACACTCAGGCACTTACCGCAGAGCTGGTGGAAGGACTCGGCTCTACGCTGAGCATCAATGGCATCCAGCTCACCAGCCGCCATGACCGGATCAAGGAAGCGCAACTGCAGGCGGCAAGCCTGCCGGCAAACAGCTCGGTGGTGCATGTCTACGGTTGCGGCCTGGGCGATCTGCAGCGCGTCTTGCTGGCGTCGAATCAACTTCAACGCTTGCACGTACACGTCCTCAACGGCGCGATCCTGGCGCTGGTCCTGCAACTGCTGGAGCAAGACGACTGGCTCGCCGATCCCCGGGTCGAGCTGGCTTATGCCGCAGACCGAGCGGAAATCCAGCTGCCGTACTTCGCCTTGCCTGCCGAACTGGTGCTGGCCGATGACCTCAATGCGCGAATCCGTGATCGTCTGATCAGCGAAACGCACCTGACCTTCAATAACCGGCCCTTCGATCCCCAGGCCCCGCAGAACCAGGCGCGGCTGCAGCAGGGGTTGGCATTGCTGCGCAGCGATACCGATGTCGCCATCTTGTTCGACAGTGCGCCGGGGCGCGAGGCTTACGTCATCGCTACCGGCCCCAGCCTGGAGCAGCACCTGCCAAGGCTGCTGCAGATTCGTGAGTCTGCTGAGCGTCCTCTGTTCATCTGCGTCGACACGGCTTACAAGCCGCTCATGGCCCAAGGCATCGTTCCCGATTTCGTGGTCAGCGTCGATCACCTGATCTCGTTTCGTCACCTGCCGCCTGAAGACAGTGCAAACGTGGCGCTGGTCTATTTGCCCATGCTCGATAGCCAGTTGCTGGAAGCGTGGCAGGGGCCGCGTTACGTCGGGTATTCGTCAAGTCAGCTATACGCGGACATTCGGCGCACCATCGTCAGGGGCAACCTGTACGTGGGCGGCAGCGTGATCCATCCCGCTGTCGATCTGGCCGTGCGCATGGGGGCGTTGCGCGTCACCCTGTTCGGCGCCGATTTCGCGTTCCCCATGGACAGAACCCACACCGGCTGGAGCGACGGGCATCTGGGGCCAAGGCTCGGCGCCGCCAAACACTGGGTGCTGGACGGGCGAGGGCAGCGGGTCCGCACTCAACTGAACTTCCGCAGTTACCTGATCGAACTGGAGCGCTACATCGCGCAGCACCCCGAGGTCGGTTTCTTCAACACCAGCAAAGACGGCGCCCTGATCGCCGGTACGGAGTACGACCCGCAATGGACGGCCTGATCACCCTGATTCCCGATGCCCGCCGTTGCGCCGACCTGTTCCGCCTGGGGCGCGACATAGAAGCAGCGTTGGTCATGACCGACCTGTTCGAGCGCGCCATGCCATTCTTCGCCCAGCGTCCTGACGACGATCAGCAGCAATGGATGCAGCTGCTGAGCCAGATGCTGGAATGCCAGGAAGCGCAAAACTGGTTAGCCTTGGCGGATTATCTGGAATATGAGTGGGTCGAGGTGGCGGGGCAGTAAGGCTTTGAGCTGCGACCTGCAGGCGCTGAGCGGGCTCGCTCCACTTCCCGCTGGAGTGAGGCTTGCCCGCGAAGTGGCCAGCTCAGTCAGCAAGTATCTCCAGGAACTGAAGTTCAAGCATTCATAGTGTGTGCGGGTCGCGGTTTTCAGCGTTTTTACAAATTTTATTTAGAGTTTTTCTGATGTGCCTATTGTCCTTTGTTTTCAGTGGTGTTGAGTTTTTATATATCCGACATCTGTCGTGATGGCACTTTATTAGTTGCGGGTGTGAGCGTTAAAGCGGTTCTTCAATTCGTCGATAACGGAATTGAGGGCTTTGGGGGGAAAGGGACTTCGCCCCGTTTTTAAAAGCCTGAAATCTCTTTATCAGGAGTTGTAATCATGGCTTTGACAGTAAATACCAATGTGGCTTCGCTGACGGTTCAAAAGAACCTGAATAACGCTTCCGACGCGCTGACTGAGTCGATGAAACGTCTGTCTTCAGGGTTGCGGATCAACAGCGCAAAAGACGATGCAGCGGGCTTGCAGATAGCCACTCGTATGACCAGCCAGATACGAGGTCAGTCGGCGGCAATAAAAAATGCCAACGATGGAATCTCGGTGGCGCAAACGGCGGAGGGTGCTTTACAGGCAACCACCAATATTCTGCAGCGTATGCGTCAATTGGGGCTTCAGGCGCGTAATGGTACTAATGGTGATGTACCCCGAGAGAAACTAAGTAAAGAGTTCGCCGATCTGTCGGATGAGGTGACCCGTATTGCAAAAAGTACCAACCTGAATGGTATAAATTTGCTTGATGGCACTGCGGGCACGATAACGCTGCAAGTGGGTGCGGATATAGGTGCTGCCAACCATATTGAGATGACATTGAATAAGAGTTTTGACGCTCTTACCTTGAAGGTTGATAAGGACTCGATCAATATTCGCGATAACCGTCCTACCGCTGGCGCTGTATCGGCTAATCCCCCCGGTACGCAGACTCCACCGGTTGATGAGGCTTCACCAGGTGACCAGGCTCCACCGGTTGATGAGGCTTCACCAGGTGACCAGGCTCCACCGGTTGATGAGGCTTCACCGGGTGACCAGGCTCCACCGCTTGATGAGGCTTCACCGGGCGATCAGGCTCCCCCTGCACCTGCTACTGGTTCCAACACCAACACCAACACCAACATCGACGATGCCATCGCAGCCATCGATGCCGCTTTGCTCATCATCAACGACACCAGAGCCAGCCTTGGCGCTTCCCAAAACCGTTTGGACAGCGCCGTCTCCAACCTGCAGAACATGTATCAAAACACCAACGCAGCATTGGGTCGTATACAGGACTCGGACTTCGCCGCCGAAACTGCCGAACTCACCAAGCAACAAACCCTGCAACAGGCCTCGACGGCGATCCTCGCCCAGGCTAACCAGTTGCCAGCAGCGGTACTCAAATTGCTGCAATAAAGGAGGGCGATGAATCTGGCACCCAGCCTGGGTGCCAGACCTCAACAGGTAAAGGTAGGGATCGATTGGGAAAAGGGGAAAAGAGGGCGTCGCAACCCCGCTGCAACCCCCGATAACTGTAGGGGTGGCAGGGTAATGGCAAATATTTTGAAAAAAGCGCTCAAGCTCCTTGCACTCTCGACGATAACCATTACGAAGGTTCTCTAGGCCATACCCGGCGGTTGCCAGGGCCGGAAGCCGCAGTACCCAACCAACGAGGAATTCATCATGTCTTTAGGCGTAAACACTAACGTTGCATCCCTGGCCGTTCAGAACAACCTGTCCAAGGCTTCGGATGCTCTGACAACTTCCATGACTCGCCTGTCTTCCGGCCTGCGTATCAACAGCGCTAAAGACGACGCCGCTGGCCTGCAGATCGCAACTCGCGAAACCAGCCAGATCCGTGGTCAGACCGTAGCGGTAAAAAACGCTAACGACGGTATCTCGATGGCTCAGACCGCTGAAGGCGCTCTGCAAGAATCGACCAACATTCTGCAACGTATGCGCGACCTGGCTCTGCAGTCGCGTAACGGCACCAACGGTTCTACCGAACGTACCGCTCTGAACGCCGAATTCGGCCAGATGTCCGACGAACTGACCCGTATCGCGGCAAGCACCAACCTGAACGGCAAAAACCTGCTGGACGGTTCGGCTGGCACCATGACCCTGCAAGTGGGTTCGGACACCGGCTCTGCTAACCACATCGACCTGGTTCTGACCGGTAGCTTCGACGCCGCGTCTCTGTCTGTTGCCAGCGGTTCTGTTGCAATCACCGGCACCAGCGCTACTGCAAGCACCAACATCGACAACGCGATTTCGTCGATCGACGCTGCACTGGGCGCAATCAACGCCACTCGTGCAAACCTCGGTGCTTCGCAAAACCGTCTGGCCAGCACCATCAACAACCTGCAAAACGTAACCCAGAACGCCACCGCGGCACTGGGCCGTATCCAGGACACCGACTTCGCTGCTGAAACTGCTAACCTGACCAAGCAGCAGACTCTGCAACAAGCCTCGACTTCCGTCCTGGCCCAGGCTAACCAACTGCCTTCCGCTGTACTGAAGCTGCTTCAGTAATTTCGGATTGAGTTCTGGCGGGGGTGGGTGCTTGTCACGTGCCTCCGCTTTTTTACTTTTGAGGTGATGGAAATGGATATGGATATGAGCGTCAACCTGAGCTTGTCTTCTGTGGCTGTGAAACCACAGCCCCAGGATGTCGGCAATGCTGTGCCTGCGCCCAGTATTCCTCCTGTTGCCAGCACCGCCGATAGCAGCGGCTCGTCTGCCAGTAAAAACTCGGACTCCGATGCGCAGCGGTTGAAAGATGCCGTGGCACAGATCGAAAAGTTTGTCGCGTCGACCAAGCGTAACCTGCAGTTCTCCATTGATGAGGGGTCGGGCAGGGTTGTGGTCAAGGTCATCGCTACTGCAACGGGTGAAGTCGTTCGCCAGATTCCGACTGCAGAAGCGCTGAAGATTGCCGATAACCTGAGCAAGGCAGGCAGCTTGTTGTTTGATGGCAAGGCCTAACTGGCATGAATAGTGTTACCTGGTCCTTTTGAGGGCATTTGTCGTCAAAAGGCTGACTTAAAAACGAAGGAGATACCTCATGGCAAACCCCGTAACGACGGTGGGCCTCGGCTCGCAGCTCGATATCAAGTCTATTGTGTCTGCGCTGGTCAATGGTGATACCGCGGCCAAGCAAAGCCAGATCACTACTCAGACGCAGCAGACCACTGCTACGCTTTCTGGCGTTTCGGTGCTCAAAAGTGCCCTTGCCTCGTTCCAATCTGCCCTGAAAACACTGGGCGATCTGAAGAACCCTCAGTTCACCGCTTTTAGCGCTACTTCCAGCAGTGCGTCGAATGTCACGGCCACCACTGACGGCAACGCCGTTGCGGGCAGCTATTCTGTAGGTGTCACCAAAATTGCTACGGGTGCCAGTGTTGTAACGGGTGCGTTTGCGAATGGTACCAGCAGTGCTATTCCGAGTGGGAATCTGACCATCACTCAAAATGGCATTGCCAACGCGTCTCCGCTCAACATCCAGATTCCGGCTGGCGCAACGTTGCAATCTGTTCGGGACCAGATCAATTCCCAGACGCTGGCCACCAACATCAGCGCCAACATCCTGACCGACTCTACCGGCTCGCGTTTGGTGTTTAGCTCAACGGTGATCGGTGTAGGGTCAGATATTACCTCTACCAGCGATGTGCCTGAATTCAACATCGGCAGTGGTGCGGTGCTGGACCCGACTTCGGCGAGCAGTGCCGGTCGTATTGGTGATCCGCCGCAGAATGCTGAGTTCACCATCAACGGTCTGACCATGACCAGTTCCACCAATACGCCCAAAGGGCTGGGTGTTGCGGGTCTGAACCTGACACTGGTGGCGCCAACCATTTCGCCTGTTACGGTTACTGTTGCCCAGAATAACGATGGTATACAGAAGGCATTACAGAGCTTTGTCGATGCCTACAACGCGGTAGTGTCTACCGTTTCGAAGCAGACCACGCCGACAGTTGACCCTTCCACCGGGTTGGCAACGGTGGCGGCGCCGCTGACGGGCGACGCCATGACGCGTTCCATGATGACCGCGCTCAGCTCTCAGTTGTTCGCAGGTGGTAGTAGTAACAGTGGTCTGGTGGCGCTCTCGCAGTTGGGTATCACTGTCGACACTGCCCAGGGCTCCGACACAAATGGCCAGTTGGTATTCGACACCACGGCTACCAGCCCTTTCAACACAGCGATGAGCACGGGTGGCCTGGCAGGCCAGGTCCAGCAGTTTTTTGCGGGCGCCAGCGTGACCGACACTAACGGTCTGATAGCGCGCCTCAATGGTGTATTGACGCCTTATATGCAGACCGGCGGTATCATCGATACTCGCAACACAAGCCTGACCGCTACTCAGCAAGATTTGGCAACGCAACAGAGCGATCTGGACGACAAGGTCAAGTCCCTGACTGACTTCTATAACGCCAAGTACAACGCCATGGATGCCGTGGTTGCGCAATTGAAGGCGACTGCCAGCAGCGTCACGTCGTTCTTCGATTCGCTCAATGGGCAGAAAAGCTGATACTTGAGCCACTCAATAAGCCCGGTAGCGTTTCAAGCGTGCCGGGCTTTTTTGCTTAACACTTAAAGTTTCCACGGGTCGTGACGATAGCTTGGTATACGACCCCCTTGAATGATGAGGCCCCCATGAACCCGATGTTAGCCCTTCGGCAGTATCAGAAAGTCAACGTGCACGCGCAGACTTCCGAAGCCAACCCCCATCGTCTGGTACAGATGCTGATGGAGGGCGGGCTGGATCGCATCGCTCAGGCCAAGGGCGCCATCGAGCGCAAGGATGTGCCGGGCCGTGGCGTCGCCATTGGCAAGGCGGTCGGCATTATCGGCGGCCTGCGTGAAGGGCTGGATCTGGCTAAATCGGCTGACCAGGTAGGCGGGCTGGATAATCTTTACCTGTACATGACGCAGCGTCTGATCCAGGCGAACGTAAAAGGCGATGCCAAAATTCTTGATGAGGTCAGCGGTCTGCTGCGCACCGTCAAAGAAGGTTGGGATGGCATTGCTCCTCAATAATAAGGTTGTCGCTTCAGGAGAAACATCATGAGTGCTGCACTCAAGCGTATCGAAGAGACCCGGGAAGCACTGTCGCAGGCATTGGCAGAGCGTGACTGGGAGGCTATCGGCAAGCTTGACCTGGCCTGTCGGGCTTGTGTCGATGATGTGATCAGCGAAGGCGCGGAAGATGAGCCCGAGCTGCGCAGCAATCTTGAAGAGCTTTTAGGTGTGTATCGCCAGATGATCGATGTCGCCACGGGCGAGCGTCAGGCTGTATTCGAAGAGATGAGCAAGATCCGACGAGCGCAAAACGCTACAAAGGTTTACCATCTGTTTGGTTGACGCTGGGTTGATCGAAAAATGAAGTGCGCCATATATTTGACTGTGTACGGTTTTTTGACTTAACTAGTGATGTTTTCATTTTCTGGCATCCGAGCAGCCGTATCGGTCACGGATCCCAAGCTTGCCCCTCATTCATGGGCATAGAGTTGACTAGGGAAGTTGCTATTGCATGTGGCGTGAAATCAAGATTCTGCTGATCGATGACGATAGCCAGCGCCGCCGTGACCTGGCGGTAATTCTGAATTTTCTTGGCGAAGAAAATTTGTCCTGTTCCAGTCAGGACTGGCAACAGGTAGTCGGTTCTCTGACGTCCACTCGGGAAGTGCTTTGCGTGCTTGTAGGAGCCGTGAGCGCACCGGGTAGTCTTCAAGGACTGCTTAAGACCATCGCTGCATGGGATGAGTTCCTTCCTGTTTTGCTGATGGGCGAATCTTCTGCCACCGAGCTGCCGGAAGACCTGCGTCGTCGCGTGCTCTCAACGCTCGAAATGCCTCCCAGCTATAGCAAGCTGCTGGACTCCCTGCACCGTGCCCAGGTCTATCGTGAAATGTACGATCAGGCCCGCGAGCGCGGTCGCCATCGTGAGCCGAACCTGTTCCGCAGCCTGGTAGGTACCAGTCGCGCGATTCAGCATGTCCGGCAGATGATGCAGCAAGTGGCCGACACCGACGCCAGCGTGCTGATCCTGGGTGAGTCGGGCACCGGCAAGGAAGTGGTTGCGCGTAACCTTCACTACCATTCCAAGCGTCGTGATGCGCCGTTCGTGCCGGTCAACTGTGGCGCGATCCCGGCCGAGTTGCTTGAAAGCGAATTGTTCGGCCACGAGAAGGGCGCCTTTACCGGGGCGATCACCAGCCGTGCCGGGCGCTTTGAGCTGGCCAACGGCGGCACCCTGTTCCTCGATGAAATAGGCGACATGCCGCTGCCGATGCAGGTCAAGCTGCTGCGTGTACTGCAGGAGCGCACCTTCGAGCGCGTGGGCAGCAACAAGACCCAAAGCGTTGATGTGCGCATCATTGCGGCCACGCACAAGAACCTCGAAAACATGATCGAGACGGGCAGCTTCCGCGAAGACCTGTATTACCGCCTCAATGTGTTCCCGATCGAAATGGCGCCGCTGCGTGAGCGAGTGGAAGACATTCCGCTGCTGATGAACGAATTGATTTCGCGCATGGAGCATGAAAAGCGCGGTTCGATCCGTTTCAACTCGGCAGCAATCATGTCGCTGTGCCGTCATGGCTGGCCGGGCAACGTGCGCGAGCTTGCCAACCTGGTCGAGCGCATGGCGATCATGCATCCGTACGGGGTTATCGGTGTCGTCGAACTGCCGAAAAAATTCCGCTATGTCGATGACGAAGACGAGCAGATGGTCGATAGCCTGCGCACTGATCTTGAAGAGCGCGTAGCGATCAATGGCCACACGCCTAACTTTGCCTCTACGGCGATGTTGCCACCTGAAGGCCTGGACCTGAAGGACTACCTGGGCGGCCTCGAGCAAGGACTGATTCAGCAGGCGCTGGATGATGCCAACGGCATCGTGGCGCGTGCCGCTGAACGCCTGCGTATCCGTCGTACCACGCTGGTGGAAAAGATGCGCAAGTACGGCATGAGCCGTCGTGAAGGTGACGAGCAGGCGGATGATTGACGCCTGCTGAGCCGTCAAAAAATCAAACCTCTGAATTTTCAGGGGTTTTTTTTCGGCACGGGGATTGCTAAGTCACAGGCAACATACCGTTTACTGACGGTTCGCCACGCGAGAGCACTCTTATGCCGCAGTCCGCCCAGATGTCCTCTGACCTGCCAGACGCCGTACAGTTGTCCGTAGAACAGGCAAGCAGACATGGGCTTGAACAGGCGTTCTCCCTGTTCAACCAGATGTCGGCGCAACTGACGGACTCCTACAGTCTGCTGGAGGCGCGAGTGACCGAGCTCAAGGGCGAACTGGCGGTGGTCAGTGCCCAGCGGATGCAGGAGCTGGCAGAGAAAGAGCGCCTGGCGTATCGCCTGCAAAACCTGCTGGATCTGCTGCCTGGCGGCGTCATCGTCATCGACGGCACCGGGGTTGTGCGTGAGGCCAACCCAACCGCCCGGGACCTGTTGGGGCAACCCTTGCTGGGCGTACTCTGGCGCAACGTGATCAGTCGTTGCTTCGCGCCGCGCGAAGATGATGGTCATGAAGTCTCGCTCAAGGACGGTCGCCGTGTGTCCATTGCCACGCGCTCGCTGGACGCAGAGCCCGGCCAGCTCGTACTGCTTAACGATTTGACCGAAACCCGTCATCTACAGGACCAGCTCGCTCGCCATGAGCGTTTGTCGTCTTTGGGGCGGATGGTTGCTTCCCTGGCGCATCAAATTCGCACGCCCCTGTCCGCCGCGTTGATTTACGCCAGTCATTTGACTGAACAGCAATTGCCGATGGAGACCCAGCAGCGCTTTGCCGGTCGCTTGAAAGAGCGTCTGCATGAGCTGGAACATCAGGTGCGAGACATGCTGGTGTTTGCTCGCGGTGAATTGCCGTTGACCGATCGCCTGGCGCCCCATGACCTGTTTCAGGCGTTGCAGGCCGCCGCCCAGACCCACGTCCAGGATTTGTCCGTACGCTGGCAGTGCGACAGCGTCGCCGGTGAGCTGTTGTGCAACCGCGACACGCTGGTCGGTGCTTTGCTCAACCTGCTGGAAAACGCCGTCCAGGCCAGTGCCGGGCGTTCGCGCCTGAAGATCCACGCCTATGGCCGCGGGGACAGTCTGCGTTTGTGCATCAGTGACAATGGCAGCGGAATCGATGCCGCTGCGCTTGCTCGTATTGGCGAGCCGTTCTTTACCACCAAGACCACAGGAACCGGTCTGGGGCTGGCAGTAGTCACTGCGGTGACGCGGGCCCATCAGGGTGTCGTGCAGTTTCGTTCCCGTCCGGGGCGTGGAACCTGTGCCATCGTCACCTTGCCGCTGATTCCGACGGTCCACGTCGAGAGTGCCTACTGATGGCGATCAAGGTTTTACTGGTCGAGGATGACCGTTCGCTGCGCGAAGCGCTGGGCGAAACCCTGGAGCTGGCCGGTCATGATTACCTGCCTGTCGGTTCTGCTGAAGAGGCGTTGTCTGCCGCTGACGGCGAAGCGTTCAGCCTGGTGATCAGCGACGTCAACATGCCGGGCATGGACGGCCATAAACTCCTGGCGTTGCTGCGCAGTCGCCACCCGCAATTGCCGGTGCTGTTGATGACGGCCCATGGCGCGGTGGAGCGTGCGGTGGATGCCATGCGTCAGGGCGCCGCGGATTATCTGGTCAAGCCTTTCGAGCCCAAGGCGCTGCTGGCATTGGTGGCGCGTCACGCTCTGGGTCGCCTCGGCCCGGCTGACAACGATGGCCCGATTGCGGTGGAGCCGGCCAGCGCGCAACTGCTGAACCTGGCCAGTCGTGTGGCAAAAAGCGATTCGACCGTGTTGATCTCCGGCGAGTCAGGCACCGGCAAGGAGGTGCTGGCGCGGTTCATTCATCAGCATTCGCCCCGTGCCGAAAAGCCCTTTATCGCCATCAACTGCGCCGCCATCCCCGACAACATGCTCGAAGCGACCCTGTTCGGTCACGAAAAAGGCTCGTTCACCGGGGCCATCGCGGCCCAGGCGGGTAAATTCGAGCAGGCTGATGGTGGCACCATCCTGCTGGATGAAATTTCCGAAATGCCCATGGGCCTGCAGGCCAAGTTGCTGCGGGTTCTTCAGGAGCGGGAAGTGGAGCGCGTGGGGGCGCGTAAACCCATTTCACTGGATATCCGCGTGCTGGCCACCACTAACCGTGATCTTGCCGGTGAAGTAGCGGCGGGGCGCTTCCGTGAAGACTTGTTCTACCGGCTTTCTGTCTTTCCGTTGGCGTGGCAGCCCTTGCGTGAACGTACCGCCGATATTCTGCCACTTGCGCAGAAACTGCTGGCCCGCCACGTCAATAAAATGAAACACACCGCTGTCAGGTTGTCGGCGGATGCCCAGGCGTGCCTGGTGGGTTATCCATGGCCTGGCAATGTCCGGGAGCTGGACAACGCCATTCAGCGTGCCTTGATTCTGCAGCAGGGCGGCGTCATCGAGGCGCAGGACTTCTGCCTTGCCGGGCCGGTCAGCTGTGCAGCACCGCAATTTCGCCCGGCCGTCCCGGCTGTGAATGCTGCACCCGAGTTCGCTCAGGTCGAGGCTCCGCTCACGGAATCGGCAGGTGCGCTGGGCGATGACCTGCGTCGTCGCGAATTTCAGATGATCATCGATACCCTGCGGGCCGAGCGCGGACGGCGTAAGGAAGCCGCAGAGCGATTAGGTATCAGCCCGCGTACGTTGCGCTACAAATTGGCGCAAATGCGCGATGCGGGGATGGATGTGGAAGGGTATTTGTTTGCGACGTAGAGCGTTATCGGCTCCCGCAGGGTTCTCGTGGGCCCGACTGGACACCAACCGACAAGTGTAGTTCAAATGTGTCAATATGCCACTATTCGGCTGGCACTCTTGTTGCTATGACTTATGTAATTGCTGTGTAGCGTCAAAAAATTGCGGCCCTTATGAGAGAGACGTCCATGAGCCAAGGTGTTGAATTAAATCGCTTGATGATGGACATGCGTTCCATGCAAGCGGATGCCATGTCCAAGCCAAAGGGTATCGATGCTCCGGCCCAGGTCGCTGGCAGCAGCAGTTTTGCCGACATGCTGGGTCAGGCCGTCAACAAGGTCAACGATACCCAGCAGGCTGCCGGTCAATTGGCGAACGCCTTTGAAATTGGCAAGAGCGGCGTTGATCTCACTGACGTGATGGTCTCGTCTCAGAAAGCCAGTGTTTCATTTCAGGCATTGACTCAGGTTCGTAACAAACTGGTTCAAGCCTACCAAGACATCATGCAGATGCCGGTTTAAGGACGATTTAAGTCATGGCAGAAGCAGTCGCCGATAGCGTGCCGGCCAAATCAGGCGCCGCTGGAAGCAAACCGCCGTTGTTCGGTTTGTCTTTCCTGGAAAATCTCTCCGAAATGACCATGCTGCGTCAGGTCGGCCTGATGGTCGGGCTGGCTGCGAGTGTGGCGATTGGTTTTGCCGTAGTTCTCTGGTCCCAGCAGCCTGATTACCGTCCGTTGTACGGCAGCCTTGCCGGCATGGACGCCAAGCAGGTCATGGACACCCTGGCACAGGCGGATATCCCTTATACCGTTGAACCCAACTCCGGCGCCTTGCTGGTCAAGGCCGACGACGTTCAGCGTGCGCGAATCAAACTCGCTGCTGCCGGCGTGGCGCAGACCGATGGCAACATCGGTTTCGAGATTCTCGACAAGGACCAGGGCCTGGGGACCAGCCAGTTCATGGAGGCCACGCGCTATCGTCGTGGTCTGGAAGGCGAACTGGCACGCACCATTTCGTCGCTGAACAATATCAAGGCTGCTCGCGTTCACCTGGCGATCCCGAAAAGTTCGGTGTTCGTGCGTGATGATCGCAAACCTAGTGCCTCGATTCTGGTTGAGTTATACGCCGGGCGTTCCCTGGAGCCGGGTCAGGTGATGGCGATCATCAACCTGGTGGCGACCAGTGTTCCTGAGCTGACCAAGTCCCAGGTGACCGTGGTCGATCAGAAGGGCAACCTGCTGTCCGACGTGGCGCAAAACTCTGAATTGACCATGGCCGGCAAGCAGTTCGATTACAGCCGCCGCATGGAAAGCATGCTGACCCAGCGTGTGCACAACATTCTCCAGCCGGTGCTGGGCAACGACCGCTACAAGGCCGAAGTCTCCGCTGATGTGGACTTCAGTGCCGTCGAATCGACGTCGGAAAGCTTCAACCCTGATCAACCGGCCTTGCGCAGCGAGCAGTCGGTCAATGAGCAGCGCTCCAGCGGTTCCGGCCCGTCCGGTGTACCGGGCGCGTTGAGCAACCAGCCTCCTGGCCCGGCAACAGCGCCTCAGAACGCAACGGCCGCCGCCGGTGGTGCCGCAGGTCCCATCGCTCCGGGTCAGCCTTTGCTCGACGCCAACGGCCAGCAGATCATGGACCCGGCCACCGGCCAGCCAATGTTGGCGCCGTACCCGGCCGACAAGCGCGTGCAGTCCACCAAGAACTTCGAGCTTGATCGCTCCATCAGTCACACCAAGCAGCAACAGGGTCGTGTGAACCGGTTGTCCGTAGCGGTAGTGGTGGACGACCAGATCAAGGTCAACCCGGCCAACGGCCAGACGACCACCGTGCCGTGGAGCACTGAAGACCTGGCGCGCTTTACCCGTCTGGTTCAGGATGCGGTCGGTTTCGACGCCAGCCGCGGCGACAGCGTGAGCGTGGTCAACGTGCCGTTCTCCGCCGAACGTGGCGAAGTGATCCCGGACATTCCGTTCTACTCGCAGCCATGGTTCTGGGACGTCCTCAAGCAAGTGCTGGGCGTGCTGTTTATCCTGGCCCTGGTGTTCGGCGTGTTGCGTCCGGTGCTCAACAACATCACCAATGGCAAGAGCCGCCAGTTGGCCGGTCTCGACAGCGATGTCGAGCTGGGTGGCATGGGCGGCCTGGGCGAGTTGGGCAACGACCGCGTGAGCCTGGGTGGTCCGCAAAGCATTCTGTTGCCTAGCCCGAGCGAGGGTTATGACGCGCAGTTGAATGCGATCAAGAGTCTGGTAGCCGAAGACCCGGGTCGTGTGGCCCAGGTCGTCAAAGAATGGATTAACGCTGATGAATGATCGTGCTGCTGTCGCCATCAAACTGACCCGGGTCGACAAGGCCGCGATCCTCCTGCTGTCGTTGGGGGAGACCGATGCCGCTCAGGTATTGCGGCACATGGGGCCCAAGGAAGTGCAGCGCGTGGGCGTCGCGATGGCGCAGATGCGCAACGTGCACCGCGAGCAGGTCGAGCAGGTCATGAGCGAGTTCGTCGAAGTCGTCGGCGATCAGACCAGCGTGGGCATCGGTTCCGACGGCTATATCCGCAAAATGCTGACCCAGGCCCTGGGCGAAGACAAGGCCAACGGCCTGATCGACCGGATCCTGCTGGGCGGCAACACCAGCGGTCTCGATAGCCTGAAGTGGATGGAGCCGCGTGCGGTTGCCGACGTGATTCGCTTCGAGCATCCGCAGATCCAGGCCATCGTGGTGGCGTATCTGGATCCCGATCAGGCGGGTGAAGTACTCGGTCATTTCGACCACAAGGCGCGACTGGACATCATCCTGCGCGTGTCCTCGCTCAACACCGTGCAGCCTGCGGCGTTGAAAGAGTTGAACCAGATTCTCGAGAAGCAGTTCTCCGGCAACGCCAACACCTCGCGTACCAACCTGGGTGGTATCAAGCGCGCGGCCGACATCATGAACTTCCTCGACAGCTCCATCGAAGGCCAGCTCATGGATTCGATTCGCGAAGTCGACGAAGACCTGTCCGGTCAGATCGAAGACCTCATGTTCGTCTTCAACAACCTGTCCGACGTGGACGATCGCGGTATTCAGGCGCTGTTGCGCGAAGTGTCCTCGGACGTGCTGGTACTGGCGCTCAAGGGCTCGGACGACGCGATCAAGGAAAAGATCTTCAAGAACATGTCCAAGCGTGCCGCCGAGCTGTTGCGCGACGACCTGGAGGCCAAGGGCCCGGTTCGTGTCAGCGACGTGGAAACCGCTCAGAAAGAAATCCTCACCATTGCGCGCCGTATGGCCGAGGCTGGGGAGATCGTTCTCGGCGGCAAGGGTGGCGAGGAAATGATCTAAGGATCACGTAATGTTTAGCTCCGATAAAGAAACGCCCAGTGAGCTGATCCGCGCCAAGGACGTCGGTGGTTTCGACGTCTGGTCGTTGCCCAGCTTTGACCCGCATGTGCCAGAACCAGAGCCCGAGCCGGTGGAAGAACCACCGGTCGAGATGGAAGAAGTGCCGCTGGACGAAGTTCAGCCGCTGACCCTCGAAGAGCTGGAAAGCATTCGTCAGGAAGCCTGGAACGAAGGCTTTGCCACGGGCGAAAAAGAAGGTTTCCACAGCACCCAGCTCAAGGTGCGCCAAGAGGCGGAAGTGGCGCTGAACGCCAGGGTCGCCGCGCTGGAGCAGGTCATTACCCACCTGCTGGAACCCATCGCCGATCAGGACGCGCAAATTGAAAAGTCCCTGATTGAACTGGTCGAGCACCTTGCCCGTCAGGTCATTCAGCGCGAACTGACCACCGACTCGCGCCAGATCGGTAACGTATTGCGTGACGCCCTCAAGTTGCTGCCGATGGGTGCGCAAAACGTGCGCATCTTCATCAATCCCCAGGACTTCGTTCAGGTCAAGGCGCTGCGTGAGCGTCATGAGGAAACCTGGCGCATCGTCGAGGACGACAGCCTGCAGCCAGGCGGCTGCCGGATCGAAACCGAACACAGCCGCATCGACGCCAGCATCGAAACGCGCATTACCCAGGCTGTGGCCAAGATGTACGACCAGCTCCATGAGCAGGCGCTGCATCCGGGGCCGGCCGATGTCAGCGTCGATCTGGACGCCGCGATCCAATCTGCTGCGAATGCCAGGGCTGCTGATCTGGCTGATGACGATCTGACTGAAACCGTGGAAATCCGCACCCACGCTGAAGGGCAATCCGATGCGCATTGACCGGACCAGCTTCGGCAAGCGTCTGGGCACTTATGCCGACTCCATTTCCCTGCCAGCCCAACCCGTCGTCGAAGGACGCCTGTTGCGCATGGTGGGGCTGACCCTGGAAGCTGAGGGCTTGCGTGCGGCCATGGGCAGTCGTTGCGTGGTCATCAATGACGACAGCCATCATCCGGTAGAAGTCGAAGCTGAAGTCATGGGTTTTTCCGGCAGTAAAGTCTTCCTGATGCCCGTTGGCAGCGTCGCCGGCATTGCGCCGGGCGCGCGCGTCGTGCCGCTGGCCGATACCGGTCGCTTGCCCATGGGCATGGGGATGCTGGGGCGCGTACTCGATGGTGCAGGGCGAGCGCTGGACGGCAAGGGTGGCATGAAGGCCGAAGACTGGGTGCCGATGGATGGCCCGACGATCAACCCGCTCAAGCGCGACCCCATCAGCCAGCCCCTTGACGTGGGTATCCGCTGCATCAACGGTTTGTTGACGGTAGGGCGGGGCCAGCGTCTGGGCCTGTTTGCCGGTACGGGCGTGGGCAAGAGTGTGCTGCTGGGCATGATGACCCGCTTTACCGAGGCCGACATTATTGTCGTGGGGCTGATCGGTGAACGGGGCCGCGAGGTGAAGGAATTCATCGAGCACATTCTCGGCGAAGAAGGCCTCAAGCGTTCCGTGGTGGTCGCATCGCCTGCTGATGATGCGCCCCTGATGCGTCTGCGTGCGGCCATGTACTGCACGCGTATCGCCGAATATTTTCGCGACAAGGGCAAGAATGTCCTGTTGCTGATGGATTCCCTGACCCGTTTCGCCCAGGCCCAGCGGGAAATCGCCCTGGCCATTGGTGAACCGCCCGCGACCAAGGGTTACCCGCCATCGGTTTTCGCCAAGCTGCCCAGGCTGGTGGAGCGCGCCGGTAATGCCGAGGCTGGAGGTGGCTCCATCACGGCGTTCTACACGGTGCTGTCCGAGGGTGATGATCAGCAGGATCCGATTGCCGATGCGGCCCGAGGCGTGCTCGATGGACACATCGTGCTGTCCCGGCGCCTGGCCGAAGAAGGGCATTACCCGGCCATTGATATCGAGGCGTCCATCAGCCGGGTCATGCCGTCGGTAGTCAGCCAGGACCATATGAATCAGGCGCAGCACTTCAAGCAGTTATGGTCGCGTTATCAACAGAGTCGCGACCTGATCAGCGTGGGCGCCTACGTCGCAGGCGGTGACCGGGAGACCGATACGGCCATTGCCCTGCATCCGGCGCTGGTGCGTTTCCTGCGCCAGGGGCTTGGTGATAACGAAAGCATGCAGCAAAGCAGCGAGTCGTTGGCGCGGGTCTTCAACCCTATCGCAGCGGGTTGATAGCTCATGGCCCAGACTCGCGCATCACGACTGGTACCTGTAGTGAACATGGCCGAAAACGCTGAACGTGCCGCTGCACAGCGCGTGGGGCATTTTCAGGGGCAGGTGCGGTTGGCGGAGAACAAGCTGACCGAGCTTGAGCAGTTTCGCACCGACTACCAGAAACAATGGATGGCCAAAGGCAGCCAGGGCGTTTCAGGGCAATGGCTGATGGGCTACCAACGCTTTCTCAATCAGCTGGAAACGGCAGTCAACCAGCAACGCCAAAGCCTGGCCTGGCATCAGGGCAACCTGAACCAGGCCCGTGGCGCCTGGCAGAAGTGCTACGACCGGGTCGAAGGCTTGCGCAAGCTGGTCCAGCGCTACATCGACGAAGCGCGACAGCTGGAAGACAAGCGCGAGCAAAAGCTGCTCGACGAGCTGTCCCAGCGCTTGCCGCGGCATGATCATTATTGAGGCCCGCGGGGCCCATACAAACCTTGTGGGAGCGAATTCATTCGCGAGAGGCCAGCATATTCAGCCTCTTTAGTGACTGATACACCGTATCGCGCATGAATTCGCTCCCACAGGTTGTGCACAGACATGCAGAGCCAGTGGCAGAAAGCAAAAATACCACCCAGCGACTAGAGTCATTTCAACTGTCATTTTCTGACATTGCCTTGCCAGGAACTCCAACCATGACCGTAATCTCCGAGCTTTCTGCAGACGGCCAGCAACTGACGATCCTCGTTCAGGGGCGGTTTGACTTCGCCATGCATCAGGATTTTCGCAACGCCTACGAAGAGGTGGCGAATGTGCAGCGCTTTGTCGTGGACCTGCGGGGCACGCAGTACCTGGACAGTTCGGCGCTGGGGATGCTGTTGCTGTTGCGCGATCATGCGGGCGGAGAGGATGCTCAGGTCCGGCTGGTCAATTGCAGCCCTGATGTAAACACCATCCTGACCATCTCCAATTTCTCGAAGCTGTTCCAGATTGGTTGAGCCGCTGCTGCCTCAGCCTGAACCCCTGGTTGTCCTGATCGCCGACGACAACGCCAGCGACCGGCTGTTGTTATCGACCATCGTTCGTCGTCAGGGGCATACCGTGCTCAGTGTCAGCAATGGCGCCGAGGCCGTGGCGTTGTTCGAGGCCGAGCGCCCGCAACTGGTGTTGATGGACGCCCTGATGCCGGTCATGGACGGTTTCGAAGCGGCGCGGCGGATCAAGCGCATGGCGGGTGAGGCCCTGGTGCCGATCATCTTCCTGACGTCGCTTAGCGAGAGCGAAGCGCTGGTGCGTTGCCTGGAAGCTGGTGGCGATGACTTCGTGGCCAAGCCCTACAACCAGGTGATACTGGCTGCCAAGATCAATGCGATGGATCGCCTGCGTCGTTTGCAGGACACGGTGTTGCAGCAGCGTGACCTGATCGCCAGGCACAACGATTATTTGCTCAACGAGCAGCGCGTGGCCAAGGCCGTGTTCGATCAGGTGGCCCATTCCGGCTGCCTGAGCGCGCCAAACATTCGTTACCTGCAATCGCCTTACGCGCTGTTCAACGGTGACCTGTTGCTGGCCGCGTATACGCCGGCGGGCAACATGCATGTCTTGCTCGGCGATTTCACCGGCCATGGGCTACCGGCGGCCGTTGGCGCCATGCCGTTGGCCGAAGTGTTCTACGGGATGACAGCCAAGGGCTACGGCGTCAGCGAAACGCTGCGGGAGATGAACGCCAAGCTCAAGCGCATCCTGCCGGTCGACATGTTTTGCTGTGCCACGCTGCTGTGCGTCAACTTCAACCAGCGTCAGGTGGAGGTGTGGAGCGGCGGCTTGCCTGAGGGGTATCTGTTGCATGCCGACACCGATGAGCGCACGCCCCTGGTGTCGCGCCATCTGCCGCTGGGTGTGCTGGATGCCAAGCGATTCGATGACGCGACGGATGTCTACCCGCTGGCGGTGGGGGATCGGGTTTTCCTGATCTCCGACGGCGTTCTGGAAACCAGTAACAGCGACGATGAGATGTTCGGCTCGCAGCGTCTGCATGCGGTGTTCGCCGCCAATCGTGGCTCGCAGTCATTGATCGATGAGGTGCAGCGTGCGTTGAATGTCTTTCGCGGCGAGGCCCGTGATGATGTCAGCATGATCGAGATCGGTTTTATCGATCCGCAGTTGCTGGGCTCCCGGGCCGTGACCTATTCGGACAGCGGTGCCCTGAGCCCCCTGGACTGGTCGGCCAGCTTTGAGTTTCGCGCCTCGACCCTCAAGCGCTTCAACCCGTTGCCGTACCTGTTGCAGCTGTTGCTGGAGGTGCATGGCCTGCGGCGTCAGAGCGGGAAGCTGTACAGCGTGCTCTCGGAGCTGTATAGCAATGCGCTGGAACACGGTGTGCTGGGGCTTGATTCCGCACTCAAGCGCGATGCGGCAGGGTTCGCCCGTTATTATCAGGAGCGCGGGGAGCGACTGTCGCATCTCGAAAGCGGCTTTATTCGCGTTCATCTGCAAGTGGTTTCGGCCGATCAGGGCGGCCAGAGTGGTCGTTTGACGATCCGGGTCGAGGATAGTGGTGATGGCTTCGACGTGCAGCGGGTGCTGGCATTGCCGCCAGTGGTCAACGAGTTGTCCGGGCGCGGCCTCAGGCTTGTCCGGGAATTGAGTGAGCAATCGCGCTGGTCCGAGGATGGCCGGACAGCGTGCGTGGAATTTTTCTGGGGGGCTCTGGCATAATCCAGCGGTTCTTGATCAAGGAGTGAACAAGTGTCGGACATACACCTGGACTACAGCGTACTGAATACCTTGCAGGAAGTGATGGAGGGCGAGTACCCGACATTACTGGAGATATTCCTCAAGGACTCCGAACAGCGCGTATCGCAATTGCGGCAGGCCCTGAATAGCGCCAGCGTCGATCTGCAGGCGCCCGACCTGCAAGAGTTGAGTCTGATGGCGCACAGCTTCAAAGGCAGTAGCGGCAACATGGGGGCGTTGCGTCTGGCTGAGCTGTGTGAACAGCTGGAAGAGCGCAGCCGTCGTGAAGAACGCCTTGGGCTTGACGAGTTGATCAGCAAGATCGACACCGAATACGGCACCGTGCGCAGCCTGTTTGACGCCGAGCGCGAACTCTACCGGCCTCGTCCCTGATTCATTGCGCGGTGGGTCGGGGCGAGTGATGCAAATTGTTGCATTGCCCCAACATGGCCCGTCCCTTGCTATGTCATTTGCCATAGTCAGCTGCAAATGCGCTCACGCGGAGATCGCCATGCCCCTTGCCAACAATATTCTTCTTCAGACCGCCGCTGCGGCCAAGTCTCAGGCGGCCATTTCCAGCAATGTGGCAAAACCCGCTGACATCAGCAAGGACAGTGCTTCCAGCTTCGCCGACGTCTATGCCAAGCAGGCACAGAACAAGCCTGCGGCCAGCATCAGTAACCCGACCAAGACCAAGGCAACGACTGACAACAGCCCGCCGGCCAAGAGCAGCAACGCTGCCGCCAGTGACAAGAGCGTTGCCGGTAGCGGCAAATCCTTGCCCGCCAAGTCTGCCTCGGATTCCACTGACACCAGCAAGGCCACCGCGTCGAGCAACAGCAGCACGACCACGAACACGAACACCAGCACCACAAACACCAACACCACGAACACCAACACCAATACAACCAGCAACGCCAACGGCGATTCGACAACGGCCAGCACGGTGGACTCGACCACGACCACCGTTGCCAGCGACGACAGTACCGACAGCAACCCTGTTGACCCGAGCCTGATCGCGGCAACGGCGGATCAGACGCCTGTTGTTGATCCGACGGCCAACCCAACGCCCGATCCGGCTCTGGATCCGACGCTGCAGGCCATGGTTGCCCAACCGGTGGTGACGCCGCCGCTGGCGGTGCAGCCGTCCCCGGAAAAAACCGTGACGCCAAGCGCTGAGCCCGTGGTTGCCTCCACACCGAGCACCACGCCTGCTCCAGCGCCTCAGCCCGCAGTGGCAACCGATCCGCAATTCGATCCGGCAGCGGATCCACTCGAAGGCATGCCCGCCTTGCAACTGGCGCTGGAGAACAATGCCAAGGCGCAGCAGGCGGCACAGAGCGCGGCCAATACCGGCGCTGCCACGACCACTGATAAAACCGGCAAGGGGCAGGATGATTCTGACCCTACCCAGGCGCTCGCCAATAATCTGTCGATGATCGTCGATCAGAAGCCGGTTGATAAAACCAGCACTGAGTCAGGCGGCGACAAGGCGTTCAGCAGCCTGATCGATGACGGCCTGAAGGACGTGAAGACGGCGGGCAGCGATACCCGTGTGGATAACTTCGCCGAACGTCTGGCCGCCATGAGTCAGGCAGCAGTACAACCCAAGGCAGCCGCTGCCGTTCCATTGCTCAACCAGCCTTTGGCCATGCACCAGAGTGGCTGGAGTGAATCGGTGGTCGACCGTGTGATGTACATGTCGAGCCAGAACCTCAAGTCGGCGGATATCCAGCTGGAGCCCGCCGAGCTGGGTCGCCTGGACATTCGCGTCAACATGGCGGCGGACCAGCAGACCCAGGTGACCTTCATGAGCGCCCATGTGGGTGTGCGTGAGGCCCTGGAAAACCAGATGTCGCGCCTGCGTGACTCCTTCAGCCAGCAGGGCATGGGGCAGGTGGACGTCAACGTTTCCGACCAGTCTCGTGGCTGGCAGCAGCCGGGTCAGGAGCAGGCCGCCAATGGTCAGTCCCGTGGTAATGGCGGCCCAGGTGGCACCAGTGGCGCTGATCGTCTGGATGGCTCGGGCGATGACGTGGCACTGGACGGCGTCCAGTCATCCCAGCCCGCCACTGTGATCGGTTCGAGCGCGGTGGATTACTACGCTTGAGGGTTTGATGTCAGGCCAGAAACAGGGTTGGTGACTGACCACCGCATTCGCGGGCAAGCCTCGCTCCAACAGTGTAAGTGGAGCTCGTGAAGGGGCCGGTGCAGTCAGCAAATATTTCCAGACCTGAACCGCCGCCATCGCGGGCAAGCCCACTCCTGCAATGGAGCATAAGACCCGTTGGAGCGAGGCTTGCCCGCGAAGTCGTCGGACCAGATACAGCACTGGTGACTGATGAGCCGTATTCGTGAACAAGCTCACTTTCACAGAATTTCCTGGCCGCTTGTCCTTTCCCTCCCCGCAACTCTGGCATAACACTTGCTCACCCTCTGTCACGCAACAGGAACCCCCCGAATAGTGACGGATTATTGGCATGGCGAAGAGCGACGCAGTTAAAGACCCCGCCTCGAAAAGCAAACTCAAGCTCATCATCATTGCAGTTGTGGCCTTGCTGTTGGCCATCGGTTTGTCTGTCGGCGCTACCTGGTTCGTCATGCACAGGGCTCAGAGCCAGGCAGCTCCGGCGGTCGCGGCTGCAGACGACCCCACCGTCAAGCATCCTGCTGTTTACGAGCCGTTGACCCCGGCCTTTGTGGTCAATTTCAACCAGAACGGTCGCCAGCGCTACATGCAGGTCAGCATCACCATGCTGGCGCGCAATGCGGCGGATATGGAGGCGTTGAAAGTGCATATGCCGGTCATTCGCAACAATCTGGTCATGCTCTTCTCCGGTATTCCGTTCGACAGTATCGCCACGCCGATCGGCCAGGAGATGCTGCGCCAGAAGGCGACTGCCAGCGTGCAGGAAGTGGCACAGAAAGAGCTGGGCAAGACGGTAGTCGAGCAGTTGCTTTTCACTAACTTTGTATTGCAGTAGGACCACGACATGGCCGTGCAAGACCTGCTGTCCCAGGATGAGATCGATGCCCTTTTGCATGGCGTCGATGATGGTCTGGTGCAGACCGAAAGTGTTGCCGAGCCCGGCAGCGTCAAAAGTTATGACCTGACCAGCCAGGATCGGATCGTCCGCGGACGTATGCCGACGCTGGAAATGATCAACGAGCGTTTCGCCCGTTACACCCGTATCAGTATGTTCAACCTGCTGCGCCGCTCTGCGGACGTTGCGGTGGGCGGCGTGCAGGTGATGAAGTTCGGTGAGTACGTGCACTCGCTGTACGTACCGACCAGCCTCAATCTGGTCAAGATCAAGCCTTTGCGCGGAACCGCGTTGTTCATCCTTGACGCCAAGCTGGTGTTCAAGCTGGTGGACAACTTCTTCGGTGGCGACGGTCGTCACGCCAAGATCGAGGGGCGTGAGTTCACGCCGACGGAGCTTCGGGTCGTGCGCATGGTGCTGGATCAGGCCTTCGTCGATCTGAAGGAAGCCTGGCAGGCGATCATGGAAGTCAACTTCGAGTACATCAACTCGGAAGTGAACCCGGCCATGGCCAACATCGTCGGTCCGAGCGAAGCCATTGTGGTGTCCACGTTCCACATCGAACTCGATGGTGGTGGCGGTGACCTGCACGTGACCATGCCGTATTCGATGATCGAGCCGGTGCGTGAAATGCTCGACGCCGGCTTCCAGTCGGACCTCGATGACCAGGACGAGCGTTGGGGCAAGGCCCTGCGCGAAGACGTGCTGGATGTCTCGGTGCCCCTGAGTGCTGTGGTGGCCCGTCGTCAATTGCGTCTGCGGGACGTCCTGCACATGCAGCCCGGCGACGTGATCCCGGTGGAGCTGCCGGAGGCGTTGATCATGCGCGCCAACGGTGTGCCGTCATTCAAGGTCAAGCTGGGCTCGCACAAGGGCAATCTGGCCCTGCAAGTGATCGAACCCATAGAACGCCGCTGAGGCTTTAATCAGCGGTCCGAATTTTTGTGTCAATGAATCTATGCTCGCCGAGGACAAGATGGCTGATGAAAACGAAGTAACTTCTGCCGAAGATCAGGCGCTGGCCGATGAATGGGCGGCAGCACTGGGTGAGTCCGGCGAAGGCAGTCAGGACGATATCGATGCGTTGCTGGCCGCTGATGCCGGGCATTCATCGTCCTCCAACCGTCTGGCGATGGAAGAGTTCGGCAGCATGCCGAAGAACAATGCACCTGTGTCGCTGGAAGGTCCGAACCTGGACGTGATCCTGGATATTCCGGTGTCAATCTCCATGGAAGTAGGCAGCACGGATATCAACATCCGCAACCTGCTGCAACTCAACCAGGGTTCGGTCATCGAGCTGGATCGCCTGGCAGGTGAACCGCTGGACGTGCTGGTCAATGGCACCCTGATCGCCCACGGTGAGGTAGTGGTGGTCAATGAGAAGTTCGGTATCCGCCTGACCGACGTGATCAGTCCGAGCGAACGTATCAAGAAGTTGCGCTAAGTGAGCAGGCTCCTGGGTGTGATCCTGGCGCTGCCCGTCAGTGCGATGGCGGCGGAGCCGGTGGCTCAGGCTGCCGTGCCTGCTGCGGGCAACGTGCTGGCGTCTGGCGTGGGCGGGCAATTGACGCAGTTGGTACTCGGCCTGTTGGTGGTGGTGGGGCTGATCTTTGTCCTCGCCTGGCTGATGCGCCGCGTTCAGCGCGCCGGGCCTGGCAATGGGCAGGTGATCGAACTGGTCGGCTCCCGTGCCCTCGGCCCGCGTGACCGGCTGATGTTGGTCCAGGTCGGCAACGAGCAGATCCTGCTTGGCGTCACCCCGGGACGCATTACCCCCTTGCATGTGCTCAAGGAGCCAGTGCAGGTGACGAAGACCGAGCAGGCGACGCCGGAGTTCGCCCGGCGCCTGTTGGAGTTGATGGGCAAGGATAAGGATAAGAAGTGATGCGCATTGTCCTGACGCTGTTGCTGATGCTGGCAGCGCCTTTGGCGTTCGCTGCCGATCCGCTGTCGATCCCCGCGATCACCCTGTCCAGTGGTGCCAACGGCCAGCAAGAGTATTCGGTCAGCCTGCAAATCCTGCTGATCATGACGGCGCTGAGTTTCATCCCGGCGTTCGTCATGCTGATGACCAGTTTCACCCGGATCATCATCGTGTTTTCGATCCTGCGTCAGGCCCTGGGCTTGCAGCAGACACCCTCGAACCAGATCCTCACGGGTATGGCGCTGTTCCTGACGATGTTCATCATGGCGCCGGTGTTCGACAAGGTGAATCAGGATGCCTTGCAGCCTTACCTGGCGGAAAAGCTCAGTGCCCAGGATGCCGTTGCCAAGGCGCAAGTGCCGATCAAGGACTTCATGCTGGCCCAGACCCGCACCAGCGACCTGGAGCTGTTCATGCGCCTGTCAAAGCGCACGGACATTCCGACGCCCGATGCTGCGCCGTTGAACATCATTGTTCCGGCCTTTGTGATCTCGGAGCTTAAAACCGCCTTCCAGATCGGCTTCATGATCTTCATCCCGTTCCTGATCATCGACCTGGTGGTTGCCAGTGTGCTGATGGCGATGGGGATGATGATGCTGTCGCCGCTGATCATTTCCTTGCCGTTCAAAATCATGCTGTTCGTGCTGGTCGATGGCTGGGCGTTGATCGTCGGCACCCTGGCCAGCAGTTTTGGTGGCGTATGACGACGCTTGACGTTGGGTTGGATGAGGAGCGTGCGCAATGACACCCGAAGTAGCGGTCGATCTGTTCCGTAGTGCCTTGTGGCTGACCACGACCCTGGTGGCGATTCTGGTGGTGCCGAGCCTGGTGGTGGGTTTGCTGGTGGCCATGTTTCAGGCTGCCACCCAGATCAACGAACAGACCCTGAGCTTCCTGCCACGTCTGGTGGTAATGCTGATTACCCTGATCGTCACTGGCCCATGGCTGGTGAAAGTGTTCATGGAATACATCCTGTCGCTGTACGGCAGCATCCCGCAGTTGATCGGCTGACAGTCGATGAACCCGTTGCTGGCGTTGACCGACGCTCAGATCGGTACGTGGGTGGCGTCCTTCATACTGCCGCTGTTCCGGGTCATTGCGGTGCTGTCCACCATGCCTGTGTTCGGTACCACCCTGGTGCCACGCCGTGTGCGCATGTACTTCGCGCTGGCAATCACTGTCCTGATCGCTCCTGTCCTGCCACCGATGCCGGAAGTTCACGCGCTGGACCTCAGTGCGCTGTTGCTCATTGGCGAGCAGATAATCATTGGCGCGGCGATGGGCCTGTCGCTGCAATTGTTCTTCCAGGCGTTCGTGATTGCCGGGCAGGTGGTTGCGATCCAGATGGGTATGGGCTTTGCGTCGATGATCGACCCCACCAACGGCGTTTCGGTGGCGGTGATCGGTCAGTTCTTCACCATGCTGGTGACTTTGTTGTTTCTGGCGTCCAACGGCCATCTGGTGGTGATGGAGGTTTTGGTTGAGAGCTTCACGACCCTGCCGGTGGGGGATGGGCTGGTGGTCGCCAATTTCTGGGAACTGGTCAATCGCCTGAGTTGGGTCCTGGGTGCGGGCCTGTTGTTGGTCTTGCCCGTGATCACAGCCTTGTTGGTGGTCAACATCGCCTTCGGTGTGATGACCCGGGCTGCGCCACAATTGAACATCTTCTCCATCGGCTTCCCGCTGACCCTCGTGCTCGGCATGCTGATCCTGTGGATCGGTCTGGGCGAAATTCTCAGTCAGTATCAACCGCTGGCCGTCGAGGCCTTGCAGTTGCTGCGCGACATGATCAGGGCTCGCTGATATGGCCGAGAACGAGAATGGCCAGGACAAGACAGAGGACCCCACGGACAAACGGGTCAAGGACTCCCGGGAAAAGGGCGAGATCGCTCGCTCCAAAGAACTCAATACCCTGGTCATCATGTTGGTGGGCTCTGCCGGTCTGCTGATTTTCGGTGGCGGCATTGCAGAGATGATGCTGGAGCTGATGCGCAACAACTTCACCATCAGCCGCGAAATGGTCCTGGACCAGCGTTACATGGGCATCATGTTGCTGGTCTCCGGCAAGGCTGCGCTGCTGGCGGTTATCCCGCTGCTGATTGCGTTGGTGCTGGCCGCGCTCATCGGGCCGGTTTCGCTGGGAGGCTTTTTGTTTGCCGCCGGCTCCATGGCGCCCAAGTTCAGCCGGATGAACCCTGCCGCCGGGATCAAGCGCATGTTTTCACCCAATGCCTTGATCGAACTGCTCAAGGCAATGGGCAAGTTCATCATCATCCTGATGGTAGCGCTGGCGGTGTTGAACAAGGACCGCAAGGATCTGCTGACCATCGGCCACGAGTCGCTGGAGTCAGCAATCATCCACTGCCTGCAGGTGGTGGGCTGGAGCACCTTCTGGATGGCGTGCGGGCTGATCATCATTGCTGCGGTGGATGTGCCGTTCCAGTTGTGGCAGTCCCACAAGAAGCTGTTGATGACCAAGCAGGAAGTGCGCGACGAGCACAAGGACAGCGAGGGGCGGCCAGAGGTCAAGCAGCGCATTCGTCAGTTGCAGCGCGAGATGTCGCAGCGGCGGATGATGGCGGCGATTCCCCAGGCCGACGTGGTCATCACCAACCCGACCCACTTTGCCGTGGCGCTCAAGTACGATCCGGAGAAGGGTGGTGCTCCGATATTACTGGCCAAGGGTAATGACTTCCTGGCCCTGAAGATTCGTGAAATTGCGGCCGAGCACAAGATCATGCTGCTGGAGTCGCCCGCCCTGGCCCGTTCGATTTACTACAGCACCGAGCTGGATCAGGAAATCCCGGCCGGTCTTTACCTGGCGGTGGCCCAGGTGCTGGCGTACGTCTACCAGATCCGCCAATACCGCGCTGGCCGCGGCAAACGCCCGGATCCGTTGGGCGAAATTCCCATCCCGCCCGAAATGCGGCGTGATTCCTGATTGGCACATCTCTTTGTAGGAGTGGCCGGGGTGGCGTTCCACCTTGCCCGCGATTGCGGTGTGTCAGTCACTGGCAATGTCTCAGGGTTGACGCCTTCGCGAGCAAGCTCGCTCTCATAGGGGATTTGGTTGCGGCAAAACACAAAACCTGTGGGAGCCGGGCTTGCTCGCGAAGGCGGCAGTCCAGATACATCCCTGTAGGCTCGCACACCGCATTCGTGAGCGAGCTCATTCCCCAAAGTTGGAAAGCTTCTTGCACAGCCACCAACAAGTCGCCTTCGGCGTCAATTGTTTGGTTAGCGCGCAGGTAAAGCATCGGTGGATCGTTCTCAATTAATCAACAGCGCACGCAGCAACCTCGCTGGCCTGGGTCGTGGTCACCTCGGCGTCCCGTTGTTGCTGTTGGTAATGCTGGCAATGATGATGTTGCCGGTGCCCCCGTTCCTGCTGGACGTGTTCTTCACCTTCAACATCGCGTTGTCGATCGTGGTTTTGCTGGTTTGCGTCTATGCCTTGCGGCCGCTGGATTTCTCGGTGTTTCCCACCATCCTGCTGGTGGCGACCTTGCTGCGACTGGCGCTGAACGTCGCTTCCACCCGCGTGGTCATGCTCCACGGGCAGGACGGCCATGCCGCTGCCGGTAAGGTGATCCAGGCGTTTGGTGAGGTGGTGATCGGCGGCAACTACGTGGTCGGTATCGTGGTGTTTGCGATCCTGATGATCATCAACTTCGTGGTGGTGACCAAGGGTGCCGGGCGTATTTCCGAGGTGAGCGCGCGTTTTACCCTCGACGCGATGCCTGGTAAACAGATGGCCATCGACGCCGACCTCAACGCCGGTCTGATCGATCAGCCGCAAGCCAAGGCGCGCCGCCTGGAAGTGGCCCAGGAGGCCGAGTTCTACGGTTCCATGGACGGTGCGAGCAAATTCGTTCGCGGTGACGCCATCGCCGGCCTGTTGATTCTGTTCATCAACCTCATCGGCGGCATGGCGGTGGGTATCCTGCAGCACAACATGAGCTTCGGCGATGCAGGTCGCGTTTATGCCTTGCTGACCATCGGTGACGGTTTGGTGGCGCAATTGCCATCACTGTTGTTATCTACAGCTGCTGCGATCATGGTGACCCGTGCTTCCGGTTCGGAAGAAATGGGCAAACTGATCAACCGCCAGATGTTCACTTCGCCCAAGGCGCTGTTCGTCGCCGCAGGCTTGATGGTCGTGATGGGTTTGGTGCCGGGCATGCCGCACTTTTCCTTCATCAGCCTGGGCATGGTGGCCGCTGGTGGCGCTTACCTGCTGTGGAAGAAGCAGAACCAGATCAAGGAAATGGCGCTGCTGGAAGTCAAGCGTCAGCAGGACCTGCTGCCTTCGCCAACCCGCATCCAGGACTCCAAGGAGCTGGGCTGGGATGATGTGACCCCCATCGACATCATTGGTCTGGAAGTGGGCTACCGCTTGATTCCGCTGGTGGATCGCAACCAGGGTGGTCAGTTGCTGGCACGGATCAAGGGTGTGCGCAAGAAGCTGTCCCAGGAGCTGGGTTTCCTGATGCCCACCGTGCATATCCGCGACAACCTTGATCTGGCGCCCAGCGCCTACCGCCTGACGCTCATGGGGGTGACCCTGGCTGAGGCCGAGATTTACCCGGACCGGGAACTGGCGATCAACCCGGGCCAGGTCTATGGCTCGCTCAACGGCATCAACGCCAAGGACCCTGCCTTTGGCCTTGAGGCGGTGTGGATCGAGGTCAGTCAGCGCGCTCAGGCGCAGTCGCTGGGTTACACCGTGGTGGATGCCAGTACCGTAGTGGCAACGCACCTGAACCAGATTCTGTACAAGCATTGCCATGAGCTGATCGGTCATGAAGAAGTCCAGCAGTTGATGCAATTGCTGGCCAAAAGCTCGCCTAAACTGGCTGAAGAATTGGTGCCGGGGGTACTTTCCCTCTCGGCGTTGCTCAAGGTCTTGCAGGCCTTGCTCTCCGAACAGGTGCCGGTGCGCGACATACGCACCATTGCCGAAGCCATCGCAAACGCTGCCCCCCGGAGTCAAGATACTGCCGCTTTAGTGGCAGCCGTGCGGATCTCGTTGTGCCGTGCCATCGTCCAAAGCATTGTGGGGATTGAGCCGGAGCTGCCTGTCATCACGCTTGAGCCAAGGTTGGAACAAATATTGCTCAATAGTCTGCAGAAGGCTGGTCAAGGTCAGGAAGAAGGCGTTCTTCTTGAGCCGAGCATGGCCGAGAAGCTCCAGCGCTCGTTGATCGAGGCCGCCCAGCGTCAGGAAATGCAAGGGCAGCCAGTGATCTTGTTAGTCGCAGGCCCGGTTCGTGCCATGTTGTCCCGCTTCGGGCGACTGGCTGTACCGAACATGCATGTTCTGGCGTATCAGGAAATTCCTGACAATAAGCAAGTCACCATCGTAGCGACTGTCGGGCCAAACGGCTGAGGTAGTGAGTCATGCAAGTTAAGCGATTTTTCGCCGCCGATATGCGTCAAGCCATGAAGCTGGTTCGTGATGAATTGGGCGCAGACGCGGCCATCATCGGCAACCGGCGGATTGCTGGTGGCGTCGAGCTGACTGCCGCACTGGACTACAAGCTGTCTGCGCTGGCGCCTCGTGTGCCGAACATCGAGCTGGAAGACGAGCTGCGCAAGACCCAGTCGCGCATCGTTACCGCCCAGGCTGAACTCAATACCCGTGGCGACAGCGACCCGACGATCAACCGTCAGCTGTTCTCCGGTGTGCCACTGAGCGCCGCTGACTCGCACATCGAGCCCACGTTCGATGAGCCGCCGCGCCCTGTGGTGCACACCCCCGCAGCCGCGAGCGAGCCCGCAGGCGGGCAGCACGCCTACGAATCCATGCGCGCCGAACTAAATGGCCTGCGCGAGTTGCTGGAAGTCCAGCTAGGCTCCCTGGCTTGGAACCAGTTGCAGGGCAGTCGCCCGCAGCAGGCCAACCTGTGGCGTCGTTTGCAACGCATCGGCCTGTCCGGGCCGTTGTCCCGCGACCTGTTGGCGATGATTACCGATATTGAAGAGTCCCGTCAGGCCTGGCGCATGCTGTTGGCGCACCTGGCGAGAATGATTGTGGTACCCGAAATCGAGCCGCTGGAAGAGGGCGGCGTGATTGCGATGGTCGGGCCTGCGGGCATGGGTAAGACCACGACCCTGGCCAAGCTGGCCGCGCGTTATGTGTTGAAGTACGGCTCGCAGAACATTGCCCTGGTGAGCCTGGACAGTTACCGCATCGGCGCTCAAGAGCAGCTTCGCACCCTGGGGCGCATCCTCAATGTGCCGGTGACTCACGTTGATCCTGGTCAGTCGCTGGCCCAGGCGCTGGACCCGTTGTTGCGCAAGCGCGTGGTGTTGATCGATACCGCAGGCCTGCAAGCCAGCGATCCGGCCTTGCGCATGCAGCTGGAGAGCCTGGCAGGTCGTGGCATCAAGGCCCGTAACTATCTGGTACTGGCAACCACCAGCCAGAAGCAGGTCCTGACCGCCGCTTATCACAGTTACAAACGTTGCGGTCTGGCCGGGTGCATCCTGACCAAACTGGATGAAACCGCCAGCCTGGGCGAAGTATTGAGTCTGGCGATCAGTCACGAACTGCCGGTGGCGTATCTGACTGATGGCCCACGAATCCCGGATGACTTGCATTTGCCGCGGCGACACCAACTGGTGAGTCGGGCAGTCAATGTGCAAATGCAGGAAGAGCCTAGCGAGGAAGCCATGGCGGATATGTTCGCGGACCTTTATCACAGCCCCAGCAAGCGTGTGGGCTGAGTAAAGGACGATAATTGAAATGTTCTACATCGATGGTCTGCCAGGCATTGTTCACAAGAAGAACGCGCAGCCAGTAATGTGGCCTCGGTCTAAGCAAGACAAGGTAAAGAAATAACATGGGCAGCATGCATCCCGTACAGGTTATCGCGGTGACCGGCGGCAAAGGTGGCGTCGGTAAGACTAACGTGTCAGTGAACCTCTCACTGGCCCTGGCCGAACTCGGTCGTCGCGTCATGTTGATGGACGCCGATCTGGGTCTGGCCAACGTCGACGTTCTGCTCGGTCTAACACCCAAACGTACCCTCGCCGATGTGATTGAGGGGCGCTGCGAGCTGCGTGACGTTCTGCTGCAAGGGCCAGGCGGGATCCGTATCGTACCGGCTGCCTCCGGTACCCAGAGCATGGTCCACCTGACGCCCGCTCAACACGCCGGTCTGATCCAGGCGTTCAGCGAAATCGGTGACAACCTCGATGTGCTGGTCATTGATACCGCCGCCGGGATCGGTGAGTCGGTGGTCAGTTTCGTGCGCGCCGCCCAGGAAGTGCTGCTGGTGGTCTGTGACGAGCCAACATCCATCACCGACGCCTATGCGCTGATCAAGCTGCTGAACCGTGACTACGGCATGAATCGCTTCCGGGTACTGGCCAACATGGCCCAGAGCCCGCAGGAAGGCCGCAACCTGTTCGCCAAGCTGACCAAGGTCACCGACCGTTTCCTGGACGTGGCGCTGCAGTATGTAGGCGCTGTCCCGTACGACGAATGCGTGCGCAAGGCCGTGCAGAAGCAACGCGCCGTGTATGAAGCGTTCCCGCGCTCCAAATGCGCCCTGGCGTTCAAGGCCATTGCCCAGAAAGTCGACACCTGGCCACTGCCCGCCAATCCGCGCGGTCATCTGGAATTCTTCGTTGAACGGTTGGTTCATCAGACGAGTGCGGGACCTGTGTCATGACAGCCAGCGGCTATCGGATGTACAGCAAGGCGTCAAAAGACTCGCAGTATGAGCTGATCGAGCGTTATGCGCCGCTGGTCAAACGTATCGCCTATCACTTGCTGGCGCGCTTGCCGGCCAGTGTCCAGGTCGAGGACTTGATCCAGGCCGGCATGATCGGCCTGCTGGAGGTTTCGACCAAGTACGACTCTACCAAGGGTGCGAGTTTCGAGACCTACGCCGGTATCCGGATCCGTGGGGCGATGCTCGATGAGGTTCGAAAAGGTGACTGGGCGCCCCGTTCGGTGCATCGCAATACGCGCATGGTCAGTGACGCAATTCGCTCAATTGAAGCTAAAACCGGTCGTGACGCTAAAGATCACGAGGTTGCTGCCGAACTCCAATTGAGTCTCGATGATTATTACGGGATTTTGAACGATACCTTGGGCAGTCGGCTGTTCAGTTTCGACGATCTTTTACAGGACGGCGAACATGAAGGACTGCACGAGGACGGCGCGAGCCCAGGGCTTGAGCCGTCGCGAGACCTGGAGGACGAACGTTTCCAGGCAGCGCTAGCGGATGCAATTGCCAATTTGCCGGAGCGTGAGCGTCTGGTGTTGGCGCTGTACTACGACGAAGAACTGAACCTCAAGGAAATCGGTGAGGTCCTGGGGGTCAGTGAATCGCGTGTCAGCCAGTTACACAGCCAGTGCGCAGCTCGTTTGCGAGGGCGTTTGGGAGAGTGGCGAGCGCGTTGACAGGCAATGCGCAAACCCGGGGAGGGGTTGTGTGTTGCGTGTAGCCGGCTGTGCAGAGCGTTGCGTGGTAAGAAGATAAACAAGGTGGGAGTCGGCCAGATCAGTCCCATAGGGGGCTGCTGTGCCAGGTTCTCGCCTGTTGATTTGCCAAGCCCGTCGTCGTTTTCGTACAGCCGCAGTGAGCTGTGCCGGTTTTGATTGAACAGCGCGTTCAGGTGCTGAACGCGTTTAAGACTGCTTGGAGGTCGAATTGGACAAGAACATGAAAATCCTCATCGTTGATGACTTCTCAACGATGCGGCGGATCATAAAAAACCTGTTGCGTGACCTGGGGTTCACCAACACGGCGGAAGCGGACGACGGGACTACCGCGTTGCCGATGCTGCAAAGCGGCGCCTTTGACTTTCTGGTGACTGACTGGAACATGCCTGGCATGTCCGGTATCGACCTGTTGCGCCATGTGCGTGCCGATGACCGTCTCAAGCACCTGCCGGTGTTGATGGTAACGGCGGAAGCCAAGCGCGATCAGATCATCGAGGCCGCTCAGGCCGGTGTTAACGGTTATGTGGTCAAGCCATTTACCGCCCAAGTGCTGAAAGAAAAGATCGAAAAGATCTTCGAGCGCGTCAATAGCTGATGTATGCCGCGAGGGCGCTATGGAGCATAAAGATTCGTCATTGGGCGACTTTGAGTCGACCCTGAAGAAACATGCGCAGGAGCTGGTCGCCAGCCTTGAAAAGGGCAAGTTCGGCGATGCCGTGCAACTGATCCATGAGCTTAATCAGACCCGTGACCGCGGCCTGTATCAGGAAGTCGGCAAACTCACCCGTGAATTGCACAGTGCGATCGTCAATTTTCAGATTGACCCGCACATGCCGCAAGCCGAAGAAGTGTCGCAGATCACTGATGCTACCGAACGCCTGTCGTATGTTGTAAGGCTGACGGAAGGCGCGGCCAATCGCACGATGGACCTGGTTGAGCAGAGCACACCGCTGATGAACAGTCTGAGCACCGATGCCAAGGCGTTGAGTGCGGACTGGGGGCGTTTCATGCGGCGTGAAATCGGTGCCGAGGAGTTTCGGGAACTGGCGCGTCGCGTTGATGGCTTTTTGACGCGCAGCGAAAAAGAGACTCACGAAGTTGCCGGTCATCTGAATGACATTCTGCTTGCCCAGGATTACCAGGACCTTACCGGTCAGGTGATAAAACGGGTTACGCAACTGGTCACGGAAGTTGAAAGCAACCTGCTCAAACTGGTCCTGATGGCCAGCCAGGTGGACCGTTTTGCCGGGATCGAGCATGACCGCGAGGCGATGCTCACAGAAAAAGATCAAGAAAAACATCTGTCTCAGGGTGAAGGTCCGCAGATTCATGCCGATAAGCGTGAAGACGTCGTGTCCGGTCAGGATGATGTAGACGATCTGCTATCCAGCCTGGGCTTCTAGGTCGGTTGACGGTAATTTTTAGGGAGCACCCCAATGAGCTTCGGCGCCGATGAAGAAATCCTTCAGGATTTTCTGGTTGAGGCCGGCGAGATTCTGGAGCAACTGTCCGAGCAACTGGTCGAGCTGGAAAGCCGACCGGATGACGCGGACTTGCTCAATGCAATTTTTCGCGGTTTTCACACTGTAAAAGGGGGCGCCGGCTTCCTCCAGCTCAACGAGCTGGTGGAGTGCTGCCACATCGCCGAGAACGTGTTCGACATCCTGCGCAAGGGTGAGCGTCGCGTTGACTCGGAGTTGATGGACGTCGTCCTGGAAGCACTGGACGCCGTCAACGGGATGTTTACCGAAGTCCGCGAGCGCACGGATGTGACTGCGGCATCGCCAGAGCTGTTGGCGGCCCTGGCACGTCTGGCCGAACCTGCTTCTGCCGATGAGATTGCCGCGCAACCGGTGGCGGCCGTCGAAGAACCGGTGGCTGAAGCCTCCGGTGACATTACCGACAGCGAATTTGAACAACTTCTGGACTCGCTCAATGCGGTCAAGGCCCAGGCAGCTGCCTCGGCTTCTGTCGCAGCCCCGGCAGCCACTGCTGCACCGGTGGCAACTGCGGGCGCTGCCAGCGATGACATCAGCGACGCGGAATTCGAGTCGCTGCTCGATCAATTGCACGGCAAGGGCCAGTTTGCGGCTGACGCAGTGACAGCGCCTGCTGCTGCACCGGTAGCCGCCGTGAGCGCGCCTGCCAGCAACGAAATTACCGACGACGAATTCGAAGCACTGCTGGACCAGTTGCACGGCAAAGGCTCGTTCGACGCCGATACTGCGACGGCCACCGTTGCTCCGGCTGCTGCTGTCAACGCTTCGGCTGCTCCGGCAGCTGCCAGCGCGGCGGCAGGCGGCGACCATATCTCCGATGACGAATTCGAATCCTTGCTCGATGAGCTGCACGGCAAAGGCAAATTCGAACCTGAAGCCGTAGCGGCACCGGTTGCTGCTGCGCCTGCGCCTAAATCCGAACCTGTGCCAGCGGCCAGGCCGGCTGCTGCGCCTGTTGCTGCCAAGGCCGAGGTCGCCAAGCCTGCCGCTGCGTCGGCACCGGCACCGGCCAGAGCGCCTGCCGCCACCAGTGCGGAAAAGCATGCGCCGTCGGAAGCGGAAACCACCGTACGGGTCGATACCGCACGGCTGGACGAGATCATGAACATGGTCGGCGAGTTGGTGCTGGTGCGTAACCGTCTGGTTCGCCTGGGACTCAACAGCGGCGATGAAGCCATGTCCAAGGCTGTTTCCAACCTGGACGTGGTGACGGCTGACTTGCAGACAGCGGTCATGAAAACCCGCATGCAGCCCATCAAGAAAGTCTTCGGTCGCTTCCCGCGACTGGTTCGCGATCTGGCCCGCCAGCTCAAGAAAGAGATCAACCTGGAACTGGTCGGCGAAGAAACCGACCTGGACAAGAACCTGGTCGAGGCCTTGGCCGACCCGTTGGTCCACTTGGTGCGCAACGCGGTCGACCACGGTATCGAAACTCCCGAAGAGCGCGAGGCGTCGGGCAAGTCCCGTGGCGGTCGTGTGATTCTTTCGGCGGAACAGGAAGGCGACCACATCCTGCTGTCGATCTCCGATGACGGCAAAGGTATGGACCCTGCGGTGCTGCGCGCCATCGCGGTCAAGCGTGGCGTGATGGACAAGGACGCCGCGGACCGTTTGAGCGACACCGATTGCTACAACCTGATCTTCGCCCCGGGCTTCTCGACCAAGACCGAGATTTCCGACGTATCCGGGCGTGGCGTGGGCATGGACGTGGTGAAAACCAAGATCGCCCAGCTCAACGGTTCGATCAACATCCACTCCACCAAGGGCCAGGGCTCGAAGATCATCATCAAGGTGCCGTTGACCCTGGCGATCATGCCGACCCTGATGGTGATGCTGGGCAACCAGGCGTTCGCCTTCCCGTTGGTCAATGTCAACGAGATCTTCCACCTCGACCTGTCCACCACCAACGTCGTGGACGGCCAGGAAGTGGTCATCGTGCGCGACAAGGCACTGCCGCTGTTCTACCTGAAGCGCTGGCTGGTCAGTTCAGCTGCCCACGAAGAGCAGCGCGAAGGTCATGTGGTGATCCTGTCGGTGGGCACCCAGCGCATCGGCTTTGTCGTCGATCAACTGGTGGGCCAGGAAGAGGTGGTCATCAAACCGCTGGGCAAGATGCTGCAAGGTACGCCGGGCATGTCGGGCGCCACCATTACCGGTGATGGTCGCATTGCCTTGATTCTCGATGTACCGAGCATGCTCAAGCGTTACGCCGCACGGCGTATTTGATTTCTGGGACGGCGGGCTGCAACAGGCGGCCCGCCGCGCCTGTGATGGAGTGTTTATGGCAGTCAAAGTCCTGGTGGTGGATGATTCCGGTTTTTTCCGCCGCCGTGTCTCGGAAATTCTTTCCTCGGACCCCAATATCCAGGTAGTCGGTACTGCTACCAATGGCAAGGAAGCGATCGAGCAAGCACTGTCGTTGAAGCCCGATGTGATCACGATGGACTACGAAATGCCGATGATGGATGGCATTACGGCGGTCCGTCACATCATGCAGCGCTGCCCGACGCCGGTCCTGATGTTCTCCTCGCTGACCCATGAAGGCGCCCGGGTCACCCTGGATGCACTGGATGCCGGTGCGGTGGATTTCCTGCCCAAGAATTTCGAAGACATCTCGCGCAACCCCGAGAAGGTCAAGCAACTGCTTTGTGAAAAGGTCCACACCATTTCCCGCAGCAACCGTCGTTTCAGTGGCTACAGCGCGCCCGTGGCAAAACCGGCCAGCCCTGCGGTCGGTAGTTCGCCGAGCAGTTCTGTGAGCAGTTCGTCGAGCAGCGTTGCGCCAGCCCCGACCACGGCACGCACTGTGCCGTCTCGCGCACCGGTTTCCAGCCCGGCAGCGGCGCATCATCCTGCGCCGTCGTCACCGGCGCCCAAGCGCAAGGCCTACAAACTGGTAGCAATCGGTACTTCCACCGGTGGTCCGGTGGCGTTGCAGCGGGTGCTGACCCAATTGCCTGCCAACTTTCCGGCGCCGATTGTCCTGATCCAGCACATGCCAGCAGCGTTCACCAAGGCGTTCGCCGAACGTCTGGACAAGCTGTGCAGCATCAGCGTCAAGGAAGCCGAGGATGGCGACATTCTGCGTCCCGGCCTCGCACTGCTGGCGCCCGGCGGTAAGCAAATGATGGTGGACGGTCGCGGCGCGGTGAAGATTCTGCCCGGCGACGAGCGTCTGAACTACAAGCCGTGCGTGGACATCACCTTCGGTTCAGCGGCCAAATCCTACGGCGATAAAGTGCTGGCGGTGGTGCTGACCGGCATGGGCGCCGATGGTCGCGAAGGCGCTCGCCTGCTCAAGCAGGGCGGCAGTCATATCTGGGCCCAGGATGAGGCGAGTTGCGTCATCTATGGCATGCCCATGGCGATCGTCAAGGCCGACCTCGCGGACGCGGTGTACGGGCTGGACGAAATTGGCAAACACTTGGTCGAGGCCTGTATCTGATGGATGTCTTAAGTCTGATCGGGATCATCCTGGCGTTCGTCGCAATCATTGGCGGCAACTTTCTCGAAGGTGGCCACCTGGGCGCCTTGCTCAACGGCCCGGCCGCCTTGATCGTGCTGGGCGGTACGCTGGCGGCCTCTCTGCTGCAGTCGCCGATGAGCGCTTTCAAGCGCGCGATCCAGATCGTTGTCTGGATCATCTTCCCGCCGCGCATCGACTTGGCGGGGGGTATCGACCGCGTCGTCAACTGGAGCCTGACTGCACGTAAGGAAGGTTTGCTGGGGCTGGAGTCCATGGCGGATTCCGAGCCCGACAGCTACGCCCGCAAAGGCCTGCAGTTGCTGGTCGATGGTGCCGAGCCCGAAGCCATTCGCAGCATCCTGGAGGTGGACTTCATCACCCAGGAAACCCGCGATATCCAGGCGGCCAAAGTCTTTGAAAGCATGGGCGGCTATGCGCCGACCGTAGGCATCATCGGTGCGGTCATGGGCCTGATTCATGTCATGGGCAACCTTGCGGATCCGAGCCAGCTGGGCAGCGGCATCGCGGTGGCGTTCGTGGCGACCATCTATGGCGTGGCCTCGGCCAACCTGATCTTGTTGCCAGTGGCCAACAAGCTCAAGGCCATCGCGCTGCGTCAGTCGCGTTACCGCGAAATGCTGCTCGAAGGGCTGCTGTCCATTGCCGAGGGTGAAAACCCGCGCTCCATTGAACTCAAGCTTCAAGGCTTCATGGAGTAGGGACTGACCATGGCTCGTCGCCGCCAACCTGAAGAACACGAAAATCACGAACGCTGGCTGGTGTCCTACGCGGACTTCATCACCTTGCTGTTCGCGTTTTTCGTGGTGATGTACTCGATTTCCTCGCTTAACGAAGGCAAGTACAAAGTGCTGTCCGAAGCGCTGGTGGGCGTGTTCAACGACCCTGAGCGCAGCATCAAGCCGATCCCTATCGGCGAGCAGAAACCCAAGACCGTGCTGCCAGCCGAACCCTTGGTCAAGGACAGTGATCAGACCGAAGCGGCCATCGGCCAAAAGTCGGCCGACCCGCTGCAGACCATCGCGGACGACGTGCGCGATGCCTTTGGCGACCTGATCAAATCCAACCAGTTGACGGTGCGCGGCAACGAGCTGTGGATCGAAATCGAGCTCAACTCCAGCCTGTTGTTCGGCAGCGGTGACGCGATGCCTAGCGACACGGCGTTCAACATCATTGAGAAGGTCGCCAGGATCATCAAGCCGTTCGACAACCCGATCCACGTCGAAGGCTTTACCGATGACCAGCCGATCCGCACCGCTCAGTACCCCACCAACTGGGAACTGTCGTCGGCGCGCTCGGCGAGTATCGTGCGCATGCTGGCCATCGATGGCATCAACCCGGCGCGCATGGCGTCCGTGGGCTACGGCGAGTTTCAACCGGTGGCCTCCAACGCCACGGCGGAAGGGCGCGGACGTAACCGTCGCGTGGTGCTGGTCATTTCCCGCAACCTGGATGTTCGTCGCAGCTTGACGGGATCCGGGAGTGCAAATGCGACACCGGATGCGGCGTTGAAGCGTGCTGGCACACAAACTGCACCGACGCCTCTCAAGCCGCTGTCGAGACCGAGCGGCGTCAATTCTACGTCACCCGCCCCTTGAGCAGTTCTCGGCATGGCGATTGTCAGGCCGAGGGGAAAACATAAATGAGAGTCTGGGCAGTAGCCAATCAGAAAGGTGGTGTAGGAAAGACCACCACCTCCATCGCGCTAGCCGGCCTGTTGGCGGAGGCGGGCAAGCGCGTGGTCGTGGTCGACCTGGACCCTCATGGCTCTATGACCAGCTATTTCGGTCACGACCCGGACACCCTCGAACACAGCAGTTTCGACCTGTTCCTGAATAAGGGCGCGGTCACAGACGGACTGCCGGGCCAACTCTTGTTGCCCACCAGCGACAAGCGCATCTCCCTGTTGCCTTCGAGCACCGCGCTGGCCACCCTGGAGCGCCAGTCGCCGGGCCAGAACGGCCTTGGGCTGGTGATTGCCAAAAGTCTGGCGCAACTCTGGCAGGACTTCGACTACGCCATTATCGACAGCCCGCCACTGCTGGGCGTGTTGATGGTCAATGCGCTGGCCGCCAGTCAACAACTGGTGATCCCGGTGCAGACCGAGTTCCTGGCCGTCAAAGGCCTGGAGCGGATGGTCAACACCCTGGCGATGATCAACCGTTCACGCAAACAGCCGCTGCCGTACACCATCGTCCCGACCTTGTTCGATCGCCGTACCCAGGCCTCCATGGGTACGCTCAAGTTCCTGCGCGACAGCTACCCCGAGCATGTCTGGAAAGCCTACGTGCCCGTGGACACGCGCCTGCGTGATGCCAGCCGCGCCGGGGTCACCCCTTCGCAACACGACGGCAAAAGCCGCGGCGTGCTGGCGTATCGGGCCTTGCTCAAGCACCTGCTCTCCGAGCAGCTCATGACGCAGGTGGCCTGACATGACATCGATTTCTGTATTCGTTTGCCCGATGGGTGCTGATTCAAGTCATACCCTGCGCGGGCCGATAACCCTGAAAAGCCACCACCACGATCTTCACTCAAGGGCACACGCATGAATCGCCCTGTCGATATCGCAACACGACCGCAGGTGGCATTGCAGTCTTATCTGGACGCCTTGCTTCAGGATGCGACCGAAGAGCTGGTCGAGCAGCCGGTTATCGATGACTTCGAAGCCGCCGTGCGCGAAGAGCAGGCCCATGATGCGCGGATGCGGGCGGCTGCCGTAGCCACTGCGCCTGTGGTCGCACCTGTGGCTGTGCCAGCGCCGGTGGTTGCACCTGTGATTGAGCGCATTGCCGTGCCAGCCCCTATCGTGATGGCCGACGCGATAATCGCGCCGACAGTTGCCCGGGTCGAGCCGGTGGTGGAAGTTCATCTTCCGGCCGCAGAGCGCGGCCCGACACCGCCCCGTGTTCCCGATGAACGCCCGGCGTGGGCGGCCGAGCCGTTCGAATGCCTGTTGTTCGACGTGGCGGGCCTGACGCTGGCGGTGCCGCTGGTTTGCCTGGGCTCGATTTATTCTTTGGCCGGTCATGACCTGACGCCGTTGTTCGGTCAGCCGGACTGGTTCCTGGGGATCCTGCCGAGTCAGGCGGGCAACCTCAAAGTGCTGGATACCGCGCGCTGGATCATGCCCGAGCGTTACCGCGACGATTTCCGTCAGGGGCTGCAGTACGTGATCTCGGTTCAGGGCTATGAGTGGGGGTTGGCGGTGCATCAGGTCAGCCGTTCGCTGCGCCTGGACCCGAACGAAATCAAATGGCGCTCCCACCGTGGGCAGCGACCCTGGCTGGCGGGTACGGTCATCGAACACATGTGCGCGCTGGTGGATGTGTCCGAGCTGGCCGAGTTGATCGCCAGCGGGGCGGTCAAGCAGATGCACAAGATCAAATAATCATGGCGGCGCAACACAGCGCTGTCGGCACAGTACACACGTGAGGGGTAAGGGGTATGAAGAAGTCGTCTGCACAAGGTTCCGAAGATCCTATTCTGCAGTGGGTCACGTTCCGCCTGGACAACGAGTCGTATGGCATCAACGTGATGCAGGTCCAGGAAGTGCTGCGTTACACCGAGATTGCGCCGGTACCGGGTGCGCCAAGCTACGTGCTGGGCATCATCAACCTGCGCGGCAACGTGGTAACCGTGATCGACACCCGCCAGCGCTTCGGCCTGGAGCCGGTGGAAGTCAGCGACAACACCCGTGTCGTGATTATCGAAGCCGACAAGCAAGTGGTTGGCATCCTGGTCGACAGCGTGGCGGAAGTGGTCTACCTGCGTCAGTCAGAAGTCGAAACCGCACCCAACGTGGGTAACGATGAATCGGCCAAGTTCATCCAGGGCGTGTGCAACAAGAACGGCGAACTGCTGATCCTCGTCGAGCTGGACAAAATGATGTCCGAAGAAGAGTGGTCTGAGCTGGAGAGCATTTGATTGATCCTCGAGGTTGCTGTCATTTTCCTGGGGGTGCTGTGGCTGACGTCTCTGGTGCTGTTCATGTCCTACGCCAAGCGCCAGCGTGTGCTCAACACGCAGCGCGAAGAAGCTGACGTATTGCGTGACCAGCGCTTCCGGGATCTGGCAAGGCGTCTGGACAACTTCCAGAACGGCACGGTACGTATGGGCGAAGACCTGCATGAACTGCGGGCCATCGTCGGCCCGCTGCCGGACAAACTTACCGCTCTGGAACAGCGCGATCCTTCCAGCCTGTCTTTCGGCCAGGCCGCCCGCCTGGTCGGCATGGGCGCCAGCGTCGACGAACTCATCGCCTCCTGCGGCCTGACCCAGGCTGAGGCACAGTTGATGAGCAAGCTGCATCGCAATAACAACGGCTGAGAAACCCGGGTCAGACACAGATTCGGTGGGAGCCGAGCTTGCTCGCGAAGGCGTCAGCATTCAAATACAGGGTTGGCTGACACACCGTAATCGCGGGCAAGCCCACTCCTACAGACGTTTTGATCGTTCCCAACGATCAAAACGCTCATCACCTGGGCGTAACATCCCGCTCCACCGGCTCTGCATCCGGCTCCTGGCCGACCGGGTATTTGCCTTTCAAATGCCAGGCGAAGGCGATGATTTCGGCGATGCTCAGGTACAACGCCTGAGGGATGGTGTCACCCAGTTCCATGCGGGCCAGCAGTTTGACCAGTTCGGCGTTTTCGTAGATGGGGACTTCATATTCCCGGGCGATGGCCAGGATGGCTTCCGCCAGCTTGTCGTCACCCTTCGCGCTGAGGATGGGGGCCTGTTTGCCGTCATAGCTCAGGGCGATGGCCTGGCGCGTGGTGTTGTCGGAACGTTGCATCAGGCGGTCTCGTCTATCCAGCGTTGTTCGAGGTGGGTGCGTGGGCCTTGAGGCGGCGTGCCCTGGCGGCAGGCCAGTTCACCAACCATCAACCCGGCCGTCACCAGCCGTTTGCGCAGCGTGCCCAGTTCCTGGCCGATCAATTCGGCGCTGCGCTGGCGCTCGGCCCACAGTTGGCTGGACAGGCTGCCCTGGATCAACTGCGCCTGAACCTGCAGCGGGCCCAAGGGTTCCAGGTCAAAGGCCAGTTCAATGCGCCAGATTTTGTCCTTTACTTCCTTGACCTCGTTTTCGTCCCGCTCGTGGTCCTTGTCATTTTCCGGTTTGTCTTCGCGCTGCACTTTGACCTGCAACGGCACCACGTCATGGGCGTTGCGCATGGGAATTTCCAGCTGCCAGGTGGTCAACTGCGTGCCGTCGGCGGCTGTTCGGGTTTGCTCCAGCCCGCCCAGTTGGTGGCTTTGCAGGCGTGACACGGCGGCGGCTGCCAGTTTGAGCAGGATCTCCAGGTCGTCCTTGCCCTCGCTGATCAACGAGCGTGAGGGCAGGGGAAAGCTGCTGGCTTGTGGCCGTGGCGCTACCAGACCCAGGGTGCCCAGCGCGCTACGGATCAGACCCGGCATTGCCCGCGCCAGGGTATTGGCCATCGCCACGTCGTCGTAGCTGCTGTCAGGCAAGCCGGGTAGCAGTTGCGCAATCACCCGCAACACATTGGCCTTGAGGTCAGGCAACGCGGCGGGGTTGGTGCCTGCCAGCAGTCTGGCCTCCATGAACAGTCCACTGGCGCTGAAGGCCTGGGCGACGGCCTTGGGCGTGGTCATCTGCTCGATATCCGGCAAGTCGGCCAACAGTTGATCGATGCTCGCTTGCAAGGCTGGCGGTAGCGACACGGTCGCGCCCGTCGCGGGGTTGGCGCTGGTCATGTTGGCCGTCGCAAGGTTGCCGTTGTTCTGCAGGTTTTGCAGCGCGGTGATCAAGGTGCTCAGCGAGCCCTGACGGCTTTGCTGGGTGGCCAGCTGTTGCGCCACCGCCAGTTGATCGAGGCGACCGGGCAGGGGCACGAAGTTCAGGGACTGGCTGCCTTGCACCTGTGCGCTGAGCAGGCTGCCCACCGTCAGCGGTCGGGGGCTTTCGATGGTCAGGCTGGTGCCCGCTTGTGCGGTGTTGAGCAGCAACACGATGGATCGGTAAAGCACAGCTTGATTGACCGGTTGGGCACCCGGTTGTGCAGCTGTCTGAGCACCCGGCTGGGCACCACTCTGCTGGCTGGTCAGTTGGTTCACTGCCTGAGCCACGATCTGCGAGGTCAGCACCTTGCCTTGCAGCAGGGTGCCCACTGGCAGTTTGCTGGTGTCGATGCTGGTCAGGCTGGTGGCCAGCGCGGCAGCAATCTGCGCCATGTTGATGGTCAGTGCGCCTGCGGAGGGCTGGGTCACGGTCACGGTGGTGCCGGGCGCCAGTGGCAAGGGGCTGGTGACTGGCAGGTTGACCTGACGACCACTGTCCATGGTCAGCTTGAGCAGCAGTTGAAATGCCTGATCAGTCTGCTTGAGGGTCAGCACTTGGGCATCGGCGGCCTCACCCGGCGCCAGCAGCCCTTCCTGGGGTTGCAGGAGTTTGAGCAGCTCGGCGGGCGAGGCACCGGCGCGGGCCAGCACCATGGCTGCCGAGAGCGGGGGAACGCTGGAGATATCGCCTGTCATGGGGTCGCGACCTGTGGAACATGTATAATGCCGCCCGTCTTGATCAGGCCGGATATGCGGTGAAGCCGCACCAGTGTAACGGCCGTTTCGACGCCGACTTGAACTGTTCGTGCCGTCTTTCTGACGACCAGAACAGAAAAAGCCCACGATCAGAAAAAAAAGGCCTGTCATGTCCAGCCCCCTTCTAGAAGCCGTAGCCCTGGCCTGCGAGCGTGACTGGCGGATGTTGTTCGAGCATCTCGACCTGCGTGTCGCGTCCGGCGACATGGTGCAAATCAGCGGACCCAACGGCAGTGGCAAGACCAGCCTGTTGCGGTTGCTGTGCGGGTTGATGCAGCCAACTGCCGGTGAGGTCCTGCTCGACGGCCAGCCGCTGGCCCGGCAACGCAGCGAGCTGGCGCGCAACCTGCTGTGGATCGGCCACGCTGCCGGGATAAAAGACCTGCTGACACCTGTGGAAAACCTCGCCTGGCTCTGTGCCTTGCATCGCCCGGCCAACGCGGCCGATATCTGGCAGGCGCTGGAGGCGGTGGGCTTGAGGGGGTTCGAAGACGTGCCTTGTCACACCTTGTCGGCAGGTCAGCAGCGCCGGGTAGCGCTGGCACGGCTATATCTGGACAGCCCGCCGCTGTGGATCCTCGACGAACCCTTCACTGCCCTCGACAAGCAGGGCGTCGCGCAACTGGAAAACCATCTGGCTGAACATTGCGAGCGTGGGGGCATGGTGATTCTGACCACGCACCACAGCCTTGCGCGCACGCCTGCCGGTTATCGCGACATCGACCTGGGGCAATGGGCCGCATGAGCCACGTATTTACCCTCCTGGTGGCACGCGAGGCGCGCCTGCTGTTTCGTCGTCCGGCGGAGCTCGTCAACCCGCTGGTGTTTTTCGCCATCGTCATCGCCCTGTTCCCTTTGGCGGTCGGTCCGGGCACTGAATTGTTGCAAAGCTTGTCACCGGGGTTGGTGTGGGTAGCGGCTCTATTGGCCGTCCTGCTCTCGCTGGACGGGCTGTTTCGCAGTGATTTCGAGGACGGTTCACTTGAACAGTGGGTCCTTTCGTCGCACCCTCTTGCCCTTCTGGTTTTGGCCAAGGTGCTGGCACACTGGGTGTTTTCCGGGCTGGCGCTGGTATTGCTGGCGCCGCTGCTGGCACTGATGCTGGGTTTACCGAGCGAATGCCTGCCGGTGCTGCTGCTTTCATTGCTGCTGGGCACGCCGGTCCTGAGCCTGCTTGGCGCCGTGGGCGCGGCGTTGACGGTGGGCTTGAAGCGCGGCGGCCTGTTACTGGCCTTGTTGATCCTGCCGCTCTACATCCCGGTGCTGATTCTGGGAAGCGGAGCGCTGCAGGCGGCCCTTCAAGGCATGCCCGCGACCGGCTATCTGTTGTGGCTTGGCAGCCTGACCGCCCTCGCGGTTACCTTGACACCATTTGCCATAGCGGCTGGCCTGAAGATCAGCGTCGGCGAATAATTGAGGTCTGATCGACGATAGATTGTCGGATGATCAACAAAGACCCGTAATGGCCCTCTAACCAAGGGCCCTCAGGCTAGACAGCCCTGAAATGAAGAGCCTCTGATGAAAGGCAACGTGATGAAGAGCAGTGCCAAAAGCGGCATTAGTTGGGCCTGGTTCCATAAACTGGGCTCGCCGAAATGGTTTTATGGCATCAGCAGCCGGCTTCTGCCCTGGCTGGGTGTCGCCGCTGCGTTGCTGATCACGGTTGGGGTTGTCTGGGGCCTGGCCTTTGCGCCACCGGATTATCAGCAGGGCAACAGTTTTCGCATCATCTATATCCACGTGCCCACGGCCATGGTCGCCCAGTCGTGCTATGTGATGCTGGCGGTATGTGGGGTGGTCAGCCTGGTGTGGAAGATGAAGCTGGCCGACGTGGCCCTGCAATGCGCAGCCCCGGTGGGCGCCTGGATGACGGTGGTGGCGCTGGTCACCGGCGCGATCTGGGGCAAGCCGACCTGGGGCGCCTGGTGGGTATGGGATGCGCGCCTGACCTCGATGCTGATTCTGCTGTTCCTGTATTTCGGTCTGATTGCCCTGGGTAATGCCATCACCAACCGGGACAGCGCCGCCAAGGCCTGCGCGGTGCTGGCCATCGTCGGGGTAATCAATATTCCGATCATCAAGTATTCGGTGGAGTGGTGGAGCACCTTGCATCAGGGCGCCACCTTCAGTTTCACCGAGAAACCGGCCATGCCCGCCGAGATGTGGCTGCCGTTGCTGTTCACGGTGCTGGGTTTCTACTGCTTCTTTGGCGCAGTCGTGTTGATGCGCATGCGCCTGGAAGTGCTCAAGCGTGAATCCCGCGCCAGCTGGGTCAAGGCTGAAGTCCTGAAAAGTCTTGGGCAAGCGCCGTCGAAAGAGGGCGCACAATGAGTTTTGACTCGTTCAGTGAATTTCTTGCCATGGGTCACCATGGCCTGTTTGTCTGGTCGGCCTATGGCATTTGCCTGCTGGTACTGGTGATCAACGTTGCGCAGCCGTTGCTGGCGCGTCGGCGTTACTTGCAACAAGAGGCGCGACGTCTGCGCCGGGAGACTGCGAAGTGAATCCGCTGCGTAAAAAGCGCCTGTTGATCATCGTTGCGATTCTGGCTGGAGTCGGCATTGCGGTCGCCCTGGCCTTGAGCGCGCTGCAACAGAACATCAACCTGTTCTACACCCCGAGCCAGATCGCCAATGGCGAGGCCCCCCATGACACGCGGATTCGCGCCGGGGGCATGGTGGAGAAGGGTTCGCTGCAACGTTCCGCCGATTCCCTGGACGTCAGATTCGTGGTCACTGACTTCAACAAGTCGGTGACCATCACCTATCGCGGTATCCTCCCGGACCTGTTCCGCGAAGGGCAGGGCATCGTTGCCCTGGGCAAGCTCAACGCCGATGGCGTGGTGGTTGCCGATGAAGTGCTGGCCAAGCACGACGAGAAGTACATGCCGCCGGAAGTGACCAAAGCCTTGAAGGACAGTGGCCAGTCCGCGCCGATGTCGTCCTCCTCACCATCGAAGCAGGGGTGAACCATGATTCCTGAACTCGGCCATCTGGCCATGATTCTGGCACTGTGCTTTGCCGTCGTGCAGGCCATCGTGCCGCTGGTCGGTGCGTGGCGCGGCGACCGGCTGTGGATGAGCCTGGCCCAGCCCGCTGCCTGGGGCCAGTTTGCGTTCCTGGCGTTCGCGTTTGCTTGCCTGACCTATGCCTTCATGAGCGATGATTTTTCCGTTGCCTACGTCGCGGAAAACTCCAACAGCGCCTTGCCGTGGTACTACAAATTCAGCGCCGTGTGGGGCGCCCACGAAGGCTCGTTGCTGCTCTGGGCATTCATCCTCGGCGGCTGGACCTTCGCGGTTTCGGTCTTTTCCCGGCAGTTGCCCCAGGTGATGCTGGCCCGGGTACTGTCAGTGATGGGCATGATCAGCATCGGCTTCCTGCTGTTCCTGATTCTGACGTCCAACCCGTTCATCCGCATCCTGCCGCAGATCCCCACCGATGGCCGCGACCTTAACCCGTTGCTGCAAGACATCGGCCTGATCGTGCACCCGCCGATGCTGTACATGGGCTATGTCGGTTTCTCCGTGGCGTTCTCATTCGCCATCGCGGCTTTGCTCGGTGGGCGTCTGGACGCAGCCTGGGCCCGCTGGTCACGACCATGGACCATCGTGGCCTGGGCGTTTCTGGGCATCGGCATCACGTTGGGTTCCTGGTGGGCGTATTACGAACTGGGCTGGGGTGGCTGGTGGTTCTGGGACCCGGTGGAAAACGCTTCGTTCATGCCATGGCTGGTGGGCACGGCGCTGATTCATTCCCTGGCGGTGACTGAGAAACGTGGGGTATTCAAGAGCTGGACCGTGTTGCTGGCCATTGCGGCGTTTTCCCTGAGTTTGTTGGGGACGTTTCTGGTGCGTTCCGGCGTGCTGACCTCGGTGCATGCGTTCGCCTCCGATCCGGCACGGGGCGTGTTCATCCTGATTTTCCTGCTGATGGTGGTGGGAGGCTCGCTGACCCTGTTCGCCTTCCGTGCGCCGGTGGTGAAAAGCCATGTCGGTTTTGGCCTGTGGTCCCGGGAAACCCTGTTGCTGGGCAATAACCTGGTGCTGGTGGTGGCTGCATCGATGATTCTGCTGGGCACCCTGTATCCCTTGGCGGTGGATGCGCTAAGCGGCGCCAAGATGTCCGTTGGCCCGCCGTACTTCAATGCCTTGTTCGTGCCGTTGATGGCGCTGCTGATGGTGGTCATGGCGGTGGGCGTGCTGGTGCGCTGGAAGGACACGCCGCTCAAGTGGCTGCTGGGCATGCTGGCCCCGGTGTTGGTGGGCAGTGCCGTGCTGGCGGTGATCGCGGGCTTTGTGCTCGGTGATTTCCAGTGGGCGGTGCTGGCGACCTTCATGCTTGCGGCCTGGGTGCTGCTGGCCGGGGTTCGCGATTTGCTGGACAAGACACGTCACAAAGGCCTGATCAAAGGCGCACGCGGCATGACCCGCAGTTACTGGGGCATGCAACTGGCGCACATCGGCATCGCGGTCTGCGCATTGGGCGTGGTGCTGTCCAGCCAGAACAGCGCGGAACGCGATTTGCGCCTGACACCGGGCGAATCCATGGAACTGGGTGGCTATATGTTCGTATTCGAAGGCGCCAGGCATTATCAGGGCCCGAACTTCACCTCTGATCGCGGCACCATCCGCGTGCTGGAAGACGGTAAACAAGTGGCCGTGCTGCACCCGGAAAAACGTCTGTACACCGTGCAGCAGTCAATGATGACCGAAGCCGGTATTGACGCCGGTTTTACCCGGGACCTGTATGTCGCTCTGGGTGAACCCCTGGGCGATGGCGCCTGGGCGGTGCGGGTGCACGTCAAACCCTTCGTGCGCTGGATCTGGTTCGGTGGCTTGCTGACCGGGCTGGGCGGCCTGCTGGCGGCTACCGACCGGCGTTATCGGGTCAAGGTCAAAAGCAGGGTGCGTGATGCTCTGGGCCTGTCGGGAGCTGCGGTATGAGGCGCTGGATTCTGTTGATCCCGCTGGTGCTGTTCCTGGGCATGGCGGGTTTCCTCTACAAGGGCTTGTACCTGGACCCGTCAGAATTGCCTTCGGCGCTGATCGATAAACCCTTCCCCGAGTTTTCCCTGCCTGCGGTGCAGGGCGAGAAAACCCTGACCCGCGCCGATCTGCTGGGTAAGCCGGCGCTGGTCAATGTGTGGGGCACCTGGTGCATTGCCTGCCGCGTTGAGCACCCTGTACTCAATCAACTGGCGCAGCAGGGCGTACGCATCTTCGGCGTCAACTACAAGGACGTGAATGCGGACGCGGTGAAATGGCTCAGCGAGTTCCATGACCCCTACCAGATGAACATCCGTGACGAAGAGGGCAGCCTGGGCTTGAACCTTGGGGTGTACGGCGCGCCGGAAACCTTCCTGATCGACAGCAAGGGCATCATTCGCTACAAGCACGTCGGCGTGATCGATGAGCGGGTATGGCGCGATGAGCTGGCCGGTTTGTATCAGGGGCTGGTTGATGAGGCCGGACAATGAAGCGCTGGCTGGCTATCGCGGTCTTGAGCCTGGGGTTGGCCGATGTTGCCCATGCTGCCATCGACGCCTACGAGTTTCGTGACGACGCCGAACGGGCCCGCTACAGCGAACTGACCAAGGAATTGCGTTGCCCCAAATGCCAGAACCAGGACATTGCCGACTCCAATGCGCCGATTGCCGCTGACCTGCGCAAGGAGATCTACCGCATGCTCGGGGAAGGTCAGAGCAACCAGCAGATCATCGACTTCATGGTCGACCGCTACGGTGAATTCGTGCGCTACAAGCCCGAACTCAACTCACGCACCTGGCTGCTGTGGTTCGGCCCTGCGGCCTTGCTGGTGGGCGGCGTGCTGTTCATCGGCGTCATGGTTGGCCGCCGGCGCGGCAAGCGCTCTGAAGAGGCTGACGCTCTTTCCGACGAGGAGCGTCAGCGCCTCGCCCACCTGTTGGATAAAAACCACGAATGATTGATTTCTGGCTGGCTGCCGGGCTGTTGCTGCTGGTGGCCCTGAGTTTTCTGCTGATCCCCGTGGTGCGTGGTCGTCGTGCGCAAAGCGAAGAGGATCGAACCGCGCTCAACGTTGCCCTGTATCAGGAACGCCTGGAAGAACTTCAAGGCCAGAGGGAGGAGGGCGCGCTGTCCGTCGCGCAGATGGAAAGCGGCCGTGCCGAGGCTGCGCGGGAGTTGCTGGCGGACACCGAAGGCGTCGAACTCCTGCGCATTTCGCGGCTGGGCAAGGCATTGCCGCTGCTGCTGGCGGTGCTGGTGCCGGTGGTGGGGTTCGTGCTCTATCTGCACTTCGGGGCCAGCGACAGGGTTGAGCTGGCGCGCGAATTTGCTCAACCACCGGGCTCGCTGGCAGAAGTAACCAACCGCCTTGAGCGCACCGTCAAGGCTCAGCCTGATTCCGCCGAGGGCGTGTACTTTCTGGCCCGGACCTACATGGCCCAGGCGCGACCCGCCGACGCCGCGAAGCTGTTCGAACGGGCCGTGGCCCTGGCCGGGCGCCAGCCGGAGATACTTGGGCAATGGGCTCAGGCGCTGTATTTTGCCGGCGACAAACAGTTCTCGCCGCAGGTCCAGGCCCTGACCCAGGAAGCGCTCAAGGCCGACCCGAAAGAAGTCACCAGCCTGGGCCTGTTGGGTATCGCGGCCTTCGAGAACCAGCGTTATCAGCTGTCCATTGATTACTGGACCAAGCTGCTGGCAATCCTGCCCGCCGATGATCCTTCCCGCTCCGCGTTGCAGGGGGGTATTGCTCGCGCCACGGAGAAACTGAAAGCCAGCGGTGCTGAGGTTGTTCAGGGCCCGGTTGTTCAGACACCTGCCACCAGTCAAACCGCATTACTCAAGGTGCGTGTCGACCTGGCCCCCGGGCTCAAGGCCAAGGTGCTGCCGGGTGACAGCGTGTTCATCTTCGCTCGCGCCACGTCCGGGCCGCCAATGCCTCTGGCGGTCAAGCGGGTGACGGTGGCAGACCTGCCGGCCGAGGTTGAATTGGGCGATGCCGACGCAATGATGCCGCAACTGAAACTGTCTGACTTTCCGGAAGTCCAACTCGTGGCGCGTATATCCCGTGCCGGCCAGCCAACCGCCGGTGAGTGGGTTGGCCGCAGCCAGCCGCTGGCCAGCAGTGTCACGGCCCAGCAGGCGTTGACCATCGACAGTCCGGATAAATAGAGAAATTGCCTATGTACCGTGCCGCACGCATTACTTTGTTGGGTCTGGTTGTGGGCTTGAGCGCTTGTACGGTCCAGCCCCCTGTCCCGCAAAGCCAGGAGCCGATCCCGTCGCTGCCCGGCAAGTCACAACCCGGTACACCCCACAACGTGCCCCAGACCGCCCCGCCCGCGAACACCCCGGCGCCAGGCCCTAAAACCTCTTCGCACTTTGCTCCCCCACCGGGTGGTAACAGCCATTGGGATGCACGTCTGGGGGTTTATGTGCTGGATAACGCGACCAATACCTTTTATCGCCAGCGCACCTACTACCGCTGGAGCAACGGCTGGAGCTGGTCGCTGAGCCCTGATGGGCCGTGGCAGGAAACCGATGTTAGCGGCGTGCCACCGGGGTTGAGTCGTCAGTTCGGGAATTGATGTCCCGCGAGCGGGGTGGTAATTCACCTTGCCCGCGATTGCAGTGTGTCAGTAACCGGCAATGTTTCAGGCCTGACACCTTCGCGAGCAAGCTCGCTCCCACATTGGATTTACGTTCAGGCCAGCATTTTCGAGCGCTGCAAAATCCCCAATAAAAAACGGCGACCCTGAGGTCGCCGTTTTTTTGATTGCCGGGCTTATTTGGCCGGGTAGATCTGGTCGAACACGCCTCCGTCGTTGAAGTGGGTCTTCTGTACGGTGCGCCAGTCACCGAAGGTTTTCTCCACCGACAGGAAGTCGACTTTCGGGAAGCGGTCGGTGTATTTGGCCAGTACCGCCGGATCACGCGGGCGCAGGTAGTTCTGCGCTGCAATGTCCTGACCTTCCGGCGACCACAGGTACTTCAGGTAGTCTTCGGCCAGGGCGCGGGTGTTTTTCTTGTCGACGACTTTGTCGACCACGCTCACCGGTGGCTCGGCTTCAGCTGACACGGACGGGTAGATGACTTCGAATTTGTCGCGGCCAAACTCGCGGGCGATCATTTCCGCTTCGTTTTCGAAGGTCACCAGCACATCACCGATCTGGTTGGTCATGAAGGTTGTGGTCGCACCACGGCCGCCGGTGTCGAGTACCGGAACGTGGGCGAACAGCTCGCCGACGAATTTCTTCGCAGCGGCTTCGTCGCCGCCGTTCTTGAGGGTGTAGCCCCATGCAGACAGGTAGGTATAACGGCCATTACCGGATGTTTTCGGATTCGGCACGATGACTTCTACACCCGGCTTGACCAGGTCGTTCCAGTCTTTCAGGCCCTTCGGGTTGCCCTTGCGCACGATGAACACAGTGGCGGACGTGAAGGGCGCGCTGTGGTTTGGCAGGCGGGTCACCCAGTCTTTGGGCACCAGTTCACCGTTGTCGGCCAGGGCATTGATGTCAGTGGCCATGTTCATGGTGATCACGTCAGCAGGCAGACCATCGATCACGGAGCGAGCTTGCTTGCTCGAGCCGCCGAAGGACATCTGCACGGTTACGTTTTCCTTGTGCTCGGCTTCCCAGTGTTTCTGGAACGCAGCGTTGTAGTCCTTGTAGAAGTCGCGCATCACGTCGTAAGACACGTTGAGCAGGGTCGGGGCAGCGTGGGCGGCGCTGCCGAAGGCCAGGCCAGCGGCCAGAAGTGAGGCGGCAAAAATCTTGTTCACTGCGCATTCCTTGTGTGAGTGGTGAAGTTTTTATAGGGGGTAGATCGGTTGATGGCGTAATGCCCGCAACTATAGCGGCAGAGGCTTAGTCGTTTAAAGATTAAAAACACATGTACTTATGCCCTGGGTTCAATCTTTGGGAACAGATTATTGCCGCACCGCGAACAAAAAGCCGCTTCGGGCTCATGGTTTTGTTTACGGCACACCGGGCAATCATGTTTGAGCTGGTCGCCGCGCATGGCATTGGCCAACTCGGCGGTGAAGATGCCGGTGGGCACGGCGATGATCGAGTAACCGGTGATCATCACCAGCGAGGACAGGATCTGCCCCAGGGCCGTCTTGGGCACGATGTCGCCGAAGCCGACCGTGGTCAGGGTGACGATGGCCCAGTAGATCCCCACGGGAATGCTGGTGAAGCCGTGTTCCGGGCCTTCGATGACGTACATCAGGGTGCCGAACACGATGACCAGGGTCGAAACGCTGGCCAGGAAGACGATGATCTTCTGTTTGCTGCCGCGCAGTGCCGCCAGCAGGTAATTGGCCTGGGTCAGGTAAGGACCGAGCTTGAGTACCCGGAATATCCGCAGCATGCGCACGATACGCACGATCAGCAGATACTGGGCGTCGCTGTAGTAGATCGCCAGGATGCCGGGCACGATGGCCAGCAGGTCGATCAGTCCATAGAAGCTGAAGGCGTATTTAAGCGGTTTGGGCGAGCAGTACAGGCGCAGCAGGTATTCCACGGCAAACACCGCCGTAAAGCCCCATTCGATGTAAGCCAGCAGGTCGGAATAGTCGCGATGGATGCTGTCGATACTGTCGATGATGACAATGAACAGGCTGCACAGAATGATGACCAGCAAGGTCTTGTCGAAGCGTCGACCGGCCTTGGTATCGCTCTGGAAAACCACGATGCGCAGTTTTTCCCGCCAGTTGGAGGTGCTGTCCATGATGTGTTCCGCTTCAGGTATTCAGATGTTCAGGTATCCAGCGAGCCTAGCAGCACGCCGCGTATGACCATGTCACTGATAAACGCCAGCCAGTCTTGCTGCTGGCCTTTGTCTGCAAGGTCTTCGCCGAGGAAAGAGGTGAGGGTGTGCTGGTTGGAGTTATAGAAGTAGCAAAGCGAAGCGATCATCAGGTACACGTGCTTGATGTCCACATCCAGCCGGAACAGGCCCTGCTGCTGGCCCGCCTCGATGATCGGCTTGAGTACCCCGACGGCCTCGCCGGACAGGCGGCGCAGTTCGCTGGACTGTCTGGCGTGCTTGCCCTTGTGCAGGTTCTCGATGGTCAGAATCGCGACAAACTCTGGATGATCGACGTAGTAGTTCCAGACGAACGCCACCAGTTCGCGCAGGGCCTGGATGGGCGTGGTGAGGTCCAGCGCCAGCGTGCTCTCGGCCAGGTTGAACTGTTCGTAGGTATCCTCCAGCACCCGCACAAAGAGTTTCTCCTTGCTGCCGAAGTAGTAGTAGATCATCCGGTCGTTGGATTCGGCTTCGCTGGAAATCTGCTCGATTCGCCCACCGGAGTAACCGTCCCGGGTGAATACCCTGACCGCCGCCTGGAGAATTCGCGCCCGGGTCTGATCGGCTTGCTGGGCGCGGATACCTGTCTTTTTCTTCACGCTCGATTCCCGGTCGTTTAGAGGATGCGGTACAGCAAACGCTCGGCACGTACCCGGCTGACCCGGCGCAGGAAGGTACGCACGGCATCTGGATAATCGCTGAGCGTGTCCAGTTCGTCGAATTTGTTCACGCGTTGGGTGTTGCGCATCAGTTGGGTCAACTCCAACTGGCGCGTCGCGTCCCATTCGCCCTGTGGGTCGTCGATCAGCAGGGCGTTTTCCAGGTCCAGGTTGAACGCCCTGGGGTTGAGGTTGTTGCCCGTCAGCAGGGTGTAGCGCTGATCGGCCCACAGCCCCTTGAGGTGGAAGGTGTTGTCGCCGTCCCTCCACAGGTGCAGGTTCAGCTTGTGCCTGGCGATGGCGGCCTGATGCTTCTGGGCAAAACGACGCAGGCTGATCTCATACAGATAAGGCAGCGCTGAAATGACCTTGAAGGGCTCCTCGGCCGGGATGAAGAAGTCGTTGGCGGTCTTGTCGCCAATGATGATGTCCACGGTAACGCCGCGCTTGAGGGCACGGTTGATTTCCCGCTTCACCACCAGCGGCATGTTGAAATACGGCGTGCACAGGGTGAGGTGGGTCTGGCTGGCGGCAATCAGATCGCAGAGCACGCGGCTCAACGGGTTCTTGTTGCCGACCCCCAGCAGCGGAATCACCCGCATGTGGTCGATATGCCGGGTGCCGGCATCGGTGTTGTAGGACGCACGCTTGAGCTGATTACGGAACGCCCGGATTTCGCCACGCAGGCTGCGGGAGGTGGGCGGCGATTGCAGGTCCAGACGGTGGACGGCCCGGGAGGTCAGGATCTCCTGGCTGACCATGTTCTGGAACGAATCGGCCAGGGCCTTGTTTTGCACCAGGTGATAGCGGTCCAGCCGGTATTTGTCCTGCTTGTGCAGGTAGACATTGTTGATGCTGGCGCCGCTGTAGATCACGCAGTCATCGACGATGATGCCTTTCAAATGCAGCACGCCGAACAGCTCGCGGGTCTGGACGGGGACGCCATATATCGGCACTTCTTCGTCGTGCTCCAGGTGCTGGGCCTGATACCACGCCGAGTTTCCGGCCTGCTTGCCGGCCCCGATCAACCCCCGCTGCGCTCTGAACCAGTCGACCAGCACCACGATCTCCAGCGTCGGTCGGGCAGCCTTGGCGGCATATAGCGCGTCGAGAATTTCCTGGCCGGCTTCGTCCTGTTGCAAGTACAGGGCAATGACATAGATGCGCTGGGTCGCCGAGGCGATCTTCTCCAGCAGGCAACGTCGATAGTCGGCAGCAGTGGGCAGAATTGTGATCGCATCGCCGCTCAAGGCAAAACCGCGAAGCGCTGCAAGGGTAGAGCGTCGGAAGTTGGACCGCATAAGCCTCTCGAAGGGGGAAACCAACAGCGCACGAGCTTACACCAGATGGAGGTCACTGGCTTTCGGGGGTTTATTGGTTGGAAAGACGAAAAACCTGAGACAACTATTTTTCAAAAAGTTTCATGAAATGATAAACATTCCCAATAGCACCTGATAGCATTTCTCAACCGTAGCAATGCGGTCATTTACGGGCAGGGACGCTCCCAATCATTAACGCTCCCTGCTTTCAGGTAACTCCATGCTCAATCATCTTCACGCCAGAGCCCCTTTTCGGGTCAGCTTGCTTGCCTTGTGCTGCTCATTCAGTTTTTCCGTGCTGGCTGCCACCGACGTTTCGGGCGAGCAGAGTGCACCGGTGGTGCTGGGCGCCACGGCTATTGACGCGCAGAAAGTCGACGACCACGCGTTGCCGCCTGCCTACAGCGGTGGCCAGGTCGCGCGAGGCGGGCAGTTGGGTGTGCTGGGTAATGCCGACACCATGGACGTGCCGTTCACCATGACCAGCTACACCAGCCAGTTGGTCGAGGACCAGCAGGCCGAAAGCGTGGGCGATGTGTTGCTCAACGACTCGTCGGTGCGTCAGTCCTTTGGTTTTGGTAACACCTCGCAAGTGTTCGTGATCCGTGGTTTGCCTCTGAACACCGATGACATTTCCTACAACGGTTTGTATGGTGTCTTGCCTCGGCAGGTCATTTCTACTGATGCGCTGGAACGAGTCGAGGTGTTCAAGGGACCGAACGCCTTCATCAACGGCGTGACCCCGACCGGCAGCGGTATCGGCGGTGGCGTCAACTTGCAGCCCAAGCGTGCCGAAGACACCCCGATCCGTCGCTTCACCACCGACATCACCACAGACGGCCGGATCGGCGAGCATCTGGACCTGGGCCAGCGCTTCGGCGAGGACAACCGATTCGGTGCGCGGGTCAATGTGAGCCAGCGGGAGGGCGAAACCGGTGTCGACGACGAAAGCCAGCGCAGCAAGCTGTTCTCCCTGGGGCTGGATTATCGGGGTGACAACTTCCGTATTTCCGGCGATTTCGCCTACCAGAAGGACAACAACAACCAGAGCCCTAACTCAGTGCTCATCGGCGCTGGCGTGACCCATATACCGCGTGCCCCGGATGCCGGTAAAAACTACGCGCCCGAGTGGAGCAACGAGCAGACCGAAGACACGTTCGGCATGATGCGCGGCGAGTACGACCTGAACGACAGCTGGACGGCCTACCTGGCGGGCGGTGCCAAGCACACCCGTGAATACGGCGCCTACGGTTCCCCTACGCTGACCAACAACTTCGGTGCCGACAGCATCGGTTCGTCGGTCATCCCCCACGAAGAAAACAACACCACTGTCATGGCGGGGATCAACGGCAAGCTGCAGACCGGTCCGGTCAGTCACAAGATCAACGTGGGCCTGGCTGGTATTTGGGCCGAGCAACTCAACGCCTATGATTTCGGCAGCTCGTATACCAGCGACATCTACAACCCGCCATCGGTCAAAGTGCAGCCGCCAGGTGGTGCGTTCACCGGGGGCAAGCTCGATGATCCAGGTGTTACCGGCAAGACCCGCACACGCAGTGCCGCGATTTCCGACACCCTGGGCTTTCTTGACGACAAGGTGTTGTTGACCGGCGGCTTGCGTCGGCAATCATTGCTGGTCGAAGGCTACAGCTATCAGGGCAGCACCGTCTTCGGTACACCCAACCCGGCCAGCGACGGCACCCGCAATACCTTGTACAACGAGTCCATTACCACGCCGGTTTATGGGCTGGTGATCAAGCCGTGGCGCTACGTGTCTTTCTATGCCAACCGCATTGAAGGGCTGGCAGAGGGCCCGACCGCACCGAGTGACGCCAGCAACCGCGGGCAAGTATTCGCCCCGGCGCGCTCCAAACAGATCGAGGCGGGCGTCAAGGTCGACATGAACACCTACGGCGCGACGCTGGGTGTTTATCGCATCGACCAACCGGCAGACGGCTACGTCTTGAACGGAACATTCGTGCGTTCCGGTCAGCAGCGTAACCGTGGCGTTGAGTTGAATGTTTTTGGGCAACCGATTGCCGGCCTGCGTCTGCTGGCCGGTATCACCTTGATCAACACCGAGCTTAGCGGCACCGAGAATGGCACCAACGACGGCAACCGGGCGATCGGCGTGCCGACCTTCCAGTTCAACGCCAGTGCTGACTGGGATGTGCCCGGCATAGAAGGTGCCGCGCTCAATGCCCGCATGCTGCGCACCGGCGGTGAGTATGTGGATGCTGCCAACACCTTGAGCATCCCGGCCTGGAACCGCTTCGATATGGGGGCGCGTTACAAATTCAACGTCGAACAGAAGGACGTCACCTTGCGCGTCAACGTCGAGAACGTGGCCAACGAAAACTACTGGGCTTCTGCCAATGGCGGCTACCTGAGCCAGGGCGAACCGCGCACCGTGAAGTTCTCGGGTACGGTTGATTTCTGACCGGTAGATGCAAAACCTGTTGGAGCGACCGGTGTGGCGATCCACCTTGCCCGCGAATGCGGTGTGTCAGCCACAGACAATGTCTGAGGACTGACACCTTCGCGAGCAGGGTTTCTCAATAGCCGTAACGTTTCAGGATCGAGTCCTGGCTTTCCCTGGCCGGGCGACCATAGAACTTGAGCAGCTCCCCGGCGCGGTTGGTGAAGAAGCCATCTGCGCCGTCTGCACTGATTTTCTTGAAGTCCACGACATCGTCCACGGTGTAAGGGTGCACCACCATGCCGCGTTCGTGGGTCATGCGGTTCATCCAGGGTTTGACCAGGTCCATATAGCTCTGGTCGCCACCATGGGTGAGGGCAGCAGCAGGGCCGGTGCCGATGGCGCCGTGAGCCTTGGCCCAGTCCAGCCAGCTGGCGAATTCCGCCTTGGACTTAACTTCCTGTGCAGCGTAGTAACTGGCCTTGTCCTTGAAACCCGAGTCCTTGAACGCAACGTTCGACCTGGTTTCGATGGAACCGTCACCCGCCCACAGCAGCAGGACTTTCGGTGTGTCAGGCATGTTTTTCTGCAGCAGTTCCAGGCTCGACTTTTCGAAGGTCTGCAGGATGATGCGTCCCGGCATGTGCGCAACGTTCACATGTCCCTTGGCAGCCGCAGGACGTTGAGCCAGCCAGCCACGCTTGGTCAGCAGGTTCTTGAGGTCTTCCTCGACACCGGGGAATTGCGAAGGCACCTTGGTTTCGATGTACATGCCCGGCTTGTTCTCGCCCCCCTCGGCAATGTCGATCACTTCATCCAGGGTCAGGATTTTCAGGCCCACGTAGCTTGGCCGTGCGCGGTCCGGGTGAGCCTTGTTGAACCAGGAGCCGGCATCCAGATGCTTGATTTCAGCCAGGGTGAAGGTACTCAGCGGGTCTTTGATCCGGTCCGGAAAGACCTCGGCGATATTTGTCGTGCGTTCCAGTGTGTTGTCATGCAGCGCGATCAACACGCCGTCCTTGGTGCGCTGGATGTCCATCTCCAGATAATCAGCGCCTAGCTCACGGGCCAGGGTATAGGAGGGGACAGTCTCTTCCGGTGCGTCGAACGACGCACCCCGGTGAGCGATGACCGCAGGCCACGGCAGGCCGATCTTTTCACTCAGGGCCTTGCCGGGCGTGTCGGCAGCGCTGGCCATTCCCGACGACAACATCACGCCCGCCAATGCGGCGGTGCCGAGACTTCTGGAAATTCCTTTGAACATGGTTCTTTCCTTCCTTCTGTGCATGTTTGATTCACGATCATCATGATCGTCAGGCATCCTGTGCGCGGAGCCGCCGGCGCAAAGCATTAACAGCATCACTGTGCGCCGGCAACCCGGCTGTCGTTTTAGCCACGGAGGATGTCGTCTGCGAATGGATTGTTTTTTACGATGCGATAGCTGAAATCCACACGTTTGGGCACTATGAATTTCATTCGACGCCAGTTTGCTGAGCGAATGCGTCAAACGCGTGAACGTTTAACTTTCCAGGTCGTCCTTCAAATCTATGGAAACAAACACTTACGCGGCGTTAGTCGGCTTTGTCGACATGCTGCTTGACGCCATTTGTGTGGTTGATGTCGAAGGTCGCTATGTGTATGTCAGCGCGGCCTCCGAGCGCATCTTTGGCTATCGGCCAGATGAGTTGGTTGGCAGGAGCATGATCGACCTGGTGCACCCCGACGACCGGGAGCGCACGCTGCAGGAAGCCCGACACGTCATTGCCGGTCAGCCCAGGGTGGGTTTCGAAAACCGATACATCCGCAAAGATGGCCAGGTGGTTCACATCATGTGGTCGGCGCGCTGGTCGCAAGTGGACCGGTTGCGGATCGCCGTTGCCCGTGATGTCACCGAGCGTAAACAGGCCGAGCGGTTGCAGGCGGCGCTGTTTGGTATTTCCGAGGCGGCGCACACCGCTGAGGATTTGCTGGCGCTGTTCAAACACATCCACGGCATCATTGGTGATTTGTTGCCCGCGCAGAATTTCTCCTTCGCGTTGTACGACAGAACCTGCGACCGCATGACGTTTCCCTACCATATCGATAGCCATGACCCCCAGCGCCTGCATCCGGCGCTCGACGCCATCGCCGGGGAGATCGCCCGCAGCGGCAAGCCTTTGCTGTTGTGTGCCAACACGCTGGCCAGCGGCCCCGAAAGCCTGCGCCACCTGGTGATAGGGGAATCCCTGTGCTGGATGGGCGTGCCGCTCAGCACTCCCAACGGCACGATCGGCGCACTGATGGTCAAGAGCCAGGCAGGCATGGCGCATTACCGCGAGAAGGACCAGGAGTTGCTGCAGTTCGTTTCGACCCAGGTGGCGTCGGCGGTGGAGCGCAAACAGATGCAGGAGCGGCTGCAGCAACTGGCCCAATACGACCAACTCACGCTGCTGCCCAATCGGGCGCTGTTGTACGAGCGTCTGGAGAGCGCCCTGGAGAAGGCCCGGACCAGTCAGGGACGGCTGTCAGTGCTGTATCTGGATCTGGACAAGTTCAAAGTGGTCAACGACACCCTGGGCCATGCCGCTGGCGACATTCTGCTGCAAGAGGTCGCCCGCCGATTGCAGGCCTGTGTTCGCAAGACCGACACCGTCGCGCGGATCGGTGGCGATGAATTCGTGGTGCTGCTGGACGCGATCGGCCTGCCGCAGCATGCACTGCAAGTGGCGGCCAAGATTCGCGATGCACTCAATAAACCCATGGTGCTCAAGGGCAATGACTGGGAAATCCTGCCCAGCATCGGTATCGCCCATTACCCTGACCATGCCGACGATCTGGACCAACTGTTCAAGCACGCCGATGAAGCCATGTATAACGCGAAGAAAAGCGGTGGGAATCGGTTTCAGGCTTGATCGTGACGGCTAGCTGGCTACCTCGACCTTGCGGGGGCGCCCACCCTTCAAACCGTTTTCCCGGGACGCGCGAGCCTTGACTCGAAGGCCGGCAGGTAGTGCAACGTGGTTGCGTGCAAACCGGTACTGCGTCTTTTTTGCCCCTGTGCGCGGGCTTGTGCGAGTACTTGCTCGGTAACGACCTCGTCGAACCGTTCTACTGCTTTCACTGTTTTCATAGTTGTATCTCCAGCGGGGCTGATTCCCCGACCAAGCGCAATCTGATGGTGCAGGTACGGGCATCGAGTTGGGCTGACAGGAGCACTATTTACCTGCATCACCTGTGAGCTTGGTCGTCGACGGTATGGTCAATACAGCGGCTGTGCTAGCTGCAACCAGATATCAAGATAGGCCTGACTATGTTCACCACAACTTCCTACAAATCCTGCTATGCATTCCCGCAATTTTCGAAAACCCCTCACTGCCCCTGCCCAAGTGCTCCAACTCGCGCTAATGTCCGCCTGAACCTGATAGCGTCCCGGAGGAATGCATGACAACGACTGTGTTGGTATTGGTCGAAAGCGTTAACGAGTATTTGCCGATTCTTGAACACAGCGGCTTTCGCCTGATTCTTGCGCCTACCCCGGCAATGCGGGCGGAGGCGGTGGCGACGCGCGGGGCTGAGATCAATGCGGTGCTGACTCGTGGGCCGTTGGGCTTTTATGCCGAGGAAATGGCGGCGCTGCCGCACCTGGAAATCATCTGTGTCATTGGCGCCGGGTATGAGCATGTGGACTTGCCTGCGGCCGAAGCGCGGGGCATTACGGTTACCAACGGGGCGGGTGTGAATTCACCGACGGTGGCGGACCATGCGATGTCGCTGCTGCTGTCCATCGTGCGTGATATTCCGCAGGCCGATGCGTCGGTGCGCCGTGGTGAGTGGCGCAAGCTCACCCGGCCTTCGTTCGAGGGCAAGCGCCTGGGCATTCTGGGCCTGGGTGCTGTGGGCCTCGCTATCGCCAAGCGCGCTGCGTTGGGGTTCGACATGTCGATCAATTACCACAGTCGCAAGCCGCGCACGGACGTTGATTATCATTACTGCGCGACCGCGACCGAGCTGGCGCGGGACTCGGATTTTCTGATCATTGCCACACCGGGCGGCGGCGGGACGCGGCATCTGATCGACAAGGCAGCGCTTGAGGCTCTTGGCCCGGATGGCTTTATCGTCAACATCGCCCGAGCCAGCGTCATCGACACCGAGGCGTTGGTGGATGCCTTGCAGCATCAACGCATTGCCGGTGCTGCGCTGGATGTTTTCGACGACGAGCCGCAAGTACCGGATTCGCTCAAGGCGCTGAACAATGTAGTGCTGACGCCCCATGTCGCCGGGCTGTCGCCTGAGGCGTCGGAAGGCACGGTGCAGATGGTTAATGAAAATCTTCTGGCCTATTTTTCCGGTCAGCTCGTCCTGACCCCTGTACACAGCTGACCTCGATACACCGTTGCTCTTCCATCATCGCTCGAACAATAAGGAAAACACCCATGTCAGGTTCTGCTCCGTCGAACGCTTCATTGAAAGTCGCACTGGTCACTGGCGCCGGTAGTGGTATTGGCAGGGCAGTTGCCCTGGCGCTGTTGCAGGATGGGTTCAGCGTGGTGCTGGCCGGACGCCGGATCGAACCCTTGAACGAGCTGGTTGAAGCTGCCCGGGCCGCGGGGCAACAGGCGCTGGCGGTGTCCACCGATGTGCGGGATCCCGCGAGTGTCGATGCCTTGTTCGCCCAGATCGAGAAAACCTACGGTCGTCTTGATGTTTCGTTCAACAACGCCGGGGTCAATGCGCCTGCCGTGACCATGGATGAGCTAACCTTCGAGCAGTGGAAAGCGGTGATCGATACCAACCTGACTGGCGTGTTCCTCTGCACCCGAGGTGCGTTCGGGCTGATGAAGCGCCAGTCGCCCCAGGGTGGTCGCATCATCAATAACGGCTCCATTTCGGCCCATACGCCACGCCCGCTCAGTTCGCCGTATACCTCCAGCAAACACGCGGTGCTGGGGCTGACCAAAAGTACGGCGCTGGACGGTCGCGAGTTCAACATCGTCTGCAGTCAGATCGATATCGGCAACGCCCTGACCGAGCTGTCGGAGCGCATGACCAAAGGCGTGCGTCAGGCCAATGGCACCATGGCCACCGAACCCATGATCGATGTCAGTCATGTGGCCGATGCGGTGCGCTACATGGCAAGCCTGCCGTTGTCGGCGAACGTGCTGAACATGACGATCATGGCCAGCAACATGCCGTTCGTGGGGCGTGGCTAAGTCGGGGGGACTGGCCCGGTTGCGTTGTTTCGTCCAAAAGTCCGGTGGTTCCGTCCAAAACGAACCACTCGTAACTGCGCACAATAGGGCCATGGCTTGCAAGACTCAGCCACCACTACCGAGGAAAGCATCATGAGCGAATTCGTCATCGCCCCCGCGCAAACCCCATCGTTGGCTGTTGCCGGTACGTCCAGCCGTTTCCCCGTCAGCCGCGTGTTCTGCGTCGGTCGCAACTACTCCGAGCATGCCCGTGAAATGGGCCACGATCCGGATCGCGATCCACCGTTCCTGTTCATGAAACCCGCTGATGCCGTAGTCCCGGCCGAAGGCACGATTGCGTTTCCGCCACAGACCCAGGACTTCCATCACGAGGTGGAACTGGTGGTGGCCATTGGCAAGGGCGGCGTCGACATCGACCCTGAGCATGCCCTGGATCACGTTTGGGGTTACGGCGTAGGCCTCGACCTGACCCGCCGCGACCTGCAAGGCCAGGCCAAGAAACTGGGCCGTCCGTGGGAGTGGGGCAAGTCGTTCGATGAGTCCGCGCCAAGCACTGCGCTGATTCCCGCCAGCACCCTGGGCCACCCGGACAAGGGCCTGATCTGGCTGGACGTCAACGGCGCCCAGCGCCAGCGCGGCGATTTGTCTGATCAGATCTGGTCGGTCAAGGAAATCATCGCCTACATCTCCCAGTCCATGGCGCTCAAGGCCGGTGACCTGATCTACACCGGTACCCCAGCGGGTGTTGGTGCGCTGCAACGTGGCGATGTCGTGACCGGCGGTATCGAAGGCTTGGGCGAGTTCTCGATCACCATTGGCGCCTGAGGACTCAACGCTTCGCTTGACCCATCGGCCAGCGCCCATGCCCTGGCCGGTTTTACTATTCGCTTGGTTCGGCCCTTGCCGTTGAAATACCATGCGACGATCAAGGTTCAGCGAATCAGGTGCGTTATAGATGGCGAGTTTGTCCGGCGTCCCGACCTACGGCATGCAGCAGCGCAGTGACCGGGGGGATTTCTACATCCGCGACAAGTCGGGGCGGCCTGCGCTGACCGAGCCTCACCGGCACGAGTATTTCCAGATCCAGATCAATCTGGGTGGCGACACCGTGCAGCACATCGGCGGTGCGATCCGTCCGTTTCCGCGCAACACCCTGGCGTTCATCCTGCCCCATCGTCTGCACGTCATTCCTCACCCAGAGGACGGCAACTTTGTGCTGATCAATTTCTCCCAAGAGTTTTTCCTGCAGCACATTCAGTGCGATCCGATGGATCTGGAAGACGTTTCCATCAATGAAGCGCCGGAACTGGCGCCTTTCAGGTTTCAGGAACATCTGGATTTCATCCTGGGTGACGCCGATTTTGCTGAAATCGAAACCCTGCTGCACCAGATGCGTGAGCTGGATCAGGCGCGGGAGTTGGGCTCGGGCTTGATGCTGCGTGGTTATCTGCTGCAACTGATCGGCAAGGTCTGCAACCTTTACCAGAGCGACTTGCTGGCGCTGGCCGCCAGCAAAGCGCAAAAGCGTGGACGGCGCGATGCGTTGGGGCGGGTGACCGAATACATCCGTGACCACATCGCCGACCCGGCCATGACCCTGAAAGAAGCGGCCGCTGCGGCGTTTCTGTCGCCCAATTACCTGACCCACCTGCTGCGCAAGGAAACCGGCAGCACCTTTTCCGAACTGGTGCTTGAACGCCGCATGCGCCTGGCCCGCACCCACCTGATGAACAGCACCAAGCCCATCAGCCACATCGCCGAAGTCTGTGGTTTCGCTGACGAGGCTTACTTCTCCCGCCGCTTTCGCAAGGCCCATGGGATGCCGCCGGGGCAATTTCGGCGGCAGCATCGAGAGTGAGTCATTGATCACTTTGCTGGAGCGTTGCCCCTTGTAGGAGCCGAGCTTGCTCGCGATGGCGTCATTCCTGAGACATTGCCGGTGACTGATGCAGCGCAATCGCGGGCAAACCCACTCCTGCATTGAAATGGATCTTCTGTACGCAAGCTTGCTCGCGAAGAACGATGACGCGGACTCTCTGAATAAGATCACCCTTTGTTGTGCGACAACACAATAGTGCGCGTCAACTCGCTGAACAGCGTCGAGACCGAACGCAACGCCCGGCAATCGGGGCGGGTCAGTAGCCACAGCGCGGTGTCGTAGCCAACCAGCGGCTCGCTGATGGGGATCACCGCTGAGTCCTTGCCCAGCAGAAAGTCGGGCAGGGCCGCGACACCCATTCCGGCGCGTACCAATTGCGCCACCGTCAGCATCGAACTGCAGCGGTAGGTCAGCGCGACACTTGGCAATTCCTGGCGGCGCCAGGCGATGGTGGGGTGGTCGGGGAGGAAATCATCCGGGCCTATCCAGCTCATGGCTGACAGGTCCGTGTGCCCGATTCGCTCAAGATAATCGGCACTGGCGCACACCACGTAGGACACCGTTCCCAGACGGCTGCCGACCAGGTGTTCCGGGGGCGTGTTGGTCAGGCGCAGTGCGATATCGGCATCCCGGCGACTGAGGTTGACGAAGGTGTTGGAGGTGTTCAGCTCCAGCCGCAACGCAGGGTAAGCGGGCATGAAGCGTGTCAGGGCTGGCAATAACAAGCTTTGCAGGACGGTTTCGGTGCAGGTCAGGCGCACCGTGCCGCTAACCACTTCCCGGCCTTGTTCCATGCTGATTTGCGCCAGTTCCAGCGCCTGCTCCGCGCTTTCGGCCTGTTGCGCCAGTGCCAGGGCGGCGCTGGTGGCTTGATAGCCGCTGCGGTTTTTCTCGAACAGGGCCGTAGCCAATGATTTTTCCAGCCTGCGCACCGAGCGGAACACCGTCGATACATCCACCTTGAGCAGCACCGCCGCCCTGACCAGGGTCTTGCCGCGTACCAGCGCCAGGATCAGTTCCAGATCCGAATGGTTGATTCGATAGTGCATCGCTGCATTGATCACTTGTCTGAATGCCAATTTTGATTGCGTTGTCGCCACTTTATAGTCCCGCCCAGACCACACACAAGGCGATTTGCGATCATGAAACGGGGCACGGAACAGTTGGGTGTTGAGGGTGGTGCAATCCGGATTGCCCTGGTTGGGGATTACGACGAAAAGGTCGCTGCCCACAAAGCAATTCCATCGGCCTTGGGCATCGCAGCTCAGGAGTATGGTCTGGTGGTGCGGCCTGAATGGCTGCCGACCCCCAGTATCGGCGAGGGTCACGCTTTGGTGGGCTTCGATGGCATATGGTGCGTCCCTGCCAGCCCCTACCTTGATATGGATGGCGCGCTGACTGCCATTCGTTTCGCCCGCGAGCAGCGTGTTCCGTTTCTGGGAACCTGCGGTGGCTTTCAGCACGCACTGGTGGAGTACGCCCGCAATCATCTGGGTTGGGCGGATGCCGAGCACGCCGAGACGGACGGGAATTCGGACCGCGCGATCATCACCCCGCTCAGTTGCGCATTGGTGGAGGCCGTTGCGGCTATTCAGTTGGCGGCGGGATCTAAGATCGCCGACGCCTACGGGACGTTGCAGATCGCAGAGCGTTATCGCTGCAGCTATGGCCTCAGGGAAGGGCTGGAGGCTGCGCTGTTTGACGGGCCTTTGAGGGTCAGCGGGCGTGATCCGGCCGGGTCTGTTCGCGCTGTAGAGTTGCAGGACCACCCGTTTTTTGTCGCCACGCTGTTCCAGCCTGAACGGGCTGCGTTGCTGAACAACGCCTCGCCGTTGGTCTCTGCGTTCGTGCGCGCCTGTGCGGGTGCGTTGCAACGTCGGGCTCCAGAGAGTGCGGCGCTGGCTAACGCGTGAGGCGCTGATATTTCCTTGGGGCGCGCTGTTCTGATCGGTGTTACCGGGCTATTGTCCGGTGATGCATGTCGGGTAACCAAGTGCCCGGTGATGTCGATCAGCCAGAGGAAATAACATGCTGAGCCGCCTGTTAGGTCATGTTTTGCGCGGACGCGGTGCCGGCGAGAAAACCCTGATCTGGAATCAGCCAGCCGTGGGGTTTGCGCCGATCAATATCGAGCTGCGCAGTGAGGCATTCGGTTCCATGCAACGTATTCCACAATCCCATGTGGGGTCGGCAGCGGGCGGCAATTTGTCGCCCGCATTGCATTGGAGCAACGTGCCTGCGGGCACGCGGGAACTGGTGCTGGTGGTGGAAGATGCCGACGCGCCTCTGCCTTTTGCCTTTGTTCACGCCATTGCCGTTGGTATCAGCCCTGAGCTGCAAGGGCTGCCGGTCGGTGCCTTGAGCAGCGCCTCCCGGGGGTTGTTGACGTTGGGGCGCAACACGTTCGGCAACGCGGGTTATGCCGGGCCGCGTCCGCTGACGGGGCATGGTCCCCATCGCTACAGCTTCCAGTTGCTGGCGCTGGATCGGCCGTTGCGCTTCGACAACCCGCCCACCCGCAACCAGTTGCTCAAGGCCCTGGATGGCGCGGTCATCGGGCGGGGCAGGCTGGATGGTATTCATGAGCGGCCCTGATTCGTCTTCCTAATCGGCCTGGGGCAGGTGGCTTATCGCCTGGCTATGCCGGGGTGTCGGCAAGGTATCGGCAGCCCGGACCAGGCTCCAGGTCAGCAGTGCGGCGATCATCGCGGCACCAATCGGCACGTTGATGTAGAACGCCCATTCCCAGCCAAAATGCTGAGTGATGAAACCGCCTGCCACCGGCCCCGGGAAATCGCGATCCCGATCACCGAACCCCAGAAAGCAAAGGCCCGCGCCCGGGCGCCATTGAGCACCGCCGCGCTGGTCGCCGCACCGCAAACGAAGGAGGCAATGCTGAAGATGGCCAGGCCGATAATCAGGATGCGCTTGCGGCCATAACGGTCGGCCAGTGCGCCGGAGGGCATCAAAAGAGAGGCAAAGGTCAGGGTGTAGGCGCGATTACCCATTCGATATCGGCGAAGTCGGCGTGCAGCGAATGGGCGATGGACGACAGCGAGACAGCGACGATATTAGAGTCCAGGTTAATCATGAACGATGGATCGAGACGCATAGCAAGATCAATAAGCGCTGCATCCCATCAAGGGGCGGATTGTGTTCAACGGTCAGGATTGGAATCTCGAAAGTCGCGCTCAGCAATTTAGTGGTATATGCTCCTAATTAAATTGCAGGCATATACCCGTATTGGTCAGGCTTTTCTTTCGCCCGCACCTGATTCGATAATGGGCGCCACACGATCAGCAGGAGTTGTTATGACTGAGGGCTCGAAGCATCCGTTGCGCATCCCTGACGGCTTGAACCTATCGCCTCAGGTTTTGTGCCACGCCACCAGTCTGCGCAGGGCCACCCGTCGGGTCTCGCTGTTTTACGATTCGGTTCTGGCCCCGTGCGGGCTGCGTTCGACGCAACGTTCGCTGCTCAGGCAGGTCGCCCGCGCACAAGCGCTGACCTTGACCGAACTGGCCGCAATACTGGTGATTGATCGTTCGGCGCTGGCGCAGAATCTCAAGCCGCTGGAGCGCGAAGGGCTGCTGTCGATCGAAGTCGATCCGGCCGATAAACGCAGCCGGTTGGTGAAGCTGACGCAGGCGGGTGTAGACAAGCTGTTCGAATCCCAGGTGCTATGGGAACAGGCCCAAGAGGCGTTTGAGGCCCAATTCGGCGAGGAACAGGCCCATCAACTGCGTGATTCGCTGGCGGTGGTGGCGGGGATGGAGTTTCCGGCGTCCTGACAGGGCCCATCGCGGGCAAGCCTCGCTCCAACAAAACCCTGCCCGATTCACCTACCCGCGAATCCTTCAGGCAGCGCGGGGTTTCAGGCTGTCCGCGGCCTTTTCAGTCGCTTTCAAGGCGGCGATACGTCCCGTCTGCAGCACATACACCCCACCCAGAATCGCGGTAACTGCCAGCAGGTCCATGGCGTGCACCGGTTCGCCAGCAACGAAAATACCAATCAACAGTGCGATCACGGGCGGGATGTAGGTTACCGATGCGGCCGCCAAGGCGCCCAGGCGTTGCACGATGAAGTAGTAAAGAATGAACGCCAGCCCTGTACCCAGCATACCCAGGCCGAGGGACACGCCGATCATGGCTTTCGGGCTCTGGCTGATGTGGTCGATACCGTGCCAGTCACTGATCGAGGCGATGATCACCAGCGCCAGGCCAATTTGATAGGTGGCCAAAGCGAGCGGCGAAAGCTCAAGGCCGGTCAAAAAGCGCTTGGCGTACACAAAGGAACAGCCGAGGCTGAGTGAGCCCAGTGCTGTGTACAGCACGCCCTCGATTGAAATGGCGGCATCGCCGCTAGCCCAGGGACGAGCGATCATCAATACGCCAATCAAACCCAGGATCACACCACTGGTGGTGCGCCGGTTCAGGGGCTCCTGACGCAAAAACAGAAGGGCACTGGCGAAGGTGAACAACGGAATCGCGCCGCTGAGCATCCCGGTAACGCTGGACAGCAGCAGTGATGTGCCCTTGGCAAAGGCGTAGTAGTAAAGCACCGTCGCCAACACTGACATCACCAGGAAATGGTGCGCGTGACGCAAATGGCTCCAGCGCAGTGAGCGATTGAGCAAAGCGAAGATCAGCACCGGCAGGAAGCCGAACAGGATGCGCAGCAACACGATTTGCGACGGGGTAATCCATTCGGACGCCCATTTCATGAACACGAAATTGGTGCCCCAGATCATGCCCAACAGGGCAAAGGCAAGGTAGGCGACGTTTTTCATGGGGGGGCCTGTGGGCGGGATCAACGAGTAGCGATTGTGCTCGTTGCCTGCAATGGGCTACAAATCATCCTATTCGCCCGATGGAATAGAAAATCTCCTCCATGAAAACCTCGCCACCCCTCAAGGCACTGCTTTGTTTTGAAGCGGCCATGCGCCTGAACAGCTTTTCCCTTGCGGCCGATGAGTTATGCGTCACGCCGGGCGCGGTCGGCCAGCAGATTCGCAACCTGGAGCAATGGCTGGGCTTGGCGCTGTTCGTGCGGCATATTCGCCAGATCCAGCCAACGTCCGAAGGTTTGGCGTACTGGGCGCGGATTCAACCGGCGTTGATGCAAATCCTCGACGCCAGCCAGCAACTGCGCGAGCGCAACAGCAGTGGCGTATGGCTGACGATGCCGCCGAGCCTGGCCGCCAAATGGTTCTCCCGGCGTATGTCTGGTTTCCTGCAGGTGCATCCTGGCGTTGCATTGCACCTGAGTTCATCGACGGCTTTGGTGGATTTCGCCAGCGAGCGCATCGACCTGGCGATTCGGCATTTCGATGGCGTGGCGCCGGAACTGGAGTCGCATCTGCTGTATCAGGACGAGGCCCGCCTGTATTGCAGCCCGGAATACGCCAGGCAGATCGGGCTACAAACCCCCGATGACCTGTGTCGCGCAACACTGTTGCACAACACCATGCACCCGCACTGGGACGAGTGGCTGCAGCGCTTCAGCGAGATACCTCAAAGCGTGATGGCAGGGATGACAGGGATTCATTTTGATCAGTCTTTGATGGCCATCGAGGCGGCGCGACGCAGTCAGGGCGTGGTGTTGAGCAGTGAGTTGCTCACCGAGGAGGAGACGGCCAACGGAACCTTGATCGAACCCTTCGCCGGGCGCCTGGCGCTGGCGAAGGGGTATTACCTGGTCCAGCCCCGCCAGGCCGTGAGCCGCCCGCCGGTACAGGCGCTCAAGGAGTGGCTCAAGAAGCAGGCCAGGGAGGAGAAAAGCTAAGGCATGAGTGGCGGGATGTAGGCCAGTGTCGTGCCCAACGCCCACAGCAGGAACAGCACCAGCGGCGTGTGAACCAGCAGTTGCACGAACGAGAAACCGATCAGATCCCGGGCCTTGAGGCCCAACACGCCCAGCAGCGGCAGCATGTAGAAGGGGTTGATCAGGTTTGGCAAGGCTTCTGCCGCGTTGTAGATCTGCACCGCCCAGCCCAGGTGGTATTTCAGGTCATTGGCCACCTGCATCACATACGGCGCTTCAATGATCCACTTGCCGCCGCCCGAGGGGATGAAGAAACCGAGAATCGCCGAGTACACGCCCATCAGCAGCGCATAGGTGTCGTGGGAGGCAATCTGGGTGAAGAAGGTCGAGATGTGGTGCGCCAGGGTTTGCGCGTCCGTGCCCTTGACCGTGGTCATCAGCGCGGCAATCGAACCGTAGAGCGGGAACTGAATCAGCACGCCGGTGGTGGTCGGCACCGCACGGGTCACCGCATCGAGGAAGCTGCGTGGACGCCAGTGCAGCAACGCACCCACCATGATGAACAGGAAGTTGTAGGTGTTGAGACCGGAAATCGCCGTGATTGCCGGTTTGGTGGAGAACTCGTGATAGAGCCATCCCGCCGCCAGCAGCACCATCAGGATAATCAGCAACGGGCTGTATTCCAGCCATTCCCCCGGACGCGAGCGCTTGGGCAGTTCGGGCATGCTGAACGCCGGGTCAACGCCGCACGCCTTGGCATCGCGGGCACTGTTCGGGCCGGGTGCGGTGGCGTAGGCGACGATCAGCGACACCACCACCAGCGCGGCCAGCATGACGCCGGACTGCCAGAGGAAGATGGTCTGGGTGAAGGGAATCACCCCGGTGATGGCCAGGATCGAAGGCGGAAGGCTGCCAGGGTTGGCTTGCAACTGCGCGGCCGACGAAGAAAGCCCCAACGCCCAAACGGCGCCCAGCCCCAGGTAGGCGGCGGCACCGGCGGCGCGGTAGTCCATGCGCAAGTCAGTGCGACGGGCCAGGGCACGGACCAGCAGACCGCCGAACACCAGGGACAGCCCCCAGTTCAGCAACGAGGCAACCATCGAGATCAGCGCCACCCAGGCCACGGCCGAGCGACCGTTTTTCGGGATGCGTGCCAGGCGGTCGATCAAGCGCACCGCAGGCGGCGAGCTGGCCACGACGTAACCACCGATGACCACGAAGGCCATTTGCATGGTGAAGGGGATCAGGCTCCAGAATCCGTCGCCGAAAGCGGTGGCGGCTTCGAGGGGTTTTGCGCCCATGGCCAGGGTGGCAACTGCGACGATGATGACGGCCAGGGCAGCGAACACCCAGGAGTCGGGAAACCAGCGTTCGGCCCAATTGGCACAACGCAGGGCAAATCGGGCATAGCGGCTGTCTTCGATGTCGGCGGCCATGTGTGTCCTACCTCTTCTATTTATTATTAAGGTGCTATTGGGATAGCTGATTTTTATGATTGTGTGGCAGATAAAAAGCGGTGTTGCGCAATGCAAGAAGCCCCTTGGGGTGGCAAGGGGCTGGGTTTAGTGCTGTGTTGTGTTCAACAACGCAGTCGCGGGCCAGCCCGCTCCTACATAACTTGTGTCTCAGAACGTCATTTCGATCACGTCGTCCGGCACGATCAGCTTGCCGCCTGTCTTGGCGATGATTTCCTCGACGCTGACCCCCGGCGCACGTTCGCGCAGGATGAAGGCGCCGTTTTCGATTTCCAGGTAGGCGAGGTCAGTCAGAACCTTGCGAATGCAGCCAGCACCGGTCAACGGCAGGCTGCAACGCGACAGCAACTTGGACTCGCCGTCCTTGGAGGCGTGGGTCATGGTGACGATGATGTTATCGGCACCGGCCACCAGGTCCATGGCGCCGCCCATGCCTTTGACCAGCTTGCCGGGGATCATCCAGGAAGCGATGTTGCCTTCGACGTCGACTTCGAAAGCGCCCAGCACGGTCAGGTCAACGTGGCCGCCACGGATCATGGCGAAGGATTCTGCGGAGGAAAAAATCGACGCGCCCTTGCGTGCGGTCACCGTTTGTTTGCCGGCATTGATCATGTCGGCATCAATGGTTTCTTCGGTGGGAAATTCGCCCATGCCCAGCAGGCCGTTTTCCGATTGCAGCATCACGTCGATGTCGTCGGGCACGTAGTTGGCAACCAGGGTCGGAATGCCGATGCCCAGGTTGACGTAGTAGCCGTCTTTCAATTCGCGTGCGACGCGCTGTGCCATTTGTTCGCGGGAAAGTGCCATGGTCTGAAATCTCTTTGTTGTTCTGTCCAGAAAGCGTTTCGAGTGCAGTGACGCGGCGCATCAGGCCTTTTTCAAGGTGCGCTGTTCGATGCGTTTCTCGAAAGTGCCCAGAATCACGCGGTCCACATAAATGCCCGGTGTGTGGATCTCGGTCGGCAGCAGCACGCCCGGCTCGACGATTTCCTCGACTTCCACCACGGTGATGCGGCCTGCAGTGGCGACCACGGGGTTGAAGTTCTGGGCGGTGTGGCGGTAGACCACGTTGCCGAAGTGGTCGGCTTTCCAGCCTTTGATGATAGCGAAGTCCCCGGTGATGGCTTCTTCCAGGATTACATTGCGGCCATTGAACTGGCGGGTTTCCTTGCCTTCGGCAACCGGGGTGCCATAACCGGTGGCGGTATAAAAGGCCGGGATACCGGCACCGCCTGCGCGCATTTTTTCCGCCAGGGTGCCTTGGGGAGTGAGTTCGACTTCCAGCTCGCCGCTGAGCAATTGCCGCTCGAACAGCGCGTTTTCGCCGACGTAGGACGCGACCATCTTACGAATCTGCCGGTCTTCGAGCAGGATGCCGAGGCCGAAGCCGTCGACGCCGCAGTTGTTGGAGACAACAGTCAAGCCTTTGACGCCCATGCGCTTGATCTGGGCAATGAGGTTTTCCGGGATGCCGCACAGGCCAAAACCACCGGAAAGCACTGTCATGTTGTCGGTCAGCCCGGCAAGGGCCTCTTCGTATGTTGCAACTCGTTTGTCGAGTCCAGCCATGATGATCCGCCTTTTGTAGTTGTTACCGACAAACCAGGCTGTCGGCGAGCGTTCGTTGCATCTTCTCTCTTGCTCAGTGATTTGTTAATTTTGTTTTTCTGATGGATTAATAAAGAAAACAAATATATGAACGTTAAGCAACTGCGGGCCTTTCTTGCGGTGGCGCAAAGCCTGAGCTTCGCGCAGGCCGGGGAGCGCCTTCATCTCTCCCAGCCTGCACTGAGCCTGACCATCAAAAGCCTGGAAGAAGCACTGGGCGGTCAGTTGCTCAGTCGTACCACCCGCAGCGTCAGCCTCACCCCGGAAGGCGAAACCCTGCTACCCCTGGCTCGCCAACTGCTGGCCGACTGGGACAACACCGAAGAGTTGCTGCGCCAGCGTTTCACCCTGCAGATGGGCAAGGTCTCGATTGCCGCGATGCCGTCGTTCGCGGGCAACCTGCTGCCGGCCGCGTTGAAACTGTTCCGGGGGCGCTACCCGCGGGTCAATGTGGCGGTGCATGACGTGGTCAATGAACAGGTGCTGGAAATGGTGCGCCATCGCCGGGTTGAACTGGGTATAGGCTTCGAACCCGAATCCAGCAACTCGCTGGTGTTCACACCTTTCTATATGGATCGCTTCGTCGCCGTGGTGCCGCTGGACTCGCCCCTGGCCCAGCGCCGGGAAATCACTTGGGGTGAGTTGCTGCGTGAAGACTTCATCACCTTGCAGCGCCCCTCTGCGGTGCGGCTATTGTTAGAGCAGGATCTGCAGGCCCAGCACGGCAAGCTGTCGGTGGCGTTCGAGAGCCATCAGCTGTCGACCATCGGTCGGATGGTGGCCAACGGCCTGGGCGTCAGTGCCGTGCCGTCGCTGTGTATCCAGCAGATGAAGGAACTGGGGGCCTGGTGTGTGCCATTGGTGGACCCGCTGATCGAGCGGCGTATCGGCCTGATGATGCTGGCCGATCACAAGTTATCGGCGGCGGCTCAGGCATTGCGTGACGTGTTGATCGAGTGCGCGCAGATCCAGGAAATGGACGTTGCACCGATTTGAGGCCGTGAATAGGCGGGAATTGAGGTGGATTAGAAAAAAATTCACCGCTGGCATGCGCCTCATAAGGTATCGTGCGCGCAAAATTACAACTAGATGTTTCTGCATCAACACACGATAAGGAGTTCCCCTTGGATTTATCGTCTGCTGCCTGGATGATTCACGACACCCGGCTGATTGTCTGCTGTCTGGTCGCTATCGCCACGATCATCATTTTGATCAGTGCCACCAAGCTTCCACCCTTCCTGTCGATTCTGATCGGCACGTTCATTGCCGGTATCGGTGCAGGTTTGCCAGCCGAGGCTGTGGCCAAGGCGTTCAGTAAAGGCGCTGGCGGCATTCTGGGTGAAGCGGGGATCATCATTTCCCTGGGCGCCATGCTCGGTGCATTGATGGCTGAGTCCGGCGCAGCCGACCGAATCGCCACGACGCTGTTGAAGCTGGGCAAAGGCAGTTTGCTGCCATGGGTCATGGCGTTGATCGCTCTGGTCATCGGCTTGCCGCTGTTCTTCGAAGTCGGCCTGGTGATGATGGTGCCGATCATCTTCGTCATGGCTCGCCAATCCGGCCAGCCGATCCTGAAAATCGCCATTCCTGCCCTGGCCGGTCTGACGACGCTGCATGCCTTGATGCCTCCGCACCCGGGTCCGCTGATTGCGGTCAGCGCGTTGCACGCGGATCTGGGCCTGACCATGTTGCTGGGCTTCATCATTGCGATCCCGACCGTGATCCTGGCGGGCCCGCTGTATGGCAACTGGCTGTCCAAACGCATGCACATCGAGGAGCCTGCCGAACTGGGCAAGTTGTTCGCCTCCAAGGTGGACGGTAGCCGTCAACCGAGCTTCTTCATCTCGATCCTGATCATCCTGTTGCCCGTTATCCTGATGCTGGGCAGCACGCTGGCCAAGGTTGCCATGGAGCCGGAAAGCTCCCTGGCGCTGACCCTGAAATTCCTGGGCGAGCCGCTGGTGGCGCTGGGTATCGCAGTGATCGCAGCCGTTGTCCTGCTGGGCTGGGCTAACGGGATTTCCCGCGAGAAGGTCGGTGGCACGCTGCGCAAGAGTATTGCCCCGGTCGCGGTGCTGCTGCTGACCATCGGTGCTGGCGGTGGCCTGAAGCAGACGTTGCTGGATGCCGGCGTCAGCCAGACCATCAGCAAGGTGGCCGAAGGCGCGCACATGTCCTACATCCTGCTGGCCTGGCTGATTGCAGTCGCGCTGCGTCAGGCGACCGGTTCGGCTACCGTGGCGACCACCACCACCGCGGGTATCCTCGCGCCGTTGATGGTAGGCCTGGCGGCGACCCAGAGTTCGCTGGTGGCCCTGGCCATTGGTGCGGGCTCCGTGTTCTTCTGTCACGTCAATGACGCGGGCTTCTGGATGGTGCGTGAGTACTTCGACCTCAAGCTCAAGCAGACCATCCTCGTGTGGTCGGTCCTGCAGACGATCGTGTCGGTGGCAGGCCTGATCGGCACCTTGCTGCTGTGGCACTGGCTGACGTAATTCGACGACCTGCCTGCCCGGCTGCAATGGCCGGGCAGGTGATCCTTGACGGCGATTGTCACGCAATAGCGCCCGTCAATAGCGACTATCAAGCACGGTGATTTTTTCCGCTGCGAAGGCGAGCGTAGCCTTGGTTCATTCCCGAATTGAGCCTTGTGGAGGCTCCCATGAACCGAATTCTCGCGCTAATCCTGCTGTTTTCTGTATCTGTCCTTTCCGGCTGTGCCAGCCACTCCCCCGAATTGCGTCCCTACACCGCTGAAGAAACCCATGAACTGGCCCTCGAGGACCTGAACCGCCGTGGTTTGTCATACGACGAATACCAGTCGAAAAAAGCCCAGTTGATGAGCACTCAGCCGCAAATGCAGCGCACTTACGAGTTTGATAATCGGGGCGAGATCAGCGCTGACAGCGGCCAGGTCCATCCAGGTCGCCAGGGCTGAACAGTAGGTCGGATTTTCTGAAGTTTCTGCAACTGTACTGCTGAAAGTTTTAGCTGACTGTCCGTGGGTTTTGCCGCTGCCCTTGGTTAGGGTAGGGGGCCTGATTTCATACTACGCGGACCAGCCAATGGCGATTTCCCTTGATTTAATGCTGGCGTTCGCTCTGTTCGCCTTCGTCACCTCGATCACCCCGGGCCCCAACAACACCATGTTGCTGGCCTCCGGTGTCAACTTCGGTTTCAACCGTTCTATTCCTCATTTACTGGGCATCAGCAGCGGCTTTACGGTCATGGTGCTGGCGGTAGGTCTTGGCCTGGGCGCGGTGTTTCAGCAATACCCCATCCTCTACAGCATCCTGCGCTATGTCGGCGCGGCGTACTTGCTGTACCTGGCCTGGAAAATCGCCACCTCCGGTCCGGCAGCCGATAAAACTGACAGCAACGCCCGCCCCATGGGTTTCTGGAGTGCCGCAGCGTTTCAATGGGTCAACCCCAAGGCCTGGGTCATGGCGGTTGGCGCAATCACCACGTATACCCCGTTGCAGGGTTACTTCTTCAACGTAATCGTCATCGCCGCCGTCTTCGGCTTGATCAACGCCCCGACCTGTGGCCTTTGGGCCGCCTTCGGCAGTTTGTTGCGCAACGTCCTGCGCGACCCGCGTGGTCTCAGGATCTTCAACGGCGTGATGGCCTTGTTGCTGGTGTTGTCGTTGTATCCGTTGTTGTTTGAGTGATTGCTGAGGGATTGATAACTCACCTGTTGTTTCAATTCCCTCCAGGATCGGCCCGGGTTTGCACGCTTTGAGAATCTACTGTTTGGTTTTGGGTATTTTGCCAGGACTGCACCGTGACTCTCGAATCGCCTCAAGCCGAATTGCAATCTGGCTTGTGGGAAATAAGGACCGATTTGGGGGACACCCAAGCCAGGATCTTTTTTACCCTGCTAGGCACCGAGATGATTTTGCTGCACGGCTTTGTCAAGAAAAGTCAGGCAACACCTACAGTCGATCTGAAAACCGCATTGGTGAGAAAATCCAACTGTAAGGAATTGAAATGAACAACCCTGTTGGCTCTGATTTTGATGACTTCCTTGCCGAGCAAGATTTGCTGGAGGAGGTTTCTGCCGCGGCATTGAAGCGTGTGATTGCGTGGCAGCTTATGGAAGCAATGAAGGAGGCCCACGTGACCAAGACTGTCCTGGCTGCGCGCATGCATACCAGCCGTGCCGCCCTTGACCGGGCGCTTGATCAGAATGACGCAGGCATGACGCTGGCTACACTGGCCAGCGCTGCGAGAGCTTTGGGGCGGCGGGTGGAAATTCGTCTGGTTGCCGATAGCTGATAGTTGCTCCCACAGGTTTCGTATCCAGGCTGAGTGGTCGCGTGAATCACAACGCCAATTGCAAATGCCCTCCCGACGACTTATGCCGGGCATGAACCCGGCGTTGCAGGCCGTGGTGGAAGTGTTCCAGTCCTTCGTGCAGGCGTTCGGTGAGGATTTCGTCCAGATCGCCGCCGTATTCGTTGTCTGCGTAGCTGATCTGGGTGTCGATGGCGAAGATGCCGTGCAGCACTTCCTGGCATTTGAGCGCTGACAGCACAGGTTTGAGAGCGTAGTCCACCGCCAGCATGTGGGCGATGCTGCCGCCGGTTGCCAAAGGCAGGACCACCTTGCCGTGCAGCGAGCGCTCCGGTAACAGATCGAGCAGGGTTTTCAAGGCGCCGGAAAATGAGGCCTTGTACACCGGCGTGCCAATCAACAGCCCATCAGCCTGTTTGACCGCTTCGATGAAGTCGAGGACTTGTGGGCTGTCGAATTTGGCGAAGAGCAGATCTTCGGCATTGAAGTCGCGAATGCGCAAGGTCGTGACCCCAACGCCATGGGCTTTGAGCCAGCTACCGGCATGTTCCAGGACGACACCGGAACGGGACTTGAGGGTAGGGCTGCCTGAGAGTGAGACGACCAACATGCTGGATTTCCTTAATTCATATCGCCCACCGATCATTGGGAGCGGGCATTGCGGGGAGCGCGGGTCATTTCACCTGCTTATATCGGATTGGTCCGTAAAAAGCGCTGGTCCGCAGTATTGGGCTATATCAAAGCAGCATGCATGCCATTCTGACCAAAAGTCCTAAGACACTGAAAAGTCGAACCTTTATTGCGCTGCCCAACGGCGTAATGGTTGCGCGGGCTGCCCGGACGACAGGTTAATGTTGATTCGCTGTTGCTGGCGCAACAGTTGCCCTGCCAGATTTCAGGCAAAAAAATCCCCGCAATCGGCAGATGCGGGGACGTTTTTTATGCCATCGATGAACCGACGATCAGTTCTTGAACGCGGCACCGGTCTGGATCACGTTGGCTGAACCCAACAGTTGGCTGACGAAGCGGCTCCAGCGTGTGATGTTGGCCGGACCGACAAACACCACATCCTGCGCCTGGAGTTCAAATTCTTTTGCCAGGACGTAAGCGGTGGGTTTTTCGGCGTTGAGGTGGTAGACCGTGGCGGCGGTCTGGGTTGCATTTTCAGCCCCGCGAATGACATAGACCGCGTTGCCATCAGCGCTCTCCGGGCTCAAGCCGCCCGAATTGCCCAGTGCCTCAAGCAGCGTGACGCTGGTGGTGCCGAACGAGATGACCTGCGGCCTGAGCACTTCGCCCAGGATGTAGATCTTGTTCTTCGAGTTGCTGTTCAGGTGCAGGTAATCGCCATCGCGCAAGTAGATCTTGCTCAGCTGCGAGTCCTTGCGGTTGAGGGCATCGACGTCAATCACGTAGTCCTTGCCGTCCCGTCGCAGGGTCAGGCCGGCAAGGTTCGCGTCGGCCAGGTCAAGACCGGCCTGACTGATCGCCTGTACCAGGCTCAGCGGGATGTTGGTGATCGGTTGTGGCCCGGGGTTCTTGAACGAACCCGAGAGCAGCACGCGTTGGCTGTTATAGCGCAATACTTTGACGTCGACCTTGACCTCGGTGTATTGCGGGGCCAGCCCCATTCGCAGTTGTTCGCGAATTTGTCCGACGGTCTTTCCAGCAGCCTTGATGCGGCCCACGTAAGGGAAGTAGAGCGTGCCGTCGCTCAATACTTCCCGGCTGTTGGCGTCGAGCTGGTCCTGCGAACCAGGTGCAGTCAGCTCGGGGTGTTCGAAGACCGTGACCAGCAGGGTATCGCCGGGTCCGATCAGGTATTCAGGTGTCTTGTAGTTGAGCAGCACGGGCGGCAATGGCGCTGCCACGCGGGCACTGGTTTGTTGTTGCAGGGTTTTGGGGGTGATGTTGATGAGGTGTACCTTCGGACCATCCGGGGTGTCTTCTTCAACTTCGCTTGGAGTCATGTGCTGCCCGGGAGCAAATGCGCAGCCTTGCAAAATCAGGCTGGAGAGCAGCACAACAGCTAGGGTTAGCTTCATATGATTGTTCCTTCATAAAGATGCCCGATGGCACCACAGTGATTTTCATTGCTTCCCTTACCTACACCGATCATTTGATTCTTGCGGTTGCATGTGTGCGTGCACCTCCTGCCGAGCTTAGTGGCTCCCGGCCATCCATGTTTTTTAAAATGCGTTTTTGTGGGTAAAGCCCTTGAACAGGGTCAGCAGGATGATTTTCATGTCCAGCCAGAGTGACCAGTGCTCGATGTATTCCAGGTCGAACTCAACGCGTTTCTGCATCTTGTCCAGGGTGTCGGTTTCGCCACGCCAGCCATTGATCTGCGCCCAGCCGGTGATGCCCGGCTTGACCTTGTGGCGCAACATGTAGCCAGCGACTTGTTTGCGGTATTGCTCGTTATGGGCGACGGCATGGGGACGAGGGCCGACGATGGACATGTCGCCGCGCAGCACGTTAAAGAACTGCGGCAGTTCGTCCAGCGAGGTACGCCGCAAGAACGCGCCCAGAGGCGTGATGCGTGAGTCGTTGCGCGTGGCCTGGGTCACCACGTCACCGTTCTCCTGCACGCTCATGCTGCGAAACTTCCAGACCATGATCGGCTTGCCGTCCAGGCCATAACGGCGCTGGCGAAACAGCACCGGCCCAGGCGAGGTGACCTTGATTGCAATGGCTATCAGCAACAGCGGCAGGGCGATCATCAGCAGAATCAGAGTTGACAGCAGGATGTCTTCCACCCGCTTGACCAGGCTCCAGGCACCGTCCATGGGCGAGTCGAAAATGCTGATGCTGGCCAGGCCGTTGATACTTTCGCTACGGGCGTGCAGCAGTTCGAACATGAACACATCGGGTATCAGGTACACCGAGGCTGTGGTGTCGCTCAGGCCCTTTACCAAATCATGTAAGTCCGGCTGACCACTTAACGCCAGGGTGATATAGACCTTGTCGATCCGGCCTTCCCGGGCGTCATCGATCAACTGCTGCAGATCGCCCAACACCGGCACGCGAGGCCCCGGCACCGAGAGGTCCATCTGTTGCGGCTCTGTGTCGTAGAAGCCCAACAACTCCATGCCCATCCAGGGCGCGCTGGAAATCGATTCTGCCAGTCGCTGGCCAACCTGGCCGGTACCGACGATGGCAACGCGGCGGGTGTTGAACCCTCGGCGGCGCAGGCCATGCAGCAGGCTGCGGATCAGCAGGCGATACCCGCAGAGCACCAGCAGTACGGCGGCGAACCAGGTCATCTGGCTGTTATCAGGCAGGTTGTCGTGCTTGAGCAGCAGGTAGTCCACGGTCAGCAGGACGACGAAGGTAAGGCCCCAATAATTGAAGACCTTGATTACCTCGCGCCCGATCCGCTCGCCTCGCCAGGAGCCATACAATTGGTGGAACTCGCTGAGCCAGTGGAACACCAGCACTGCCAGCAGAATCTGAATCCAGCTTTCGGCACCCATGGGCGCGTCTTGCTGGCCTTGCCAGTAACCGGCAAGAACGATGACGGTCAGGTCGAGTAAACGGTGGGCGACCGACAACGACGATTGATGGGCATGCAGGATGCCGCGCAATGGAGTGCTCATGATCGCTCGCTCAGACAGATTTGATCGGGACAACACGCGCTGCGAGATCTTTGCCGACCAGGATGGGCGCTGCTTGCGGCATCCGGTATTGGGCGGGTTGGCGTGCCAGGCGCGCAGCGGCGAGTCTGGAGTCGACGAAGTATTTGATTTCCTGCTCGAAGCGCTCGCCGGAAAAGCGCTCGGCGTTATTGCGGCAGGCCTGGGCCGTGATGCGTGACTGGTCCGCTTCGAACTCGCCGATAGCTGAGATCAACGACTGAATGTTCTGCTCCTGATAGAACACGCCGGTGGGTTGCGGATGGTCCAGGCCGCAGACGGTCTCCAGTACGCCACCCTTGCCGAACGCGATGACGGGCGTGCCGCAGGCCTGGGCTTCGACCGGGCTGATACCGAAATCCTCTTCAGCGGCGAACACGAACGCCTTGGCGTTGCGCATGTGTTCCTGCATGACGTTGAACGGCTGGTAACCGAGCAGGGTGACGTTGGGTGCGTCGATCGCCTGACACTTGGCCATTTCAGGGCCTTCGCCAATCACGATCAGACGTTTGTCCGGCATGGCTGCGAAGGCTTCGACGATCATCGGCATGCGCTTGTAGGGCACCATGCGCGAAGCCGTGAAGTAATACTCCTGCTTGGTTTCCTGCAAGGTGAAGCCCAGGGTGTCCACCGGCGGGTAGATCACGGTGGACTCTCGGCGATAGGCCTTGGAGATCCGGCCGCCAATGAAGTAGGAGTTGGCGATGAAGTCGTCCACGCCAGCGGACGTGCGTTGGTCCCACATGCGCATGTAATGCAGCACCAGGCGCGCCACTTTGCTTTTCAGGCCTTTACTCATTCCCGCTTCCAGCAGGTATTGATGCTGCAGGTCCCAGGCGTAGCGAATGGGAGAGTGCACATAACTGATGTGCAGTTGGTCCGGGCCGCTGAGCACGCCTTTGGCGACGGCGTGGCTGCTGCTGATGATCAGGTCGTAACCCGACAGGTCCAGTTGTTCGATGGCCAGCGGCATCAGGGGCAGGTAGCGCTGGTATTTGGTCTTGGCTTTGGGCAGGCGTTGAATAAAGGTGGTTTTGGCAACTTTGCCACCCAGGTGGGCGCGGTCCTGATCACTGAGGAAATCAATCACCGAAAACAGATCAGCCTCTGGCCAGACCTTGATCAGTGCCGCCAGCACGCGCTCTGCGCCTGCGTAGGTCACTAGCCAGTCGTGGACGATAGCTACTTTCATTGTCACTCCCTGTTACGTGTGCGGGCTCTACATCAGGCGCGGGCAGGCTGCGCCTTGGCATGTCGGTTATTGAGGCGTTTGCCGAGTTGGATAAAGGGCGTTTCGATGAAGCGAAAGGACAAGTGGGCGATCCCCAGGGTCAGCAGCGTGGCAAACAGCGCGATGGCCAATGGGGGCAGTTGCAGTCCGTGCAGCAGGTACTGCGCAAGCAGCAGCATCGAGGGATGCAGCAGATAAATTGAGTAACTCACACCACCGAGCCAGAGCAGCGCCGGGTGATGCAGACGCCCGACCTGGGTCAACACCAGAAAGCTGGTGATGGCCACGACGTAGGTAAACAGATAGCGGCCCCAGGTTTCGCCGGTGCCCATGTCCTGGCTGTAGGCCATGATCATGATGGGCGGCAACAACAGGGCATAACCGGCCAGCAGGACTACAAGGCTGCGGGTCAACTGACGGCTGTGCTCGGCCAGCAACCATTGGCGCCAGATCGAACCGAAGAACATCAGGGACAGCGCCAGCGGCAGTGCCACCGGCAATTTACGTTCGGTCCAGGTGCGGGCAATGGCCAATACCAGGGCCACGACCAACGACATGAGGGCGCAATAGCTACGAGCCCTCAGGTCATAAAGCTTGCCGCTGAAAAACAGCAGCAGGCACAGGCCGTAGAACACCACTTCGATGAACAGCGTCCAGTACAGGCCCACGACATCGGCAAACCCCAGGGCCGTTTGCACCATGCTCAGATTGGCGACGACCTGCTTCCATGGTGGCAACAAGGCGCCGGTCAGTTGCAATGCCAGCAGGTACACCAGCAATGACAGCCAGTACGCCGGGTAAAGCCGCATGAGCCGCGAGATCAAGAAATGTCTAGGGCCGTCAGGGCCAGGGTGCAGGCTGAAAGGCACCACCACGCCGCTGATCATGAAAAACCACACCACCCCCAGCTTGCCGGGGTCTATCAGGAAGTCGAACACCCAGACATGCCCCAACAGCGGCAGAAACAAATGGGTGAACACCACCAGCAAGGCGGCGATGCCTCGCAGGGCATCGAGATAAGCCAGACGCTTCATGTGCAGACCTCACAACTTGCTGGAAGACGATTCAGGGACCGTGCTTTCGATGGGCGAGGGGCCCGATACAAATGGCCTCAGGATGTCGATCTGATGAGAGACGCGGCGTGCCGAATCCTCCCAGGAGAAACGTGCAACGTTGTTCAGGCCCCGACGCCGCAAGGACTGGCGCAGCGGCAGATCACTGATGATTCGTTCCATGGCCGCCGCGATGTGGCCCACGTCCAGCGGGTCGAAATACAGGGCGCTGGCTTGCAGCACCTCGGGGATCGACGCCGCGTTGGCCGCCAGTACCGGGCATCCGCAGGCCTGGGCTTCCAGCGGCGGAATGCCGAAGCCTTCATACAGCGACGGGAACACAAAGGCAGTGGCACCCTGGTATTGCTTGATCAGTTCGCTGTCGCTCAGGCGCCCCAGAAAACGAATGCGTGGATCGCGGCAGGCCAGGCGTTGCAAGTCCGGGTCGGCAAAGATTTCGTTGGCGGCGCCGACGATGTGCAGTTGCAGGTTTTCCTGCCCGCGCAAGGTCAGGAAGGCCTGGATCATGCGGTTGAAGTTCTTGTGGGCGCTGGGGGATGAAACCGCCAGCAGGTAATCGGTCTTGTCCTTGAGCGGCTGGCCGGGCTGGAACGCTTCGCTGACGGCATTGGGGACTACGAAGATCTGCTTTTCCGGATAGCCGTAGAACTGCGAGATTTCGCCCCGGGAAAAGTTGCTGACTGTCAGCAGTGACCTGAGGCGAGCCAGCAGAATCGGGGTCAGGGTCCGGTAAAGAGTGCGGAACGCCCAGCTGTAACTCTGGGGATAACGCACATAATTGATGTCGTGGTGGGTGGCAATCTGGTTCTTGTAGAACACTGGAGCGGTACTCGACAGCGAGACCAACAGTGGCTTGCCGTGCCTTTGGAGGTACAACGGCAATTCAACCTGTTCCCAGAAGTGGCCGTTGCTGCGGCCGATGCACTGCACGTCGAGGGCTTTTGCGCTGTCGTGCATCTTGATGCCAGGGGGAGCGACGAACACTACATCGTCACGCAACTGTTTGAGCGCCAGGGAGGTTTGCTCGGCGAAGCGCTGGATTCCGCGCAATTCCTGGGTAAGAAAGCGAGCATTGATGACAATCATCGGAGGCGACCTGTGAAAAAGTGAAGGGGTCGAGACACAACGTGCGAAAGCGGGTTGGCTGCCAGGAGCCATGCCCGACACGCATCGGCCAGAGCGTTATTGGGCGAACAGCGGGGGCTTGGTGCCCAGGCTGATAATTTTTGGGAATTCGTTGATTGCGACCTGGGCTGAGCACCGGCTGTCGTTGCAGACCCAGGCAGTGCCACTGTCGAACAGGCCTTTTTCCGGGTCGCCGCTGTCGATGTACATCACATTGCCGCGCTGTACGCTGGCGGCATCCACCTGAATCGAGCGCGGGTGCCCGGCGGTCCACGCCACGAGTACCTGCTCGGAGCCTTTGGCGAAGCGCAGCAGGTAGACCATGCCTTCTTCCCGGCTTTTCTCTGCGTCGTAACGGTATTCATGCAGCGTCGGGCTGATGGCCTTGAGCGTCAGGTAGGCGGGCTTGAGCCCCAGGTCCGGTTGCAACAGGCCAAAGTTCTGCTTCGGGTCGGTACGGTCATCGCCGTCGTCGAGCAAGTCGTACCACCACAGCCCCTTGATGTCCGGCAGGGTCTGGGCCAGAAAGTAACTGCGGGCCAGGTAGGCCGCCTGGGTGCGCTGGTCAACGCCACATTTGCCGTCGTTGCTCGGCCAGCCCATTTCAGTGAGATACAGGGGCACAGGGCGGGCGACGATGGTTCGAAGGTCTGCGTCCACCCAGCGCAGCCAGGCAATCCAGCGTTCCGGCGTGTGGCGTTCCTCTTGACGGCAATGCACATAAGGATGCAGCGACAAGCCATCGACATGGTTCAGCACCCCGCTTTCGATCAGGCGGTCGGCGAACCCCAGGTCCATGCCCTGGGTGGTGACCGCACCCGCCAGGATGGTGACGGGGGTTTTGCGGTTGCGCAGACGTTCGCTGGTTTCCTTGATCAGGTTGCTGTAGTCCTGAGAGAAGGCGGGGTCCACCGGGTTTTCCCGATCCCACTCATTCCAGATCTCATAAAAGTCCACGCTGTCAGCCAGCTCACGGGTGAGGAAGTTGACGTAGTTGCCAAACCCGTCCTTGACCGATGGCAGTCGGGGTTTTGCGTAGTTGTCATAAAAAGGGCTGCCATAACCCAGCACCAGCAAGGGCCTGAGTTTGTGCTCACGGGCCTTGCTCAAATACGATTGCCAGGCCGGATCGATCCTCAGCAAGCCTCGTCGGGGCTCGGCGGTGGACCAATAGGCATCGTCACGAACCGAATCGACGCCTGCCTCGGCCATCAGTTGCATGGCTCTGGCCGATGAGCTGTTCTTGTTCATCAGGTGGGTGTCGACGCCGATGATAAAGGTGTCATCGGCCATCACGGCGGAGCTGAAAAACAGGCCCGTGAGGAGAGCCGCCCACGATTGTCGCGACGTTGTCAGATGCGAGTTGGGCATGACTTGTCTCGGTAAAGAGGCTCGGTCCGGAGCGCATGCTCAGGTCTGTCACGGGCCGATAAATAGGAAGCAGTGGGTGAGCCCTGCGTTTACACCGGGTCTGACAAGGGTTGCGCGTCGTGCCGCTCGATCCTGTCCAGCAGGGTCTGGGCGAAAATGCTTTGGTAGCTGTCGAGCATCAGGTCCAGGCTCAACAACGACGCCACGCTGACCCTGGCCTGTAAACTCAGGCGGGCGAGCAATTCAGGCTGTTGATGCAACCTGAGCATGGCCAGCCCCAGGGAGTCCGGATCATCGGGGCTGCACAGCAAGCCGTTGAGCTGGTCCTGAATGATCTCCGGCAAGCCGCCCATGCGGCTGGCAATCACTGGCACCGAATGGGCGCAGGCCTCGACGGCCACCATGCCGAAGGGCTCGTTCCAGATCGAGGGCACGATGGCGACATCCAGCTGGCTGTAGAACGCCTCGGGTTTCTGGTAACCGACGAAGCTGATTCGGGGCGATGTCGCCAGCGCCTTGAGTTGTGCTTCGTCATCCAGTTGGCCGCGGCCGGCAATCTGCAACGTGGCATCGAACGGCAGGTGCTGGAACTGCTCGATCAGCCAGCTCACCCCTTTGGGCCCCGAGAGGGTGCCCATGTAGCCAAAGCGCAACGGTGCTTTTCTTGCGGCGGCGTCGGCCTGGCGTTTGGTGTTGGGGGCCGAAACCGGCTCGGCGAACGGGCTGGCGTTATGCACGACATAACTTCGCGAGCCCTGGAAATAGCCTTGTGCCTGCAAGGTGTCGAGCATGAACTGGCTGACCCCCACCACCGCAGCCACCTGTGCAGACCGTTGTTCATGGCCCCTGCGAAAATGCTCGCAACTGCCACACTGGCGCTGGCAGCTATGACCCTTCTTGAACATCGTGCTGCCTGGGCACAGCAGGTACAGGTCGTGCAGCACCTGAACAATCGGCAGGTTGGCCGCGCTGATTTCGTCCCAGGCCGATACCGACCAGCCGGTGAGGTTGTGGCACACCACCAGGTCAGGCTGTTCCAGCGCGATCACACGTTTCACATGGCGACGCATGGCGCTGTTGTAGCGGTCCCGCAGGTGCCAGCCCAGCCGGGCCAGGCGACCTGGACGCTGGGTCTTGAAGTGCCAGTAGAAGTTGTGCAGCCCGGCCCGGTAGACCTTGACCTGATTGATGCGGTCTTCCTGCAACCCGGCGTCGGGTCCGGTGGCCAGCACCGCGACTTTGTAGCCGCGCTCCTGCAGCCCCTCCACAGTGCGTTGCAGGATGATTTCTGCCCCGCCACCAATGTGCGGGGCATAGAGGCTGCTGATAAAGAGAATGTTCATAACGGATACGATTGATGCAGACCCAGAACGCCGGATTCTCCGTCCTGGATGGCTTTTTCGATCAGGCTCAAGCGTTGCTCGGCCCCCCGTTGTTTGGCGATCAGGCGCAGCAGGCGAAAGAACACCCAGCGGTTGAGGCTGTAGAGCAGCGACGAGGAGGCCCAGATGTTCTTGTCGAACCAGGCCTGATTGCGAGCGCCGTAATAGGCGCGCAGGTCGGAGCCGCCCAACAGGAAGCTCTCGTAGATGTTGCTGGTCCGGGCCTTGATGTTCCATGAGTCTTCGAGGTCGTCGAGCAAGGCTTCCGGCACCAGGAAGATCCGCCCGCCACCGGCGGTGATACGCCAGGTGTATTCGCTGTCGTCTGCATACAGCATCAGTGCGTCCAGAGGCAGGCCGATCTTGTGGTACAGGCTGCGATGGGCCAGCAGGCCGCCATAGGTGGCAAACGGCAGTTGCACCATGGGCAGGCTCTTGCCCTGGCGCTGAGGTTGACCCCAGGGCAGGCGACGCCAGACTTTGTAAGGCAGCTGCGCGATGTGGAAACCGAAGAAGCTCGAGCGTCGCTGGATCGCGAAACGCTTGGGAACGCCTGCGGCAATGTCGGCTTGATGGGTCGGACGAAAGCCCAGGACCGCAGCTTTATCCTTGCCGTCGATGTTGGTGCGTTGTTGCAGGCACTGATGCAGGACCGAGATGGCGTTGATGGTCGGTGCGTTGTCGTCATCCATCAGCCAGATGTATTCGGCGCCTGCGTCCAGCGCCGCCTGGATACCCACCGAGTAGCCCTTGGCCGAACCGGTGTTTTTTTCCAGATAGATTACATCCACCTGGTAAGGCCAGCTGCGACGCAAGGATTCCAGCGGGGCGGTAGAGGCGTTACTGACGATGATCACGCGGTCAATCAGCGGGCTTTCCAGCGAGCGGCTGACCAGCGTGTGCAAATAGTTGAAACGATCACCATAGGTGAGCGTCACCAGCGTAGTTTTTTGGGTCATGGCGAGGTTCCGCGAGGGAGTTTCAATATTGGGGGGGGCTTGCAATCAATCTGTGGTGGCGAATTCATTCGCGAGGGGGCGGCACGTCCGGCATCACAGGTGCCTGACGCACTGAATTGCGAATGAATTCGCCCCTACAAGGCTTTTCAGACCCGGGCTTCCAACGAAGACAAGTTGTTCAGCGGCAAGGTGACTTTCTGTTCACGCTGCAGCAGGTTGAGCAGGATCACGGCGCGCTCGGCGCCATCGGCGGCGAGGAAGATCGCTTCGACATCGCAAAAACTGCCTGCCTTGATCTTCACGTGCTCGCCCTGTTTGAACATGACTTGTGGCGGCGGGGCCAGCAGGCGTTGGCGAATCTGCTCGATCAGAGCGTCCTGTACAGGGACCGGATTGCCACCAAAGGTCACGATCCGGGCGACACCGCGTGTGGAGCGAATCGGATACCAGTTGTCATGCACCTGATCCATGCGAATGAACAGGTAGCCTGGGAACAGCTCTTCTTCGGTGAGCGTGCGCGGGCTGCGTTTTTTCGGCTCCCCGGCCTTGAGCGGCCGGTAGCATTCAAACGACTGTCGCAGTAGATGTTCTTCGGCGCGGGCTTCCTGGCGTGGCTTGGTCTGGATCAGATACCACCGGGCTGGATGTTCGGATTGAGACATACATTCACTCCACTGCTATCCGGTCGGACAGGCTTGATACAACGTCGGGGACATGTGCCAAGGAGGCCAGATCATTGGGCTCAATGGGTGGAGCAGCGTCCTGTGCGGAGTAGAACGTCAACATCAACTGGATCTGCTCCACGCAGTTGAACATCAGCACATCGATGATCGACAGGTTGGGCACGAAGGCATGCCCGAATTGCTGATACTCGACGGGATCCATCTTGAAAAATCGCAGTAGCAGGTTATTCATGGCGAAGAAGTCGCGGTCGTACAGCTCCGAGCCGCCGATCGGATTGAGATAGGCGGTGGCGGCGAACGTGTGCGCGATACGGATGACGCGGCATTGCTTGTCGGGATGCGCGCCGAGTTTCAGGTCGGAGCCGCGCAGGATCGGCGTGGTGATGTGCAGGTAGGCGCACATCTCGCGGATCGCATGCTCGGCATACAGCGCCAGGTTTTGTTGCGGAAAGCGGATCAGCCTTTCCAGCAATGGCATGACCTGGGCGAAGTAGGGCGCCTTGCGGTAGTTTTGTGAAATCACGTTGATCAGCCGATCGGCTTCTTCGGCAAAGTTGTCGCACAACTGACGCTCCCTGATGGGCAGCTCGAACCGGTCCTTTTTCAAGGGAAAGGTAATGAGCCTGGCCTCGCCGTTCTGCAAAATGCGGTTACGGTTGACCCAGCCTGACCTGATGTATTGCAGATCGTCACCCAGGACGAAGACATCTGCCGCAGCGATCAGTTGAAAGTAGCCCAGATACGGGAATAAGTACGGCTGCATCATTGCAATGGTCCTGGCCATCAATATCTCCTTGCTTGCGGTGGAAGAATCCTTGCCCGTTACTTACGAACAGGACTGTAGTCGTATCCGTAGGCGGCGCAGTCATAATCGGCGGTCGAGGCCTTGCGCAGCACGCCGTTGAAGATGGCGCCCTTGATGACGATGCCGTTCTGGCCCAGGCGGCGTTTGCACGCTTCGATTTCCTTGACCGTGCTCAGGCCGAAGCGGGTGACCAGCAGGCAGGTGCCAGCCTGGCGGCCTACCAGTGTGGCGTCGGTCACGGCGAGAATTGGCGGGGTGTCGACCAGCACCAGGTCGTACAGCGGCGAAAGCTCAGTGAGCAGTTTGTTGAAGTTGTCGTGCATCAACAGTTCCGACGGGTTTGGCGCCGCGAAACCGCAGGAGATGAAGTCCAGGTTGCGCACTTCGGTGTGATTGATCACCTCATCGCTTTTCAATCGGGCCGCCAGGGTGTCGGACAATCCGTGCTTGGGTTGCAGGCCGAATACCTTGTGCAGATAGCCTTTGCGCATGTCGGCATCGATCAGCAACACGCGTTTGCCGGTCTGGGCGATGATCACCGCCAGGTTGCTGGACACGAACGACTTGCCTGCGCCGGGGGTCGGGCTGGAAATCATCAGCACGTTGTTGCGGGCTTCGAGCATGGCGAAGTGCAGGCTGGTACGCAGGCTGCGCAGTGACTCGATGGCCAGTTCCGTTGGCGCGTCGATGCTCAGCAACTTCGATTCTTTCGACGAGCGGCTCTGGGCGTTTTTCTCCATGCGCTCCTGCTGCCGGGAGTAAGGCAACGAGGCATAGACCGGCATGCCAAGGTTTTCAATGATCTCCGGGTTATCCACACCCCGGTAGAACGCCTGGCGAACGAACACGGTGGCGACGGCGACGAGCCCGCCCAGCAACGTGGCAAGCAGCACGATGATTGTCCTCATCGGTTTGATCGGCTCTTCGACGTTCACGTCCGCGTTATCGATGACCCGCACGTTACCGATGCTGCCAGCCCGCAGGATGTCCTGTTCCTGGCTCTTGTTAAGCAGCAGGGTGTAGGTCTGGGTGGTGACCTGCATGTCGCGGGTCAGGCGCAGCAGTTCCTGTTGGGTCTGTGGCAAGGCTTCGATTTTCTTCAGCAGACCTTGTTTCTGCGATTCAAGCTGGCCCATTTGAGTGATCAGGGCGCGATAGGTTGGATGCTCGTGGGTGTACAGGCGCTCCACTTCCACGCGTTTGAGTTTGAGCTCGGACAGCATCGAGTCCAGGGCAACCACCTGGTCGAGCACCGATTTGGTTTCAATGCTCAAGTCCACGGACTTGGCGCCCAACTGGAAGTTGTTGAGGGCGGTTTCCGATTGCTCCAGTTGCTTGCGCACCATCGGCAATTGCGAACGCAGGAACTCCAGGCGTTGCGCGGCTTCGGCAGAACTGCGCTCGACGTTTTGCCGAACGTACAAGCGGCTGACTTCGTTGAGCACCAGTTTGGCCTGGGCCGGGTTGGCATCCTGGATGGCCAGGTAGATGATCCCTGAGTCCTTGCCCGCTTCGGTGATTTTCAGACGGTTCTGATAATCCAGGGCGGTGGTCAGAGTGCGCAGCCGGGAGATGATGAACTCGGTCCCAGGACGGGCATTGAGCGTTGCGACCTGGATCTTCACGCCATGACCTTCGACGGTCTGGTTGGTTGCGCCGGTCAGCAACAGGTTCTGGTCCTTGTCATACACCGAATACTGATTGCCCTTGCCTGCGATCAGTGTCAGCTTTTCCCCCAGCAAGGAATCAGGGACTTCAAGCTGAAAGACATCAATCTTTTCGCCACCCCAGGCATACGAGTCCAGGCCGAAGAGCGGCGAGGCGAGGGAGTTTTCACGCTCCGGCTTGAAGGTGCGGGCCATATAGGCGCCGATGCCGGGGAAGTAGCTGGGGCGCTGGATGATGCTCAGCTTGAGGTCATCCACCACTTTGCCGAGTACGGCCCGGGACTTGATCAGCTCGATCTCGGTGGTGGCCTGGGACACTGACTGAGGTTTGTTGTTGACCTCGGGGGTGCCCTCAATGCCGATTTTTTTCGGCTCGATCTGGATCATCGCGTTGGCTTGAAAGATGGGCGTGGCAAGAATCGCGTAGGCCAACCCGAGCACGCAGAAGACGCCTGTGATGGAGGCTATCAAACCCTTGTGATCGAATAGCGTGCGCAAGATAGTCGCCAGATCGACCCGGGTGTCCTGGAAGTAATCCAGGGAAGAACGGTTCATAGCGGTCATTTATCTTGTTTCTCCTGACTGAAGATAAGGTAGCCAGTCGTCGACGCAACGCGAGAGGTGCTCGTAGGTCTGTTCAAAGGCTAATTGCGGACGCCGATAGGGGTCGGCTATTTCCAAGTCGTGTTGCCATTTGCCAATCAGAAACGTCTTGCCGCGCACCTCCGGTGCCAGCTTCAGTACGCTGCGCATCTGCCGTTGTTCCATCAGCAGGATGAGTTCGGCTTCGTGCAGCATTTGCAGTTCTATCTGCCGGGCTCGATGCTTGTGGGCGTGAACTTGATTGAGCTGCAGCACCGCCCGGGCCAAAGGATCCATGGGGGAACTGAGCATCGCGTGGGTGCCTGCGGAGTGGATCTGCACGCCGGGCATCGATACGCGCTGCCGGAACATCGCCTCAGCCATGGGGCTGCGGCAGATATTGCCGACGCAGATCACCAGTACGTTACTGAACATGGCCCTTGCTTGCCGAAGGCAGCAGTCGCTTGCCCAGGTTGACGCTGATGTTGCGAACCACCAGCGAGAGGGCCTTGAGCTTGTGCAGCGGCTTGACCGCTGACAGCGACTGGCCGAAAACCTCGATCAGGAAATGCTCATACAGCTCCTGGTTGCCCAGGCGGTTGTAGTAGTTGGCAAGGCTGCTGCAGGTTTGCAGGCTCATGTGCAGTTTTCGTTTGTTTGAGCGCATGGAGAAAATGCCCCCCAGATGCAGCCGGTATTTGGCCGGCTTTATTTCGGCGAGGAACTTGCCTTTGCCGTAGGCTCCCAGCAGCGACCACCAGCACAGGTCGTTGAGCGGGGCGAGGGTCAGTTCCGGTGGCAAGCTGCAGAACAGGTTGCGGAAGCAGACCGTCAGGGTGGAGATCGGCCGGGCCTTTTGCAGCTCCAGCGCGGTAGCGTCCCCGCGTAACTTGCCCTGCAACTGAATGCCATGTTCGCCCGTGCTGTCGAAGGCCATGGCGTCGTGATAGGTGATCACGTAGTCAGGATGGCTTTCGAGGAAGTCCACCTGGATCTGTAGTTTGCGTGGATCGGTCCAGTAATCGTCCGCTTCGCAATAAGCGATGTAGCGACCCCGGGCATTGCCGAACAGCGCCGGCACGCAAGGCTTGCCTTGTTGGTACTGGTTAACTTCGTGATAGAACGGCCGGATGATGTCCGGAAAGCGCCGGGCGTAGTCGGCGATGATGCGCGCGGTGCCGTCGGTTGAGGCGTCATCGTTGATCAGGATTTCGAAATTGAACGTCGTCTGTTGAGCCAGAAAACCGTCCAGCGTCTGAGTGATGAAAGCCTCCTGGTTGTAGGCAGGGCAAACGATACTCAACAGCGGTTCGGAAGACTGCTTATTGCCTGTCGTTTTTGTGGTCGCATCCATGGCTCATGTACTCGGTTTGCTGAACAAGACGTAGATTTTCAGGACCAGTGGCTTGTAACTCGCAGCCACCAGCAGGAGGGTGATCAGGCCGCTGATGGCCAGACCCAGGAAAATATTCAAGCGGTTGTCATTGGCGATGAAACGGAAGACGGGCTCGCTGATCGCCAGGCCCGCTGCGGTCATCAGGCTGATACGGCCGATGTCGCGCAACCATTGCCCATGAATCCCGGGTGCCAGACGCTGATGCACAATCGCAGGCCAGATGGCGAATGACACAAGGCGCAAGATGAACCAGGCCATCGCTGCCCCGAAGGCGCCGTAGAAGCGGATGGCCAGGAACATCACCGGGACCGTGATCACTGCTGAAATGACGCTGTACCAGACATGCAGTCGCATTTGCCCGTAGGCGTATTGCAGGTAGAACTGGAAGGCACTGACCGCCATGATTGCGCTGCCCAGTGCGTACCAGAGCAGAATCGAACGGCTCCAGTGCGCGGCGGCATGGTCGCCCGTCCAGGCGTAAATCATGGGTTCGGCATGCAGGGCAATCAGCCCCGCCAGCGGAAACAGGAAGGTGCAGACAAAACGGTGGGCGGCCAGGAACAGCCCGTGCATGTCATCGCGCCGACCCTCGGCTATCAACACGGTCATGCGCGGCAACAAGGTCTGGATCAGCGGATTGGTCAGCATCATGATCCCGGTGGTAATGAGTGCGACCAGCGAGAAGTAACCATATTCATCAAGGGGCAAAAGCTCGGAGAGCAGCACCTTGTCCATCTGCGTCAGCACTATCCAAAGGATCGATGTGCCCGACATGCTGGCGGCAAACGGGATGATCGGTTTGACCATCTGCCAGTTGAACCCGGTAAGCCAGTGGGGCGTCGGCATCTGCTGGTAGGCACGTACCGCGAACATCAGGGTTTCAACCACGCCCACCAGCACCTGGAAGATGAAGAAGTCCGTCGGGTCCTGGGAATACTTGACCACCAACAGCAGCCCGCCGAAATAACGCAGGGTGGCGACGATCACGTTGGCGATGTTCAGCCACGCATGCTGTTCCAGTCCCTGAATACCGCTTTTGTACAGCGTCGAATAAAGCGCAATGCGATGACCAGTCCCATGAGCGAAATGCAGTTGATCAAGGTCTGGGGTGTCAGGGTCTTGGCATTGAGCCACTGTGTGGCGATCCATGGACTGCTGGTATGGATCGCCACGCAGCACAGCAGCGCCATCGGCAAAAAAATGATTTCGAACGAGCGCAGCAATTGCCCGGTGCTCCGCGTGTCGCCGGGTACGCCTTGCTGGTGGGCAACTGCCCTCACCAGGCTGGGCGACAGGCCCGCATCCAGCAGCAGAAGCCAGGCCTGCATCACGGCGAAAAAGCCGATCAGCCCGTAAGCCTCGGCGCCGAGATGGCCGAGGTAAAAGGGCATGATCAGAATTCCCACCAGCAACACGTAGGCTTGGCCTGCGTAGCTCAAGGCGGTATTGCGGATCACTGAGCGTTTCTTGGGCATGAGGACTAAATCACCTGGGCGAGGGGAGGAGCCTGGTAGCGCACCCGACCCAGGCTGCATTCGGTAATCAGCGTCTGTATGACCTTGTCCTGATCTTCGCGCTGCAGACCCGGATAGATAGGCAGGCACAGCACACGTTCGCTCAAGGCCCGGGACTCAACCTGGGGGATCTGCGGTTGCAAGTATTCGAGTGTGTCCAGCGACGGGTAGAAATATCGACGCGGGTTGATCGCCTTGCTGTTGAGGGCGGCCCGGACGCGAAGCAGCTGTTGTTCGTCGGTGAGGCCCACCGGGTAGTAGCTGTTATTGAGCAGGCTGTTGGGTTCGGCCTGTTGCAGGTCCAGGTAATCCCCGAGCCGGGAGCTGTAGCGATGGGCAATTTCAGCGCGCTCTTCGAGAATGTTCTCGATGTCGTCGAGGATGCACAGCCCCATGGCAGCGGAAAATTCATTGAGCTTGGCGTTGATGCCAATGCCTTCAATCTTGTCGACGTCAGCGATGCCAAAGTTGCACAACAGGTAGGCACGACGCGCCAACTCATCATCGTTGGTGATGATGGCGCCGCCTTCGATGGTGTGGAACAGCTTGGTGGCGTGGAAGCTCAGGGTGCTGATGTCACCCCAGTTCAGCACCGATTGACCTGCGTGTCGGACCGCAAAGGCGTGGGCGCCGTCGTACACTACTTTCAGATTGTGCTTGTGGGCTATCTGCTCGATGCGTTCAACCGCGCAAGGGTTGCCGAACACGTGGGTGCCCACGATGGCAGTGGTATCCGCTTCGATCCGGCTCTCGATGTGGTCAGGGGAGATGTTCCAGGTGTGGGGGTCGATGTCGGCGAAGATCGGCCGAATCCCTTCCCATTGCAGTGAACTGCTGGTAGCTACGAAGCTGAAGGGCGTAGTGACGGCGCTGCCACTCAGTTCCAGCGCGCGATAAGCCACTTGCAGGGCCAGCGTGCCGTTGTTGGTCAGAATGACGTGCTTGACCCCCAGGTAATCCTTGAGCCGTTGTTCGAGTTCGCAAACCAATGGCCCGTGGTTGGTCAACCAGCCACGGGCGTAGATGCCCTCTACGTACGTCTTGAACTTGTCGATATCGCCGAGATAAGTCTTGGTGACGTTGATCATCGAAGCCTCCATGTCTGACATTTACTCTGTGTGCGGGTGGGTGTCGCGGTGCGGCCCCGAAGGCTTAGCCGGGCGTGGAAGCGGGGGGATGATTGCCGGACTTGCTGCTGGCGCGTCTGGCCCGGCGCTGGTTGAACTTCAAGATGGCGCGGGTGGCGAAACTGCCGGTGTGGGGGTCGCCGAAATGGAACAGGGCGGTAGCGCGTTTCAATTCCGGGCTGATGGCTTTGTTGGCGTGCAGCGAGCGATAGCCCCAGAAGAAATAGATGTTGCCCGGCTGCAATCGTAGGGTGTCCGGCTTCAGCCAGCCGCGTTGCATGGCCAGGCAGATCAGCTTGCGGGTCAGGCGGTTCTGCAGCAGCGCTTTCTCGATGACGTTGAACAGCACAAAGCTACGAACCCGGCGCAGGTTGGGAAACAGAATCAGATCACCGCGCTCTTCGCCGTTTTGCGGAATGAAGATGGGGATCAGGGCGGTCACAAGGCTGGCGTCGAAATGAAATGCGTTGGATTCGCGCTGGCCGTTGTCACCCTGCACGCAACGCAGCACCGGGAAAACCCGCTGACTGGCGGCTGCATGGCCTGCCGCATGAAGGTACAGGCCACCCAGCAACGCGGTGAGCTGTGGATCGGCCCACAGATCCGCGAGCAGACTCCCGGCCAGCGCCTGTTCACCGTGATAGGCGAAGTATTCACCCTGGTGCTGTTGCGCCTGGGCATCGGTGTAAGCGCGCAACTGCTCAAGGTTTGCCTCGCTGACCGCGCCATTGAGCTGGGCGAAGCCGTTGGCGTCGATCTCGCGTGCCAGCTGTTTTACCTGCTGTTCGTCCGTGGCTAGAGATAAAGGCATGGGAGGTGCTCTTGGATAAGGGGTCGGGAGCGGCGGTTCTGGGTTTGAGCGGCGTTCGGGCACGCTACCGCCCGAATCTGCAGATCCGGGCGCGCTGATCGGAACTTGCCGGGAGGACTACTGGCTCGGGGTTCGTCAAGTTCGTGCCGCAGCACTGACGTTCTTTTGGGCAAAGCTACCGCCCCACCGAGCACTTCCCAGTCATTTTTTAATGTTTACGTTGTCCAGCGAGATCCCACAGGCGCTGAGAAAAAAGCACCTAAAAGAACTAACAGTGGGGCAGAACAAACGAAGTGGTGGCATCGAAGATTTCTGGGCATTGCTCTATGGCAGTGCTGCATAAACAAGAAATCATCTGACAGGCATATATATCGACGGCAGCGTCCATCCTGTCAATTTATTTCGTCAACATTCTGTTAAGTTTTTGATAAGAGGCGTTTTTGTTTTTGTAACTTATTGATTTTAAAGGGAGTCAAAAAAACATCACTTGCACCGGTCCGGTGTGGCGACGTTTTATGGGCACCTTTAAAATCACTATGTTTACGCAGCCTGGGCGTTAAATAGTCGTTTTTTTAACGTCAGAAGTTGGGCGCAAGGGAGATTTTCAGCGTTTTATCCACTAGCGATGCGAACGCTTACTTTTATGAAACACGGAAGGCGGGTTTCTATTACATGGGCTGTTGCGTTTAGGGAGTTGACTAATAACGTGGCGTTTTCAGAGTCCGAAGGTGGTTTTAGGGAGTTAGATTAAGCCTCGCTCCAACAGGATTACCGTTTGCAATGGGGCAGATATTCCTGGGGTCCAGCTTCCAGTCAATCATTTATTCCTAAAAATTATATATAAATAATAATTAAGAATTTTTTGATCTATGTTAATTGGTGCATGATCACTGCATCAGGACGTAGCCTGATGGCCCGATCGAATCAGGTCATGTTTACAGGCATCCAGGGACGTCGCCTTTTTCAATGCTCCGGCATCACGCAATCAACCCAGTGTTCTGGGCTGTGCGCTTCAAGGTTAATAGCTTATGAAAAGTCTCCCGCTGTATTTCGATTACGCTGCTACCACTCCAGTGGATGAGCGTGTCATTCAAGTCATGGTCGAGTGTCTGGGCATGTCTGGAAATTTCGGTAACCCCGCGTCCAGCTCCCACGTCTTTGGCCAGCAGGCACGTGTGGCTGTTGAGCAGGCACGGCGTCAGGTTGCGGAACTGGCAGGCGCCCAGGCCGGGCAGATCATCTGGACATCCGGGGCCACCGAATCCAACAACCTGGCCTTGAAAGGCGTTGCCCAGGAGCATGCACAGCGGCTGGGCAAGACGGCTGGCCATATCATCACCAGCCAGATCGAACACAAGGCAATCATTGATACTGCGCTGCAACTTCAAGCCGCAGGGTATGAAGTGACGTTCCTGGCTCCCGACGCCCAGGGCGTGATCACCGCCGATGCGGTGAGTGCGGCCTTGCGCGAGGACACGTTTCTGGTGTCGTTGATGCTGGTCAACAACGAGCTGGGGACGCTCAACGACATCGACCAGATCGGCCAGCGGGTGCGTGAGCACGGTGCGCTGTTCCATGTGGATGCAGCGCAAGGTGCGGGCAAGGTAAAGATTGACCTGGCTACCTTGTCTGTGGACTTGATGTCGTTCTCTGCGCACAAGGTCTACGGGCCCAAAGGTATTGGTGCGCTGTATGTCGGGCCTCGGGCTGAGCAGCGCGTTCTGGCGCAGATTCATGGCGGTGGTCACGAAAGCGGGCTGCGTTCAGGCACGCTGGCAACGCACCAGATTGCGGGCATGGGTGCGGCATTTGCCCTGGCCAATGAAGCGCTGGAGCAGGAGATCGCCCATATCCAGCACCTGAACCTACGCCTGCGTGAGCAACTGGCTGATGTTGCCGGGTTGCGTATCAACGGAAGCGCAACCCAGCGGATCGCGCATACCCTGAGCCTGACATTTGGCAACGGCGATTTCAGTGCGGCGACCCTGGGCCATGGTCTGGCGTTTTCGTCCACCTCGGCCTGCAACTCGGCCAAAAACACCCCTTCCCATGTGCTTCTCGCGCTGGGGCATGACGCCCAGGCCGCCAGCCAGACGATTCGCCTGAGCCTTGGTCGCTTTACCACCGAGCAGGATATCGACCGCGCTGCACAACTGATCAAGGCGTCGCTCAGCCAGCCAGCGTTCTGGGCGGTTGCTCAGCCTTGAGTGGTGCTCCATTATCTGACCCGGAACTGGTTAATTTTCGGGTCAGCAGGAGAACCAATGAGTACGCAGACGAAAACCAATGGAGTGGTCGCAGAACGTGTGGCGCAAGCACGGGCCCTGATGCGTCAGGAACAGATCGACGCCTGGCTGGTGCCTTCAGCGGACCCGCATCTCTCTGAGTATTTGCCGGGATATTGGCAAGGACGCCAATGGCTCTCTGGCTTTCATGGCTCGGTCGGCACGCTTATCATTACGCACGACTTCGCCGGTCTCTGGGCTGACAGCCGCTACTGGGAGCAGGCCAGTAAAGAGCTGGCCGGTAGCGGCATCGAACTGGTCAAACTGCTGCCTGGCAAACCGGGCCCGCTGGAGTGGCTAGCCGAACAGGCCAGGACCGACACAGTGGTTGCGGTCGACGGCGCCGTGCTCGCTGTCGCATCTTCCCGGGCATTGGCCAGCAAGCTTTATGAGCGTGGCGCCCGGTTGCGCACGGACATGGACCTGCTCAGCGAACTCTGGCTGGATCGACCCGCGCTGCCGGGTAATCCGGTTTACGAGCACCTGCCGCCCCAGGCCACCATCGGTCGTGGTGAAAAACTTTCCCGGGTTCGTCAGGCCATGAGCGAGCGGGGTGCTGACTGGCATTTCATTGCAACCGTGGATGACATTGCCTGGCTATTTAACCTGCGCGGCTCCGACGTCTCCTTTAACCCTGTGTTTATCTCCTTCGCCCTGATTGGTCCCCAGAGCGTCAGCCTTTTCGTCACGCCGAGCAAAATTGACGCGGCTTTGCGTGCAACGCTTGAGCAGGATGGCATCACCCTGCGTGACTACACCCAGATTGGTGCCGCGCTGAGGGACGTGCCGGTCGATGCCCGCCTGTTGGTTGACCCGGCCCGTGTCACCTGCGGTTTGCTGGACTATCTGGATTCGCAAGTCACCCTGGTAGAAGGCCTGAACCCCAGCACACTGTTCAAATCGCAGAAGAGTGAGGCCGATACTCAACATATCCGTCAGGCTATGGAGCAGGACGGCGCGGCATTGTGTGAGTTCTTTGCCTGGCTGGAAGCGGCACTGGGGCGTGAGCCGGTCAGTGAACTGACGATCGATGTGCAACTGGGGCAGGCGCGGGCTCGTCGTCCGGGTTACGTTTCGCAGAGCTTTGCGACCATCGCCGGCTTTAACGGCAACGGGGCCATGCCGCATTACCGCGCCACCGAGGCCGAACATGCGCAGATCGAGGGTGATGGGCTGTTGCTGATCGACTCAGGTGGTCAGTACCTGGGGGGCACGACCGACATCACGCGGATGGTGCCAATCGGAACACCCAGCGATGAACAGAAGCGCGACTGTACCCGCGTGCTCAAGGGCGTTATCGCATTGTCCAGGGCGCATTTCCCACGGGGCATTCTCTCGCCTCTGCTTGACGCCATCGCCCGTGCGCCGATCTGGGCCGACGGCGTCAACTACGGTCATGGCACGGGGCATGGCGTCGGCTACTTTCTGAACGTTCATGAAGGCCCGCAAGTCATTGCATACCAAGCGCCAGCGACACCTCAGACTGCGATGCAGCCGGGGATGATTACGTCCATCGAGCCGGGAACCTATCGTCCTGGTCGTTGGGGTGTACGAATCGAGAACCTGGTGATCAACCGGGAAGCTGGCACGAGTGAGTTCGGCGAGTTCCTCAAGTTTGAAACCCTGACCCTGTGTCCGATCGATACCCGCTGCCTGGCATTGTCACTGCTGGACGATGATGAGCGTAGCTGGTTGAACGATTACCATGCCCAGGTCAATCAGCGGGTGAGTCCATTGCTGCAGGGTGCTGCACTGGAATGGCTGCGCGCTCGTACGGCGGCAATCTGACGTAACGGTTTGCGCCGCAGTCTTGCTGCTGCGGTGCACGCCGGGATCTGTGTATGGATGCCTATCGGCGGTCAGAGGGAAGAGGCGCGATCATGGCGTGGCGGGCTTTCTACAGACAATGATCATGCTGCGGCTGGTATAGCCGGCAGGGTTGAGCCCGAAAGGGTAGTCCCCCGGGTCTTCCACAGCATCGCCGGATTTGGCGAGGATCTTGTAGTTTTTGGACTCGCAGGAAGCACTGGCCATCTCGTAGCACTTCTCCCAGGAAGAGGTGAGGCCCGAGCAGTTGATATGGATGCCGCGTTTGCCGTGCACTATCTTGTTGGAGGTTGCTGCGCATCCCGCAACCCCCAGTACTGCCAGCACTATAAAAATGTATTTCATTCCTTTCCTTACCTGGCCGGTGTTCAGAGCCAGTGCCGAGCTTGAATTCGCGTGCTCATGTAGTAATGCGACATGATGCCCAGACCGGGGTGACTCCGGGATGGGCATCGGCTATGGGCTAAACATGGCTCAAGCGCGTTACAAATACCAGCACATCTCGAATCAATTTCTAAAAAGAATGCTCAGTCGGCAGGGATCAAGGCGGGCGCCTCGGCACGTGAGGTCAACGTTGCCCCGGCGGAGGCCAGAATGATCGAGGCGATGGCCAGCCATTGCATGAGGCTCAGGCCTTCATTCAGGAAGAGCAACCCCGACAACGCACCGAAGGCGGGCTCGATACTCGTCAATGTGCCGAAGGTGCGGGCGGGCAGTCGTGTCAGGGCAATCATCTCCAGGCTGTAGGGCAGGGCAGTGGAAAGGACTGCGACCCCCAGTGCTACAGGAATCAGTATCGGGTTGAGCAGTGCGGTCCCGGCATGGGCGATTCCGATGGGTGCGACGAAGATGGCTGCAATCAATACCCCGAGCGCCGCGGTCTGGACGCCATTGTCGGCACCGGCTTTTTGTCCGAACAGAATGTAGGTTGCCCAGCAGACTGCGGCGCCGAGTGCATAAGCCACGCCCATGGGGTCGAGGTTCGCACTGCTCTGCCCCAGCGGCATAAGAAGCAGCAATCCGACCACTGCCAGGGCGATCCACGCAAAGTCCAGCGCCTTGCGCGAGGAAAGCAGGGCGAGGACCAGTGGCCCGGTGAACTCCAGGGTTACGGCAATGCCCAGCGGGATGGTTTGCAGGGACATATAGAAGAGAAGGTTCATGCCACCCAGTGACACGCCATAGAGAATGACGGTCTTCAAGGACTTCAGATCCAGCTGTGCACGCCAGGGACGCAATATAAGCAGCATGATCAAACCGCCGAAGACAAGGCGCAGTGTCGTCGTGCCTTGAGCGCCCACGAGAGGGAACATGCTTTTGGCCAGGGAGGCACCGGTCTGAATCGAAGCCATGGCAATCATGAGCAAGACGACGGGGAACAGCGTCGAGAGCATATCTCGGGATTTATCAGTCATTGCGGAGGCATTTCCAAAAGGGCGCTACGGCGGGCAGGTGAATCAACGGCCTATATGATGCTGAAGAAATACAGAATGAGCAATATATTGCTCATTCGATAGCGTTGCCTCTCTATATAAGCGGTTTATGACAGTATTTCGAGAATGTGCGAATTAACTGTTGACGCCCCCTCAGATCTGTCTATAATTCGCCCCACTTCCGGCGCAGACGAAACGGAAAACTCCTTGCAAAACAATGAGTTAACCAGGTTTCGGAGCGAAGAAGGGTTTTGATCTTCTGGATCGAAAGCGGTGAAAAAGGTGGTTGACAGCGGTTTGAAACGCTGTAGAATTCGCCTCCCGCTAACGAGTGATCGAAGCGGTCAAGTGTTTGAA
>Ga0209848_1000003_pt1 | contig 195118 bp, 167 predicted proteins | sample OrgsoiDNA_201062_FD_185810 | JGI IMG/M metagenome (GOLD analysis project Ga0209848, IMG submission 185810) | Permafrost soil microbial communities from the Arctic, to analyse light accelerated degradation of dissolved organic matter (DOM) -... | ecosystem: Environmental > Terrestrial > Soil >...
TGGCGGCGTTTCTGGCTGGTCGAGACAGCGGCGTGCAGCGTTTCGTGCTGTATCTGGAGCATGTACAAGGCCCGGATACCGTAATGCCCGTCGGCTTGCTCAGCGCCGAGCGCGAAGTGGCCATGCTGTTCGAGCTGGCCCGTGGCCGACTGGAGCAGATTCAAGTGCCGTCCCCTGTACGCGCTGTGCGGTTGCTGGCTCGGGACTTGCCCACCTTTGTCCCGGCTCACCGCGAGCTGTTCGATGAGCGCCCACAGCAAGCGTTGCCCTGGGAGCAGTTACGCGAACGCCTGAGGGCCAGGCTGGGTGATGACTCGGTCAACGGTTTGCGCGCCCATGCCGATCACCGCCCGGAGTGTGCCTGGCAAGCCGCCAGCGACAGCAAGCCCGGCGCCCTATTGCTGGATTCGCCACGCCCCGGCTGGCTATTGGCCGAACCGCTGTCCGTGCACGAATCCAGCACCCGCATCCTCGCAGGCCCCGAACGCATCGAATCCGGCTGGTGGGATGGCGGCGACGTACGCCGCGACTACTACCTCATCGAAACCCGCACCGGACAGCGGGGCTGGGCTTATCGCACGGTTGGGGAGGATGGTGGTTTGTTGTTGCAGGGGTGGTTTGCGTGAGTGATGACGCAGATCGGCAAGCGGGGGCTTTGTTGGAGCGAGGCTTGCCCGCGAATGCAGTTGCTCCCGTTTGTAGAGACTCACTGACTGTACCGAGCCTGGACGACTACGCCGAACTGCACTGCCTCTCCAACTTCAGTTTCCAGCGGGGTGCTTCCAGTGCCCGTGAGTTGTTCGAGCGGGCCAAATTGCACGGTTACCAGGCGCTGGCGATCACCGATGAATGCACGCTCGCGGGCATCGTGCGCGCCTGGCAGGCGGCGCTGGATTGCGAGCTGCCGCTGATCATCGGCAGTGAAATGCGCATCGACGATGGCCCCTCTGTCGTCTTGTTGGTGGAGAACCTGCCGGGTTATCAGGCGTTATGTCGGCTGATTACCCTGGGGCGACGTCGTGCAAAGAAGGGTCAGTACCAGTTATTGCGTGAGGACTTTGCCCAGCCCATGCCGGGACTGCTGGCGCTCTGGCTGCCGCCGGTGAACCAGGACACTCAAGCCCGACTGGAACAAGGCCAATGGCTGCAGACGGTGTTCCCCGAAACCCTGTGGCTGGCCGTCGAACTGCATCGCGGGCCGGACGACGGGCAGCGGTTGCATGATCTGTTGAACCTGGCTGCGACGCTGGGCATCCCTGCCGTGGCCAGCGGTGACGTACACATGCACGCCCGTGGGCGGCGAGCGTTGCAGGACACCATGACTGCCATCCGCCACCACACTACGGTGGCCGAGGCCGGGCACCGGTTGTTCCCCAACGGCGAACGGCATCTACGACCGCTCAATGCCCTGGCCGAGCTTTACCCCGCACAGTTGCTGGCCGAAACCCTGAACATTGCCCGGCGCTGTACGTTTGACCTGAAGCAGTTGCGCTACGAATACCCCCACGAACTGGTGCCCCCAAACCAGACCGCCACCTCATGGTTGCGAACCCTGACCGAGGAGGGCGCGCGCAGGCGTTGGCCGCAAGGGGTGCCCCACAAAGCGCGGGCCTTGATCGAAGCGGAGCTGGCACTGATCGCCGAGCTGAAATACGAAAGCTATTTTTTGACCGTGCAGGACATTGTGCACTTCGCCCGCAGTCGCGACATTTTGTGCCAGGGTCGAGGGTCGGCGGCCAACTCGGCAGTGTGCTTTGCGCTCGGCATCACCGAACTGGACCCGGCCCACGGCAAGCTGTTGTTCGAGCGCTTTATCTCCAAAGAACGCAATGAGCCACCCGACATCGATGTGGATTTCGAGCACGAACGCCGGGAAGAAGTCTTGCAGTATGTGTTCCAGCGCTATGGCCGGGGCAGGGCAGCGCTGACGGCGGTGGCCAGTACCTATCACGGCTCGGGGGCGGTGCGGGATGTGGCCAAGGTGCTGGGCTTGCCACCAGACCAGATCAACGCGCTGGCCGATTGCTTCAGCCACTGGAGTGACCAGTTGCCGCCGCCCGAGCGCTTGCGTGAGTGCGGTTTCGATTCTGAAAGCCCGCTGCTGCATCGGGTCATGACCCTGACCGGCGAACTGATTGGTTTTCCCCGGCACCTGTCGCAGCACCCTGGCGGCTTCGTGATTTCCGAGCATCCGCTGAACACGCTGGTGCCTGTGGAAAATGCCGCCATGGCTGATCGCACGATCATCCAGTGGGACAAGGACGATCTGGACCTGGTCGGCTTGCTCAAGGTCGACGTCCTTGCGCTGGGTATGCTCACTGCGCTACGACGTACCTTCGATCTGGTTCATCTGCACCGCCAGCACCGACAAAAGAAATGGACCCTGGCAACCATCCCCGCCGAAGATGCGCCAACCTACGAAATGATCGGTCGTGCCGACACCGTCGGGGTGTTCCAGATCGAGTCCCGGGCGCAGATGGCCATGCTGCCGCGCCTCAAGCCCAAGACCTTTTACGATCTGGTGATCGAAGTGGCCATCGTCCGTCCGGGGCCGATTCAGGGTGACATGGTCCACCCGTACCTGCGCAGGCGTAATGGTGAGGAAGAGGTCACGTTTCCAGAGCCACTGCGTGAAGTCTTCGAGCGTACCCTTGGCGTGCCGCTGTTCCAGGAACAGGTGATGCAAGTCGCGATCATCGCGGCGGATTATTCCCCCGGTGAAGCGGATCAACTGCGCCGCTCCATGGCCGCCTGGAAGCGCCATGGCGGGCTGGAGCCGCACCGTATCCGGTTGGCCGAAGGCATGGCCCGCAATGGCTATACCCCGGAGTTCGCCAGCAAGATCTTCGAGCAGATCAAAGGCTTTGGCAGCTATGGCTTTCCGGAATCCCACGCCGCCAGTTTCGCCCTGTTGACCTACGCCAGTTGCTGGCTCAAACGTCACGAACCGGCTGCGTTCGCCTGTGCGTTGATCAACAGTTGGCCCATGGGTTTCTACAGCCCGGACCAGATACTGCAGGACGCCCGTCGTCACCACATCGAGATCCGCCCGGTGGATGTGCGTTACAGCGACTGGGATTGTTCCCTGGAGCCGGTCAAGGACGAAGAGCTGGCGATCCGTCTTGGTTTGCGCATGGTGCGAGGCTTTCGCGAAGACGACGCCAAGCGCATCGAGAGCGCCCGCCAGCACGGCGCCTTTGTCGATGCGACGGACCTGAGTGTGCGGGGGACGCTGGACAACCGGGCCCTTGAGTTGCTGGCCGACGCTGGTGCCCTGCGTGGGCTGCTGGGTCACCGGCACAAGGCGCGCTGGGAAGTGGCCGGCGTCGAGGCCCAGCGACCGCTGTTTACCGAGCAGAGCATGGCGCAAGAACCCCAGGTGGTTCTGCCATTACCCAGCGTCGGCCAGGATCTGGTGGCCGACTACGCCACGATCGGCACCACGCTGGGGCCACATCCACTCAAACTGTTGCGCAGTCGTCTGGCTGCCAAACGCTTTCGCAGCTCCAGAGACTTGCTGGAACTGGAGCATGGCCGCACCCTGAGTCTGGCCGGTCTGGTCACTGGCCGGCAACGCCCCGGCACCGCCAGTGGTGTGACCTTCGTGACCCTCGAAGATGAGTTCGGCATGGTCAACGTGGTGGTCTGGCGAGACCTGGCCGAACGTCAGCGCAAGGTGCTGGTGGGGTCGCAACTGCTGCAAGTGTTTGGACGTCTGGAATCGGCCAATGGCGTGCGGCACCTGATTGCCCAGCGCTTGTATGACCTCACGCCATTGTTGACCGGCCTGGATGTGCGCAGCCGGGATTTCAAATAACGGGTCAACTGGTCAGCGACTGCACAGCGTTAGGGTTTGTGCTGGTTGATGTGCCCGAACGAAATCGCTGCCGATACTCCACCGGGCTTATCGCCAGGCGCTTGACGAAGACCCGGCGCAAACTGTCCGCGCTTTCGAAACCGCAGCGATGGGCAATCTCCTTGATCGACTGCTCGGTCGCCTCCAGATGACGTCGCACGGCATCGATGCGGGCATCATTGAGGAATGTCATGGGCGGCATCCCGGTTTCCTTGGCGAACAGCCGCGACAGATTGCGCGAACTCATGTGCACACGCTCTGCCAGAGACGCCAGGCTGTGATCGAGCTGCAGATTGGCCAGCATGTAGTCCTGTACCGCCTGCACCTGCGAGTCGACGCTACCCTGCATGTCCAGCAGCGGGCTGAATTGCGACTGGCCACCCGCACGCCGCAGATAGACCACCAGATACTTGGCCACATCGATGGCCATCTTCTTGCCGAAGTCTTCCTCGATCAGCAGCAGCGCCAAGTCGATGCCTGCGGTGACCCCGGCAGTGGTGTAAAGGCTGCCATCCTTCATGTGAATATGGTCCGGCTCGACACTCGCCAAGGGGAACAACTCGCTCAGGTGTGAGGCGTCCATCCAGTGGGTGGTCACTGATTTACGGTCGATCAGGCCCGCGGCGCCCAACGCAAATACGCCGTTGCAGATTGCGGCCAGACGGCGACAGCGTTTCTCCTGATTCCTGAGCCAGTCGCACAAGGTCGAATCGACGTACACATCGAAAATCCCCAGCCCGCCGGGGATGATCATGGTGTCGAAATGCGGGCAGGGATCGAAGATGGTGCGGTCCGGTATCACCGTCAGGCCACTGGAGGACAGCACAGGGCTGCGGGTGGTGCCAACGGTGAGCATTTCGTACTCGCATTCGCCGCCACTGAGCACCTTGACCTGGGCGAAGGCATCCTTGGGACCCGCGATATCCAGCAACTGGAACCCAGGGAAAAGCACCATGCCCACCGTGATCTTGCGCATGTGTTGGTTCCTTCTGAAAATGAAAAAACAGTAGGGCGTGAGCGGGACTCACGCAAGTTGCGTATGAGTATTGCCAGCCAGATAGCTGAATGCCGTCAGGCGTTGTTCCAGTTCATGGGCATCGAGCAGCGAGTGAGCCTCAAGCACCTTGAGCAACGCCTCCAGGAAGCGCTCGTAATAATCCCATGACGGCTGCTCGCCACAGGGCAACTGCTCCCAATGGGCGATGGAACCTATAAGGTTCTGACGGAAGGCCTCCCACTCGAAATGCCCCTCCTTGGACAAGGCAAGCGCCAGGCCAAACAGGCTGCGCTGCCAGTCCTGGCTGAAGTGCAGGCGCCCCTGGGAGCGAGGCGGCGAGTCCTGCTGGCCCAGCATGCTCGATGCAGCGAATTCCTCGAAACGGGTAAACATGACGCAGCCCTCATGCGGCAGGAAGATGAACCAGTGCCACACCCATCATCGATTCGGGTGTCACCAGTGCAGCCAGTTGTTCTTCGCTCAAGTGATCGGAGCCAGCGGGGCGTTCCGGTACCACGAACCAGCGGATTTGTGCGCTGCTGTCCCACACCGCGACCTCGACGTCTTCGCTGACCGGCACGCCGAACTCTCTCAGGACGGCCCGTGGTTCGCGCACGCCACGGGCGCGGAAGACCGGGTCCTTGTACCAGTAGGGCGGCAGGCCCAGGATCGGCCAGGGGTAGCAGGAGCAAAGGGTACAGATAATCAGGTTGTGCACCTGGGGGCTGTTGGCCACCGCCAGCATGTGCTCGCCCTCGGCGCCGTCCATGCCCTGGGCCAGGTTCAGTTCGGCGATGGCCTTGGGAGTATCGGCCAGCAGACGCGCCTTGTACTCGGCGTCCACCCAGGCCCGTGCGACGATGCGTGCGCCATTGAACGGCCCGGCCACCGTCTCGAAATGCCCCAGCACGGTGTCAACCGAGTCGCTGCCGATCACGCCTTTTTCGATCAGCAGGGCTTCCAGGGCGCGCACTTTGGCGGCGCTGGCAGCCTCGCGCTGTTTCTCGTATTCAAACAATTTACTCATGAAAACGCTCCATCCAGAGGTCAGGCGGCAGGTTGTAGATAGGCTTCGAACAAGTCGGCATAGATTGTGGTGTTGGCTTCGCTCTTGCCTTCGCCCCAGATATCGGAGGCAGCAAACGCGACGCGGTAGACGGGCATGGGTTCGCCGATGCCGTCTGGCCCGGTGTTGACGAAGTAGGCGAACGCACCGTCGTAGACCTCGACGATGATGCCGGGCTTGCTGCGCAAATAACCGGGCAAACGGGTGTGATCCACAGCCTCGGGATCGGCGACCTTGATGACCTCACCCGACTGGAACCGGGGCGGGGCAGGCAGTGGTCGCAGGCCCGAATCACCCTCCAGCAGATAACGCACAATCTGTTCGCGGATAGGGGCGTTGGGCAGGTCCGGCAGCGCCGCCTCGGGCTGCTTGCGGTAGTGCTCGGTGCGACTGCTCAGCTCCTCGGCGTCGATGTAGCCCTGATCAATGAAGAACTGGGAAATGCCCATCAGCCATTTCTCGTAGTAACGGAACTTGAAGTACTCGAACGGTTGCATGCCTTCGGCGCCGGTGCGCAAGGAGGCCCAGGTCCAGTCGTTCTTGAAGGCGGTGGGCAATTGATCGATAGGGTAACGGGGCAGTGCACCCGTCAGGTGCGCACTCTCGGCCATCATGGTGGTGTGGATACCGAAGATGCGCTGTTCCCAAGGCTGGACGAACACTTGGGTTTCCAGGTTCACCGGGCCAAGGTTCTCCAGGCCACCGAGGTAGTGTTGTAGTTTCATCGGGCTCTCCTGAGCGGGTCGGAATGAAAGTGAATCAGGCAATCTGCGGGGCCGGTTTGCTGGTCAGTGCGTCCCCCAGGCGTTCGGATATGAAGCCGAACAGTGCACCGGTGATCAGTGCCGCAGCGGCAATCAAGGCCGGGTTGTCGAAACCGGGGGTGGTCATGGGTTTGCCTCCCACCGCCGTGGTGCCCACCGTGGAGGCAAAGCCCCAGACGATGGCCGGCAGGATGCTCAACAAAGGAACCTTTGCGGCCTGGACCATCGCGGCACTGCCAATGCCGACCAATACCGCAATGAACAAGGGCGCCTCACTGAAGGTCGCGATACCCAGCAATACCAGTGAACTGATCACCAGGCCGGCAAGGTTCGACGCAACACTGCGCACCAGGCCGCTGACTCCGCCACCGACGATGAAAAACGACGCCCAGGCAATGAACGTCACCCAGACAGGAACCGGAAATATCGTGGCGGTCAGGTAGGTATCAACCACGGCCAGCAGGCCGATGCTCAGGGTGTAGGCTTCTTGCTTTTTCATCACATTGATCCTGTATATCGATAAAGGAATGACATTCAAGGGCACAAACGTCGCAGCAGATCCGTACCCTCAGGCAAGGCAGCTCATAAAACCGTCACGCAAGCGTTCGCTGTCCAGGTCCCTGCCGATGAACACAAAGCGATTGGCTCGCTCTTCATCGTCCTGCCAGCGCTTGCCGGGCATGGCTTCGAGCAGCATGTGAACGCTGTGGAAGTGAAACTGCCTGGCCTCGCTGGCGAAATTCAGCAGACCTTTCATGCGCATCAACTGTTGCCCCTGGTCTTGCACCAGTTGGTTGATCCAGCGATTGAAGCGCTCGGCATCCAGTGCGCCAGGCGTAACCACCGAGCATGAAGAAATCGAGGCGTCATGTTCATGGTCGTGCCCGTCTTCTTCGAGAATGTCGGGCTCGATCATCAGCAGGTTCGGCAGAGAGAAACGTCGCGTGCCCAGCAAGATGTCGTTTGCCACCTGAGAGTGACTGGCCAGCACCACCACGGCCGTTCGATTGATCAGGTTGATCTGCTGGCGCAGGCTGGCAAGCCCGGTTGCGCTCACCAGGTCGGTCTTGTTGAGGATCAAGGTGTCGGCGAATGCGATCTGTTCGCGCACAATCTCATCATTGAGCTGGCCCGGCAGATGCAGCGCATCGAGCACCGTCACTACCGACTCCAGTTCAACCTGCTGACGCAGGTCCGGGTCAGCGAGAAAGGTTTGCAGTACCGGTGCCGGGTCGGCCAGCCCGGAAGTTTCGATGATCAGGCGATCAAGTCGTGAGCCTGCCAGTTCCAGCATCTGCTTGACGCTGGATACCAGATCGGCGCGTACCGTGCAGCAGACACAACCGTTGTTGATCTCGATCAACGCTTCCTGATCGGCGACGATCAACTGGCCGTCGATGCCGACTTCGCCGAACTCATTGACCACCACCCCGATGCGGTACTGGTCGTTATGGCTGAGCAGATGATTGACCAGTGTGGTCTTGCCAGCCCCGAGAAACCCGGAAATCACCGTTACAGGAATTTTGCCCATTTTCATGACACCCACTTGTCGGCCTTGAAAGGGCTGCCTTTTGCGGCAGCTTCGGGGCAGTGAGTGCGATTTCCGGTCCGTTTAAGGGGACGTGTCCGTCAAGTGCACGCTGTTGTCACGATTGGCCAGGGTCTCTGTCCGGATCGGCCCGATCATTCCATAAAGGACGGATGAGCGTTCACTGGCGCTGTATGGATCGGCGGTCATGCTCGTGAACTGTGCATTGTTTTGGGGCGAATGCCGGGTTGTGGTGATCTCAGCGCGCCAGATTGAACGGCGTAACGATCTGTACCTGGGAGGACGGAATCGGTCCGGCTTTCCACAACCGATGAAACTGCAGGATGTGCAGGAAGGCATGGCGTGCGTCGATCTGCAGGTTGTGGTCGATGATGGCGCCGATCTTTTCTTCGCTGAGCAACTGGCGGTTTTCCTGGTCCAGGTCGTGGCCGATGAACACCGCCAGCGGCCGATCCAGGGCCGCGAAGGCGTCAACGATGGCCCGGTTACCACCGCCCACGCTGTACACCGCCTTGAGTGACGGGTTGTTGACCAGCGCCTGGGTCACACGCTCGAACGTGGGCCCGTACACGCCATAACCACCGCTGACATCCAGCACCCGCAGATGCGGTGCCCGGCTGCGCAGCCACGCGCGAAAACCCATCTCTCGTTCCTCCTCACCGCGAAAGCGATCACTGCTGATCACCACGGCAACGTCTTGCGGCACTTGATCCAGCCAGCGGGATAACAGGTAAGCGGCCGTCTGCCCGGCGGTACGGTTATCCATGCCGACGTACCCGACCCGATCGCTTTGCGGCAGATCGGTGACCAGCGTGACCACCGGGATGCCCGCTGCGGTGACTTGATTCACCGCCTCGTTGACCTGCGGATCGTCGGCGGCCTTGAGGATCAGGCCGTTGCTGCCCCTGTCCATGCACCTGAGGATCACGTCGCGCATCTGCGGCGTGTCGATGTCTTCGAACACATGAAAACGCGGAAAAATCCGGAACGGCGCCAGGCTGCCCAGTTGCGCGGTGATGGCTTGCTGCACCGCATCGCTGAAACGTTTTGGGGTGTGCATCACAACGTCGATGTGGAAGGTACGGCCCACGGCGAGTCCGGTTTTTTCCTGGGCCTCGAGTTCGTCCAGCGCCTGTTCGATGCGACGGTTGGTCTGGTAATGCACGTTGCCGCGTTGATGCAGTGCCCGGTCCACGGTGGCATTGCTGACCCCGGCCTGGGCGGCGATCTGTTTGATGGAGAAACGTTTGGCGCGCTCAAGCATGGGGATGGTGGCTCTGAGGTTTTTGTGAGGTCAACCCGGGCGGATCTGAGGTTTTGGCAATGCTAGTCTCAGTGCGGCGTGGTGTACAGGTCCTGCAAAACGGTGCCGTTCCCCCTAAAAACAAAAACAGGAGAATCCCCATGTCTGATTTTTCATCATCTTTTGTCGGGCGTTATTACGTGGTGACCGGCAGCACTCAAGGCCTGGGCGCTGCCGTGGCACAGACCCTGGCCAAACGCGGGGCGGCAGGGCTGATCATTTGCGGTCGCAGCCGTGACAAGGGTGAGCAACAGGCCGCGCAACTGATTGCATTGGGCTGCCCGGCGTTTTTCGTTCAGGCGGATATGGAGCGTGTCGAAGATTACCGTCGTGTCATTGCGGCAGCCCAGGAGCAATTCGGCACAGTCCATGGCCTGGTTAACTGCGCGGGCATGTCCGATCGCGGCAGTATCATCGATACCTCACCGGAGCTGTTCGACCGGATCTTCGCCGTCAATGTGCGGGCGCCGTTCTTTCTGATGCAGGAATGCATCAAGCTGATGATCGAGGGCAACGTGGAAGGTGCCATCGTCAATATCCTCAGCGTCTCTGGCCACGGTGGGCAGTCGTTTCTGTCCCCGTATGCGGTTTCCAAAGGGGCACTGGCCACCCTGACCAAGAATGTCGCCTTCAGCACGCTGCGTAATCGTATCCGGGTCAATGGCCTGAACATTGGCTGGATGGACACGCCCCACGAGGATGAAATCCAGCGCCAGTACCACAATGGTGGCGACGACTGGCTGGAGCGCAACGAGCGTCAGCAACCTTTCGGGCGCCTGCTCAAGCCCGAGGAAGTGGCCAGGAGCGTGGCGTTCCTGCTGTCGAGCGAGTCTGGAATGATGACGGGCGCATTGATCGATCTGGAGCAGGGCGTGATCGGCTGCGGTGACGGACCGTCCCCACGCCCGGGTGCACCGCTGTCACTTGCAGCTCAACAAACAGGCGTTGGAGGCCTGTCTTGAACGGCGGCACGGTCTTTGGCCGGGTTCGAGACATCTATCTCAAGGTTTTTGCCGAGCTGTGCGCAAACCAGGCCAACATCAGCGATTACCCGCATTGCACGCAGATCGACAGCCGGGTCGTGATCTGTAAGGCTCAGGTGTTACTCGAAGGCGTGGCAACGGACCGTGAAGCGGTGATGACCGAATTGCATCATCTGTTCCGCCATGGCCCTGGCGTAATGGTGGTGCGAGGGGCGTATCCAGACCTGCAGGTTATTGATCGCCACAGCCGCGTATTCGAGTCGATCTTTGCCTACGAAGCGCAGCGGGGTATGGCGGCCGATCACTTCGCCAAGGCCGGTTCCAACGGACGGATCTGGAATTCACTGCAGAAAGCCGCCGAGCAATCGCCGGAATCCTTCATCGAGTACTACGCCAATCCTTTGCTGGGTTTGATCGCCGAAGCCTGGCTGGGGCCCTACTTTCAGGCCACCGCACAGGTCAATGTGGTCTATCCCGGTGGGCAGGCGCAGCAGCCGCATCGCGACTACCACCTGGGGTTCCAGGCCGATGACGAGGTGGCGCGCTTCCCGCTGCCGTTGCATCTGCTGTCGCAGTACCTGACGTTGCAGGGGGCGGTGGCGCATTCCGACATGCCGCTGGAAAGCGGGCCCACCTTGCTGCTGCCATTTTCCCAGCAGTACGAGCTGGGTTACCTGGCCTGGCGCGATCCGGCGTTCATCGCATACTTCCAGGAGCATGCCGTGCAGTTGCCGCTAAACAAGGGCGACCTGCTGTTTTTCAACCCGGCGCTGTTCCACGCCGCAGGCACCAACCGCACGGCGGACGTGCAGCGCATGGCCAATCTGCTGCAGATATCCTCGGCGTTTGGCAAACCCATGGAAACCATCGATCGCGACCGCATGATGCTGGCCTTGTATCCCGCGCTGTTACAGCGCCTGGAGCAGGGCGCACTGAACGACGAAAGTTTGAGCGCCGTGATTGCCATGGCGGGTGACGGTTATTCATTCCCTACCAACCTGGACGCCGACCCGCCCGTGAATGGGCTTGCACCGCAGACGGGGCAACAGTTGATGTTTGAAGCCTTGTCGCAACGCTGGCCGCTGCCGACGTTCAGTGAGCGCGTTGCTGAAATGCGGGCTAAGCGGGGCATCTCCGGTGACTGACGGGCCGCCATCGCGGGCAAGCGTGCTCCTGCAAAGATCGAGGCCAGTTCGTCACTTCAGGAACGATTCGTGAATGGGGGCTAAGCTCAGAACGCGTGCATCCTACCGAGGACCCATCATGTACAAAGACTATCCTGCCGCCTACCAGGTCAGTAAAGGCGCGGCGTTGCAAGTGGACACTGCATTCTATGACCGGATTCGCGAGCGCCAGGGCAGCCGCACCCTGATCGAGCAGTTCGAGGTGCCGATTCGTACCGGGCGCGCCTGGAAGGTGCAGGCAGGGCAGGTGTTCAGGGTCACGACTCCGGTCGGTCCGCAGGTGGGGGACTTTAATGTGTGGAACGCCGCCGACCCGCGCGAACGCATGTGGGCGGCACGCACCCGGCAGTTGCAGGGGGCTCATGTCACGACCCACGACCGGCTGTGGTCGAACCTGCCGTTCCTGCGGCCGATGGTCACCATCACCGATGACAGCCTCGCGGCTTACGGCATTGATGAACATGGTGGGCGTTTGCATGACTTGCTGGGTACCCGGTGCGATCCCTACGTCAACAAGATGCTGACCGGTGAGGACTTTCATCATCACTGCCACTCGAACCTGACCCGTGCGGTATTGCCCCACGGCCTGACCGAGTTTGATGTGCACGATGTGCTGAACATCTTCCAGTGCACCGGTTTGAACCACGATGACATGTACTTCATGAAAGCCTGCCCGGCGAAGCAGGGTGACTATCTGGAGTTTTTCGCGGAAATCGATCTGTTATGTGCCTTGTCCAGCTGTCCCGGTGGCGACCTGTCGCTGCCCATGTGGGGCCCGGATGCCCAGGACCCGTTGAGCGTTTGCCGCCCATTGGGGGTAGAAATCTACAGCCTGGACCCGGCCCTGCTCAAAGGCTGGAAATCGCCTCAGCGTGCGGCCTACAACGGCATGCATGGCCTGAAGATCGCCAGGGCGGAGTGGGAAAAGTAAGCATGTGATCAAAATCACCACCGCTCACCTGTGGGAGATCCTGACCTGAACACAAAACCACTGTGGGAGTGAGCTTGCTCACGAAGGCATTCTGTCAGTCACTGCAAGTGTGTCTGGACCGGCGCTTTCGCGAGCAAGCTCACTCCCACCCTGGATTTGAGTCCAACGTAGCAACTGTGAGAACCCCAAACCGCCGTTTGCTGCGCGACAGCACGGCGGCTGGACGACGGGGAATCTCCCACAGGCTCCGGTTTTCTTCTGTGAGCACGGCATCAACTCGTCTTGGCCATCCTGCGCAGCCCCAGCATCATCAACCCACCCAGGCCTCCCATGCCTATGATCAGCGCCGGGTAGGAAAACCACCAGGCCACCGGCGCGGTCATCATGCTGTACTCGGACATGCCACCGATCCCGGTGATCAGGTTCAACGGCAGGAACACCACGTTGATCACCGTCAACTTGCGCAACAGGTTGTTGGTGCTGTTGTTGAGCATGTTGCCCCGGGCATCCATCAACGTGGCAAACACCGTGGAATAGATGCTCGCCTGTTTGTAGCACTGGTCATTCTCGATGATCATGTCATCGATCAACGCCAGGCAATCGCTGTGGTACTCATGCTTCTGCGCGTGGTTGCGCAGGCGCGAAAGCACCGTGCCGTTGCTGTGGATGGCGTTGACGTAATAGACCAGGCTTTCACTGAGGTTGAACATCTGCTGCAGGTGCTGGCTGTTCATCGACTCGTTGAACTTCTGTTGCAGTTCACGGGCGATCATCTTGATCACTTTCAGGTGGCCCAGATAGTGATGGATGTTGTTGAGCAGCAGGTCGAGCAGCACATCCAGCGGCTCGACCAGCGGTTCGCGGGCACCAATCCCGTCCAGTTGCCGGTCATCGTCGCAGATCAACAGCAACTGGTCGCGGCTCAACAACAGGCCGAACGAGGACACGTCAAACGAGAAACCGCTGCTGCCGGTGTAGTTCTCCGGACGCTTCCAGATCAGGAACAGGTAGTTGGGGTGGAACTCGATTCTCGAGACCTCATCGGGGTCCAGCGCCGAATTGATGGCGTGCTCATCCAGGTGGTAGCGGGTTTGCAGCAGTTCCTTTTCTGCAGTGGTCAGGTTGCTGAACCACAGTACCTGCGCCTTATCCTCGGTGCAGGGGTGCAAGTAACCGTCGCGTAGCCGTTGGCCTTTGATCATGACTTACCACGCCTGACCAAGACGCTTGAGCTCCAGACGGCGGACAAACTCCTCCAGCACCAGGCTGTACAGGTCGTCTTCCAGGTAGGCGTCTTCGATACCGGAATCCAGGTTGGGGTTGTCGTTGACTTCGATTACCACCACCTTGTCGCCGGACTGCTTGAGATCGACCCCGTAAAGCCCGTCGCCGATCAGGTTGGCCGTCTTGACTGCCAGTTCAACCACCGCACGGGGCGCTTCGTGCACGGCCATGGTCCGGCATTCGCCGTTGACCTCGGCACCCAGTGCCTTGTGGTTGTAGATCTGCCAGTGGCCCTTGGACATGAAGTACTGGCAGGCAAAGATCGGCTTGCGGTTGAGGATGCCGATGCGCCAGTCGTATTCGGTGTAGAAGAATTCCTGGGCCAGCAGCAAGACCGAGTGTTCGAACAACTGGTCAGTGGCGTCGAGCATTTCCTGATGGTTTTCCACCTTGATCACGCCACGGGAAAAGCAGCCGTCAGGGATTTTCAGCACCAGGGGGAAGCCAAGTCGCTGGGCGACCCGTTCCAGGTCTTCGGGGCGATCCTTGTACAGGATCTCGGTCGCTGGCATGCCCAGCTTGTGGCTTTTGAGCAGGTCGGTGAGGTAGACCTTGTTGGTACATCGCAAGATCGAGGTCGGGTCGTCCATTACCACCAGGCCTTCGCTTTCAGCTTTCTTGGCGAAACGGTAGGTGTGGTTGTCGACACTGGTGGTCTCGCGGATCAACAGGGCGTCGTACTCGGCCAGTCGTGCGTAATCCTTTTTCTCGATCAGCTCGACATCGATCCCCAGACGCTGGCCGACGCGGATGAAATTAGCCAGGGCCTGGGCATTGGACGGCGGCAGTTGTTCCTGCGGGTCATGAAGAATGGCCAGGTCATAGCGGGCAAGGCGCCTTGAGCGTGGCTGACGCCAGATCTTGCGGCTGAAACCGTCCAGGGCCAGGGCAAATTCGTCCTGTTGGTTGTCACGCAAACGGGGCAGGGCACCCGCCTTGATACCAACAATGTGCCAGCCGTCACGCTTGCGAAACTCCACCAGCAGAATGGGGCAAGGGAAGGCTTCGAATAACTGCCGCGCCAGATCCTGCAAAGGTGCAAGTTCGGTCTGGCCGAAATACAGGCTCAGGGTAAACCCTTCGGTATTGTCATACGGGTGATCGAGCAGGGCGTTCTCGAGGATCTTGTCCAGGTCATCGAGTGCCAGGCCATACAGTGACTTGCGGGTTAACTCACTGATGGTTTTAACCGAAGGGATCACGTTATGTCCGCGGGCCTCGGCCAACAGTGAACAGTAATAACCGTGCCCGAGGTATTTGTAACTGCGGCACAGGTTGATCACCTGCACACGCTTGCCTGCTGCGCCCTGCAGCGGTTTTTCCAGATAATCCTGAGCGCTGATCAGGTCTTCGCTAGGGAAGTAAGAGGCCCAGTCTTCAAGGCGCTCGACGACGATAACCAACTGACTTTGGGCCGCGAGTGGCGTCATGAGGTGAGTGCTTTTCGTTGTTGCCGAAAGAGTAAGTTGAGCCGATACTTCGTTCATCTTCACCTGTGCCGCTGTCATGTGTAATCGATCCGTTGGGAAACAAGTCCTTTCTATTAAGCACTCGCTTTTGGAAATGTCCCGTTTCGTTACACAACTTTTACGGCGGCCCTGATGAACTTTATATATCGCAATGCCGAGGAAACGGATGTCGATGCGCTGTTGACCCTGGAGAACCAGTGCTTTGAAACCGACCGGCTCACGGCCCGCAGTTTTCACTGGATGGTCAGCCGCGCCAATGCCTGTTTGATCGTCGCGCAAGCCGACGGTCTGCTGTTCGGTTATGCCCTGGTGCTGTTCCATCGCGGAACATCACTGGGCCGTTTGTATTCGTTGGCCATCGCCGATTCAGCCCGGGGGCAGGGGCTGGGCAAACAACTGCTGTTGCGCGCCGAGCAAAAGGCGCTGGAACGGGACTGCGCTTACCTGCGGCTGGAGGTGCGGCCGGACAATGTAAACGCCATCGCCCTTTACGAGCGCAACGGCTATCGCCGTTTCGCCCAGGTCGACGATTATTATCAGGACCATGCCCCGGCGTTGCGCTACGAAAAACGCATCCTGCAGCACGGCGACCAGAACGACCGGCAAGTGCCGTACTACCAGCAGACCATGGACTTCACCTGTGGCCCGGCCTGCCTGTTGATGGCGATGAAAGCACTACGGCCTGAGCGGGACATGCAGCGCCGCGAAGAGCTGCAGATCTGGCGTGAGGCGACCACCATTTTCATGACGGCGGGCCATGGCGGGTGCAGCCCCCAGGGTTTGGCACTGGCCGCATGGCGACGCGGATTCGGGGTCAGCCTGCAGGTGTCGGTCAAGGGACCGTTGTTTCTGAGCGGCGTGCGCAGCGAAGAAAAAAAACAGGTGATGCGCCTGGTGCACGAGGAGTTCTGCCGCGAACTGGACAGCAGTTCCGTCAGCCAGCTAGGTAGCCAGCCACTGAACCTGCCGCGTCTTTTGGCCGAGGGTGGTTTGCCGCTGGTGTTGATCAGCAGCTACCGCCTGACCCACTCCAAGGCACCGCATTGGGTGATGGTCACCGACTGCGATGATGACTTCGTGTACCTGCATGACCCGGACATCGACCATAGCCAGCATCGTCAGGCCATGGATTGCCAGCACCTGCCGGTCAGCCATGCCGACTTCAATCGCATGAGCTGTTTCGGTACCGACAAGCTGCGCGCAGCCGTGGTTTTGTTCGCCAAAACAGGGCCCGGCGTATAGATCGCGTATCAACGCCAAAGGCGGCGTAAAGAATGCGTAGAGTGCGTTGCGCAGAGGGGTTGGACGGTGGATTACTGGCGTCGAACCCCTCCCAACGGAACTGAAACACCATGAGCAATTCAACTATCGGCATGATCGTTCTGGCTGTCATCGCAGTGTTTGGCGCCGTGAGTTTTCACAACGATTTCCTGCGCAACAAACCCCAGGAAGAGAAAACGCCGAAGCCTTCTTCCCGATGATTGATCACGCCGAGAGTCGCCTGTCGGGGTTTATGTGTTTTTGAAATAACCATAGATCCCGATATTCTTTTCAGGTCTTAAGGTTCGCGGCTACGCTCGCTGCCATTCCTAATACTGATGGTACTTGGCAGGTCGCACCCCTATGAAAACCCTCTCGCTGTTCGCTCTCGCAGGCCGCAAGCCTGGTCATGGACGTTCTTTGTGCCTCGGATTGGCGCTCACCACCCTCATGGCTCCCTTTGCGGTTCACGCGGCGACGCTGGATGAGGTCAAACAACGGGGTTACTTGTCAGTGGCCACTGAAGATGAATTCCGACCCTTCGAGTTCGTCGAAGACGGCAAACCCACCGGGTTCGATAACGAGCTGGTACAAAAGCTCAAGGCTGCAGGCCCGCTGGATGTGAAACAGCAGATCATGCCGTTCACCGGCTTGCTGGCAGGTGTGGTCAGTGGCAAATACGACGCCGCCACCACAGGCTTGCTGATCACCAAGGAACGCCAGCAGTCGCTTGACTTCACCACCCCCATCGCTGAAGCCACGGTCTACTACCTCAAGCGTCAGGGTGATGACCGGATCAAAAGCGTTGCTGACCTCAATGGCCTGACCCTGGGCATCCAGGCGGGCAGCGCCATGTATCAGCGCTTACCGGAGCTGGAAAAGCTGCTGGCCGCCACCGGTGGCAAGCTGGGCAAGATTGTGCAGTACACCTCTTACCCCGAGGCTTATCAGGATCTGGCGTTGGGTCGCACCGACTATGTGGTCAACAACATCGTCGGCCTGAACGCCTTGCTCAAGGAGAAACCGGGGGTCTTCGAACTGGGCCAGGCGGTATCGACCAAGACCTACGTGGCCTGGGGCGTGGCCAAGGGTAATCAGAGCGTGCTGGACTACCTCAACGCCTTCCTGCTGCAGGAGCGCAATAACGGTGATATTGCCAAGCTGCAACAGAAATGGTTTGGCACCGTCTTCCCCGAGCCGCCTGCGCACTTCGTTTCCGAATACTGATCGATTGTCCGAATGAACTTCACCCAATGGGGCATCGAACCAGGCGCCTTGTTGTCGGGCGCCCTGGTGACACTGGGGCTTGCAGCGATTTCCATTGTCCTGGGCCAGGTATTGGGCCTGGGACTTGCGTTGTTGCGCCGTCAACAATTTCCCGTGCTGGGGCCGCTGCTGGCGGCCTACATCAGTGTCACCCGCGCAACGCCGTTGCTGACCCTGACCCTGGCCGTCTTCTTCATCACCCCTGCGCTGGGCTATGACATCTCGGCGGCAGCGGCGGCAGTACTGGCCATGAGCATCAATACTTCAGCCTTCAATTGCGAAATCTGGCGCGGCGGTTTTGCGGCGTTTCCCCGTGACCAGGTGGACGCTGCCAAAGCGGCCGGCATGGGGGCAACCTTGCGCCTGCGCCGGATCGTGCTGCCCCAGGTGGCACGGCAGGTAATGCCGATGCTGGTCAATGAAATGACCATCCTGATCAAGAACAGCCCGGCTGTGGCGGTGATCGGCATCGTAGAGCTGACCCGCACAGCGGTTCGCATCGGCGCCAACACCTATCGACCGTTACCGCCCCTGATCGCGGCGTTGCTGTTGTACATCGTGATCATTTGGCTGGTGGTGGCCGTGCAGCGTCATCTTGAACGGCGCGGGCGCAAGCAAGTGGAGCGCTTGACATGATCGCCCATGAGTTTGCGGTGGTCTGGGAGCACGCAGGCGATTTGCTCGACGGTGCCTTGCTGACGGTTGAGTTGTCAGTGGCGGCGGGGGCTGCCTCGTTGCTCATTGGCTGCGGGCTGACGTTCGTGTTGATGGGCCGGCTGCGGGCGTTGGCTTCGCTGCTGACGGCGTTCATCGAACTGATGCGCTGCACGCCGTTCCTGCTGCTGGCGTACCTGGTGTATTACGGCCTGCCATCCCTGGGGTTGCGCCTGACCAATATCGAGTCGGGGTTGCTTGCGCTGTTGCTTTATCACAGTGCCTACATCGCCGAGATCCTGCGTGCCGGGTGGCTGGCCCGGCCCAGGGAAGAAATCGAGGCGGGGCTGGCATTCGGCTTTCGCGGGGTGCTGCTGGCCCGGCGACTGATTTTGCCCAACCTGTGGACCAGCAGTGCGCCTGCGCTGGGCAACCAGATGATCCAGGTGGTCAAGGACACGTCGTTTTTGACCATCATCGCCGTGCCGGAGCTGACCTTCGCTGCCAACAACCTGCAGTCGAACTACTACATCCCCTTTGCCGCGCTGTGCTCGGCAGTGTTTTTCTACTGGCTTATTTGCGTCGTGATCGAACTCGCGGTTGCGATGTTGCGGCGCAAAGCGGAGCGTTATCAATGACATCCCTGAACAGCCCGACCATCGCGGCGCTGCAGGTCACCGGCTTGAACAAGAGTTTTGCCGGTCGCCCAGTGCTGCATGACATCGATCTGCAGATTGCCACCGGTGAAACCGTCTGTTTGCTGGGGCCTTCGGGTGCCGGTAAATCCACCTTGTTGCGTTGCCTGAACTGGCTGGAAGTGCCCGACAGCGGGACGATTCAAATTGCCGGACAACGCATTGGCTTTGACGCCAATGGACGAAAAATGTCGGAGCGGCATATCGCCGAGATCCGCACGCGCACCGGCATGGTGTTCCAGAACTTCGCCCTATGGCCGCACTTGACGGTATTGCAGAACATCATGGAAGCACCGCTGTATGTGCAGCGTCGGCCAAAGCAGGAGGTGCGGCAGGAGGCGCTGGCGTTGCTGGCGAACGTCGGATTGAGCGACAAGGCCGACGTCTACCCGGCGACCCTGTCTGGCGGCCAGAAGCAGCGGGTCGGTATCGCCCGGGCGCTCGCCAGTCGGCCTCAATTGCTGTTGTTCGATGAACCCACCAGCGCCCTGGACCCGGAACGGGTCAGTGAAGTGTTGTCCATCATGCAGTCCCTCGCCCAGGCGGGCATGACCATGGTGGTGGTGACCCATGAAATGGAGTTCGCCCGGCGCAGTGCTGATCGCATCGTGTTCATGGATCATGGCCGGATCGTGGAAGCCGCAGCCCCGGAAACTTTCTTCAACGCGCCCCAGACCACTCGGGCAAAAGAATTCCTGTCCCATCAGCAGCGCTCAGAGGCGTACGCACGTCATGACTGATTCTTACACCGACAAAGCCAACGCGCTGGCCATCCAGCGTATCCTCGACACCCACCCGGTATTGGTGGGCTGTGAAACTGCTGCATCGGCCCTGGGCCTGCAGCAAGGTCACCTGGGGCATGCCGGTCCACCGTTTTCCAGCCCTCAAGAGATCCCGCCCACCGTCCTGAATGCGCTGGCCGGTGCTGCCGTGCACGAAGGCTGGGCGGGGGATGTTGATACCGCAAGCGTGTTGATCCTTGAAGGCGCAATCACGCTGCATTCCAATCACGATCTGGGCACTGTCTCGCCCATGGCCGGTGTGGTACGCCCCGGCCAGTTGCTGATGCGCATTGAAAACCGTGGCGGCAATGAAGTGGTGCACGCGACCCTGGCCGAGTGTGGGCACAAGGCCCTGCGTTTCGGCTGTTACGACGCGGGCATCGGTGAACGGCTCGATTATCTGGACCAGATCATCGGGCCACGGATCATCCAGGCGTTGCCTGCCTACGGTTTGCCGCTGTTGCCATTGATTGCCGAAGGTGTGGCGCTGGGGGATGACACACACCAACGCAACGTGGGTGCGATGTATGCGTTCACCCGTGGGTTGCCAACGTTGGGCGCCGAAGTGCGCAACTGGCTGCTGGACACGCCGCAGCACTTTCTGAACTACGCCATGGCAGCGGCCAAGCTGTCGCTGGATCGGGCCAGCGGTATCGAGGGCTCGTCCATCATCACCGCGATTTCACGCAATGGCGCGCAGTGCGGGGTGCGTATTGCCGGGGCAGGACAGCGCTGGTTTACCCATGCCGCCAGTACCCCGGACGGTCGCTTCTTCGTGCCTCACACCTCGGCCGATGCCCAGCCGGACCTGGGCGACAGCGCCATCGTCGAAGCCTATGGCCTGGGCGGCACCATCGCCCATGTCGCACCGGAACTGGCGCGCCTGATGGTCCAGGATTGGCCGCACGCCCAGGCAACCGGTCAGCGCATGCGTGATCTGTTCGTCAGCCAGCACCCGGCCATTACTCCTGCGTTGGCAGGTGTGGCGGGCGTGGGTGTGGGCCTGGATGCGCGTAAAGTGGTCGCCGCGGGCGAGTCGATCAGAATCCACACCGGCATTGCCCATCGCGATGGAGAGGCTGGCTGGATCGGCATTGGCGTGGCGCAGGCGCCGGTTGAGTGTTTCCAGGCTGCGCTGAACGCGTTGTAAAGCAGGGGCGATACAAGCCCTGTGGGAGCGAATTCATTCGCTCTCACAGATTGCTGCCGAACATGAATACCCCCGTTAACCTCACATTTTTAAAACTCATCTCACTTTTCGAGAGACCACTTCAATGTCTGAAGACACCCTCCACCATTTCGTTCCCAATGCCAGCCCGCCGCCGCCTTCAGCCATGTACTCCCATGCTGTGGAAGCCGATGGCTGGCTGTATGTGACCGGACAATTGCCAACAGACCCGGATGACCCGACCGCCGAGCTCAAGGACGGCATCGTGGCCCAGGCGCAGCTGTGTTTCGAGAACCTGCACCGCATCGTCGCTCATGCTGGCTACAGCCTGGAAGACACCTTGTTCGTGCGTATTTACCTGAGCGATTACGACAACGATTTTGCGGCGTTCAACACGGTGTATGTCCAGCATTTCAACAACCCGGCCAAGCTGCCGTCGCGCACCACCGTGGGCGTCACTCGCCTGGGTCGCAAGGCCCTGGTGGAAGTCGATTTGGTGTGCTTCAAGCGTGAGCGCAAACCGGATGTCGTTCTACCCTGATCCGAGAGCTGGGTAGGAGCGAACTTGTTCGCGAAGCGTGGTACCTGACACACCGCGCAAGCCCTTCGCCAACAAGTTGGCTCCTACAGTAGATCCCCGTCATCAGGTGATATCAGTCAACACCTTCACCTGATCCGCGCTCAGTTCAAGCGCGGCTGCCTTGGCAAAGCCCGCCACCTGTTCAACGCTGGTGGCGCTGGCGATGGGAGCGGTCACGCCTTTGCGCTGGATCAGCCATGCCAGTGCTATTTCTGCAGGGGTAGCGCCGTGTTGGGCGGCGACAGCGTCCAGGGCGCCAAGAATCGCCAGCCCGCGGGGGTTAAGGTATTTCTCGATGCCGCTGCCACGCTTGCTCTTGTTCAGGTCGGCCTTGGAGCGGTATTTGCCGGAGAGAAAGCCCGAGGCAAGGCCGTAGTAGTTCACCACGCCGATGTCTTCGCGCAGGCACAGCTCACGCAGAGGGCCGTCGAAGGTGTCGCGGTTGTAGAGGTTGTATTCGGGTTGCAGCACCTGATAAGCCGGCAACTGGTTGGCCTTGGCGACCCTCAACGACTCCTCCAGTTGCTGCGCATTGAGGTTGGACGCGCCCACCGCCAAAATCTTGCCGTCCGCCAGCAGCTTTTGATACGCCCCCAGTGTTTCCTGATAAGGCGTCTCAGGGTCTGGCCAGTGAGAAAAGTAGAGGTCGATGCGCTCGCTTTGCAGGCGACGCAGGGAGTCTTCTACAGCCGTGGTGATCCAGCGGGGGGACAACCCTTTCTTTTCCGACGACCCCATGTCGGAGCCCACCTTGGTGAAAATCCTGACCTTGTCCCGCACGCCGGGGCGAGCCTTGAGCCAGCGACCGATGATGGTTTCCGATTCACCGCCCTTGTTGCCGGGCGCCCATGATGAATAGACATCCGCCGTGTCGATCGCGTTGAAGCCGTGATCGACGAACGCATCGAGGACCGCAAAGCTGGTTTTCTCATCGATGGTCCAGCCAAAGACATTACCGCCAAATACCAACGGCGCAATCTCTAGACCGGTCTTGCCGAGGGGACGCTTGTGCATGCTGTTCTCCTTGCCTGGATTGAAAGTGGACATCAATCGGAGCGCCCGTTGCGTGCATTGGTTCGATTCAAAAACCGTATGCACTGCTCTACGGTGGCAACCATGCAGGGTCTAGTGGCTGGCTATCAGACCTATTGGTTATTTCAATGGTCATTTTTTTGGCGTCATATTACTATGCCATGCCTCGTAACATTACCTCACAACTCTGGCGCCCGGCACGACTATCCACGTTGAGAATCTGACCATGCCTTTCAGAAACCTGAACATCCCCGTTCGTGCTGCACTGAGTTTCGCGGTCATCACGCTTTTGCTGATCGTCCTCGGGCTTTTTTCCCTGGAGAAGTTGCAGACCATCAGGGCCCTGTCAGCCGATCTGCAAACCCGCTCGATGCCCGCGGTCATCGCTGCCGACAAGCTCAACGCGACGGCCTTGAAGCTGTTGCTGGAAAGCCGCAGGCTGATCGCCCAGGTCAATGATCAGAACAAGGACGGCACCGTCCAGAACATCCGTAACTTTCGTGCCGCCGCCCTGGATCAGTTGAAGGTCTACCAGGGGTTTATCAGCAGTGAAAAAGAGCAGCAGTTGTTCAAGGTGATCAGTGACGGAGTGGAACGCCTGACCCGCCTGGCGGACAGTTGCATCGAGTTCAGCCAACACGGCCAGAACGCCGAAGCGGCGCAATTGCTGGATGTGCAGGTCCCATTGAACAAGGCCATGCAGCAGGCCATTGATCAACTCGTCCAGGTGAACATCGACGTCGCCCAGGAGTCCGCTATTGCGTCGGAGAATGCCTATTCCATGGGGCTCAGGGTGGTGGTCTCCATCATCATCCTTGCCGTGCTGGCGACCATTGTCCTGGCGGTTCTGTTCACCCGCAGCATCATGACGCCGCTCAACTATGCGCTGGCGATCAACCAGACCATTGCCAAGGGCGATCTGCGCAGCGACATCAAGATTACCGGCAAGGATGAACTGTCGGCGCTGCTGACGTCGGCGCAACTGATGCAGAACAACTTGCGCGAGACGATCCGGTTGATTGGCGACTCGTCCCATCATCTGGCGTCGTCGGCCGAGGAGATGAGTGCGGTCACTGCTGCTTCCAGCCATGACATGCACGAACAGAATGCGGAAATCGAACAGGCCGCCACGGCCGTCAATCAGATGACCGTTGCCGTGGAGGAAGTGGCACGCAACGCGTCGTCCGCCTCGGTGGCGACCAGGTCCTCGGGGCAATCGACCCAACTGGGTTCGGATCGGGTCAACCACACCGTCCAGGCCATTGAGAAACTCAGCGCCAAGGTCGAACACACCAGCAGCGATGTACAGCAACTGGCCTTGCAGTCCCAGGACATCAGCAAAGTGCTCGACGTGATCCGCGCCATTGCCGACCAGACCAACTTGTTGGCCCTGAACGCGGCCATCGAGGCGGCACGTGCCGGCGAGCAGGGCCGCGGGTTTGCGGTGGTGGCTGATGAGGTCCGGGCGCTGGCCAAGCGCACCCAGGAATCGACCGGGGAAATCGAGCTGATCATTGGCAGAATCACCCTGGGCACCGAACAGGTGACCCGTGCCATGCAGGAAAGCTGCGCCGAAGCCAGGGACAGTTTGCAGGTGGCCAATGAGGCCGGTGCCGCGCTGGCAGAGATTGCGCTGGCCATCGGCGAAATCGAAAGCATGAACCAGCGAATTGCCTCGGGCTCCAAAGAACAGGCCGACGTTGCTCGTGCGGTGGATGCCAACCTGGTGAGTATCCGGGACCTGTCCATCCATAGCGCGACGGGTGCCCAGCAGACGTCGGTAGCAAGCGCCGACCTGTCGCGTCTGGCGGCCGATATGCGCCAGCTGGTTACACGGTTCTCCCTGTAACCAGGGCGGGGGACGCAAGGAGACCCCCAAACTCTTCAGTCCCCGCAAACTGTTGGAGCGAGGCTTGCGCGCGAAGGCGTCAGACCTGAAACATCATGAGTGACTGACCCACCGCATTCGCGAGCAAGCTCGCTCCCACAGTGGTTTTGGGTTGATGCCCGAATCTGCGGCAAGACACAGGTCCTGTGGGAGCCGAGATTGCTCGCGAAGACGTCGGCATGATCAACATCGCCAGTACCTGACACACCGCATTCGTGAGCAAGCTCACTCCCACAGTGGTTTTGGGTTGGACCCAAATCTGTGGTCACACATGAAACTGTGGGAGCCGAGCTTGCTCGCGAAGACGTCGGCATGATCAACATCGCCAGTACCTGACCCACCGCATTCGCGAGCAAGCTCACTCCCACAGTGGTTTTGTATTCAGGCCCGAATCAATGTCAAGGGCACTGGATCTGTTGGAGCGAGGCTTGCCCGCGAAGGCGTCAGGCCTGAAACATCGCAGGTGACTGACGCATCCCCTTCGAAAGCAAGCTCACTCCCACAGTTATTGACTCAGCGCTTACTGCTTGGCGGCAGGAACGCTCTCTGGGCCTTCAGTACCAATAGGCCGGCCGCCGGACGCCAGCTCGGCTTGCAGTTGGTCTTCGTCCAGTTCGTTGACCCACTTGGCAACCACCAGGGTCGCTACCGCGTTACCCACCAGGTTGGTCAGGGCGCGGGCTTCGGACATGAAACGGTCGATACCCAGGATCAGCGCCAGGCCAGCCACCGGCAAATGGCCCACAGCGGACAGGGTGGCAGCCAGTACGATGAAGCCGCTACCGGTCACGCCAGCAGCACCTTTGGACGACAGCAGCAGCACCAGCAACATGGTGATCTGGTGGGTGATGTCCATGTGAGTGTCAGTCGCCTGGGCGATGAACACGGCCGCCATGGTCAGGTAGATCGATGTGCCGTCCAGGTTGAACGAGTAGCCGGTCGGGATCACCAGACCTACTACCGACTTCTTCGCACCCAGACGTTCCATTTTCACCAGCATGCGCGGCAGGGCGGATTCCGACGAGGAAGTACCCAGCACGATCAGCAGTTCTTCACGCACATAGCGGATCAGCTTGAGGATGCTGAAACCGTGGGCACGGGCAATGGCGCCCAATACCAGCAGCACGAACAGCACGCAGGTGATGTAGAAGCACAGCATCAACTGACCCAGCTGCAGCAGCGAGCCCACACCGTAGGCACCGATGGTGAACGCCATGGCGCCCAGAGCACCCAGTGGCGCCAGCTTCATGATCATGTTGATGATGTTGAACATCACGTGCGCAAAGCGATCGATGAAGTCCAGCACCGGCTTGCCGTACGAACCCAGGCGATGCAGGGCAAAGCCAAACAGCACCGAAAACAGCAGCACCTGCAGGATGTCGCCTTCCGCGAACGCACCCATGAGTGTGTTGGGGATGATGTTCAGCAGGAAGCTGACGACGCTTTGATCCTTGCCTGCACTGACGTAGGACGCCACTTTGGACGCATCCAGCGTTGCCGGGTCGATATGCATGCCAGCACCCGGTTGCACAACGTTGACCACCACGACGCCGATCAACAGGGCGATGGTCGACACAATTTCGAAGTACAGCAGCGCATAACCACCGGTCTTGCCGACCGACTTCATGCTTTCCATGCCCGCGATACCGCTGACGATGGTGCAGAAGATGATGGGCGCGATGACCATCTTGATCAGTTTGATGAACCCGTCACCTAGCGGTTTGAGGGTAACGGCGGTCTGGGGGAGGAAGTAACCAAGCAGTACGCCAATAACGATGGCAACGATTACCTGGAAATACAGGGATTTATAAAGGGGCTGACGAGTCGTCATTGCAAGGCTTCTCAAGGGCATCGTTCTGCATCGTCCCGTTGACGCATCGATACTTGAATTTTCAACCCTCGTGTACTCGGGGGTTTTGTTTTTGCGCTGCATAGGTGCAGGCTTGCGCTGGATACTGCAAAGCACGCACCAAGTTGTGTCAAAAACCGAAAATACAGCAATCAAGGCATCAGGCAGGTCTGTAGGAACAAGAATAGGCGTAGCCGTGGCGGATTGTCGCCGCATTTTGAAATAATTTAGTTTGAAAATGGCGGTTATCCGCCATTGACAAGCTCTAGATCAAGGCTTTCGTCAGGGTGTCCGAGAGGGCCAAAAGTGTCTTGGAGGCCGCAGGTTACCGGCACTCCACGCAAAATATATGCTTTAAGCTAATAATATTTACTAGAAGAATAATTTATTTTCATATTTGTATAGATCCAAAAAGAATTTCACAGCGCCAAGTCAAGCCATTATGTTCTTTACCAGAAGCCTGAACCCAGCTCGACCCGACCCCTCGCACGGTGGAGGAGAGTGATAACCCAACCCATGCGAGGGCCCCGCTCATGAAAACCTGACCCGCCTGCTTTCCCTTCCTGTTCGTCCTGATGCTTTCAATATCACCAGGCACTGACATCGAAACATTTTCTTGTCGCGAATCACCCCCAGCGCCAGACCAGGGTTGTTGCGGAGGCGTTCGCCTGAAAAACAGCTCGGCGACACGAGCGAACACACCGGGTATGTCCTAATGAGCCAGCACAACACACGTTCTCACAGCATTCTTGACCTGCCGCACAGCAACAACCGTCTTGCACTGGACGGCATTCCTCGCCACGCCGATCCCTTGCAGGAGCGGCTGCACCGTAAGCAACGCCTGGCCGCGTCCTATCGACTGTTTGCCCGCTACGGTTACGAAGTCGGTCTGGCAGGGCATTTCACCGCCCGTGACCCGATCGAGCCAGACCATTACTGGATCAACCCGCTGGGCGTGCCGTTCTCGAAAATAACGGTTTCCCAGTTGCTGCGGGTGAATGGTGAGGGTCAAGTGGTGGAGGGAGAGGGATTACTCAATACCAGCGCCCTTGAGCTGCACCACGGTTTGCAGCGCGCTCGCCCTGAGGTCGTAGGCATCGCCCATTTGCACGGGTTCTATGGCCGCACCTGGTCTGCGTTGGGGCAACTGTTCGACCCCATTACCGCCGAGGCAGGGGCATTCACTCAGGATCAGGTGCTTTTCCCACGGCATGAGCTGCGTGCCGCCGACGGGACACTGGAGCAAGACCGAGACCGTGTGGCCGAGGCCTTTGTTGACCGGTTTGCCGGCAACAGCCTGTTGATCTGGCAAAACCACGGCCTGTGGACCGTCGGCGAGACCGTCGAAAGCGCTGCGTGGAAATTCATCCTCGCCGAGGACGTTGCGCGCTCGCACCTGCTGGCCCGCTCGGCTGGCATCCCGGTGATCCCGCCTGCCGAGCCGGTCACCCCGCAAAGCCGGGCCCGTAGCGAGCTGTTCGGCTGGCTGAATTTCCTGCCGCTCTGGGATGAGATCAGCACTCAGGAACCCGACCTTCTGGAATAGCGCGCCGTGTTCGCAGCCGTTTCTTGAACGCTCCCGGTGTTGCGCGGCAGTTGCTGAATGGCTGCCGTCGCCCCGGTTTTCCATGACTTATCGAACAGTTGACCGCCATGACCACACTTTTCCAGCCACGCCAATTGGCGCTGGCCCCGTTACTGCTGGCCGGCTTCGCCCTGTCCCAGGCCCACGCAGCAGAAGCCGCAGACCCGGACAGCAACAAGACCCTGGACACCGTGATCGTCACCGGTTCCCGTGGCAGCGAGGTGCGTACCGTCACGTCCAGCCCTTCGCCCATCGACGTCATCAGCGCAAAACAACTGCAACAGACCGGCTCCACCAGCCTGCGTGAAGCACTGACCAAGGAGCTGCCGTCATTCAGTCAACGGCCTTCAGGTACCTCCAACGACAGCATCGCCCGGCCTTATAGCCTGCGGGGCCTGAACGGCTCGAACATCCTGGTGCTGGTCAACGGCAAGCGTCGTCACAACAGTGCGGTAATCAACCTGGACTCGACCGCTGCCTACGGCACCAACCCGGTCGACCTGGACATGATCCCGCTGTCGGCCATCGACCATATCGAGGTCCTGCGCGACGGCGCGTCGGCGCAGTACGGCTCGGATGCCATCGCCGGGGTGATCAACGTCATCCTCAAACAGAACGACAACGGCGGCTCGGCCACCACCTCGTATGGCGAATACACCAAGGGTGATGGCGGCACGGTACGGCAGAACTACAACCAGGGCTTCGCCTTGCCCAACGACGGTTTCTTCAACGTTTCTGTGGATGCCAAGAACCAGCAGACGGCCGTCAGGGCAAGGGAAGCGACAGGCAACTTTTATCCGCTGCAACCCAATGGCAGCCCTGACCCCAGGGAAGCCAACGACAAGGCGGTACAGAAAAACGGCCTGCCGAAGATCAAGGGCATCAATGCCAGCTACAACGCCGAACTGCCGATCAATGATGACCTGAGCCTGTATTCGTTCTCCACGGTGAGCCGTCGGGATGCCGAGGGCGGCCAGAACTATCGGCGCCCCAACTCCACCAACATCATCACAGCCATTTACCCCAACGGTACGGCGCCGTTCTACACGCTGAACGAAACGGACTATCAACTGGCTGCCGGGGCCAAGGGCACGTTGGCCGAGTGGAACTGGGACCTGAGTTCGACCTTTGGCCGCGACAAGGCGCAGTCCGGGGCCGACAAGACGCTCAACGCATCGCTTGGCCCCACCAGCCCCACGCATTTCGATACTTACACCAGCACGTTCGACCAGTGGACCAACAACCTGGACCTGACCCGGGCCTTCGAGGTCGGCCTGGCCAAACCGCTGCAAGCGTCCTTCGGCCTGGAACATCGCCACGAACGCTACAAGACCGAGTCGGATGACCCACTGTCGTACATCAACGGTGGCTACCTGATCAATGGCACAACCCCCGCTGCGGTGGGTGCCCAGGGGGCCATTACCCTGACCCCGGCAGACGCGGGCCAGGCCAGCCGCAACAGCTATGCCACCTACGCCGACTTTGGCCTGAACCCCACCGACAAATTCTACATCGGCCTGGCCGGTCGCTTTGAGGGCTACGACGACGGCTCAGGCACCACCACCAGCGGCAAGGCTTCGTTCCGCTACGATTTCACCCCTGAATTTGCCCTGCGCGCGACCCTGAGCAACGGCTTTCGCGCGCCGTCGCTGTCGCAGTCGGTGTACGCGCAGACGTCGAACCAGTACAGCTCGGTTAACGGCGTCGCGCAGTTCATCGAGGCCAAATCGGTGACCGTGGACTCGGCGCTCGGCAAGGCGCTGGGGGCCAGCAGCCTCAAGCCTGAGAAGTCGCAGAACATCAGCGTCGGCTTTACCTACAAGCCGGTGCAGCAGGCCAACATCACCCTGGATGCCTACCAGATCAGCATCGACGACCGCATCGCCCAGACGGGCTTCCTGTCAGGGGCCGGGGTCAACCAGATTCTGGTCGCCAATGGCTTTCGCCCCGGTTACCAGATCAAGTACTTCACCAATGCCGCGGACACCACTACACGCGGGGTTGATCTGGTCACCGACTACCGCGTCGATTACGGCGCCTGGGGCAGCGTGAAATATGGTCTGGCGTTCAACTACAACAAGACCGACATCGACAGCATCAAGTCCACCCCCGCAGCACTGACAGCGGTGGGCAGCAGTCTGGCGCTGTTCGACCGGGTCGCCCAGGGCTACCTCACCGTGGCCAACCCCAAGACCAAGCTGATCCTGAGCAGCGACTGGAAGATCGACAAGTTCGACATCAGTGCTTCGCTGACCCGCTACGACAAGGTCATCGCCCGGGACGCCAACCCCACGTATGACGTGACCTACGGCGCCAAGTGGCTGACTGACCTGTCGGTGGCTTACGCCTTGAACAAGAGCCTGACCCTGACGGCCGGTGCCAACAACATCTTCAACGTGCGGGCCGACAATAACGCCTATCCCCAGGGCGACATCAACGGCTTCCCGAAATTCGGCAGCATCTCGCCGTTCGATCCGTATGGCGCCTATTGGTACACCAGCCTGGCTTACAACTTCTAAGAGGATTTGCCCATGAGCACGACCGCCAGACAAATCATCCTCGGTGCTTTCATACCCAGTGCCGGAATAGCAGGTTCCAGCTGGCGTCACCCCGACGCTGGCGCCGATTCGTTCCGCGACTTCGAGCATTACCGCTGGATCGCGCAAACGCTTGAGGCTGCGCGTTTCCATGCCCTGTTTTTCAACGACACGGTAAATATCGAGCTGGACCTGCTGGCCCTGGCGCAAGGGCCCAACAGTGTGCGCTGGGACCCTTTGGTGTTGCTGCCCGCATTGGCGCTGGTGACCCAGAAAATCGGCCTGATCGCCACCGCCAGCACCACCTACAACGAGCCCTACAACATCGCCCGCAAGTTTGCTTCTATCGATCACCTGAGTGGCGGCCGGGCAGGCTGGAACCTGGTCACGTCATTAGGCGGTGGGGAAAATTTCAACCTCGACGCCCACGTCAAGCATGCTGACCGTTATGAGCGTGCCGAAGAGTTCTATGACGTGGTCACCGGGCTGTGGGACAGCTGGCACGACGACGCCTTCGTCCAGGACAAGGCCTCAGGCACCTGGCTGGATGTGGAGAAAATGCACGTGCTCAATCACCACGGCAAACACTTCCAGGTCAAAGGCCCCTTGAACGCAGCGCGGCCGGTTCAGGGGTATCCGGTGGTGGCGCAGGCTGGCTCGTCCGACGCCGGTCGTGCGCTGGCCGCCAGGGCCGGGGAGTTGATATTCACGGCGCAGCACACGGTTGAACAAGGGCAGGTGTTTTACGCGGACATCAAACGACAGGCCGCCGCACTGGGGCGCAACCCCGACCACGTGAAGGTGCTGCCGGGGGTTTCCACGGTAGTAGGGCGCACACAGGCCGAGGCCCAGGCCAAATATGACCGGCTGCAGGAGCTGCTGGAGCCCAAGGCGTTTCTGCGCTCCATCTCGCGCTTCACCAGCCTGGGCTTCGACCTGTCCGAGCTGCCCTTTGACGAGCCGGTGCCGCTGCCCCCGGAAACCTTCGACACCAACACGCACAAAAGCCGACAGAAACTGGTGTTCGACCTGATTCGTCGTGAACGCCCGACCGTGCGCCAACTGTTCAACAAGCTGACCGCTGGTGGGCACCGTATTTTGATTGGCACCCCGCAAAGCATTGCCGATGACTTCCAGCAATGGTTTGAAAATGGTGCCGCCGATGGCTTCAACGTGATGTTTTCCGGGTTGCACGAAAGCATCGCCGATTTCGCCCAAGGGGTCGTACCCGAGTTACAGCGCCGGGGTTTGTTTCGCCAGGAATATCAGGGCACGACATTGCGCGAGAACCTGGGCTTGCCCTACATCGCCAACCGCCATGCAACCTCGTTCAGCAAAGCGTCCTCCCTATGAAGTCCTTCATCCTGAAACACCCCGTGAACGGCCTGCCACGAATGAAGCTTTTACCCTTGTCCGCGCTGCTGCTGGCAACCCTGATTGCCGGCTGCGGGGACAAACAGGGCGCATTGCCCACCAATGCCGACGCCAGCCCCGTGTACGGGGGTGTGCTTAAAGTTGCACTGGAAGGGGATCCGATGTGCGTCGACCCTCAGCAAGCGGGCAACAACACCGCGCTCAACGTGGGCCGCCAGATCGTCGACTCCTTGACTGACCAGGACCCCACTACCGGCGCAATAGTCCCTTGGCTCGCCACGCGCTGGGAGGTCGCCCCGGACTTTCGTCGCTTCACGTTTCACCTGCGCGATGGCGTGACCTTTGCCGATGGCGCGGTGCTGGACGCCAGCGCGGTCAAGGCCAACTTCGATGAGGTGGTCAATCTGGGCGCTCGCTCGATGCTGGCTTCGACCTACCTGGCGGGCCTAAAAAGCATCGAAACCCCGGACAGCAAAACCGTGGTCATCGAATTCGAACAACCGAATGCGCAGTTCCTGCAGGCCACTTCAACCATGAGCCTGGGCCTGCTGTCGCCTGCGACACTGGCGCTACCCGCAGCCGATCGCTGCCAAGGCAACCTGGTGGGCAGCGGGCCATTTATGTTGAAGTCGTTTGTGCACAATCAGCACGTCAGGTTACAGCGTCGTGACGACTATGCTTGGGGCTCGTCGCTGGCGTCCCATCAAGGCAAGGCCTGGCTGGACAGCATCGACTTCATCATCGCCCCCGAGTCAGGCGTGCGTCTGGGCAGCCTGTTGTCCGGACAAATCGATGTGGACACCGGCGTTGTGCCGCAAAACGAGCAAACCCTGGTGGATCAGGGGTTGACGTTGCTGACCCGAGCGAACCCCGGCGTGGTCTACAACCTGGCCCCCAACGAGAAAAGCCCGTTTTACGCAGAACCTGCGGTGCGCCAGGCGCTGAACAAGGCCATCAATCGCGCCGAACTGAGCAGCATCATTTCCCGTTACCAGAAACCTGCCACGGCCTTGCTGGCCAGCAGCACGCCTTTTTACCGTGATCTTTCGTCACTACTGGCCCATGACCCCGACGGCGCGCGCAAGCTGCTGGAAGATGCGGGCTGGAAAACAGGGGCGGACGGCATCAGGAGCCGCAACGGGCAACGCCTGGCCTTGCGTCTGGATTACTGGCAGAGCACGCCCATTCTGGAACTGATTCAGCAGCAACTGCGCCAGGTGGGCATCGACCTGCGCCTGAACAAGACCACCATCAGCCAGGTCACGGCGCTACGGGCCAGCGGCGATATCAGCCTGGCGTTCTTCAACCTGACCCGCGCCGACCCGGATGTCATTCGCTCGGTGTTCCAGTCTCCGGGCTACAACGTCAACAACCGTGAACCGGCGCAGGTGGACAAGGTGCTGCAAGCCTCGGCGGCGACCCTGGACAAGGTCAAGCGGCAAGAGCTGATCGACCAGGCCAGTGAAACCCTCCTGCGCGAAGGCCACGCCATCCCGCTGATTGAGCTGGTGACCGTGGTTGCCCAGGGCAAACCCGTGCGTGGCCTGCATTACGAGGCCTCTTCACGCCTGCAATTCTTCGATACCTGGCTGCAACGATAAGGAGGCTGTCATGAGTGAAAGCGCATGGGGCGACAGCAGCGCGCCTGCCACGGTATCGCCACCGTCGGGCAGACCGCTGCAGCAAGTGGCGATATACCTGTTCAATCGCAGCTGGCAGGCGTTGTTGGTGTTGTGGGCGGCCTTTACCTTGTCGTTCGTGATCCTTTACGCACTGCCCAGCGACCCGGTGAGCATCATGCTCAACCAGAGCGGTGAACAAACCACGGTGAATCAACAGCAGGTGGCGGCGTTGCGGGCCGAGTACCACCTTGATGAGCCGTTGATCGTGCAGTACGGCATAGCGCTGAGCCGGGCGGTGCAGCTGGATTTTGGCCGTTCGATCCAAAGTGGCGAGCCGGTGTCCAAATCCCTGGCTCAGGCACTGCCAGCCACCGCAGGGCTGGCTTTTCTTGCGCTGGCCATTGCCTTGCTGGTGGGCACATCAGTGGCGCTGGCGGCATACCTGACCCGTTGGAACTGGTTGCGCGGTGTACTGCTGGGCTTGCCGGCACTGTCGGTTTCGCTGCCGACGTTCTGGGTCGGCTTGCTGTTGCTGCAGGGCTTTTCGTTCTCCTTGCACTGGTTTCCAGCCATGGGCAACCAGGGTTTCGTCTCGCTGATCCTGCCAGCCCTGACCCTTGCCATCCCCACAGCAGCAGTGATTGCCCAGGTGTTGGCGCGCTCCCTGGCGTCTGCCGGGCAGCAACCCTTTGCCGAGGCGTTAATGGCCAAAGGGCTTGGCCCAAGGCGCCTGCTGTTCGTGCATTTGCTGCACAACGCTGCCGTACCGGTGTTGAGCCTGTCCGGGGTGATCGTGGGTAATCTCCTGGCCGGTTCCGTGGTCACCGAAACGGTGTTCTCCCGAGAAGGCATCGGTCGGCTGGCTCAGGGGGCCGTCAGTGCCCAGGACATTCCTGTGGTGCAGGGCATTGTGGTGCTGGCGGCGGCCATCTTCATCAGCGTCAACCTGATCGTCGACCTGATCTATCCACTGCTGGATCCGCGCATGGCGGATGCCGGGGCGAGGGCAGGGCGATGAGTCAATACAGCAATGAGTTATTGGCAGGACAGACCACTCACCAATCCCCCAGCACAGCGTCTCGTCGGGCGAAGAAGTTGCTCCTGTTGCTGCGTGCTCGCCCGCTGTTGCCATTGGGGGTTGCAGTGTTGCTGCTGACGCTGGGGTGGGCGGTATGGCCCGGTGCATTCAGCCACTTCGACCCGCTGCTGGGCGTCCCCAGCCAGGCGTTGCAAAGTCCGAGTGCTGTCCACTGGTTTGGCACGGATTACCTGGGGCGCGATATCTACAGCCGCACGGTCCACGGCGCCGGGCTTTCCCTGCAGGCCACGGCGCTGGCGGTGTTGATCGCCCTGGGCGTCGGTGTGGTGCTGGGCGTGGTGGGTGGTTTTTTTGGTGGCTGGGCAGACCGGATCCTGATGCGCCTGGTGGAGGTGCTCATGGCAATCCCGTCGCTGCTGCTGGCCATGGCCGTCATTACTGTGTTGGGGTTCGGCACCCTCAATATCGCGTTGGCGGTTGGCCTGTCCTCTGTGGCCACCTTTGCCCGGCTGGTGCGAGGCGAAGTGCTGCGCTGGCGCAATGCGGTGTTCGTCGAAGCGGCGGCCAGTTGCGGCGTCGGGCCTTGGACCATCATTCGCCGTCACATTCTGGCCCATGCCGCCGGACCGGTTCTGGCCCTGGCAGCGCTGGAATTCGGCAGTGCGGTGCTGTCCGTTTCGGCATTGAGCTTTTTGGGGTTTGGCGCACCGCCGCCGCAGCCGGAATGGGGGCTGTTGATTGCCGAAGGCCGCAATTACATGGTCGCAGCCTGGTGGTACACCACCTTGCCGGGCCTGGTGGTGGCGTCGGTGGTGTTGGCGGCTAATCAATTGGCCAGAGCGGTCAGACAGGGCCAAGGGGGAAAACGATGAGCCGGTCAAACGATGTGGTGCTTGAAGTACAAGGCTTGACCGTGGGCTACCAGGGGGACGAGGGCCGGGTGGATGGCATCCATCAGGTCAGCTTTTCCCTGCGCGCGGGGGAAATCGTCGCGGTGGTGGGTGAGTCCGGGTCTGGCAAGTCGACCATTGCGGCCTCGCTGGTGGGCCTGCTGGCCCGCAATGCCCGCATCGACGAAGGCAGTATTCGTCTGGCCGGGGAGGAGCTGGTCAGTGCCAGCGAGCGGCAATGGCGGGGCATTCGCGGCAAGTCGCTGGGCTTTGTGCCTCAGGACCCCGGCTTGTCCCTGGACCCGGTCAAGCGCATCGACAGCCAGTTGCAGGAGGCCTTGACCGTACATGGCGTGGCGGTGGCTGAAGCACGGTTTCGTGCCCGGCAGTTGTTGCAGGACGTGGGGCTCAAGGATGTCGAAAGGATCGGGCGCAGTTTCCCCCATCAGCTGTCGGGAGGCATGCGCCAGCGGGTATTGATTGCCATTGCCCTGGCCAACAACCCGGCGGTGATCATCGCTGATGAACCCACCAGCGCCCTGGACGTTGGCGTTCAGCGGCAGGTGCTGGACCGTCTGCAGGCCCTGGTTCGTGAACGCGGCACAGCGGTGATCCTGATCACCCATGACCTTGGGGTCGCGCTGGACCGGGCTGACCGGTTGATCGTGATGCAACACGGGCGAATCGTTGAAACGGGTGATGCGCGCAAGGTGTTTGAGCATCCTCAGCATGCCTATACACGGCGGTTGCTGGCGGCGGCGCCCAGCCTGTCTCAGGTGCGAGAGCCGCCGCAGGCATTCGCGCAACCTCGCCAGGTGTTGGCAACCATCGCGCCGCCGTTGTTGCAGGTCGAGCACCTGCGCAGGGATTTTTCCACCTGGCGCACCCCGGGGGCTGTGGCGGTGGATGATGTGTCGTTCGCCGTCAGCCGTCAGGGTACGACCAGCCTGGTGGGTGAGTCGGGCTCTGGCAAATCCACCACCGCACGGCTGGTGCTGGGGCTTGAGCGCCTGGATGCAGGGCGCGTGATCTTCGATGGCATCGACATCGGCCAACAGTCCCGCCGAGACTGGCTGGCCTTGCGCAGGCGTATACAAGTGGTCTACCAGAGCCCTTATTCGTCCCTGGACCCGCGCTTCACTCTGGAGCAGATCATTACCGAACCTCTGGATGCTTTTGCCGTGGGGGACAAGGCATCACGCAGACAACGCGCTGCGGATCTGCTTGAGCAGGTGGAGTTGCCATTGAGGATGCTGCATCGCAGGCCCGTTGAGTTATCCGGTGGTCAACGACAGCGGGTAGCGATTGCCCGGGCTCTGGCGCTGGAGCCGGAACTGGTGGTGCTGGATGAGCCGCTGTCGGCACTGGATGCATCCGTCCAGGCGCAGATACTGGTGCTGCTGGCGGACCTGCAACGAAACCTGGGGCTCAGCTATCTGTTCATCTCCCATGACCTGGCGGTGGTCCGGCAGATATCCGATCAGGTGGTGGTGATGCGCAGCGGAAAGGTCATCGAACAAGGCCCCAGCGAGCGCATCTTTCAGTCACCGGCCAGCGACTACACACGCAGCCTGCTGGCGGATGTGCCGGGGCGTCGTTATCTGGATGAGCATGCGTTGGCGGGGTGAGGGAAGTCGGGTGGGAGACTTCATGTTGGCGGCAATCTGCGGGAGCGAATTCATTCGCGAGGCGCCAGCACATTCAACATCTGCGGTGACTGGCAATGCGCATCGCGAATGAATTCGCACACAGGTTTTGTGTTTTAGCTGACGATGTTATGCAAGCGATACTCCTGCGTTACGCCGCCAAAGCCATAGGCTGCCGCGCGGCAATCGATGATATGGATGTTCGAATGCGAGTGAAGGTTGCCAATGAGCTGGGAGAGCAACTCAAACGCTGCCTTGTGATAGTTGGCTTTCTCGAGCTTGGTGTTGGTCTCGTCGGTGATCGTGACATCAAGCCGGAAGGCGTTCTTGCCGGACTCAGTCAGGGATTGGCCCGCGATGAACCACTGATCCCTGGGCTGGTAACGGACGGTCACGGAGGTGTGCTTGAGTTCCTTTCTCAGCACCTGACAGGTCAGGTCTGAGAGCTGTGTGGCGAGCTGGTTGGTCAGGTCCGGGTCGGGTTGTCCTGAAACGACGAGTGTGATGCCTGGCATGTCTGTTCCCTCGATAAATAATGGATGGCGAACGGATCATGCTGTGATTCCGGATAACGGAAAAGCGGGAATATGCGATATCATCCATCACTTAAACGGGTGGATAGACATGACCAGACTCTTCGATCTTGACCTTCTTAATGCGCTTGTCGTAATCGCCGAGGCGGGCAGCCTGTCTGCTGCGGCGCCGCTGTTGTGCCGCTCGCAATCGGCGGTCAGCGAACAGGTCCGCAAGCTTGAGGCCATGTGCGGCCTGACGCTGCTCAATCGTGGCAAGACGGGTGCAAGCCTGACGCCTGCCGGGGAGCGTCTGGTGGGGCATGCCCGGGAGCTTCTGGCACTGAGCAACCTCGCCTACCGGGACATGCTGGGTGCGCAACTGGCTGGCGACTTGCGGATTGCGATCACCGATTACTTCAGGCCCAGGGCATTGCCGGCGATCTTGCGGCGCATACGCGATGAGTTTCCGCGTCTGCGTTTGCATGTCTCGATTCGCAAGAGTGCCGTCATCGAGGAAGAGGCCGCCTTGGGGGATTTTGATATCGGGCTTTCGATGACAGTCATGGATAAAGAGGGGGAAAGCAGCAAAGCGGACGATCAGCGCATCAGGCTGCGCCGCGAGCCCCTGGTCTGGGTCGCCGACAAATCCTTCACCATGCCCGAGAGCGGCGTCCTGCCGCTGGTGGTGTTGCCAGACAGTTGCTCGCTGCAGCGCTTCATCATCAAAACCTTGAGCGAACATGATATTGCCTACGCAATCGAGCACTCCGCATCGGGTATCGGCGGCCTGCACCTGGCCCTGGCGGCGGGGCTGGGGGTGACCTGCCTTAACGCTTCTGCCATCCCCGAAGGTGCGGTTCCCTTTACGGGCTTTCCGACGTTACCCGACGTTGAGTTCAGCCTTGTTCCTCCAAGGGTGGGGGAGCTGTCCATTATTTCGGACGTCAGGCGGATGCTGGCTGAACAGTTGAGCTAAAAAGCGCTGCGATCCCCGCCGGCACACCGCCGCCGGTAAGACGGTTGCGGTCACGTTTTCATGGTGGGGGGCGAGCCTCGAGAAATACCGGCAGCTTGCCCCGAAGTTGCCGGAAGTCGCCCCAACCGAACCATCGTGGCCAGGGCAATGGTTCACAGGGCTACATCGGGTACGGCATCAGCCGACTTGTTCAATTTCCCATCAAGGGTTCCGGGCTGAACAGAGACTGTCTGATCAATGGCCGGAGGAGGGTTGAGTTCGAGTATCTGACTTGTGTCAGACCACTCTTTAAAGACACGCTCTGGTGAATCGTTGAGCTTTGTACCATAGCTCGGGACGATTTCACGAATCTTCGCCTGCCAGGCCGGTGTTGCAACCTTGTCTTTAAATACCTGCTCAAGCACGTTCAACATGATCGGCGCTGCCGTAGAGGCTCCGGGGGAGGCACCCAATAACCCGGCGATGGTTCCATCCTTTGAACTCACAATTTCGGTGCCCAGTTTAAGCACGCCGCCTTTCTCCGGGTCACGCTTGATGATCTGGACACGCTGACCTGCTTGCCAGAGCCGCCAATCCTCCTTTTTCGCTTCGGGGAAATACTCTTTAAGAGCGTTGAATCGATCATCGTCCGTCAGCATTAATTGCCCGGCCAGGTATTCGACCAATGGATATTGTTCAATACCGACACGGGTCATAGGCCAGATATTGTTCAACGTGGTGGTTTTAAGAAGGTCGAGGTAAGAACCCTCTTTCAAAAACTTGGTAGAAAAGGTGGCAAACGGGCCAAACAATATCACCCGTTTGCCATCCAGCATTCGGGTATCCAGGTGAGGCACTGACATAGGCGGCGCACCTACGGACGCCTTGCCATAGGCTTTGGCCATGTGCTGATTGGCTATTTCAGGATTGTCCGTAACAAGGAAAGATCCGCCTACAGGGAAACCGCCGTAATCTCTGGCTTCCGGAATGCCGGACTTCTGTAGCAGGCTTAAGGCGCCACCACCGGCGCCAATGAATACAAACGTTGCATCCGTCGCGGACGATGTCCCGTTTTTGCGATTTTTGTAGACGACGTGCCAGGACCCATCCTTGTTTCGTGAAATATCTTCAACTTCACTCGATAGTTTCAATCCGAAGTTTGGCTGGGTTTGCAGGTACTTGACGTACTGCCGGGTTATTTCACCAAAGTTGACGTCTGTACCAATAGGTGTCCAGGTGGCTGCGACTTTCTGCGACGGGTCGCGGCCTTTCATCATCAAAGGCACCCACTTGCTGATCTGGACGGGGTCTTCCGAAAACTGCATGGCTCTGAATAAAGGACTGACCTGGAGGGCCGCGAAGCGCTTCTTCAAGAATTTAATATTGTCGTGGCCCCACACAAAGCTCATGTGAGGCGTTGAATTGATAAATGAGTGTGGGTTGGTTAGCACGTTATTCTTGACTTGCCAGGCCCAGAACTGCCGGGAAATCTGGAACGCTTCGTTAATCTCGATCGCTTTGGAGATATCAACCTTGCCTGACTTGTCTTCGGGCGTGTAGTTCAGTTCCGCTAAAGCGGAGTGACCGGTACCGGCATTATTCCAGCCATTTGAACTTTCCTTTGCGACTTGATCCAGTCGCTCGACCATTTCCATCGACCAGCCGGGCTCTAGCTCATTGAGCCATACACCCAGTGTGGCACTCATGATGCCGCCACCCACAAGCAACACATCTACTTTTTTAACAGGGCTGATCTCGGCCGCCTGGGCAGGCACGAGCGTTATGCTGATTGCAATTCCAATCAAGACGCCAACTAATTTTCCCGGCATATTCCACCTCAAAGTATTGAGTATTCGTGAGTGGGGCATAAGTCCGATCGACAACGTTATGGGCGTCGACGATGGGGCAGCATTTGACGCAACACCGTGTCCTTGTCGACTAAGTGATGTTTCAGCGCCACCAGAATATGTCCCGAAATCATGAGGCCACAGCACCAGGCGATCAGGGTGTGTATCCCCTTGGCGGTCGTGTAGAGCGATGGGGCCGGCGCCACCAGGGGCGGTATATGAATAAGGCCCAGCATCACAACGGCCTTGTCGGCCACGGAGCTCCAATACCAGCCTGATAGTGGAAGTGCCACGAGGGCCAGGACATAAATAGCCAAATGACCGAAATGGGCCGCCCGCTGCATAAATGCGGACATGGTGTCCGGCATTGCAGGCGCTGGATGCCCCCATCGCCAAAGAACACGTAAAACGGTCAGGATCAAAATCGTGCTGGCCAGCGCCTTATGCAGGAACGTGAGTTGAAAGTGCTGGTTGTACACCTCGCGCCAGTGCACCGCGACGAACCCGATCACCCAGATGGCGATCCAGAGAATCGCCATGAACCAGTGAACTGTTTTTGCGGTGCCGGTATAGGACGTACGGGTATTCAATTGCTTGTCCGCCCACGGACTGCCCACACCAAGGCCTGCAAGGGGTTCGGCAAAAAATGCTGAGTCATTTATCAATATCTCCAGGTCATCTGTACGGTCTGCATTCGGTAACCACGTTGTGATACCGCGATCTCGAAATTATACATACGAGACTGCGGTGTCGCAATGCAGGGAAATGCTTCCCGACGAGATGCCCCAGGGACTGATGGAGATCTTTGGCGTTGGGGGAGTTGTTGGAGCGAGGCTTGCCCGCGATTGCGGTAGGTCAGTTACTCACGATGTCTCAGGCCTGACGCCTTCGCGGGCAAGGTGGATCGCCACCCCGGTCGCTCCAACAGGTTTTGTGTCTTAGCTGACCGGCATTAATCCCTACCCAGCAACTGATAAGACTGGTCGTCACTGGCCGTGGACTGTCGGCCTTTGCCCCAGCCGACGGCTGCGCGGTAGCTGCCCAGCCACTGTTGCGACTGGGTGGTGATCTCGGCAGCGGTCGCTGCGCGGTCAGCGTACGGTGCGACGAAGAGGGCGTCTTCCGGGCAGTAGACCTCGCACATGAAGCAGGTCTGGCAGTCGTCCTTTCGGGCGATTTGCGGCGCTTGGCCCGCCACCGGTGCGAAGACGTTGGTGGGGCAGGCCAGTACACAGATGTTGCAGCCGGTGCAGCGCTCGGTGTCGATGAGTTCGATCATGCTGCCTGCCCCGTTAGTAGTTGCTCGTCCACTGGCCCCAGGCGTTCGTGGCTGGTCCAGACATCATCCAGCCCGCCGCTGATGACCCGATGACGCTGGGCCGAATCAATGCCCGCGTAGTCGGTGCGACGGTGCATGCCGCGGCTTTCGGTACGTTCCAGTGCGCTGCGATACATCCAGCGCGAGACTGCCAACATGGAGGTAGCTTCGCGCAGGCGCAGCGTTTGCTCGCTGCCCGAGGCTGGTGCCGCTTCGCGAACCTGTTGCCACAACGTGTCGAGCCTCCCCAGCGATGCCTGTAGCTCGTCGCCATGGCGAAACCAGTTGCGCTGGTACGGGAAGACTTCATCTTGCACGGCCGTGATCAGTTTGCCGGGGTCCAGTTGCTGACCCCGTGCATCGACCAGGCCAGCTCCACCTTGCCCACGCAAGTGAGTGCTGTTGGCCAGGCGATTGCCTTGGGCAAATTGCGCCGCACCGGCACCAGCCCAAAAACCGGAGGACAAGGCCCAGGCAGCATTGTGGCTGCCGCCCCCGGTGAAACCGCCGCAAATCAACTCACGTGTAGCGGCGTCGCCCGCTGCGTACAAACCGGGAACGCTGGTCGCGCATTGGTCATCGACAATGCGCAGGCCACCCGTGCCACGCACAGTGCCTTCCAGGCGCAGGGTTACCGGGAACATTTGGCTGAAGGGATCGATGCCCAGGCGGTCGAAGGGCAGGATGAAATTCGGCTGCGCCAGTCGAATGTGCGCCCTGGCGTCGGCATCGGCCTTGTCCAGCCGTGCGTACACCGCTTCGCTTTGCAAGGCCTTGGCGATGACGCTGCGCCCTCGCGCAGAGCCCGCGCCCTCCATGACGCGACCATCCGCGTGATAGAAGGTCGCGAACTTGTAAAAGGCTGATTTGGTCACCGAGGCGAAAGCGGGGCACAGGCCATAGGCGTTGGAGAACTCCATGCCGGAAAACTGCGCGCCTGCTTCGGCCGCCATCAGGTGGCCGTCGCCGGTCAGTACGTTGCAGCCCAGCGCGCGGCTCAGGAACGCACAGCCTCCGGTGGCAATCACCACCGCACCGGCTTCTACTCGCCAATCCTGGTTCTTTTGTCGCGAGATACCCGACGCACCGCTGACGCGACCGTCTTGATCGGTCAGCAGTTGCAGCGCGGGGCTGTGGTCAAGAATGCGCACACCGGCCTGCTTCGCCCGTTTGCGCATCAGGCGCATGTATTCGGGGCCTTGCAAGGAAATCCGGCGTTGCGTGCCCTCGCTGTCGAGGGGGAAGGGGTAGCCCCAGTCAGCGAGGGTCTGCATGTTGCTGTAGGTCTGATCCAGCACGCGGTCCATCCACGCGGTTTCGGCCAGATAGCCACCCATGGCATAGCGGCTGGCCTTGGACTGATGTCGCTTGGGACCTTCGGGCTCGACGTACCAAACGGCGGTTCCTGATGGCGCGGTCGCGCCGGAAGCACCGCAGTAGCCTTTGTCGGCCAACACCACGCTTGCTCCCTTGGCCGCTGCACTGATGGCCGCCCACGTGCCTGCCGGCCCGCCACCAATGATAAGCACGTCAGCACGCCATTCACGGCTGCCAACGCGCTCCTCAATACCTGACATATTGATTTCCTTGTTGAAATAACTGGATTTCTTTGTACGGCGGGCCCGACTCAGTCAGGTGGTTGATGGCATAGCGCTCGTATTAATACAGGAACGCAATTGCACGGGCACCGGCTAAAGGGTTCTTTGCTTATAACCCGTTGACTGACTATGACCGGGCAGGGCCAGCGCAGATGCAAGCAAAGCTCCCAACTGCGTGTAGACTTTTGCGCTTCCAACCGGGGAGCCTTGCAGGCTGCGCTCCCTTTCGTTTTCTGCAACGTGTAAGGCGTGTTTATGGATTTGCGTCAGCTGGAAGCTTTTGCTGCTGTGATGTCAGCGGGGAGTGTCACTGCTGCGGGGAAAATGCTCGGCCGTTCCCAACCTTCGGTGACCAAGGCCATTCAGGAGCTTGAGCAGGAGCTTGGATTCGCGTTGTTCGAGCGCAGCGGGCCGAAGGTTACGCCGACTCACAAGGCATTCATGATGTATGGCGAAGTCGAAAGCGCACTGCTGGGTATTCGCAACATCCGCCGCCGCGCCGAACACATCACCCAGGACGAAAACCATCAGATCAAACTGGTGGCGATCTCTGCGCTGGCTGCGGGTTTGCTGCCAGATGCCTTGTCGAACCTGCCCGAAAGGCTGCGTCCACAGCAGATCCAGTTGCAGAGCATGTCACCGGAAAACGTGGTTCAGGCGGTGCTCTCGAAAACCATGGACCTGGGCGCTGTCAGCCTGCCTCTGGAGCATCGGGGGCTTGAGATTCACTGGATTGGCGAGGCGCCCTGTGTGGCGGTGTTGCCGGCAAGCTCGGAACTGGCGGCCTATGAGGTGCTGTCCATGGAGCTGTTGGCGCAGCAAACGCTGGTCACCATGGCCAATCCGTATCGCTTCCGTCGCCGCATCGATAAGGCTTTTCACGATGCTGGTGGCAAGGTGCCGCGCATGCTCGATACCAATACCTCACTGATCGCCATGCAGATGGCCAGGGTCGGGCTTGGCGTTGCGTTGGTCGATCCGTTTACCGCCATGGGCGTGCCGCTGGAAGGCGTAGTTGTGCGGCCGATTGCCTGCAATATCCCGTTTTTCTTCGGCTTGATCTCGGCGTTTGCCAGCCCGTTGTCCGATGTGGCCCGGGCGCTGATCGATGAAATCGCCACCTCGGCCAAGACGCTGGTGCCTCAGATGCTGATGCACGACGCCAGCGTCCACGATGCGCTGTTGCAGAGCATTTATGCTGAGTAACAGATCTGCTGGCAATCTGTGGGAGCGAATTACATCGTTCTGTGGCTTCCTGCTGGCACTTTTACCTCGCTAATTCTTTTCAGGAATATACATATGAATTTTTTCGCGTTGCGAGAATAAAAAGCGCCTTTTAGTATTCGATTTAAGAATTCAAAGGCCTTATGAATTCATATTTTGATTGTCCCTCCGAGTAACTGACGATGCCCGATGTAAACGCCCCCGCTGACCTTGGCGAACTGGAAGCGCGCCTGCGCCAGGATCTGGCCTGGCTCGACCTGCCTGCCAACCCGTGGGTAAAGCCACGAATCAGCGAAGGTGCACCCGTGCTGGATGTTGCGATCATCGGCGGCGGCATGGCAGGCCTGGCACTGGCTGCCGAGTTGCGGCATCTGGGTGTTGCTGCGGTGATTTTCGATCAGGCGCCCGCCGGTTTCGAAGGCCCTTGGGCGACCACCGCGCGCATGGAAACCCTGCGCTCACCCAAGCAATTGACTGGTCCGGCACTGGGTTTGCCCGCGCTGACCTTCCGCGCCTGGTTCGAGGCCCAGTTTGGGGTTGAAGGGTGGGCGGTTCTGGACAAGATCCCGCGTTTGCAATGGGCTGACTACCTGCGCTGGTATCGCAAGGTACTGGCGCTGGACGTGCGCAATGAGCATCGCGTCAGTCACGTGGTCCCCAGGGCCGATGGGCTGGTGCAACTGGATGTGGAGCACGCCGGGCAGACGCTGCAACTGCGCGCCCGTCATGTCGTGCTCGCCACGGGGCGTGATGGCCTGGGCGGTCCTTGGGTTCCGCCGTTTGCGCAGGCCGTGCCTCGGCATCTATGGGCGCATTCGGCAGACGGGCTGCAAAACGAGTGGTTCCAGGGCAAGCGCGTTGCCGTTATCGGTGGCGGTGCCTCAGCCATGGACAGCGCGGCCACCGCGCTGGAAGCAGGGGCCACCCGTGTGGATCTGCTGATCCGTCGTGCTGAGTTGCCACGTGTCAATAAAGGCAAGGGCGCAGGCAATCCGGGCATGACTCACGGCTACTGGCGTTTGCCGGACGCCTGGAAATGGCGAATCCGCAACTACCTCAATACTCAACAAGTGCCACCACCGCGGGGCAGCACGCTCAGGGTGTCGAACTCGGGCAAGGCGCGTTTCCTGTTGAACAGCCCCGTGCTGGCGGTGCAGGAAAACCCGGCAGGCGGCCTGTGGCTGGAGACACCTACAGCGCGAATCGAGGCGGATTTTCTGGTGTTTGCCACGGGTTTCCGCACTGATTTCCAGCTGCGCCCGGAATTCGCGGCGTTCTCTGGCCACATCCGTGTGTGGCGTGATCGCTTCGAAGCACCCGCTGACGAGTCCGATGCCGAACTGGCCGAGTTACCGGACCTGGGCAACTGCTTCGAATTCCAGGAAAAGACCCCCGGCGCCTGTCCGGGCCTGAACCACATTCATTGCTTCAGCTACCCGGCGGCGTTGAGCTATGGCGCGGTGTCCGGCGATATCCCGGCCATCAGCGAAGGCTCTAAACGCTTGGCCCACGCCTTGGTCGGGCAGTTGTTCAACGAAGACATCGACCTGCATTTCGACGCCATGCGTCGCTACGCAGACCCCGAATTACTCGGTGATGAGTGGGTCGCCAGTCAGCCCACCGCCGAGGAGTTGCGTCCATGACGGGCTGGGCGCTGCGGCGGGTGACGCAGTCGTTGCTGGTTATTTTGCTGATGACCCTGGTGGTGTTCATTGGCCTGAATGCCATTGGCAACCCGGTGGATATTCTGGTGGGCGAAGACCTCAACCAGGCCGAGCGCCTGCAGGCCATTGCCCATCTGGGGCTGGACAAGCCGATGTGGGAGCAATACCTGATTTTTATCAAGGGCGCGGCCCACGGCAATCTGGGGATGAGTTACGTCTATCACGAAGACGCCATGCACCTGATCCTGCAACGTCTGCCCGCCACGCTTGAACTGGCATTCTGCGCGCTGTTTCTGGCGGTGGTCATTGGGGTGCCGTTGGGGATGTTTGCCGGCACCTATCCTGATCACCCGGCGTCACGCCTGATGATGGCCAGCAGCATCGTGGGGTTTTCTCTGCCTGCGTTCTGGGTTGCGCTGATGATGATCATGTTGTTCTCGATCAAGCTGGGCTGGCTGCCCGCCAGTGGTCGCGGCGAAACCCGGGAATGGCTGGGCGTGCAATGGTCCTGGCTGACCCTCAATGGCCTGCAGCACCTCTTGTTACCTGCGCTGAACCTGGCGCTGTTCAATATCTCGCTGGTGCTGCGCCTGACCCGTGCCGGTGTGCGCGAAGTGTTGCCGCAAGAGTTCGTCAAATTCGCCCGGGCCAAGGGGCTGTCACCGATGCGGGTGATGTGCATGCACGTGATGCGCAACACCATGATCCCGGTGGTGACCGTGCTGGCCATGGAGCTGGGTTCGACCATAGCCTATGCGGTGGTCACCGAAAGCATCTTCTCCTGGCCTGGCGCCGGGAAGCTGATTCTGGACAGCATCAACAGCCTGGATCGCCCGGTGGTGGTGGCCTATCTGATGGTGGTCGTGGTGATTTTCGTGGTGCTTAACCTGATCGTCGACGGCCTGTATTACCTGCTCGACCCTCGCGTGCGCAGTGAGGCGTCCCGATGAATACCCTGGCGAAGAAAATCCCCGACAGCGTGCGCCTGCAAACCCAGTCTCCGTGGCGCCGGGTGGCGGTTGAATTCATGAGTTCACCCACCGCCGTAGTGGGCTTGCTGGTGTTGCTGGTCATTGTGCTGGTAGCGGTGCTGGCGCCCTGGATCGTGGTGCAAAACCCTTATGACCTGATGCAGCTCAACGTGCTGGACGCGCGCCTTGCGCCGGGCAGCGTCAACATGGACAGCGGCTACACCTATTGGCTGGGCACGGACGGCCAGGGCCGCGACCTGGTCTCGGCAATCATGTACGGCCTGCGCATCAGCTTGTGGGTCGGCATCGGCTCGGCGTTGATCGCGGCAGTGATCGGCACGCTGCTGGGCCTGGTTTCGGCGTACATCGGCGGTTGGGTGGATGCCTTGCTGATGCGTCTGGTGGACTTGCTGCTGTCGTTCCCGGCCATTCTCATGGCGCTGATGATTCTTGCCTGGCTGGGCAAGGGCGTCGGCAATGTGATGCTGACGCTGATCCTGCTGGAATGGGCTTATTACGCCCGCACCGCGCGGGGCCAAGCCCTGACTGAAAGCCGTCGTGAATACGTCGACGCAGCCCGAGGGCAGGGTATCGGTCCATGGCGAATCGTGGTCGGGCACATCCTGCCCAACTGCCTGCCACCTCTGCTCGTGATCGGCGCACTGCAGATCGCCCGGGCCATCACCCTGGAAGCGACGCTGTCGTTTCTTGGCCTTGGTGTACCTGTGACTGAGCCCTCGCTGGGCCTGCTGATCGCCAACGGCTTTCAGTACATGCTCAGCAACGAATACTGGATCAGTCTGTTTCCGGGGCTGGCACTGTTGATCACCATCGTGGCCATCAACCTGGTCGGTGACCGCTTGCGCGATGTGCTGAACCCGAGGTTGCAGCGATGAGCCTGCCAGAATCGCCCATGGCGGCGAACCCGACCCTTGACGTGCGCAACCTGTGCACCTCGTTCTACACCCGCGCAGGTGTGTTGCCCGCAGTGCGCGACGTGTCGTTGCAGGTGCAGCCCGGGCGCATCCTCGGGCTGGTGGGGGAGTCCGGGTCCGGCAAGTCGGTCACCGGTTTCTCGATCCTGGGGCTGGTGGACGCCCCCGGTCGTATCAGCGGTGGCCAGATACTGTTCAAAGGCCAGGACCTGACCCGGCTATCGGCTTCGCAGTTGCGGCATTTGCAGGGCAACCGGATTGCGATGATTTTTCAGGACCCGATGATGACCCTCAACCCGGTGCTGCGGGTCGACACGCAGATGATCGAAGCGGTGCGGGCCCATCGTCCGCTCAGCAAACGTGACGCCCGTGAGCACGCCAGCCGTACCTTGGCGCTGATGGGCATTGCCAGTCCGGAAGAGCGTCTGCGGGCCTATCCGCACCAGTTGTCCGGTGGCATGCGCCAGCGGGTGGCGATTGCCATTGCGTTGCTGCATTCGCCGGACCTGATCATTGCCGATGAGCCAACCACAGCCCTGGACGTGACCATCCAGGCGCAGATTCTAAGTGAAGTGCAGAAGCTGGTGCGCGAGCAGGGCACCTCACTGATCTGGATCACCCATGATTTATCGGTGGTCGCAGGGCTGGCTGACGATGTAGCTGTGATGTACGCCGGGCGCATCGTCGAGCAGGGCTCGGTGGCCGACGTGCTGGATCGTCCGCAACACCCCTACACCCAAGGCCTGATCGACAGCCTGCCGAGCCGCAACAAGCGGGGGCAGCGTTTGCGGCAGATTCCCGGCATGGCCCCGGACCTGTTGTCGATGCCTTCAGGCTGTGCATTTGCCGAGCGTTGTTCACGGGCATCGGCGCTATGCGGTCAAGAACCAGAACCCCGTGAGATTGCTCCCGGTCAGACCGTTCGTTGTTTTCACCCGGGAGCCGCCGATGCACAGTGATCAGATTCCGCTCATTGAGCTGCAGCAGGTCAGCAAGACCTTCGGCAAGCCTTCCAGCGACCATGCAATTCAGCGGGTACTGCAACGCCTGCACCTGAGCCGGCCCAAGCCTGTGACCCACGCCGTGGACCGGGTGGATCTGCGCATCCATCGCGGTGAGGTCGTGGGGCTGGTGGGTGAGTCCGGCTGCGGCAAGTCGACCCTCGGGCGCATGGTGGCCGGGCTATTGCCGGTGTCTTCGGGCACCGCGTCGGTGGATGGCAAGTCTCTGGACAGCCTGAGCGCTGAAGAGCGCCACGCCATGCGCCTGAAAGTGCAGATGATTTTCCAGGACCCGTCGTCGAGCCTGAATCCGCGGTTGCGGGTCGACCGCATTGTGGGCGAGGGCGCGTTGTTGCACGGCCTGACCGACAAGCACGGTTTTGACGATTACGTCAGTGCCCAGTTGCAACGCGCCGGGCTCAGCCCGCAGTTGCGCCACCGTTATCCGCATCAGTTCAGCGGCGGTCAGCGCCAGCGCATCGGCATCGCCCGGGCGCTGGCGGTTCAGCCGCAGTTGCTGGTCTGCGACGAGTCGGTGGCCGCGCTGGACGTGTCGATTCAGGCGCAGATCCTCAACCTGTTCATGGACCTGCGCGATGAGCTGGGCCTGACCTATCTGTTCATCAGCCATGACCTGGGTGTGGTCGAGCACCTGTGCGACCGGGTGGTGGTGATGTACCTGGGCCGGGTGGTCGAGAGTGCGTCGGTGGATGAACTATTCGCCCGAGCCAACCATCCGTACACCCAGGCATTGCTGGCGCAGATTCCACGTTTCGATGTCCGCAGCACCCGTTATGACGCGATCAAAGGGGAAATCCCCAGCCCGCTGAACCCGCCCGCCGGGTGTCATTTCCATCCTCGCTGCCCCTACGCCACAGCGCGTTGCCGCGAGGAAGTTCCAGCCCTCAGGGAGGTTTCGCCAAACCACCTGAGTGCGTGTCACCTCAACGACCTTTCATGAGCGAGCGCGTTGTTGCTCGTTGTGCCCATTGCCATTGCGTCCAAGGAATCATTCATGCAACCACTTGTTCGTTCACTGATCGCTTCGGCGCTGATCCTGGCGGCCGGCAGCGTGTCGGCGCAGACCCTGCGCATCGGTTACGCCGACCCGGTGTCGTCTCTTGACCCGCAACTGAACAACTACGCAGGCGACCGCTCGGTGGCGCTGCACGCTTTCGAATCGTTGCTCGATCGCCACGATGACAAGACCCTACCGGGCCTGGCCAAGAGCTGGAAAGCCGTCGATGCCACCACCTGGGAGTTCGACCTGCGCGACGACGTTAAATGGCAGGACGGCACGCCGATGACTGCCGACGACTTCGTGTTCTCGTTCGAGCGCGCCCGTAACGTGCCGGGCAGCGTAGCGTCTTACGCGGGCGCAACCCGCACCGTGGCATCGGTGAAGGCCAAGGACAATCACACGCTGATCATCAAGACCCTGACCCCCAACGCCAATCTGCTGCCGGACGTGGACTCGATCTACATCGTCAGCCGTCACGCGGGGGCCAATGCCGGCAGCGCCGATTACAACTCGGGCAAAGCCATGGTCGGCACCGGGCCGTATCGTTTCGTGTCCTATGTGCCGGGGGATCGCACGATCTTCGAACGCAACGACACGTACTGGGGGCCAAAACCGACCTGGGACAAAGTCGACTTCCGCTTCATCGCTAACGCCGCCAACCGCACCGCTGCGCTGCTGGCCGGTGACGTCGACGTGATCGACAAGGTGTCGCCCACCGACGTCGAGCGGCTGCGCAAGACGCCAAGCGTCAATGTGTTTGCCTATCAGGGCCTGCGTGCGCTGATCATCCAGCCAAGCTTCCGCGAAGGGCCGAACGAGTTCATTCGCGACAACGCAGGCAAGCCGCTGGCCGAAAACCCGCTGCGTGACGTGCGCGTGCGCAAGGCATTGTCGCTGGCGATCAACCGCCAGGCCATCGACGAACGCATCATGCAAGGCACCGTGACCGAGGCCAACCAATGGATGCCCGCCAACACCTTTGGCTACAACCCCGAAGTGAAAAACATCCCGTATGATCCGAAACAGGCCAAGGAACTGCTGGCTCAAGCGGGCTTCCCTGACGGCTTCCAGTTGACGGTGCATGTACCTGGCGACCGTTACCCGCAAGCGCCGGAAGCGATGCAGGCGGTGGCGCAATTCTGGTCGCGAATCGGCGTCAAGGTTCAGCTCGAAGTGCTGCCGTGGGCTGTATATGCGGGCAAGGCCAACAAGAACGAACTGGCAATCAGCGTGATCGCCTGGGGTAACGGCACTGGTGAAGCGGCTTACGCGCTGACCAACATCCTCACCACCGTGGACAGCAGCAAGGGGCAGGGCGCTTCCAACTGGGGGCACTACAGCAACCCGCAAGTGGACAAGGCGTTGATCGATTCCACGGCGGAGTTCGATGAAGCCAAGCGCCGGAAAATCCTGCAGGACTCGGTGAAGGTGGTCAGCGACGACGTCGGCATCATCCCGCTGTTCCATTACCAGAACATCTGGGCTGCCCGCAAAGGGCTGAAAGTCGAACCGCTGGTCAGCGACCGTACCGCCGCGACCATGGTTACCGAACAGCCTTGAACCCATGACGTTCCCGCAGAGCCAGGCGCTGCTGCGGGAACGCCGTCAACCGTTTAACTGGAGTTGTCATGACCTCGACCTCTGCCGCCCCCGACCTGTTCGACAGCCTGTTGGGTATTCAGCCCGGCACCGCGCTGCATGCCGTGCGCCATGCCCGGGACAAAGTAGCGTTGGCGACCCAAGGTAGCCAGGACCTGTTCTTCGCCCCGGAACTGAAAGACAACCTGTCGCTGACCGAACGCTTGTGGGTCGCCTACTACGCGGCGTACCTGACGCCACAGGCGACGTTCAGTGCCTATTACCTTGAGCAGTTGCGCAAGCAGGGCGCGGACACTTCCGTGCGGACCAGCATTGAAGCCGGTGCCATCGACGCGCTGAGCGATACACGCCTGGCGGCCATCCTGCGCTTTACCCGCACGCTGATCGAATCACCGGTTCACGGCGATCAGGCCGCGTTGCAAACACTGCAGCAGGAAGGCTTGAGCACTGAAGAAATCGTCGTGCTGGCGCAGCTGGTTGCGTTTTTGTCCTATCAAGTCCGCCTGGCCGCCGGGCTCGGCGCATTGCTATCTGCTGGAGAAGCCTGATGAGCGAACTCATTCGCAGCCACGGATTCACCAACCAGGTCCTGGGCTGGAAAGCCTGGCTGCCCACCATCGACCTGAACACCGCCACGCCGGAACAAGTGGCTGTGCTGGAAGAGAGCCATCCCCAGGCCAAGACCTCGGACTATTACCTGACGCTGGGCCACCACCCGGACATCCTGCGTCAGCGTTCACAGGCCTTCAACGCCATCATGTATGCCCCGGGCGGCCTGTCCCGTGCCGAACGCGAACTGGCAAGCACCGTGGTGTCGCGCATCAACCGCTGCGTGTACTGCGCCTCGGTGCACGCGCAACGCTTCGAACAACTGGCCAAGCGCAACGACGTGATCAGCGAAATCTTCGCCGACCCGACCACGGCGGGCACCACTGAACGCGAGAAAGCCATTGTGCAGTTCTCCATCGACCTGACGCTGGAGCCCGCGTCATTGAACGCCAGCCACATTCACGCCCTGCGCGAACAGGGGCTGGATGACGCCCAGGTCCTGGACCTGATCCATGCGATCTCCATTTTCGCCTGGGCCAATCGCCTGATGCTCAATCTTGGGGAGCCGGTTTTTCCGGTGGAGTGATCGTTCACAGAACAGGTTGGAGCGAGCGGGGTGGGGATCCACCTTGCCCGCGAATGCGGCGGTTCGGGTTTGGAAATGTTTGCTGACTGCACCAACCTCTTCGCGGGCAAGCCTCGCTCCAACCCTGAACCCCATCCATGTTTGATGAGAGGTCGCCCGTCGTCGAGACGCCGCGCTGTCGCGCAGCAAACACGGCCCACTGTAGGAGCGGACTTGTCCGCGAAAGCTATGTTTGAGGCCCGGGAGGTATCGCCTGTGCTGACGCCTTCGCGGACGAGTCCGCTCCTACAGTAGATTTTCGTCGTCTGAAATCATCAGTTAAATCAACGAATTAAATCTTGTTTGAAGAGATTGTATGTTTGGCCACACAACCTGTGGGAGCGAATTCATTCGCGAGAGGCCAGTACATTCAACATAACCGGTGTCTGACATCCCTATTCGCGAATAAATTCGCTCCCACAGGGTTTGCATCTGCCACAGAGGCTTGTTTCAGGGCTTAATCCCCTGTGCGACCGGGGTGGCGATCCCGCCGCCACAAAATGGCTTAAGATCTTCGGCGATTTGAATGGAACATCTCGACTAAAGGACGCAACACTTATGGAAACTTCCTCTGCTCAAATGCGCGAGCGTTTGGACAATCGCCGATTTACGGTAGCGAACAACACCCAGGGGCTGTCCGGTACAGGCACGGTATTTCACTACCATGTTGAAGGTGATGCCATCTCGAGCACGTACCAGGGCGGCCGGATCCGCATCGGTCAACAGGTCGGGCGTGTGACGGGCCCCGATTCCATTGAGCTTCTTTTTCAGTGCCTGACCACAGAGGGTGAGATGCTTGCCGGCTGGTCGCGTGGCACGGTAGGCGTTGATCACGCAGGACGTACCACGCTGAGCTTCGTATGGGGCTGGCTGTCAGGTGCGACTGGAGGTGGAGAGTCCAGCTACGTTGAGCTTGCCCCCTAGCGGTCAGGCGAACCTCAATGCTCGTTCAACAACTGCGCCAGATACGATTTCCACTTCTCGGGATGGGTCTGGGTCTGGTGCCCGTACGATTGATCCGACTCGGGCACTTCGACAAAGCGACCCTTGGGCACAAGTGGAATCAGGCGTTGCATGACGCCCAGGTCGGTGGCGTTAAGCAGATCGTCGGCGAAATTCACGGCCAGGACCTTTGCGCGGATCTTGCTCAACTGCGCCGAGGGGTCGTAATCCTTCGCTGATTCAAACCAGTAGAGCACATCATTCGCGTCATTCTTGCTCGCTTGCTGGACCAGGTTGTCGTACAGGTCAGTGGCGGCCTGACGCGTGGGTGCCTGTTCCTGCAAGCGGGCAGGGTTGACGGTCAGGACACTGAATATCGGCATCATGCGTCGCCATTGAGTGGGCTGGGTGGTATAGGCGCCATTGTGCCAATCCGGGTCGTTACGAATGGCGCTGATCACCATTTGGCGCCACAACCAGTTACGACCGGCAATGGCAATCGGCTGACTGACAATAGGCATCAGCGCATCTGCCATATCCGGGTAACGCTCCCCCCAGATCCAGGTCTGCATGCCACCCATGGAAACGCCCAGTACCAGGCGCAGGTGCGTCAGGTGCAAGCCGTCGACGAGCATTTGGTGGTTGGCCTCCACGACGTCGTTATAGCCGTAGTGAGGGAAGGCGTTACCCATGCCGTCACTGGGTTTACTGGAGCCGCCACGGCCGAGGCCATCGGGTATCACCACGAAGTAACGCTGTGCATCCAGAGGTTGACCCGGAGCAAAAAGCTCGTTGCGCATCAGGGGTGTCAGGAATTCCTGGCTGGTGCCGGTCGTGCCGTGCATCAGCAACACGCCATTGACGATCTGGCCTTGGGCGTCACGTTTCGGGGTGCCGATCGTCACGTAGTGGATGCGAACTTCCGGCAGAACCGCACCGTCGGAAAAGTGGAAGTTGTGCGCAATAAAGTCCGAGGCCTTCTCCGGTACAGATGCTGTTTCGGCATGGGCCGCGCCTATACCGATCAGTGCGGCGAAGCCAAGACAAAGCGCAGCGCGAAGTGCATTTGATTTAAACATTCATAACTCCTTGGGGGTATGAGTATGTTCAGGGGATCTACATGGCCAGATCGAAAAAAAGCGGCACTTGTGTGCGCTCGCTGAGGCCTTTCACATAACGCTCGACCCTGGCAGGCCAGACGGCCTCTTTGACAATGCTGGCGTTACGCAAAAACGCGAACAGGTTTACATCATCTTCCGAAAGCTCCCCGTTACAGGCCTCAGTCGATACCAACAGCGCGTCCAGCTGGGCCAGGCTCTCGTTCAACGGCCCAATCCACTGCGCAGACTGGCGAAACTTTTCATCCAGATCGCCAATCACCTTCGTTTCTTTCTGCCGATAAGCTTCCCGCGCCTGTGGTGTGGCCAACTCGGCAAAGTCTGTCCGGGCAAAGCGCGGATACGTCAGGTTTTTCAGAAACACGCGCAGCGCGGTGATCCATTCGGTAATTGCCGGGTTCAATGGGCCGGCTAACAAGGGGCGCTCTCCAAGGCCGTCGAGATAGCCCACGATGTCCAGGCTCTCTGTCATCGCCGTGCCGTCATCCTTGACCAGGATGGGCACTATCTTTTTCCCCACCAATGCGACAGGCGTCGCCTCGTCATCGGCCATCACGACCTGCAGGGTGACAGGCAGCTTTTTCAAACCGAACGTGAAGCGCACCTTGGCGCAGAAAGGGCAGTGCTGATAGTAGTAGAGCTGCATGGTGTAAACCTCAGGCTATGACAGGCTTGGGTGCCAGCATGCCTGAGGTGGCGTTGCGAGGGATTGGAGGAATCCACGCAGTTTATGGATAAAAGCGGGGAGCAAGGCGGCGCTGGATCCTCAAACCGCAGCCGCCCTTAAACCTTGGGCGGAAGATACGGCAACAGTCGATCAGTTTCGGTCTTTACCACCGCGTAGCACTCACAACTCAGTTGCTCCAGTTTCGGTCGGTCAAGCACCTTGATATGCCCGCGACTGTATTCGATCACGCCCAGGCGTTGCAGCTTTCCTGCGGCGTCGGTGACGCCCTCGCGGCGCACTCCCAGCATGTTGGCGATCAGCTCTTGAGTCATGGTCAATTGGTTGCTGGGCAGGCGATCCAGGGAGAGCAGTAGCCAGCGGCACAGCTGCTGGTCGATTGAATGATGACGGTTGCAAACCGCGGTCTGCGCCATCTGGGTAATCAATGCCTGGGTGTAGCGCAGCATCAAATGCAGCATGTCGCCGTGTCGGTTGAACTCATCCTTGAATCGTTGGCCCCTAAGCCGGTACGCATGTCCGGCACTTTGCACAATGGCCCTGCTCGGGGTGCTTTCGCCGCCCATGAATACGGCGACACCCACCAGTCCCTCGTTACCAACGACCGAAATCTCGGCTGAAGCACCGTTCTCCATTACATAAAGCAGCGACACGATAGAGTCAGTGGGGAAATACACGTGACGTAATGCATCACCCGACTCGTATATGACCTTCCCTAATGGCAGAGGGAGCAATTCAAGGTAAGGGAGCAAACGGTCCTGTACTTCTATGGGTAATGCCCCAAGGAGGTGGTTTTGCTGGGGGGTAGGCTCTACGGACATGATGGTCACCGCGCTGGGAGGAGCCTTCCGGTTCGTGTTTGAGAGACTGGCGACCCTGGTTTGTTTGCGTTCTGTATCAATCACCCACGGAGTTATAGCACAGGGGTGCACTGCGCGAATGATTGAACAGGTAGGGCCGTGTGACTGCCTATTTATCGACCACTCGCACAGAATCGAGCGCCTGTGGCCTTGGCAAGGGAACGCGGCATTCGACGCGAACCCGGCGCTCGATGCCGTCATCGACAAGCAGCAGCACGCCGCCGTCGACGCTTTTGCCATCGAGGGTCATTGACGTGTAGGCCTCGCTGCCCTGGCGCACGTCGAAATGGTAGTGGGTCCGGCCGAATCGATAACTGAGGGTGAAGCCCGGCCAGTGTGGGGGGATCAACGGCTCTACCCTGAGCTGGTTGCCGTTGCGTTGCAGCCCCAGCAGCGACTCCACACTGAAGCGGTACATCCAGCCTGCGGAGCCTGTGTACCATGTCCAGCCACCGCGTCCTGCGTGGGGCGCGGCGCCGTACACGTCGGCGGCCATCACATAGGGTTCGACTTTGTAAGTGTCGATCCTGGCGTTATTGGAAGGGTCGGCGGGGTTAATCAGGTGCAGCAGCTCCCAGGCTTTTACCGAGTCACCCAATTGAGCGAACGCCATCGCTGCCCAGACGGCCGCGTGAGTGTATTGCCCACCGTTCTCGCGCACGCCCGGGACGTAACCTTTGATGTAGCCCGGATCTTGTTCGCTTTTGTCGAATGGAGGGTCCAGCAGCAGGATTGCACGGATTTGCGGCTTTACCAGATACCTGTCCAGCGCCTGCATGGCCTGACGTTGACGTTGTGCCGAGCCTGCACCGGACAGCACAGACCAGCTCTGGGCGATGGAATCGATGCGGCATTCATCATTGACCGACGAACCCAGGGGTTGCCCGTCATCAAACCAGGCGCGACGATACCAGGCGCCGTCCCAGGCTGTTTTTTCCAGACTGACGCTCAGAAGCGCCGCGTGTTCATTGCAGCGTCGTGCAAAGTCATTATCGCCATGGTGCCCGGCAACGACGGCGAAGCGTTTGAGCACGTGACAGCCGAAGAACCCCAGCCAGACACTTTCACCAGTGCCCAGGTAGCCGACGCGATTCATGCCGTCGTTCCAGTCTCCGCCGCCCATCAATGGCAGCCCGTGTTTGCCCCGGCGCAGGCTGTGCTCGATCGCGCGCGCGCAGTGCCGATAAAGCGGTTCCTGCACAGGCGATACGTCTGGCAGGTCATAGCGGGACTCTTCGCCGGGGTTCAGTGCGCGGCCATCCAGGTAACCGACCGGGACATCCAGCACCGACATATCATCGGTGACTTCCACATAGCGGCAGGTCGCAGCCACCAGCCACAGGAAGTCATCGGAGCAGGTCGTGCGTACGCCCCGATTCATGGGCGGGTGCCACCAGTGCTGCACATCGCCCTCCTGAAACTGATGGCTTGCGCATAGCAGCAAGTGCCCACGTACCGTGACGGGATCGGCATGAACCATGGCCATGCTGTCTTGCAACTGATCCCGGAAGCCAATGGCGCCTCCCGATTGGTAATAGCCGCTGCGGGCCAGGAAACGGCAGGCAATGACCTGATACATCAACCAGCCGTTGACCATCACGTCCAGACTTGCTGCGGGCGTCTGCACCTGGATCACCGAGAGCAGCGAGCGCCAGTGCGCTTGCACGCTCTCCAATTGGGACGCTGCCACCTGGATGCCCCGGTAACGTTGCACCAGTTGGGTAGCCGCTTGGGCGCTCTTTTCCGCGCCCATACGCAGGATCACTTCCTTGCTCTCACCCTCTGCCAGTTCCACGGTGACCTGGATTGCAGCGCAAGGGTCCAGGCCGCCACCGGTGCGACCAGACAGCCCGGCATGCTGCATCGCTGCGGGGGATTGGAGGCTGCCGCTGCGACCAATGAACTCGGTACGATCGCCGGTGATGGTGTGGTCAACGCAATCGGTGTCGAAGAACGCAACCCGCTCGTTGAACTCCACCGAATAGGCATTACGGGCGAAAAGTGCACCGCTGGCCGGATCGGACTGTGTCACCACGTGCATCGCTGACTTGCTTCGCAGATCGCCCAGTACCCATTCCACATAACCGGTCACCGTCAGTTTTCGGCTGCGACCGGACACGTTGTGCACCACCAGCCGCGAAAACTTGATCGGGGCGTCGAGCGCCACATACACCCACAATTCGGTCCTGAATCCTTCGCCCTCATGTTCGAACACCGTGTACCCGAAACCGTGGCGTGTCTGGTAACGGCCCGTGCCGGGGCAGGGCAGTGGCGTGGCTGACCAGAAACGCCCGGTTTCCTCGTCACGCAGGTAAATGACCTCGCCACTGAGGTCGATAACCGGGTCGTTGTGCCAAGGCGTGAGTCGAAACTCATGGGCGTTTTCAGCCCAGGTATAGGCACTGCCGGTTTCAGACACAACGGTGCCTATCTGCGCGTTGGCGATGACGTTGACCCAGGGCGCCGGTGTGGGGCGGGTGGCTCCCGAGTGGATGACATACTCTTTGCCGTCCTCACTGAAGCCACCATAGGCGTTGCTCAGCGCCAGTGGCGGTGGGGTTGATACCAACGGCGGTGGCGCTGAACCATAGCGGCGGCTCGGGATGAAAGGGGGATACACCGGTACCACGCGCCGACGGTGTACTTGCTCGGCCAGGGAACCCAACCCCTCGCTGAGCACCAACCGCGCAACCGACAGAAACAGTGTGCGGTCTTCGCTCGAGATCTGTTGGGCGCTGCGCACGAATATTCCTCCGGGACGGTCCACCAGCGTCGCTTCGCTGCCGTAGGTGACCAGCGCCATGATTGCGTCCTGCAGCTGCTGACGATAACCGGCCTGGTCTTCGTTCCAGATCAGCAGTTCCACCACCAGCCCTTTCTGGCGCCAGTAGGCGTGTGCCTGAATCATTTTCTGGACCAGTTCAATGTTGTCCAGGCTTTTGACTTGCAACAGTACGATAGGCAGGTCGCCAGATATGGACTGCCCCCAAAGCCCCTGTTGGTTACGCCGGTTAGCCATCAGCACGGTGCTGTCTGCGCGTGCTGCTGCGTTGGCATAGAGCAGCGAAGAGGCCATTTGCTCAAACAGACGGGCATCGGCCAGCGAGGCGTTGAGCTGACGCAGCAGTACCTGGCCGTGGGTCCATGACAAATCGAAAACCCGATCAGCCAGGTGCCGGTCCCGGTATTTATTGATCAGGGCAAGGCAGCTCTCGCGATTGTCAGCCACACCGGTCACCAGATCGATGGTGGCCTGTTGACCCGCTTGCAGAGTGATACGACAGCGGATCGCAACAATCGGATCAAGGACCGGCCCGGCGCTGCCGGACAACTGCTCGCACCCGGCGTCCATGGCGGCTGGTGACTCAAGGCTACGCCCCCGGCCGATAAAGCGGGCGCGGTCGGTTTCATAGGAAATGTCATCGATGTCGACGCCATGGGCCGCCAGTAGATGGCACATCCATGGCGTACGCTCATCGCGGTCCCTTGGGCGGCGGCTGCAGACCATGGCCTGCAAAGGCAACAGCAATTCGGTCTGCACGAACAACTTGCTGAACGCTGGATGCATGGCGTCGGCGACCGGGTCGGACAGCACGACTTCCGCGTAGGTGGTGATCTCCAGGCTTTTTGCAGACGAGCCGCGATTGGTGATACGCAGCCGACGCAGCTCGATGTTGTCTTCTGGCGAGACGACGATTTCCATGTGCGAGTCGAAATCCAGCTCCCGGGCGCGAAACTCCGCACGCGAATCGCTGAAAATAGCCTGGTGGCTTTCTGTCTTACGCCGCGTGGGCTGGAACGCAGCCGACCAGAATGAGCCGGTTTCGATGTCTCTCAGGTAACAGAATGTGCCCCAGTTGTCCTGGGTAATGTCCTCATGCCAACGGGTTACGGCCATGCCGTTGTTTCGGCTATAGCCTCCGCCTGCGCTGCTGAGCATGACGTGATAACTGCCATTGGACAGCAGTTGAACGGAGGGGCGCTTGTGCCCGGGGTTGGCAAACACACGAAGGCCGGTTTCCTGGCCCTGACTAGCGTCAGTCAAGGCGGGCGATTGTGCGGTTTGCAGGTAAGGTGCCGTTACTTTGGGCACCCGCTCTTGCAGCAGCAGCAATGCGGATTGCAAAGCAGGGTCGGACTCGAAACGCCTTTGCATGGGCTGGTCGAGCAACACGCTGGTCAGGGCCAGCAGGCTCATCCCCTGATGGTGTGCCATAAACGACCGCACCACGGCAAAACGCTGACCCGGTGGCAAACGCGCTTCGGTGTAATCGACAGCTTCGTATAACCCGTAACGGCCAGCAGCACCCTTTAGCGCCAGGCGTTGCAGGTTCTTGCAGGCGGCGTCGGCGTCGACCATCAGGGCAAGCGCACTGGCGTAAGGCGCGACGACCATGTCATCGCCCAGGCCGCGCTTGAGGCCCAGTGCCTGCACGCCAAAAGCGCGGTACTGGTAATTGAAATGTGCATCGAGCGTGTAATAACCGGACTCGGACACGCCCCACGGTATGCCAAGACGATTGCCCTGTTTGATCTGGATGTTCACTGCGGCACGGCAGGTCTGGTCGAGCAGGCTGCCGTCATAGTTGGGCATGACCAGCATCGGCATCAGGTATTCGAACATCGAGCCTGACCATGACATCAAGGTCGGAACGCCGGCGTATTCCCCTGATAACCGGCCCAGCGTGAACCACGCCCGTTGCGGAACCTGGCCTTGGGCAATGACCACGAAATTGGTCAGGCGTACCTCGGAAGCCAGCAGGTCGTAGTAGCCTGTGTCCAGCCGGCGCTCGTCGGTGTTATAGCCGATGACGAACAAGTCGCGCTTGCTGTCGTAGAGCAACGAGAAGTCCATATGCGCCAGGGCGCTTGTCAGTTCGATCAGCCGGTCCAGTTGGGCGATGGACTCAGCGGCGGCATTGCGTACCGCTTCAACGCGCCCGTGGTGCTCGGTTGCCCAATCCGCGCAATTGAGCTGTGCCAGTTGCCGCAGTGTTTGCTTCGAGGGTGCAGGGCTGGTGGCCGCTTCGGGCAGCTGAAAGCGCTCAAGCGCTGCGGTCCAGTCGCTGCATTGTTCGGTGAACGCTTTTTGCCAGTAACTAATCTCCTCTCCGGTTGTTGCCTGCGCTGCCGAAACGATGGAGCTGGCAGTCTGGAGCATCTCCAGCAGGGAATCGGTTTCGAGGTGTTCGCTTGCGCGCTCCAGAAGTGGATGCAGCGAGCTCAGCGCGCCAACTGCACCCTGGGTTTCAACCAGTGTGTCCAGGGTGTCACGCAGGCCGTGGACGATCGGGAGGCCGAACAGAGGCGTGTCCGGCATTTGCACAAGGCCCGCGCGCAGCGTGAGCAGGAGCCCGGCCAGGTTGCCGCTGTCGACGGTTGAGATGTAACGCGGCCGCAGCGGCTCGCGCGTCTGGGTGTCATACCAGTTGTAGAAATGCTGCTGGTAACGCTCCAGAGTGTTCATGCTGTCCAGTGAGGCAGACAACTGTTGCAGCAGCCGCTCGGTGCTCAGATAACCGAAGTCGTGGGCGGCCAGATGGGCGAGTAAGGCTATGCCCATATTGGTGGGCGAAGTGCGAGTGGCAATCGTCGGTTCAGGTTCTTCCTGAATATTGTCCGGTGGCAACCAGTTGTGCTGCGGACCCACGAACTCATCGAAGAAAGCCCATGTTCGGCGAGTCAACACCCGCAGAAAGCGCAGCGACTCAATAGAGGGTTCAAAAAGGGTGTGCTCTGGCGCAGCGCTGATACGCCAGGCTATCCAGGGGCCCGCGATCCATGAGAGCAGCAGTGGAGCGGCAATCGCCAGTGTGATCGGATCGGTCGATAGAAGGGCCAGGGCGATCAGTGCGAACAGAGGCCCGATCCACATCTCGCGGTAGAGGCCGGAAACGAGATTTGCAGAACTGCGCTCAACCTCCCGCGACGACTGCCATTGCAATAGCAAGCGTCCGCTGAAACCCATCCGCCAAAGCGAACGCGAAATCGCCCCTGCGCTGTAGTACATCTCGAACGGCAACCAGGCGATAGTTGCACCGACTTGCGCCAGGTCTTGCGCCAGGCCTCCTAAAAGCGCTGCCATGTATTGTCGATAGGGTACGTCCAGTGGTGGTTGCAGTACGTCGGTGAGGGTTCTTAGCAGTGGTTGCATCACCAGCAACCCGACGACCGTCAGTGTCCAGGCTAACGGTTCGCTGCTGGCAAACCATCCCCAGGCCAGCATCAACAGCAACGCCAGGGGCTCCAGACTGCGGCGCAGGTTGTCCAGAATCTTCCAGCGCGCCATGACGTCCAGCCGATTGCGCGTCCACTTACCGGATGAGTTGCGCGTCCACGGCAAAATCCAGGGGACCAACTGCCAGTCGCCGCGGATCCAGCGATGCCGTCGTTTGACGTCTGCGCTATAACGGGAGGGATATTGCTCGTACAGCTGCACATCGCTCAGCAGACCAGAGCGGGCATAACAGCCTTCAATCAAATCGTGACTAAGGATCCTGTTGTCCGGCAGACAGCCTTCCAGGGCGCAGGTGAACGCGTCCACGTCATAGATGCCTTTGCCAATGAAAGACCCTTGCTGAAACAGGTCCTGATACGTGTCCGACACGGCGCGGGTATAGGGGTCGACACCGCCGCCGTTGCCAAACAGGCGCGAATAGAGAGAGCGTGGGGTACTGGTCAGGCTGATGCCCACCTGTGGTTGTAAAAGGGCGTAACCGGAAATGATTTTTTCTTTACGGGTGTCGAATATCGGCCGGTTCAACGGGTGCATCATCGCCGCTACGCACTGGCGGGCGGCATCCCGGGGCAGTAGGGTGTCGGTGTCCAGGGTCAGCACGTAGCGCACCGATTGCAGGTGCACCGTGTCGCCGACAATGGTCGCGAAACGACTTTCTCCCTGGCCCCGGAGCAAGGCATTGAGATCAGTCAACTTACCCCGTTTGCGTTCATGCCCCATCCACACCTGTTCAGACGGATTCCAGCTACGGGGTCTATGCAGCAGGAAGAAGCGGTCGATCGGACCTTCGGCGTATTTGCGATTGAGCAGGTTGATGGCTTGTGAAGCCTGCGCAAGCAAGTTGGCGTCTTGAGCCTGCACCTCGTCTGGCGCGTCAAGGAAGTCGGTCAGCAACGCAAAAAACAGATTGCTGTCGCGATTGGCCAGAAACCGCACTTCCAGCCCTTCGACCAGTTGCTCGACATCGGTCGGGGAGGCAATGAGCGTCGGGATGGCGACCAGCGTGCGCGCCTCATCAGGAATACCTTCGGCGTAATCCATCTTGGGCAGCATCGTGGGCACCAGGCTGAAGGTCACCAGCCAGTTGATCAGGCTGAACGCCAGGCGGCTGGTCATGATCAGGCAAGGCACAGCCAACGCCAGCAATGCTGCGTCGGGCCATCCGTCCCGGCCAGCAGAAGCCAGTAGTGGCAGGGCGAAGATCAGTGTGAGAAACCCTGCCGGTGCCAGGTAAAACGTCAGCGGAGAAAATTGCAGGAGGCGCTTCCAGCGCTCGTGAAGCGGCACATGAGCGTTAAGCCTGTGCTCAAGGGCGGCAATGCCTGCTCCGATCAGGTAATAGCCGATATGGTCAGCCAGTGCACTGCCGGACTTTGCTGTGTGTTGCTCCCCGGACATCGCGACGACGATTTGCGCCACCTGGATTTCCGAGTGCTTGCTGCGTCTGGCGAGCCGCTCGATCACGTGTCGATAGCTGTCGCGGGTATCAAAGTCCATCGACGGATAAACCGCCGCTGGATCGTTCGTCAGCGTTTGTTCGACGTGACTCATGGATTCGACGAACTCGCGCCAGTCGGTGGCAGACAATAACCGCAGGCTGCCGATGCTGTTGCTGATGGACACCTGATCGGCAGACTGCTGATGAGCGTCGAGCTGCACCTGGCGCTCGGTGCTGGAGCCGGTTTCTGCCAGTATTTGCTCGATCCAGTTGAGCGGCAGGGCCAAGGCGGCGCTTTGACCCTGCAAGCGGCGGGCGAACTCGGCCACGAAAGAGGCCGTCCGGGGCGGCGCCGAATGGGCCATATCGGCCACGGTCAGAACCACATTTTTCACGTCCCGCTCGGAGATCTCGATCAATCGGTCGGCCCAGTCATCGGCCAGATTCCGGTCGTCCCAATTGGCCATGACCCGTGACGCCACCCGGCGCAGGTTTTCGATCAATGCCAGGCGCAGCATGATGGGGATTGCCCACAGCTCGCCTAGCGCTAAGGGCTCCACCGTTTGATAGGCAACGATGAAGCGCCTGAGGCTGAGCTCGTCGAATCGGCCATCGCCATGGGAAATGGTCTCCAGTGCGATGTCATAGACCCTTGGCAGGCCGGTGGACGGGCCGTTGCTCAGGCGCGGTAATTCTCGACTGTACCCTTTGGGCAGGTGCGTTCTGGCGGTGCGAATGTGATCTTCGATGAGGAAAAAGTTATCCAGCAGCCACTCGGCGGCCGGCGTGACACGGCGGCTGGATAACTGTGCCTGGGTCAGCGCAGTACAGCTTCGGTTGAGCAGGACCTCATTAGCATCCAGCCTGCTCAGCAGCGAGTCGCTTGAGCAAAGGGCACTGAGCTGATGCTGGCCGGCCAGCGCAATACCGTGGCTGGCCATCTGGTCTTCGTTGAATAGCTCGGAGCGCAGTATCCGCTCATAGGCAAATTTCAGTGGGGGAAACTTGCCGGTTCGGCAAAATACGTTCACCCGGGAAAACAGCCGTTCGGTACGTGTCCATGTGCTTGTCATAGGTTCCCTGATCTGACACTCAGGCTCGTATCAAACGGTGTGGACGGCGAGCCGCCGGCACCGGAGCCTGTCTGGGTGAACACAACCTTGTAGCAATGGCAGTGTGAGAAGTGACGCAACGGCTGTCTGTTCGCTGGCGAACATAGCGCGGTTCATTGCAGCGCCTAAGGTCCTGCATCAGGACGACAGGCTGGAGCGAAAGCGGAACAACGTAATCCCGAAAAAAACCGAACCGATCGCAGTCAGCGCGAGCAGGTCCGGCCACACCAGGTTGAGCCCGGCGTTGCGGAACAATATGGCGGTGCTGAGGCTGACAAAGTGGGTCGACGGAGAAAGCTGCATCACCCATTGCAGCCAGACGGGCATGCTTTCCAGGGGCGTGCTACCGCCTGACAGTAAAAGCATCGGGATGATCACCGGGATTGCCAGCAGCCCAAATTGCGGGGTTGAGCGCGCCAGGGTGGCAAGGAAGATACCCAGCGAGTTGGCCGCGAACAGATAGATCGAGGTGACCACGAGAAATAACAACATCGACCCGGTGAGCGGCACGCCCAGCGCGTATCGGATGACCCACTCCAGCGACAACCAGGTGCAGCCGACCACGACCAGAGCGTTGCTGCCGATTTTCGACAGCATGATTTCAAAGGGCGTGAGGGGCATGACCAGTAAATGATCAAGGGTTCCGTGTTCGCGCTCCCTTAGCAGCGCGGTCCCTGTGAGCACGATTGCCATGATGGTGATGTTGTTGACGATCTGGATCACCGCCAGAAACCAGCCCCCCTCAAGGTTGGGGTTGAACAGTGAGCGCGTCACTAGATGGACCGGGGTTTCAAGCACTTGATGGCCACGGGCGCGGTAGTCCTGAAGTTCTTGCCCGAAAATACGGGCAATATAACCGGCGCCCATGAACGCCTGGCTCATGGCTGTTGCATCGACATTGATCTGCAGCGTAGGGCTGCGCCCGGCGTTGAGGTCTGTTTGAAAGTGCGGCGGGACATCAATGATGAAGGTGTAGCGCCCCGTGTCCATTGCGCTGTCCAGCTGATCGTAAGGCAGCAGCACCGGGCTTTGAAACTCTGGCAGTAACAAGGCCGCCGTCAGTTGTCGTGACAGGTAGCTGCGATCCTCATCGACGATCGCCACGCTGGCATGGTGGACGCCGATGACTGAACCGGCGGCAGGCATGTAGATCGCGACGCTAAACGCGTAGATCAAGAACAGCAGCAGCGCGCGATCATGGCGCAGGCTGGTGAGCTCTTTGAGTGCCAGCCAGAAGATATGTGCAGGTTTGTTCATCATTGTTCCTGCTTTTTCAGCATGAACAGGCTGATGCCGCTGAAGGCCAGGAAAAACCCCGTCAACGCCAGGCACTGAGGCCAGAGTTGCCTGATATCAAGGGCCTTGGTGAAGGTGCCCACGGCAATGTCAAGGAAGTACCCGGCAGGGAACAGCGCGCCCATGGTCGCTGCGGCCCCTTCCAGTGAGGAACGCGGCACGATCAACCCTGAGAACTGGATGGTCGGCAGGCTGGTGATGATCATCGTGCCGAGGATGGCGGCTATCTGCGTTCTTGTGAAGGCCGAGATCAACAGGCCCATGCTGGTGGTCGCCAGCACATACAGCAGTCCGCCCAGAGCGAGCGTCAGCAGGCTGCCTTTGAATGGCACTTGAAACAGCCATAGATTCATCGCCGTCAGTAAGCACAAATTGATCAGGCTGATCACGACGTAGGGCAGCTGTTTACCCAGCAGGAATTCGAGGCGCGATAGCGGCGTGGCGAAAAAATTGGTAATTGACCCCAATTCCTTCTCTCGTACGATGCCCAGGGCCGTAAGCATCGCCGGGATGAACGCCAGAATCAGCGCCATGACGCCAGGCCCGATGGCGTTGACGCTGACCACATCCTGGTTGTAACGAAAGCGAACCTGCATCGTGGCCGTTGGCTGCGGGGTCCGGGCGTTGCTGTTCAGCGCAGCCAGTTGCTGCAGGTTTGAGGCGTGTACGGACTCGACATAGTTGCGGCTGGTCTCGGCACGAAACGGCATGCCGCCTTCAAGCCACGCGGCGACCGTTGGCTGGCGCCCGGCGTAAAGATCGCGGCCGAACCCCGGGGGGATTTCCAGCGCCAGCTTGATTTGCGAGCGTTGCAGCCGTTGTTGCAGCTCCACAGGGTCACGAATGGGCGCCTTTTCGGAAAAGTAGCGAGAACCGCGGAAGGCCTCCAGATAGGCGCGGCTCTGTGGCGACTGATCCTGATCGAACACAGCGAACGCGAGGTTTTCGACATCCAGTGAGATGCCAAACCCGAAGATGATCATCATGAATAACGCGCCTATAAACGCGAAACCCAGGCGCACCCGGTCCCGCAGTAATTCGCGTGCTTCCTTGCCCGCAACCGCCAGGAGACGACGCACCCGGAAGCGCTGGTGCAGGGCGAGAGGTACTTCGTCATGGGTGAATCCCCCCTCTGTGGGTGACGCTGGCTCTTCGGGCGCCTGCGCCTTTTCAAGGCATGCGATGAACGCAAGCTCGAGGGTCGCTGCTCCGTACTGCTTTTGCAGTTGTGCCGGGGAGCCACGCGCCAGCACCCTGCCAGCGTGCATGAACGAAATCCGGTCACAGCGCATGGCTTCATTCATAAAGTGTGTCGACAGAAAGATCGTCACGGCCTCATCCCGGGACAGCTCGCTGAGCAAGACCCAGAACGTATCCCGCGCGGTTGGGTCCACTCCCGACGTGGGCTCATCGAGGATCAGCACCTCAGGGCTGTGCAGCACAGCCACGGCCAGTGAAAGGCGCTGGCGCAGCCCCAAGGGCAGGGGGCCTGAGGGTTGTGCTGCAACGCCCAGCAGGTCAAACCGCGCCAGCAGGGCATCAATGCGCTCGCCACTCGTGGCGGTGGGCAGGTTGTAAAGGCGGGCGTGCAGGTCGAGATTCTGGCGCACGGTCAACTCGCCGTAGAGCGAGAAGCTCTGGGACATGAAACCGACTCGCTTGCGGGTTTCCAGATCGCCGGCATCCACCGGTTTGCCCAGCAACATCACGCTGCCCTGGGTTGCAGGCATCAGCCCGGTGAGCACCTTCATGGTCGAGGTCTTGCCGCAACCGTTGGAGCCCAGGAAACCGAAGATCTCACCTCGGGCGATGGAAAAACTGACGTTGTCCACGGCGGTGAAATCTCCAAAGCGCAGGGTCAAACCGGCGGCTTCAATGGCCACTTGTGGCGGACCGGCATCCTTTTGCGCGGCGAGAGGGGATGCATGCCATGCCTTTTTCGTAGCCTTGTCTGATGCACCCACCTGGAAATGAGTAAACGCATCGTCGAGCTTGCCGCTGGGGGTGGCCGCTGCCAGATCGGCGCTCAGACCTGATGCGATCAGCTTCCCCTGGTCGAGCATCAGGCATTGCTCGAACTGCTCCGCCTCTTCCATGTAGGCGGTTGCCACCAGCAAGGTTAATTGCGGTCTCAGTGCGCGTACCTGATCGATCAACTCCCAGAAATGCCGGCGTGACAAAGGGTCCACGCCGGTCGTGGGCTCGTCGAGAATCAAGAGGTCCGGTTCGTGAATCAGGGCGCAGCACAGGCCCAGCTTCTGCTTCATGCCTCCCGAAAGCTTACCGGCGGGGCGATCCTTGAAACGCGCAAGGTCGGTCGCTGCCAGCAGGCCGTTCAAGCGTTGCTCGGTATCCTGGCCCTCCAGGTCGAACAGTGCGGCAAAGTAGCGAACGTTTTCGGCGATGCTCAGGTCTGCATACAGATTATTGCCAAGCCCCTGAGGCATAAACGCAATGCGCGAGTACAACGCCTTGCGATGTGCGGCGTCATCGATCAATCCCCCCAGCACTGATAACTGGCCCGTTTGTAGTTTCTTGACCCCGGCAATCAGCCCCAGCAGTGTCGACTTGCCAGCGCCGTCTGGCCCGATCAGGCCACAGCGTGTTCCGCGTGGCAGTTCAACGTTGATATCGGTCAGCGCAGGGTGTGCGCCGTACGTATGATTCAGTCCCGAGGCCTTTATCGCGGTGTCTGTCATGGAAGCAGTGCCGGCCAGGCAGCGGAGGTTGTCCGCACGTATCCCTCACCTGGCATACCGGGTTTTGCCTGGGGCGTGTCAGCCGGGTTGATGAGCCGCGCCTTGACCCGGAACACCAGCTTTTGCCGCTCGTCCCGTGTTTCAACCTGTTTAGGGGTGAATTGAGATTTACCTTCGACAAAGGTAATGCGCGCTGCCAGGGACTGGCCGGGAAGGGCGTCCAGAACAATCTTCGCTTCATCGCCAACCGCCAGCTTGCCCGCCGTCGCTGCTGGCAGGTACAGGTTCATGTATTGGTCGCTGAGGTCGATGAGCACGAACACTTGCCCACCTGAGGCCAACACTTCGCCGGGTTCGGCCATGCGTAGCTGGATCAAGCCATCAATGGGGGCGCGCAAACTGTTGTCGTCGATTTCACTTTGCAGACTGGCGGCCTGCGCCAGTGCCTCACCAATCGCAGCCTCCAGCGCTTGTACCTGGGCCATGGACGACCGTACGGCAGCACCGCTGGTGTCGAATCGCGCCTGTTGCTGATCGAAGAGTTGAGCGCTGTAGTAGCCGCGCTCAAACATCAGCCGTGCACGCTTGAGCTCCTGTGCCGCAAGCCGTTGCTCCGTCTGGCGAAGCTGCACGTTGGCCTGAGCCACGGCAACGTTCTGACGGGCACCTGCAACCCCTGCCTGTGCTTGTCGAAGTTGTGCCTCAAGGGTTCGGGTGTCCATCCGCGCCAACAGTTGCCCGGCGCTGACTTTGTCCCCCTCATGCACCAACACCTGTGCCAGGCGACCAGCAGACTTACTGGCGATTTGCACTTCGGTGGCTTCCAGCCGCCCGTTGGCGACGTAGAAGTCGTCAGGCAGTGCAGGGTGGCTCCAACGCCAGTAACCAAAGGCTGCGCCTCCCAGGAGCAGGATGAGCATTACCAGTGCCGACGCGATCAGCGTGCGATGTTTGACCCACACCGCGCGAGCCCCGGATTGCACCGGGGGTTTGGGAGGTGTCGGATTCGACGCCGGTTGACCTTTATCAGGCTGTCGGGGGGCCTGGGGTGTGGCAGGCACGGGGACCGCTTGCGGCGTGGCGTCCAGATCAGTGTCCAATGGCATACAGCGCTCGCTCATCTGACAAGAGCGTTACCCGGCTGTGTTGCAGCTTGATACGTCTGCGTAACGTCATGTCGCTCATGCTCAATCGTCCTTGGTTGCCAATGGCGCCGCGGCCAGATCGTCCGAGGCCGCGCAGTGGCCATTGAGCACCAGCTGGAAAATAAAACATTGAGCTTTGTCAGTTAAAGACGCTTTAGGCCTGAGGCGTCGCGATGTGACTGAGGCATTGTCTGATCTACGTCAGGTTCAGGGGCAAATGCACGCGCACACTCAAGGCAAGGCTCAACGCCCTGACCGTCCTTTCATTTACGGATGAAGGACCGTCTCTTACCGCGCTGGTGAAATGATGAGTGAGGTCTTTGTGACAGACTCTCTGTGTCTTTTGTTGATTGCCTCGTCAAAGCAAGAGCGCACGCCTGCTTTCGAGCGCGCCGTTGCATTGGCCAAAAGCAGTGGCGCACGATTACGAATTGTTGCCATGGATCACGTCAAGCTGTTGGAAGTGTTGGGCCTTTTTAACCCCGGCGCGTTGGCGAGCCTGCGCGACGATCACTTGCACGCCCATCGTCGCTGGCTGGAGGCCCAGGTTGAAGAGGAGCGCGACCAGGGCCTTGACGTGTCGGTACAGCTGCTGTGGACAGGCCATGTATTCGACGAAATACAGCATTACGTCAGGACGCTGCGGCCCAGCATGCTGATCAAGGACATCCATCATGAGCCATCAATCCAGCGGCTCTTTTCGACACCACTGGACTGGGATTTGTTGCGCTTTTGCCCTTGCCCCATCCAGTTCGTGACCGGCTCCAGGCATCCGTTGCCAGTCAAGATACTGGCTGCCGTCAATCTGTATCGCTCCAATGATGCTGACTTAAGGCTGAACGACCAGATACTCAGTGCAGCCTCACACCTTGCGGCGCAATGCCATGCCAGCCTGCATGTGTTGTATGTGTACGACTGGGCGGCCATTTATGTTGCGGGAACCCCCCGGTTGGGTGCCATGCCTATCGAGACCGGGTTTCACGAAGCGCTGAGTGACGCACACGAAGAGTCGTTTTCGCTGCTATGCGCACACCATGGGGTCTTGAACAGCCGTCGTCATTTCCTGACCGGAACCCCACAGACAACCCTCGAAGCGTTCGCCAGGGGCAATCAGTTTGACGTGCTGGTGATGGGTACATTGCCGCGAAACGGCCAGGAAAGGGTCATGGGTGACACGGCAGAAATCGTGTTGGCACATGCACCTTGCAGCGTGCTGGTGGTCAAGGGGCGAGCGCTGAAAATTGCCTGCTGATTCAGAGTGTTTTCGGGCCGCAGCCGCACCCGTTTATCAAGGCTTGCAGGCGTTCAGGGTCGAGGATCTCCACCGCGCGTCCGGAAATCCTGACAATGCTGTGGTCACGCAGATTCGCGATGGCGCGACAGATGGTTTCAAGGCGCAGGCCCAGGTATGAGCCAATGTCTTCCCGGGTCATGCGCAACACGAAGGCGGTAGGGGAATAGCCTCGGCTGGCCATTCTGCCTGAGAGGTTGAGCAGAAACGCAGCCATGCGCTCTTCCGCATTGAGATTACCCATCAGCAGCAACATCTCATGGTCACGAACAATCTCTCTGCTCAGCACACGATTGAGGTTATGTTGCAGCGAAGGCAGATCCCGTGACAGCCGCTCCAGATGGGTGAAACGAATGGGGCACACCTCGCTGTCTTCCAGCGCTATGGCGTCACACACATGGCGGTTATTGCTGATTGCGTCGCACCCCAGCAGCTCTCCTGACATCTGGAAACCGGTCAGTTGATCGCGTCCGTCTTGCGAAGAAATGGTCGTTTTAAAAAAACCGTAACGCACCGCATACAGTGATCGCAGCGGGTCGCCGGCATGATATAGCGCCGCGCCTTTCTTCACCTTTACCGGTTGGGGAATGATGGCTGAGAAGCGATCGGTGTCCGTAAGGCTCATCCCCATAGACAGACACAGCTCACGAACACCGCAATTGGCACACGCTGTCTTGGGAAGCAAACCGGGGACGGCGGCCAGATGGGCGCTCATAGACATCTCCTTGTTCAACCCAGCATAGGCGTGTCAGGACACCAGTGACAGCGGGCATTTCAAATGTGGATGAGCGGGCTGTATTGAGGCCTGGCCTGTAATGCGCTGTTGACAACATGCACATATTGGCCTTTCGGGTCTCTGCATCTTCCTTGATGTAAATCAAGTCGCCTTCTGATCGGCCATCGAGAATCAAACGGTACTGCTCGTACCGCTCCCGTAGAGTTGTACGGTTGCCATTCATGCTGGTGGAGGTGCGTCATGTTAGAACCCGAGCGTTTGATGCTGATTGCTTCGCCGTTGATGAACCGAACACCTGCCTTTGATCGCGCTGCAGCGCTGGCTCAAGCCAAGGGCGCAGCACTGCATATTGCCGCTTTCGATTACGTGGAAGGCCTGGCCACCGCTGGGCTGGTCAATGAGCAGGCGCTGAAAGAGATGCGCGAGGGCTACCTGTTGCGCCATCGGGAGTGGCTTGAAGAACAGGCCCATTCGATACGAAGCCTGGGCGTACAGGTCACCACGGAGGTGGTCTGGGTCATGCATCCCCTGGATGAAATCATGGTGCATGTGCGTGAGCTCAATCCCTCTATGGTGATCAAGGACCTTGAGCATGAGTCCTGGGTGACTCGCTTGCTGTTCACGTCGCTGGATCTGCGACTGCTGCATGACTGCCCCGTGCCCTTGCACCTGGTGTCGAAAGTGGCCCATGCCCTGCCACGCAAGATCCTGGCGGCAGTGGATACCTTTGGCCCTGATGATCAGTTCGAGGGAATCAATGAGGCGATCATCACCGGCGCCGAGAAGCTGGCTGCGCAATGTGATGCACAACTGCACCTGATCTACGCCTATGACTTGACCTCTATTTTTGCGTCTCAGGATGCAATGGCATTTACATCCAACCTGGCACAGACCCTCTATGAGGCACAGAAAGACGCTTTCAACAAACTGGCAGAGCAATTCGGTGTGCCTGACGCCTGCAAACACATGGTCATGGGTTACCCGGCGAAGGTGATTCAAGCGTTTGCCGAGGCCGAAAATATCGATGTCATCGTAATGGGAACGGTGCATCGCAATCGCTTGACTGCACTGCTGGGCAGCACCACCGAGCAATTGGCCTATCACATGCCCAGCAGTCTGTTGGCGGTTAATCCGCGAAGCACCAGGCACTAGCCAGTCTGCATTTTTTAACGCAGCCATGCAGCGCGGCCCCACGATTTGGGCTGCCCTGTACTCATGTGCTTTTTAGCGCGGCGCACTCAGGCGCGCAGGTCCCAGAGGGAGATGCATGTGCCGTCCTATGAACGCAGTAACGAGCCTTTCGAGACGCTGCGTGATTTGGCGTTTGATCTGGGGATCCGCTGGTCTCGGGTAAACGAGGACATCTGGCGGCAGCTAAATCCTGATGTCTGGGAAATGACGCACAACCCATGTCTGGTTCTGAATGCCGTATCGCGAGTAAAAATCGACGAGCAGTTGGCAGACGACAGGTTTCTAGCCCGCGTGAACAGCATTGCAGAGCAGCATCGACAGCAACTGGCTGCGCCGACCTGGTTTTCCGCTCTGGACGCGACCGGGACGGTGGGGCAGGTCGCGTACTTTTCGATGGAATACATGCTCAGCGAAGCGCTGCCGATTTATTCGGGCGGTCTGGGTAACGTCGCGGGTGACCAGCTAAAGGCGGCCAGCGATCTGGGTGTGCCGGTGGTGGCAGTCGGTATGCTTTGGCAGCATGGCTACTTTCGTCAGGAGATCGACAGCCAGGGCGCCCAGCATGCGTTGTTTCCCGTAAATGACACTCGGCATTTGCCCATAGAGCCGCTTTTGCGCCCCGATGGCAGCCTGTTGCGCCTCGCGATAGAACTGCCGGGCCTGACCGTCTGGCTGCGCGGCTGGCAAGTCAGGGTCGGACGCAATCGGTTGCTGCTGATCGACAGCAATGACCCGGGCAACCCTGTGCCCATCCGTTTGATCACCGAGCAACTTTATGGCGGCGATAATGAAATGCGCCTGCGTCAGGAGATCGTCCTGGGCATTGGTGGGTGGCGATTACTGGAGGCCGCCGGGTATCAGCCCAATGTCTGCCACCTCAACGATGGACACGCCGCGTTCGCCGTACTGGAGCGTGCGCGTAGTTACATGCGCGCTCATCAAGTGCCGTTTCAGGTTGCAATCACCGCAACCCGCGCGGGCAATCTTTTTACCACCCACACCCCGGTGAGCGCCGGATTTGACTGCTTCGAGCCAGGCCTGATCGGTAAATACCTGGGGCAATATATCGAGCAGGAGCTTGAACAACCCTTCGCCGACATCCTTGGGTTAGGGCAGGCCCCGGGCAGCACCCCCGATACGCTCTTCAATATGGCGTTTCTGGCCATGCGCGGTGCCGGTGCCGTGAATGCCGTCAGCCGGCTTCACGGGCAAACGAGCCGACGCATATTTGAGCCCCTGTTCCGGCGCTTCCCTACAGATGAGGTCCCCATCACAGAGGTGGTCAACGGCATCCACTTGCCTACGTGGGTTTCAGTGGAGGCCCAAGAGCATTGGCAAGCCCTGCATGAAGGGCAGACGCCCTGGTGTGGCGGGTGTGATGACAACGTGGCAAACATGCTGGCTGAGGTGGAAGACTCGCTGCTGTGGCGGATGCGGCAGCAGGCGAGGGCGGCGCTGCTGCGGTTTGTACGCCAACAACTGGCACGTAGCGAGGCGGTGCGTGGTGAGTCACTTGCGGTCATTGACGCCGCAGGTGCGGGGCTTGATACAAATGTCCTGACCCTGGGCTTTGCGCGACGCTTTGCGCCTTACAAACGACCCAACCTGTTGCTGCAGGACCCCGAGCGACTGCTGCGCATTCTTCGGCATCCCACCCGTCCTGTGCAGCTGATCATCGCAGGCAAGGCTCATCCCTCTGACTTGATCGGGCAACAAATGATCCAGCAGTGGCACACGTTCATCCAGCGCCCGGAAACACGGGGCAGGGTGATGTTCCTCGAAGATTACGACATGCGCATCGCCCGGCATCTGGTTCAGGGTGTAGACGTGTGGATCAATACCCCGCGACGTCCCTGGGAAGCCTGCGGCACCAGCGGAATGAAGGTGCTGGCCAATGGCGGCCTGAATCTGTCCCAGCTGGACGGCTGGTGGGCAGAGGCGTTTGCCTATGATCTCGGCTGGGCGGTGGGAGATGGTCAAGAGTATGGCTGGGAGCATGATGTTGTGGATGCCCAGCAACTTTACTCACAGATCGAGGAACAGGTGGTACCGGCATTTTATGAGCGTAATAGCGCCGATGAACCCTCGCAGTGGATAGACCGCATGCGTCGCAGCATGGTGCAGCTAGTCGCACAGTTTTCGGCAGACCGGGCCGTACGCAACTACGTTGAGCGCTATTACAAACCCCTGGCACAGGCTTACCAGCGACGCACCACCTACCAAAGCGCATTGGCGGTAGAACTGACAAGTGTGTTCGCAGACCTGGCCAGGCGGTGGCCTGACATCCGCATTCTGGATCCGGCCTGGGGCCGTACCGAAGCAGGTTACACGCTTGAGGTGCAGGTGGACCTGGCGGGCATTGCCCCGCAGTACCTGCGCGTGCAGCTCTATCGAGCGGGCGATGGGCACGTGCCACCCGGCACCTGGGATCTGACTCGGGACAGCGAACCTGTCGGGGCCGGGCTGGCGCTTTACAAGGGCTCCGCGCCCGGCGACTGCGAGGAAAATGTTTACACCGTGCGCGTTATTGTCGATGACCGCACCGGGCTGTTCGGCGCGCTGGAGGTGCCATGGATTGTCTGGCAGAGGTGACAGACGCCGCATGGACTTCCAGGCATGCCTGGCGCCGCAGTGGTGCGGGTTCAGCGCAGCGCTAACCGATAAACCACCTGCGTGGCATCCAGAGGGTCCTGGCGGCTCTCGAAGCCAAGGTCTTCTGCCAGGCGGCGCATGTTCGAGTTAACGGCCGAGTCCATCGACATCATGTATTCAAACCCGTTGAGGCGTGCGGCCTCAATCAGGTGTTGCATAAGCCGCTTACCAAGGCCTTTGCGCTGCCATTGATCGGCAACCACAACCGCCGACTCGCATTGCCTGTCGCCCAGACCCGCGGCATAACGCGCCACGCCGATCTCGACCAGTTGCCCGCCCTCCATGAACAACGCGACATAGGCCATGCGTTGCTGGCAGTTGACGTCCATCAACTGATTCATCAGCGGTTCGCCGGGTTCGGTGATGGCGTAGAGAAAACGGAAATGCCGCGACTCGGGAGAAAGGTTCTTGATGAAGGCGAACTCGCGTTGGCGATCCTTTGCCTCCAGCGGTCGGATCAGCACGTGGCTGCCGTCGTTCAGGGGGTCGATCCAGTGATCGGTTCTGATATCTGCCAACTGGGCTGTGTTGTCTGAAGCTTCATGGGGGGTGACGGTCATGGTGATAGTCCTCGTGAGTGTTGCCACTGAAAGCTGAGCTGTCCCCCTGTTTACCCTTCGCATGTCGGGTGTTTCTGATCCAGATCAAGGTCTGTCAACGTTCTGTCGATCAGAGTGACCACTGGTTTTGCGAGGGTGCCGTTATCAGTCGCTCTCGGTCTGGGACCGGGCTTCATTCACGAGGTGCTTCATGACTGACGAATCACGCCATGTGCTGCTGGTCCTGAATGCGGGGTCTTCCGGTATCAAGTTTTCGCTTTACCAGGCCGATGGCGATCCCGGGCTCGAACCGCAATGCCTGGGAAACGGCAGTTTTAACGTGCATCACGACACCGAGCACCTGATCTTCAACCGTACGGGCACTCAGGCTCAAAAAGAAGAGCAGTGGCCGCGCAACGAGGCCTCGCCGCCAAGCGGTACATTGTTCAACCTGATGGACTGGATCGAGCGCCATTACGGCTGGCAAATCTGTGCAGCCGCCCACCGGGTGGTACATGGGGGGGATCGTAGTGAAGTCGTGCTGCAGGTCGATGACCAGGTGATGGCCGAGCTTCAGGCGCTGATACCGATGGCGCCCCTTCATCAGGTCCAGTGCCTGGCCCCGATCACCTATCTGGCGCGTGAGCATCCCGGGCTACCGCAGTTTGTGTGTTTCGACACGGCGTTCCATCACACCCTCGACACCCTTGCAGTGAGTTATGGGCTACCCCGGGCGTTGACCGGGCAAGGCCTGCGTCGCTATGGGTTTCATGGCCTTTCTTACGAGTACATCGCCAGTGTGCTGTCTGGGTACGACACGCGGGCAGCAGAGGGCAAAACCATCGTCGCGCACCTGGGTAGCGGTGCGAGTCTGTGTGCGATGCACAGCGGTGTCAGCCGCGCCACGAGCATGGGTTTCTCCACGCTGGATGGCGTGCTCATGGGCACGCGCCCCGGGCATCTTGATCCCGGCATCTTGCTGTATTTGCTGGGCGAGCGCGGCATGAGCGTGGATTCACTGCAACAGCTGCTTTATCACGAGTGCGGACTGTTGGGCGTTTCAGGTGGTATCTCCAGTGACATCCGTGAATTGGAGGCCAGCGAAGCACCTGAGGCCAAAGAGGCCATTGCCTTGTTCGTGCGCAGCGTCGTGCTGGAGATTGGCACGATGGCCGCGGCATTGGGGGGCGTTGATGCGTTGGTGTTTACAGGAGGCATTGGTGAACACGCCGTCCGGGTGCGTAACGCCGTTCTCGAAGGCTGTCGATGGCTGGGCGTGCAGCGTAAAGACCACGAGACCGACGAGCCCTCTGGTTGCTTGTCGATGCCAGGCAGCGCCGTGTCGGCCTGGGTCATCCCCACCGATGAAAACCTGGTTCTGGCCCGTCATTCCTTGCGGCGGCTGCATAAATTGTCCTGAAACACCGGTCCGTGGCGCTTGCTCCGGGCCCCTTTTTGGCGACGCATTCAAAGGAGTCACCATGTATCGTTTCAATGCAAAACTGTCCAGCGCTGATCTTTCAAGTAACCCGTTACCGGCCGTTGCCGCTGACACCGGTCAGGTCGGGCCCCTGAACGCTGAATTGCTTGCACGCATGCATCGCTACTGGAATGCGGCCAATTATCTGTGTGTCGGCCAGATTTACCTGCAAGCAAACGCCTTGCTGCGCGAACCTTTGCTCCCCGAGCACATCAAGCCGCGGTTGCTGGGGCACTGGGGCACATCGGTAGGGCAGAACTTCATTTACGTGCACCTGAACCGGCTGATCAGCGAGCGTCATGTGCCCATCGTGTTCATTTCCGGGCCGGGGCACGGCGGCCCGACGCTGAACGCTTGCGCCTGGCTTGAGGGCACCTATAGCGAGGTTCACCCTGAGATCAGCCGCGATGAAGTAGGGATGCTGCGCTTCTTTCGCAGTTTCTCGACACCCGGTGGTGTGCCCAGCCATTGCGGCCCCCACACCCCCAATTCAATGCACGAAGGCGGGGAGCTGGGTTATTCACTGCTGCACGCGTTCGGCGCAGTGTTCGATAACCCGCAATTGCTGGTTGCCTGTGTCATCGGGGATGGCGAAGCCGAAACCTGCCCACTGGAAGGCAGCTGGAAGAGCGTTCATTTTCTCAATGCACGTCGTGACGGAGCGGTGTTGCCGATCCTGCACCTCAACGGCTACAAGATTTCCGGGCCAACGGTCGAGGCACGGTTGGCCGACGAAGACTTGATCGACCTTTATCGGGGCCGTGGTTATCAGCCCTTCATCGTGTCTGGCGATGACCTGCCGGGGATGCATCAACGATTCGCGGCGGCGCTGGATACCTGCCACGACGAGATTCTGCGGATACAGGCGCAGGCAAGGGAGGAGGGCGGCCCTGTGCGTGCCCGCTGGCCGATGATTATCCTGCGCAGCCCCAAGGGCTGGACCGGCCCGAAAGTGGTGGATGGTTTCCCCGTGGAAGGCACCTTTCGCGCCCATCAGGTGCCGTTGGCAAATGTCAGAAGCAACCACGAGCATCTTCAGCAACTGGAGACCTGGATGCGCAGCTACGCCCCGGAGTTGCTGTTCAGCGATACGGGGGATTTGGTGCCAGAGCTTCAGGCGCTGACACCATCGTCCGAGCTGCGCATGGGCGCGGTGCCGTATGTGAATGGTGGGCGCAGACTGATCGCCCTGGATCTACCGAATTTTGCCAACTACGGCCTGGAGGTGCCGGGGCCTGGGCAAGTCATCGCCGAAGCGCCCCGTAAGCTGGGCGAATATCTGCGCGATGTGATGCGCTATAACCCGAACAACTTTCGGGTATTCGGGCCGGACGAAACCAATTCCAACCGCCTCAATGCCGTGTTCGAAGCCAGCGACCGGACAGCTGCAGGGCCGTGCCTGGAGATAGATGAGCACCTGGCCCCGGATGGTCGAGTCATGGAAGTGCTCAGTGAGCACCTGTGTGAAGGCTGGCTGGAGGGCTATCTGCTGACCGGCCGGCATGGCATGTGGTCGACTTATGAGGCGTTCGCCCAGGTGGTCGACTCGATGGTGACGCAACACGCCAAATGGCTGCAGCAAAGCAAGGAGTTTGCCTGGCGTCGCCCGCTGGCTTCCTTGAACATCCTGATCACCAGCCATGCCTGGCGTAACGATCACAACGGGTTGAGTCACCAGTCCACCGGGTTTGTCGATAACGTCTTGCAGCGCCGTGCTGACGTGGTACGCGTGTATTACCCGCCTGATTCCAACTGCCTGGTCAACGTCTTCGATCACTGCATGCGCAGCCGCGACTACATCAACGTGGTGACTTGCGGCAAACAGCCGGAGTTTCAGTGGATGGATTTCGAGGCCGCGCTCAAGCATTGCTCGCAAGGGGCTTCGGCCTGGGCCTTCGCGAGCAACGACCAGGGCCAGAAGCCTGACGTGGTGCTCGCCTGCGCGGGTGATGTGCCGACCACCGAAGCGGTGGCCACCAGTTGGCTTCTGCAGAAGCATGTGCCCGGCATCCGTGTGCGGTTGGTCAATGTGGTCGATCTCGGGATCCTCAGCGCACCACAGGATCGCCCCCACGGCATGGACCACGTCTCGTTCGAAGCGTTGTTCACTCGCGATGTGCCGGTGATGTTCGCCTTTCATGGCTCGACCTGGGTGATCCACTCCATGGTCCACGGGCGTGCCAACGAAGCGCGTTTCCACGTGCGCGGTTTCAGTGATCGCGGCACAACGACCACGCCGTTTGACATGGTGGTGCTCAACAACATGAGCCGTTACCAGCTGGCAATCGACGCGTTGAGCCACGTGCCGCGTTTGCGCGACCAGAGTCAGGACGCCATCCGCTTTTTCGAGAACCAACTGCATCGGCACTACGTCTGGATTCGCGAACATTTCGAAGACTTGCCAGAGATACGCAACTGGCACTGGACGGCAGACTTCAGCGAGCCGCAATCACCGCCGCCGCTGGCTGAAGGGCATGTCCGGGATCAAGTCTTTACCGACGCCTGACGGCCTGGCGTCTACAGTTGTTGGAAAGTGATCGGTTCGCAGTCAACAAGGGGGTACGCATGAACGCGCAAGCACTGATAAACACCGCAAGGGCGTTAGTGGCAGACGACAAAGGGTTGTTGGCCATGGACGAGAGCAACCCCACCTGCAACCGACGCTTTGCTTCATTGGGTATCCCGCAGACCGAAGAGGCTCGGCGCGCCTATCGCGATCTCATCGTCACCACGCCCACGCTGGGCGAGTACATCAATGGCGCAATCCTCTACGATGAAACAATCCGCCAGCAGACAAAAGACGGCCTTCCATTCAGTAAAGCCCTGAGCGATGCGGGCGTTATTCCAGGCATCAAGGTAGACAGGGGGGCAACCGACCTGGCTGGCCATCCCGGTGAAAAAATCACCGAGGGGCTGGACGGCTTGCGCGACCGGTTGCAGGAATACGCTCGGCTTGGCGCGCGGTTCGCCAAGTGGCGTGCAGTGATTACGCTGGGCGCCAATATTCCCAGCAACGGCTGCATCGAGGCCAACGCTCATGCGCTGGCCCGATACGCCGCGTTGTGCCAGGAGGCGGGGATAGTTCCTATCGTCGAGCCCGAAGTGCTGATGGAGGGTGACCATAACCTGGAACTGTGCGCCGAGGTGACGGAAGAGGTACTGCGCAGGGTCTTCAAACAACTGCATGTCCAGCGGGTGCTGCTGGAGGGGATGCTGTTGAAACCCAATATGGTGCTCCCGGGTCTGGACTGCACAAGGCAGGCAACCGTGGCCGCAGTCGCCGATGCTACGGTGACTTGTCTGCTGCGGACCGTTCCCGCCGCCGTACCGGGGGTCATGTTCTTGTCAGGTGGGCAGGCGGCGGAGTTGGCTTCGGCCCGGTTGAATGACATGAATGCGAGATTCAAGTCCCGGCTGCCCTGGGCATTAGGGTTCTCGTTTTCCCGCGCCATCCAACAACCGGCACTGGAGGCTTGGAGTGGAGAACCGGCCAATGTGGTGGCGGCACAACAGGCGCTGATACACAGGCTCGAGTGCAATCGCGCGTCATGCCGTGGGGAGTATGGGCCCGAAATGGAGGGCTTGGGGGGATGACGACAAGCCCGGTATTGCCATTGCTCAGGTGAAACGGCCAATCAAGACCGAGGAATGAACGCCACGCTCTGATCTTCCCGCCGGTGGAACCGTCGCTCGCCGTTTGTGAGGGTGGAAGTGATGACCTGATGGTCGGCACTCAGGTAATTCAGCGCAGGTGTTTCGCCGCTGCGAAACTGGGTGACGATTATGGTGCGTTGCGGGTCCCAGCGCTGGCCGCTTGAGGTTTCAAGCCATTTCATTAGCCCGGCACTATCGCCTGTGCGCGGGAAGTCCTGGGTTTCCTGAACGTAATAAAACGGCGCACCACCGGTTTGCAGGTACATAGGCACTTTGTTATCGACTTCAATCATGACCATGCGCCACTCTTTCAAGGGAGCGCGCTTGGCAGCTTCAAGCTTGACTGTTTCACCGAACTTGGGTGCGCCACCACCGCCGTTGGTCCACGGGTAAATAACGCCGAGTATGGCCACCAGCGAAAGTGCGGCAATGCAAAAACCAATCTTCCAACCGCGACCTCCAAACCGATCTTCAGCCCTGCCTTCTGCAATTCGTCGGGTCAACCACCAGGCACCGAGCAATTGCGCGAAGGGCACTAACGGCAGCACGTAGTAACTGCGGCGACTGCCACTGGCGGTGAAAAACAACATCAAAAGACCCAGCCCCGATATCAGCCAGCGAGTGTTGGGTTCGATGGTTTGCCTATGGCGCAATGCGACCCATAAGGCGAGCAACCAACAAGGTGCCCATGGCAAGGTGTAGACCGGCAGGTAAATCAGGTAGGTGTAAATAGGCCCGAACTGATCGAACGGATGAAAAAAGCGCACCACGTTTTCCCGCAGCACAAGATCCAGACCGCTTTGCCCGTAGGAGGGTGCGCCATAGAAATGTGACAGGGTAAAGGGCGTCATATAGAGCGCCCCGGCGATTCCCAGCGCTACACACAGACGAAGGTTGAGGTGGCGTTTCCAGCGTCCGTCTTGCAGCAGGTGCGGCAACAGCAGCAACACCGGAACAATGAAACCGATCAAGCCCTTGAACAGCGAGGTCAGCGACAGCAAGATAAAAAAAACCATGTAACGAGTTAGTCGAGTGTCGTCCGGCCCACGCCAGTACCACCACACGGCGGCAACGACGCCGCATACTGTCAGGATGTCGGCCGTGGCTACTCGAGCCCAAAAGATGAAGTAGAACGTAGTGGCCAACATCCAGCCGGCAATGAGTCCAGTGCCTTTACGAAACAATGTTTCGCCGAGCAGGTACACCATCCACACAGTCAGCCACGCGGAAAATACTGAGGACAAACGCAATGACCAAGGCCCAAGACCACCACCGGTTAGCCATGCTATTGCGGTAATCAGCCAATAAGAGGGCAGGGGTTTATCGTAGTAGGGACCACCCATGAGGTAAGGGTCGAAATAGTCACCGCTTTGTAGCATCTGCAGGGCGATGTTGGCCCAGCGGGTTTCCGGTCCCCATAGTTCGCGCGAGCCCAGTCCGATAACTAACATCAGCGCCGTCGCGCCGAGCAGGAGCCACAACGCGCCCCTGTCACTTGCCCAGAACTTCATTGAAAGTTTTCCTGCAGGTAATATCGCACCCTGTTGGAGCTGAATGTGCTTGCGACGCCAGCAACATCTTCAACATCTCTGTTGTTTTGATGCGGCTTCGCGAACACAGGTCTCTCAGGGGGGGTATATGTTCAGATCATTGACGCAGTTCAAGGCTTGCGTTGGGGGAAGATCAGAATCTCCAGGTTGCCACGTCGGTATCGCTGGCCATCTAACGGCAACAGCGCGACCTCCTGAACTTCTTGCGCGCTGTTGACCCGCATCACCACTCCTACCGAGCCTTTTTTTCGGGCATCGGTCATCCATTGGCCGACGCCGGCCATAGTGACTTTGCGCGGAGCCATTTCCGGATCATCGAGCCCGTATTTCAGTTCTCCAACGGTGTTGAACAAATCGACCTGCGGACGCTTCAGTCGCCAGGACAGCGCCGATGCCGTCCCCAGGTCGTTACTCAGCAGGGAGGTGGTCTCACTCAGCGCACCGACATGCTCGGCGATGAACTGGTCAGGCATCTTGCTGTTGACGATCCGTCCCGGCATCGCCGCAGGTAACAACGCCACCAGCAGCCAGATCCCCAATGCTGGAGCAGGCCACAAAAGCAACGGTCGTGAGACCGGCAACGCGTTGGCGATGATCCAGCCCGCCAGCACGATGTAGGCCAATGAGAGACTGAACATCTCCGTGTCTGCGTAGATTTCCTGAGTGGTTTGGAGGTAAATCAGCGCAATCAGCGCAGCGCTGGCCAGTACCACATTGAACACACCATTGACTCTAATGACTCGCCCACAGCCTTGCCCCAGCATGCCCGCCAGGCTATGCCCCATCAGCAGCGCCAGTGGCAGCAGGCAAGGCATGATGTAGGTTGGTAGCTTGCCTCTGCTCAGGCTGAAGAGGGCTAGCGGCAGAACCAGCCAAAGCAACAGGAAACACGTCGCTGGTTGACGCTTGTTCTTCAGCGCCTGAATGAGTGTCGATGGCAGAAACGCCGCCCACGGTAGGCTCGATGCAACCAGCAGTGGCAGATAAAACCACCACGGACGAGTGTGCTGTGCATCATCGGCGGAGAATCGGCGGATGTGTTCATGCCAGAAGAAAAAACGCCAGAAGTCCGGCTCCTGATGGTGAATGGCGAGCACCCAGGGCAGCGACACCAGGGTAGCGACAATCACTGCGAGTGACCCGTAGCGCAACAACTCTCCCAGGCGACGTTGCCAGAGCATATAGGGCAGTGCGATTAGCACTGGCAGCAGCCATGCAAGAAACCCCTTAGTCATGAAGCCCATGCCGCAGGCGACGCCCATCAGGGTCCAACCGCCAATTCGCTCACGCAATGACTGGCTATCGATGGCAAACCAAAGCGCTACAAAACTCAGGTTGACCCATAAGGTGAATTGCGGATCGACGTTGGCATAGCCGGCTTGGCCAGCAATCAATCCAAAACTCATATAAAGCAGCGCACAGGCCCCACTTATAAATGCGTCGCCCCACAAACGTCGAGCTATCAGATAGGTCAGCCATACACTGATCCCGCTGCTCAGGGCCGAGGCTATGCGCACGCCAAATAGATTGTCGCCAAATATCGCTTGGCCGATTGCGATCATCCAGTAACCGGCGATGGGTTTTTCAAAATAAAGAATGCCCATGAAGCGCGGAGCTACCCAGTTGCCACTCAGCAGCATCTCCTGGCTGATCTGGCCGTAACGGGTTTCGTCGGGTATCCAGAGACCGTGGGTCATCAGAGGCAGTAAATAAAAAACCACGAACGCCAACAACAAACCAGGAACGATCCAGTGTTCGACGGCCGTTGATACATCGGTGGGGCTTCGGGATAAACGCGCCGCAGGGTGTTGCGACAAATTGTGGTTGGGCGTCATGACTCGACCTTAACGTAGCGTTGTGACAAGACTCAGTGCAAGGCTCACGCGATCCTGCGAAAGCAGAGCACTGGATTAGATAATGTAGGCATTCAGTAATTGAAGCGCTCGACTTCGACGATCCATAGAGTTTTCGAGCTTTTGAGTCGACATGGGCTGGATTGGTTTAAACGTTAAATAAGTTCCGCCACGGATGGCAGGCAAAGCAATGAAGTCATCGCTAGGTGAGATTCATGGTCATCAGGTTTACTATCTAATGACCACTATTAAAACACGCTCAATATCCTTTACTTCTGAGCGGTTTTTATCTCTAGAGACTGCCAGTCACCCGACTCCATTATCCCCAGCACCTTGAGCTTGCCATCGGCATCGACGGTGACAAACAACGAACTGTTGTACTTACTGGCGGGGGCGTGCCTGAAACCGTTCTGTTTTTCAAAGGCTTTGATACAACCGCTGTGGGTAACCAGCACAGCATTGCGATGTGCAACTTTGTTCGAGACGATGTTTTTACTCAAGATGCTGCCACAACTGGCTAGCCAGTCCTGGCTAATCGCTTCCTCGCCGAACATATACCGCGCCGTTTGTGTGGTGCGGGTCATCGGGCTGGCGAAGACGTCTGTCTGGCCCATGCCCATGTGTATAAAGCCCTGACCCACGATCACTGAAGATTCGCTGCCGAGGCGGGTAATCCCGTCAGTTGGACCCAGGCACGGGTTGTTCGACCGGTCACAGCGTTCGGCATGGCGTACTAGCGCCACTACCTCACCGGCCTGCCAATGCTTGAGTAACTGCGCACTGGCCTGAGCGCTCGGGGTACCTAGATTTAACGGTGCGCGGGTCCACAAGAAAAACCCCGTGCCCAGTACCGCCAGCAATATAAATCCCAACGCGCCAATAATGATAATGCGGATAATTCGCGACCGATTTCTTGGCCCAGGTGTCACGGCAGGTATGGCTGATTCGATCACGGTCTTGTTCCTCTTGGATGACCGGACACTGCACACCACGCAGCGGTGGTCGAAAAATGTCGGCTACCTTAGTCCAACTTAAACGATGAGCTACACATTGAAGGCGGGCGCGTAGGAATGCAGTGAAACGGATGTGAAAATTTTGCGTAGAACCGTATATTTTTATCGAATAGAATGATGTTTTAGTTCGAACTGTTGCAGCGTAGTTGTTATCGCCGTAATCGCATAGCGCTTTTTAAATATCCGGGTAAAAAGCGTCGCTCGTATCATTTCAAGATGTTGCTAAGGCTGCCCTCGCAGTAAATTGAAGCGCCTGACGAAGGAGCGAATAAAAACGCTTGTCAATCCCGGCTCCGATAGTTTTTTTACGGCTGACCCTTAACCTTGCACTTGCCAATTATTTCATTATACATCTTGACCCTGCGGTGGGTGCGAGCATAACCCCCGATAGCTGAAACCGTTCCGCTTTGAAGGTGATCAAGGTAACTAAATACCTTTCGCGAGGAAATTAAGTTGATCTTGTAACCCAGTGCAACCATACGGTCTTGTAGTTCATAGCCTGGGTTTCGGTCATCCATTAAAAAATGGAGTCCATGCCGTTTAATAAGTTGTGCGTTCCATAATGCACAAAAACTCTTTAAATGTTTTTCCATAAAAGGTTTCGGTTCCTTTTTTGTCGCAATCCCCAAAGCCCTCAAGCCTCGCCGAACGTAGTGTTTGATAAAGCGCGAAGTCAGGCGCCAGGCAGAGCGAGCTAATCCTCGATTTAATTGTTCAACACATCCAACTGCAGCCACTTTTTGTGAGCCGGCGCAGGTGGCAATCATCATGGTAAAAATAGCAGGATCATAAATAAACGTATCGGTATGCAGCAAAAATACATATTCGGTCTCAACCTTGGTCAACGCGAGATCCAGTGCTTTGCCGTGCGCAACACTTCCGGTTTCTACTTCCCTGGGCTTTCTCTCGATCAAGTTTATCCAGTCCAGTGTGCGTAGGTACTCGCTACTTTCGTCGTTTGAATCGTTGTCCACCACCCAAATGGGCACCTCTGTGCCCTGCAACCCTTGCTGCAGCAAGTCTAGACAGGACCGGGTAAGCTCAAGGGACTTATAGTTAACCAGGATGATGCTGTAGTTTGCCTCGGAAGCAAAAGAAGAACTCATGATCAATTAAAACCTCAACAACAATCAGTGTGGCGCGCCACCACGGTACGTTAATGATCAAGGTGCTGAGCTTGTCCGTATCAACCTGGAGCTTCCTGCGACTAATAACACCACTGCGCACAACAATTCTCTGAAGGTTAGAGTCGGCGACGTAGCGGGGCGGTGAAAAAGATGTGAAATTTTCAGCATTGCATGCTGGCTTTTTAGTCGCTAACTTAGTTGGCGATTTCTTTTATTAAGTTTGACCTTTTTTTCACATGGGTGTGACTAAATGATGATCTTCCTGTCTCTAGCCTGAACAAAGTAAAGGTGGAGGCATGATGGATCTAAACAGGTTTAGAACTTACGCTACGTACGATGAGTTGTTTCTCCAGGGAGACGCGTATTCACAAGCACCCGGGCTGTCACGCCGTATTTCTCGGTGGCGTGACGAACACGTCGCACGCAAGGCATTGATACTGGCTGGGGAACCCGGCCTGATACTGAACGTACCCTGTAACGGTGGGCGCTTCTGGCCGTTGCTCGCCGAGAAATCCAACCGAATCATTATGGCTGCCGAAGTGCAATCGCGCGGCATGCCGTGGGGAGTATGGGCCCGAAATGGAGGGCTTGAAGGCGTGAAGGGCTCACATGGCAGCCCGTAACGACGTTGGCGAGAGCCCATAGTGGGATTTGAACCGCACCGCAAATCGTGAGGCCGAGGCATATCCGCAGGCGCCAGCAATCTCACCGATAGAGGCCGAGGAGGCTTGCAAGCGCTGCAAGGCTGCTGCCAGTCGAACATTTTCCAGAATGGACCTGAAGCTGGTGTTCTCATTGGCCAGTTGGCGGCGCAGCGTGGACTCGCCCAGGTTCAGTTACTGCGCCACGGTGGCAACGGTCCAGTCCCTGGATAGATTACCGATAATGAGCCGTTGCACCCGCTCACACAGCGGGTCGTTGCGATCCATCAGCAGCGGCCCCGCCAGGCCAGACAGACACAGGCTCAGGAGCACCGCCTCCCCATAATGGGTGCACAAGGCAGCTGGCGCGCCGGTGTGAAGCGCTCGATCATTGTGCCGAAATGCTCTGGCGCTTCAGGTTACGACGTCGCCCTCAAGTTGGGCTTCCCGGTGGTGCGTGGCGGCCACAAACATGTACATCGCCGGCACCATGAAGAGCGTCAGCAGGGTGCCGATCGACAACCCGGCGAAGATCACCAGGCCCATGTCATGACGCCCCGCAGCCCCGGCACCTGAGGCCCAGACGAGTGGCACCACACCCAGCACCATCGCGGCAGTGGTCATCAGGATAGGGCGCAAACGAACGGCGGCAGCCTCTTCAATAGCCTCACGCTTGCTGTGACCTGCGCGCTGCAGCTCGTTGGCGAACTGCACGATCAGGATCCCATGCTTGGTGATCAACCCCAACAGCGTCACCAGCCCCACCTGTGTGTACACGTTAATGGACGCGAATCCCATGGTGATGAACGCCAACGCGCCAAAGAGTGCCGGGGGCACCGAGAAGAGAACGACCACCGGGTCGCGGAAGCTTTCGAACTGGAAGGCCAGGGCCAGGTAGACAATAAGAATCGAAAACAGCAGCAGCCCCACGAACCCGCCCGATTCCTGCATGAACTGACGCGACTCGCCCGAGAAGTCTGACGTGTAACCCGATGGCGCGACGTTGCTCAGAATCGTGTTCAGTTTCTGCAGCAATTCACCTTGGGCCACGCCACTGACGCCTGAAAGGGTCGCCGAGTTGAGTTGCTGGAAGTGGTTGATGGATTCCGGCTGCGTTGATATCTCGATATGCGCCACTGTGCGCGCCGGGATCATGGCGCCGGATGGCGTGCGGATGTAGTAATCGAGAATTTGATCCGGGTTGAGGCGGTCAACCTGTAACACCTGGGGAATGACTTTGTACGAGCGCCCGGCTGTCGAGAAGTAGTTCACGTAGTTGCCGCCCAGCGCGGCTGACAGCGCGGCACCCACGTCTGCCTGGGTCATACCTAATGCGGCAATTTTTTCCCGGTCCACCACCAGCCTGGCTTGCGGCTTGTCCAGTTTCAAATCCATGTCCGCGAACCAGAAAAGTTGCTGTTTCTGTGCCTCAGTCATTACCGCTTGAGCGACTTCGTTCAGGTTTTCCACGGAGTCAGTGGTGGTGATCACAAACTGCACCGGCAAGCCCTGGGAACCCGGCAGCGACGGCAGCGGGAAGGCCGCGATGGTTGCGCCCGGCACCTGGTTCCATTTTTGCTGGAGATCCAGTATTAGCTGAGCCTGGGATCGCTTCCTGTCGCCCCAAGACTTGAGCAGCACCCCGCCCAGGCCTTGGTTAAGCGCGGGCAGCCCGGTCAACTGGAACATCTGGGCGTATTCAGGTTCTTTGTTGGCTAGCTGGAAGGCCTGATCAGCAATGCGCTCCATCTGCTGGGGCGAGGCGGTCGGTGGGCCTTTGATCTGCATGAAGACCAGCCCTTGATCCTCGGTCGGTGACAGTTCGCTTTTGGCGGTCATGCCGCTGGCAGCGACCAGCAGAAACAGCACAAAGCCAAACGTCACCAGCACCGGCCAGATGTTCAGGCCGACTGACAGTACGCGGCGGTAACGCCCCCGCAGCCAGTCAAAGTAGTGATCGAGCCGACGGGCAAACCGACCTTCTTCCTGCCCGGACTTGAACAGCCGGGACGTCATCATCGGCGAGAGCGTCAACGCCACCACGGCCGACACCGTCACGGCACCGGCCAACGAGAAACAGAACTCCTTGAACAGTGCTCCGGTGAGGCCGCTGCGCAGCCCGATGGGCACATACGCGGCAATCAACACCACGGTCATCGCGATGATCGGGCCACCCAATTCCCGCGCCGCGACAAGCGCGGCTTCCAGCACGCCTTTGCCTTCTTCCTTGATATGGCGATCGACGTTTTCGACGACAATAATCGCGTCGTCAACCACCAGACCTATCGCCAGCACCAGTGCCAGAAGCGTCAGCAGGTTAATGGAATAACCCAGCAGGTACATGATGAAGAATGTCCCGACCAGCGACAGCGGTATCGCCACCAACGGCACAATCACCGCGCGGAACGAGCCGAGGAACAGATAGATGACCACCGAAACAATGATCATGGCTTCTGCCAGGGTCTTCACCACCTCGAAAATCGAGGTATTGATGAACTCGGTGGAGTCATAAACGATGTCGCCGCGCACACCGGAGGGCAATTGCGATTGCAGTTCGGGGAACGCGTTGCGCACACTGGTCGCGACTGTCAGGATGTTTGCATTGGGCGCCACTTTGATGCCGATGAACACCGAGCGCTTGCCGGAAAACGCCACGCTGCTGTCGTAGCTTTCTGCGCCCAGGGTGACGGTCGCCACATCCTGCAGGTACACCAGTGCATCGCCTTTCTGCTTGATGACCAGTTGTTTGAATTCATCCACCGTGTGCAGGTCGGTCCCGGCAGTCAGGTCGACCGTCACCATTTGCCCTCGGGTCGAACCGACAGCAGACAGATAGTTGTTGTTTGCCAGGGCGGTAGACACGTCCTGTGCGGTCACGTTATGCGCCGCCAGTTTGCCCGGGTCCAGCCAGGCACGCAGGGCGAACTGGCGCCCACCGAGCATTTCTGCGGTTTGTACGCCCTGGATCGAATCCAGCTTGGGTTTGACGACCCGCACCAGATAATCGGTGATGTTATTGGTAGGCAGCGTGTCGCTGTAGAAGCCCAGGTACATGGCGTCCGTGGTCTGGCCGACCGCGACCGACAGTACCGGCTCCTGAGCCTGTGCCGGGAGCTGGTTCTTGACCGAGTTGACCTGGGTGTTGATCTCGGTAAGGGCCTTGCTGGCGTCGTAGTTCAGCCGCAGCGTCGCCGTAATGGTCGATACACCGGTGATGCTCAATGACGCCAGGTAGTCGATGCCCTGGGCCTGTGCGATGGCCGACTCAAGTGGCTGGGTGATAAAACCGGCGACCGTGGACGCGTCCGCGCCGTAGTAAGCAGTTGTGATAGTGACCACCGTATTTTCGGTGCGTGGCCATTGATTCACCGGCAACTCGAAGATCGAGCGCAGCCCCAGGATCAGGATGAACAGCGAGACGACCACGGCCCAGACTGGCCGCTGAATAAAGGTATCGGTAAGTTTCATGGGACACCTTTAATGTTCTTGGGGGACCGGCGCAGGGTCGTTCAGCGGCGCAGCACTGTTATCGACCTTCACCGGCGAGCCATTTTTGAGCTTCATCTGGCCACTGGTGATCAACAGATCGCCTTCCTTGACACCCGACACAATGGCGACCTGGTCGCCCCGGGTCGGGCCGGTCTTGATGAAGGTTTGTTGCGCTGTCAGTGCCTCCTCACCCTTGTCGTTCTTTTGCGAGGTCGCGATGAAAACCATGGTGCCGTAAGGGGTGTAGGTGACAGATGTCTGTGGGACGGTGAGGTAACGCTGCGGCGTACCAGAATCGACAACAGCTCGGGCGAACATCCCGGGCACCAGGCTTTGTTTGGGGTTCTCGACGGTTGCTTCTACGGTGACGTTGCGTGTGGTCGAGTCAAACTGCGTGTCAATGGTGCTGATCCGCCCCGTAAAAGTTTGATTGGAGAGACCGTCGGCCGTCACCGCGACTCCTTGACCGATGGCGATGGCTGCCAGTTGGGTCTGTGGCACCGTGAAGTCGATGTAGATGGGGTCGAAGGTCTGCAGCGTGGCTATTTTGTCGCCGGGGTTGAGGTATTGACCGGGGTTGACGCTGGTAATCCCGATGCGCCCGGCAAAGGGAGCACGAATGGTTTTCTTTGCCACCAGCGCCCGCTGTTGTTCGGCGGCGGCGAGTTTGGCCTTCAAATCTGCGGTGTCTGTGTCCACTTGTGCTTGCGACACGGCGTTGACTGCCAGTTGGGCCTTGTCGCGTTTGAGCACGATAACGGCAAGGTCGGCAGTGGCCTCAAGCGAGTGAAGTTGGGCGATGTCCGAGTCGGCATTCAACTGCACCAGCAACGCCTGGTTCGTAACCTCTTGGCCGGGCGTAAAGCCAATGGTGCGCACGATGCCGCCCACTTCAGTGGTCACATCAACCCCTCTGACCGCCTTCATCGACCCTACGGCAGAGACACTGGGTTGCCAGTTGTCGAACGGTACGTGCATGGCCGTTACCACGGAGGCGGGCAATGGGGCTTTTGACTGGGCGATCAGCGCCGAAATCTGCACGAACTTCACCCCGGCAATGATCGCGACAATCACCAGTACCACCACGATCATGATGATCATCGGCCGCCACAGACGACGCTTGCGTGGGCCGCCCGGTGCGCTTGGCGCGGGTGGCAGGGAAGAGGCGGTCTCGACGTCAGCCATGTGTGTTCTCACTGTTTCGATGATTCAGTTCCGTTGAACCGCGCCCCATCGGCAGGCGCGGCCTTTCTGTTGGCCGGCATGATTTCCTGCCACGACGGCAAGCCGAAGCGATCAGGACTGCCTGCCGTGGCGGGATCGACGTCAGTGCGGTTCCACCAGCCGCCTCCCAATGCCTGGAAGAGAGCTGTGGTATCGCTGTATCGGGCAGCCTGCGCCTTGACGCGCGTAATCACGGTGTTTTGGTAGGTTTGTTGGGCCGTGAGCAGGTTGATGTAAGCCACAGCGCCGAGTCGGAACTGGGATTGCACCAGATTCAGGCTGGCTTGGGCGGAATGTTCCGCCGCGACCTGCTGATTGAGCGCATCGGCGTCTGCCTCAAGCGCCCGGAGCGCATTGGCCACATCCTGGAACGCAGTTATCACGGTGCCGCGATAGCGTGCCGCTGACTCGTCATAGGCCGCCACGGCTGCGCGCTTGCGGTGTTCGAGTGCACCGGCATCAAATATCGGCTGGGTGATCGACCCGGCAAGGCTCCAGACGCCGCTGCCCGACGAAAACAGGCGCGTTCCGCTGGCCACCTCGGAGCCCAGGGATCCCGTGATGCTGAACTGGGGCAACTGATTGGCGACGGCCACGCCAATGTTGGCGCTGGCCTGATGCAGCTGCGCTTGCGCGGAACGCACATCTGGCCGCTTACCGACGATTGCCGAGGGAAGGCTGAGCGGCAGCTCTTCCGGCAGGTGCAGGGAGGCCAGGTTGAAACGCTCATCCCGATCCTGATTGGGAAACCGGCCGAGGTAGGCCATTAGCTGGTTGCGTGTCTGCGCCAACTGCTTTTGCAGGGGCGGCAAGGTGGCCCGGGTTTGCGCCAGTGCAGTCTGCTGCGTAAGGACGTCGGTATCGGCGATGGCGCCCAGTCGCCGCTGACTCTGCAACAGGTCGAGCTGGCCGCTCTGCAGCCGGATGATTTCCTCGGTGGCGGCTATTTGATCGCGTACCGACGCCAGGCTAACAGCGGTATTGACCACATTGGAGGTCAATGTGAGGTAGGTCGCCTCCAGCTGGAAGCGCTCGTACTCGGCTTGCGCCGTAGAGGATTCGATTTGCCGGCGGGTGCCACCGAACACGTCCGGGGCATAGGAAACGCTCAGCGACGCAGAACTCACGGTGAGGATGGGTGACTCCGGCAGGCCTGCCGTCACCCCGGATATTTTCTCACGGGCTTTCTGCACATTGCCGGTGACGGAGGGGAACAATGACGCCTGGTCGGCGTAGACCAGTTCGTTGGCCTGGCGCAGTGCCGCCTGAGCGGCGCTCACATCCGGGTTGGCCTGTAATGCTTCTTCGACCAGCTCGTTTAATGCTGGTGAGCGAAACAACGTCCACCATTGCCCGGGAATATCCATCCCTTCGATCAACCGTTGTGCAGCGCCGCCAGCCTCGATGTCTGCCTGAGCGGTGGATGTGAGCTTTTCCCGTGAGTAGCCGGCATTCGCGGCCACATCAGGACGTACGAAATCAGGCCCTACGGTGCACCCAGCGAGGGCGATGCACAGCAGACTCAATGGAGCCAGAAGGTATGGATGTCGAAAAAGGGCGCAGCTATACGCCACCTGTTGCGGTCCCGATGCAAGCTGCCGAGGCTGCTCTTTCATAATGACTCTATTAATCAGTTATTTAACTTATTTGATGAGCAATAAGCGCCGGTGCATCAAGCCGGCCCTCTGGAAAGGACACGGGTGAATGGATGTAAGTCACGTTAATCAGGTGGGTTGAACGTTAATTCAAGAGTGGAGTAACCGCCAATAGAGGGAATCTTTATCACGCGGGCTTGGGTGAGGCTTGGGGCTATCTTGGGCGGCGTTTCCAGGCATTGCCTTTGTCGAAACTGAAGGTTGCCAATAAGGCAAGTACGGCATCTTCAATCAGTGTGTCGTCGTATTCCATGATCGTTGCTCCACTCATACTCAACAGGTGGTGTAAAGTTTGTGATGGAGATGCCATAACCGCAATCGACTTCTATCTGAAGAGTGCGCCCAACCAGAGTTGGGCGACGTTGAATCATCTAATGTGATGGCTCTCAGCACGGCCATAAACGGACGTGTCCAGGCCTTCGAAGCGCGCTTTCAACTGCAGCGCCAGGTACAGCGAGTAATGCCGTGACTGATGCAGATTGCCCCCATGGAACCACAGGTTGTCCTGCTGCGTTGGTTTCCACATATTGCGCAGCTCGCCCTCATACGGCCCCGGATCATTGGTCGTGCCGGAACCCAGGCCCCAGCAGCGGCCCACCTTGTCGGCTACGTCCTGGGAAATCAGTTTCGCGGCCCAGCCGTTCATTGAGCCATAGCCGGTGGCGTAGACGATCAAATCTGCCGGCAGGCGACTGCCATCGCTGAGTACGACGGCGTCCGCCTCGATGCGCTCAACGCCGAGGCCAGGGGCACTTTTGAGTTTGATCGTGCCGTTGGCTATCAGCTCAGAGGCGCCGACGTCGATGTAGTATCCAGAGCCGCGACGCACGTATTTCATGAACAGACCAGAATCGTCGTCGCCAAAGTCGAGCATGAAGCCTGCCTTGCTCAAGCCGTCGTAAAAGTCCTTATCCCGCTCCTTAATCGCTTCAAACACCGGTCGATGAAAGCCGGGCATGACCTTGTAGGGAATCGAAGCGAACAGCATGTCCGCTTTGTCCGTGGTCAGGCCGCTCTCAACGGCGTCTTCCGAATACAGCCCGCCGAAGACCAGATCCATCAGGCTGTCGGAGCGCACGATATGGGTACTGGAGCGCTGCACCATGGTCACCTCGGCGCCGTTCTCCACAAGGTCGGCACAGATATCGTGAGCCGAGTTGTTGGCGCCGATGACCACCGCGCGTTTGCCGCTCCAGGCATCGCCGCCAGGGTGGCGGCTGGAGTGATGCTGCTGGCCCTTGAAAACCTCTGCGCCTAGGTAAGCAGGCACATTCGGTACGCCGGACATGCCGGTAGCGAGGATCAGTTGGGTCGGGTTTAGCGTCAGGCGTTCGCCATCGCGCTGTACCTCAACTGTCCAGGTGCCGGTCTGCTCATCGAAGCTGGCACTCACGCATTCGGTACGCGGCCAGTAATTGAGCTCCATGACCTTGGTGTACATCTCCAGCCAGTCGCCAATCTGGTCCTTTGGGGTAAAGACAGGCCAGTGATCGGGGAAGGGCAGGTAAGGCATGTGGTCGTACCAGACCGGGTCATGCAGGCACAGCGATTTGTAGCGGCCGCGCCACTGATCGCCAGGGCGTTCGGCCTTGTCGACAATCAGGGTGGGCACGCCCATTCGCTTGAGCCGCGCGGCGAGCCCCAGCCCACCTTGGCCACCCCCCACGATCAAGCAATAGGGTTGGGTGGTGATGCCGAAAGACGCGTCCTCATCACGGCGACGCTCCAGCCAATTGCGTTTGTCGTCATGGCCGTGACCATGACTGGCGCCCAGCGGACGACGACGGCCGGTGGGTTCTTCATGGCCTTTGAGTTCGCGCATTGTGGTCAGCAGTGTCCAGCACAGGCCGTCCTTGAGACGCACGTAGCCTTTGCCTCGTGCGGTCTTTGTTTGCACGCTGATCCAGCCTTCAAGCAGGCCGTCATTCAGCGTTGCCTCACCCTCCAGTTTCCATTGCTCGGGCTGCGTCATGTCGAGGCGTTTTTCGAGCATGTCGCGGATGGCAGGCTTACCTTCCAGGGTCACAAGGTTCCAGCTGAAAAGAAGCAAGTCACGCCAGTAACATTCTTCGCTAAACAGATTCAGGGTACCGTCCAGATCACGTTGCGCGAGACGCTCGCCAAGGCTTTCGACCCAGGCTGCGAGTTGAGTGGTCGGAGTTTGCACAGGTGTTTCGATAGCGATGCTCATGGGGCTTCTCCCGATCTTGTTGTTCTTGTTGTTCCGACTTGAGTAGAGCAAGGGCTGGGCCACCTTGGGGAAAAGCTTGTTGCAGAGGCGTTTCTGCGGGCATGCGCCGACATTGCAGGACCGGGTTAATGTCACGATCGCGATAATGATGAGTGACACAGTGTCACGCCGCCTCTTGGTCTAAGCTGCGCACGGAACCGTCTCTCATCAAACATGGATTGGGCTAAGGGTTGGAGCGAGGCTTGCCCGCGAAGAGGCCGGTGCAGCCAGCAAATATCTCTAAACCCGAGCCACCGCATTCGCGGGCAAGCCTCGCTCCAACACGCTCACCGCTTGCTGCGCGACAGCGCGGCGCCTTGGCGACGGGGCGTCTCCTACAGACACGGAGAACAAAAACAATGACGTCCACCCTGATCAATGCCCACGCGCAGCAAGTGATGCAAGCCGTGCAGGGCGCTCATGGCAGCCATGGTTGTGCTGCTGACCTTGCGATCACGCGATCCTGGCGCCGTTGCCTGGATGAGCACCAGCTCGACCCTGCCAGCCGCCGTGCGCCTAATGTGCTTGAACACCCACGCCTGCAGGATCACCGTGCACCGCTGGAGCACATCATCGCTGTGGCACGCTGGCAAATGAACAGCCTGCATCAGCAGGTCGGCCGTGACGGCCACGTCGTGCTGCTGACCGATGCTCGCGGTGTGGCGATCGACAGTGTGTTCAACGAAGCCGAGCGAGCCGAGTATCAACGTTCCGGCCTGTGGCTCGGCTCGATATGGAGCGAGGAAAACGAGGGCACCAATGGTGTCGGTACGTGCCTGGTCGAGCGACGCCACGTGACCATTCGCCGTGATGAGCACTTTCGTGGCAAGCACGTCGGCCTGACCTGTTCGGCCAGTCCGATATTTGATTCGGGTGGGGTATTGCTGGCGGTGCTCAACCTGTCCTCCGTGCGAAAGGAACAAAGTCTTCAGCAGCACTTCCAGGCCATGGCGTTGACCAACCTGTCCGCCAGGCTGATCGAGAGCTGCTTTTTCCTGGGGGCTGACCAAGATCGGTATTTGCTGCGCTTGCACCCGGAAGCAGGATTTGTAGGGCTGCTGGGAGAAGGTCTGCTCAGTTTCGATGAGAGTGCCCTTATCCGTTCAGTCAATCAGGCTGCGCTGGACCTGTTGGGCGTCAGACGTGAACAGTTGGTCGGGCAATCGCTGACAACACTGCTGGAAACGCCTCTCGAGCAAGTGATGGGCCACGCCAGCGCTCAGCCGAATGTTTGCTGGCCACTGCGGCTGCTGGATGGGCGCCTGTTTTACGGGCAGTTGCGAGAGCCGTTCCGCAAAGCGCCCTCGGTCACACCCGTGATACCCAAAGTCACCGATGTGCGCGTCTGCCTGGAAGACCCACGCCTGGAGCGCGCGTTTACTCGCGCGCTACGGGTTTTGGAACGGGATGTTCCGGTGTTTGTGCAGGGTGAAACAGGAACAGGCAAAGAAGCGTTCGCGTCGGCGCTGCATCGCGCAAGCTCCCGGGCAAGTCAGCCGTTTGTGGCGATCAATTGTGCGGCCATTCCTGAAGCGCTGATCGAAAGTGAGCTTTTTGGATATCGCGGCGGCAGCTTCACGGGAGCGCGCAAGGACGGCATGGTCGGCAAACTGGAACAGGCCCATGGCGGCATTCTGTTTCTGGACGAAATCGCCGACATGCCGTTGCCCCTGCAGACGCGACTGCTGCGGGTGCTGGAAGAACGTCAAGTGGTCCCTTTAGGGGCCGCATCAGCCCGTCCCCTGGATGTACGCCTCATCAGCGCCAGTCACCAGGATCTGCAGGCCTGTGTGAGCGAAGGGCGCTTTCGGGAAGATCTGTTCTATCGCATAGGTGGGTTTGCCGTTCAGTTGCCGCCGTTACGCGAACGATCCGACAAAGGCAGCTTGCTCGACCTGCTCCTGCACGAGGAGGCAAAGGGTACGAAAGTTACGTTGGAACCGGGAGTCAGAGAACGCCTGCTGGCGCATTCCTGGCCGGGCAATATCCGACAACTGCGCACATTCCTGCGAACACTGGTCGCGCTAGCTTGGGAAGGGCACGTCACTCTGGACGACTTGGCTGAGTTGCTGCCGGCGGAGCCAGTTGCGTCATCGGAAAATCTACTTGGACTATCCGAGCGGCAGACGCTAATCAAGTTGATTGAAGCTGAGCACTGGCATATCGCTCGTGTGGCCAGCCGTCTGGGTATTAGTCGTAATACGCTTTATCGCAAGCTGCGCCAGCATGGTATTGCTCGGCCTGGTTGAGTGTTTGGGGGAGGGTGGTGCGGTTTATTTGCGAGCCAGATGCAGGTATACGGTGATGGTGGCCTTGAGCTATTTATCAATGTAGCATCCGCAGATTCTACGCACGTCCGAATTACGTGCATGTGTCGTCCAGGCCCTCATCACTCCAATAGATTCGGGAGTCCGCTGGGTTATCGCTGGATAGCCTCTGCGGCCCCAACCGATCGCACAAATGCAACTGCAGCACCTATATCTAGTGATATGGATGCAAAGGACTTCATGAGTAGAGATTCAGGCAATGCCCAGTCCCATTTTTCGCGGTTCATATTCTCGACGTCCGCAAGAATTGTGGCCAGATCGCTTGTATCCAGTGTCGCCACAGCACTCAAAGCTGCTTTCACATGCTCAGGCTCCGCGCCGACTTCAAGAAACAAACCTGCGTTCTCGCATGGGAGACCTACGTGATTGAGCAGCAAACGCAAAGCGTCATTTGCATAATCCCCCAACCAGCTCACCAGATAACACTTGCCTCCAGCTTCGACCAGATAGCGATCAGCGAGCCCAAGTCCACCGAACAATGTTCTGGCCTCATTCAGCAGTTGCTGCCCCCCTGAGTCGAGGAACGGGCAGGGCGTAGACTCAGCCAGCACCGCTCGCATTTCTTCTCGTACAGTGTCGTGAACCATGGCACCCAAACCATCGAAGCTGGGTGGAGCGCCCGCACGTGCCGCCGAGACAATGATCACTTTTGCCTGCAGATCTACATCCCTGACTTGCCATCTGCGACCGCCGAAAATGATGCGCTGGTCTTTAGTCAGAGGACGGCTGACAGGCACCGATCCGAGGGTCTTGCCCTCGCACACCAGGCGAAACTCTTCATTACTGGTAAACGCGCTGTAAAACTCATACTGGTTGATCATGCGCTCGCCGATCACACCCGGGAGCAGCAAGCCTGAGCTGTCCTGAACAATGAGTTCATGCTCACCCAGAGCTTTGAGCAGAGCGATGAAGTCTGGCTTCTCAATGGTTTTAAACGCACCCTCGGCCACAAGGCTCTTCCATAGGTCGCCAGCCGACGCACCACCGGACTGGGCGATGATGGACAGGGTTTGCTGTACCAGCGTTGAGGCGTGAATGCCCTGAGCCCGCGGCGGCTCGAACCAGCCGCGGGACAGCAGCCTGATCATCGCGATGGTCTGAACAAGGCTTTGGCGTAACTGGTCGGACAGACTCGATCCATCCTTCAATGGCGACTCTTTGCAGTAGACGCGAAGCGTGGCTTTCTCTCCGGCTCGTCTTCCTGATCGACCTAATCGCTGTCTGAGACTGGCTACCGATGGAGGAGAGCCAATCTGGGCGACTGTCTTGATGTTGCCGATGTCGATACCGAGCTCAAGTGTCGTGGTGCAGATAGCGGATGCGGCATGAGTTCCAGCCTTCAGAGCTTGCTCAGCTTGTTCCCGCAGGTCTTTCGAAAGGCTGCCGTGATGAGGCCAGAATTCATTGGGAACGCCATTCTGTTCGCAGCGCCGGCGCAACTGATCGGCATACCACTCCACCTGTGCACGACTGTTTGGAAAAATGAGGTTGTTGCTGCCGCGCAGCACTTTGTAGAGGTGGTCGGCAATGGCGAAATCTGGACTCGTCTTGTCTTCCTCCTCATCCCCCTCTACGTCTCCGTTGGCTTGATCAGTATTTTGGCTGTCGAGGGTAGGGGGGACGGTTTTGAGCAGATAGCTCATCGGTGGCTGGATATATCCACGAACCTGTACCTGGACCTCCTGGTTCGAATTTTTCGACTCAATCACCGTGACGTGATGGGCTGCGCCCGGGCGAAGAAACTCAGAGCCCAGCCTCATATCTCCAAGTGTCGCGGAAAGACCAACGCGAGGAAGTTTACGACCCGCGATTAACTCGACTCGATGCATCAAAGACTGAAGCTGCTTCCCACGTTCACTGCCAATGAAGGCGTGGAGCTCGTCCACCACGATGTAACGCAGGTTTTGGAACACCCCTGACAGACTTGAGCCCCGATTGACGAACAACGCCTCCAACGATTCTGGGGTAATCAACAGAACACCTTCAGGCGACTTGAGGAATCGATGCTTCCGGCTGGATGAGATATCGCCATGCCAGGCCACTACTGGAATGTCCAACTGCTCACACAGTCGGTCGAGCCTGCCCCATTGATCGTTGATGAGGGCCTTCAAGGGGCTGATATACAGCACGGCCCCTGGCGGATCGTTATGGTTCAGCAGGTTGGTCAGGATAGGAAGAAACGCAGCCTCAGTCTTGCCGGCCGCAGTGGCAGCGGCGATGATGACGTCCTGATTTGCGTCCACCAATACGGGTACCGCACGCTCCTGGGCATCACGTAGCGTCGTCCAGCCTTCTTGCCAGATCCATCGCTGAATCCGGCTTTCCAGCAACTCGAAACCCGTTGAATCAGAGCTTGAAGGTGGCAAGTTCGTCATCAGACTCAACCTGAGTGTCGGCTTCGCCGCCAAAGTCCTTGGGTACTTCAACCGCGCCAAGCAATGACCTCCAATCAGATCCTGGGTTCTGGTCAAGAATTGCGAGCAGGTTGATGAAGGCTGTGATCGTGGTGCGTGGTGTACGGAAGTAGGCCTCTCCCAAGCGTTGATTACAGTGCGCCATGAACAGCGGCAGCGCCTCGTCTGGGAGCAAGTATTTTTCTACGTCACCGCCAGCATAGACGTGACGAAGCTTCTGCAGCAGCACGTAGAAATCTTCAGGTGTCAGACTGGTCAGGCGGATCACGGGGCCTGAAAGATCAACCAAACCAGTCCTGGCAAACGAGTTCTCTGCAAGTCGGGATTGAAGGGCAGGGTAGCTGAAGAGGCCTCTGCGAGTGTCCATGAGGAACTCAGGCGTGCCGCCCAGCACAAAACCAAGCCCCTCTGACGAACCCTGTAGGGAGTCGTTCAGGATGCGCAGGATCTGCTCATAGTTGGCATTTCGAGCTTGAGTGTTCGCCAGCTTGTAGAGGTTCACCAACTCGTCCAGGCAGATCATCAATCCACCAAACCCCGCGAGCCGAACGAATCGGGACAACAGCTTAAGTTGATCATATACGGAGGCGTCATCGATGATCGTGCGCACACCTAATGCGGCCCTGGCATCAGTCTTGGTGGTGAATTCGCCACGAAGCCAACGAATGGCGTCGGCTTTGAGTTGTTCATTGCCTTCGTCGAAACCTCGGCAATACGCGGCGATGACTTCGGCGAAGTCGTAACCGTTGACCATCTCGGTCAACTCGCTGAGGTGACGGCGAATGATTGCCTCGCTCTGGACGCCTTCGGTTTTGGCTTGTGTCTTAGCCTGAGAGATGAATTTCTCAACGATACCTTGCATCGCGCCACCGTCAGGCTTGGTGCGCGTCGACATATTCTTCGCCAGTTCCGAGTACAGCGAGCGGGCCTGCCCACCCGTTGCATGAAGCCTGCGATCGGGGTTGAGATCTGCGTGCATGGTGACGAGCTTTCTCTCCATGGCGATCGCTCGTACCAGGTTCAGGAAGAACGTTTTTCCCGCACCATACTCACCGATGACCACTCGAAACGCGGAGCCACTGTCGACCAGGCGATCCACATCCTTGATCAGCGCATCGAGCTCACCGACCCGGCCAACCTGAATGAGATGCTGTCCTACACGTGGTACTACCCCCGCACGCAGGGACTGAATAACCGCGTCGCGATCCTTTGCTCTGATGGCGCTCATAGGGCTAGCTCTTCCAAAATGTCTGCATTAATTTCGATAGGGTCGTCACCTTCAGTGACCGGCATGTTGAAGCGATCAAACCCCATATCGTTTATTTGCTCTAGCGCACCATCAAGCATCAGTTCCATGTCGCTGGCGGCTTCCTCCAACTCAGAACGGCTCCACTCCGTCCGCGATACCAACAGACGTAGGAAAGCAGAGTTTTCCAGGTCAAGACCAGGAATGTCGGAGCTGGTTGCTCGCGCTTCAACACATCCGGCCTCGGCATCAGCAGGGTTCTCGGAGCTATTCGAGGACGCCGAGCTGATGGGCGAATCGCTGAATTGGTCGTCAGCCTGATCCTCGGTAAACACCTGCGCGAGGAGGGCGGATACGGCTGCTGTCTCCCGTTGCAACTGAGCGATGCGATCATGATCAAGGGTGAAACCACCGTGGCTCGTCTGCTGAGTGCCTCGTTTGACCTCGGTATCCGGTTGCTGGGCGTCTGAGCTAGTTGCTTTGATGGATGCCACCGATGGACCGGCCGCAGCACCTTGCAGATCGCTGTATAGCAGTTGGCTGTCTAATTGAAGCGTCTTGTAAACGCGCTCAAGTAGCTTCACTTCCGATGGGCTCACTGTCCCATCGGCTTGCGCGAGGTGAGCGAGAAAACTTGCGATGGTGCGCTTGGCGTCGATCGGCAATGGATCGAGTCGCTTCTTCAAACTCGCCAGTGTTGGTGGCTGCTGGAGCTGAATTTGAAGGTGGGCCTTCAGGCGTTTTTGGTGTGCAACGCTCAGATGGCCCCACGAGTCGATGTGGCCAGATAATAAAAACACCTCCTCGTGCGAAGTGTCTCCATCTGCGGCCGCAACGGCACTGGCCAGATCCAAGGTAACGGAGGCCGCGTTGTAAGCAGGGGTTGCTCGTAGCGCACCGTCCTCCGGTTGCGTCACGAACAGCGCTATTTTGTCTTCAGCTTTTGGGGTTCGGCTGCCGGCTAGCACATCAGGCTCCATGCCGATCTGCCGAGACTCAAGCGCGCGAGCCAACGCAAGGACTTTGTCCCTCGACAAGGGCCCAGCGCTTTTGAAACGTCCTGCCAACTCACCAAAGCTCATGATGATCATGTCATCGCCAATCTTGGCTTCCAGGTCATCCAGCTCTGTTCGCGCCGACTGCGGCCACTGCATGACTGGCAGCTGGAGCAGGCCTTCCAGGGTATTTGCTGCTTCTGGATTGCGCCCGAGGTATCGGCTGTATGGTTCCAACTCCGAGGTACATACCTCAACCAAAAGCTGGATGATTCTGCGTGTTCCGGATGTCGCCATAACATCCGGTAGGTCACCGATACAAGTTACAGAAATGCGCAGCACTGCCGAAGCGGGACGATAGCTCGATTTGAGTTTGGTTTTGTTCTCGGGGAGTATCAGTCCTTTGGGGTGGAAACTGTCATAACGGAGTTTGAACATGCTCGCGAACACATCCCCGCATCGCGTGACAGGCGTGCGCTTGCTGATGTTGGGGTCTCCCAACGCCCACGCATGCGCCCAATCAGCGTTCATTGGGTGTTTATTGACTGCGTGCTGCCCCAAGGCTATCCGCAGAGGCAGCGGCATTTCATAGCCGATGGGAACCGCTTCAGGCGGCCGACCGAGGTAGAGATTGGGATCAACTGCAGTGCCTTCGATATGACTGAGAAACCCAGTTGCGTAGCCTCTGAATGACCTGTTATCCCCATAAAGATCGAGCAGGCGGTGAACCTCAGTGATGATCGTGGGGATTTCCGCGCTTGTCGTTGAGTCGCCCTGAGCGTCAAGAAGCGCACGGCGCTCTAGACCATAGAAGAACAAGAAGACATAGCCAGTATCTGCCTCGGGGTCATTACGTCCCCCTGCGAGCCACTGCAGGTAGCCACGTCTAGCCTCTGGAGAAATGGAGTGATAGCTCGGCCAGTAGGGCATCAACCTCTCTTGGACGTCGACGTGCGATTTCGCAATCCGCAGCTTCGGGTTGATGAGGGAAGGCTCCTGCGCGTCGTAGCTACCTAGAACATCGCCGACATACAGTAACCCGCCGGAGATGCTGAACTCCGCAACGGTCACCGTTTCTCCAGCGGGTATCCATTTTGCGTTAGGGCGTTGAGAAACGGGTTCCGGGATTCGGAACTCAGGAGCTGACGCCACCTCAAGCTGCACATTGTGGAACCCGGGCTCCGCCTGTAAGGCCTTTTGGGCAGGGGCGACTTCAGATAGCGAAAACGACATAGCATTGTCACTGCTATTTTTTCGCGACTCCTTCTGGGTGGGGGGTAGCTGGGAAGTCTGGTAGGCATGTTGCGATGCTTGGCGAGCTGTTCGTTTGGAAGACAGCCAGGCAATCCCACCGATCAGTGCAGCAATGCCGGCAATGACGCCGATTGCTATCCAAGCGCTTTTAGGAATGGAAGCGATCGCGCCTCCAACCAATACGAGAGCGAACAGAATACCGTTGCCGGTGGCGTTACCCGACTTTTTCCTTGCCATGTACTATCTACCCTGAAAGTTTCACATGCTGGCTGAATGTCAGTATCCGATAAATTTTCCTTTAAGACCACGACACTCCTGTGCATTCAGTCGGATGCTCTCATCTATTGAGGCATATGAAATCTGCCCTGGCTGAGACCTTTGATCGGCCCCAGACGGAATCAGGGTTAGGCAGAACGTCATAAGCAGGGGGGCAAGGCCCTCCTGCATTTAGTCGACGTCAAAGGAGGGTATGGGAATCAAGCGGGGAGGAGACCTAGCGCTATCTGTCCTGTCAGCTCATCACAGGCTTCTCTGCCTGCGACTAGGGTTCGAAAAACTCGGCCGCTTCCTGCCTCAATAGTTGCTCATAAAACTCGGGCGATTGTGAGCCGGCCACCAATCGATGGCCGTTCAGTACCATCGCCGGAACTGACGAAATCCCAAGCTGTTGATTAAACCGCTCAAGCTCGCGCACCTCATGAGCATATTGATCCGTCGCCAGCACCTCTCGGGCAAGCGTGCTATCGAGGCCGACGTCCGCTGCAAGCCGCGCAAGCGTTTCATGGTCGCTGGGGTTCTCACCCTGCGTAAAGTAGGCCTGAAAAAGCGCTGTTTTCAGATCGCGTTGCAGCCCAAACCGAGTTGCCCAGAGCAGCAAGCGGTGCGCGTCGAATGTGTTGTAGAAATGCGTGCGCTTTTCCAGATCGAAGTGAAAACCGATCTCGCGACCTCGGCCAATGGTCATTGCGTTTCGGGATGCGACTTCTTCAGCAGTGCGACCATATTTGCGCATCATGTGCTGAGTCGCCTGTTCACCCTGCGCCGGCATATCGGGATTAAGCTCGAAAGGCTTGTAGGTAAGCTGGACGACGATCTCGCCGTGAAGGTTCGTGATTGCTTGCTCTAGCGCCACCGAGCCCAACGCGCACCAAGGGCAAACGACGTCCGCGATGAAGTCAACTCTGACAGGGCGGCTCATGATTTCACCTCGGCCAGCTGTTTGCGGTACTCCGTCGTGGTAACCCCGGCATAGCCCCAGTTATCGGTATCGACTTCTTCAATCACAATGTGGGTGAGCTTAGGGTCTTTGTTCAGCACCCGCTCCAAGGTTTCAGTAATCTGCGCGATGACTCGCGCTTTCTGCTGCGGCGTGACACCGTCACGAGTGATACGAACGCTGACAAATGGCATAAAAGTCTCCAGTGCGCAAATACCGTCGGATGACGTGTTGCGATTTCTATCAACTTTAGAAACTTGTTGTGCCTGGACAAAGATGGAACTGGGAATATCACTTGTTATCCGAGGTAATAAATGCCGCTTGAACGAGCCCAAACATATCTGACATAACATTTGATTTAACATAATATACATTATGCGAACCTATGGGTTATTTCCTCCAAGGTCGCGAAGCTGATTCGCTGTCAGCAACAACAGTAGGTTCGTTGAACGCATGCTGCACAACCCTCTGGTCCACGCCTGCGGGCCCTCGGCGCAGACCGTCGGGCTGTTCGGGCTTTTGACTAGACGGCCCACGTGAATTAGCACTCGCATAAGCAGCTTGCTGAACAGAATCATCAAAGAAGCCATTACGAACCACGTCCATGCAAAATTCAAGACTGGTCTTGATGCGTGTCGACTGCTGGGAATAACACTGGCAAGTAGTCTGCTGGCCTTCATACTCACCGACCGGGATACCACGCTGCTTTGCAGTAGAAACAAGCCTGATGTCAGTGCTGGCCAAGCAAGTAGGCCTCGGGTAGTCACGGGGCTTTGTAAGACCATCATACCTGGGCGCTGACAACGTCAAATCAGGTACTCGGGGCTTGTAATCCTCAACATACGAATCAACCGAAACTGGCCTAGAGACAGGCTGAGAACCACCCACAGCAGGCTTAACAAGGTTGCTAGGTCCTGACGCAACCGGTTCAGGGGCCAAATCATCCTTAGACTTATACTTACTGAACATGAAATATGCCCCAACACCAAAAAGCACAAAAGCCAAGACAATGACGCCGATACCAATATATATATTTCGCAAATAAGATGGCTTTACCTTCTTATGCGTATGCACAGTGGAGGATTTATAAAGGTTGAAGTAATGAGAGTCGAATTCAATTTTAGACTCTTGAGACAACTTGAAGTTATTGCGCTTTTCGGGCGAATCAATACACATCTCGTATTCATGGCGAAACACACCTTTAGTGCGACCATAAGGCCGAATAAAGTTTATGTGCTTACCGCAAAGCTTCCTGACGGGCAAGCAAATCAAAGATGGATGCTGCGTGATAAGGTGGATATCCAAGCCCTGGTGCCGGTGCTTTTCAAACCGAGTCACCTTATCAACCCGAGTACGGACATCAGTGCCAAAGGTGCCCTGGGCTTCGTCGATAACGATGATCGAGCCATCAGGCAAATCATACCAAGCATCAGGGGTATCAAACTCAACCCAACGAGCCTTGAGCTTGTCAATCTTGAGCTCAGGGATACCGTGATAGTAGATGGTGCGCGGTGGCAACTCAGGATGATCAGGATCCTTATGAAGCCTCAAAAGCGGGTTATCAGGGTCAACCTGATGCTCTTCATCAAGCTCTTTGATGGTATTGAGCGTCTTGCCTGCACCTGGGAGACCGGTCCGAAGAAAAAGCATTACTTAGGCCCTCCCCAGCGGAACGTATCCACCCTTCCCGCCTTGTCGACGCCTCTGAGAATGGCCCGCGCAGCCAGCGCAGAAAAGATCACACTAAAGACAACATCAACCTGAAGCATGCCCAAAACGTTTATCCACGTGGCAGGAACAGAGCCCAGCTTAGATAGGGCAAGCGACTTCATACCATCCAATGCGGTAGAAATTCCAATGTAAGAAACAGCCGCAAATCCAAGTCCGCGAAGCAACTTCCAGCCTAGCGGAACCAAAGACAAACCGAGCATGCGAAGGAAAAGAGCAATTACCGCTGGCATTATTTAAACCCCTTGACCGACAATTTCGGCCGCTTTGCGTAAGGCGAATGCGACATTGAGGAACCCAAGGAACGTCAAGAAGTCACAAAAGCCGGAAAGGTTAAAATCAAGTTCAGTCTTAAACTGACCGAAAGGAATGCTAATGGAGGGAAGTACAGGGCAAGAAGAACTGAAAATCTTATCAGTCTTGATCAAGCTAGAAATGTCATGAACATCATCACCCTGGGCGGTGATGGGCTGGTAATCCTTACCGGCGAACTCAGAAGTCAAAGAAGCCTTTGCATCATTAACCGGACCATCCGACAAATCGCGGAACTTCAAATCTGCACAGCGCGACTGTTGTTCCTGACGAAGAATCGCGCATTGGATAACGTCACCAGTACAGGTAACAACAGCGGGACACGTCATATCACCAGAAACAAAACCCTTATCCTTATCCTCATCATCATCGCCGTCACCTTCACCACCCTGCCCGTTCCCATTGTTACCATTGCCATTACCAGTGCCAGAACCAACTTTGCCACCACCACACTCAGGACCAGTACAGGTGCTGGAGTTGGGCTTAGAAGTCCCGTTTGAATTAGTGCCACCAGAAGTAACAGTAGTAGTAGTGCCGCTAGAGCAATTACCTACACCCTTGCAAGAGGTAGTATCAGTAACAACAGTCGTATTAGTGCTGGTAGAACCATCAGCATTTTTAGTGCTGGTTTGTGTAGTGGTCGACTTTGAGGTATTAGAAGCTGACTTTGGATTCTCAACACAAACCCAAGCACCGTTAGCCGTGCCGCACTGCGTTGTGCCCGGAGTAGAATCGGTCTTTGTGGAAGTGCAAGTAAAACCACTTCCAGCAGGAATGGCAGAACAAGGATTGTCTGTTGTTTGCTTCTGAGGCTCACCATCGGTACAAGCAGTACCGGTACAATCCTTTCCATCGGGACCCTTAGAGGGATCAGTCTTATCACCAGTGATTGTTGCAGTACCGGTACAGCTATATTGACCAGCGGTAGTATTCTTACAAATAGTCACGCCACTAATCTTGGCAGCACAACCATTAATGGAAATAGTATCGCCGGGTGTGTCAGTAGCCGAGTCCCAACGAAACTTAGGAATAGCAGTGTCCTTAAGGATCGCACACTTATTATCAGGATTGCAGGTGCCCTTAACAGGATCAAGGGTGCTACCAGACGCACATGAAGAACCAGTACGAACAGCCTGAGCGACAACAGTAGTGGTGCCGCTCTTATTGTTAGTAACAGTGCAATTATATTGAGCAGCAGTAACAAAAACAGCGCCTGCATACGTGACATTCTCGTTAGAGAAATTTGCAGCAGCACAGGCACCCTCAGGGGAAGAAGAAGTAAAGCGACCGTTAGAATTAACAGTCCATAAATAATCAGCAGCAAAAACAGGCGACGAGGCAAGACAAACAAATATAAAGCTAGCGACCAGTACAAAGGAGGAAGAAACCCGCAGTAAGCCAAAACCAAATAAAGTCATCGGGCGAGATATACATTTTAATAGCCTCATATTGAACTCCGGGCAAAAAAAAGCCCGGAGGGAGGAATTCCCACCGGGCGTTACAGAGCGGGATTAGGTCCCTGCGCGCTGAGCTTTCTTAGCGGCGCCCACCAGGGCAACCAGACCCAGCATTGCAGTGGCAACGAGACCAGCAGCAACAACGCCTGCCGCAATCCACGCGAGCGAAGACGAAGTATCGAAGGTCTCACCAGCGGCGAACGTTGGACCGGCAGCAGCGGCAACAACAGCACCTGCAAACAGGGCTTTCAAAGAAACGGCAGAACGGTATTGTTTTTTCATAATTCACCTATGCAGCTAAACGGAGGGTTTTGCCCACGTAACAAACAACAAAGAAAACAAGCAGAGCGCTGGTTATCTCCATCTTTGAAGACATGGGTATTGCGGGAGAGAGTTGATCTCTCATTTCCTGAACTGTGAAAGTCTGGAGCTGACCAGAACAAACAGAGGTTCCATCAGTCTGAACTTGCCACATCCCATCACAGCCCAAAAAATTCATGGTGCTACCTTTTAATACAAATCAAAAACAGGTTGAAAAGCCGGTTAAATCAAACGCGATCAATCGTCGTCGTCATCATCATCATCATCAGGCGATTCCCAATAAGTGTCTGGATCATTCGCGCACTCGTCGCAAGCAAAACCAAACTCACCAGAGGCATCACCAGAATCGAAGGAGTTGCCACAAACCTCACACTCAACCACGTCAAACAGCCTTCGAAGAAGAAGCAGGAGAAGCAGTAGAAGCAGAAGAAAAAGCAGCAGAAAGCGGTGGAACGTTCTTACGGCGACCCTGACGAGGATCACAAGTAAACTCAAGACGGCCATCACGAACATCGACAATAACGTCGCACTCATAAGTACCGGGCTGAGGAACCTCGTTAACAGCACTGGCATAGAATGAAGTTTTCTGAGGGTACGGATCATTTGGCAAATGAACATACGCCTCAAACATACACCACGGTTTAGAGGTGCCGGATTTAGTAGAAACACCGGAGCGCTCGCGGCCAGTTACTTCAACAAGGAGTGTCATAGACATGATGGGGCCCTTTACAATGTTGGAAGTCGGGAACTAATGCCCGGCTTACGAAATGCCCAACCGGGCACGGTTAAATCAGGACGACGCCTGAAAGTTAAAAGCTCACGCTTCAAAGATTGCTGCCTGACTTGTTCAGACGACAAAGCTTGGAGAAACAGGCGCATAAGCGAATTAGTGAAAGCAGTACTATCAACGACGCCAGAGTCAAGATTAGCAACTTGATTCTCCACGGAAAAACGAAGTAGCTGATAGGCAGACTTATCCATCAGTAACCCATCCATTCAGCAAAAGACGGAGTACCCTTTTCCTTTCGTTCCTCAAACCAAACACGCTCAGGTTTAACGCCCTGCTCTTTACGAGCCTCAACAGCCGCTATTGTTTCAGCAACTTGCTGCTGGAGAACAGGACTCAGAAACGACTGCCGAGCTTGCTGTTGAAACGCGAGTTGACGGCGCTGCCCTGGTGAAAGCTGTGTGCCCTGCTGGCTTACGGTGATCATGCGGCCACCTGCAAATGATTAGGCCGCTTGTACCAGCTTGGAGGGGCAATGTTCTTGACCGGGTTAATCTCGCGCATTTCACGGATGAAGACAGTAGAAAAAGTCTTCATGTCACAGGCATTGCGTATGTTGATACCAATACGATTAAGGCGTGCCGCATGAGTCTCAAAAGATCTTTGAGAGCAAACAACTTCCTGGCCATGCATCCAAAGATGTGCATAAGAGGCTGTAACGTTCGCAGCTCTTACAGTATCAACAACTTTTTCAAGAAGTAACTGTTGCGCAATGCTAGCGGTATCCATCTTTGTCACCTTTAGGCGTTGATCAACGCTTAGAAACTCTTCATGCAGAGTAAGAAATTTGCCTTCATCAAAGAGGCCCCAAAAAGACAAGCGCTGCCGCTTTAGAAATTCATCTTTCAATTCTTGCTCAAGACGAACTACACCAACTTGTTTGCAGTAGTCATAAATCTCTTGAGCGTATTTGAATTCTGGAGAACTTTCACCAAATGTCCTTTTAACCTTAGGCAAATGGTTTTCAAGAATCTCAAAGGCCTTATCATAGGCCTTACGATACTGGAGTCGCGCACCTTTACTATTGCCGGAAGTAGTCCAATCGACGGAACGGCCATTCGAATAGAGGCGACCGATAGAGTGGCCTATGCGCTGGCTAGCAAGACCGCGAAGATAAGGAATCTCGTTACCCTCCCCGACCGAAATATTAGTGGTTAGATCGATTCGGTGAATGCAGCAGCCGTCGGCCCAAAGTTGAGAGGCGCTGGCACCCGATTCGCCTTGGCGTATCTCAAACCGCGTGCAACGGGTGAAAGAAGGAAGCCCGTACTGTGCGAGCAAATCGTTATAGACCGCGATGCACTGTGCAACAGTTTCGAAGCCCCAGAGGTTGTCATGACGATTGAGACGAGAAGGATTGCCATCTACGGTGATTTTCCTGCCGGTAACGTGAATTTTGATAGTGGAGCTGTGGCTGCCTTCATGTTTCACGGGACGATAGGAGGTGCTGAGCACTTCACCGGTCAGGGTATCGATTGCCTTAAAAGCAGTGTCCGATATGACCGGGAGGTCAAAATCGAACTCTTGCGAAACCTTGAGCCAGTCGATGAACATGGGCGTCCTTGAATACATGTATACATATTACAATGACGCCGAATGTATACGTGCATACGGGGATGCGTCAATACAAATCGCATGCATGCATCTAAGATCACGGAGAGAAGCCAATGAGCGGGAAGAAAATGCCGGTAACACTAAGACTGTCTGACACAGAACAGGAAGCCATCAGGCAAAAAGCCATAGAAATCAACAGGTTGCTGGTTAAGCAAGGAAGGCAGCCAGTCAGGGATAGCGAGCTTGCACACAAAATCCTTGAATTATCAGTGGCTTGCGTAGCTCTTACGCCCGAAGGAGAGATAGTGATTGAGAGGTAGAGGGGGGGCGCGCTGATACAGAGACCGCAGTTGGTTGCGGTAAAGTGGGGGTGTAACAGCACCCCCACCCCAAACGCCCAAAAAGCCGCGCTAGAAAATGGGACCTGCCGGGACCTGTCCTGATGCAGTGCTGCAGGTCATGGGACCGCACAGGCTACGCGCAGGGTCTGCGTAGAAAGGTTTGGTTAAACAATGCGCGAAGTGGCTTAACGGCGATTTTGGAAGGCTTGAACGCGAATAGAACCCCCGGTGATCGGCAGATCGCTGGGGGTTTTTCGTTTGACGGGAGACCGGCCCGCGGTGCGGGGTTTCGGCGCGGATGTTGATCGACCTGGCTGGAGAACGAGTAGCGCCTAATGCCCTTCGGGCAGTCGAGGTCAGATATTTAAGGTAACAGTTACCAGAATATCGACGAACGGTACATTTATAGTAACGTTACCAGTATCTTATTATTGGTAACGTTACTATAATTACTCCATGGAAAGCAATCATGGAGACGCCGAAATGATCGACCACACCGACACGCAAACCCAGCAGCTACCACTCGAAGTAAAGCGCAGCCGTGGTCGTCCAAAGACCGGCACTGCACTGACTGCTGCGCAGAAACAAAAGGCATACCGCGAGCGCAATAAAGGTAACGTTACCGATAACTCGGCAGAAATCGAAGCGCTAAAAGCAGAGATTGAAGAACTAAAAATTGCCCTGGGAAAAGAGGTAATTGCCCGAAAAAAGGCCGAAGAAAGAGCAATTTTAGTAACTCAAAAAAGTGACCAAAATTCACAAGGAAAAGAATGGATCATCGAGTTCCTGCCAGCTGGAAAACGCAAATGGATCATGACAGCCGAAAACGATAAGTTCACGACCGAGGAGAAAGCCTTGCGACGGATGAAGCACTACCAAACACAAAAGCCAGGCTTGAAAATGCGAGTGAAAGAAAGCCTCGCATAATGGACGTTATGGATAAATCCGGCGCCGGGGCTGCGCTATTGTCCCGACGCCTGATTCTGGCTGGTCGCCGCGAGTACCATAACGTCATCTGTATTATGCGAACCGTCCTATGCGGAGCTGGGGGGCTCTGGGCTGCTTTTCACCAGCGTACTGCTCTATCCGGCTTTAGAGCCTAAGCTTTGGTTGAACCTCAATAAATAGCCATCTGGATCAAGCACCAAGAAATTGAGTTGGCCATGAAGACGATCATGGTCGCGATACCAGCGCTCCTCGATGGGTTTATGCAAATGGTGACCGGCATCTTCAATTGCCGCAGCTAAAAGCGCGCTGTCAGGACACTCAATCGACAGGTTCAACCCTCTGCCAAATGGACGCTCCAGAGGACCTACACGCCAAGGCGACTCATCCGGGTAGTCTTCCTCAAGCATCAATTGACTACCGTAATAAGAAAGAAATGCGAACTTGTCTTCTGGTCTGTCGTACTCAATTTTGAACCCCAGAATATGGCAGTAAAACCGCAAACTCTGTTGCAGATCAGAGACGATCAGCTCGGGAATCAGCGCATTCATTTTCAGCATGACATGCTCCTGTTGATTTCAAAGGTATACATCGATGTTAAATCTATTTAATAGAAAACAATAACATAAGAGAAATTATGCGTACCGTCCTATGCGAAGCTGGGAGGCTCTGTGGTCAGATTTGAAGGAAGCCAGAGGCCTCATTGGCCGACAGCTGTTTCTTCAGGATCCCACCAGGCGTAACCCTCATCGGTATCGCTTTCGATAGTTTTGGGATCTTTCGCCGCAAGCTCAGCTAGATCTTGGCTACCTTGCCGGAGCATCTGGAGAAGCTGGCGATACTGTTTAACCTCCGCGCGTAAACGTGCCAACTCTGTAGATTGCTTATCCGTTATTTGGTCCAGTCTAAGCATGAGCCGAGCAGCCTCTAGAAATGCCTTAGAACCCGTTTGAGCACCGGTAATTTCTTTTAAGGTCTGCACCAGGTCCTCAGGTACGTCTTGAATCTTGACCAGCATAGCAACCTCCAAACTCAATTGTTCTTAGTTGAAAGGTACCATATTTGGCGAGTTACACAGATAAAAAGCATGGCCCCAGTCAATTATTGATGGTTTTGGAACCAAAATAATAAATATGCACCTTGGAGAGCGAGGTAAAGGGTAGGACGAGTAGGCCCAGAGCTATGCGCATGAGCTACCCTACCCTCAACATATGAACAAATAGAATAACTAAACTAAATGACTATTTAGTTGAGTTATTACGTTGTCTTAACACTCTCCCAAGTGATGGATACTGCCCGCCGCTAGCGTAGGCTGGTGAAACATTCATGCTACCTTTCATAGCTATTGATCGCCCTGCAGATGCTACAAATCGGCGACTATTTCGACCCTTACCTCATGGGTGGTCCCTACTACGATAAACCCCTGCCCCCTTATTGGCTGATTACCGCAATAGCGTGGCTAACCGGCGGTGGTCTTGGGCCTTGGTCATTGCGTTTGTCCTCAGTGTTCTACTTCATCTTTTGGGCTCGAGTAGCCACGGCCGACATCCTGACAGTCGGTGAAACAGTCAAACTTGAAGCTGCCAAGCGCGCTCCCTTGAAAGAGCGGCGAATGGTAACGTTCAGAAATCGGATGCTTGCGTTGTATCTACCAGAGGGGTTACTTGGTCAGCATGCGTTTTAATGTGTTATCACGCACGTAATAATGATGGAATAACCCGGCCGCTACGTGCAGACCAATCAACCAATACCCGGCATTTCCGACAAGCTCATGCCAGCTTTTCATTTGTTTAGCCAGTGCAGGGTCGATAGCGATGGGGGCCGGGATAAAAAAGTCGAAGTAAGGCACCGGTTTTCCTCCTGCAGCCAGCATCAACCATCCCAGAACCGGCGTGACAATCATGAGCAAATAAAGCGTCAGATGCATAACGTGCGACAGTCCTGTCTGCCAGCTTGGCGGAGTTGGGGAGATGGCCGGCGTTGTGTATATCAGCCTGCCCAGCAGCCGGACCCAGACCAGGACAAATATCGACATCCCGAACAGAGTGTGCACGCCCAGTGCTGCGCTGCGCAGGTAGCTTCCACGCGGCGCCAGGCCTTTGAGTTCGATGCAGCCATAGACACCGATGAATAGCACCAGCATCAGCCAGTGCAGGCAGATAGAGAGTTTGGCGTAGCGGTACGGCGATGACGTCATGGTTGAGGCTCTTGTCAGTGGGAATGACGCCGCGATCATCTTCACGGACGTTACTGAACTCTGCCGTAACTGTCTTAAGACATTCTTAAGACTACGAGTTCGAGTGTTTTCCAGCTTCAGACTCCGTTAAGAATTGGCGTCGATACTGCCTCCACTCTAACGGGGAGGAGCCTCGCCCATGCATCGTCTGGACTGGAAAACTGGTTTACCGCTCAATTTTGGCAACACGGGTACGCCGCCCATGGCGCTCAATCGTGCGCTCCCTCAAGAACCACTACGTGGCGAATTCGAGGCCTTTATCCAGCATCGTTTTCGCAAAGCCTATAACGCCAGCGTGCATCAGTTCATGCCAGAGCTATTTGGGCTCAGCGATGGTTCAGGCACGCTTTGCGCGGTTGCAGGCGTTCGCGCTGCGGCGTCAGGTTCATTGTTTCTGGAACGCTACCTTGATGAGCCCATCGAGCGAATTGTCGAGGCGACCGCAGGCACCCCGGTGGGCCGCCAAAGTATTGTCGAGGTTGGAAATCTGGCGGCAAGCAGCATGGGCAGCGCGCGATTGAGCATTATCACCATCACCTGGCTTTTGGCGAAGGGCGGGTTGGAATGGGTTGCTTTTACGGGTAACGCGGGGCTGGTCAACAGTTTCACTCGATTAGGCCTTCGCCCCGTCACCTTATGTCCGGCCGACCCTCTGCGGCTGGGTGAAGACCGCTACACCTGGGGTACTTACTACGACACCCAGCCTAGCGTACATGTAGGCGATATTCGCTCGGGCTTCCTGCACCTGAGCAACACAGGGTTATTTGAACGCTTCGGTTTAACAGTCGAACTGGAGCAATCGTGCCATGTTGCCTGAGCTTGAAGCGTTTAGTCAGCGGTTGGCAACCATGGCCAGCGAACATCCGGATGTTTGTGCATTGTGGGGAGATGGGCCAGGACTTACTTATGCAGAGCTGGATTCAGAAATTCGGGTACGACAGCGGTGGCTCAGGGATGCCCATGCCGGTGTGATTGCGCTTGCGTTAAAAAATGGACCCAGAGCGCTTATCTGGGATCTGGCGGTCCTGTTTGAAGGCCTGGCTTGCATGGCTCTACCACCTTTCTTCAGCACTTCTCAGCGGCGCTATTGCCTTGAGCAGAGCCAGGCCGATGTGGTGATTGCAGAGCCTGATGATGACTTTGAAGAAGATGGTTTTTATCGCGACTCGATATTCTGGTTGCGCAAAACCAAGCAAACCAGCCCCCTTCCTGCGGGCACAGCAAAGCTCACCTTCACATCCGGCACCACCGGCACACCAAAAGGTGTTTGCCTGAGTGCCGACAGCGTTTTAACCGTGGCGAGAGAGCTTTATCGGGCCAGTATCGCTAAAAACCCACGTCACCACCTGTCACTCCTGCCCCTGTCGATCTTGCTGGAAAATATTGGTTGTTATGCGGCGCTGTATGCAGGAGCGACCCTGAGTGTGCCCAGTCAGAATGCACTAGGCATTCAAGGTGCAAGCGGTGTGGACATGCCACGTCTGCTCAACGTCCTGAATAGCCGACGCCCCGACAGCATGATTTTGGTCCCACAGTTGTTACTTATGCTGGTTACAGCATGCGAGGTCGGAGCATTCGACCCTCGGGCATTGAGCTTCGTCGCTGTGGGTGGCGCCAAGGTCAGCCTGGAATTATTGCTGCGGGCCGAAGCAGCCGGTATCCCGGTCTACGAAGGTTACGGCCTATCCGAGTGCGCCTCGGTCGTTACATTGAATCGACCTGAAGCGAATCGTCCTGGCAGCGTAGGCAAACCGCTACCCCACCTGCAGGTCGCGCTGGCAGACGATGGCGAGGTGCTGATCAGCGGTGCACCTATGCTGGGTTATCTGGGCGACGACAAGCCCTTGCCCAAGTGGTGGCCGACGGGAGACCTGGGCGAGTTCGACGCTCAGGGCTACCTCTACCTCCAAGGTCGCAAAAAACACCAATTCGTGACCAGCTTCGGTCGCAACGTCAATCCCGAGTGGGTCGAGGCTGAGCTGACTCAGCGCGGAAATATCGGCCAGGCATTTGTCTACGGCGAAGCGATGGCTCACAACCATGCCTTGCTCTGGCCCCTTCACGCCGAAACGACGGATCTGCAAATCACACAAGCTGTTACCCAAGCAAATGAAGCCCTGCCCGACTACGCCCGAGTCCATGGCTGGACTCGTCTTGAGCACCCTTTCACCACTACCAACGGTATGGCTACAGCGAATGGTCGTCTGCGTCGCGAAGTCATCCTGACGCAATACCGCCATCACTTTGCTGATCCACTTCAAACCGAGGATGTTCCGTCATGAGTTTTTTTCAGACATTGCAAGACGCCACGCGTACCGAGCGCGAGACATTGTTTAATTTGCCAATCATTCACCACGCTCTGTTCGGCAATGTCAGTCTGGATAGCTATCGAGCGTTCCTGACTCAGGCCTACTACCACGTACGTCATACAGTACCGTTGATGATGGCGTGTGGTGCTCGCTTGCCTATACGGCTGGAATGGCTGCGTGGTGCAGTATGTGAATACATCGAGGATGAGTATGGACACGAGCAATGGGTGCTCAATGATCTGCGCGCATGCGGCGGCGATGCCGAAGCGGTCCGTAACGGGGAACCAGAATTACCCATTGATCTGATGGTCTCCTACCTCTATGACCTGGTTGCCCGAGGCAACCCGGTGGGGCTGTTCGGTATGGTCAATGTATTGGAGGGCACCAGTATTGCGCTAGCCACCCATGCTGCCAGCAGCATTCAGCAGCGTCTTGGTCTTCCTGCCAGTGCATTCAGCTATTTAAGTTCCCACGGCAGCCTCGACGTGGGTCACATGGAAACTTACCGCAGGTTGATGGACCGCTTGGAAGACCTGGACGATCAGGCAGCGGTGATCCGAGCCTCCAAAGTAGTCTACGAACTGTACGCCGAGATGTTTCGGCGGTTACCGGGAGTTACCACCGAGTCGCCCCAGGAGTTAGCACATGCGTCTCGCTGAGGCTCGTGTCGTCTTGACCGGCGCCAGTGGAGGGATCGGCATGGCGATCGCCGAAGCCTTGTGCAGCCATGGTGCCGAGGTTCTGGCTGTCTCTCGGCATCAGGAACCCCTTTCATCATTGCAGATGAAGTATCCGTATCTGCTGCAGTGGGTAAAAGCGGACCTGACAACCCACGAGGGTCGCCAGCATGTGCTGATGACGGCGCAAGCCAAACAGGGCATCAATATGCTGATCAACGCAGCGGGCACCAATCATTTCGCCATGCTCGAGCAATTGCCCGACCGTGAAATCGACTCCATGCTCAGCATCAATTTGCACGCGCCTATTCAGTTGACTGCCATCATGCTGCCTATGTTGCGGCAGGTAACCAGCGCTATGGTGGTCAATGTCGGCTCTACCTATGGGTCGATAGGTTATGCAGGGTATGCGACCTACTGCGCCAGTAAATTCGCACTGCGTGGGTTTTCCGAAGCGTTACGTCGTGAGTTGGCAGATACCCGGGTCGGCGTGCTCTATGTCGCACCACGCGCCACGAAGACTTCGATGAACAGCCCTGCGGCACGAGCACTCAACACGGCGTTGAAAAGCAGTGAGGATGATCCGCAGCAGGTTGCGGCTGCCGTCATTCATGCCATTGCCAGCAATCAGCGAGAGCTCTACCTGGGTTGGCCCGAACGTTTTTTTGTGCGTCTCAACAGCCTGCTGCCGATGGTGGTTGATCGAGGCTTACGCAAGCACCTGCCGCTGATCCGTCGGTTGAGCAATACCCCTTTTGAAGAGAAACCCAAGCCATGAGCAAAATGCTGTTCGCGTTGCTGTGTATGGTTAGTACACACTTGTGGGCGCTGGACGTACCCGACCAGCAGCGGCTGGTGTCCATTCAGCAAGAATGGGCGCGGATCCAGTATCAATTACCGGCGGAGAAACGGGTCGAATCCTTTGAGAAACTGGCGCTCCAGGCGGCAGCATTTACCCAGGAGCGGCCCACTGCGGCCGAAGCCTGGATATGGTCAGGGATCGTCAACAGTAGCCTGGCCGGTGCTCAAGGCGGGCTTGGCGCATTGAGCAAAGTCAAACAGGCCAAGACCGATCTGGAGAAAGCCATTTCACTGGATCCCACCGCCTTGCAGGGCTCTGCATACGCGAGCCTTGCAGCACTCTATGATCGAGTGCCAGGGTGGCCCATCGGGTTTGGCGATGCCGACAAGGCGCAGCCGCTGCTTGAGGAGGCGCTCAAAATCAACCCGAATGGTATAGACCCGCTGTATTTCTGTGGCGACCACTTGTTTCGTCAGGGGCACTATGCTCAAGCCAAGGAGGCATTGGAAAAAGCGTTGCTAGCACCGCCCAGACCAGGCCGTGAACTGGCTGACGCAGGTCGCCGCAAGGATATCCAGCTACTGCTGGTGGACGTTAATAAGAAACTTAAATGATGGGGTGCCCATGCGTTTGCTGTTGATAGAGGATGATTTCGCACTGGGCGAAGGCATTCATCAAGCATTGAGCCGCGAGGGGTATACCGTCGACTGGTTGAAAGATGGAACAAGTGCTTTACACGCTCTCTTGAGCGAGGTTTTCGATCTGGCCATTCTCGACCTCGGGCTGCCCAAGCTGGACGGTCTGGTAGTTCTACGTCGGCTGCGCGATAGTGGATCCTCACTCCCGGTACTGGTACTCACCGCCCGGGATGCCACCGAGGATCGCATTGCCGGTCTGGACCATGGCGCTGACGATTACCTGATCAAGCCTTTCGATGTGTCAGAACTCAAGGCGCGCCTGCGAGCGTTACTGCGCCGCAGCGCTGGCCGAGCGCGGATCTTGATCGAACATGCTGATATCAGCCTTGATCCCGCTACACAGCAAGTCACCTACCACAACGCCTCCGTTGCACTGACGCCCAAAGAGTACCAGTTACTCTATGAATTGCTGTCTCCACCGGGCCGGGTCATGACCCGGGAACGCCTGATTCGGCTCTTGTATGGCTGGAACGAGGAGGCAGAAAGCAACACCCTCGAAGTTCACATTCATAATCTGCGTAAAAAGTTCTCCAGTGATTTGATTCGCACGATTCGGGGAGTGGGTTATCTGGTGGAGGATCGTGTTTGAATTCGATACGCCAGCGCACGCTGACGCTCATCCTGGGCCTTGTAATCCTTGGGCTTTTGATCTTGACGTTAGTTAATGTGCACGACAGTAATCACGAAATTGCCGAAGTCTATGACGCGCAACTTGCGCAAAACGCAAGGCTCTTGCTGGGTGTGATGCGCATGCCGCTCGCCCGCGAAGAGCATGCACAACTGTATCAAGCATTCAACGAGGCGCTGGGGCAAGCAGAACCGCGAGTCGACGGCCATCCTTACGAAAGCAAGATTGCGTTTCAAGTATGGGACCTGCAAGGCAATCTGCTGGTGCACACCTCAAGCGCCCCTCGACTCACCGAAGCGCCCCAAGACACAGGCTTCAGTAATATCATCGACCTGGGTAAACATCAGTGGCGCGCATTCGTACTCAAAGACATGGGACACGGCCTGCTCATCTGGGTTGGAGAGCGCGACGACGTGCGCTCGGACTTGGTCAACCGGATCGTGCGTCACACTGTACAGCCCAATCTGATCGGCAGCCTGTTGCTGATGGGGGCCATCTGGCTAGCCATCGGTTGGGGGCTCAGGCCCCTCGCAGTGATGGCAGACACCCTGCGCGGTCGTCACCCTGGCTCACTTGAACCGTTGCAGTTGGCCCCGCTGCCCAGTGAGCTGGAGCCCATGCAGGCGGCATTGAATCGGTTGCTTGGACAAATCCAGGAAATAATGAGCCGTGAGCGGCGCTTCATTGCTGACGCGGCCCATGAAATGCGCACACCGCTGGCAGTCCTCAGGGTGCATGCGCAAAACGTGCTGGAGGCGCGCAACGACGAGCAACGGCGTGAATCGCTGGGTTACTTGTTGGTCGGTGTAGACCGCACCACCCGCCTGGTCAACCAACTTCTCACCATCGCCCGCCTGGAACCCAATGCCGGTGGAGTAAAGAAGACCACTGGGGATCTGGTCGAATTCATTCGTACAAGCCTGGTTCAAATGACGCCTTGGGTGCTGAGTAAGGAACTGGAGCTGGCCTTTGAATGCAACGAGCGATCCTGCCAGGTCGAAAGTGATTTTCACGCGATTGAGATTGCCCTGCAAAACCTGCTGACCAATGCTGCCAATTTCTCTCCAAAAGGGGGGCAGGTTAGCGTAGACCTGACTTTTGGCAGCGATCGCTTCCTGCTCATCGTTGCCGACCAGGGCCCAGGCATCGATGAGGCTGAACGCAATCGGTTGTTCGAACGTTTCTACAGCCGGGGTAATGATCAAGGCGTGGGGTTAGGATTAACAATCGTGCAGACGGTTGCAACGCGTCTGGGCGGAGAAATTCGACTTGAGAATGCTTCGCCGCAAGGTTTGAAGGCGACTCTGGAAGTGCCGTTCGGTTAAACATTTTGTAGGGCGTGCCAATAAAAACATGGCCGTTTCGTCCAGGCAGCAACTTACAGGGCTATTGTCCATGCGGGTTACAACACCGAATCAATTCGTTCTCGCAAAGAATATCTGGGATGTATTCGTCATCTTTCTCAGGCTCGGGTTGACTTCATTTGGCGGTCCGGTCGCTCACTTAGGGTATTTTCGAACAGAGTTTGTGACTCGCAAGCAGTGGTTGTCTGAGGCGGCATACGCTGATCTCGTCGCGCTGTGCCAGTTCCTTCCTGGTCCAACAAGCAGCCAGGTGGGGATGGCAATAGGCATACATCGAACCGGATTCCCGGGAGCTGTGGCAGCGTGGTTAGGCTTTACACTCCCATCGGCTGTAATCCTTACCGCTTTCGCCGTAGGTGTTGCCCATTACAGTGATCCAGCGCTCTCCAGCGTTTTGCACGGCTTGAAAGTTGCGGCGGTCGCTGTGGTAGCTCAAGCAGTCTGGGGGATGGGGCGCAACCTTTGTCGGGGGCCATTGCGTCTATTCATCATGATTGCAGCGACGACCGTCGCGTTGATGTTCCCGACCATTTGGGGGCAACTGGGCGTTATTGTTGCCGCGGGATTGTCCGGCTTTTTGCTGATCGCTGCACCAGTGCGGACCGAAAAAGAAGAATTACCTGACCGAACAGTTCACGGCTTGGGGTTGCTCTGGCTCGTTTTGTTTTTGATCCTGCTCATCGTTTTACCTTTACTGAGCCAGTGGACAAGCAGCCGGACACTCAGCCTTATCGACGTTTTTTACCGTGCAGGTGCATTGGTTTTCGGGGGTGGCCACGTCATCCTCCCACTGCTGCAGTCCGAGCTCGTGCCGTCGGGGATGATTGACAGCAACGCGTTCCTTGCGGGATACGCAGCAGCACAAGCGGTGCCTGGACCATTGTTCTCCTTCGCGGCTTTTCTCGGCGCGTCAATGAGTGGTGCCCACACAGCCTGGATAAGCGCTTTTATATGTCTGGTTGCCGTTTTCGCCCCGTCGTTTCTGTTGCTGGCAGGCATTTTGCCGTTCTGGGGCCGGCTCAAGGGCAAGTACCCGATCCGGTCAGCTTTATCGGGGGTTAACGCTGCGGTAGTGGGACTGCTTCTGGCAACCTTGTACAACCCGGTCTGGACAAGCAGTGTCATCAGCATTTCCGATTTTTTCCTGGTGGTGACGGCATTCCTGACTTTGACTGTGTTTAACGCTCCTCCTTGGTTGGTGGTCTTAGGTACGGGGGTCGCTGGATTAACGTTGCATGTTATTAACTAGTAGGTCTGATGTTCATTTCCACGCCAGATTTACCGCTGGATTCCACGGTAAATCTGGACCCGGGAAATGGCAATAAACCTCAATGGATACGAGGTTTCGCTAATGAACAGAGACCTCCACCCCGTGTAACGCCATCAGCGCATCCACACAGGGTTGATGAGCAGCTACCCACTGTCGAGCGATTGCATGCTGCTCCCAGTCACCAAAAGCGAACGCAGTCGCACGACTAACCGTAGCCATTTTTCTGGAAGGAAGAGTAACAATTCGAAATATAGAGCAGAGCAAAGGCAGTCAAAAAGGAATAACAAACCGCCTGCTGTTGAGCTATTTATTGGCCGCTAACCCGCTTGTCCGGCACACCTCGTTAAATCCTTTGCTATCCTCCACGCCATTGCCAAAACCCACGTCCCCCTATTGTTGCGATCCGTGCTGTGTAACCCGTCGTTAGGTCGGTACCCCGTCGAGCCTGCCAAGGACATCTGTATGGACCGCAGAGAAAAACTTCTATCTGGCCTGAGCCTGAGTCACAAGACCGGCGCTGAAATCGGCGCCTTGTGCAGGCCGTTCATCACGCGACCCGAGCATCAGGTGTTCTACGTTGACCACGCCAGCACTCAAACCCTTCAAGAGAAGTATCGCCACGATCCTGGCGTTATCGTCGAGGAAATAGTCGATGTCGATGCTGTCTGGGGTGAACAGACACTGGCCCAGGCGCTGGGCCGCAAAGTCGACTATGTCGTTGCATCCCACGTTATCGAACACGTACCTGACTTGATTACATGGCTTGAGGAACTGGGTTCGATCTTGAACGACAACGGTGAGATTCGCCTGATCATTCCCGACAAGCGCTTTACGTTTGATTACCTTCGAGCGACCACCCGCCTATCGGATGTCGTGTACGCCAACGTGGTGAAAGCCCGTTTCCCCCAGGCGCACACGGTTCTGGATTATGTGCTCAACGTCGTGAAACTGGACGGCAGCCAGGCGTGGCGTGGCTCGGTAGAGCCTGCGCGGCTGGAAAAGCACCACACATTGAGCGACGCCCGTGGCATTGCAAGGCAAATACTGGATTCGGGCGCTTATCATGACGTCCACTGCTGGGTGTTCACGCCACGGTCATTGGCATTGCTGTTTGTCGAGTTGCTGGATCACGGGTTGCTCACCTTTGAATGTGTCAACTTCCATGATACGGCCTATGGCACCAATGAGTTTTTCCTGGGGCTGAAACACACGTCGAATCTCTCCAGGGCGCGGGATAGCTGGTTGGCGGTTGCAGCGGCGGCGAAAGCCATCAAAACCGAGCCGAGTAGCCACTAGTTGATACACCATCAGCTTCGATGATGTCTTGTATCGACCACCTCCATTTCCGAGGCTCCCCAGCGCTTGCCTAGAATGGCGACCAGAACCTGTTCAAAGCGAACGTTCGGAGCCGCCATGAAATATCTCTTTTTCGTCGTGTTATCGATGTTTACGTTGTTCGCGTACGCCGACAACCTCAATACACCGGCCTCTGCGCCCTCTTCTGCTCAAACCGCCACTGCGGATCAGGACGACTACGCAGAAGACCTGGACATCGCCAAGGCCGTGCGCATGAGTGCCCTGCAGGCCAAGGAATGCGGTGCTGCTCACGTGCACATGGTTTATGTCGACAGCAAGGGCGTCAGCCACGATGTGGAGTACACGCGGGTGGGTGACGACTGTAATCACGGCTGATGGGTAGGCGTGAAACCTGTGGGTATTGTTGGAGCGAGGCTTGCCCGCGAATACTATGGTCAGGTTTCGAGGTGCTCACTGAGCTGACCTTTTCGCGGGCAAGCCTCGCTCCAACAGATCTAAAACCTACCGCCCGCCATCCACGCTTAAAACCTGCCCCGTCACCCAGTTGCCCCAATCCGAGGCGAAGTACAGCACGGCGTTGGCAATGTCTTCGGCCACGCCGAGTCGGCGCAGCGCGATGTTTTGCAGCAACCGCTGCTGACCTTCCGGCTGCATGGCTTCCCACTGGCGTTCGGTCGCCGGGTTGCTGCGAATGAAGCCTGGGGCGACGTTGTTCACGGTGATGTTCCACGGCCCCAACTCATGGGCCAGTTGCCGTGTCAGGCCAATCTGGCCGGCCTTGGCGCTGGCGTAGGCCTGGATACCCGTCAGGCTGACTTCAAGCCCTGCCCGGCTAGAGATATTGATGATGCGGCCAAACTTCTGCTCCTTCATCGATTCCGCCACCACCCGCGACATCAGGAAGGCCCCCGTCAGGTTGACGTCGAGGATCTTGTGCCACTGTTTAAGGGTGACGGTTTCCAGTGGCTGCCCCTTCTGCCCTACTACGCCGCCAGCATTGTTGATCAGGGTGTCGATCTTCCATTGCGCCGTCTCGAGCTGGCCAAACAGGCGTTCTATCGCGTCCTCATCCGTGACATCCAGCAACTCGGCACGGCAACGGTCGCCGCATAGCCTTGCGGTTTCTTCCAGTTCTTGCTGCTGAATATCGCAGGCAATCACCTTGGCCCCGCGTGCACTGAAGGCCTGGCAGATCGCGCGACCAAAACCATGGGCTGCACCGGTGACCAGCACCTGGCGGTGGGAGAAATCAAACGGATCTGCGCTCATCAACGGGCTCCTGCAACGGTGGTATCGGATTGGGCCAGCAAGGTCAGGGTTTCCAGGGATTGAGGGCGCTTGCCCTGCTCCACTTCATGAATCAGTTCCACCAGTCGCCGGGTGACCGGCAACTCCAGCCCGTGGGGGGCGCCGATAGTGATGGCCGGGGCTATTTGTGCGTCGATTTCGGTCTTGCGCTTGTGCACGGCCAAGTCTCGCCAGATACCTGAGTGGGACTTTAGCGAGCGGCGGTTGTGCGCAACCATGTCATCGAACGACTGTTGTGTGCGTGCCGGGGTGGCATCAAGTAAAAAAGCAGAAGGATCAAAACCGTCGAACGCTTGCAAGGTCACACCTTCGGCTGCAGCCACCGAGCTGATCTCCCGGGCCAGTGTCGTCAGTACCGGGCGAAACGCTTCCATGGCCAGCACATCGGCAATGCTGTCGTTGCTCAGCGCGGTGGCGAACAGTTGCGCGCCGTAGATCAGCTTCGCCCACAGGTAGCCCCAGATATTGGGCGTCAAAACCGCAGCACTGTCGAAGCTCAGCAACAGCTGATGAAGCGCCTCGGTACGTGGCCGGATCACCCCATCCAATTCCCCGACGACTACTGCACCGCGCCCGCCGTAATGAATCACACCGGGCTCAAGGATGTCGGCGCCGAAATTCAGGAACGCGCCAATCGTGCGTTCTGCGCCGATCTTCGCGGCGATTACGCGCTCGTTAAGCCCGTTCTGCATGGAGACGACGTAGCCGTTTTCACTCAGGTGCGGTTCGATCTGCTCGATGGCGCCAGTAGTATGGTGAGATTTCACCGCCAGGAAGAAGCGCTCGTAAGTGCCTTCCAGCTGTTCGGGCAGGCAGGCCTTGACCTTGAATGTACGTGCGATTAATGGCCCGGTGATGGTCAATCCCAGCGTATCGATCGCCCGCACATGGGCAACGGAGTTGTCGACCAGAATCACCGGCTCACCGATGTCCACCAGTGCGGCCGCAATCGCGGCACCAATGGCTCCCGCGCCCCAGATCACGATGGGTGAAGCGCTGTCCCGCTTTTCAGATACTGCTGACATTCTGATCCCGCCCCCGGTTATAGGCCTTTGATAATTTGCTGCAATTCTTCGACCGCTATTTGCCACATGGCGAACATTTCTTCGTCGTCACGCTGGTAGTAGCCGCCGTAGTTGCCGTCGCCCAGGTAAGTGCGAGCCTTGGCCGAGTTCATCTTGCGCAGCTCGGGCAGGTTGATCATCGTCTTCTGTTCTGTGGGGGGCGTGACGTTCGCCAGGCGCGTCCACGGGAAGTTTTCCATCCACGAGGCGTGAGATGCGACCGGATCGATGGCCATGACCTTTGCCCAGGTCTTGGGGGCCGACCACCAGTTATGCAGTTGCACCGAGACATCCGGGTTGGTCAGCATCCATTCGCTGATGAAGTTCTGCGCCGGCGAGTTGCCGCCGTGCCCGTTGACGAATAGCACCCGCTTGAAGCCCTGGTGCTTGAGGTTGTTGAGGATGTCGTTCAGCAGTCCGATGTAGGTCTGCATGCTCAGGCTGATAGTGCCCGGGAAGTCATAAAAGGTTGGGGTCATGCCGAACGGCACCACCGGAAAAACCGGGATACCCAGGCTGTCTGCCGCGTCTACCGCCACCTTCTCGGCCAGAATAGAGTCCACCGACAGGCTCAGAAAAGCGTGCTGCTCGGTGCTACCCAAGGGCACGATCACGCGGTCGTCGGTTTCCAGGTAGCGCTCCAGCTGCTGCCAGTTCATGTCACTTATCTTCATTTGGATCCTCAACACTGGAAGATTGCGAAGCGGTCATTTCCAAAAGCGGAAGCACGACCCGTTGAATGTCCCCGGCATCGGGGATGTGGCGATACTCGAAAGCCTGTTGCCCGGCACTCAACTGCTGGGCCAGGTCGTCTGCACCGGTGGCGTAGATCAGCACGTCGGCAGCCTGCAAATGCGCCTCCAGCCCCGGCTCATCGCGATGGACCACGTTCACCGAGTCAACGTGGGAGGCGAAACGATGCACGCCGCTTTTCATCAGCGCGGTAAATTCCGGAAAAATCGAAACCACCAGCACCTTGGCCAGCGGATCGATGGACGCCAACGCGCGACGCGTGGTCTCGGAGGGGATAAAACAGATGTTCATGATCGGCGTATTGGGCAGCAGCAGGCTGACCTCGCGACGCCGGTGGGCAAAGGTCAGAATCAGATCGGCGTTGGCCGCACGCTCGCGCAGCCCGGCATCTTCTTCGAGCATGTGCACCGTGGTGGCCTCGATACTGGCGGCTTCCCCCAGGGTTTCGGCAATCGACTGCGCGTAATCGCGGGACGAGTCGATGAAGTTACCCACCAGAAACACCACCTTGTTACGCTTGCTGCGCAGCCGGTCATTGAAGCGAATGCTCACCAGTGCGCCCAGTTCACTGGCCGAAATACCCATCTTCAAGCCGCAGTCGATCAGGCTGTCGACGCGCTCATGCAGTTCAGTCATGCGTTGCCCGCTGAGCGCTGGTGTGACGGTGGCCTCAGCGATGAAGGTGCCCGATCCCGGTTTGCTGTAGATCAGATCGGCTTCCTTGAGCTCGCGATACACCTGAGCCACGGTCATTGGCGCAACGCCCACCAGGTCAGCCATTTCCCGTACCGAGGGCAGCCTTTCGCCGGCCTTGAGGGCACCGAACGTGATCGCATACTCAACCAGCCCGCGTAGCTGTGTACCTAACGGGATCGACAGACTGCGATCGAGGTGAAAGTCCATAAAGCGCCCTAATGTGTACTCATTGACTATTACACTAGAGCGCATTTTTTTCGGGTTTGCAACAAACACTTTCTGCTGTTTCGACGATCCCTGCAGGAGCCAACTTGTTCACGAAGCGATGTCAGGTGCAGATCCCTAATACCGCTTCGCTAACAATTTCGCGCCTGCGGAGGGCGTCATACACCTTGATCTATTTGTGTGCACAAATGCCATTTTCGCCCTCAAAACGTGCAATTTATACCCGTAAATTCGGGCCAAAAACAGAAGACCACCGAAACAGACGGTTTACGCAAATCCACGAAAAGTGCAACTTTGACGAGATACCCAAAAACATGCACAAAAATGGAACTTCAATTTGGATCCATTAAAAATTGCGCGAATTTTATTTGTTTCAATGATTGACAGCTTCTGAATTCACGCCCAATTATTGTACTAGCAGACTGTTACGGATGGACACCCAAAACACATCCAGCAGGCATTTCCAGTCGATAGTCGAGGGGGCACGCTCATGAAGGTAGTACGCAAGGCAACGTTGGTGGCATCACTGGCGCTCAGCTTGTTGAATGTGGCGATGGCGCAAGCCGCGGATGTTGTACAGCGCGGTGGCACGATGGTTTACGGGCGCTACGCCGATAGCCCCTTCCTCGAGCCTGTTCTGAACGACAGCAATAACGACATCTGGATTCTCTCCAACCTGTACGACACCCTCCTGCTGCCGACCTCCGATGGCAAAGGCATTCAGCCGGGCCTGGCCAGCGCCTGGGCCGTCGCACCAGACGGCAAGAGCGTGACCCTGACGCTGCGTGCGGACACCAAGTTCTCGGACGGCTCGCCGATCACCGCCGAAGACGTGCAATGGTCGATTGAGCGTGCCAGCAAACCAGGCAACGGCGTGTGGCAGTTCATGGTCAGCGCGATCAGTAGCGTCAAGATCCAGGACGCGCACACCGTGGTCATCAACCTGACCCACGAAGACCCGACCATCCTCAGCGCCCTCACCGTTTTCAACACCTCCATCATGCCCAAGCATCTGTTTGAAGCGGCTGCCGGCAAGACCGACCAGGAAAAAGCCGCCGCTTTCGCCGAACACCCGGTGGGCTCAGGGCCTTTCATGCTGCAGTCCTGGCAACACAACTCGACCATGACCCTGGTACGCAACCCGTACTACTGGCGTAAAGGCTCGGACGGCAAGGCCCTGCCCTACCTGGACAGCGTTAAATTCGAAATCATCCCGGACGACGCCACACGCATCCTCAAGCTGCAATCCGGCGAGCTGGACGGTGCAGAGTTCATCCCCTACTCCCGCGTCGATGAGCTGAAAAAGAACCCGGCCCTGAACATGGTGTTGTTCCCGTCCACCCGGGTCGAATACTCCAACATGAACGTCAACCCGCAACTGGACGGCAAGCCCAACCCGCTGGCCAACCCGAAAGTGCGCGAGGCATTGAACTACGCGACCGACAAGGAAGGCATCATCCAGCTGGTGACCTACGGTATCGGCAAACCCATGACCTCGTTCATGTCCACTTCCACGCCGATGAACTCGGGCACCCAGCCTCTGTACCCGGTTGACGTCGCCAAAGCCAAGGCCCTGCTGGCCGAAGCCGGATACCCGTCGGGCTTCAGCACCAGCATGATGATCCTGGCCGGCAACGAGGACGACATCAGCATCGCCACCTCATTGCAACAGATGTGGGCCGAAGTCGGCGTGAAGCTGACCATCAACCAGGTCGACAACGCGACCCGCACCGACCGTTATCGCAAGAGCGATTACGCCATGCGTATCTCGCCCTGGACGGATGACATCGCCGACCCGAGTGAAATCACCTCGTACTTCGCGTACTCCAAGAACATCCAGGCCCTGCACTCCGGCTGGAAAAGTGATGCCGTGGACCAGGCGTTCGAGAGCGCGCAGAAAGAAATGGACCCGGCCAAGCGTGCGGTCTACTTCAAGACCATCCAGGACATCTACAACAGCACCGGGCCGACCATCCCGCTGTACGAGAGCTCCTATCCGGTGGCGCTGAAGTCCAACGTCAAGGGTTTCGTGCAGATTCCGCTGGGTAACAACCTGTTCTCCGAAGCCTATCTGCAGAAGTGATCTGATGCCGGGCATTGGGCGTGCATGAGCGCCCGCCAATGCCCGGTACTGGCGCCTAAGAATCTGGAGCGCAAGAGGTAAACCTGTGCCTGAATTTGCCTACATTTTGAAACGACTGCTGCTGATCATACCGACGCTGCTGGTGATCCTGCTGGTGACGTTCGTCATTGTGCGGCTGTTACCCGGGGATCCGGCCAGCGCCATGATTGGCGATCGCAGCAAGGACGCCGACGTGGCGCGCATCAATACCGAACTGGGCCTGGATAAACCCTTGCCCGTGCAGTTTCTGTACTTCACCGAACAAGTGGTGACCGGCAACCTGGGCACCTCCTTCGCCCTGCACGCGCCGGTCACCAGTGTCATCGCCCAGCGCTTGCCCGTGACCTTGCTGCTGACGGCCATGGCCGGTTTCTTTGCCTTGGTGCTGGCCATTCCTCTGGCGTTCGTTTCAGCACTCAAGCGGCACAGCGCCACAGACATGACCATTCGCGGCTCGTTCCAGGTCGCGCTGTCGATGCCTCCTTTCTATATAGGCCTGGTGTTGCTGACGGTATTTTCCGCGCACTTTCACTGGTTTCCGGTAGGCGGCTACGGCAATTCGTTCGTCGATAACCTGTATCACCTGTTCCTGCCCGCCATGACCCTGGCCTTGAGCCTCGCCGCGGTACTGATGAACAGCCTGCGCACCTCGATCATTGCTGTGCTGGACGCCGAATACGTGACCTTCGCCCGCGCCAAGGGCCTGAGCCGGCGGGTGATCCTGCTGCGCCACGTGATGCGCAACTCGCTGATCCCGACCCTGACCCTGTTCGCCCTGAACATCGGCACCATCATTGGCAGCGCTGTGATCACTGAAACCGTGTTTGCCGTGCCCGGCATCTGCCGCCTGATGGTAGACAGCATCTTCAGCCGTGACTACCCGATGATTCAGGGGCTGGTCATTGTGCTGTCGGTGCTGGTGTCGGCGATATTCCTGATCACCGACGTGGTGCAAATGATGCTCGATCCCCGGAGGGCACGCTGATGACAACTCTACTGGCGCCACGCTCGATGTGGGTGCTGCGACGCAAATACCTGCCCTGGCCTTCGCTGCTGGGTTGCCTGATTTTACTGGCAAGCCTGCTGGCGGCGTTCTTCCCGGAAATGATCGCGCCCTATAGCCCGGTGGCGTTCGATTACCACGCCATTCTCAAAGCGCCCAGCGCTGCGCACCTGTTTGGCACCGACAACTTTGGCCGCGACATCTTTTCCCGGGTGATTCACGCCTACCGCGTGGACCTGCAAATCGCCCTGTTCACCACCCTCTTCCCTATGATCTTCGGCACCCTCGTCGGCTTGCTGGTGGGCTTCTATGGCGGCTGGGCTGAAGCGGTGTTTCATCGCATCGTCGATGCGGTGGTGACCTTTCCATTGCTGGTGCTGGTGATCGCCATCGTCGCAATCCTCGGCCCAGGCCTTAACAGCATGTACATCGCGGTGGGCATCATCTATTGGGTGTTCTATGCGCGACTGATCGCCGGTGAAGTCGCCGTGCAGAAGCGCCTGGACTACGTCGCCTCCGGGCAAGTGATGGGCTACAGCCATGCCCGCATCATCTTTCGCCATGTACTGCCCAACGTCATCACCCTGGCGCTGGTGTACTGGATGACCGACATGGCGCTATCGATCCTGCTGGGCTCAAGCCTGGGTTATCTCGGCCTCGGCGCCCAGCCACCGACGGCTGAATGGGGCGTGCTGATTGCTGCCGGCAAGAACTTCATGGAGACCGCCTGGTGGATCACTATTTTTCCGGGGCTGGCGATTGTGCTGACCGGTCTGGGTTTCAGCCTGTTGGGCGATGCACTGGCCGAATGGCTGCGCCCGGCAAGCCACTAGTTCGATGGAGTCAAATCATATGAACAACCAACCCCATTCGAATACCGCGCAAGCGGGCGGCCAACTCAAAGTCAGTGGCCTCAATACCCGGATCAAGACGTCACGGGGCGAAATCCGCGCTATCCAGGACGTGAGCTTTACCCTGGAGGCCGGGGAGATCCTCGGCCTGGTGGGCGAGTCCGGCTCCGGTAAAAGCGTGACCTTGCGCTCGCTGCTTAAGTTGATGCCACCGTCCGCACAGACCACCGGCTCCGTCACCTGGCAGGGCCAGGAGTTGACCGGGCTGGGGCCGCGAGCCTTGAGCAAGGTGCGTGGCGGGCAAATCGCAATGATCTTTCAGGAACCGATGATTGCCCTCAACCCGGTCCTGACCGTGCAACGGCAAATCGATGAAAGCCTGTGCGCCCATACCACCCTGAACCGTAAGCAGCGCCGCGCCCGGACTATCGAACTGCTGGGACTGGTGGGCATCCCCGACGCCGAAAACCGCCTGGATGACTACCCGCACCAGTTCTCCGGTGGCATGCGCCAGCGGGTGATGATCGCCGTGGCGCTGGCCGGGGAACCGCGCCTGCTGCTGGCAGACGAACCGACCACCGCCCTGGACGTGACCATTCAGGAGCAGATCATCAAGCTGCTGCTCAACCTGCGTGATCAACTGCACATGGGCATGATCTTCGTGACCCATGACCTGAGCGTGGTGGCGCAGCTCTGTGACCGAGTGGCCGTGATGTACGCCGGGCGCATCGTTGAAAGTGGCCCGGTGCTCGATATCTTCCGGCAGCCACGTCATCCCTATACCCAGGGACTGATGGCTTCAGTGCCTCAGGCAGGTGGCGAGCGCATGCCGCTGCAATCCATCGACGGCACACCGCCTTCCCTGCTTGCCCTGCCGCCCGGTTGCAGCTTCAGCCCGCGCTGTGCCTATCGAACCGAACGCTGCGAGCGTGAGGTGCCGGTTCTGGAATCCCTGTCGGAGCAGCACAACGTGGCCTGCCATCATTATCGCGAGCTGATACCGAGCCGCGACATTCAACCGCTGGCCGTGGGAGGTGCAGCATGAGTGCCGACATATCGAACCATGCAATCAGTGCTGCACGGCAACCCATCATCAAGGTCGAGGATGCCGTGGTGCATTTCCCGATCAAACAATCGATCCTGGACCGCATCAAGGGCCATCCGCAGCGTTTCGTTCAAGCGTTGAACTGCGTTCGGCTGGAGCTGGCCAAGGGCGAGACCCTGGGTATCGTCGGCGAGTCCGGCTGTGGCAAATCCACCCTGGCGCGCACCATGGTCGGCTTGCTGCATGCCAGCGATGGCCGTATCCGCTTCGACGGCAAGGACATCTCCAGCCTCAAAGGTCAGCAACGGCGGGACTTCAACCGTCAGGTGCAGATGATCTTCCAGGACCCCTATGGCTCGCTGAACCCGCGAATGACTGTCGGCCAGATGCTTCACGAGGCCTTGTCGGTTCATAAGATGCGCCCGCCGGCAGAGATCCCCGCTCGAATCAAAGCCCTGCTGGAACTGGTAAGGCTGCCAGCCGATGCCGCCGACAAACTGCCCCATGAGTTTTCCGGTGGGCAACGGCAACGAATCGGTATCGCCCGTGCCCTGGCGGTTGAACCCCAGGTGTTGGTAGCCGATGAGCTGGTGTCGGCGCTGGACGTTTCGGTACAGGCGCAGGTGGTCAACCTGCTACTGGACTTGCAGGCCAAACTGTCGCTGACGGTGCTGTTCGTCGCCCACGACCTGCGGCTGGTGCGGCATATTTCCCACCGGGTGGCGGTGATGTACCTGGGGGAAGTGGTGGAAGTAGGCGACACCGAGCTGCTCTATCAGCAACCGCTGCATCCTTATACCCAGGCGTTGCTGCGTGCGGCACCCAGCATGGACCCCACCGATCGCCAGCGCAGCGTTAGCCTGACGGGCGAACTGCCCAGCCCGCTGTCGCCGCCCTCAGGCTGCCGTTTTCATACACGCTGCCCGATTGCCGTGCCACGCTGTAAAGAACAACGCCCCGTGCTGGAAACCAAGGCATCGGGGCAATTGGTGGCCTGTCACCTGGTGTGACTAGCCCTTTAACGATCAAGCAACGGAGACCGAATCAATGCAAACAACGTCTTTGCCCGTGGCCATCGGTTTGCACGGCGGCTGCGGCGTCATGGCCGAGCACGAAATGAGCGAGCAGGAATGGCAGGAGGCCCGTAGCCACCTGAAAAACGCACTCACTGCAGGCTGGAAGATCCTCCAGGCACAAGGCTCGGCGCTGGATGCGGTTCAGGCGGCCGTCGTGGTGATGGAAGACTCGATCTACTTCAACGCAGGTTACGGTGCCGCACTCAATGCCGAGGGCGAGCACGAACTGGACGCTGCCATCATGGACGGCTCGACCCTGGCGGCCGGTGCGGTCTGTGCAGCGCGGCAGATCCGTAATCCTATCCTGGCGGCACGCAGCCTGCTGGATGCGGGTGATGCGGTGTTACTCACCGCTGCCGGCGCGGACGCTTATGCATCGCAGCAAGGCTTGGACTGTGTGGACAACACCTTCTTCACCACACCCAAGCGCGTCGAAGCGCTGAAGATCATGCGCGAACACCAGCGTGCCGGGACGTTCAAGGCTGCGCGGGAATCAGAGAAGCACGGCACAGTCGGAGCTGTAGCACTGGACAGCAACGGCCATCTGGCGGCGGCCACTTCAACCGGTGGCTACACCAACAAACCGGTGGGCCGCATTGGCGACAGCCCGCTGATTGGCTCGGGCACCTATGCCCGTGATGGCGTCTGCGCAGTGTCCGGCACCGGTCAGGGTGAGTTCTTCATTCGCCACGTGTTCGCCCACGACATCGCCACGCGCATTACCCTGGGCGAACAAAGCCTCAAACAGGCAGCCCAGCATTTGATCATGGGCGAATTCCGCGACCTGGGTGTCGGGGCCGGGGCCATTACCATCGATGCAGCTGGCAATATCAGCGCGCCTTACAACACCCTGGGCATGTTCCGCGCCTGGGTGACCGTCGACGGCCACGCGGTAGTTGCCAGCCATCATCAGGAGTTCAGTTTCCAGATGGGTGAATGAGCGTTGGGGCCTGAATGTCCGGGGCAATCTGTGCCAGTCACCAGAGATGCCGAATGTACGGGCCTCTCGCGAATGAATTCGCTCCCACAGGTTTGTGTTTGTTGCAGATATCAAATCCGCCTCAATCCTCCTGGATTGAGCAAGTTGGACAACACATAAGGCAGTATCCCGCCTTGCTTGAAACAGGTCGCTTCCATGGGGGTGTCTATGCGCGCTTGCAGCGTTACTTGACGGCTGCTGCCGTCTGCATCGGTGATGCGCAGCGTCACTTCTTGCGAAGGCGTGATGCCCTCTTCAATACCCAGGATGTCAAAGCGCTCGTCGCCCTTGAGCCCCAGAGACTGGGCGGAATCGGTGCCTGTGAACTGCAGCGGCAGAACGCCCATGCCCACCAGGTTACTGCGATGGATACGCTCGAAGCTGCGGGCAATCACCGCTCTCACGCCCAGCAGACGCGTGCCCTTGGCGGCCCAGTCACGGCTTGAGCCGGTGCCGTATTCCTCGCCCGCAAAGATCAAGGCCGGGACGCCCTGCTCAAGGTAATGCCGGGAAGCGTCGAACAACGTGGTGCGCTTGCCGTCAGGCTGCTGGATCGTGAACGAGCCCTCGTCCGCATTGCCATCGGCCTTTACAGGCAGCATCAGGTTTTTCAACCGCACGTTGGCGAAAGTGCCCCGGACCATCACTTCAAAGTGCCCGCGGCGTGCGCCGTAGGTGTTGAAGTCCCTGGTTTGCACGCTGTGGGCATTGAGCCACTGGGCTGCGGGTGAGCCGACGGCAATGGAACCGGCCGGACTGATGTGGTCGGTGGTAATGGAATTGCCGAGAATCGCCAACGCCCGTGCATCCTTTATAGGACGTGCCTGACTGTCGCCTGAGCCAAAGAAGTCTGGCTCGGCGGCATAGGTCGATTCCGGCCAGTCATAAACGTCGCCCTTAGCCGTTTCAATGGCATTCCAGAGGTCATGGCCGGCCGTAAAGTCTGCGTACAGCTGTTTATAGAGCCCTGGATTAGCGGCATGAATCGCCAGAGCCTTGATCTCCTCGTCACTGGGCCATATATCGGCCAGCATCACCGGAGCGCCCTGGTCGTCGAAACCCAGAGGCTCGCGGCTCATGTCGATGCGTGTGGTCCCCGCCAGGGCGAAGGCCACCACCAATGGCGGGCTGGCCAGAAAGTTCGCGCGCAGATTGCCGTGAATCCGTGCTTCAAAGTTGCGGTTACCCGACAGCACGGCGCAGCCGATCAGTTGCTCGGCCACCAGCACGTCCTCGATGGCCGGGTTCAGGCCGCCAATATTGCCCACGCATGCGCCGCAGCCATAAGCCGTAATGTCGAAACCCAACTGGCTCAACGGCGCTGTCAGGCCCGCCAGCTTCAGGTATTCGGTCACTATCCGCGAGCCGGGCGTGAACAGGGTTTTGACCCAAGGCTTTGGCTTGAGGCCTCGCTCCAGTGCTTTTTGGGCCAACAACCCCGCCGCCACCAACAGCTCCGGATTCGAGGTGTTGGTGCAGGATGTGATAGCCGCAACCAGCACGTCGCCATGCCCCAGAGAAAACGCCGGGGCCAGACCTTGCAGGGAAGAAACCGCAAAACGTTCAGCCAATTGAGTCGCTGTTTTGCCGTAGCCGCCGCTCAGGTTGTCCTCAAGCAGCAGCCTCTCGAATCGGGAACCGAGTTCGGCCAGATCGATCCGGTCTTGCGGCCGCTTGGGGCCGCACACCCCTGGCGTGATCGCTGCCAGATCAATTGCGATGACCTGGGAGTAGTCCACCGCTCCAGACCGGGCAGCACCGAACAACCCCTGAGCCATGAAATACTGCCGGATCAACTCGACCTGATGATCGCTGCGCCCGGTCTGCCGGTAGTAGTTCAGGGTGTTGTCATCCACCGGGAAGAAACCACAGGTTGCGCCATACTCCGGGGCCATGTTGGCGATGGTGGCGCGGTCGGTGGCGCTGAGCGAAGACGCGCCTTCACCGAAGAACTCAACGAGTTTGCCCACCACTTTAGCTGCGCGCAGCACCTGGGTGACATGCAGCACCGCATCGGTTGCCGTGACGCCTGCACGCAAGGCGCCGCTGAGATGTACGCCCACCACGTCCGGCATCAGCATGTACACCGGCTGCCCCAGCATCGCCGCTTCCGCTTCGATGCCGCCCACCCCCCAACCCAGTACGCCTATGCCGTTGATCATGGTGGTATGTGAATCAGTGCCCACCAGGGTGTCCGGGAACAGCACGCCTTCGTTCTCCACCACGCCTTGGGCCAGGTGCTCAAGATTGACCTGATGACAGATACCGATGCCCGGGGGTACAACCTTGAAGGTCTCGAACGCCTGCATACCCCATTTCAGCAGCGCGTAACGCTCATGGTTGGCAGCGAACTCCAGTTCAAGGTTCTTGCGCAGCGCATCGGGCCCGTTGGAAAAAACCGTCTGCACTGAATGGTCCACCACCAGGTGCACCGGCACCAATGGCTCGATAGCCTTGGGGTCATGGCCGCGCTGTTGTGCCTGGCTGCGCATGGCGGCCAGATCAGTCAGCAACGGGATGCCGGTGAAATCCTGGAGCAGAACCCGACCGACCACGAACGGCACCTCATGCTCGCGTAAAGCCTCGGGCTGCCATTGCGCCAACGCCTCAACATGACTCGGCAGCACCTTGTTGCCGTCGCAGTTGCGCAATGCCGACTCCAGTAGAATCCGGATCACCACCGGCAGCCGTTCGATCCGGTTGAATTCAGGGCGAGCAGCCAACGCCGCCAGGGAGTGAAACCGATAGGCTCGTCCATCGGCAGCCACCAGCGTTCGAAGGCACTGCAGGGAATCAGCGGTCATGAGGCTCTCTTCTTGGTCTTTATTTTGTTTTTATGTATACGAAAACGCAGTCAGGGTATTTTTCCAGATTGGTTTTTGTCAACTCAAAAACGCAATTTTGCTTTTTTGCATGCACAAAAAAGGTCGCCTTAAGCGACCCATCACAAGCAGCGGCTGACACAAGACCTGTTGGAGCGAGGCTTGCCCGCGAAGAGGCCGGTGCAGCCAGTGACATCTTCAAAACTGAACCACACCCTTCGCGGGCAAGCCTCGCTCCAACAGTAGTGGTAGTCAGCGCTGTGAAGCGATCAATAAGGCAAATCCACTGGCCATTCAATGGCCGCCGCCAGGGTTCTCTTGCGCCAGGCCGCTTCGATATGTTGCTTCATCAGGCTGGCAGCCCCCAGGTTATCGCCCGCCTCGATGGCATCGAGAATCTGCAGGTGCTCCTGCTCGGGCATCGGCAACGGAATTTGCTGTTTTGCCTTGCGGTACTCGGCCAGCCTGCGCATCTGGTCCAGGCGCCGCAGGGTCTGTACGGCAAACCGGTTACCCGACCACTCGGCAATGGTTTCGTGGAAACGGGCATTGGAGGCAAAACGCTCGGTGGTGGTCCGGGATTTGTAGCCGCCTTGCTGAATGGCTTCCTGCTCGCGCCGCAATTCACGGAGTTGAATCATATCCGGGTGAAACTTGGCGCTGAGTATGCCGGCCGGCTCGATGGCCAGGCGCAGTGCGTACATGTCGTCGTAAGCTTCCAGCGAATCGATCATTGGCAGGAAATGCCAGCCATACCCCACGCCCTTCTCGACCCAGCCCTCGCTCTGCGCCCTGACCAACGTCTTGCGCACCTCGGCGCGGGTGGCTTCCAGCAGGCGGGTCAGGTCAGCTTCGGTGACCGACTCGGGGATCGTGCGTTGAAACCGCGCATCTGCCAGACGCAGGTACAGCGGGTCATCCACTTCGCTCATCTGGTCCAGCACGTCCTGGGGCACGTGATCGATTTCGGCATCCAGGGAGTAGCCGCGATTACGGTCGTAGCGCATCAGGCCGCTGTCGACCAGGTAATCCAGCGCCACCCGTACGGGCGAGCGCGAAGTACCGATCAGTTTGGCCAGGGTCCATTCGGACAAATGGGTGCCACGGGCAAAACGCTCCCGGCGCACATGAGCAATAATTTCACGCAGGGCTTTGCGCTGGCTGGTGGTCAGGTCTTGGGACATGGTTCAGGCAATAAGTAAGCGATTTCGCGATGGCCGTAATATACACGGCAGCTCTGGCATAGGAACGGCAAAAAAAACGCAGTGAACCTAAAACGCTACTTTGCGTTTATTAATCAATAAACACAAAAACCGACTTCGGGTATTGATCCCTACAGTGCAATACAAAAAGCCTTTTTGGGGTTTGCAGGTTTTCTGTTATCGTCGCGCCTCAACAGCACTCCTTTGGCGCCATCCATGCCTCGGTTCCCACTCATCTGGATCCTGATCCTCAGCCTTATGCTTCCTGCGTTCAGCATGGCGGCGGGGATGATCGTGGCCGAACCTTGCCCGATGAGCCAGATGTCTTCCGATGCCAGCCACGATGACGCCTGCTGCGTGCATATGGACAACGTGCACCTGGATAAAAAGTTTGGCATGGCCACCAAGGCCCCTTGCAAGGCCGGCCAGGAATGCAGCACGGGCGGCGCGTTGCACACCGTTGTCGTCAAGGCGCTGGTGCCGCTGCATCCCTTCTCGCAACACCTGTTGATCCCTGCCCCTGTCAAACCCGAGCCTGCCAATCTCTGGCGCCCTCCCCGCTACGTCTGATGCCCTGATCCGATAACCACGCGCTGCATTCGGCTTCCCCCGACGCGCGTGCCAAACGTGCCTGCCCGTATTGCCGGCCGTCACGTCGATCATCTGCATTGGAGACGAAAGCATGCTGGCTTTCCTTCCCTCACGCCGCGTGCTTTGCGGTGTGTTCATGACCGTGCTGGGCATCTGCCCGGTGCTTGCCGCACAAGCCGAACCGCTGAGTTATGAGCGGGCCCAGAACATTGCCGAAAACACCGCCCCGGAAAACCTGGCGCGCATGGCACAAGCCGAATCCGCCCAGGCGGCGGTGGGCCCGTCCGACGCCCTGCCCGACCCCAAGGTGAAGTTCGGGGTCGAGGACTACCCCATCGGTGGCCCGAATCGTTACTCCCTGGATGACGACGACTTCACCATGCGCCAGATCGGCATTTCCCAGGAGATACCCAACAGCGACAAACGCGCGGCCCGCAAGGAAGTCGCCCAGGCGTCCGCCACCCTGGCCGAGGCCGAGCGCAGGGCCGCCGTACTGAAAGTCCGTGAACAAACCGCGCTGGGCTGGCTGCAGGTGTATTACGCCGAGCGCAGCGTTCAGCAGTTCGACCAACTGGACAAGCAGGTGGCCTTACTGCGCAGCACCACCCAGTCACGCATTGCCGGTGGTGGCGCCAAGGCCAGCGACGTGTTGCAGGCCGATCAGGACGCGCTGGCCCTGCAGGACCGCCGCGATGAGTTGACCCTTAACGTCGCCATCGCCCGGGCCAAACTGCGGCGCTGGATCGGCGCGGAAGCTGACCAGCCGCTGTCAGGTTCGCCACCGGTATTGGACCTGCCGTTGTCCCACGCCCATCACGCGTTGAGCCAGCACCCCGACCTGCAAGCCGCATCAGCCCGGGTCAGTGAAGCCAATGCCGAGCTTGCCGAAGCCATCGCCGATAAAAAGCCCGACTGGGGTGTCGAGCTGACCTACAGCAACCGGGATCGCCAGTTCGGCGACATGGTCAGCGTGCAATTCAGCTTCGATTTGCCGTTATTCACCGGTTCCCGCCAGGGCCCGCGTATCAACGCCAGGCAGCACAGCGTCGAGGCCATGGAAGCCGAGCAGGAGGTCATGACCCGCGAACATCAGTCGGAACTGGAAAGCGGCATGGCAGAGCTGGATCGGCTGAACAAGGCGCTGGAGCGCACCCGTAGTTCGTCGATTCCCCTGGCAACCCAGCGCGCCCAACTGGAGCTTGCGTCCTACAAGGCCGGCACCGGCCAATTGAACGCTGTCATCAGTGCCCGTCGCGAACTGATCGAAGCCCAGCTGCGCCAGATCGAACAGCAAAGCCAGCTCGGCCAACTCTCTGCGAGTCTCTATTACGCCTATGTGGAGGGTTTGAAATGAAAACCTCGATCCTCGGTTACACCCTGCTGACTATCGCCCTCGCTGCCGCAGGCACTGCCGGTGGGTATTGGCTCGGGCATCGCCAACAGCCACAAGCCATGATGGCTGACGCCCAACCCGCCACCGACAGCCAACAGAAAGCCCTGTACTACTTCGACCCGATGTACCCGAGCCAGCATTTCGACAAGCCGGGCAAGTCGCCTTTCATGGACATGGAACTGGTGCCCAAATACGGCGATTCCGGCCAGCACGGCTTACCGTCGATCACCGTATCGGCCGAGCAGACCCAGAACCTGGGGATGCGCACCGGCAAGGTCGAGCGCGGCCTGTTGCCCGGGGGCCTGGATGCCGTGGGCTCCCTGACCTACAACCAGCGCAATATCGCCAACCTGCAGGCCCGTGCTGCCGGTTTTGTCGAGCGGGTCTATGATCGCGCGCCAGGTGATGTATTGCCCGCAGGCAGCGCCCTGGTCGATTTGCTGATCCCTGAATGGTCGGCAGCCCAACTGGAATACATCGCCGTGCTCAACAGCGGTGATTCGGGCCTGATCTCGGCATCCCGCGAACGCCTGCGTCTGTTGGGTATGCCCCAGGATGTGATCAACCAGGTGAGCAAGACCCGCAAGGTGAAGCCGGTCCAGACCCTGGTCACGCCCACCGCGGGCGAGTTGCAAGCCCTTGAAGTACGTGCCGGCATGTCGGTGGCGCCCGGTCAGGACCTGGCGAAGATCAACGGCCTGTCCAGCGTATGGCTGGATACCGCCATCCCGGAAACCCAGGCTGGGCTGGTCACTCTTGGGGCGCAAGTCAACGCCACGCTGTCGGCATCCCCGGGGCAAACCCTGCACGGCAAAGTGATTGCCTTGCTGCCCAGCGCGGATCCCCAGACCCGTACCCTGACCGTACGCAGTGAGCTGCCCAACCCTGATGGGATGCTGCGCCCCGGCATGTTCGCCTCGGTACGCCTGAACAGCGCCGAGTCGATGCCGACCTTGCTGATCCCCAGTGAAGCGGTGATCCGCACCGGCAAGCGCACCCTGGTGATGCTAGCCAAAAGCGGTGGTCGCTATGAGCCACGGGAAATCGACATTGGCCGCGAAAGCGATGGCCGCACCCAGGTGCTCGCCGGGCTGGCCGAAGGTCAGGAAGTGGTGACCTCAGGCCAGTTCCTGCTGGACTCCGAAGCCAGCTTGCAAGGCATTACCGGCGATTCGGGCAACGCTGACTCGATGTCGCCCGCCATGTCTCAGCCCATGTCTGATTCCATGTCCGACGCCATGCCCGCAACGGCCCCCATGCAAGGGGACGCCAAATGATCAAGCGTCTGATCCATTGGTCCATCGGCAATCGCCTTTTGGTCGTGCTGGCCACGCTGTTCATCACGGCGTGGGGAATCTGGTCGGTGCAGAACACGGCCATCGACGCCCTGCCGGACCTGTCTGACACCCAGGTCATCATCCGCACCAGCTTTCCCGGCCAGGCGCCGCAGATCGTTGAAAACCAGGTCACCTATCCGCTGGCCAGCACCATGCTGTCGGTGCCAGGGGCAAAAACGGTTCGTGGTTATTCGTTCTTTGGTGACTCATTCATCTATGTGCTGTTCGAGGACGGCACCGATCAGTACTGGGCACGCTCCCGGGTGCTGGAGTACCTGAACCAGGCGCAAGACCGCCTGCCCAAGGGCGTGACCGCAAGTCTGGGGCCGGATGCCACGGGGGTGGGCTGGGTCTACGAGTACGCACTGGTGGATCACAGCGGCAAGCACGACCTGGCGCAACTGCGCACCTTGCAGGACTGGTTCCTCAAGTACGAACTCAAGACCGTGCCCAATGTGGCGGAAGTCGCGACCATTGGCGGCATGGTCAAGCAGTATCAGGTGGTGCTCGACCCGCAGAAGCTGGTGTCCTATGGCGTAACCCAGCAGCAGGTGATCGAGGCGCTGAAGAACGCCAACCAGGAAACCGGCGGCTCGGTGCTGGAACTGGCCGAACGCGAATATGTGGTGCGGGCCACGGGGTATCTGAAGACCCTGGATGACTTCCGCAACATCCCGCTGAAAATCGCGGGCCAAGGCATACCGGTTCTGCTCGGCCAGGTCGCCAGCATCCAGCTCGGCCCGGAAATTCGTCGCGGTGTCGCCGAGCTCAATGGTGACGGCGAAGTGGTGGGCGGCGTGATCATCCTGCGCTCCGGCAAGAACGCCCGGGAAGCCATCCAGGCCGTCAAAGCCAGGCTGGATACCTTGCGCGCTAGCCTGCCCGAAGGGGTTGAACTGGTCACCACCTATGACCGCTCGCAACTGATCGACCGTGCGGTGCATAACCTGAGCTCCAAACTGCTGGAAGAGTTCGGCGTGGTGGCGCTGGTGTGCCTGATCTTCCTCTGGCACCTGCGTTCCTCCCTGGTGGCGATCCTGACATTGCCGCTGGGCGTGCTGATGGCGTTTATCGTGATGCGCATCGAGGGCGTCAACGCCAACATCATGTCTCTGGGCGGGATTGCCATCGCCGTCGGGGCCATGGTGGACGCCGCCGTGGTGATGATCGAAAACGCCCACAAGCACATCGAAACCTGGCAGCGTGAACACCCCGGTGAAACCTTGCGCGGCGAAGCCCACTGGCGGGTGATCGGGGACGCGGCGGCGGAAGTCGGGCCTGCGCTGTTTTTCAGCCTGCTGATCATCACCCTGTCGTTTCTGCCGGTCTTCACCCTGGAAGCCCAGGAAGGCAAGTTGTTCGGCCCTCTGGCGTTCACCAAGTCCTATGCCATGGCGGCGGCCGCTGGTTTGTCGGTCACGCTGGTGCCGGTGCTGATGGGGTTCTGGATCCGTGGGCATATTCCCAGCGAACAACAGAACCCCCTCAATCGCTGGTTGATCGCGGCCTACCGTCCGGCGCTGGAAGCCGTCCTGCGCTGGCCGAAGATGACCCTGGCCATGGCGCTGCTGATTTTCCTGTCGTGCCTGTGGCCCATCAGCCAGTTGGGTGGCGAGTTCATCCCGCCGCTGGATGAGGGTGACTTGCTGTACATGCCGTCGGCGCTGCCCGGCTTGCCCATCAGCAAGGCCAGCGAACTGTTGCAGCAAACCAACCGCATGATTCGCACAGTGCCGGAAGTGGAAACCGTGTTCGGCAAGGCCGGGCGCGCAGAAACCGCCACGGACCCGGCACCGACCGAGATGTTCGAAACCACGATCCAGTTCAAGCCGCGGGATCAATGGCGCCCCGGCATGACCCCGGCAAAACTCATCGACGAGCTGGACAAGGCCGTGCAGGTGCCGGGCCTCGCGAACCTGTGGGTACCACCGATTCGTAACCGCATCGACATGCTTGCCACCGGTATCAAGAGCCCGATCGGCATCAAGGTTGGTGGTTCGTCGCTGGCCGATATTGACCAGATCGCCCACGAGATCGAAGGTGTCGCCAAAACGGTGCCGGGGGTCAGTTCGGCGTTGGCTGAACGCCTGACCGGTGGCAGTTACATCGATGTGCAAATCAACCGCCTGGCTGCTGCGCGTTATGGCCTGAGCATCGCTGATGTGCAATCCGTGGTGTCGAGCGCCATTGGTGGCAACAACATCGGTGAGGTGGTGGACGGGATCGCTCGCTTCCCGATCAACGTGCGTTACCCACGGGAATGGCGCAACAGCCCGGAGGCCCTAAAACAACTGCCGATCCTCACCCCCACCGGTCAGCAATTGACCTTGGGCACCGTGGCTGACATTGGCGTCAGCAGCGGCCCACCGATGCTGCGCAGCGAAAACGGTCGGTTGTCTGGCTGGATCTACGTCGATGTGCGGGGGCGAGACCTGGCTTCAACCGCTCAGGACCTGCAGCAAATGGTGTCCATGAAGGTCAAGCTCAAACCCGGAATGAGCGTCTCTTACTCGGGCCAGTATGAGTACCTGGAGCGGGCCAACGCACGATTGAAATGGGTGGTCCCGGCCACGCTGATGATCATCTTCGTGCTGCTTTACCTGACTTTCAGCCAGGTGGGCGAAGCGCTATTGATCATGGCCACCCTGCCCTTTGCCCTTTCCGGTGGCGTCTGGCTGTTGTACCTGCTGGGCTTCAACCTGTCGGTGGCCACGGGCGTGGGGTTCATTGCCCTGGCCGGGGTGTCGGCGGAGTTTGGCGTGATCATGCTGCTGTACCTGAAAAACGCCTGGAATGCGCGAGTCCAGGCCGGGCAGGACGATAACACCGGGCTGCTGGATTCGATTCGCGAAGGGGCTGTGTTGCGGGTCCGGCCGAAGGTCATGACCGTGGCGGTGATCATTGCCGGCCTGCTACCGATCATGTGGGGTGAAGGCACCGGCTCGGAAGTCATGAAGCGCATCGCCGCGCCCATGGTGGGCGGGATGATTACGGCGCCGTTGCTGTCAATGCTGGTGTTGCCTGCAGCGTATTGGTTGAGTAACCGCAGTCGGTAAGGGAAGGAAACATGTAGGAGCGGACTTGTCCGCGAAGGCGTCGGGCCTGCAAACATCGTGGGTGCTTGACCCACCGAAATTGCGGGCAAGCCCACTCCTACTTGTGCCGAGTTGATTTTTAATCACCGCTCACCCAACGCAACGGCAGCGCATCTGCACGCCGTACGATATGGCGCGGGGTGAAATGCCAAAGCCGTTCTGCGCCCTCAAACCGTGCGATGTGGGGCGAATCCAGCTCAACCCGTGCATCACCGGTCATTTGCAGCAGTTCGCCCGTCGAGAAGTCGACGAAGGTCAGCCCCGACTTCGGATTGACCAGCAGATTACCCAGCGTATTAAAGAAGAAGTTGCCGGAATAATCCGGGATCGTCAGGGAGCCGTCGGCATTGACCCTGACAAACCCTGGGTTACCACCGCGATGGGAGACATCGATCTGTTGTTGCCCGTCTTCACCCTGCACATAGGACGCGACGAAAAAGGTGGCGGCATCGGCAATCAACGCCCGTGCCTGCAGATCCAGATGCGTCATCCATTGCGCAGGCATTGAGCCGGGCTGCCCGGCCGGGCGGCTGAAGGTAAACTGGCGCTGATGGATATAACGCGGGCAATTGCCATAACTCTGCACCACCTTGATATCCAGCCCACGTTCATCGGCCTGAGCAATCATACCGTTGAGCCGGTTGCGCCTGCGGGTCTGCAGGTCAATACCAAGCAACCCAATGGCACTGCCCTGCCCTATGCCGGCCTGGGCCGGGTCAGTGTTGTCAGGGCTGACATTCAATTGCAGGTGATGGGCATCGCTGGCATTGGCAAAGCCGGGCTCTCCGGCGCGCAGGGTCGCCCATGCGTCGCCCTCAGCGTCCACGGTTCCCATGACCATGAATGGCAACAGGGGGTAAAACTCCTGGTGCTGCTCCAGCAAGTGATCGCGAATGACCCGGCTGCCAATGCCTTCCATTTTTTCCAGGACATTGGCGCTTTGCTGAAGGGCACGTTCACCGGCGTGCCAGGGGGTATGGGGTGGGTTGATCATGGTGAACCTCACTGGCAGGTGTGATCGCTGTGGAAAGTTCTTGTCTGGCAGCAATTTGTGGGAGCGAATTCATTCGCGATTCAGTGTGTCAGTCACCAGAAATGCTGAATGTACTGGCCTCTCGCGAATGAATTCGCTCCCACAGGTTTTGTATCAGGCCCGACGCAACCCCACCGGCGTTTGCTGGAACGCAACGAAACCGGGCAGCGATTCGATCCGGGCCAGCCAGTTAATGATGTGGGGATAGCTGCTCAGGTCCACATCACCTTCCGGTGCGCTGGCGACGTAGCTGTAAATCGCCACGTCGGCAATGGTCACGTGCTCGGCCGCCAGCCAGTTGCCTTGAGTCAATTGGCCTTCGATCAACTTCAGAATCGCGTGGGCACGGGGGATCACTTCCTGGGCATTGAGCGGTACGCCAAACACATTGATCAGCCGTGCCGCTGCAGGACCAGAAGCAATCTGCCCCGCCGCCACCGATAACCAGCGCTGCACCCGAGCAGCGGGCAATGGCGCTTCCGGCAGCCAGTCGGTCTTGCCAAATGTCTTCGCCAGATACACCAGAATCGCATTGGAATCGCTGACCCAGACATCGCCGTCCTCGAGCACCGGCAACTGACCGAACGGGTTGAGTTTCAGAAACGCTTCGGCCTTGTGTTCGGCTTTGGCCAGGTCCACAAGCTCCAGCGAATGCTCGACGCCGATCAGGGAGAGGAACAGACGTGCACGGTGCGAGTGACCGGACAAGGGGTGATAAAACAGTTTCATGCTGGAGCCTCGGTGCGTGGCAAGTGGAAGGAAGATGGGACGTAAGGATGCTAAATCCCTTGCCACCTTGAATAAATGCCGAGGAGCGGACATATTTACTCCATATTTCGGAGTAATGGAGTCCGCTGTGGACACTCTTCAAGCAATGCGTGTGGTCATTGCCATCGCCGAACACGGCAGCCTCACCACCGCCGCCCGGCATCTGGATACCTCATTGCCCACCGTGGTGCGTGTGCTGGCCGCCACCGAGCAGCACCTGGGGGTGCGTTTATTCGAGCGCACCACCCGCCAGGTGCGAATAACCGAAGAAGGCCGGCTCTACCTTGAGACCAGCCGCAGCGTCCTGCGCGAGATCGATGCGGTGGAAGACGTGCTGCGCGACAGAGAAAGCGAGCCCAGCGGGCATCTGGTAGTCTGCGCTCCGGTGTTGTTTGGTCAATACCATGTGGCGCCGGTACTCAACGCCTTTATGGCCCGCTACCCCCATGTCAACGTGACACTGACGCTGCTGGACCGGATCACGGATCTGGTGGAAGAAGGCATTGATGTGGCGCTGAGAATCGGGCCGGTCGTTGCGCCGGACCTGGTGGTGACCCCTATCGGTCACGTCCGTCGATGCCTGTGTGCCAGCCCGGCGTTTCTGGCGAGTGTGCCGCCCATTAACGAACCCGACGACATCAAGTCGCTGCCCTTTCTTCAGCACCGGGTGCTGCTGCCCAGCACGCAGGTACAACTGCAGGACGATGGCACGCCCTTTACCCTGAAAATGAACAACGTGCGCATGAAAACCAACACGGCGGGGGCTGTCATCTCGGCGTGCCTGGATGACTTGGGGCTGGGCATGCTGTTGTCTTATCAGATCGATGAGCTGGTGGCGGCGGGCAAACTGCAATTGGTGCTCGAACGCTATTTACCGCCCCCAATACCCGTGTCACTGGTGTATCTGCCCTCTCGACGCGCCTCGGTACGGACCCGCACCTTCATTAACTGGGCAAGAGAGAAAATCACTGAGCGACTGCCGCAACTGATTTATTAATCACCGGCAATTCCAGGTCAATTAGAGGATGGTCGTAGATACTTTGCGGCCACGCCCACCCCCGAAATGCATCATTGCACGATTGACAATAGTTTATGCATCACATTGATCTTTAATTGAATATCCAGCGCAGTATCCTGACCCCGCTTCTCGCGACAGCACCCGCCGAGGCCAGAGACTTCACATTGTGTATCCCGCGCACTACGCATAATGACTTACCCCACCGGGGGACAGATGAAGTGATCCTGTTATTTGAGGTTGCTTAAAAGGTTAGTGAAATGAAAAGTTTGATCGCGTTCGCCCTGTCGGGTTTTTGCAGGGTTGCAATGGCTGATGAAACCGCAGCGTCCCCGCAACCCGTGGTTGAGCCTTACAGCTACTCACAGCACCTGGACATTGCCCGAGTCATAAGCTCAACGCCCATTCCAGACGTCTGCGCCGTGGTGCCGATGCAGATGACCTACGATGATCACAATGGCCAGCGGCATACCATGAGTTACCTGATCATGGGCAATGGCTGTACCAATTAATTAACGATTAATTGACCTGCAACAGGTTTCTTTATTGAACTTTTTCAATAAGCCACGCGCCTTGCATTAAAGACAACTATAAACACGATGAATCTTGGCGCGTTTCGCAAAATGCTGCTATAGCTACCGCTCTTAATTTTGCCCAAGGGCTGAGAACAACATGGCAGTCGTCAAGAAGATGAACGTGGTGCAATTGACCATGCTCACAGCGGTCAACATGCTGGGGTCGGGGATTGTGCTGTTGCCAACCAAGCTGGCTGAAGTAGGGAGCATCTCCATATTGTCCTGGCTGGTCACGGCCACCGGATCACTGGCATTGGCTTACGCGTTCGCCCGATGCGGCATGCTCAGTCGAAAGACCGGGGGCATGGGAGGCTATGCCGAATATACCTTTGGTAAAGCCGGTAACTATCTAACTAACTACACCTATGGCACTTCCCTGTTGATCGCCAATGTGGCCATTGCTATTACCGCGGTGGGCTATATGCAGGTGTTGTTCAGCTGGCAATTGAACCCGCTCAATGTCGGCCTGGCGACCATCGGTTTGTTATGGCTGACCACGATTGCCAACTTTGGCGGCGCCAGTGTGACCGGCAAGATCGGTGCAATCACGGTATGGGGTGTCATTGCACCGGTGGTGGTTGTTTCCACCCTTGGCTGGTTCTGGTTTGACTCGGCCACTTACGCGGCAGGCTGGAACCCTCACGATAAATCCTGGCTGGATGCGGCCAGCGCCTCGGTGGCGATCACGCTGTGGGCCTTTCTGGGTCTGGAATCGGCGTGCGCCAACACCGATGCCGTGGAGAACCCGGAGCGCAACGTCCCCATCGCAGTATTGGGCGGTACCATTGGCGCAGCGGTGATCTACATCGTGTCCACCAACGTCATCGCCGGCATCGTCAGCAATCCGGAACTGGTTGCGTCCACCGCGCCCTTCGGCCTGGTCTTCGCCAAAATGTTCAACCCGCTGGTGGGCAGTATTGTCATGGGGCTGATGGTCATCGCCTGCATCGGCTCGTTGTTGGGCTGGCAGTTCACCATTGCTCAGGTATTCAAGAGTTCCGCGGACACAGGTTACTTCCTGCCGGTCTTCGCCAAAATCAACAAACACGGCACCCCTATTGTCGGCATGCTGATCCTGCTGGCCGGGCAAACCGGGCTGGCGCTGCTGACCATCAGCCCGGACCTGACCAAGCAATTCGACACCTTGGTCAATCTGGCGGTAGTGACCAACCTCATCCCGTACATCCTGTGCATGGGCGCCTTGATGACCATGCAGAAAGTTGCAGGCATTGCGCCGCGCCAGGCGCTGTTGACCAACCTCGTCGCCTGGGTCGCTGCGGCCTACAGCTATCTGGCGCTCTACAGTTCCGGGGTCCAGGCGCTGATGCTTGGTGGCGTGGCAACCATCATCGGCTACACGTTGTTCGGTTTCGTCAACAACCGCCTGCTTAACCTGGAGGAAGCCCGCATCCTGCGCGGTGAGGGCCTGCCTTCAGACACCGACCTGCCCAACCTTACAAGTGCACTGCCGACCCAGAACAAGGAGGTTTTGTCATGAGTCAAAACATGCGCCCGCTCGGAATGCTGGCCTTGCTGGTCGGCGAAGTACCGGATGCCAACGGCATCTTCGGTCGCTCCCTGAACCATTTGATCGAGGACATGGAAGCACGGGGCATCAGCGTCCTGACGTCGCAGTCGTTCAAGGATGCGGTGACCATCATTCGTTCCGACTCGGCCATCCAGTGCCTGCTGGTCAACTGGGACACGGATCAGACTCTGGACAAAAAGGCCTGCCTGAACCTGCTCAACGAACTGCGCGCCCGCAATACCCGCGTGCCCGTGTTCCTGATCAGCGACCGCAGCACCGTGGCCTCGATCCCGCTGCCCGTCATGCAACACGCCGATGACTTCATCTGGCTGCCCGAGGACACCAGTGGTTTTTTGAGCGGCCGCATCATGGCGGCCATCGAACGCTATCGTCAGGCGGCGCTGCCACCGATGTTCGGGGCACTCATCAAGTTTGCCCGCACCTATGAGTACTCCTGGCACACACCAGGCCATGCGGGCGGCACGGCGTTTCTGAAAAGCACGGCGGGCCGGGCCTTTTACGAGTTCTTTGGTGAAAATCTGCTGCGCTCTGACCTGTCGATTTCCGTTGGTGAACTGGGTTCGCTGCTTGATCACAGTGGCCCCATCGGCCAGGGCGAGCGTTATGCCGCCAAGGTATTCGGTGCCCACCGCACCTATTACGTCACCAACGGTTCTTCGACGTCGAACCGCGTGATCCTGATGGCAAGCGTGACCCGGGACCAGATTGCCCTGTGCGACCGCAACTGCCACAAGTCGGCAGAGCATGCGATGACCTTGTCCGGCGCGATCCCGACGTACCTGGTGCCGACCCGCAACCGCTTCGGCATCATCGGCCCGATTCTGCCCGAAACCCTCAGCGCCGAAGCCGTAAAACGTGCCATCGAAGCCAACCCGCTGGTCAAGCCAGGCATCGACAAGACACCGATGCACGCCATCGTCACCAACTCCACTTACGATGGCCTGTGCTACAACGTGACCCGGGTCGAGCAGTTGCTGGGGCAAAGTGTCGACCGACTGCATTTCGACGAGGCCTGGTACGGCTACGCGCGTTTCAACCCGATCTACCGCGAGCGCTTTGCCATGCATGGCAGCCCCGCCGATCACGACGCGTCACGCCCGACGGTGTTCGCCACCCAATCGACCCACAAGTTACTGGCCGCGTTGTCACAGGCCTCGATGATTCACGTGCGTGACGGGCGCAAGCCGATCCCCCATGGCCGTTTCAACGAGTCGTTCATGATGCACGCCTCGACCTCGCCCAACTACGCGATCATGGCTTCCTGCGATGTCAGCTCGGCCATGATGGAAGCTCCTGGCGGCCTGATCCTGACCGGGGAATCCATCGAAGAAGCGATTTCGTTCCGTCAGGTCATTTCTCGCATGCATGCCGATCTGGCGGAAAAGAACGACTGGTTTTTCACCTGCTGGCAGCCGCCCACGGTGCAAGCCGATGGCAAGACAGTTGCCTTCCACGCCGCCGATCCCGCCTACCTGAAAACCGAGCCTTATTGCTGGGTGCTGCACCCCAACGAGGTCTGGCACGGCTTCGGCAACATCGAAGACGGCTACTGCATGCTCGACCCGATCAAGGTCTCGGTACTGACGCCGGGCATGGGCGATGACGGCGAATTGCTGGACAGCGGTATCCCGGCCTGCGTACTTACGGCCTACCTGGGGCGCCAGGGCATCGTGGTCGAGAAGACCACCGACTTCACCATCCTGTTCCTGTTCTCCATCGGCATCACCCGCGGCAAGTGGGGCACGCTGGTCAACGCCCTGCTGGACTTCAAGCGCGACTACGACGAAAACCTGGAGCTGGAACGCTGCCTGCCCGACCTGCTGCAAAGCTACCCGGTGCGCTACAAGGGCATGGGGCTCAAGGACCTGGCGCAAGAAATCTTCAAGGCCATGGGCGAAACCCGCACCACTGCCACCATGTCTGCCGCGTTCGGTTCGCTGCCCGAGGCTGTGTTCAGCCCAGTGGAGACCTACGAAAAACTGGTCAAGGACGAGATCGAACTGGTCACGCTGGAGCAAGCAGCCGGGCGCATCGTCGCCACTGGCATCGTGCCCTACCCGCCTGGCATCCCGCTGTTGATGCCCGGTGAAAACGCAGGCCCCGCCAACGGACCGCTGCTCAGCTACCTCAAGGCACTGGAAAGCTTCGACCGCGAGTTCCCGGGGTTCACCCATGACACCCACGGTATCGAGGCCGAGGAAGGGGTTTATCGGCTGTATTGCCTGAAGTAAGCGTGGAAAAACCAAAACTGTAGGAGTGGACTTGTCCGCGAAGACGTCAGCACAGGCAATACTCCTTGGGCCTGATACATCGACATCGCGGGCAAGCCACGCTCCTGCAGGTTTTGTGCTAGCCCCCGCACAACCGATTACAAATGAACTTGAGCTAAACGTCGCAGCCCTATACTGTATATGCAAACAGTATAGGGTTTTCCCATGCAGCTTATCGACAAGCTCAGCATCCTCGCCGACGCCGCCAAGTACGACGCTTCATGCGCCAGCAGCGGTGCGCCGAAACGCAGTTCACAAGGCAAGGCCGGGCTGGGTTCAACGGACGGCATGGGGATTTGCCACAGCTACACGCCTGACGGGCGTTGCGTCTCGCTGCTCAAGGTCCTGCTCACCAACTTCTGCCTTTACGACTGCCAGTACTGCGTCAATCGCCGTTCGAGTGACGTGCCCCGCGCCCGTTTCAGCCCCGAAGAAGTGGTCACCCTGACGCTGGATTTCTACCGGCGTAATTGCGTCAGTGGGCTGTTTCTCAGCTCAGGCATCATCCGTTCGGCCGACTACACCATGGAGCAACTGGTTCGGGTGGCCAAACTGCTGCGTGAAGAGCACCAGTTTCGCGGCTACATTCACCTCAAGACCATCCCCGAAGCCGACCCGCTGTTGATCGAAGAAGCGGGCAAGTATGCCGACCGCCTGAGCGTCAATATCGAGCTGCCCACGGATCAGGGCCTCAAGACCCTGGCCCCGGAAAAAGACGTGGTCTCGATCAAGCAAGCCATGAAGACCATCTTCACCGGCGAACAAACCGTCCTCAACGAGCCTCGCTCGCCGCGTTTTGCACCGGCCGGACAAAGCACACAGATGATCGTCGGCGCCGACGATACCGACGACAGCACCATTTTGCACAGCGCTGAATCCCTGTACGGCAACTTCCGTTTGCGCCGGGTCTATTACTCGGCGTTCAGCCCGATCCCCAACAGCCCGAACAGCGTGCCCCTGGCGGCACCACCGCTGATGCGCGAACACCGCTTGTATCAGGCCGACTTTCTGCTGCGCGGTTATGGCTTCAAGGCAGACGAGCTGTTCAAGGGGCCGGGGCATCTGGCGCTGGACATCGACCCCAAGCTCGCCTGGGCACTGGAGAATCGCAGCCTGTTCCCGCTGGACCTCAACCGGGCCGACGCGGCCATGATTGCCCGTATCCCCGGCATCGGCATTCGCACCACCAAGCGTTTGATCGAGCTGCGCCTGCAGCGCCGGATTCGCTATGAAGACCTGACCCGCCTGCGCTGTGTATTGGTCAAGGCCAAGCCGTTCATCATTACCAGCGATTACCACCCCAGTCAGGCTGAGACCAGCAGCGAGCTGCTGCACTTTCAACTGCGTGATCGGCCACAACCTCAACAACTGGGGCTATGGGCATGATCAGTCTGGATTGCGACGATCTGTTCGGTGTCTGGCGTCAGCAGGCACGCTGGCTGCTCAGCCATGGCATCGATCCCAGCCGGGTCAGCTGGAACGCCGGAACCGCAGCCGACCTGTTCACCACTGACGAGCAGTACCCCGAGCAACCTGGGCCCTTCCAGGCGCGGATCCCCATGGCGTTGCTGGAGCTGCTGGAAAACGCCTCATGCTATCGCGGCGAGCAGCGCTGGAGCCTGCTGTACGAAGTGCTGTGGCGAGTCAGCCATGGAGACCGGACGGCCATGCTGGCAGGCGACAAACTGGGCAGTGAGCTGCACCGACGCATCAAGCAGGTCAGTCGCGAAGCTCATCACCTGCATGCGTTCGTGCGTTTTGTGTCGTTGCCCCAAGTGCTGGCCCCCGTGGCTGCTGATCTCGAAGCTGCCGCACAACCCGAGTACGTGGCCTGGCATGAACCGGCCCACGACATCCTGCAGAGCGCCAGCGAGCATTTCGTTGGCCGCATGGGCCGCCACCGCTGGATGATTGCCACGCCCCAGGACGGGGTTTACTACGACGGCACCCAATTGATCCACCAGCGTCATTGCCCTGCTGAATGGCAATTGCTGGCCCTGAACGCCGAAGATCCACACGGCGAACTCTGGCTCACCTACTACAGCCATATCTTCAACCCGGCACGCCTGAACCCCAAGGTCATGCAAGGGCACTTGCCGACTCGGTTCTGGAAAAACCTGCCAGAAGGCCCGCTGATTCCTGGCTTGATCAGCGAAGCCCGGCGCGGCAAGCAACGTGACGGCCAGGCCGGCTCTGTGGGCGCCCGGGCGGGTAAGCGGATTGTCCGGGGCGCGGACAAGAATGGGTCGGATAACTAGCCATAGCTCCTGGCACTGTGGGAGCCGAGCTTGCTCGCGAAAGTGGCATCTCAGGTACAGAGATGCAGATGGACTGACGCCTTCGTGAGCAAGCTCACTCCCACCCACATCGCATAATCTCTGGAGTCAAACCCCGTTCCAATAATCAGGCCGGTTGTAGACTTCCTTCAAAAACGCGATGAAGAACCGCACCTTCGCCGGCAAATAATGCTGCTGCGGGTAAACGCCCTGGATGTCATAGCCCGGCAAGGCGAAGTCATCCAGCACGGTCACCAGCTCGCCACTTTCCAGCTCACTCTGGATCTCCCATATCGAGCGCCAGCTTAAGCCCAGCCCGCGTTTGGTCCAGTCGAACAGCAACTCGCTGTCGTTGCAGTACAGGTTGCCCGCCACCTTGATCGCCACCGGCTTGCCGTCACGCTGAAACGTCCAGCCCCGGTGCTGACCACCTTGCAGGTTGAACGCCAGGCAGTTGTGATCGGCCAGGTCTTCCAGGGTTTTCGGGTAACCACGGGCAGCAAAGTAATGCGGCGCACCACACACCACCCGTCGATTGGAAAACAGCTTGATCGCCACGTAGTTGGGGTCTAACACCTCACCAATGCGGATGCTCATGTCGTAGCCCTCGCGCACCAGGTCGATCACGTTGTCGGTCAGGTTGAAGGACAGATTGAGGTCAGGGAAACGGGCCTGGAACTCTGGCGCATGGGGTGCCACGTGGCGGCGGCCGAAACCCGCAGGCGCCGACACCATCAGATGCCCACGGACCGTACTTTCGTTCTGGCTGACACTGGCATCCAGTTCGTCGAAAGTCCGTAGCAGCGCCTTGGCGTTTTCCAGGTACGACTCCCCCAGTTCGGTCAGGGTCAGGCCACGGGTCGAACGGTGAATCAGCTTGATTCCCAGACGGTCCTCCAGGGCACTGAGCCTGCGACCCATCACCACCGGCGTCACGCCTTCAACCAACGCCGCCGCAGCGAAACTGCCATGGGCGGCGACCAGAGCGTAGCTGCGCAGTTCTGTATAACGATCCATTCGATACTCCTGATACCGACAGAAACGATAAATCCGGTCATTCACAAACAAGCCTCAACAAATCAGGCTGTACATGTACCAAAACTATCGAGTTCAGGAGACTAGCAAATGACGATCATGAGAGCCATCGAAGCCGCCGTTCTGGTGATGCGTCGCGAAGGGATCACTACCGCCTTTGGTATTCCGGGTGCAGCCATCAACCCGCTGTACGCAGCGCTGAAGACCCTGGGTGGCATTGATCACGTCCTGGCTCGTCACGTCGAAGGTGCCTCGCACATGGCGGAGGGCTATACCCGCGCCGTGGCTGGCAACATTGGCGTGTGCATCGGCACGTCCGGCCCTGCAGGGACTGACATGATCACCGGTCTGTACTCGGCGTCGGCGGACTCGATTCCGATTCTGTGCATCACCGGGCAGGCACCCCGGGCGCGTCTGCACAAGGAAGACTTCCAGGCCGTGGACATCGCCAGCATCGCCGCGCCCGTCAGCAAATGGGCCACCACGGTGATGGAACCCGGCCAGGTGCCTTATGTGTTCCAGAAGGCCTTCCAACTGATGCGCAGCGGTCGGCCCGGCCCAGTGCTGATCGATCTGCCGTTCGATGTGCAAATGGCGGAAATAGAATTCGACATCGACGCCTACGAACCTCTGCCCATCGTCAAGCCACGGGCCAGCCGCAAGCAGGTGGAAAAAGCGTTGGCCATGCTCAACAAGGCCGAACGCCCGCTGATCGTTGCCGGGGGTGGCGTGATCAATGCCGACGCGTCCCAAGTGTTGGTGGAGTTCGCCGAACTGACGGGCATTCCGGTTATCCCCACGCTCATGGGCTGGGGCAGTATCCCCGACGACCACCCGCAGATGGCGGGCATGGTCGGCCTGCAGACCTCACACCGCTACGGTAACGCCACCCTGCTGGAATCCGACCTGGTGCTGGGCATCGGCAATCGCTGGGCCAATCGCCACACCGGTACGGTATCGGTGTACAGCGAAGGTCGGCAGTTCATCCACATCGACATCGAACCCACTCAGATTGGCCGCGTCTTGATGCCGGACCTGGGCATTGTGTCCGACGCGGGCGCCGCCCTGGAGATGCTGCTGGAGGTGGCCCGAGAATGGCACACCGCAGGCAAACTCAAGGACCGCAGCGCCTGGCTGAACAGCTGTCAGGAACGCAAACGCACCCTGCTGCGCAAGACCCACTTCAATGAAGTGCCGGTCAAACCGCAACGGGTGTACGAAGAAATGAACCGCTACTTTGGCAAGGACACCTGCTACGTCAGCACCATCGGGCTGTCGCAGATCGCCGGTGCGCAGTTTCTGCATGTCTACAAACCACGGCACTGGATCAACTGCGGTCAGGCCGGCCCACTGGGCTGGACCATTCCCGCCGCATTGGGCGTGGTCAAGGCGGCTCCGACGCGCCAGGTGGTGGGATTGTCCGGCGACTATGACTTCCAGTTCATGATCGAAGAGCTGGCCGTGGGGGCGCAGTTCAAGCTGCCGTACCTTCATGTGGTGGTGAACAACAGCTACCTGGGGCTGATCCGCCAGGCCCAGCGCGGTTTCGACATGGATTACTGCGTGCAACTGGCCTTCGACAACATCAATGCCCCCGAGCTGGAAGGCTATGGCGTGGACCACGTGGCCGTGGCCGAAGGACTGGGCTGCAAGGCGATACGGGTGACTGAGCCGGACCACATTCAGGCGGCGCTGGCCGAAGCCACCGCGCTGATGCGGCAATACAGCGTGCCGGTGATTGTGGAGGTCATTCTGGAACGGGTGACCAATATCGCCATGGGTACTGAGATCAATGCGATCAATGAATTCGAAGAGCTGGCCTGATGCCGGTCCAGTTAATTCGCTCCCACAGATTACTGCCAAACACAAAATTTAAATGCCTTGAGCCCCCTCAGATCAGGAGCCACCCAATGCCACGCCTATGCGCCAATCTGTCCATGTTGTTTACCGAACAGGCGTTCCTGCAACGGTTCGCCGCCGCCCGTCACGCAGGCTTCACCGGCGTCGAATACCTCTTCCCCTATGAGTTCAGTTCGGCGCAGCTCAAGGCCGAGCTGGACCGTAACGGCCTGACGCAAGTGCTGTTCAACCTGCCCGCAGGCGACTGGGCCAAGGGGGAACGCGGGATTGCCTGCCATCCAGACCGTATTGAGGAGTTCCGCGCCGGGGTCAATCTGGCCATTGCCTACGCTCAGGTGTTGGGTAATACCCGGATCAACTGCCTGGCCGGGATTAGTCCTGAGGGGGTCGAAGACGAACTGATCGAAAGCACCTTCGTCGACAACCTGAAATATGCCGCCAACAAGCTGCAAGCGGTCGGAATCGGGCTCGTCATCGAAATGATCAACACCCGGGATATCCCCGGTTTCTACTTGAACACTACCCGCCAGGCGCTGGCGATTCGCGACAAGGTGGGCAGCCCGAACCTGGCGCTGCAGTACGACATCTATCACATGCAGATCATGGAAGGTGACCTGGCCCACACCCTGGAAACCCACTTGCCATCGATCCAGCACGTGCAACTGGCAGACAACCCGGGGCGTCACGAACCGGGCACCGGGGAGATCAACTACCACTTCCTGTTCGAACATCTGGATAGCATCGGTTACCAGGGCTGGGTCGGTTGCGAATACAAACCGCTGACCACTACCGAAGCAGGCCTGGGCTGGCTGAAAACCTACAACGTTTTGTAACCCGAAGACTTCCCGTCATATAAGGACCACGTTCATGGCCAATATCGGATTTATCGGCACCGGCATCATGGGCCTGCCCATGGCGCAAAATCTGCAAAAAGCCGGGCACACACTGTTTGTGTCCGATCATCGCAGCCCGCCTCCAGCCGTGTTGCGGGAGGCAGGCGCCAAGGTGCTGCACAACCCCAGAGAAGTGGCCCAGGCTGCGGAGTTCATCATTCTGATGCTGCCCGATACGCCCTTTGTCGAGACCGTGCTGTTTGGCGAAAACGGCGTGGCTGAAGGCGTCAGTGAAGGCAAGGTGGTGATCGACATGAGTTCCATTTCGCCCTCCGCGACCAAAGGCTTTGCCCAGAAGATCAATGCCAAGGGCGCCGAGTACCTGGACGCACCGGTCTCGGGCGGTGAAGTGGGGGCCACGGCCGCGACATTGAGCATCATGCTGGGCGGCAACCAGGCCACTTTCGAACGTGCCCTGCCCTTGCTGCAGGCCATGGGCAAGAACATCACGCTGGTGGGGGGCAACGGCGACGGTCAGACCGCCAAGGTTGCGAACCAGATCATCGTGGCGCTGAACATCCAGGCGGTGGCCGAGGCGCTGCTGTTCGCCTCAAAAAACGGTGCCGATCCGGCCAAGGTGCGTGAAGCGTGGATGGGAGGTTTTGCCAGCTCGAAGATCCTCGAAGTGCATGGCGAAAGGATGATCAAGGGCACGTTCAGCCCCGGCTTTCGCATTGCTTTGCATCAGAAGGATTTGAATCTGGCGCTCGAGGGCGCACGGCAACTGAACCTGAACCTGCCCAACACCGCCAACGCCCAACAGGTATTCAGCACCTGCGCGGCCATCGGTGGCGACCAGTGGGATCACTCGGCCTTGATCAAGGGCCTGGAACACATGGCGAACTTTTCGATCCGGGAGGAGTAAGGTTTGGCAAGCCGGGCACACCATTGCGGTATGCCCGGCCGTTACAGCCTTGCGACGCTATGATCAGAAAATCGAGATCGGGTAATCGGCAATCAAACGGAACTCGTCGACGTTGCCTTCAGCCTGATCGGCATTGCCACGGTGCCAGGCCTGACGCAGGCGCAAGGACAAATCCTTGACCGGGCCGGTCTGAACCACGTACTTGGCTTCAAGGTTGGTTTCGTGGTGTCTGCCATCTTCACCATAACCATAGTTACGGTAAGGACTATTGGCCGCCATGTGCGAGCCGTCAATATCATCACCGGTCACATAACGCGCCATGAAACTTAGACCCGGTACGCCATAAGTTGCCATGTTCAAGTCATAACGGGCCTGCCAGGACTTTTCACCCGGACCGTTGAAGTCAGAGTATTCAACGGAGTTGGCGACATAGATCGAGTCGGCGGCATCGCCAGGGCCATTATGTCCAACGGCCAGATAGTCGAAAGGCGTATCACCGTGAACTTTCTGGAACGCCAGTGTCACTGTATGCGCCGTCAGGAAGGAATAGGCAGCCGCCAACGACCAGGTGGTGTTGTTGATCGCCCCGGCTTTAGCTTGCCCGGTGTCATTGGTGCGGTAGAGGTTAAAGTCGACATTCAACGACTGGTCCGCAGTAATAGGCAATGTGTAATTGGTATTGACGTAGTACTGGTTCCAGACATCTTCCATCTTCGAGCCATACAGGCTCACTGTCAGATCTTTCGACACTGCGTATTTGCCGCCGGCATAGTCAACACTTTTGGCGGTGACGTTGGCGTAGGTCGCAAAAAGCTCGTGGTCATTGTTGGTGGTGACCGGGCCATTGCTGCTGGTGAAGTGACCGCCGTCCAGGTCCAGGCCTTCGAACTCACTGCTCTGCAGCATGAAGCCGGTGGCCGTCTGGGGGAACAGACGCGAACCGCCAACGGCAAAGACCGGGGCTACCGGTTGCAGGTTGCCGTAATGCAATTCTGTCTTGGAAACCCTGATCTTGACGGATCCGCCTGCGGTGCCGTACTCGCTTTCAGGCTCGCCATGGCTGTCGACCGGCAGGTTGCCAGTGCCCGACGTACCTGCACCGCCATCGAGCTTGATGCCCCAGAAACCAAAGGCATCGACCCCGAAACCTACCGTACCCTGGGTGAAACCGGAGCTGAAATTGCCCAGGACGCCCTGGGTCCAGTCCTTGCTGTCAGGTTTGCCGTCCTGGCGACTGCGGTTGTAGTAATAATTTTTGAGGTGAACGTTGAGTGTGCTGTCTTCGACAAATCCTTTGGCCTCGGATTGATCGCTGACGACGGCTGCTGCCGCGAACTGGCTGACACCCATGGAGACCGCAAGAGCGACCAGATTCCATTTGACGAACATTGTTGATTTCCCCTGTTTCAATAAAGTCCCGGCACAAACAAACGCATGAGCAACAGGGATTCCCCCCGGGTTCAGGCGAAAGAAAGAGCGGAAAATACGAGCAATGGCAGATGGGCTAATACATCGAACCGCAATTGAAACTCACGGCAAATGAACAGGCCTCAAGGCCCGTTTCTTATATTTTTGGCACGGGTGTGCTCACCCAATGCCGGCAAACTTTTATCATTTTTTGGCGGGAACATTCATTTGCATATCATGATAGTCACTATCGATTATCGTAATAGTTGAAATCGGCAGAGCGGTGGTAACGTTCGCGGCGATGAATGACCACGTCTCTTAATGCCTCCCGACTCCGCATCGGATAGGCACAAGAATACTTGCTCTACTTCATCATTCCTTTGGTAAGACTTTTTAGCCACCTCACTTGCGTGCGGTGGCTTTTTTTATGGCGTTAATTTTTATTTGAACAGTTGTTTGAAATCCCTCATCTAACAGCGCCTGCAACTATGGATCCAATACGCCGCCACTCCAGTTTTCCGAGGGCTTGCTACCGGTAAACTTGGCCACGACCGTGCCCTGAGGGATCAGTCGATCGCGTGAATGGGTCACCAACCGACCGGCCTGCGGAGCATGCAACACCACGTCGGAGTCGGAGACTCCGGGCTTATGGAGAATCCGGGCAAAACGCTCACCCTCCTCGACCCAATCTCCCAGCGTCTTCTCCAGAATCAGCACGCCAGGCACAGGCGCGAAGATCGATTCCATATGCCCCATGTCCACCGCTACGCCCTGCCACGCTGGCATTGACGGGCTACTCTCGGCATCGCCGGCGGTCAACACACCGCGATGACACAGCCAGTGGTATAACCCGCGCTCATCCTGCTCCGCCAGGTCATCGCTGACATCGCTCTGCCCCCGCAGCTCAAGGGTTGCGGCCAGCTTGCCGACGCCGCCGCTCGCCCTCCACGGCGCAATGACAGCCTCTTCGAACGAGCCATCGCCCCCTTCGTCCCAGATGATCGCCACGTCAGCCTGCATTGCGGCAGCCAGATCGGCACCTTCCGGCCAGAAGCTGCGATGCATGTACAAGTACGGCAAGGCTTCGTCATCGGTGTGCAGGTCCAGCACGTAATCGGCGTCGGTCGCCAGGCTGATCAGGGTTCGCTGCCATTGGGCGAAATTTCCGGTGGTGCGCGTCAATGCCAACGACTGGTCGAAGTGTCGATTGAAGTTTTGCCCGCTGGACTCATGGAAACGACCGCTCAGGCGCCCGAAACGAAACTGGCCGATGCCCAAGGGGTTGGCCTGGGGCACAACGATGACGCTTCCCCTGATCCGCCCTTCGTTTTCAGCCCGTTGCAGGCGCTCGATCAGCCGGTGCAACACCAGCATCCCGGCAATTTCGTCAGCGTGCAGCCCCGCTTGCAGGTACACCTTCGGCCCTGTTCCATCGCCGGAAAAATGCCAGGCAGCCAACCTCAGGGACTCCCCGGCGTCACCTGCCACATTCATGGAAATATCTTCAGCCATACCGCTACTCCTCTTAAAAAAACGGATTCTTGTGACGCATCTGCCTTACGCGCCGGGTAGCAATTGAACATGCGTTCAACTAATCTCGGCAGCTGATCATTCATTTCCAAACATGTTTGCAGGAGTCATTGTGGAACTCGATGGCCGTAAATTTCGCCGCGCGGAACCCGATGAGCGCCGCGATCTGCTGATTGCCGCCGCGCTCAAATGCCTGGCCGAAGAAGGTCATGCGGGCATATCAGTGCGCCGTATCGCCAAGGAAGCCAATGTGTCCGTAGGGCTGGTCAGTCATCACTTCGGCAGCATTGATGTGCTGATCGCCGACACCTACCAAAAACTCTCACTGGACCTGACCTGCGCTCTGCAAATCGAGGTGGACAAGGCCGAGTCGGCGGCGCAACGCCTGGACGCCTTCCTCGTAGGCTCGTTTTCCCCCCTGGTGCTCGACCCGGAACTGCTTAGCGTCTGGGTCGTGTTCTGGAGCCTCATTCGTCACTCTCCCCATGTCAGTCATGCCCATGAACAGGGCTATGGCGCCTATCGCGAGTTGCTGGAACGCCTGCTCCGCGAACTGGCCGCCGAGGAAGGCTTTGTCATCAGTGACCCTGCCCTGGCGGCCATCGGCCTGTCGGCCATACTCGACGGCCTATGGCTGGAATGGTGTCTGAACCCTACGACCTTCAGCGCCGAAAGCGGCTTGTACATCTGTCGCCGCTGGGTGGTTGGCCTAAGGCGTGGAGCCTTCAGCCCCGACGACGACGCGTGATCGGCGCTGGGCCGCCAGCATCGCCAGGGTGCCGCTGATTGCAATCAGGCCGGCGCCGATGATCAGCGGCATGTCCAGCACCGTCCCCCAGATCAGGCTTGACAACATGAACGCCCAGATCAGGCCGGTGTATTCAAAGGGGGCCAGCAAGGTTGCGGTGCCACGGGTAAAACTCAGAAACAACAGGTACTGCCCTATGCCTCCGACCAGCCCGGCCGCGATCATGCCCAGCAGTGCCGGTGCCGATGCCAGCGTAAGGGTTGCGCTGTAGGTCCAGGGCAACGTGACACCGGTGCAGACCACAAACACCGCATTGGTCATGAGCATTTGCACCATCACAGACGTCGAGCCGTCCACCTGGCGCAGTTGAATGTAGGTAAACGCCCAGAACAGCGCCGCCAACAACGTCATCGCCACTGGCCAGGGCGAAACCATGCGCCCCGGTTGGCAGGCAATCACCACCCCGACAAATCCCAGCACCACTGCGAACCATTGCCAGCCCGTGGCCCGCTCCTTGAGGATCAGACGGGCGAGCACCGTGACGATCACCGGCGCGGAAAAATACAGGGTAGTCATCTCGGCCAGGCTCAGCTCCCGCGCCGCGCTGTAGTAGAGGATCCAGGCCAGGATCGACAGTACACCGCGCTTGAGTAACAACGCTTTGCTGCTCGATTGCCAGCTCTGACGCCAAAGCGCCTTGCGCCCGATCAGCAGGCAGGCCACGGTGACGGTCAGGCTGCGCCAGAACAGAATCTCGAACACCGAGTGATCGGCCACCAGCCATTTCACGGCCGCGTCCTGCAACGCGAAAAAGGCGTACGCCAGGATGCATAGCAATACGGCCTTGGCGGGTTCAGTGACTTTGCCCTGGCTCATTTGATCGACCTGCGCAGCGGCGTACCACGTCGTTCCGCCAGGGCAAAACCACCTTCGATGATGAACGTCAGGCACACATAAATGACCGCGACCAGAATCAACGGCTGGTAAACCTGAAATGTCTGGGCCCGCACCACATTGGCGGCGCCCAACAGGTCGATGACCGCGATCGTCGACGCCAGTGCCGTGGACTTGAGCAGCATCACGCTTTCCCCCGCCAGGGTCGGCAGCAACAACCGCAATGCCCTGGGCAAACGCACCCGCAGCAGCGCCTGACGCGGCGTCATGCCAAACGCCGCCGCGGCCTCCAGTTCGCCCTTGGGTACTGCCATCAACCCGCCGCGCACCACCTCCCCCACATAAGCGCCCACCGACAGCACCAGTGCGAAGACGATGTACCAGTAGCCGTCACGCAGCAGTGGCCACAAGAAGCTGCCGCGAACCAGCGGGAACTGCGCAAACAGGCTGCCCAGGCCGTAATAGAAAATGTAAATCTGGATCAACAGCGGTGTGCCGCGAATGACGCTGGTGTAGCCCAGGCTGACCGAAGCAATGACGCGATTGCGTGACAGCCTCCCCAGCGCGGTGATGACCGCCAGCACAAACCCCAGCACCGCAGCGAGCAGCAGGATCGAAATCGTTGTTTGCAGCCCGTGAAACAACAGGCTTGCGTAGTCGTACATCCACAAAGGCATCATCAGGCTCTCTCAGATAATCGGCATTCAGGCCAGCGGCATCCAGCGCCGAATGCGCCTTTCCAGTCGCCCCGACACGTAGTTGGAAAACAGCGTCACCCCGTAATACAAGGCAGCCGCAGAGAGATAGAACAGCAAGTAATGCCGGGTAGAACCCGCCGCCTGCTTGGCGGTGTAGAGCAACTCGTTGGTCCCCACCACACTGATCAACGCACTGTCCTTGATCAGGTTGATCCACAGGTTGGCCATCCCGGCCAGTGCGAAAGGTGCCATCATCGGCAGCGTGACCCGCCGAAACAGGCCAACCCCGGTCAAACCGAACGCGCGGGCGGCTTCGATGGGGCCATGGGGAATCGCCAGAATTGCCGCGCGGAAGATTTCCGAGGCGTAAGCGCCCTGCACCATTCCCAGCACCACAATGGCCACCCACTGACCGTTGATATTCAACGGCCCCAACCCTGCCCATTCCAGGGCCACGTTCAGGCCCATGGAACCGACGTAGTACAACAACAGAATCATCAACAGCTCCGGCACTGCGCGGAACAAGGTGGTGTACACCCGCATCGCCGCTGCCAGGCCTCGGTAACCACTGAGTTTGCCCCCCGCGACCAGCAAGCCGATCGCCAGCCCCACTACAAACGCCCCGGCCGATATCTGCAGGGTCATCCACAGCCCTTGCAACAGGGCATGACCCCAGCCCTGGGTTCCCAGCCCGATCAAATCTGATGCCGATGGCATGTCTACCCTCCCCGAAGGCCGCCCCTTGCGGAGCGGCAATACTCAAGCCTTTCAGGGCTTTACGCTGATATCGAAGTACTTGCCGGAGATCTTGTCGTAATCCGGGCTGGCGAGCAGTGCAGTGATAGCAGTGTCGAGGCGTGCCTTGAGTTCGCTGTCATCCGGGCGCAGGCCCGCGCCGACGCCGCCATTGCCGAACAGCGGGTCCCACGGCACGGTCACCAGGTTCGCCAGCCCCTTGCCGTCAGGGGTCTTGAGGAAGTCGGACACGGCCGTGCCATCAGCCATGATCAGGTCCAGGCGACCCGCCGCCAGATCGGCATTGGCTGAATCCTGGGTGTCGTAGTAACGAAGGTCGGCACTTTTTTCGTAGTACTTCTTCAGGTAACTGGCGCTGACCGTGGAGATTTGCACGCCGATGACTTTGCCTTTCAAACCCTGCAGGCCTTGGCCGTTGACTGTCACGTCAGTGCCCTTGAGCCCGGCGATCACCAGCGGGGTGTTGTAGTAAGGCACGCTGAAGGCGATCTGCTTCTTGCGCTCATCGGTGATGGACATGGACGCAAAGATTACGTCGATCTTCTTGGCCAGCAGGGAAGGAATAATCCCGTCCCATGCCACTTCATCAATGGCGCAATCGGCCTTCATCTGTGTGCACAGGTGTTTGATCAGATCGATCTCGAAACCCTGCCATTGCCCGTCTGGCTGTTTCACCGCGAACGGCGGGTAAGGTTCAGCCGCGACACCAAAATGAATGGTCTGCGCCTGGGCCATGGTGGTACCGGCCAGCAATAGCAATGTTGCGCTACCGAGCCACTTTGCGAATCCCCGATGTGTCATGCCGATTCCCCGTCTGGTTGCGTTGTTAAACGTCTGAGTGAACTGCCTGGCCGCTGTGATCAGCGAGTGTGTTGCGCATTGACGAACTGCCGACAGCGCTCGCTGTACGGGTGAACGAAAACATCATCGGGGCTGCCGATTTCCTCGATCAGGCCCTGGTGCAGGAAAGCCACTTGCGAAGACACATCGCGGGCAAACGCCATTTCATGGGTCACCAGAATCATGGTGCGGCCCTCTTCGGCCAGCGACCGGATGACCTTGAGCACCTCGCCCACCAGCTCGGGGTCCAGCGCTGATGTGGGCTCGTCGAACAGCATGACTTTCGGGCGCATCGCCAATGCACGGGCAATGGCCACCCGCTGCTGCTGACCGCCAGAGAGGAAGGCCGGAAACTCATTGCGCTTGCCCGCCAGCCCGACCCGGTCGAGCAAGGCTTCGGCACGCTCGATGGCCTCGGCACGGGTTTCACGCAGGACCTGGATTGGCGCTTCGATGAGGTTTTCCAGCACTGTGCGATGGGGCCACAGGTTGAAGTTCTGGAACACCATGCCCAGGCTCGAACGGATCCTCACCAGTTGCCGGGGATCGGCCACCACTGGCTGGTCATAGCGGTCCCGGGTCAGTTCAATACCTTCGCCATCCACGTACACCCGCCCCTGATCGGGGACTTCCAGCATGTTGATGCAGCGCAGCAGGGTGCTTTTGCCAGAGCCACTGGCGCCGATCAGGGAAATCACGTCGCCTTCACGGGCCGTCAGGGAAATCCCCTTGAGCACGTCCACGTCGCCAAAGCGTTTATGGATGCCGTCGACTTCGATCATTTTCTTGCGCGGTCTTTCTTGCAGCTCGATGGCCACCGCAGGTTCGCGGCGCACGGTCTCTTGAACGACCAGCGTGCTGACAAAACGTTTGATGCGTTCACAGGCCTCGCGCAGCTGTTCTTCACTGAGGGTGAAGGACAAGCGGACAAACCCCTGCGCGGGCTCACCAAACGCGGCCGCATCCAGTACGGACACCCCCGCCTCGCGGAACAGACGCCAGGCGAAGTCCAGCGAACTCATCCCGGTGGCGCGAATATCCACCAGCACAAACATGCCAGCTTCGGGCTTCAGCACGCTGATACCGGGGCAATCGCTGAGGGCCGCCACCACCAGATCCCGGCGCCGACGGTAGACATCACGCATTTGCTCGGTGACTTGCTCATGGGCCTGCACCGCCGCCAGCGCGCCTTCCATGACAAAACCGGGAAGGCCATAGAGCATGCTCAGCAACAAGGTTTCGGCATGGCCGACCAGCACCGGGTCGCCCACGATCCAGCCGATGCGCCAGCCCGTCATGGCATGGGATTTGGACAGGCTGCCGACGATCACGCAGCGATGTTCCATGCCCGGCAGGCTGGCGAGGCTGACGTGCTCGCGCTCATAGCTGAGGCTTTCGTAAACCTCGTCCACCACCACCCAGAGGTCGTGGGCAATCGCCAGGTCTGCAACGGCTTGCAGCTCTTGAGTGCTGAGCATGACGCCGGTGGGGTTATTCGGGTTGGACAGGAATATCGCCCGCGTACGGGGCGTAATCGCGGCCTGAAGCCGGGCCGCCTGCAGGCGAAAACCGTCGTCGGCATCGCAGGCCACTCGTACCAGCGTCGCACCGGAAGCCTTGAGGGTCGCTTCGTACGTCACGTACATCGGATCGAGGGCAATCACCTCATCACCGGGCTGTAGCAAACAAAGCGAGGTCACGAACAAGGCGTTTTGTGCACCGGCCACGGTAATGACGTTTTGCGCGTGCAGTTCACGGCCCAGGCGTTTGGCGTATCGCGCTGCGATGGCCTGGCGCAAATCCGGGCGCCCGGCGATGTCGGTGTAGTGCGTGTCGCCCGCTCTTAGCGCACTGACCGCTGCCTCGGTAATGAAATCGGGCGTGGCGAAATCCGGGTCGCCAACGCTGAGGATGATCACATCCACGCCTTCGCGCTGAGCATTGTAGGCCGCGTGATGAATGTCCCAGGCGGCAACGCCATGCCCGGCAATCCGGTCGACGAAGGGGGAAAAGCGCATGTCAGAGCCTCTCAACGAAAATCAAAGCGAACGCCATCAGGTCGTGGCGTTATTCGGAGAGGCCAACATAAGCGAAACTGAACACTCGTTCAATAGGAGATTTTTTGCGCGTTCACTCACAAGCAAAGCAAGAGCTGTGCCTCATGGGTATCGGGGCTGTAAGCCGATTGAATCCGGCAGGCTGGATCAAAGCTCGAAGCGGTCCACCACATTGCGCCGAGCATTGTCGTCACGCATGTCGTAGGCGGCGGTGGTTGCGATGCTGGTGTGGTGGGCCAGTTTCTGGGCGATGGACAGGTCGTACTCTTCGATCACACGAGTGATGAACGAGCGACGAAAATCGTGGGGCATGATCTCGACCCCAATCTGCCGGCCCCGCTGCTTGGCGATGAAATAGATCGCATGCTTGGTGATGCGCTCGCGGGTGATGTGCCCGCCTCGACGGATGCGATTGAACAGAAACGCATCATCACCCTGGCCCTCGGGCAACAACGATCTGCGCAGCTCCAGCCAATCCTTGAGGGTGTCGAACGCCCAGGGCGGGGCATATTTGATCAGCTGTCTGTTGCCTTTGCCCATGACCCGCAAGCTGCGTTCGGCGAAATCCAGCTGCGCCATGTCCAGGTTCACGGACTCTGACTTGCGCATGCCGGAGCCATACAGAATTGCGATGATCGCTGCGTCACGTCGTCCTTGAGGGCGCGGGTCAGCGGCACAGACTTCCATGAGTTCGCGAATCAGTGTCCGGCGAATATTTTTGCCTTTGGGCAAGCGCGAACCGCTGATGGGCTTGATCGAGCGGATCTTCAGCAACTGCTCGTAATGGATAAGGTCCTGACGCCACGCCTCGTTCATCACGCCACGAATGGCGTTGACGTACAGCGACGACGTATTGGGTGCATACCCGTCGGTTCTCAACGTCGCCACCAGCGCAGTCACATGCCCGGGCTGCAACTGATGCCAGGGAATTTCCTGAACATTCATGTCCGCAAACCCCAATCGGTCTGCGGCGTCCTGCAGCACGTAGTACATGGTCAAGCGGCTTGAAGGTGCCAAGCGTGCCAGATAGAGCGCCACCGGATTCTTGACCTCAGGTAGATCAAGAGACTTTCCCTGTAACGCAATGATTTTACTCATTTCGTCTGGGGCGTCGGATGTGATTATCGATGAGGTGGGTTTTGGCACAGCGAGGGTGACCTTTCGGGGGCAGGCGTTCGTGAAAGCGTTCGATGAGACACGTTACAAAATACAGCACAAATCGCGGCTAACCCATTGATCGGTAGAAATTAACGGTCGGAGCAACGTTGGACAGACACACCTGGCAGAGTCGGCCTTGATCCAGATTCGTCACGCAGGCGTCAGGCCCACCGCCTATCTGTGTTCGGGCCAGAACCTGCGGGAAACTCCCACCGGATTCTTCCAGTTCGAAAAATCTTGCCCCCCACCGAATAAACCCTCGCACTCAGGTGTTCAGTCAGTATCACCAATGAGGGATAGCCATGATTATTGAGTCGCAAGGCTGGAAAGCCGCCTCCACTGACCGTTACGACCGCCTGACGCGCATTTTCCACTGGCTGACCGCCGCCGTGGTGATCTTCATGTTCGCCACTCCCCACATCTGGCAGAACCTGGAGAAAGGCCCGCTGCGCAAGGGGCTGGAATCGGTACACATTTCCATGGGCATCTTCCTGGCCGTTCTGATTGCAGCCCGCATTCTATGGCGAGTGTCGGGTGGCCTGTGGCTGGCGCCGGTCTCGAAACAGAAAGCGGCGAACCTGGTGGCCAAACTTGCGCACCTGAGCCTGTATGGCTTGCTGTTGGCCCAGGTCGTACTGGGGTTCATGTTTCGTTGGTCCCAGGGCGAGCCCTTCAGCTTTTTCGGCCTGATCACGATGCCCGAACCCTTCATCGTCTCCCCTGAACTGCGCCATACCCTGGCCGGTCTGCACAACAACGTGGCTTGGGCCATCATCATTCTTTCCGGCCTGCACGCCTGCGTTGCCCTGACCCACCATTACCTGCTGCGTGACGGAACGCTACAGAGAATGCTCCCGGCAAGCCGTAAAGATCTGCAAGGCCGCTGAATAAAACCCTTGGCCCGGGTGTTTACCCAAGAGACGCTCTCGCCCCTTACGTTTATCGATCAGGAGTCACAACAATGAACAATTCGAACGCCCTGTCCGTTATCCCCCGCTTGCGCAGTGCCTCACTGCTTGCAGGTTGCCTGACAGCCGCCCTGCTGGCTGGCCACGCTTACGCCTCTGGTGACGACGATGAACCGGCGAAGCCGAACTGCCCTAAAGGCCAGGTCTGGGACACCAAGACCAAATCGTGCGTTGACCAGCAAAGCAGTATCACATCCGACAAGGATCGCGCGGACTACGCCTACCGACTGGCGAAAGACAACCGGTACGACGAAGCCCTGTCCCTGCTGGACACCATGAAAGATTCCAACACCGCCCAGGCTTTGAATTATCGCGGCTATGCCACCCGCAAGCTGGGGCGCACCGATGAAGGGATCGGTTACTACCTCAAATCCGTCGCCATCGATCCACACTACGCGCAGGTTCGCGAATACCTGGGTGAGGCGTACGTGATCAAAGGTGAGATGGACTTGGCAAAAGAGCAATTGCAAACCATCAAAACGCTTTGCAGCACGACGTGTGAGGAATATCGTGATCTGGCCGACGCCATCGCTCAATCCACAGGGACTTGATTTGCAATCAGAGCGACGCAGGCAATCCTGGCCCGGTCTTTACCGGGTCATCACTGCCAAGCCCGTTTTGGAGGCGATCATAGCAAGCGATACAGACATCAGGGCCGAATTGAGCCAGCACCTGCCGCGCCTGTGGCGGTACGGGCTGGTCCTGGCCCGCCAGCGCCACGTCGCCGACGACCTAGTGCAAGCAACCTGCGTTCGAGCCCTCGAGCGTGCCGGGCAATTCCTGCCGGGTACTCGGCTGGACCGCTGGTTGATGTCGATCATGCATTCGATCTGGCTCAACGAGATACGGTCACAGCGCGTGCGCCAGGGGCAGGGCTTTGTCGATGCCGACGAAGCCTTGTCCTTCGACGGTGAAGAACAGGCGCAGAACCAGGTGCTCGCCAGCCAGGTCATCAAACTGGTCAACGCGTTGCCTGAAGCACAACGTGAAACGGTCTTTCTGGCTTATGTCGAAGGGCTCTCGTACCGCGAAATCGCCGAAATCCTGGAAGTGCCCATGGGTACGGTCATGAGCCGCCTTGCGGCTGGCCGCGTAAAACTGGCAGAAATCGTGCCGGAGAACGCAAAATCCAACGCAGCCACAGGAGTGAGGCGATGAGTGACTTTAACGTGCTGATACCACCTGACGATGAAGCGCTGGTGGCGTATCTCGATGGGCAACTGGATGCCGACGAACAGGCGATGATCGAAGCTGCGATCGAAGCCGACGAGCACGTGGCCGAGCGTTTCGACTTTCTGTGCCGCAGCAACCTGCCCTATCAGGCGGCGTTTGACACCTTGCTTGATGAGGCGCCACTGCCACAACTGCAAGCCATGCTCGATAACCTGGCGGCACCTGCACCTGCACCTGCACCTGCACCAGTCGCGGCTGCCCCGTCGATACAGACAACGCGCCAGGGTATGGGACGCCGTGGTTTCCTCGCCATGGCAGCCAGCTTTGTGGTGGCGGGCGTGGTGGCCGACCGCTTGTTCACCACCTGGAGCACGCCGCCTGCGCAACCGCCGGGCTGGCGCGCCATGGTGGCTGAATACATGGCGCTGTATACCCCGCAGACGCTGGATAACCTGAACGATGACCGCGCGTCCCATGACGCTCAATTGGCTTCGATCAGTGCACGGCTTGGCCTCAAGCTGGACTCTGACGTCGTTAACCTGGAGCACCCTGAACTCAAGCGGGCCCAGATCCTTGAGTACAGCGGCGAACCCATCGCGCAGATCACCTACCTGGACCCACAACACGGGCCGTTGGCGTTGTGCATCACCAACATGTCCAAGGGTGTGAAGCCTCCGGTCAGCGAGCGGCAACAGGGCATGAACGTGGTGTTCTGGTCCAGCGCTTCCCACACGTTCATGTTGATCGGTCATAACCCGCCCACGGAAATGGACAGCATGGCCAAAGCGCTCAGAGAGCGTCTTTCAGCCTGACCTTGCGTACATTTATTAACTGGAGTCGGTTGGCGCTTTCTGGTTTATTAGCGCCCGACTCCATGATCCGACACCGTGAATCATCCACTCCCGATCATTCATCCTTCTCTTCAAAAAGGTGTTTTCGAATGTCTGCCCAACGTTTCAAGCACGTACTGAGCTCCCTTGCCCTGCTCGCTTCACTGGCCACTGCCACCTCGGCCTTCGCCCACGCCCATCTGCAAAGCGAAAACCCGGCGGCCGACAGCGCGACAGCGTCGCCCAGTGAACTGCGCCTGAACTTCTCCGAAGGTGTTGAAGACAAGTTCACCAAGGTCAGCATCAGCGCCGACGGCGGCGCAGCCGTGGCAGTCAAGAGCATCGCCACTGATCCCGGCGACAAGAAAATCCTGATCGTCACCCCGGCCGCGCCCCTGGCAGCAGGCCAATACAAAGTTGAATGGCATGCCGTGTCGGTCGACACCCACAAGAGCGAAGGTACTTACAGCTTCAAGGTAAACCCATAATTCCATGCAAACCGCGTTGATCCTGTGCCGCTTCCTGCATTTCTCCGTGGTACTGGTGTTGTTTGGCACCTGCCTGTTCCGGGGCCTGGTTTTCAAGCCCTGGCTGGGTGTGACCAATGGCTCGCCCCTGGACGCCACACTCAAGACCCTGACCCGCTGGCTAAGCGGGCTTGCCTTGATCAGTGCGTTGGCCTGGCTGGTGCTGACGGCTGCCAGCATGGCGGGTGACTGGCAGGACGGCGTCGATCCCTCCACCTTGATGCTGGTCCTGGGCAATACGTTCTACGGCAAGGTCTGGGTCTGGCATTTGTTGTTCAGCGCCGTGTTACTGGTCTGCGTCTCCCTCCCGACTTCCGCCTCGCCCGTCCCCAAACTGGTGTTGTGCACCCTGCTGCTGGCGACTCTGGCACCGGTTGGTCACGGCGCAATGTTCGATGGGTTGTTCGGCCAGTTGCTGATCCTCAATCAGTTCATTCACCTGAGCACGGTCGGCGCATGGCTGGGCGGGCTGGTATTGCTGGGTCTGGTGCTGCTGCAGCCTGCCGTGAGCGACCTGCGTTCCTTGCTGCTGCGTTTCAGCGGTATTGGCTATGGCCTGGTGGCAACCATCATCGTCACCGGCCTGATCAATGTCCGGGTCCTGAGCGGTGCGGTCTGGCCTGAACCCGCATTTTCCGGCTTTGGTCTGATCCTGGCGATCAAGGTCGCCCTGGTGCTGTGCATGCTGGCGCTGGCCCTGTTCAATCGCCTGCTGCTGGGCACCCACGGGTACCGTCTGGAGGTGCTGCGCGTCAGCGTGGTGATCGAGTGCCTGTTCGGGCTGGCGGCCGTGGCGGCGGTGTCACTGCTGGGCACACTGCCTCCCATGCTGGCCGGGTGAATGTGGTTACAACTTATGGGTTGAGCGAAACTCAAAAGCGCGTACTCTTCTTTTGGTAATTAATTTCCATCAAAAGACGAGCAGGTGATTTATGTCGATTGATAAGCGCAGCACGGCCAGCCCATCCAGCACCGCAGCTTCTGCCGGCAAATACGGCAAAAAGACCACCGGCGAACCCAAAGGATTACGCGTCATGGAAGCTATCGTCACCCCCTACGCCCCTCTCAACGACTCAGCTGATTTCTGGCTGATCGCCCAGCAACTGCGCAAAAGCACCGAAAGCGAACGCCTGCGTAATATCCAGGCAGGGTTCTCCTCGGCCTGGGTTCGCGCGGTCCGGGAGACCTTCAAACTCAGCAATGCCTTGCTGGAGGCATTGTTCAATGCCTCGATGTCCACCCTGGAACGTCGGCAACGTGATGGGCAGCCGCTTGACCCGGTCACGTCCGAGCGGCTGGACCGTGTCGCCATGATCGCCATGCAGGCGGTAAACGTCTTCGAAACACCGGAGCTGGCCAGCCGCTGGATGGTGACCGGCAACATGGCGCTCGGCGACCAGACACCTCTTCACCTCTGTGAAACCGAGATCGGTGCAAGGCAGGTCCGCCGGGCACTGGCCGCGCTGGAATACGGCGGGGTCGTTTGATGGAGGTATGGAGAATTGCCAGGGAGCTTTATGCCACAGACCTCAGCGGCCAGGGCGCGGCATTGTTTGGGGGGCGCTGGAACCACATCGAGCATCGGGCCCTTTACTTCGGGATGACACCCGCCATCTGCGCACTTGAAACCTTCATCCATGCCACCGAAATGCCGCGCTTCCGGTTGAAGATCGTTCGCCTGCAGCTTCCGGATACTCCGGCCTTGTATTGGGAACCTGCCGTCGAGGAATTGCCCGGCGGCTGGGACGCCAAACCCGCTGACTCCCCCAGCATGGACTTCGGTACCCAGTGGCTTGAGCGCCGAGAGCAATTGGGGTTGATTGTGCCGTCAGCCGTCTTGCCACAAGCCCGCAATATCATGCTCAACCCTGAACATGCAGCCGCCAGCCAGATTGAAATCATTGAAGTCGCGAACTTTTCTCACGACAGCCGAATGTTTGCCTCGCGCCTGTAACGCTTTCTCACTGTTGCTGCTTGCGTTTACGGAACTCGGCGACCTTATGCCGATTGCCGCACGAGGCCATGCTGCACCACCGGCGCTTGTGTGATTTGGTCCGGTCGTAGAACCACAGGACGCAATCCGGATGTTCGCAGGTGCGAATCAGTGAAAAATCTCCTTCGACCAGCAACTGTGCCGCGCCTTCAGCCAACGTAGCCAGGAACTGCTCGGCAGTCTGCTGTTTGCGCAGTCGATCCACACGCATTTCGCCTGAGGGGCTCCATACCAGTTGCGGATGGCTGACAGCTTTGCGCAGGAAACCGTTGAGCGCAGCGGGGTCGCCTTGCACTCCGGCTTTGCGCTGCTCCAGCAGCTCACGAATGATCTCCCGCAATTCCACGGCCGCCGCCCGTAACGTGCCTTCGGCGAACGCTGGAATCTGCTCGTCACTGAACCACCCGGCCCGTACCAGCCAGCGCCTGACGCTGGCATCGTCGCCCCAGAAGTCGAAGGGCGTTCCCTCCACAATGGCCTTGGTGTTGAGCATGTCCAGCACCGGATCATCGGCAAGGATGTAGGGCTCGTTGGGTAAGTTTGACGGGGTTACTGTGGTCATGGCGGCTCCTGGCAAGCCGCTATCGTAACCCCTATAGATACTGCTGGATAGTTACTGAATCAGGCGCGTCTCAGCGACTGACATCGACTACCACCCTGCCCCGCACCTGGCCGGCCAGCAGTTGAGGCGCGATGGCAATGGCTTCGCTCAAGCCGATTTCGCGACTGATCAGCGGCAACAACGAAAGATCCAGGTCTTTTGCCAGTCGGTCCCAGGCTTCGACGCGGTCAGCCCGGGAGCGCATGACACTGTCGATACCGGCCAGGGTGACGCCCCGCAGAATAAACGGCGCTACCGATGCCGGAAACTCCATGCCCTGTGCCAGCCCGCAGGCAGCGACCGTGCCGTGATAGCGCGTACCCGCGCAAACATTGGCCAGGGTGTGGCTGCCCACCGAATCAATCGCCGCTGCCCAACGCTCCTTGAGCAAGGGCCTGCCCGGTTCGGACAACGTGCCACGGTCGATAATCTCGGCAGCGCCCAGTTTCTTGAGGTAATCACTTTCAGCAACCCGGCCCGTCGACGCTACGACTCGATAACCAAGACTGGCCAGAATGGCGATGGCAAAGCTGCCAACCCCGCCATTGGCGCCCGTCACCAGTACCTCACCTTTGTTCGGCGTGAGCCCGTGCTTTTCCAGCGCAATCACGCTGAGCATCGCGGTGTAACCCGCTGTGCCGATGGCCATCGCCTGGGCTGGCGTAAAGGCCTGGGGTAACGGGATCAGCCATTTGCCGTCCAGTCGGGCCTTCTGCGCCAGACCGCCCCAATGGGCCTCACCCACACACCAGCCATTGAGCAGCACCGGGTCGCCCACCTTGAATTCGGCATTGCTGCTGGCCTCGACAACGCCCGCAAGATCCACGCCGGGGACCATGGGGAATTTCCTTACCACAGGCCCGTCGCCCGTGATCGCCAGCCCGTCCTTGTAGTTCAAGGTGCTATGGGACACCCGCACTGTGACATCACCATCGGGTAGTTGATCCTCGTCGATGTCCCTCAGCGCGGCCCGGTAACCGCCGTCGTCTTTCTCGATCAAGATGCCTTTGAATGTGCTTCCCAACATGCTCACCCCTTATATAGACCGATCGTCTAGAAATAGCCGAAAACAATCATTGCGGTAACCCGCGCAGAAACCCGGCGATGAATGTGTTCAGTGGTGCCTCGCTCTGTACCAGCCGGGCTCGCAGTACTGCGCCTTCCCAGCCGATCCAGAAATAAGCCGCCAATTCGGCGCAATCTGCCTCGGCCCCTAGCTCGCCTGCCGCCTGTGCGGCCTGCAGGCACAGGGCCAGGCGACGCTGCCAATCCAGGAAGATGGCCTCCAGCAGCTCGCGAAAGCCCTCGGGCAAAACGCTGACTTCCTGACCCATGTTGCCCACCAGGCAGCCGCGTCGAAACCCATGGCGCGCCATGCTGGTCTTGCTGTGCTGCACAAACCCCACCAGCCGCTCCAATGGCGACAACGACTCGTCCAGTAGCCAGCGATCAAGGCGGCGCGAGAAGAACCCGGCGTAGCTGTCCAGCACTTCGCAGCCGAACGCTTCCTTGCTCGGGAAGTAGTGATAGAACGAGCCCTTGGGCACACCCACGCGCTTCAACACGCCGTCGATCCCGGTCGCCATGAAGCCCTGCTCGGTCAGCAACTCCATCCCGCAACGAATCAACGCCTCGCGGGTCGCGAAGTTTTCTCGGTCTATCTTTGGCGGGCGGCCGGGCCGTCTCGGTTTGGTCAGCGGTATCGTCATGAATCGGATATTAGACCGATCGTCTCTAATGTCAATCCGGGAGATAGAGGCGCCAGGAAACAGCATTATCATGTAACCCTTTAAATAATATTTGACAGGTTACATTAATTAGAAGAGATTGATTAAGTCGCTAACCGCTAAAACAACCCAATCCAGTTACAAGGTATCTGCCATGACCGCCTACCCCGCTCTCGCCACTACGACTGTCCGCTACCAGCATGTTGACGCCGATGGTGTCAGGGTTTTCTACCGTGAAGCCGGTTCACCCGATGCCCCGGTCATCCTGCTGTTGCACGGGTTTCCCAGTTCTTCGCATATGTACCGCGACCTGATCCCGTTGCTGGCGACTCGCTACCGGGTGATTGCTCCCGACTTGCCAGGGTTTGGCTTCACTGAAGTACCCGCTGAGCGCAACTACCACTACAGCTTCGACAACCTGGCCGTTACCGCTGGTGCGTTCGTCGAGGCGCTGGGGCTGAACCGCTACGCGCTGTATGTGTTCGATTACGGCGCACCGGTAGGTTTGCGCCTGGCGGTGGCTCATCCTGAGCGGGTCACGGCACTGGTTTCCCAGAACGGCAACGCCTACCTGGAAGGCCTGGGTGATGCCTGGGAACCGATCCGCAACTACTGGCAGACGCCGTCTGCCGCCAATCGAGAAATCATTCGTCACGCGGTGCTCAACCTGGAGGGTGTGCGCTACCAATACGTCCATGGCGTAAGCCACCCGGAGGTGATCGCACCGGAGTCCTACACCCTCGACGTGCTCCTGATGCAGCGTCCGGGCAACGACGATATCCAGCTGGACCTGTTCCTCGACTACGCCAATAACCTGAAGCTGTACCCGGATTTCCAGGCGTTCTTCAAGAAGACTCAGGTGCCCACCCTGGTGATCTGGGGCAAACACGATCCGTTCTTCATCCCGCCGGGTGCTGCGGCCTATGCACGTGATAACGCCAATGCGGTGGTGGAGATGCTCGACACCGGCCACTTCGCCCTGGAAACCCATGCGGACTACATCGGTCAGCGGATTATCGAAGTGCTGGGGGATGCGATTGTCTGACTGCCCTGAGGCAAACCGCATTGCAGGAGTGGGGTGGATCGCCCCCTCGTCGTTCTAACAACGTCTGCGCTTTACCTGTTGCGATACCGTCCAGGCCTTTTTGTGATTGCCAAATCGTCCTCCGGTATCGCGCAAACTGGCCATCCAGGCACTTGAGCTACTTTCGCGGCGCTGAAACTCTGCTTCCCCCGAAGCAACCAGTCGCTATATATTCCGATACATAGCGACTGGCCGGTATTTGGCCGCAGCTACCGATGCACTCATAAAAACCCACATGAAAATCAACATGGAGTTGTTCATGCGCACCGCCCCCCTTCGCCTCACCCTCAAATCCCTCGCTGTCGCCATTGCGGCGCTGACCATGAGTTCGGCATTCGCCGATGAGGTCCAGGTAGCGGTCGCTGCCAACTTCACCGCGCCGATTCAGGCCATTGCCCAGGATTTTGAGAAGGACACCGGCCATAAACTGGTCGCGGCTTTCGGTGCCACCGGCCAGTTCTACACCCAGATCAAGAACGGCGCGCCGTTTGAAGTGTTCCTCTCTGCCGATGACACAACTCCAGCCAAGCTGGAAGCCGAGGGCGATACCGTGAAAGGTTCGCGCTTCACTTACGCGGTAGGCACCCTGGCGCTGTGGTCGGCCAAGGAAGGTTACGTCGACGACAAGGGCGCGGTACTCAAGACCAATGCGTATCAGCATCTGTCCATCGCCAACCCGAAAGCCGCACCTTATGGCCTGGCAGCCACTCAAGTGCTGGCAAAGCTGGACCTGACGGATGCGACCAAAGCCAAGATCGTCGAAGGCCAGAGCATCACCCAGGCGTATCAATTCATTTCCACCGGTAATGCCGAGCTGGGTTTTGTCGCCCTGTCGCAGATCTACAAGGATGGCAAGCTCACCAGCGGTTCGGCCTGGATCGTGCCGGCTGACCTGCATGACCCGATCAAACAGGACGCTGTGATTCTCAACAAGGGCAAGGACAACGCTGCTGCCAAGGCTCTGATCGAGTACCTGAAAGGTCCGAAAGCCGCTGCTGTTATCAAGTCCTACGGATACCAGCTGTAAATGCCTCTGGGCAGTGCCGATCTCGCAGCTATCTGGCTGACGCTGAAACTGGCCTCCTTGACCACGCTGATCCTGTTGATTATCGGCACACCCATCGCCCTGTGGCTGGCCCGCACCGACTCGTGGCTCAAGGGCCCGGTGGGTGCGGTCGTGGCATTGCCGCTGGTATTGCCGCCCACGGTCATCGGCTTTTATCTGCTGCTGATGCTGGGGCCTAACGGCTTTGTGGGGCAATTTACCCAAAGTCTGGGCCTGGGCACCCTGACCTTCAGTTTTACGGGGCTGGTGATTGGCTCGGTTATCTACTCGATGCCCTTCGTCGTACAGCCTCTGCAAAACGCGTTCGTGGCCATCGGCACGCGACCGCTGGAAGTTGCGGCGACGTTGCGGGCCAACCCGTGGGATACCTTTTTCAGCGTGGTCCTGCCCTTGGCAAGACCGGGGTTCATTACCGGCGCCATTCTCGGTTTTGCCCATACCGTGGGCGAGTTTGGAGTGGTGCTGATGATCGGCGGCAATATCCCCCATAAAACCCGAGTGGTTTCCGTGCAGATCTTCGATCACGTCGAATCCATGGAGTACCTGCAAGCCCACTGGCTGGCGGGTGCCATGCTGGTGTTTTCATTCCTGGTTCTGTTGGCGCTCTATTCCAGCGGCAAGACCAAAGCAGGTTGGAGCTGAGTAATGACGTCTCCCATTGAGGTTCGCCTGCAGGTGACCTACCCCGATTTCAGCGTGGATGTGGATCTGGCGCTCCCTGGCCGGGGCGTCACCGCGCTTTATGGCCACTCAGGGTCCGGCAAGACCACCTGCCTGCGCTGCATTGCCGGGCTGGAAAAGGCCGGCAAGGGTTACATCCGTATCAACGACGAAACCTGGCAAGACAGTGACAAGGGGATTTTCCTGGCGCCGCACAAGCGAGCGCTGGGTTACGTGTTTCAGGAAGCAAGCCTGTTCACCCATCTGTCGGTGCGCGGCAATCTGGAATTCGGGTGGCGCCGGATCCCGGCGAGCCAGCGTCAGGTAAAACTGGAGCAAGCCACCGAACTGCTGGGCATCGATCACTTGCTGGATCGCAGTCCGGACAAACTTTCCGGTGGAGAGCGGCAACGGGTGGGCATCGCCCGGGCCTTGTTGACCAGCCCACGCCTGCTGTTGCTGGACGAACCCCTGGCGGCCCTGGATGCCAAGCGCAAGAGTGAAATCCTGCCTTACCTTGAGCGGCTGCACGACGAGCTGGACATTCCGATGCTGTACGTCAGTCACTCCCAGGATGAAGTGGCGCGCCTGGCGGATCATCTGGTTCTGCTCAGCGACGGCAAAGTACTGGCCAGTGGGCCTATCGGCGAAACCCTGGCGCGGCTCGATCTACCGATGTCCATGGGCGATGACGCGGGCGTGGTCATCGAGGGCGCGGTGAGTGCCTACGACTCTAACTATAAATTGCTGAGCCTGAAGTTGCCTCACAGCTCGTTACAGGTCCGTGTGGCTCATACGCCCTTGGCACAAGGCAAGGTGTTGCGCTTCAAGATTCAGGCACGGGATGTCAGCCTGAACCTGCAAGCGGACGACCAAAGCAGCATCCTCAACCGGCTGCCAGTGACGGTGGTCAGCGAGGTGGCTGCCGATAACGTCGCTCATGTCCTGGTCCGTCTGGATGCCGAAGGCACCCCGCTGCTGGCTCGCATTACCCGATATTCGCGCGATCAGTTGCACATCCATCCCGGCCAGCGTTTGTGGGCACAGATCAAGGCAGTGGCCGTGCTCGCCTGACGGCTTACAGGACGGGGAGTGAAACGGGCAGCACGACTGCGCGTGGCGGTGGTCAATGGTGATACCAGCGTTCAGGATCATTGCCATGCCCGATTCGATTGTGACCGCGGTCCTGCCCCCGGACCTGCACTATGTAGACGACAGCCAGCCTGGCTTGAGCCGCAAGATCCTGCGCGGCAAATTTGTCTATTTCGACCTCGATGGCCAGCGCATAAGGGATGAGGCCCAGATTAAACGCATCAACTCGCTGGTGATACCGCCCGCCTATACTGATGTCTGGATCTGTGCCGATCCACGGGGGCACTTGCAGGCCACCGGTCGTGATGCTCGGGGGCGCAAGCAATATCGTTATCACCCTCGTTGGCGGGAAATTCGTGACGAAAACAAATACTCGCGCATGATCGAGTTTGGCCTGGCGTTACCCAAGGTCCGCAAACAACTGGAAGCGCAACTGGCGGCCCCCGGGATTGGGCGCGACAAGGTCATGGCGACGGTGGTTTCGTTGCTGGACGCAACGTTGATCCGCATCGGCAACAGCCAATACGCCCGGGATAATCGCTCATACGGGCTGACCACCCTGCGCAACAAGCATGTGGAGGTTAAAGGCAGCGCGATTCTCTTTCAGTTTCGCGGCAAGAGCGGCGTGGAACATCAGATCAGTGTCAAGGATCGACGCCTGGCGCGCATTATCAAACGCTGCATGGAGCTGCCCGGACAGAACCTGTTCCAGTACCTGGACGATGAAGGTCAGCGGCACACCGTGACTTCATCCGACGTGAATGCCTACCTGCATGAGTTGACCGGCGCGGACTTCACCGCAAAGGACTATCGCACCTGGGCTGGCAGTGCACTCGCGTTGGCGACCTTGCGCAAATTGCACTGGGAGCCGGAGGCGGACGCCAAAAAGCACATTGTCGAAATGGTCAAGGCGGTGTCCCGGCAGTTGGGCAACACTCCGGCGATCTGCCGTAAGTGCTATATCCACCCAGCGGTGCTGGAGGGCTTCCTGCTGGGGGAATTGGCCCGTTTGCCAAGAACCCGACAGCGCAAGGGGCTGCGCCTGGAAGAAGTAGCCCTCGCGACATTCCTGCAGCGCCTGATGGAAAGCGCCGCAGCCGATGTACGCGAAAAAACGGAGTGACCGCGCCTACTTACCGTTAATGTCGTAAGTGTTGGAAAGCTCCTCGATGGTGGAGACAAACTGCCGGACAGCCAGTTGTACTTCCGTGAACAAGGGGTCGACTTCAGCCTTCTTCATATCCAGCCTGTTGAAGACGTTATCAACCTCCAGCCCCGTGCTGCGCTTGTCGGTCAGTACGTAAAGAACATCTACGCCGATGCTGGCAAGCGCTGCCAGATAGTCCGCCTTGGGGACTCGCTCACCGCTCTCATACTTGCCCTGGGCATTGGCTGCCACGCCGCCCAGCTGACCCAGTTCTTTCTGCGAAAGCCCCAGTCGCTTGCGCTCCTGCCTCAATCGCGCCCCCATTTCAATCATCGCCCGACCACTCTTCATGTCTGCAAGAGCGTGAGTTTCGCAAAAAACCGCCACAATTAGAACGCCCTTACAGCATATAAATCGACGACCGGTAAAACGAAAAACGGATTAATCCTTTTCCTACAACAATAGTAGCTAGATCCGACATTAGTTGTCATAAACCAACTAGTGACATTCATAGATGGCGCGTTAGTCGGATGACGGGAACATCTTTACAACGGAGTGCTCATAATTTTCTATCACCCATTCACTCGTCGAGCATAAGGACACAACCTGATGGACCGACCGATCATTTTCAGTCCACCCATGGTGAGGGCCATATTGACTGGCAAGAAAACCGTCACCCGCCGCATCGTCAAATTTCCGGTGCGCAAGCAATCCGCCGCTGAAATGGACTCGATGGCCTACGCCCCAAGCAACGAGCACTATGCCGACGTAGCTCTTGACCCAAGCGACACCCGCCCCAGGGAAAGCGCCGGCTTTATCCACCAGGGTTCCGAGCAACTCTGCCCCTACGGGCAGACGGGAGATCGTCTGTGGCTCAAGGAGCCCTACTATGCCTATGGTTGCTGGGAGTCACGCGTTGATGAGAAGACCCGGCGCGAAGGTTGGCATTTCCTCGACCTGACCCAACAACGCGGCTACAGCTATCAGTTTTCCCGGCCTGATGATTACAGCAGCCGTACACGCGAGGATCCCAATCCGACGTGGTGGCTACGCCCGAGCCTGTTCATGCCCCGCCGGGCATCGCGCCTGGAGGTAGAGGTTACGGATGTCAGCATCGAACGCCTGCGAGACATCAGCGATGAGCAGGCCCGAGCGGAAGGCTTCTCCCCGATGTACGACGGCATACACACCTATTTCGTCAATCACCTGGCCTACCCCAACACCGGGATGAGCATAACGGCGGTCATTGCCTTTGCCGTGTATTGGCAAAGCCTCAACGGTGCAGACTCCTGGGATGAAAACCCCTGGGTGTGGGTGGTCAGTTTTCGCCGGTTGACGATACATGATTGAAACGCCGGGGTGATCGCTCAGCCCTCTTTCCCTTGCTCGCGAAGGCGTCAATCCTCAAACGTCATCGGTAACTAGCGCACTGCCTTCGCGGGCAAGGTGGATCGCCACCCCGGTCGCTCCAACACGCCCCCTGATTACTGCAAAAAATATTTTCAAAATTGTGCGACGGATTCTACCGGTTGGCTACGTTCAAGTCATAGCTACAAACCGAACGACACCCTGCAAGGAACCGTCATGAAACGTTTATCACGACTCGCCATCGCCACACGCACTGCCAAAGGCGTCCTGTCCCTCATCGCCGTACTTGCGGTACTGCCCTCTACATCGTTCGCACAGACCATCATCATCCAGAACGAGCCACCACCCATCCGCACCGAGATGGTTCCTGTGGCGCGCCCGGGTTATGTCTGGGATCACGGCCACTGGGCCTGGACGGGGCGTGAGTACCAATGGATACCGGGCCACTGGCAACCGGAAATGAGGGGCGCACGCTGGGAGCCCGGCCACTGGTCCTCCCACGGTCGTGAATGGCATTGGGACGAAGGTCACTGGGTCCGCTAGACACTCATGGGACATGCTTGCCCCGATTGTGGGGCAAGCATGATCAAAGCGCGGGCATCAGCGTAGGATGCCGATACCAACGATAGCGCGCCCCACAGTGCCCAGCGAGAACAGCGATATTGAACGAAGAAGACCCGGACGCGGAGTTGCTGTCCCGAATAACTGAAAACCAACAAGGCGCCGTTGGGGAGATGGTTGCCCGCAAATTGCCCCGCCTGCTGGCCCTGGCGACGCGCATGTTGGGGGATGGAGACGAGGCAAAGGATGTGGCTCAGGAAGTCTTCCTGCGTATCTGGAAACAGGCCAAACGCTGGAAGTCGGGTCAAGCGAAATTTGACACCTGGTTACATCGGGTGGCGCTCAACCTGTGTTACGACCGGATACGTCGCCGGCGCGAAGTGAGTATCGACGACGATCACGAGCTGGCGCAATCAGTGGATCCCGCACCGTTACCGGAAGAGCGGATCGATGAGGCGCTATACAGCAGTTATGTCGCAGATGCCCTCGCTGCCCTTCCGGCGCGTCAACGTGAGGCGATTGTTTTGCAGTACTACCAGGAACTGTCGAATATCGAAGCGGCGGCCCTGATGAACATTTCCGTGGACGCCCTGGAAAGCCTGTTGTCGAGGGCTCGTCGCAACTTGCGCAGTGAGCTGGCGAAACGGCACGGCGAACATTTTTTCAAAGGGAACAGCCAATGACCCCTGAACGTTTTCGTCACTTGACCAATGCCTACGGCGCCAACCGCGAACGCTGGCCCGAAACGGAGCGTGCTGACGCCGAAGCGCTGCTTGCACAGGGCGACCCGCACGTCAGGGCTGCACTGGAACAGGCGCGAGCACTGGACCGCATACTGGCGATGCACGCGGTAGCGCCGCCCTCTGCAGCGCTTCGTCGACAAATCGCAGCCTCAGGCCCGACCTCGCTGTCGTTATGGTCCTGGGATCGGTTCCCCTGGTGGGTGTCGGGCGCCGGTTTGTTGAGTGTCGCCGTAATGGGGATTGCGGCGGGCGTGCTGACTATTTCCCTGGCCGCGTCGCCACAAGCATCGACCACGATGGCGACAACTACATCACCGAGCTTTTTCGATGAGTCCGATGCAGGGACCGGCTTCGACGCCATTAACAATGACTGGAGCGAGTGATGCAATCGCGGGATAGCCGATTCAAAAAATTCTTTCTGATCTCGCTGGTTCTCAACGTTTTCTTGCTCGGAGCCCTGGCCGGTGGGCTATACCGTTGGTTGAGCAAGGACTCGACCGATGTGGAAGCCAGCCAGAGAAATGTGCTCTCGGCCGTTAAACAGTTGCCCAAGGACAGTGGTCATCGACTGCGGGAAATGCTGGTCCAGGCAAGACGCAGCAACGCAGCGCAGATATTCAGTGTCCATGAGGCCCGCCATACAGTGCTGAAAACCTTGTCTGAACCGCAACTGGACCGTAATGCGCTGGATGCTGCGCTGGCCAGCACCCGAGAGGCCGACATGGCGCTCAGGTCCAAAGTTGAAGGCACGGTTGCAGATTTCGCCATGACCCTCACACCTGAGGAACGGCTCAAACTGGTCGAAGGCCTTCGCCGGCATGGGCCTTTGCGCCTCAATAACACCACCACCCAACCCTGAACACTCGTCCATCACCTGAGTTTTTCCAGATGACACTATCCCGTCTGTTGTTTACCACCAGTTTGCTGTTGAGCCTCAATGCGTGGGCCGGCCCGAAACACGAAACCGTGTCCAGGGTCGTTGATGGTCGTATGACCGTTACCACGCCTGCTGGCCAGGGTACTGCGACGCTTGAACTGTCCACCGACTGGAACAGCTATCACCCCGAGATTCGTCGGGCACTGATCATTGTTCACGGCCATTTGCGCAACGCTGAGACCTACTTCGCGTCCGGGCAGAAAGCTGCAGATGCGGCCAACGAAACGCAAAAGACCCTGATCATTGCCCCGCAATTCCTGGCCCAGGCCGATATCCCCCGTAATAACCTCTCCAGCGATATCTTGCGCTGGACACCCGCCAGCTGGATGGGCGGCTACCCCGCCATCAGCCCGGCGCCCATCAGCAGCTTCGAGGTATTCGACAGCATCCTGGCCCATCTGGCCGATCGCAAGAACCTGCCCAACCTGCGAGAAGTCGTGATCGCAGGTCACTCCGGTGGCGGCCAGGTGGTGCAGCGCTACGCAATCCTGGGCCATGGCGACACGGCCCTCACCAACGCCGGCATCGGCTTGCGTTACGTGGTCGCGAACCCCTCCTCCTATGCGTACTTCAGCGCTGACCGCCCGACGGCCGCCGGTGGCGTCGGGCCTTTCCCGGCTGCTGGCTGCCCGGATTACGACCAGTGGAAATTCGGCATGAACAACCTCGCGCCGTATGCGGGCAATACAACAGCGCAAAAGCTTGAGCAAATCTACGTATCGCGCAACGTGACCTACCTGCTGGGCGCCATGGACACCGACCCGAATCACCCGGCGCTGGACAAGAGCTGCCAGGCTGAAGCCCAGGGTGCTTACCGCCTGGCCCGTGGCGAGTCGTACTTCCAATACCTGCAGGCCCGTCACCCTCAAGGCCTGAATCAGCGTCTGATCACCGTACCGGGCGTGGGCCACAACGGCGACGGCATGTTCACCTCCCCTCAAGGGCTGAAAGCGTTGTTTGGCGAAGCCAGGTAATCCACGTTGACGTCAGCGCAGCCGGATGCCCCTGGTACCCGGCCACGCTTTGAATTAGGGAAGCGATCCTTTGAGATATCCAACGTTTTTCTACACTGCAATTTTTATCCTGACCCCCACCCTGGCGTGCGCGCAAACGCCGACTCTATGGCCATCGCAGCAACAGTGGTTCCATTTCGCACAACAGGTGCAGACCGACACAAACCTGCGTCAGGCCATGGACTATCAGCGGCACATCGCTGACCCTGCCCTGAATGCCACCCCACAACCTGTCACGACCCTGATTACCGCCGGGCGATTGCAGGGTGACCCTGTCAAAGAGCAAACCCAGAACGCACTCAAGGACATGGATAAAATCCAGGCCCTGGCCGTGACCTACAAAATGACCCATGACCCGCGCTATGCCGCCAAAGCCAGCGACTTTCTGGTGGCCTGGGCAAAGGTCAACCAGCCGACGGGGCAACCGATCGACGAAACCGGTCTTGAACCCGCCATTTTCGGCTACCGCCTGATACGCGATGAAATATCCACGGAGCAGCGTGCCCGAATTGACGCCTGGATGCAGAGCATCGCGAACAAGGAAATCGGCTCTCGAGACCTGACAAAGGCCACGGCGACCAACAATTGGCAGAGTCATCGCCTCAAGATAGTCGGCATGATCGGCTACGTGCTGGGCGACCCGCAGTTAATCAACTACGCCAGGAAGGGCTTCGAGGCGCAGATCAACGATAACCTGCGTGCGGACGGCCAGAGCATTGACTTCATCGAACGTGATTCGCTCTCCTATCACGTTTATGACCTTCGGCCACTGGTGACCCTGGCCCTTGCGTTCGGCGAAAACGGTAACGACCTCTACCATTGGCGTGCCCCGAACGGCGCTTCTGTAGCCCACAGCGTCGAGTGGTTAAAGCCCTATCTAACGGGTGAAAAAAACCACAACGAGTTCGTTGGCAGCCGTGTTGCCTTCGACAAGGCCCGTTCACAGAACCACGAAAAAGGCCACGAAGTCGGCGCATTGTACGACCCGGGAAATGCCGCGCCGCTGCTGGACCTGGTGACCGCTTACGACAAGAGTTATGCCCCATTGGCCCACAAGGCCGGCAGGCAGAGCTTTTGGCTGACCCTGGACTCGCAACAATAAGGAGCCTTTTCAGTCAGTCAGTGGCGTCAGGAACGCCCGATACAACGCCACTGTTTCATCCGTCCGCTCGATCATGGGCAAATGACCGACGCCATCCCAGACCTCCAGGCGGGCATGAGGAATACCCTCCGCCCAAGTCTGGGCACTGGCGACAGGGATCATCCGGTCTGCTCGCCCCAACAGCAGCAACGTCGGCGCGCTAATACGCTTGAGGTCGGCGTCCATCCGTTCGCTGCGAAAGAAATCTTCCCAAATCTGCGCAAGCTCTTCACGTCTCTTGATGTACGTCTGGGCCTCCGCCGCCAATACCACCTTGGGTATCCAGGGTGGCGACGCCATGGTCATCTCAAAGAACAGATCAAACTCCGCCTGGGAACGAATCAGAAACGGGTTCTTACCCTGTGCGACCAGTTCCTCAACCTCGTTGGGTTGCGGCAGATTCACGCCTGCGGGGTTGAACAACGCGATGGAAAGCACCCGGTCAGGATGGTTTACCGCAAGCCAGGATGCGATATAGCCACCCATGGAGCTGCCCACTACGTGCACCTTGTCGATCTCGCCGGCATCTAGCAACTGAATCAACCGCCGCCCTTGGGCAGGGATTGTGTAATCGCCACGCAGCCAGAGATTCTTGTCAGCGCTAAAACCGTGGATCAATAGCAGCGGAGGCCGTTGCGCAGCACCGCCCTGATAAGTCGCCATGGTCATGCCCGGAATGGATACCGGTATTTGCTTCAAACGATACAGAGCTGCTTCGAGCCGGATACTTACGTCGAAAATCAGCCCCCCAGTCCGTGGATAGGTCCACCATCCCCAAGTGAAAACGACTGCAATCAGCCCTGCTATCAAGAACATCAGGGTTACTCCGAACCGGAAAACTACCGGGCGCCGTCAACCGGGCCACTCTCTTGCGATCAAGCCAGAGCGTAACGGAAAAACGGCCCACATACCCTTCCAGATCAAGACGGAGGAATGGTCGCAAGCGCACCAATCACAATGGTCAACGCCAGAAATCCACCCAGGAAAATCGCCATCTTCAACATAGTGCCTCCAAAAATTATGCGTCTACGCTCGCAGAACGATTGTGAGGTGGGAACTGATTCCATTACAGGGTCAGATTAGTGAGAGAAATGCAGATCAGATCGGTAGGTTGTGGGTGTTTTTTCTGTAGGAAGGGATAACTGATGGGGCACGTAGCATAAGGAATTGCGGACCGAAATAAAAAGGGCCTACCCGATAAAATCGCGGTAAGCCCTTGTTTTGTATGGTGCCCCGAGCCGGGGTCGAACCGGCACGTCCAAAGGACGAGGGATTTTAAGCCTGCAACAAAGACTTATAAATCAATAGGATGTTAGTTTCAAATCAGCCCGACCAAGCGCTAGGCTTGTCGTATCTAGCGTTAGCTAATCCCTGCGCTCCCCCTTCGCGGGCATCGACCTATGCATTCCGCATCGGCCTGCTATGGGTTGTAAAATTCGTATTCAACTATGGAGAGCTGTGTAGTGCGCAATCAGTTAGTAAATGGATTTTTGGCCATGTCCATCACGTTTACATCTTCAGCAGCGATCGCATCTGTGAGTGACACATCAATCGCAACCTGCTCGGCGGTCAAGGATGAGGTGCAGAGACTGTCTTGCTTCGACAGGATGGCAGACGATGCTGGCCTGGCTCCGAAGACCACTCCTACAAAAAACGAAGGTGCTGGGAAATGGCATACGGCGACCAAAACAGATCCTCTGACCGACAAATCTATATTTACGGCAGTCCTTGTTTCGGAAAGTGGCAAGGGGCGACTTGGGGAGAGGGTCAGTATGATTGTGCGCTGCTCCAAGGAAACAACAGATCTCTTCGTCAACTGGTCCTCATTCATTGGCACTGACAACACGACTGTGACGTACCGAGTGGGACAAAGCAAAGCTGTGACAAAATCGTGGCAAATTTCCACAGATCACACATCCACTTTTTACCCAGGGTCGCCTGTCAAAATGCTCAAGGAAATGACGCTAGCTGACAGGTTTATCGTAAATGTAACGCCTTACAGCGAGAATCCGGTTACGGCAATTTTCGATGTGTCAGGCGCAGAAAGTGCATTTACCGATATCCGAAAAGGATGCAAATGGTGATCGCCGCCTAATCGATTAAGGAGCACGCCATTGAGCGGTTTTTCTGGGGGTGCTCTCGTTCAGTCCTGGACTCTAACGACGATGCCTTGGGGCTGGACAACCACCCTCAAGGAACGCTACCTGTTCGGTCTGCCCCAGACCTGTACGGCCCTGTTTCTCGAAGCTCGACAATGCCCACATGACCCGGAGACCTCAAAACGATGACGCCGGTCTATTGAGGCGCCCGCTAGCGTCGGGCCCACTTCCAAGGACTCATCGAAGAAAAAAGGAATTTACGGATGCCATTCTCACTGGAAGAAAGAACCGCTTTGACCGCTCTCAAGGGCGTAGGGCCAACTGTCGTTATCAGACTTGAGCAAACGGGTATCGAATCGTTCGCCGAACTCCGAAAATCTCCCTGAACCGGTCTGAACAACCAGCACCACCACAGCCTTGGCCAACCCCTGCGCCGGGGTCAAGGGCCATAAAGAAATCGGCCGTGGCCAGTACATTGAGGACGAATCGGCTTGCAGTGCAACAGGGGAAGACTCGTGCGAAAAAGTCTCACCGACAAAGTGAATTACGGACCAAGCGAAGAATTGCGGTCCGAAAACAAAAAAGGGCCTACCCGATAAAATCGCGGTAAGCCCTTGTTTTGTATGGTGCCCCGAGCCGGGGTCGAACCGGCACGTCCAAAGGACGAGGGATTTTAAGTCCCTTGCGTCTACCAATTTCGCCATCAGGGCGGTAGCGCGGTGTAGCGATCAAGCCGGACGAGAAAACCAAAGTCACCATGCGGTGGCGTCGCTACGTCACTGGCTGAATGACAAGAGCGGGGAATATATACATCCCGCTGCATTGAAGCAAGTTTGCAAGCACCTGAGTTGCGACAAGATTTGTCATCCGGAGCCAGGAAAAACCTCTGGAAATCATGGATATAGGGATGTTACTCAGGCGATATCCCATGATCGCTGCACCGGGAGCCGTCCGCCTTACAGAAGCACATTTGGCGTGAACGATTCGAAATGCCTTCTACACTGCAACACATGATCGCTTTGGCGAGCTGTCATTGCAGGAAGCTTCGATGAAAAACCTTTTGCCGTTCCTATGCGTGCTGTTAGGGATTCCGGCTCATGCAACCGAAAAACCAATCAAGGTCCCGGTCGACCCGGGTGCTAACTACGTCATTCAGAAAAATGAGCCCAATCGTCTCCGGGACAGTGGCGTATTACTTCGGGCTTGAGGCGTGCAGTTGAACGATCACCATGACCTCTGCCAGCAACTGCGCAACGGGGGCGTCACCGGCAAGCCTCAGGCGCGGCTGAGTCAGTTGTTTTAGCCATCGCTCATGCCGAGGCCGACTTCGGCCCGGTTGGGCGCCGGTTTCGTAACCCTCTGCCCAGCTGAGAAAGGCCAGATGATTCGCGTACATGTCGCCGCCCGGCAGAATGCGCTGCCCGTAACGCTGTAACTCACGGGCCTTCAGGCGCTGCATTCGAATGGCGGTCGGCGTATCAATGAACACAACCAGCTCGGCATCCTGAATGACTTCGTCCCCCCAGTCATCCATCGAGCCGGACAGAACCCAATGATCCGCCAGGCTCTGCCTGATGAGGCCGACTCTATCCGCAGGCGGTCTTGAGCGCACGAACGGCGGCTGTGTCGGGTACCAGTAATAGTCGTCAACATCCACATGGGGAACTTGAAGTTGGCTGGCCAACGCGGCGCCCAATGTACTGACTCCGGCCCCGGACGCTCCGCTTATATAAACCCGCCTGCTCATCTGGGGACGTACCTGCCTGTGCAATCAATCCAATCGCCCGGCATCATCCACCGGCCCCACAACACGCGCCGGGTTCCCCACCACGATAACGTTATCCGCAACGTCTCTGGTCACTACGGCACCGGCGCCCACCATCGCATTCTCCCCAATCGTCAGGCCCGGCAAAATAGTGCAATTGGCGCCCAAAGAGGCCCCACGCTTGACCAGCGTCTTGGGAAAACTGTCGGGGTAAACCTTGCTTCTGGGGAAGTGGTCATTGGTGAAGGTCGCGTTGGGGCCGATAAAAACATCGTCCTCAATGGTTATCCCGTCCCATACCTGGACACCGCACTTCACCGTAACCCGGTCACCAATCAGCACATCGTTTTCAATGAACACGTGATCGCAAATGTTGCAGTCCTGCCCGATCCTGGCCCCCGGCAATACATGGGTAAACGCCCAGACCCGGGATCCGCTGCCAACGTTGTCGGATTCACACAACGCCTTTTCATGAACAAAATAGTCTTTATTGTCTTTCACAAAATCAGCTCTTTCAGGCGAGGGACATGGCCTAACGGGGGCCGTGAAACGTGTTTGGCGAGTATATGCGCCTGATTTGGCGACTGCCCAGAGAATCACCCGTTGGCACCTCATCCGTCGGCTATCGTTGTGTTGTAGGCCAGACGTTGAAGATGTCAGGTCTAACCCTGGTACGTTTTTGGTCCAACAACAAAAAATTCTCCTGGAGACCGGACATGACTGATAAATCTGCCGACTACGCTCGGGAAACGCTCAATGCGCTAATCGCGGGTGGCTGCGTTCCGGGCCTGACTCAGAGTCGACCCGGCGAGGCTGTTCCACGCCTGGATATAGAGATTCTGCGCGGGCTCGAAAAGCGGCTTCGTGAATACTACTCAACCGGACCCTACGCGCAGAAAAACGCAGCGAACCCAATAGAAATGCGCTACTGAATGCCTGCGTCTCGACTGCCTGGACGCCGCCTGACTTCCTCACTCGACAAAACCCCGCAAGCCTGACCTTGCGGGATTTCAAGCGCAGGACGCGCCCGTTGAAAGACGGGGCCGATTATTGCAGCCTGATTACCTGGGGGTACTTGGCGCTGGCCGACTCGTGATAGCTATCATCTAGCCAACCTGCAATGTCGTCCTCGGAATGAAGTCCGGAATAATGACCTCGTGGAGGCGCGAATACTTTCCTCACGCACCACACTTTTAAACGCTATCGAATGCCCTGATCAGCAAACTGGCTGACCGCCTCAACCACGTCCTTTGATGCTCGTTGAATAACCTGCATGACATCGTCAGCATCGCTGGCCAACTGCAGCGCTTCGCCGGCTTGACCTTTGCTTTGCCCAACCATCCCCACGGCATTCGATGCCAACTGCTGGTTCTGCTGAACCACGCTGACAATTTCCTGGGTCGCGGTAGTTGTACGAGATGCCAACTGCCTGACCTCGTCAGCAACAACGGCGAAACCACGCCCCTGCTCGCCTGCCCGGGCCGCTTCGATGGCTGCGTTGAGCGCCAGCAGGTTGGTTTGATCCGCGATGCTACCGATGGTCTTGATAATCGTCCCGATCAACTGGCTCTGCTGATCCAGCGCGGTAATACCCTGGGTCGCACTTTCCATCGAGCTGGACAGGCGTTGCAGCACCTCGACGGTTTCGCGTATAGCGTCGCGCCCCTTCTCGGCACTGCTGTTTGTCTGCTGCGAGATGCTGT